>Ga0209930_1000078_pt1 | contig 510094 bp, 493 predicted proteins | sample ThiBiot_500_biof_2_FD_183948 | JGI IMG/M metagenome (GOLD analysis project Ga0209930, IMG submission 183948) | Wastewater bioreactor microbial communities from Cape Town, South Africa - Thiocy_cont_500_biof (SPAdes) | ecosystem: Engineered > Bioreactor > Thiocyanate-remediating >...
GTAACGGTGCTGAAATTCGGCCCATCGATCGGGATCGTGACCGAACCATTGACGCAGCGCCGTGCTGGGCGCGATGTCCTTGAGCCAGTCGCTCACATCAGCCTTGTCGCGGCTCAATCCACGCGGCCAAAGCCGGTCGACGAGAAGACGCGTTCCGTCATCCGAGGCCGCCGGTTCATAGGCACGCTTCACGCGCAGATGGGAGGCGGGAAAAGGCGGCTTCGTCACGCAAGGCTCCTCATCGTCCTGGCGAGAACAATATCAGTTCATGTTGCGGAAGGCATGGCCGTTGGCTTTGATGCCATCCTGCACGGAGGCCGGCAACAGATCTCGCGCGAACGTTCCTTCGAAAACCCAATCTTCTTTGTCGGCGAGATCGGGTAGGTCCTCGCCCTTAGGGACATAAAGACCGACCGAGGGTCTTTTCACATTGAGATAGAGATCGTACTCGTCCACGGCCGATCCTCCCCGCATGTCACAGCGTCAAGTATCAAACGCCCGCCGACGACAACGGTTGCAACAGCCCTACGAACGATCTCATTCCGTGCGTCACAGCTTGACTGGACGGCCGGAAGATTCTTCCTCAAGCGTGACAGCGATATCCGCATTCGCCGAGAGGCGGACTTTGTTGCCTTCGACGCCAGCCACAAAACCCATTTCGATATAATGCGCATGGCCTTCATGACGCCCGAAGCTGTCGCTCTTCTTGAGCTTGATACGATGACCGGCGACACCATCGACCGTTCCCACATGGACGCCATCGGCGCCGATGACTTCCATGTCCTTCTTCACCTTGTCATTCATATCGCTCGCTCCTCTGCTGAACGCGTTGATGCAACAACCAAGGAAACGCATGATAGGGGCCGATCGATGACATCCTGTCCACCCCTCGTTTGATCGAACTTCGCCACATTGACCGGTTAGCCCAGTTGGATAGGATCGCGGCGTCATTCTGACAGGACCGCAAACTCGGCTTCAGATGCACTGGATCAGGCACCATATTCAGCAGGCGGGTTGGCTTGCGTTGATCGCGCTCACGATCAACCTGGGCCTCTCGTTCGGCCATGTGCACGAGATCCCAGGCAGAGTGGCTTATGGCGCTGAAAACGCGTCCTTTCTTTCTGCCCCGTCGCCGAACGATGGACTGCCGTCAGGCCAGACGGACAACGATCTCTGTCCGATCTGCATGGCGATGTCGGAGATGGCCAATGCCATCACCGCGCCGCCGCCGATCCTGTCGGTCGAATTCTCTGTCGTATCAATCGACTATGCCATTACGTCGACGACTGACGTTTGGCCTGCGCATCGCAGCGTCTTCCACTCGCGCGGCCCCCCGATCGCCTGACTGACATTGCCGTCTCGATTGCCGAAGCGAAGTGTCGCGAGACATGTCGCTCTGCGATCGATTGAAGGCCGTCCATCGATGCAAGTGGAGGCGCTTTAGCGCCAACGACTTGCCGTGAACATTCCGGTCAGGACATTCTTATGCACCCTATTGGCTCTCTGCGCTTGAAGCGCGACCTTCTGCTATCTGTCTCATCCATCATTTGGCTCGCCGCGTCGGGCTTTTCTTCTTTCGCGCAAGAAAGCGCCCCACAGGCGCAGCCCGCCCCCAACTCCGCACCGCAAGCCGCGCCCTCGGAGCCGGCTCCGGCCGCCGCACCGCCAGCTCAACCCAATCAGGCACAGCCCAATCCGCAGCCGTCCCCGCCGCAGAACGCGGCACCTCCCGAGGAACCGCAGCCGGCGGCTGACGAGAAGCCGGCGACCGGCGGCAACGTCTTGCCCGAGACCCGTATCGCGGCGCCCGTGGAACGGCGGCGGCCGCGCAGGGTTCCGGCAACGCGCATTGTGGCCAGACGATCTTCTTCAACCGCGCAGGTGCGCACGCCGGTGGACCAGGACCTGCCGCCAGCCAACGAACGGCCAGTGACGCCGACACCCACCCAGGCACAGGTGGTGGCGCAACGGCACGAGGTCTTCAACACGGCGCTGCGCAACATCTATACGCCCGTCGGCACCAATCCTTACCGGCTCAGCCAAGAGAATATCGACATCCTGCCGCAGGGCGCCAACACCAGTCTCGACCGCGTGCTGTTGCAGGCGCCCGGCGTGTCGCAGGATTCGGCGGCCAGCGGCGATCTGCATGTGCGCAACGAGCACGCCAACGTGCAGTATCGCATCAACGGCGTCATGCTGCCCGACAGCGTCGCCGCCTTCGGGCAGATTCTCGACAGCAATATCATCGGCAATCTGTCGTTGATCACTGGCGCTTTGCCGGCGCAATACGGTCTGCGCACCGCCGGCGTCGTCGACATCACGACCAAGCAGAATGCCTTCGACAATTCCGGATCCATCGGCATTTACGGCGGCAGTCGCGGCACCATCTCGCCCAGCGCCGAATATGGCGGCACCGTCGGCAACACGCAGTATTACGTCTCCGGCCGCTATTTCGGCAGTGACATCGGCCTGGAAAATCCGACGCGCGGCACGTCGGCGATCCACGACCACACCGATCAAGGCAAGGGCTTTGCTTATGTCTCGACGGTGATCGATCCGACCCTGCGGCTCACCTACATGGGCGGCGTCTCCAACAGTCAGTATCAAATCCCGAACAATCCGGGACAGCCGCCGCAATTCCAACCCTTCGGCTTTTCGAACTTCAATTCGGCGCAGTTGAACGAGACGCAGCGCGAGTTCAACCAGTTCAACGTTCTGGCCCTGCAATATTCCAACAACAACGGGCTCGACGTGCAGGCGGCCTATTTCAATCGTACCAGTGTTCTCCACTTCCAACCGGATGTGCTGGGCGATCTGATGTTCAATGGCGTGGCCTCCGACGTCTCCCGCCGCAGCGTCGTCAACGGCATCCAGACCGATCTGTCCTATAAATGGGCCGACGCGCATACCTTGCGCGCCGGCTTCACCGTCAGCGTCGAACAGACCTCGGTCAGGAATGCCTCGACCGCTCTCATGCTCGACGACCAGGGGCAGCCGACCGGAATGCCGGTCAATATTTTCGATTCCAGTTCGAAGACCGGCACTCTGTTTGGCGCCTATCTCCAGGACGAATGGAAGATCAACGACAAGTTGACGCTGAATGCCGGGCTGCGCTTCGATCAGATGTCGCAATATGTGAATGCCAATCAGCTCAGCCCGCGCGTCAGCCTGACCTATACGCCGGTCGAGGGAACGGTTTTCCACGCCGGCTATGCCCGCTATTTCACGCCGCCGCAGCAAGTTCTCGCCGCGCCGACCAATCTCGCCTTGGCGCAGAACACGACGCAACAGCCGGAAGTTGGCCTCAACAGTCCGGTTCTGCCGGAGCGATCGCATTATTTCGATGTCGGCGTCACCCATCGGGTTCTACCGGGCTTCGAGATCGGCGTCGACGCCTATTACAAGATCGCCCGCGATCTCCTCGACGACGGGCAATTCGGTGCCGCTTACATCCTCACCGCCTTCAACTATGCGCGCGGCGAGAATGTCGGCGTCGAACTGAGTGCGAAATATACCAACGGCAATTTCAGCGCCTACAGCAATATCGCGGTTGCGCGGCAGGTTGCCACCAACATCGTGTCCAACCAATTCCTGTTCGGCGCTGACGAGCTGGCTTATATCGCCGGACACTACGTCTATACCGATCATGCGCAGTTCGTTTCGGGCTCGGCCGGTGCCTCCTATTTGTGGAACGGCACGCGCTTCTCGCTCGACCTGATCTACGGCAGCGGCCTGCGCAGCGGCTTCGCCAATACCGGCACCCTGCCCTGGTACTCGCAAGTCAATCTCGGCATTTCGCACGATTTCAAATGGCTCAGCGACGCCAAGCCGGCGACCTTGCGGTTCAACGTCGTGAACCTGTTCGACACGGTCTACCAGATCCGGGACGGATCGGGCATCGGCGTCTTTGCGCCGCAATACGGACCGCGCCGCGGATTCTTCGTCAGCCTGACGCAAAAATTTTGATCAGACGATCACATGAAGAAGAGAAGCAGCATGACACATATCGATCTGAAATGGCGCCGCGGCGCACGCTGGTGTTCAGCGATTCCCATTCCGTTGCTCGCCCTCGCCCTTCTGCCAGGACCCGCGCTGGCACAGGCGTCGTCAAGCCTGCTGCCAAAGGACCTGTCGCCTTGGGGCATGTTCATGAGCGCCGACATCGTCGTGAAGGCGGTGATGATCGGCCTGGCTTTCGCCTCCTTGGTGACGTGGACCGTGTGGCTCGCCAAGACCATCGAACTGGCGACCGCAACCCGAATCGCACAGCGGCGTCTTCGTTCACTGGAAGAGAGCGGCAATCTGGCCGAAGCCTGGCGTGCCAGCGGTGACGCGCCAGATGCGGTGGCCCAGTTGATCCGCTCGGCGGCGCAGGAGATCGATTTGTCGAAAGGCCTCTTGGACGATGATTTCAAGGAACGGGTCGCCTTGCGGCTGGAACGGGTGGAGGCCGCCAGCGCGCGCCAGATCTCCAGCGGCACCGGCATCCTGGCGACAATCGGCGCCACGGCACCGTTCGTCGGCCTGTTCGGCACGGTCTGGGGCATCATGAATGCCTTCATCGGCATTTCCGAAGCGCACACCACCAATCTCGCCGTCGTTGCGCCCGGCATTGCGGAAGCGCTGTTGACGACGGCCATCGGGCTGCTGGCGGCCATTCCCGCCGTGGTGATCTACAATCATCTGGCGCGCGTGATCGGCGGCTATCGCGCGCGCCTGACCGACGCCTCGGCGCAACTGCTGATGATCGTCAGCCGAACCTATCTGAATAAATCCTCGGTCCCGGCGCGAGCGGCGGAGTAGCGAACATGGCAGTGCGCCTTGGCTCCCGCGCGAGCGGCGACGATCTGGAAATCCAGCACGAAATCAACGTGACGCCCTTCATCGACGTCATCCTCGTGCTGCTGATCATTTTCATGGTGGCCGCGCCGCTCGCGACCGTCGATGTCGGCGTCAATCTGCCGGCAAGGACCGCGCCGGAACAGCCGCGTCCGGACAAACCGATCTTCGTCACGATCAAACCGGATCTCACCGTGCTTGTCGGCGAAACGGTGGTGTCGCGCGATGCGCTAGGCAGCCAGCTCGATGCGGTGACGGACGGCCACAAGGACGAAACGATTTTCATCCGCGCCGACAAGACGCTCGATTACGGCGGCTTGATGCAGGTGATGAACAGTTTGCGCGACGCCGGCTATCTCAAGCTCGCGCTCGTCGGGCTGGAAGGATCAGCGGCCAACCCATGACCATCCAAACCATGACGCCGTTAGCCTTGCATCAATCACCGCCACAGGCGGTGAGGCGATGGATCGTGGCAGCGGTGGCGGTCGTGCTGGCGCATGCCGCGATCATCGCCGCGCTCGCGATCTATTCCATGCGCGCGCCCAGCGCGCCCAATATCATACCGGCGATCGCGGTCTCCCTGGCACCCGTCGAAGCGAGTTCGCCGACGATCCAGGATCAGGACGTGGCGGTCGGGCCGGCCATGCAGCAAGCCGACGCCGTCCCGCAGGAACCGCCGAAGGACGAGAACAAGCCGGTCGAGGAGCAGGTTCAAACGCCGCCGCAGGAGGCGCAAGCCGCGCTACCACGCGAAGAGCCCAAGGAAACCGAAAAGCCGCAAGAGACCCCTCAGGTCCCCGTGCCTGAAACCCGCGCGCCACCGAAAACGGAACGGATCGGCCAATTCACCGAGGCCAGTTCAAACGCCTACAACGCTTTGGTCTTCGGCCACCTGCAACGGTTCAAGCGTTATCCGCAGGAGGCGCACGGGGCGTTTGGAACGGCGGTCGTCCGGTTCGTGCTCGACCGCAACGGCGACGTGCTCGACAGCGCGGTGACGAAATCCTCGGGCAATGCCGCACTCGATCATGAAGCGCTGGAGATCCTGCGCCGGTCGAGCCCCTTCCCGCCCTTTCCCGCCGCCAAGCCCGGCGCGCGCGACACCTATATCGCGCCGGTGAATTTCGCCCGGCCTCAGCCATCGACCCAGAAAGGACGATGAGGGCGCGAGCCAAAAATGTGAGGGATTGGTGGAGCTGAGGGGATTCGAACCCCTGACCTCTGCAGTGCGATTGCAGCGCTCTCCCATCTGAGCTACAGCCCCGGATCTGTGATCCAGCGCGCGTGGTTTACGGCCCGGCTGGCGCACTGTCAACGCAAGACTGACGCCATTCGCATCCGGCAGCGAACTCGCCACAATCCGGCCAAATCAGGCGCCTCGGGGCCCAAAGCCCCCGTTCACGTCGTGGCTGAACCTCCACCCAAGCCATTCCCCAATGGGAAAAAATGCTCTAAACCGGCGCCAGTGATCCTCTTGCTGCCGGTGGACGCATGCGTGCGATTCTGGACGTTATCCTGCTTGTCCTCGATCTCTATACGTGGGTGATCGTCATTTCGGCGGTCCTGTCCTGGCTGATCGCCTTCAATGTGATTAACTATCGCAATGATTTCGTTCGCGCGATCTGGTCAGGCCTGACCGCGATCACCGAGCCTTTGCTGCGGCCGATCCGCAATATCCTGCCCAATATGGGTGCCGTCGATCTGTCGCCGGTCGTGCTCCTGCTGCTGATCTTCCTGCTGCAGCGGATCATCGCCTATTACATCTATCCCTCGTTCATCGGCATGTAGTTGGGCATGTAATTGGCCGCCCGGCCCTGGACGCTGCGCAGTGGCGAAGTGTGGCTGTCGGTACGGCTGACGCCCAAAGCGGCGCGTGACGGCATCGATGGCGCCACGACATTGAGCGACGGCTCCAGCGTGGCGAAAATCCGCGTCCGCGCGGTTCCCGAAGATGGCAAGGCGAATGACGCGCTGATTCGGCTGGTGGCGCAGGCGCTCGATCTGCCGCGCTCGACGCTCAGGCTGCAAAGCGGCGCGACCGCGCGCACCAAGGTGCTCGCGATCTCAGGCGATGTCCAAGAAATCGATGGGAAGCTGACGGCCGTTTTCGACCGTCAGACATAATCAGGAATTGGCGGCCTCGGAGACCGGCACGCCATTATCCTTGAAATGGGCGGCGAGTTCGCCAGCCTGGAACATTTCGCGGATGATGTCGCAACCGCCGACGAATTCGCCCTTCACATAGAGCTGCGGAATCGTCGGCCAGTTGGAAAATTCCTTGATGCCCTGGCGGATGGCTTCATCGTCGAGCACGTTGACGCTGTTGAAGGGCACGCCAAGGTAATCGAGAATCTGCACAACCTGGCTGGAGAAGCCGCACATCGGGAACTGCGGCGTGCCTTTCATGAACAGCACGACGTCGTTGTTGGCGACTACCTGGGCAATCTGTTCCTGCACATTGGCCATGGCCAAATCCTTTCAAGACGGAGGTCAAGGCTCCGCTGTCATCTGCCTATATAGACGCTCCCCGGCGCCCATTCTAGGGTCCAGACCTATTCCGGGGCGCTGGTCTGCAGGGCCAGGGCATGCAACACCCCGCCCATCTGACCCTTCAGGGCCGCATAGACGATCTGGTGCTGCTGCACCCGGCTCTTGCCCTTGAAAGCGGCCGAAACCACCGTGGCGGCGTAATGGTCGCCATCCCCGGCCAAATCCTTGATTTCGACCTGGGCATCCGGCAGAGCCTCCCGGATGAGCCGTTCGATCTCGCTCGCCTGCATGGCCATGACTTAAATCCTCCGTCTCAGGCTTCCGCCTTGGCGACATAATCGGGCAGCCAGGCCTCGTGCGCCCGCGCCATCGCCCGCACTGAAATCGGCGCGGCACCCGGCAGGGCCAGCATATTGCCCTCGGTGCGGCCGATGACCGCAAACGGCACGCCGGCGGCGCGCAGGTTCGCTTCCACGTCTTCCAGATCGGGCGTCTGGCAGGCCAGAAGATACCGCCCCTGGTCCTCGCCGAACAGCCAGCCGGTGAGCGACACGCCCTCGGCCGGATCGGCGATCGTGGCGCCGATGCCGTAGGGCATGGTCATTTCCGCCAGGCCCAGCGCCAGGCCACCATCGGAGAGATCGTGGCAGGCGGCGACGAGCCCCTTGCCGATCAAGGCGCGCACAGCATCGCCGTTGCGACGCTCGGCGGCCAGATCGACCGGCGGCGGTGCGCCTTCGGCATGGCCGCAGACATCTCTGAGATAGATCGACTGGCCGAGCCAGCCCTTCGTCTCGCCGATGAGCAGAATGGTCTCGCCGATCGAGCGGAAGCCGATGCCAACCGTCTTGGTGACATCAGCGACGACGCCGACACCGCCGATCGAAGGCGTCGGCAGAATGCCGCGTCCCTGCGTCTCGTTGTAGAGCGAGACATTGCCCGACACGATCGGGAAGTCGAGCGCCCGCGCCGCTTCGCCGATGCCGCGCACGCAATGCACGAACTGGCCCATGATCTCGGGCCGTTCCGGATTGCCGAAATTGAGATTGTCGGTGAGCGCGCGGGGCAGCGCGCCCGTGGCGGTGAGATTGCGCCAGGCTTCGGCCACCGCCTGCTTGCCGCCTTCGAACGGATCGGCCTCGCAATAACGCTGCGTCACATCGGTGCAAAGCGCCAAACCCTTCGGCCCGTCGCCCAGGCGGATCACCGCCGCATCGCCGCCCGGCTGCTGCACGGTGTTGCCGAGAATGAGGTGATCGTATTGTTCCCACACCCAGCGCTTCGAGCACTGGTCGGGCGACGCCACCAGTTTCAACAGCGCCTGATCGTGCGGCAACGGCGCATTGACCTTGTCCGCATCGATGACAGGCTGTTTCGGCGTTTCCACATGCGGCCGGTCATAGAGCGGCGCCTGATCGCCCAATTCCTTGATCGGCAGATCGGCCTTCACTTCGCCCTGGTGCTTGATGACGAAACGCAAGGTGTCGGTGGTCTTGCCGATCACCGCGAAGTCGAGACCCCATTTGCGGAAGATCGCTTCCGCTTCTTCTTCCTTGGCGGGATCGAGCACCATGAGCATGCGCTCCTGGCTCTCCGACAGCATCATCTCGTAAGCGGTCATGCCCTCTTCGCGGCACGGCACTTTATCGAGATCGAGTTCGATGCCGAGATCGCCCTTGGCGCCCATCTCGACCGCAGACGACGTGAGACCCGCCGCGCCCATGTCCTGAATGGCGATGACGCAGCCCTTGGCCATGATTTCGAGCGTCGCTTCGAGCAGCAGCTTTTCCGAGAACGGATCGCCGACCTGCACGGTGGGGCGCTTCTCGTCGCTCTTGTCGTCGAATTCGGCCGAGGCCATCGTCGCGCCGTGAATGCCGTCGCGCCCGGTCTTGGAACCGAGATAGACGATGGGGCGTCCGACGCCCGTCGCCTTGGCATAGAAAATCTCATTCGCCTTGGCGATGCCGACAGCCATGGCGTTGACGAGGATGTTGCCGTCGTAGCGCGTGTCGAAATTCACCGAACCGCCGACCGTCGGCACGCCGAAGGAATTGCCATAGCCGCCGATGCCGGCGACGACGCCTTCGAGCAGATGGCGGGTCTTGGGATGATCGGGCGAACCGAAGCGCAGCAGGTTCAAACAGGCAACCGGCCGCGCGCCCATGGTGAAGACATCGCGCAGAATGCCGCCGACACCCGTCGCCGCACCCTGATAGGGCTCGATGAACGAGGGATGGTTGTGGCTTTCCATCTTGAAGATACAGGCATCGCCATCGCCGATGTCGATGACGCCAGCGTTTTCGCCCGGACCCTGGATCACCCACGGCGCTTTCGTCGGCAGCGAGCGCAAATGAAGGCGCGACGATTTGTAGGAACAATGCTCGTTCCACATCGCCGAGAAAATGCCGAGTTCGGTGATGGAAGGCGTGCGCCCGATCAGCGCCAGGATGCGCTCATATTCGTCGGGCTTCAGCCCGTGTTCAGCGACAAGGGCCGGTGTGATTTCAGGTTCGTTACGATGCACTGGTTCCATCCGATTGCGGACCGGGCGTGAGCAAGGCGGCACGCCTCATGCGGCGCGCTTGCCGAACGCGCCAAGACTGTCGAACATGCCGCGGCCGTCGATGCCGCCGATCAGGGAATCGATCAGATTTTCCGGATGCGGCATCATGCCGAGCACGTTGAGCTTTTCCGAATAAATGCCGGCGATGTCGTTCATCGAACCGTTCGGATTGCCCTTGCCGCCGACATGACCGGCCGCATCGCAATAGCGGAAAGCCACACGGCCCTCGCCTTCGAGCGTCTGGATCGTGGCGCTGTCGGCAACGTAATTGCCTTCGCCATGGGCGATGCAGACCTTGATGATCTGATGGTGGCCATAGGCATTGGTGTAAGCCGTGTCGTGGCGCTCGACGCGCAGATGCTGTTCCTTGCAGATGAACTTCAGATCGCGGTTGCGCATCAGCACGCCAGGCAGGAGGCCGCTCTCGCACAGGATCTGGAAGCCGTTGCAGATGCCCAGCACCAGACCGCCGCGCGCCGCATGGGCCCGCACCGCGTCCATGATGTTGGCGCGCCCGGCAATGGCACCGCAGCGCAGATAATCACCATAGCTGAAGCCGCCCGGCACGACGACGAGATCGGTGCCTTGCGGCAGATCGTGTTCGGCGTGCCAGACGATGGTGGGCTTGACGCCCGACTGCGCCAGCGCGCGCGCCACGTCGTTCTCGCGATTGATGCCCGGAAACAGGAGGACGGCGGCTTTCATGCATAAGCCTCAGAGAATTTCGACGCGATAGTTCTCGACCACGGTATTGGCGAGCAGCTTCTCGCAGGCATTTTTCAATGCCGCTTCAGCACTGGCCTTGTCGACGGAACCGAGCTCGATATCGAACACCTTGCCCTGCCGCACGCTGTCGACACCATCGATGCCGAGCGACCGCAACGCACCTTCGATGGCCTTGCCCTGCGGATCGAGAACGCCCGTCTTCAACGTGACGGTGACACGCGCTTTCATGCTTTGCTCCAGATCGCGGCCTCCACCGAGAGGGCGAAGGCCGACTTCAGTTCAAATAAGGCGATTGTGAAACGACTATTCAACCAGTTTGGGGCCCGTGGGACGGACCGCCTCATTGTCGTTCATGATGCCAAGGCGACGCGCCACTTCCGTATAGGCTTCGACGAGACCGCCCATGTCGCGACGGAAACGATCCTTGTCGAGCTTGTCGGCCGATTTGATGTCCCACAGCCGGCACGAGTCAGGCGAGATCTCGTCAGCGACGACGATGCGCATCATGTCGCCTTCCCACAAGCGGCCGGTCTCCATCTTGAAGTCGACGAGACGGATGCCGACGCCCAGGAACAGGCCCGACAGGAAGTCGTTGACGCGGATGGCGAGACCCATGATGTCGTCGATTTCCTGCGGCGTCGCCCAGCCGAAGGCGGTGATGTGCTCTTCCGACACCATCGGGTCGTTGAGCTGATCGTTCTTGTAGTAGAATTCGATGATCGAGCGCGGCAGTTGCGTGCCTTCCTCGATGCCGAGGCGCTGCGACAGCGAGCCGGCGGCGACGTTGCGCACCACGACCTCGAGCGGAATGATCTCGACTTCGCGAATGAGCTGTTCGCGCATGTTGAGGCGGCGGATGAAATGGGTCGGCACGCCGATCTCGTTCAAGTGCTGAAACACATATTCCGAGATGCGGTTGTTGAGCACGCCCTTGCCGTCGATCACCTCATGCTTTTTGGCATTGAAGGCGGTCGCGTCATCTTTGAAATGCTGGATCAGCGTGCCCGGTTCGGGTCCTTCGAAAAGAACCTTGGCCTTGCCTTCGTAGATGCGGCGTTTGGATTTCATCGACGTTACCGTGGTTTGAGGACCGGCATCCGTTTGATGGCGTAACGGGCGGTCGTCCGGCTTGCGGACCGCACCAGCCAGACAAATGATTCGGCCCTTCGCTGATCGTTCCGGAGCGGGTTTTCTCCTATCCCGTCCGGCCGGTTCTGACAATCGCAGAAGGCCCGCCAAAGCCCTTTCTTGCCCATCAAATTGCCGCGCCCGGGCACACCGCTTCAACCCGCCTCAGGAGGATCACCGGCGAACCCGCCACACTTTCAATCGTCACCGTCGGGCCTTATATGGGAACCGCCGATTTGATCCCGCCAACCCCCCTGAGAGGACCCGCTAGGCATGAGCACGTTTGACAAGCGCGAGGATGGCTTCGAGAAGAAGTTCGCCCACGATGAGGAGCTTCGCTTTAAGGCCAATGCCCGGCGCAACAAGCTGCTCGGCCTTTGGGCTGCCGAAAAACTCGGCAAAAGTGGTGACGACGCCGAGGCTTATGCCCGGGCGGTCATCGCCGCCGACATCGAGGAAGCGGGCGACGAGGACGTTTTCCGCAAGCTGCGCAAGGATTTCGACGCCGCCGGCGTGACCCAGTCCGACCACCAGATCCGTCGCACCATGGACGAATTGCTCGCCCAGGCCATCGACCAGATCAAGAACGGCAAATAAGCCCGTTTCGCTGGGTTCCGACCGGGTCGGAACCCAGTTTTTGTCGGTTCCGGCCTCGCCCGAAACCGAAAATTAGCCGGCGCCGGCGAGGCTGGCGCTATGACCGGCGCCCCAGACACCCCGACCCCTTTCTCCAGCTTCGTCCTGCCGGGCGCCGATGCCGCCTTTGCCGCGGAAGTGCGCCGCTGGCTGACGGCGCTCGCCAGCGAACGACGCCTGTCCGACCACACGCTGACCGCTTACGGCCGCGATCTCAAACAATTCGTCACCTTCCTGCAGGGCCATTTCGGCGAGCCGGTGTCGCTCACCCTGTTCGCCGCCCTGGCTCCGGCGGATCTGAGAAGCTTCCTGGCCAGCCGCCGCGCGACCGGCGTCGAAAGCCGCTCCCTGCTGCGCGCGCTGGCCGGCCTGCGCTCCTTCGCCCGTTTCCTGGAAAAGCACGGTAAGGGCTCGGCCTCGGTCCTGGCCCTGGTACAGACGCCGAAAATCGCCCGCTCCCTGCCCAAGCCCGTATCGCCGGCCGCTGCCCGCGACATGACCCAGACCGAGAGCCGAGCCGGCGACAGCAGGCCGCCCTGGATCCTCGCCCGTGACGCCGCCGTGCTGGCCCTGCTCTACGGATCGGGCCTGCGCATTTCCGAAGCCCTGGCCATCCGCCGCCGCGAGGCGCCCGTTGGCGCCACCGACCAGCTCACGGTCATCGGCAAAGGCCGCAAGACCCGCATGACGCCGGTGATCCAGCCGGTCCGCCGCGCGATCGAAGCCTATCTTGAACTGTGCCCTTATCCCCTGCCGCCGGACGGACCTCTGTTCGTCGGCGCCAAGGGCGGTCCGCTGTCGCCGCGCATCATCCAGCTTTGCGTCGAGCAATTGCGCGGCGCGCTGGGCCTGCCCGAGACGGCGACGCCGCACGCGCTGCGCCATTCCTTCGCCACACACTTGCTCTCACGCGGCGGCGATCTCCGATCGATCCAGGAATTGCTCGGCCACGCCTCACTGTCGACGACGCAAATCTACACCGCCGTCGACACCACCCGCCTGATGGACGCGTGGCGCAATGCGCACCCGCGCGCAAGCTCATAGCCTCACGACTGCAAGCGCTCGAAAATACGACTTGCGGCATCCGCCGCCGTCAGTTGCGTGACGTCCAGCGAGAAAGTTTCGACACCTTCAGGGCGGAGCAATCTGTATTTGTGCCGCAGCTCTTGCAGAACATCGGCACGCATCAGTTTACGATGATCGGCGCGACCGGGATTTTCGAGCCGCCGCACATTTTCAGGCGCATCGATTTCAAGCGTTACCGCAACGAGCCGCGCCTTGCGTTGCGTCGCCAGGGCACGGAAGCGCTCGAACACCGCCGTATCCACCACATCGTCGCTGAGCGGATCGGTGAGAACGAGCGCCACCGTGGACGGCAGTTAGCCGCATAGTCGAGCGTGATATCCCTAACCGCTCGATGCAGTTCGCGATGCAACGGATCGAAGCGTGAGAACAAAGCTTCGGCGGGATTAAGCATGGCATGGTTGTCGAGCAAGCGGCCACCAATCTGGGTCGCCAGAATTTGTCCGATGCTGCGCTTACCGCTGCCCGGCCAGCCGTTGATATGAATGACATTGTTCATGGTGGCAAAAATCTCAGCTTTGCACGTACCTCTTGGGGCCGTGCATCAGAGAAGTCATGTGGTGAGTTTAGCTCGCGGAGCGCCGTCGAATACGTCGCCTTAAACGCATCACCAGCCGATTGAAGCCCGGCGTGCCACTCCGATCACCGACCAGACGCAACGCCCACTCCCGTTGCGCCCGCATGAAGTCCGCGAGCTGCTGCTTGTAGGGATCGACGAGACGATGCGCCCAATCGCGCCAGCTCATGACCAGAGCATAGAGCCGGCGGAACCAATCCAATGTCATCAGCTTTTCAGACGTCAGATTGTAGAGAAAGGCCGTGACGCCGAGGCCCGTCACCTTGGCGGCGAAGAAGGCGCAGCCGCCGAACACCAGATGGCCTTTGGCGATCAGCCACAGCGCCGCGATCTTGAACGGAAAGATGACGAGGACCGGAATGCAGAACAGACACAGCGCCGCATAGGGCGGCAACCGTTGAATCTGGCCTGATATCCAAGCCTTGAACCGCTCGAACGGAATGATCCGCGCCAGCCGATCGCCGAGCACGCGAAAGAGATCCCAGAGCCATGCTTCAAAGAGAAACAGCAGGGCGAGAATGTAGAGCGGGATACGATGAAACTGGCGCATGGGCTGATTGCGTCATGAAATTGTGGCGAAGTTGCATCGCGGTCCGACTTGATTGCGTTCGGACGGCAAGACAGCCTGCCTCGATCAACGATTCGGACTATGGAGACTCTTGAATGTCAGGTCATGCACATGCGCCGGAAGGCGGCAACAAAGGGGTGGCGCTGTTGATCGCCATCCTTGCCCTCATGCTGGCCTTCGCCGAAATGGGTGTCAAATACGGCGAACGCGAAGCGGTGGCGCATAATCTGGAAGCCTCCAATCTCTGGTCCTTTTTCCAGGCCAAGACCGTGCGCCGTACGACCGTTCAGGTGGCGGCCGAACAGATGGAAACCCAATTGCCTTTGGCTACCGATCCGACGGTGAAAGCCAACATGGAAAAACGCATCGCCGATTGGAAGGCGACGGCCGAGCGTTATGAATCGGAACCCTCGACCGGCGAAGGCCGCAAGGAACTCGTCGCGCGCGCCAAACACGCGGAAGAACGGCGCGACCACGAACGCGCGCGCAATGAATTGTTCGAGATCGCTTCGGCTCTGGTGCAGATCGGCATCGTGCTGGCGTCGGCGATGATCATCACCGGCATCGGCGCCCTGGCTTGGGCCGCCGGCGGTCTGGGCGGTCTCTCGTTGATCGTGATGCTGTTTGCGATGCTGAAGCCGGAAGTGCTGCATATGGTAATGCACTAACGCGACGAGGCCGAGGCCTTGGTGTCATCCCGGACACGTGCACAGCAAGTGATCCGGGATCCAGGACGCGTGGTAGCGCGTTTAATCGCAACAGCGCGGCACCCATCAATGAATAAGGCGAGCAACATACGTCGCTCGCCCCTGGGTCCCGGATCGCGCCGTTGCGCGTCCGGGATGACACCCTCCAACGATCAAATATGGATCGAGCGCTTCTCGACGCCGAGCGCCGCTTCCTTCACCGATTCCGACAAGGTCGGATGGGCGTGGCAGGTGCGCGCCAGATCTTCCGACGAACCTCCGAATTCCATCAGCACGGCCGCTTCGGCGATCAGCTCACCCGCCGCGAAGCCGACGATGTGAACGCCAAGCACCTTATCGGTCTTGGCATCGGCCAGCACTTTGACGAAGCCGTCGGTGGCGCGCATGGCGCGCGCGCGACCGTTCGCCGACATCGGGAACTTGCCGACATTGTAAGCGATGCCCGCCGCCTTCAGTTCTTCCTCGGTCTTGCCGACACCGGCGATCTCCGGCGTCGTATAGACCACGCCCGGAATGACATCGTAGTTCACATGGCCGTGCTGGCCGGCGATGATCTCCGCTGTCGCAACGCCTTCGTCCTCGGCCTTGTGCGCCAGCATCGGCCCGCGCACCACGTCGCCGATCGCATAGATCCCGGGAACATTGGTTTTGAATTGACTGTCGATGACGACGCGCCCGCGCTCCAGCGCGACGCCGACGGCTTCGAGACCCAGGCCATCCGTATAGGGACGACGGCCAGTCGCCACCAGCACCACGTCGGCATCGAGCTTCACCGCTTCGCCGCCCGCCACCGGCTCGAACGTCACCGACGCGCCGGACTTGGTTTTGCTGATCGCCGTCACCTTCGACGACAGTTTGAAGGTGACGCCCTGGCGTTCCTGCAAGCGCTGGAACTGCTTGGCGACTTCGCCATCCATGCCCGGCAGAATGCGATCGAGGAATTCGATCACCGTCACTTCGGCGCCGAGCCGCTTCCACACGGAACCGAGTTCAAGGCCGATGACACCGGCACCGACGATCACCAGCTTGCCCGGCACTTTGGCCAATGACAGCGCGCCCGTGGAGCTGACGATGGTCTTCTCGTCGAATTCGACGGTGACACCCGGCGGCGTTGCGACATCGGAACCCGTGGCGATGACGATGTTCTTGGTTTCGAGCGTCTGCGCCTTGCCGTCTTCGCCGGTCACATTGACCTTGCCGGCAGCGGCGATCGTGCCCGTGCCGAAGACCACGTCGATCTTGTTCTTCTTCATCAGGAAGGCGACGCCGTTGACGTTGCCCGCCACGGTATCGTCCTTGTGCTTCATGAAGGCCGGCATATCGAGCTTCGGCTTGCCGACGACAACGCCCAGCGCCGGGAAATCATGGCCCGCCTGTTCGAACATTTCCGAGGCATGCAGGATCGCCTTGGAGGGAATGCAACCGATGTTCAGGCAGGTGCCGCCCAGCGTCTTGCGCTTCTCCACCACGGCGACCTTCATGCCGAGCTGCGCCGCGCGAATGGCGCAGACATAACCGCCAGGGCCGGTGCCGATGACGACGAGATCGTAAGTGCTCATGGTTTGGGTTCCTGCGTTCCAGTTTGGGGTGCGGGTCGATCGTCCGCGAGGGGAATTTTGCCCGCTTCCCAGCGGGCGACAACGTCCAAGAGTTCCGCCGAGACCGGCCCTAAGCCGTTTTCGGCGCGCTTGCGCGCGGTTTCCGGATCGCGCGAGCGCTCGGCCAGCCAGCGCGTGAAGGCGGGATAGGTCTTCTCCGGCAACCAGTCATAGGACGCGGCGGGCGCTTCAGGCTTGGCGCCATAGCGCACCAGCATTTCAAGCACGGCCGGCTTGTCGAGCCGGATCGCCTCGGAGATGAAGTTCTCGCCTTTGGCTTCGATATAGGTGTCGGGACGAATGCGGCCCGAAGCGAGCAAGGCCTGCAATCGCGGCAAATCGTTCTTTTCGAGCGCCTCAGCGCCTTCCCGGCTCGCTTCGCGCTCGTCGGGCGACATGGCGGCGATCGCCGCTTCATGACGCTTATCGTAGTCGCTGCGTCCGTCCGCATTCGTCATGACGCTGAAATCGGTGACGAGCACCAGCGGCTTGTTCTCAGCATCGAGCCCCCAATAGGAGGCATAGAAACCGTCGCCCCAGCCGCTCTGAAACACCGCGATATTGAGCGGGCTATCGGGGAGCGGCCGATGCATGACATAGGTATCGCCATTGGCGGCTAGGTCTTCGGCCAGTACGTCGTCGTAATAATTGCTGTAGTTACGTGCTTGCGCCTTCTGCTGCGCCTCGCGCTTTTCGATGGCGAGATTCGCGCCCGCATCCATGAAACAGCCGAGCCCGGCATCGACGCCATAGCCGTAGATTTCATCGGCCTTCAGCGTGGCGAGATCCTGGCCGGGGATGGTCGCCATCTCCCAGCGCACGACCTTGCCTGGTGCGAAACGCAGGCCCGCCAGCGCGATCCGATATTGCGCCTTGTAAAGCGTCACCGGATAGCGGCCAGGCGGAACCTTGCGCGCAAAGGCAGGCCGCTCCGGCTGCACCAAAGGATCGGCGGCAACCACCTGCCCGCTCGGCAGTTCCACATCGCCGAGCGCGATCGGCTCGATCTTGTGCGCCTGCAACTCCGCCGCCGTCATGTCGACGACGACGAGATTGCCGTCGCTGAGCGGCTTCTCGTCGGCGGCTTCACTCGCTGTGTTGGAAAACATCATCGCAGCCATCACCATGACGGGCGCCAGACCAAGTCGCAAACCAAGTCGCAAGCGCCGGCCAATCACGGCCGCCATGCCCGATCAGAGATCGAGCACGAGCCGGGCGGGATCTTCCAGGGCTTCCTTGACGCGCACCAGGAAGGTGACGGCTTCCTTGCCGTCGACGATGCGGTGATCGTAGCTCAGCGCCAGATACATCATCGGGCGGATTTCGATCTTGCCACCAACGACCATCGGCCGTTCCTGGATCTTGTGCATGCCGAGAATGCCCGACTGCGGCGCGTTCAGGATCGGCGTCGACATCAACGAACCGTAGATGCCGCCGTTGGTGATGGTGAAGGTGCCACCCTGCATTTCGTCGATCTTGAGCTGGCCGTCGCGGGCGCGCTTGCCGAAATCGGAGATCGCCTTTTCGATGCCGGAAATGCTCAGGTGATCGGCGTCGCGCACCACCGGCACGACCAGGCCCTTGTCGGTGCCGACGGCGATGCCGATGTGATAGTAGTTCTTATAGATCAGATCGGTGCCGTCGATCTCGGCATTGACGGCCGGCACGTCACGCAGCGCCTGCACGCACGCCTTGACGAAGAAGCCCATGAAGCCGAGCTTGGCGCCGTTCTTCTTCTCGAAAATATCCTTGTACTTGGCGCGCAGTGCCAGGATTTCCGTCATGTCGACTTCGTTGAACGTCGTCAGCATGGCGGCGGTGTTCTGCGCTTCCTTCAAGCGGCGCGCGATGGTCTGGCGCAGCTTGGTCATGCGCACGCGCTCTTCGCGCGACGCATCATCGGCGACCGACGGCGCACGCACAGCAACCGGAGCTGGCGCTGCGGCCTTCGGCGCGCTGGCGGCTTCCAGCACATCGCCCTTCAGCACCTGGCCGCGCTTGCCCGAACCCTGAACCGTATCGACATCGACACCCTTGTCGGCGGCGACCTTGGCGGCGGCCGGCGACGGCGGCATCTTGCCGTCGGACTTCGGTTCAGCCTTGGCTTCCGCCTTCGGCGCTTCCTTGGCAGCGGCAGGCTTGGCCGCCGGCGCGGCGGCGGCACCCGCGCCACCCGGCGCGATCTGGCCGAGCAGAGCGCCCGGCTCAACCGTCTCGCCATCCTTGGCGGTAATTTCGGCGAGAACGCCGGCAGCCGGCGCGTTCACTTCCAAAGTGACCTTGTCCGTCTCGAGTTCAAGCAAGGGCTCGTCGGCCTTGACCACGTCACCGGCCTTCTTGAACCACTTGCCGATGGTCGCTTCTGAAACGGATTCGCCGAGAGTAGGGACGCGGATTTCTGTTGTCATCGGTGTTTCCCGCCCACGGGCGGCCTTTCAAATGATCGTTCGCAAAACATCGTTCAGACGAAACGGTCGCGGCGTTATTCCGCGAATGCTTCGTCGAGGAAGGACTTGAGCTGCGCCAGGTGCTTCGACATCAGGCCCGTGGCCGTCGCCGCCGATGCGGGACGTCCGACATAGCGCGGGCGCTTCGAAACGCCGCCGGTCTGCGACAGAACCCATTCGAGATAGGGTTCGACGAAAGCCCAGGCACCCATGTTCTTGGGCTCTTCCTGACACCAGACGATTTCCGCCTTCGGGAAACGGCTGAGCTCGTTGACCAGCGCCTTGAGCGGGAACGGATAGAGCTGTTCCGTGCGCAGGAGATAGACATCGTCGACGCCGCGCTGCTCGCGATCCTCGTAGAGATCGTAATAGACTTTGCCGGTGCACAGCACGACGCGACGGATCTTGTCGTCCTTGACCAGCTTGATCTTGTCGCCAGCGATCGAGCGCTCCGCATCGTCCCACAACAGGCGATGGAAGGACGAACCGGTGGCGAGATCGGCCATGGTCGACACGGCGCGCTTGTGGCGTAGCAGCGACTTCGGCGTCATCAGGATCAGCGGCTTGCGGATGTCGCGCTTGAGCTGCCGGCGCAGGATGTGGAAGTAGTTCGCCGGCGTCGAGCAGTTCGCCACCTGCATGTTGTCTTCCGCGCACATCTGCAGATAGCGCTCGAGACGGGCGGAGGAATGCTCCGGGCCCTGGCCTTCATAGCCATGCGGCAGCAGGCAGACGAGGCCCGACAGACGCAGCCACTTGCGCTCGCCCGACGACACGAACTGGTCGAACACCACCTGCGCGCCGTTGGCGAAATCGCCGAACTGCGCTTCCCACATGGTGAGCGCGTTCGGCTCGGCCAGCGAGAAGCCATATTCGAAGCCGAGCACCGCTTCTTCCGAGAGGATCGAATTGATCACCTCGTAGCGGGACTGACCGTCACGGATGCGGTTGAGCAGAACCAGCCGGTCCTCGTTCTCCTGGTCGATGAGCACCGAATGGCGCTGCGAGAACGTGCCGCGCTCGCAATCCTGACCGGACAGACGCACCGGATGGCCTTCATCGAGCAGCGAACCGAAGGCCAGGGCCTCGCCCATCGCCCAATCGATATCGGTGCCGGTTTCGACCATCTTGCGGCGGTTCTCGATGAAGCGCTGGATGGTCTTGTGGATGTGGAAGCCTTCCGGGATCGTCGTGATCGCGGTGCCGATGGCCTGCAGTTTCGACAGTTCGACGCCGGTTTCGCCACGGCGCGGATCGTCGGTGATGCCTTCGCCAGCCTTCAGGCCAGCCCAGCGGCCGTCGAGCCAGTCAGCCTTGTTCGGCTTGTAGCTCTGGCCCGCGTCGAATTCGACATCGAGCTTGGTGCGCCATTCGGTGACCGCCGCATCGACTTCCTCGCGGCTGATGACGCCCTCGCCGATCAGCTTGTCGGCGTAAAGTTCCTGGATCGGCTGATGATTGCGGATGTTGCGATACATCAGCGGCTGGGTGAAGCCCGGCTCGTCGCCTTCGTTATGGCCGAAGCGGCGATAGCAGAACATGTCGAGCACGACCGGCTTGTGGAACTTCTGCCGGAACTCGATCGCCACCTTGGCGGCGAACACCACCGCTTCCGGATCGTCGCCGTTGATGTGGAAAATCGGTGCTTCGATCATCTTCGCCACATCGGAAGGATAGGGCGAGGAACGCGAATAGCGCGGATAGGTGGTGAAACCGATCTGGTTGTTGACGATGAAGTGGATCGAACCGCCGGTGCGATGACCCTTCACGCCCGACAGCGCGAAACATTCCGCCACCACGCCCTGGCCGGCGAAAGCCGCGTCGCCATGGATGAGCAGCGGCAGCACCTTGTTGCGCTCGGTGACGTCGCCGAGCTGATCCTGCTTGGCGCGCACCTTACCGAGCACGACCGGATCGACGATTTCCAGATGCGACGGATTGGCGGTCAGCGACAGATGCACCTTGTTGTTGTCGAACTCGCGGTCCGACGAGGCGCCAAGGTGATATTTGACGTCGCCCGAACCTTCCACTTCGTCTGGCGTGAAAGAGCCGCCCTTGAACTCGTGGAAGATGGCGCGGGTCGGCTTGTGCATCACGTTGGCGAGCACGTTGAGGCGGCCGCGATGCGGCATGCCGAGCACGATGTCGCGCAGGCCGAGCGCGCCGCCGCGCTTGATGATCTGTTCCAGCGCCGGAACCATCGCTTCGCCGCCGTCGAGGCCGAAACGCTTGGTGCCACGGAAGCGCAGGTCGCAGAACTTCTCGAAGCCTTCCGCCTCGATCAGCTTCTGCAGAATGGCGCGCTTGCCCTCGGCGGTGAAGGTGATTTCCTTATCCGGACCTTCGATGCGCTCCTGAATCCAGGCCTTCTCGGCGGGATCGGAAATGTGCATGAACTCGAAGCCGATCGTGCCGCAATAGGTGCGCTTCAGGATCGCCAGCATTTCGCGAATAGTGGCGAATTCCAGACCCAGCACATTGTCGATGAAGATCGGACGATCCCAATCGGCTTCGGTGAAGCCGTAGTTCGAGGGATGCAATTCCTCGTCATCCTTCGGCAGCGCGATGCCGAGCGGATCGAGATTGGCGTGCAGATGGCCGCGCATGCGATAAGCGCGGATCATCATCAGGGCGCGGACGCTGTCGCGGGTCGCGCGCAGCGTGTCGCCTTCGCTGGCGGGAGCGCCCTTGGCCGCCGCCTTGGCGACGATCTTCTCGCCGATCGCCTTTTCGACCTGCACCCAATTGCCATCGAGCGCGGAGACCAGTTCGCCATTGGCGGGAATGGGCCAGTTCGGCTTCTTCCACGATGCACCCCGCGCGTTCTCGGCGATATCCTCCGCATCATCGCCAAGGCTGGCGAAGAAGTCGCGCCACTCGGCGTCGACGCTCGACGGATCCTTGCGATATTTGTCGTAGAGGCTCTCGATGTAGCTCGCGTTGGCACCATCAAGAAACGATGTCCTGCTCAGCGCAGCGTTTGAATCCTGACGAGACATGGCCGTTTTCCTCGCAGCGTTTGACGCCGTTTATGTCAACCGAAAGGGCCGGGCTTGTGGCCCGGCCTTGAAACTCAACCCTTCAACAACTCGGCCAGCGTGTGACCAAGCCTGGCGGGCGACGGCGAGACCTTGACACCCGCGGCTTCCATCGCCGCGATCTTGTCTTCCGCCCCACCTTTACCGCCTGAAATAATGGCGCCAGCATGACCCATGCGACGTCCCGGAGGCGCCGTGCGGCCGGCGATGAAGCCGACCATCGGCTTCTTGCGCCCGCGCTTGGCTTCGTCCTTGAGGAACTGTGCCGCGTCTTCTTCCGCCGAACCGCCGATTTCGCCGATCATGACGATGGACTTCGTCGCCTCGTCGGCGAGGAACATTTCCAGCATGTCGATGAATTCGGTGCCCTTGATCGGGTCGCCGCCGATGCCGACCGCCGTGGTCTGGCCGAGGCCTTCCTGGGTGGTCTGGAACACCGCTTCATATGTAAGCGTGCCCGAGCGCGAAACAATGCCCACCGAGCCCGGCTTGAAGATGTTGGCCGGCATGATGCCGATCTTCGATTCGCCGGCGGTGACGATGCCCGGGCAGTTCGGGCCGATCAGCCGCGACTTCGAACCCGACAGCGAGCGCTTGACGCGCATCATATCGAGCACCGGCACGCCTTCGGTGATGCAGACGATCAGCGGGATTTCCGCGTCGATCGCTTCGCAGATGGCATCGGCGGCGCCCGGCGGCGGCACATAGACCACGCTGGCGTCGGCGCCGGTTTCCTTGGCCGCTTCCGCCACGGTGTCGAACACCGGCAGGTTGAGATGGCGCGAACCGCCCTTACCCGGCGAAACGCCGCCGACAACCTTGGTGCCGTAAGCGAGCGCCTGTTCCGAATGGAACGTACCGTTCTTGCCGGTAAAGCCCTGAGTGATGACGCGGGTATTTTTATTGATCAGAATGGACATCGGGGCTCCTTACGCGGCGGCCTTGACGGCGTTCACGATTTTCTGCGCCGCATCGTCGAGATCGTCGGCCGGGATAACGTTGAGGCCGCTCTCACGGATGATGCGCTTGCCCTCTTCCACATTGGTGCCTTCGAGGCGAACCACCAGCGGCACTTGCAGGCCGACGGTTTTCACCGCCGCCAGCACGCCGCGCGCGATCACGTCGCACTTCATGATGCCGCCGAAGATGTTGACCAGGATGCCCTTCACGTTCGGGTCAGCCGTGATGATCTGGAACGCCGCCGTCACCTTCTCTTCGCTGGCGCCACCGCCGACGTCGAGGAAGTTGGCCGGCTCCATGCCGTAAAGCTTGATGATGTCGAGCGTCGCCATGGCGAGGCCGGCGCCGTTGACCATGCAGCCGATGTTACCGTCGAGCGCGATATAGGCGAGATCGTGCTTGGAGGCCTCGATCTCCTTGGCGTCCTCTTCGGTCTCGTCGCGCAGAGCGACGATTTCGGGATGCTTGTAGAGCGCGTTGCTGTCGAAGGAGACCTTGGCGTCGAGCGCCTTGAGCTGACCCTGCTTGGTGACGATCAGCGGATTGATTTCCAGCATCTCCATGTCCTTGGCGACAAAAGCCGCATAGAGCTGCGTGACGATCTTGCCCGCCTGCTTGGCGAGATCGCCGTCCAGGCCCAGCGCATCGGCGACCGTGCGGCCATGATGCGGCATGATGCCGGTGGCCGGATCGACAGAGAAGGAGACGATCTTTTCCGGCGTGTCATGCGCGACGGTTTCGATGTCCATGCCGCCTTCGGTCGAAACGACGAAGGAGATGCGGCTGGTGGAGCGATCGACGAGCGCCGAGAGATAGAATTCCTTCTCGATGTCGGAACCGTCTTCGATATAGAGGCGGTTGACCTGCTTGCCGGCCGGGCCGGTCTGCACGGTGACGAGCGTGTTGCCGAGCATCTGCTGGGCGAAGGTCTTCACCTCATCGATCGACTTAGCGAGGCGCACGCCGCCCTTGTCGCCGGCCGCCGGTTCCTTGAATTTACCCTTGCCGCGACCGCCCGCATGGATCTGCGACTTGACGACCCACAACGGTCCGCCCAACTCCTTGGCCGCCGCTTCCGCGTCGCTGGCCTTGAGAATGGCGACACCTTTCGAAACCGGCACGCCGAATTCCTTCAGCACTGCCTTGGCCTGATACTCGTGAATGTTCATGCAAACCCCCGGATGCCGCTATGGCGATCGGCTTCAGTTCAAACCGTCACGAACCATGGCAGCGGTTCGTGACGGATCGATTGTGATCAGGCGAAAGCCGGATTGATGGTCTTGCAGGCGTCAACCAGCGTCTGCACCGACTTCACCGACGTCGCGAACATTTCTTTTTCTGCCGCATCGAGCGAGATCTCGACGATCTTCTCGACGCCGTTCGAGCCGATCACCACCGGCACGCCGACATACATACCCTTCACGCCGTACTGGCCAGAGAGATAGGCGGCGCAGGGCAGCACGCGGCGCTTGTCGCGCAGATAGCTTTCGGCCATCGAGATCGCCGAGGAAGCCGGCGCGTAGAAAGCCGAACCGGTCTTGAGCAGGTTGACGATTTCGCCGCCGCCGCCGCGGGTGCGCTTGACGATGGCGTCGAGCTTTTCCTGCGTCGTCCAGCCCATCTTGATGAGATCGGGTAGCGGAATGCCGGCAACCGTCGAATAGCGCACCGACGGCACCATGTCGTCGCCGTGGCCACCGAGCACGAAGGCGGTGACGTCTTCGACGGAGACGTTGAATTCTTCAGCGAGGAAGTAGCGGAAGCGCGCCGAGTCGAGCACGCCGGCCATGCCCACGACCTTGTTGGCGGGCAGACCGCAGGCCTTCTGCAAGGCCCACACCATCGCATCGAGCGGGTTGGTGATGCAGATGACGAAAGCGTTCGGCGCATATTGCTTGATGCCCGCGCCCACCGATTCCATCACCTTGAGGTTGATGCCGAGCAGATCGTCGCGGCTCATGCCGGGCTTACGCGGCACGCCGGCGGTGACGATGATGACGTCGGAGTCCTTGATGGCGGAATAGTCGTTCGCGCCGGTCATCTTGGCGTCGAAACCTTCGACCGGAGCGGCTTCGGCAAGATCGAGCGCCTTGCCCTGCGGCGTGCCTTCCATGATGTCGAAGAGAACGACATCCCCCAATTCTTTAATGCCGGCGAGGAGGGCGAGCGTGCCACCAATTTGTCCCGCTCCGATCAATGCAATCTTATTTCGCGCCATAGGTTGACGTCCTTCGCAGTTGAATCTGGGGCCTCTACTCGGGCCGGCGGCGCGTCTTTGACTCTTTCTGGCGATCCAGGCAAGCTAAACCCGCCAATTCAGTTGCATGGAAGCCGAGCGAGGAGCGCGGGACAGCTTCGGTAAGGCGCGCTATTCGCCCGTTAATTCATATTCTTAGGACAATTTTCCCGGTCCCTCCCGAACACGGAAAATTTATGTAACAAATTTCAATTTTTGTAATTTGTCACAGCGTGTTTTTGGCCGTTTTAAAGCACTTGGCGAAGCCCGCCGACCAGCGCGCGAGTGACCAAGGCGGTCACCCGATCCAAGCGACGCTGAAGCTGGTCGCGCGGCACCTCCCGGTCGTGCCAGATGGCGGCCGGGTGAATAAAGCGGTGCAGCACGTCGAAAACCAGCGCCATGGCCCGGCGCAGATCGGAAGCCAGGAACACGCCGGCAGCGATTCCGTCCTCGATCACCTGCTGCACTTCCTGCTGCACGCGGGCGCGGTGGCGCCGGGCACCGGCGCGGCCCTTCTCGACCGATTCGACGAAGATCGCGAACAGTTCCGGCTCGCTCTCCACTTTGTCGCGATAGGCCCGATGCAGCAGGCTGACGAGCCGCTCCAGCTTGTCGTCGGCGGGGTCCGGCCCATCGGCCACCTCGCGCAGCCGCGCCTCGACCGGCTTCAGCCAGCGATCGCCGAGCGCCTCGAACAGCGCCCATTTCGACGGGAAGTAGCGATAGACATTGGCATGCGACATGCCGGCCTCGGCGGCGATCGACACGATCGTCGTCTTGGCGATGCCGTGACGGCGGATATGCGCCGCCGCGATCTTGAGCAGGCGGGCATCAACCGGTTCAGGCTGAGCGCGACGCGCCATGCGAACCTCCGCTCAATAGCGTTTCGCGGTTTGATGGCCCCATCAAACGCCACGAAGACGCGTCAAAACAAAAAACCCACGTATCCAAAACCCTACGTATCGATCAGCCCGGTCGTATCGCCGGAGGCTTCCGACGTGACATGGCCGTGCGGCAAAGCCAGATATTCTTCCGAGCGCATTTCGATCAAGCGCGAGACGGTGCGTTCGAACTCGAACGCCTCGCGGCCTTCCGTTCCCAAGAAGAGATTGTGCGGCTCGGCTTCCGCCGACGCAATCAGTTTGACATGGCGATCGTAGAACGTGTCGATCAGGTTGATGAAGCGCTTGGCTTCGTTGCGCTGGTTGGCCCTGATGACCGGAATGTTCTCGACGATCACCGTATGATAATGCTCGGCGATGGCGAGATAATCCGCAGCTGCCAGCGGTTTCTCGCAAAGATCGCGGAAAGTGAAACGCGCTACGTTGGCAGCCTGTTCGGGCACCGGCACGTCGCGGCCCAGCACGCGCAAAGTGGTCGGCGTGCCCTGTTCGGCGCCGCTGAGCGATTTGAACATGCGATCGATCGCGTTGCGCGCAGTTGCATCTGCCGGCACATAGTAGACCGGCGAACCGCTGAGCTTCTCCAAGCGGAAGTCGGTACGCGAATCGAGCGACACCACGTCCATCTTCTTGGTCAGCAGCGCGATGAACGGCAGGAACAAAGCCCGGTTGAGGCCGCCCTCGTAGAGACGCGACGGCTCGACGTTCGACGTCGCCACGACGATGATGCCGCGCGCGAACAGCGCCTCGAACAGACGGCCGAGCAACATCGCATCGGCGATGTCGGTGACGGAAAATTCGTCGAAGCAGAGCAGGGTCGCTTCGTCCGCCAGATCGTCGGCGATCGGATGGATCGGCTCCTCGCCCTTGGCGGTGCCGGCCTTGCGCGCCTGGCGCCAGGCATGCACCCGCGCGTGTACGTCGGCCATGAAGGCATGGAAATGGACGCGCTTCTTGGCGGCGATCGGCGCCACTTCGAAAAACAGGTCCATCAGCATGGTCTTGCCGCGGCCGACCGAGCCCCAGATGTAGAGCCCGCGAGTCTCGTTGTTGGCTTTGGCTTGGCGGCGGCCGAAAAGCCAGCCAAGCGGATTGGATTTACCGGCGAGCCGGGTTTCCCGCAGCGCGTCGACCAATTGATCGAGCCGGCGCACCAGCTGGCGCTGCGCCGGGTCGTCCTCGATATGTCCGTCGCGGACATGCTGGGAATACAAATCCGAAACGGTCTGGGTCACGTGACAACGAGCGGTGAAATGAAACCTGATCCACTTACCGGCGCGGACACGCCCCACGCAAGCGCGACAAATAGTCGAGCTTGATTTTCAGGCGCCCTGCCATCATTTGAGCGATATTGCAGTGCAATATCTCCTTAGGATATCAAGGATATTGAACTCACCACTGATTCGAAAGGGAGTTACCTTCGTTCGATCGCCCGGGAGCGGGGACGATCGAGAGTGTCGATAGGAATTTGACGCAATGCAGCACGTACCGCCGCCTTTTCCGCCTCCCGCGCGCCCACCGGCGCAGAGCCGCTATGCACCGCAGGCTGGCGAGCAGTTCCGCCGCATCTGGCGGGCTGACGAAGCCGCCTTCCGCGACCATCTCCTCCGTCTCGACCCGCAAAGCCGCCATGACCGCTTCGGTTTCGGCGTTTCCGACGATTTCATCGCCCGCTACGCCGAGCGCTGTTTCGGCATGGACGACGTGATCCACGGTTTCTTCGTTGACGGCGTCCTACGCGGCGCCGGCGAATTGCGTGGCCTCGGCCATGGCCTGCCGCTCGCTTTCGGCGGCGCGGCCGAAGCCGCTTTCAGCGTCGAAAAGGACTGGCGCGGCCGTGGCATCGGCACCGAGCTGATGGAACGCATCGTGCGCGCCGCGCGCAACCGCCGCGCCGGCGAGCTCTACATGAGCTGCCTGCCGCACAACACGCCGATGCAGCGCATCGCCCGCAAGTTCGCCGCCGTCCTGCAACACGACGTCGACCAGGTCGACGCCGCCTTCAAGCCGCTCGCCGCGTCACCGGCTTCGGTCTGGCAGGAGATGGTCGAGGACAGCGCCAGCTTCGCCATCGCCATGGTCGATCTGCAGAAGCGCACTTGGCTGAAGGACAAGCCGGCGGAGTAAGCGCTGCGATACACCAAATGAAAGAGCCCGGTTCTGCGATCAGAACCGGGCTCTTTTTTCGTCAATGACGCGAACCTTAGATCTGCCGCGCCACCATCATGTTCTTGATCTCGGCGATCGCCTTCGCCGGATTGAGACCCTTCGGGCAGGTCTTGGCGCAGTTCATGATCGTGTGGCAGCGATAGAGGCGGAACGGATCCTCGAGATTGTCGAGGCGCTCGCCCGTCGCTTCGTCGCGCGAATCGATCAGCCAGCGATAGGCTTGCAGCAGAACGGCCGGGCCGAGATAGCGGTCGCCATTCCACCAGTAGCTCGGGCACGAGGTTGAGCAGCAGGCGCACAGAATGCACTCGTAGAGACCATCGAGCTTGACGCGGTCTTCATGCGACTGCCGCCACTCCTTCTCCGGCTGCGGCGACACGGTCTTGAGCCACGGCTCGATCGAGGCGTGCTGCGCGTAGAAGCGGGTGAGGTCGGGCACGAGATCCTTCACCACCGGCATGTGCGGCAGCGGATAGATCGCCACCGCGCCCTTGATGGTCGCCATGTCCTTCGTGCAGGCCAGCGTATTGGCGCCGTCGATGTTCATCGCGCAGGAGCCGCAGATGCCTTCGCGGCAGGAACGGCGGAAGGTCAGCGTCGGATCGACCTTGTTCTTGATCCAGATGATGGCGTCGAGCACCATCGGCCCGCAATCGTCCATATCGACATGATAGGTATCGATGCGCGGGTTCTGCCCGTCGTCCGGATTCCAGCGATAGATGCGGAACTCGCGCACGTTCTTGGCGCTGGCCGGCTTCGGCCAGGTCTTGCCCTTTGTAGGCCGCGAGTTCTTCGGAAGTGCGAATTCGACCATTGCGGAATTCTCCGGCTCAGTAAACGCGAGCCTTGGGCTCGATATAGCTAATGTCGTTGGTCATCGTGTAGGTGTGCACCGGACGCGAATCGATCGTCACCTGACGCTTCTCGTCGTCGGCCCACGCCAAGGTGTGCTTCATCCAATCCTTGTCGTCGCGGTTCGGATAATCCTCGCGCGCATGGGCGCCGCGGCTTTCCTTGCGCTGCACCGCCGAGTCCATCGTCACCACCGCCTGGATGATGAGATTGTCGAATTCCAGCGTCTCGATGAGATCGGAATTCCACACCAGCGAGCGATCGGTGACGCCGATATCCTGCACGCCGCCCCACACATCGTGGATGAGCTTGGAACCTTCTTCCAGCACTTCGCCGGTGCGGAACACGGCGCAGTTCGACTGCATCGTCGTCTGCATCTTGTTGCGCAGCTCGGCGGTCGGCGTGCCACCCTTGGCCCAGCGGAACTTGTCGAGACGCGACAGCGCCAGATCGGCCGAATCCGCCGGCAGATCGGCCTGCTTCTCGCCGGGCTTGATCAGCTCGGCGGCCCGCAAACCAGCGGCGCGGCCGAACACGACCAGATCGATCAGCGAGTTGGAGCCGAGACGGTTGGCGCCATGCACCGACACGCAGGCCGCTTCGCCCAGCGCCATCAGGCCCGGAATGATGAAGTCCGGATCGCCGTTCTTCTTGGTCAGCACTTCGCCGTGATAGTTCGTGGGAATGCCGCCCATGTTGTAGTGGACCGTCGGAATGACCGGGATCGGCTCCTTGGTCACGTCGACGCCAGCGAAGATGCGCGCGCTTTCCGAAATGCCGGGCAGGCGTTCGTGCAGCACCTTCGGGTCAAGATGGTCGAGATGCAGGAAGATGTGATCCTTCTTCTTGCCGACGCCGCGTCCTTCGCGAATCTCAATGGTCATGGCGCGCGAAACGACGTCGCGCGAAGCCAGATCCTTGGCCGACGGCGCGTAACGCTCCATGAAGCGCTCGCCTTCCGAATTGGTAACGTAGCCGCCTTCGCCGCGCGCCCCTTCGGTGATCAGACAGCCCGAACCATAGATGCCCGTAGGGTGGAATTGGACAAATTCCATATCTTCGAGAGGCAAACCCGCGCGAAGCGCCATGGCGTTGCCGTCTCCGGTGCAGGTGTGCGCCGAGGTCGCGGAGAAATAGGCGCGGCCGTAGCCACCGGTGGCGAGAATGACCAGATTGGCGCGGAAGCGGTGGATCGTGCCGTCATCCATCTTGATGCAGACGACGCCGCGGCAACGGCCTTCCTGATCCATGATCAGGTCGATGGCGAAATATTCGATGAAGAATTCGGTGTTGTTGCGCAGCGCCTGGCCATAGAGCGTGTGCAGGATGGCGTGGCCGGTGCGGTCGGCGGCGGCACAGGTGCGCTGCGCGATGCCCTTGCCGAAGTCGGTGGTCATGCCGCCGAACGGGCGCTGGTAGATCTTGCCTTCCTCGGTGCGCGAGAACGGCACGCCCCAATGTTCGAGCTCGTAGACGGCGGCCGGCGCGTTGCGCACCAGATATTCGATGCTGTCCTGGTCGCCGAGCCAGTCGGAGCCCTTGACCGTGTCGTACATGTGCCAGCGCCAATCGTCCGGACCCATGTTGCCAAGCGAGGCGGAGATGCCGCCTTGCGCCGCCACCGTGTGCGAGCGCGTCGGAAACACCTTCGAGATACAAGCGGTGCGCAGGCCCGCCTGCGAACAGCCGACGGTGGCGCGCAGGCCAGCGCCGCCGGCACCGATGATCACCACATCGAATGTGTGATCGGTGATCGGATAAGCCTTACCGTTGGCGGAAGGGGCCGTGCCGTTTGCGGCGGAAGAAGTGGCCATGGGTCTACCCTTTTCGTGATCTTGCGGCGCAGGTCTTCAACCCTGCGCTCGAAACGAAGTGCTCAGACGAAACTCAACCGCAGCACCGCATAGGCGCAGGCCAAGCCGACGGCGATGGCGAAGCAGGTGTTGAGGGCCAGCAGCCAGAATTTGGTGTGCTCGCCATACACGTAATCTTCGATGACCATCTGCATGCCGAGCATCATGTGATAGATGCCGGCGATCAGGAACAACAGCAGCGTGACGGAGACGAGCGGATTGCCGAGCGTCGCGCGCACCGTGTTGTAGTCCTTGCCGACCAGCGACACGACGATCCACACGAAGGCGATGGACAGCGGCAGCAGAGCGATCGCGGTCAACCGGGTGTGCAGCATGTGGCGCGTGCCGGACTTGGCGGAGCCCAGGTAGCGAACCTTGCCCATCGGCGTGCGCATGGAGTGGGGGGTGTTTGTCATGATGGCGTTCCCGATCTCAGCGAACCGCGTAAGCGATGACCCAGACGATGAGGGTGAGCGCGAGGCCGCCCCAGATCGTCATATGCGCGAGATATTCACGCTCCGGATGTTCCATGCCGATGCCGGCATCCCAGATGAAGTGGCGGACGCCACCGAGCATGTGCGTGAACAGCGCCCAGGTGAAACCGAGCAGGATCAGCCGGCCGATGATCGACGACATGACCCAGGACACGGTCTCGAAAGAAGCCGCATCGGTCGCCGCCGCGATCAGCCACCAGGCCAGAAGCAGCGTGCCCAGATACAGACCCATGCCGGTGATGCGGTGGATGCCCGACATCATCATGGTGAGTGTCAGGCGGTAGACCTGCAGGTGCGGCGACAATGGACGGCGCGCTTCTGCGGCCAGCGGGCTCGGATTTGGTTCGGCCATGGGAGGGCCCCTTCGCTCTGAATTCGTCGGGGTTTCACTAATCGAAGAGTGTGCACCGCGCAATCCGAACCTTGAGCCGGGCATTTCAGCCATGCTTTCAGGTCCTGAGAGCATCAGAACCAGGGATTTACGCGAAGATTCCCTAAGTTCCCGGTTTCAGCGCCGTCGCCGCCCGGATCAGCCGCTGCGCATCCTCGGAGGCCCATTCGGCGGGACCTGACATGATTCCCAGCTCGCAGCCGCGCGAATCGATCAGCAGGGTGGTCGGCAGTCCGACCACTTTGCCGGCCTGACGCAGGGTCTGGAACACCGCCGCCTTCGGATCGGCATAGAATCCAAGGGATTTCACCCCCGCCTCATCAAGGAAAGCCTGACGCTTTTCCAGCCGGGCGGTGTCGATATTGACCGCCACCACCTCGAAATTGTCGCCGCCAAGCTTGGCCTGGAGCTGGTCGAGCGCCGGCATTTCCGCCCGGCAGGGCAGGCACCAGGTGGCCCACAGGTTGAGCAGCACGGTCTTGCCCTTGAAGTCGGCGAGCGTCTTGCGCGTGCCGTCCGGCCCATCGAAAGAGATGTCGGTGGCCGGTTTCATCGCCTTGCTGACCGTCAGTCCGGCGACCTCGCCGGTGGCGGCGGCGCGCAGCGGCGCCAGGCCGGCCTCGCTCACCGCGCAATTTCCGGTGCCCGTTTCCTTGCCGCCGACGGCGATGATCCCGTATACGACAGCCGCGATCGCGACGGCGGCCACCCCCGCCAGCACGATTGCGCCGCGGGGCGTTCCGGGCTTGCCCGCCGCGCCGTCCGCAATGTTCTTTTCCGCTTCAGCCATCAGGTTTCGTTCCAAAGGGCGCAAGATGAGTAACAAGATGTGGGGCGGCCGGTTCGAAACCGGTCCCGACGCCATCATGGAAGAAATCAACGCTTCGATCGGTTTCGACTACCGGTTCGCCGCGCAGGATATCGCGGGCTCGAAAGCGCATGTTTCCATGCTGGCCAAGACCGGCATTCTCACGGAAGCCGATGCCCAGGCGATCTCGGCCGGTTTAGATCAGGTGAAGGCCGAAATCGAGGCGGGCACGTTCACGTTCTCGCGCGAACTCGAGGACATTCATATGAATGTCGAGTCGCGGCTCGCCAAACTGCTCGGCCCCAACGCCGGCCGGCTACACACGGCGCGCTCGCGCAACGACCAGGTGGCGCTCGACTTCCGCCTCTGGGTGCGCGACGCCATCGACCAGATCGACAGCCAGATCAAGGACTTGCAGAAGGCCCTGGCGGAACGGGCGAAGCAGCATGCCGATGCCGTCATGCCCGGCTTCACCCATCTGCAATCGGCCCAGCCGGTCACTTTCGGCCATCACCTGCTCGCCTATGTGGAGATGCTGGCGCGCGACCGCGGCCGATTGTCCGATGCCCGCGACCGGCTCAACGAATGCCCGCTCGGCGCCGCGGCGCTGGCCGGCACGTCCTTCCCGATCGACCGGAACATGACCGCCGCCGCGCTCGGCTTCGACCGGCCGACGGCCAATTCGCTCGACAGCGTTTCCGATCGTGACTTCGTGCTCGAAACCCTGTCGGCCGCCTCGATCTGCGCCGTGCACCTGTCGCGCCTAGCCGAGGAATTCGTGCTGTGGACCACGCCGCAGTTCGGTTTCGTGCGCCTGTCCGACAAATTCACCACCGGCTCGTCGATCATGCCGCAGAAGCGCAATCCCGACGCTGCGGAACTGGTGCGCGGCAAGACCGGCCGCGTCATCGGCGGCCTGAACGGCCTGCTGATCGTCATGAAAGGCCTGCCGCTCGCCTATTCCAAGGACATGCAGGAGGACAAGGAGGGCACGTTCGACGCCCTGCACACCCTCTCGCTGTGCCTGGCCGCCATGGCCGGCATGGTGCGCGACATGACGCCGGATACGCAGCGCATGAAGGCCGCCGCCGGCGCGGGCTTCGCCACCGCCACCGACCTCGCCGACTGGCTGGTGCGCACCTTGAAAATGCCGTTCCGCGACGCCCACCACGTCACCGGCTCCTTGGTGAAACTGGCCTCCGACCGCAATATCGGCCTGGAAGCGCTGTCCTTGGCCGACATGCAAACCGTCGAGCCGCGCATCACGGCGGAGGTTTTCGACGTGTTGGGCGTCGAAAAATCGGTCGAAAGCCGCACCTCGTACGGTGGCACCGCGCCCAGCAACGTCCGCCAGCAAGCCGACACCTGGCTGAAGCGCCTTGGTTGAAACGCCTCGGCTGATGCGGCAAAACGCCGCAGAATGGGCCGCTCAAGCAGGGCGGCCCATGACGGGGGTGGGAGCGCCTTTCGCCTTCGCTTGTGATACTCACGTCGCCTGATCTGGAGATGTCAGTGACGCCGCACACCAAATCGCGCCTGTTCGTATTCGCTCCGCTGCTGGCGGTGCTCGCCCTTGGCCTGTCCGCCTGCGGCCGTCGCGGCCCGCTGGAAATTCCCGGCGGCGGCGCCAGCCAGCCGGCGCAGAGTTCCAACGTCTATTCGCCGACACGGGCCTCCGACAAACCGAAAGTGATCGTGCCGTCGAAAGAACCGTTCATTCTCGATCCCATTCTCTGACAGACCGCCAACAGCGCCACCATGACACCTTTCGAATATCGGCACGGCACCTTGCATGCCGAAGCTGTCGACGTGCGTGACATCGCCGCCGAACTGCCGACGCCGTTCTATTGCTATTCGACTTCGGCAATCGAAGCGCGCTATCGCGCCTTCACCCAGGCCTTCGCCGGCACCGACGCGCTCGTCTGCTTCGCCATGAAGGCCAATTCCAACCAGGCCGTGCTGAAACTCCTGAGCCGTCTTGGCGCTGGCATGGACGTGGTGTCGGAAGGCGAATTGCGCCGCGCCATCGCCGCTGGCGTGCCGGGCAAGAAGATCACCTTCTCCGGCGTCGGCAAGACCGAAGCGGAAATCAACTTGGCCCTGCAAACCGGCATCTTCTGCTTCAACGTCGAATCCGAGCCCGAACTCGAATTGATCTCGCGCATCGCCAAGGCGCGTGGCCAGACCGCGCATGTCTCGCTGCGCGTCAATCCGAATGTCGATGCCAAGACGCATGAGAAGATTTCGACCGGCAAGTCGGAAAACAAGTTCGGCATTCCCCTTGTGCAGGCGCGCGAAGTCTATGCGCGCGCTGCCAAACTGCCCGGCATCAAGGTGACGGGCATCGACATGCACATCGGCTCGCAGATCACCGATCTCACGCCCTTCGATGAAGCTTTCGCTCTGCTCTCCGACTTGGTGCGCACCTTGCGTGGCGATGGCCACGCGATCGATCACATCGATCTGGGCGGCGGTCTCGGCATCGCCTATCGCGGATCCGACCCGGAAGACGAAACGCAGCCGGAGAAGTATGCGGCGATCGTGCGCAAGCACACCCACAATCTCGGCTGCAAACTGGTGTTCGAACCGGGCCGTTTTCTCGTCGGCAATGCCGGCATTCTCGTCACCAGCGTGCTCTATCTGAAGCACGGCGACGGCAAGAATTTCCTCATCGTCGACGGGGCGATGAACGATCTGATCCGCCCGACGCTCTATCACGCCTACCATCGCGTCCGGCCGATCAAGGAAACGGCTGCGGATGCGGCGATGATCTATGCCGATATCGTCGGCCCGGTCTGCGAGACCGGCGACTATCTCGCCCTCCACCGCCGGCTGCCGGAAATGGACCCGGGCGACCTGCTGGCGGTTCTCTCCGCCGGCGCCTATGGCGCGGTTCAGGCCGGCACCTACAATTCGCGCCTGCTGGTGCCGGAAGTGCTGGTCAACGGCGACAAATGGGCGGTGGTGCGCCCGCGCCAGACCTTCGACGATTTGATCGGCCTCGACCGGACGCCGAACTGGCTCGCCTAGAGCAAATGACGTTTCGGTAGAAACGTGATTTGCTTAGATTCTCTTATTTGGACGCGTCTTCATGGCGCTCGACTACGTCGAGCTGTGAAACGCTATAAAACCGGCAAAACCCCGGAATAGGCTCAGAAATGTCCCGGTGCCACGCTGGCGACGCCGGGTGAACACATTCACGTCAAGACCTGGCGAACAATATGCATCCGTGGGGAACGCGTGTTAGCCTACCCCCATTAGCTTTGTGCGGCGCGATCGCCGCTCCAGGAGTTCCTATTGCAGGACCGGAACGCCAGTAGCTCCTTGACCCAACGGCTCGATCGCCTGGCCCGCGTCGCCGGGCTGACTTTGTCATGGGAGCGGCTGTGGCCGCCGCTCCTGGCGCTCGGCGTCATCGTCGCGCTGTTCCTCACCGTGTCCTGGCTCGGCCTGTGGCTGCATCTGCCGCGCTGGGGCCGGATTTCCGGTCTCATCGTCTTCGCCGCGCTGCTCGCCTGGCCGGCCTGGCTGTTCTGGCGCGTGCGCCTGCCCTCGCGCGCCGAGGCGCTCGACCGTATCGACCGCGATTCCGGCCTGCCGCATCGCCCCGCCGCCACCCTCGACGATCAACTCGCCAATGCCACCGCCGATCCCGCCACCCGGGCGCTGTGGCGCATTCACCTGCAGCGGGCGGCACAGACGGCCTCGCAATTCAAGATTGCCTCGCCCTCGCCCGGCGTTTCGCGCTTCGATCGCTATGCGGTGCGCGGCGGCGTGCTGCTCGCGCTGATCGCCTCGGCCTTCATCGCCGGACCGGAGAAATATCCGCGCGTTCTCGCCGCCTTCGATTTCAACGCCGCCGGTTCCATTTCGCAGGGCTATCGCCTCGACGCCTGGATCGATCCGCCGGCCTATACGGGCCGCGCACCGCAAGTGCTACGCCTGCAGGATGAAACCGGCGCCCGCCCGGGCAATGTCGCGCAGAAGATCCAGGCGCCGGCCGGCTCCACCATCATCATGCGCGCGTCCGATGGCGCCGGCGTCAGCGCCGAGATCAAGGGCGGCATCGTCGACAAGGCAGACGAAGAAAAGGCCGAGGACAAGAACAACGACAAGACCAAGCCGGCAACCAACCGCGCGGTCGCCGATGCCAAGCGTTCCGATCAGGAGAAGCGCTGGTCGCTGCGCGCCGACGGCACGCTGACCCTGCGTCGTCTCGGCTCCACCATCGCCACCTTCGACATTTCAGCCATCGCCGATCGGCCGCCGGTGATCACCTTGAAAGGCGAACCGAAGAGCAACGCGCGCGGCTCCCTGACGCTCTCCTACAAGATCGAGGATGATTACGGTGTCGTCGGCGCCGAAGCCGAATTCAGCAAGCCGTCGCTGCGCGGCAAGCCGGTCACCGGCCGCATGCTTTACGACGCACCGAAAATGCCGCTCGCTCTCGCGCAAGGCCCCGGCGGCCTGGGCGATGGCGAGACGACGGGCGATCTCTCCGAACATCCCTGGGCCGGCGCACAAGTCACCATGAGCCTGATGGCGCGCGATGAAGCCGGCAATACCGGCCATAGCGATCCGGTGGAATTGACGCTGCCGCAACGCACTTTCGTCAAGCCGCTCGCCCGCGCGCTCGTCGAACAGCGCCGCAATCTCGTCTTCGCGCCCGACAACCGCGCCCGCGTCATGGCGGCGATGGAAGGCTTGATGATCGAGCCGGAAAAATTCCAGACCGGCACCTCGGTTTATCTCGGCCTCTATGCCATCGCCAAACGGCTGCAAGCGGCACGCACCGACGATCAATTGCGCGACACCGCCGACCTGATGTGGGAAATGGCGCTGCGGCTTGAGGAAGGCGATCTGACCGGCGCCGAACGCGATCTGCGCGCCGCGCAGCAAGCCTTACGCGATGCGATGAATCGCGGCGCCTCCGACGAGGAATTGCGCAAGCTGATGGATCAGCTGCGCGCGGCGCTCGACAAGTTCATGCAGGAACTGGCCGAGCGTCAGATGCGCGACGGCGACCAGCAAGCCGACAATCAGCAGCCCGACCCGAACACGCGTTTCATCACGCCGCAGGATCTGCGCTCCATGCTCGATCGCATGGAGGACATGGCGCGCAACGGCAATATGGCCGACGCCCAGCGCATGCTCGATCAATTGCAGAACATGCTCGAGAATCTGCAAACGGCGCGCCGCCAGAGCCAGCAGAATTCCGCGCAGCGCGAAATGAACCGCGCGCTCAACCAGCTCGACCAGATGATGCGCGACCAGCAGGAATTGCGCGACGACACCTATGGCGAAAGCCAGGGCCGGCCACGCCAACGCGCCCAGCGCAATCAACAGCAGCGCCAGAACGGCCAGCAGCAGCGCGGCCAACGCCAGCAGGGCCAGCAGCAGCCGGGCCAACAGGGCGAAGGCGACGAACAGGACAATGCCGACAACCCGAACGGCCAGGGCCTGCAACAGCGCCAGGAAGCCCTGCGCAAGCAGTTGCAGGATTTGCAGCGGCGCATGCGCGAAATGGGCCTGCCGCCGGAACAAGGTTTCTCCGACGCCGAAGACGCCATGAACGAGGCTGAACAGCAGCTCGGAGAGGGCTCGGGCGAGGGCCAGGGCAAGGCCGTGGGTTCGCAGGGCCGGGCGCTCGAAAGCCTGCGCAAGGGCGCCCAGTCGATGGCCCAACAGATGCAGCAGCAGGGCGGCCAGCCCGGCGAGCAGTCTGGAGGACCGGGCGATCCCAACGGACCCGGCCAGCGCGGCCGCGACGCCGCCCGCTCCGATCCGCTGGGCCGTGAATCGCGCGATCGCGGCGACAATTCCCGCAGCCGCTACGATCCGCTCGGCGTGCCCGCCGCTCAGCGCGCCCAGCAGGTGCTGGAGGAGCTGCGCCGGCGCCTGGGCGACCAGACCCGCCCGCGCGAGGAACTGGACTATCTGGAGCGGCTGCTGCGACGTTATTGAGACTGTCGCGATCGGCTAAATTGCTGCACTTCCTCGCCAGCCATTCGAGCCTATAATGAACTTCGCCGTGAGGAGCCGGCTTCCATGATGACATCCGGCATACTTCCAGGGATCGCGGTCGGCGCCGTCGTCGTCGTTTTACTGCTCGGCCTGTTCAACATGCTGCGCGGCGGCGACCCCAATCTGTCGCAGAAATTGATGCGCTGGCGCGTCATTCTGCAATTCTTCGCGATTATCGTCGTGTTGGCCGTTCTGTGGTTTCGCGGCGGCTAGAGCACGTTTCAAGCGAACGCCTCACCCATTCCATCGCACGCCGAAACGTTATAGGGCGTTAGCGGGTCTGCGAGACCGGGTTGGTCCGCAGATAAGCGCCGGGAGGTCAGCATGGTCGTACTCAACCGCATCTACACGCGCACCGGCGATGACGGCTCGACCGCCCTTGGCACCGGCGAGCGCCGCGCCAAATACGACCTGCGCATCGAAGCCTTCGGCACGATCGACGAGACCAATGCCGCCATCGGCGTCGCCCGCCTCACCGCGCCGCAGGAAGACGAAACGCTCGACGCCATCCTCGGCCGCATCCAAAATGATCTGTTCGATCTCGGCGCCGATCTGTGCACGCCGCCCGTCGATCGCGATCTCGGTTACGAACCGCTGCGCATCATCCAGACACAGGTCGAGCGCCTCGAAACCGAGATCGATCAGCTCAACGGTCATCTCGAACCGCTGCGCTCCTTTGTGCTGCCCGGCGGCACGCCGACATCAGCCGCATTGCACGTGGCACGCACCATCTGCCGGCGCGCCGAACGGCGCATGGTGGAACTGGTGGCCCGGCCGGACGAAACGGTCGGCGCGCCGGCGCTGAAATATGTCAACCGCCTCTCCGATCTGCTCTTTGTCGCGTCGCGCTATTGCAACTGGAAAGCCAAGGGCGACGTCTTGTGGACGCCGGGCGGAAACCGCTAGCTTAAACGCTCCTCATATCCAGTATTGACGCGTTTTCTTCACGCGAACCGGCATCCACTTCGCTTGAAAACGCCATAGGAGTGTCCGTGTTCATTCCGCTCTACGACGGCGTGGAACTGCGCTATCTCAAACGCCCGATCGCGACCTATGTTTTGCTCGGCCTCAACGTCTTCGTCTATCTGACGATCGCCACCGGCCTCATCGGCAGCCCGCAAAATGTTGGCCTCGGGCTTGGCATGATCCCCGCCGTCCTGTTCGGCACGGCCGTCATCGATCAGGCCATCGCCCATGTGCCGACCTGGGCGACCCTGATCACCAGCCTCTTCGTCCACGGCGGGTTTTTTCATCTCGCCGGCAACATGCTGTTCCTTTGGGTGTTCGGCGACAATGTCGAGGACGCGATGGGCTCGCTGCGCTTCACCCTCTTCTATCTGCTGAGCGGCATCGCCGGCTGCCTGCTCTATGCCTTCCTCGATCCGCAGTCCCAGGCGCCGCTGATCGGCGCCTCGGGCGCGATTTCCGGTGTCGTCGTCGCCTATGTAATCTTCTATCCGCGCGTCCACGTCTTCGTGCTGGCTTTTGCCTGGCTGCCGCTGTCGATCACCGCGCTCTACATCATCCTCGCCTGGATCACCCTCCAGGTCGGATCGGCGCTGTTCAGCGCCGATCAGGCCACCGGCTGGTGGGCGCATGTCGGCGGCCTCATCGCCGGCGCCGCGCTGACGCCGCTGCTGCGCCGGCCGCAAGTTCCGCTTTTTGGCAAACGCACCGCCTAGAGCAAATTGCGTTTCGACAAAAACGCAATTTTGTCTAGGGCCTTTGTTTTGACGCGTCTTTGTGGCGTTTGACGCTTCCGGCAAACTGCAAAGCGCTATGAAACAAACGGTTGGCCAGGCTAACTTCACGTGCTGGCTTGGTGCGTTGACTTGGCCCCAGGCCACATTTACCAGAAACCCCCTACCATACGGGATCGCCTCCGGGAGAACGCGGAATGAAGATCATTGTGCCGGCGAAACGGGTCGTCGACTATAACGTCAAGGTTCGGGTCAAATCTGACGGCAGCGGCGTCGAACTGGCCAATGTAAAAATGTCGATGAACCCCTTCGACGAAATCGCCGTCGAAGAGGCGCTGCGCCTGAAAGAGGCCGGCAAGGCGACCGAAGTGGTCGTCGTCTCGATCGGCCCGGCGCAGGCCTCTGAAACCATCCGCACCGGTCTCGCCATGGGCGCCGACCGCGGCATTCTGGTGAAGGCCGACGGCGTGGTGGAACCGCTGGCGGTCGCCAAGATCCTCAAGGGCGTCATCGACGCCGAACAGCCCGGCCTTGTCATCTTGGGCAAACAGGCCATCGACGACGACAGCAATCAGACCGGCCAGATGCTCGCCGCGCTGCTCGGCTGGAGCCAGGGCACGTTCGCCTCCAAAGTCGTCATCGGCGACGGCTCCGTCGACGTGACGCGCGAAGTCGACGGCGGCTTGCAGACGGTGACGTTGAAACTGCCGGCGGTGGTCACCACCGACCTGCGCCTCAACGAGCCTCGCTATGCCTCGCTGCCCAACATCATGAAGGCGAAGAAGAAGCCGATCGATGAAAAGACGGCGGCCGATTACGGCGTCGACACGGCGCCGCGCCTGAAAGTGCTCAAGACGACGGAACCGGCCGGACGCAAGGCCGGCGTGAAAGTCGGCTCGGTCGCCGAGCTTGTCGCCAAACTGAAAAACGAAGCGGGAGTGATCTAAATGACCACGCTTGTTCTGGCCGATCTCGCCAAGGATGCGCTCGGCGATGCCACCGCCAAGACACTGACCGCCGCCAAGGAACTCGGTGCGCCCGTGCATGTTCTCGTCGTCGGCCACAATTGCGCCGCCGCCGCCGATGCCGCCGCGAAACTCGACGGCGTGGCGAAGGTGCTCGTCGCCGATGACGCCATCTACGATCATCAGCTCGCCGAGCCTGTCGCCGCTTTGATCGTCGGCCTCGCCAAGGACTACATGGCCATCGTCTCCGCCGCGACGACGAGTGCCAAGAACATCATGCCGCGCGTCGCCGCTTTGCTCGACGTGATGCAGATTTCCGAAATCATCAAGGTCGTCTCACCCGACACGTTCGAGCGGCCGATCTACGCCGGCAACGCCATTCAGACCGTGCAGAGCGGCGAGAAGATCAAGGTCATCACCGTGCGCACCGCCGCCTTCGCCGCGACCGGCGCGGGCGGTTCCGCACCCGTGGAGAAGGTCGCCGCCGCCGCCAATCCGGCGTTGTCGACGTTCAAGGACGAAGCGGTGGCGAAATCTGATCGTCCGGAACTGACCTCCGCGAAGATCATCATCTCGGGCGGCCGCGCCATGCAGAACGCCGAGAATTTCAAGAAATACATCGAGCCAGTGGCCGATCGCCTCGGCGCCGCCATGGGCGCCTCGCGCGCCGCCGTCGATGCGGGCTATGCCCCCAACGATTGGCAGGTGGGCCAGACCGGCAAGATCGTCGCGCCGCAGCTCTACATCGCGGCCGGCATTTCCGGCGCGATCCAGCATCTGGCCGGCATGAAGGACTCCAAGGTGATCGTCGCGATCAACAAGGACGAGGAAGCGCCGATCTTCCAGGTGGCGGATTACGGCCTTGTTGCCGATCTGTTTACCGCTTTGCCCGAACTTGCCCAAGAGTTGGACAAGATCAAGGGTTAGTCTGGCCCATAGCGTTTTGCAGTTTGACGCAGTCAAACGCCACAAAGACGCGTCAGAACTAGTATCCTGGGCAAAATTGCGTTTCTGTCGAAACGCAATTTGCTCCAGCGGAGAGGCTGGCGCTGGACCTTCCCGGCGCTTGCCTTATGATTATGGCGATCAAGAAATTCGCCAGGCAAAAGGACACCATGGCCCTCGACGTCAAAAAGATCGGCATTATCGGTGCGGGACAAATGGGCAATGGCATTGCTCATGTCTGCGCGCTCGCGGGCATCGATGTCCGGCTCAATGACGTGTCAGAGGAGCGGGTGGCTGCCGGGCTGGCGACGATCAACGGCAATATGGCCCGTCAGATCGGCCGCGGCCAGCTCAGCGAAGTCGATCGCAAGGCCGCGCTCGATCACATCGCGCCGTCGACCGATTTCAACGACCTGTCCGACTGCGATCTGGTGATCGAAGCCGCGACCGAGAACGAAGACACCAAGCGTAAGATTTTCGTGAAATTGTGCCCGTCGTTGCGGGCCGACGCGATCGTCGCCTCGAACACGTCGTCGATTTCGATCACCCGCCTGGCCTCGGTCACCGACCGGCCGGAGCGTTTCATCGGCATTCATTTCATGAATCCGGTGCCGGTGATGCAGCTCGTCGAGCTGATCCGCGGCATCGCCACCGACGACAGCACGTTCGAGAGCGCCAAGGGCTTCATCGAGAAGCTCGGCAAGACCTCCACCGTGTCGGAGGATTTCCCCGCCTTCATCGTCAACCGCATCCTGCTGCCGATGATCAACGAGGCGATTTACACGCTTTATGAAGGCGTTGGCTCGGTCGAGGCGATCGACACCGCCATGCGTCTGGGCGCCAACCACCCGATGGGTCCGCTGCAATTAGCCGATTTCATCGGCCTCGATACCTGCCTGTCCGTCATGCAGGTGCTGCATGAGGGGCTGGCGGATTCGAAATACCGGCCCTGTCCGCTGCTGGTGAAATATGTCGAAGCCGGCTGGCTCGGACGCAAGACCAAGCGCGGTTTCTACGATTATCGCTCCGGCAGCCCGGTTCCGACCCGCTGATTCCGGCTGAATCTGCGAAATTCGGCCGCGACATCTAGGGCCTTCACAAAGCCGTCATCCCACCTGTAGATTAATCTTCAGCGAGACCGGACGCGATTCTACTGTCCGGGTATCGAGAGGATTGCGGGAGTGACGGTTCACGTCCATCCGGCGATTTCGCCGGAAGCCTGTCCAGCTCTGGTTCTCAACGCCGACTTCCGGCCGCTGAGTTACTATCCCTTGTCGTTATGGTCCTGGCAGGACGCCATCAAGGCGGTCTTTCTCGATCGGGTGAACATCGTCTCTCACTATGAGAAGACGGTGCGCAGCCCCAGTTTCGAAATGCAATTGCCCTCGGTGGTCTCGTTGAAGACCTACATCAAGCCGACGCGGCAACCAGCTTTCACGCGCTTCAACGTTTTCCTGCGCGATCGCTTCTCCTGCCAATATTGCGGCGCCCGCGACGATCTGACCTTCGACCATGTGATCCCGCGTTCGCGCGGCGGCATGACGACGTGGGAGAATGTCGTCGCCGCCTGCTCGCCCTGCAATCTGCGCAAGGCCGATCGGCTGCCCGACGACGTCCATATGTGGCCGGCGCGCGAGCCGTTCCAACCTTCCATTGGCGATCTGCATCAAAGTGGCAGATTGTTCCCGCCGAATTATCTGCACGAAAGCTGGATGGATTATCTATACTGGGATTCCGTTCTGGAGCCCTAGTAGACACGATGCGGCGGTTGCTTGTTGCCCTTTTCGCGCTCGCCTTGGCGATCGCATGCAATGTTGTTTTTCTTTTTATCGCGATCGTCTCCGATCCGATCGCGGGCGGCGCCACCGTGCAACTTCTCGCCGGCCTGTTCGACGAAGCACTCTCGCCCAATCAGGACTGGCAATCGGGCGCGTCCTTGATTCTCGTCGCCACCGTGCTCTCCCACGCGGTCGTCGCCATCTGCGTCGTGCCGCATGTGCTCTCGGTCGTACTGGCAGAAGCCGCGCGTTTGCGCTCGTTTCTCTGGCACGTGCTGGCGCCGGGCATCGTCTCCGCCGCCATGCCGTGGATCTTGCGTCTCACCTTGCGCGGCGACACCACGCAGGCGACGAATCAGACGCCGGTCGAAAACCGCTTCCTGGCGTTGTTCTTTATCTGCGCCGCTTTATCGGGAGCGATTTACTGGGCTTTCACCCGCCGCCGCGAAGCGCCCGCCAAACGCTGAACGTTCGAGCTGGAAGCTGGCTTCACTGACATAGGGGCCACCACCCGTCGACGCGCGCGACGAGAACAACACGAAATTGGTGACGGTGAATGTCTTCGGCAGCAGCGCGCGCGAGCCGAGCCAATCGGCCGCCAAGACCGCCGACCCATTGCGCAAACGCGCAATCGTCACATGCGGCACGAACTTGCGTGTCTCCGCTGGCAAGCCGAGGCGCCGCATGGCGCGTTCATGATCCTGCTGCAGCTCAGTGAGTTCTTGTGTTGGCCTGGCCCGCGCGACGATGGCGCGCGGCTTGTCGCTACCAAATGTCATCAGCCCTTCGAGCGTCACGGTGAAGGCCGAACGGCGGATCGACGACAGGGCATCGTAGACTTCGTTGGCCATCGCATCGCCGATGTCGCCGATGAAGCGCAGGGTGAGATGATAATCTTCCGGCTCGATCCATTTGGCGCCGGGCAAGCCGCCACGCAAGAGAGCCAATTCATCGGAGAGATTGTCTGGAAGCTCGAGTCCGGTGAAGAGTCTTGGCATGGCTCGCCCTTTCGTCAGAAGCGCCGTCCGGCCCGACAGGCCGAATCAAATCGGCAAATCCACAGTTGCAGCATTTCACTTTGCTGGGGGGAACAAAAGCATCCTTTCATGACGGCTTGATTCACCTCACTCCGTCGCCTTTGCGCGCTCCAGCAATTCCACCACTTTCGGCAGCATGCGCTCGACGATGACCTCCACGCCAGCACGCGTCGGGTGCATGCCATCGGCCTGATTCAACGCGCCGTCGCCAGCCACCCCATCGAGAAAGAAGGGATAGAGGATGGCATTATACTTGTGCGCCAGGCGCGGATAAATCGCCGCGAACTGGCCGCCATATTCCTTGCCGAGCCCAGGCGCCGGCAACATGCCGGCGAGCAACACCGGGATCTTGCGCTGGCTCAGTTTACGTAAAATTTCATCGAGTGACTTTTCCGTGAGCGCCGGATCGATACCGCGCAACATGTCGTTGGCGCCCAGTTCGACGATCACCGCATCGACCTTGTCGCCCAACGCCCAGTCGAGCCGCTCGAGACCGCCCTGCGCCGTATCGCCCGAGACACCGGCATTAACCACTTCGACATCATGGCCGGCGGCGCGCAGACGCCGCTCCAGCACCACCGGAAACATGGCATTGGCGGGCAGATTGAAACCAGCCGTCAGACTGTCGCCGAAGGCGAGAATACGCGTCGCTGCCTCGGCCTTGACCGTAGTGCTCATCACGCAAATCGTGAGCGCGACAAGCAGCCACGCCACATGGCTCGAAACCCGCTCCGCCATCTGCTGGACGAAATTACGCGACACACCATATGACATCGACTGGCCGCTCCCATAGCGCTTTGCAGAAAGCGCGTGGAAATGAGAACCCTGGGCAAAATCGCGTTTCTTCGAAACGCGATTTGCTTGAGCGTCCACATTGGGGACATCCTGCCGTTGACTCAACCTGTTATCGCCATCGAAAACGTTCATCTCAGCCTCGGTCAGGGGCGGGCCCGTGTCCATATCCTCAAGGGCGTGTCATTGGAAATTGGCCGTGGTGAGGCAGTCGGCCTCGTCGGCCCATCGGGATCGGGCAAATCGACCCTGCTGATGACCATGGCCGGCCTCGAGAAACCGGATTCGGGCGCCATTTCCATCAACGGCGCCCGGCTCACCGACATGGACGAAGACGCGCTGGCGCGCTTTCGTGGTGCCAATATCGGGATCGTCTTTCAATCTTTCCACCTCATCCCGACGATGACGGCACTCGAAAACGTGGCCGTGCCGCTGGAACTCGCCGGCATCGCCGATGCCGATCGCCGCGCCGCCGCCGAGCTGAGCGCAGTGGGCCTGGGCGAACGGCTCGATCACTATCCCGCGCAACTGTCCGGCGGCGAGCAGCAACGCGTCGCGCTGGCCCGCGCCATGGCGCCCAATCCGGCGATTCTCGTCGCCGACGAACCGACCGGCAATCTCGACGAAACCACCGGATTGTCGATCATGGATCTCCTGTTCGCCATGAAGCGGGAACGCGGCGCCACTCTGGTGCTCGTCACCCACGATGCCAATCTTGCCGCGCGCTGCGACCGCCGCATCCGTCTGCGCTCCGGCGTGATCGATCAAGAGCACGCTGCCGCCAGGGCGGATGCCTGACATGGCCAACGTCCAGACGGCCGAGGCGTCCTTCAAAACCACCGCTCCCACATCCGGCATGACGCGGCTTGGCGCGCTCTTGCGCTTTGCCGTGCGCGATCTGCGCGGCGGCCTGCGCGGCTTTCGCATTTTCCTCGCCTGCATCGCGCTGGGTGTCACCGCCATCGTCGGCGTCAATGCGACGTCGCGCGGCCTCTCCGATTCTCTCGCCGAGGAAGGCCGCCGCATTCTTGGCGGCGATATTTCCTTCTCGCTCATTCATCGCCAGGCCAATCCGCAGGAAGAGGCGTGGCTGAAAGAACAGGGCAAGGTGTCGACCATCGCCACCATGCGCGCCATGGCGCGCGCCGGCAACGGCACGCCCTCGCTCGTCGAGTTGAAAGCCGTCGACAGCAGTTATCCGGCGCTCGGTGATGTCGAGATCGATTCGACACAGCCGCTGACGCAACTGCTCCAACCGCGCAACGGCCTGCCCGGCGCCATCGCCGATGCGGCACTGCAAGCCCGCTTCGATCTGAAACCCGGCGATCGTTTTTTTCTCGGCGACGGCGAATTCGAATTTCGCGGCACCTTGCTCTCCGAGCCCGACAAACTGGCCGGCGGCATTGGCTTTGGCCCGCGCGTGATCCTCTCGCAAGACGCGCTGCAAGGCACCGGCCTGCTGGCGCCGGGATCACTGGTGCGCTGGTCCTATCGCATTCTCGTCGATGACCGCAGCGGCGGCACGGCTCCCGATCCCGCCATCGATACGATCATGCGCGCGGCCGAGAAAGCCTTTCCCGACGCGGGTTGGCAGGTCCGCACCCGCAATAACGTCTCGCCGCAATTTCAAAAGAACATCGAACGTTTCACGCAATTCCTCACCCTCGTCGGCCTCACCGCTTTGATCGTCGGCGGTGTCGGTGTCGCCAATGCAGTGCGCGCCTTCATCGACCGCCGCACGCCGGATTTCGCCACGCTGAAATCCCTCGGCGCCACCGGCCAGGATGTCTTCGTCGTCGCCTTGACTGAAGTGCTGTTGATGTCGGTGGCCGGCATCGCCATCGGCATGGCGCTGGGGCTCGCGCTGCCCTTTGTCATCTCCTGGGGCTTCGGCAATATCATCCCCGTGCCGTTCAAGGCGGCGATCTATCCGACGGAGACTTTGTCGGGCCTGCTCTATGGCGTGCTGACGACTTTGGCCTTTTCGCTGGGACCGATCGGCCGCGCCCATGATCTGCCCGTCTCGGCGCTGTTTCGCGACCGCATCGATCATCGCACGACGCGGCTGCGCTGGCGCTATCTCGCCATGATCACAGTCGTCGCGGCTCTGCTGATCGCCACTATTGTCGTGCTCGCCAACGATCGCCGGCTAGCGCTGATCTACATTCTCTCCACCTTCGGCGGCATGGCGCTTCTGCGCTTCGTCGGCACGGGCATCATCGCTTTGGCACGTCGCGCGCCGCGTTCGTCGAACACCGCCTTGCGCATGGCGATCGCCAACATCCATCGCCCCGGCGCGCTCACGCATTCCGTCGTGCTGGCGCTTGGTCTCGGCCTCGCGCTGCTGACCACCTTGACCCTCATCGACATCAACATCCGTGGTCAATTGCGCCAAGGCATGCCCGGCCAGACGCCGAGCTTCTTCTTCATGGACATTCAGAACCGGCAGACGGCGGACTTCGATGCCTTCCTGAAAACGCGCGCGCCGGATGCGAAGATCGAACGCGTGCCGATGATGCGCGGTCGCCTCGTCCAGCTCAACGATACCAGAGCCGAAAACATCAAGGCCAAGGAAGACGCCGCCTGGGTGCTTGAAGGCGACAGAGGCATTACCTATTCGGCCGATCTGCCTGACGGCTCGACACTGGCGGAAGGCGAATGGTGGCCGGCCGATTACAAAGGTCCGCCGCTCGTTTCGATGGAGCGCGATGCCGCCAACGGTCTTGGCGTGCATGTCGGCGACACGCTGATCGTCAACGTGCTCGGCCGCAACATCACCGCCAAGGTCGCCAATCTGCGCGCCGTCAATTGGCGCACCATGGGCATCAATTTCGTCTTCGTCTTTTCGCCCAACACATTCGCCGGCGCGCCGCATACCCATCTGGCAACAGCGACCTTTCCCGACGGCGACCATGGCGCGCAGGAAATCGCTCTGCTGCGCGATCTGGCGGCGACCTTTCCGACGATCACCAGCATCCGCATCAAGGACACGCTCGCGGCTGTGTCGAAGATCGCCGATCAGCTCGCCTTCGCCATTCGCGGCGCCACCGGCATTGCCTTGGCGGCAGCGCTGCTGGTGCTGGGCGGCGCCTTGGCGGCCGGCCAGCGGGCGCGCATCTATGATGCGGTGATCCTGAAAACCCTGGGCGCCACGCGGCGACGGCTGTTGAGCGCGCTCGTGCTCGAATATTCGATCCTCGGTGCCGCCACCGCCGTCTTCGGCGTGCTGGCCGGTTCGATCGCCGCCTGGGCGATCATGACACGCGTGATGCGTGTCGAGGATTATAGCTTCGCCTGGGGTGCGGCTTCCCTCGGCGCCCTCGCCGCCTTGGTGGTCAGCGTGGTGCTGGGCCTGGCTGCCACCGTAAGAATACTAGGGCAGAAACCAGCGAGACATCTGCGGGACCTCTGAGCGTGAAGCCACGATGAGGCGATTTCGCTTTGATTTTAGCCATTAACGCAGGCGCTTTATCGCGTCTTGCGGCGCAAACTCCCCTTGTGTGTAACTTCGCCTCTCTCCATATTATTGGCAATTCGATTGCCACCGTGGCGTCGGACCGGCCCGGCAGGACGTCGGACGGAATTCAGAGAGGGACACATGTCGGACTTCGATCGCAACGCAACCGTCTGGGGCCGGACCAGCACCGCCCGCGCCGGTACTGCCGAATACGACCTCGGACTCCGGTCGTATATGCTCGGCATCTACAATCACATGACGCTGGCGCTGGCGATCTCGGCGCTCGTCGCGACGGGCATCTTCATGCTCGGCCGTGGCAGCCCGATCACGCAGGCGCTTTATGGCTCGCCGCTGCGCTGGGTCATCATGCTTGCGCCGCTGGCCTTCGTCTTCGTGCTTTCCTTCCGCTTTGAGAAGATGAGCTACACCGCGCTGCTTGGCACCTTCTGGGCCTTCGCGGCGACGATGGGTCTGTCGCTTGGCTCGATCGGCCTTGTCTTCAAGGTCGGCAGCATCGTCCAGGCGCTGCTCGTAACGACGATCGCCTTCGGTGGTCTCAGCCTCTACGGCTACACCACCAAGCGCAGTCTGTCGGGCATGGGCTCGTTCCTGATCATGGGCCTCATCGGCCTGATCGTGGCGAGCATCGTCAACATCTTCCTCGGCTCTGGCATGCTCAGCTTCGCCATCAGCGCGATCGGCTTGCTGATCTTCGCCGGCCTCACCGCTTGGGACACCCAGCGCCTGAAGGAAGACTATGATTACCTGTCGCAGGACAGCCAGATGATGGCGAAGTCTTCGGTGATGGGCGCGCTGTCGCTCTACCTGAACTTCGTCAACATGTTCCAGTTCATCCTGTCGCTGACAGGCGCGCGCGACGATTGATCGTCGACGCAGAGCGAATAAAGAAGGCCCCGGTTCTCGCCGGGGCCTTTTTGTTTGCGCTGACCTTCGTGTCATCAAGTCAGTCGAATACGCCGCAACCTCTGTGTCATCCCGGACACGCGCAGCGTGATCCGGGAACCAGGAGCGCGTGACAAAATCTTGGTTGGTTGCGAACGCCGCTTCACCGCTGGGAGTGTAGGCTCTACCGCTCGCCCCTGGCTCCCGGATCGCCTACGGCGTCCGGGATGACACCGAGGCTCACCCAGCGACCAGCTTGATCCGCTTGTCGATCACCGCGATCACCCGTGCCAGATCAGGACCGCGGCGCAGGATCTGGCCCATCGGCGCCACGACGCTATAGGTGCCTTGTTTGCGCGCCAGCTTCGGATCCTTCTCGATGCGGTAGAGCGGCATTTCCGAGGCGCGCCGGAAAATCGAGAACACGGCCTTGTCGGCCGAAAAATCCATCGCATAGTCGCGCCACTCACCGGCGGCGACCATGCGGCCATAGAGATTCATGATCTCGCGCAATTCGTGCCGGTTGAAGGAAACGTTCATCGGGATCGCCGCGCGACCCCCGGAAGAGTTCATGTGAGGATTTTGGGGGTTGAGCGGGCGCAGCCATTCAACCTGCCCCCGACTCCCGTCAGTCGATCCCTGATCGCTGTCGCTCATCCGGCCTCCAAAGTGATCCCGCCGGCCAAGCCATCAAGCCAAATCCTCAGGCCGACGGCGTGCAAATCACATGACCGTATTGTGAACCCGACGGGCCGGCGCAGCAAGCCGCAAGACGACGCATCCCACCCTTTGCCCTGCCTTTTGGCCGCCGCACCAATCCCTCGGATTTCGTGGGATTTTCCCGTGATTCTTTCATTGAAAATATCACAGTTTCGCCGCTTTCCAGCCGAACACACGCCCCGATCGAACGGCATCTTCTGACCATCGCCTCTTGAGTACGACCGCCTGTTCCTGGATTTCGTCAGCCCCCCAGCCCCCCGGGAATGACGGTCGGTAAGAGAGCCCCCAGAGGGCGAGCGATTCCTGGGCCGACAGAGCGCCGCGCGCCTGTCGGCCCTTTTCTTTGTCCTTTCGGTCACGCCGATGCGCGCCGACGGACTTGAAACCTCCCGATAATCCCGCGATATGAGCGCCGAATTTCCCCCGACGCAGCGAGCGAGCTTATCCTTGACTGAAGCAACCGCAAAAACCGAGTCCCATGCTTTCCAGGCCGATGTGGCGCGCCTGCTGCATCTCATGGTCCATTCGATTTATTCGGACCGCGATATTTTTCTGCGCGAATTGATTTCCAACGGCGCCGACGCCTGCGAGAAGCTGCGCTATCTCGCCGTGCAGTCTCCCGCACTGGTCAGTGACGAAGCGCCCTTCCAGATCGACCTCATCCTCGACAAGGACGCGCGCACGCTGACGATCAGCGACAACGGCATCGGCATGGACCGCGCCGATCTCGTTCAGGCGCTGGGCACGATCGCCAGTTCCGGCACCCGCGCCTTCCTCGAAAAGCTCGAAAAGCCGAAAAGCGATGAGGAGCGCGAAGTCGACGGCGGCGGAGAAAATTCTCCCGGCCAGCTCATCGGCCAGTTCGGCATCGGTTTCTATTCAGCCTTCATGGTCGCCGACAAAGTCGACGTCTTCACCCGCAAGGCCGGCGAGAACGATGCGTGGCATTGGTCGTCGGACGGCCTCGGCGCTTATACGATCGAAGCGGCAACCACCGACGACGCGCCCGCGCGCGGCACCCGCGTCGTGCTGCACATCAAGGAAGACGCTGCGACTTATCTCGAAACCTACAAGATCGAGAGCGTCGTCCGCGAACATTCCGGCGCCGTGCAAATCCCCGTCGAGTTGCGCGACAAGCCCGATGCCGAACCGCGCCGCCTCACCGAAGGCGTGGCGATCTGGGCCAAGGCCAAGAGCGACATCAAGCCGGAAGATTATACGGAATTCTATCGTGGCTTCGCCCATCAATACGATGAGCCGGCGCTGACCGCGCACTGGCGTGCCGAAGGCCGCCACGAATATACGGTGCTTGGCTTCGTGCCCGGTTCGCGCCCGATGGATCTGTTCGATCCGATGCGCAAGGGCCGCGCCCGCCTCTACGTGCGCCGCGTCTTGATCTCCGACGAAGCCGATCTACTGCCCGGCTGGATGCGCTTCTTCCGCGTGCTCGTCGATTCCGCCGATCTTCCTCTCAACGTGTCGCGCGAACTGATTCAGCAGAGCCCGGTCTTCGCCACCATTCGCAAGGCCGTCGCCAACCGCCTGGTGCAGGAACTGGTGAAGCTCTCCGAAAACGACGCCGAAAAATTCAACGGCGTGTGGGAGAATTTCGGTCCGGTCATCAAGGAAGGTCTCTATGAGGATCCCGAACGGCGCGATCAATTGTTCAAGATCGCCCGCTTCGCCACCTCGACGCATCAAGACGGCAAGCGTTCGCTCGCCGATTATGTGAAGGATCTGAAGCCCAATCAGAACGCCATCTTCTATGTCACCGGCGACGATGCGAAACAGCTTGCGGCCAGCCCGCAACTGGAAGGCTTCCACGCCCGTGGCATCGAAGTGCTGCTGCTCTCCGATCCGGTCGATGCCTTCTGGGTAACGACGGCGCTCGGCTTCGACGGCAAGTCGTTCAAGTCGGTGACGCAGGGCGCCGCCGATCTGAAGGACATTCCGCTGACCGACGGCCGCGAACCGCCAGCCGCTGAAGCCGACTCGGCCGAAACCGCGAGCTTGCTCGCTTACATGAAACAGACCTTGGCCGAGACCGTGGAAGACGTGCGCGTCTCCGACCGTCTCACCGACAGCCCGGCCTGTTTGATCGCACCCGACAGCGGCCCCGATCGCCGGCTGGAGCGCATTCTGGCCGAACATGGCCGCTTGCAGAACGTCTCCAAGGCCATTCTCGAAATCAACGCCACCCATCCGCTGATCGAAGTGTTGAAACAGCGCGTGCAAGGCGACGGCGACAAGAGCTTCGTCGAAGATGCGACCTGGCTGATCTATGATGAAGCGCGGCTGATGGATGGCGAGAAGATCGCCGACATGAGCGCCTTCGCCAATCGCCTGTTCCGGATGATGACCAAGGCCGGGCATGAGAAATAAGTCGAGGACGTATCGATGAGCCCTGCGGCGCGCGCGCTGACGCAAACTTTGCGCGCGCAGCCCAGCATGGCCGTAGCGCTCGATCGTATCGCCGAAGCCTTCGCTGCAGCCGGCATCGATACGGCACGCCTCGACGCGCGCCTGTTGCTCTCGGCTGCGACCGGCATCGATGCCGCCGGACTTCTGGCGCGGATGAACGAACCGCTCGATAAAGCAGCGCTCGATAAACTCATCGGCTTCGTCACGCGCCGGCTCGATCGCGAGCCGGTATCACGCATTCTAGGCTCACGCGGCTTCTGGACGCTCGATCTGGCGATCGGCCCCGATGTGCTCGATCCCCGGCCCGACACCGAGACCCTGGTGCAGGCGGCCGTCACGGCCTGCCGCCAACGGCGCGACGAGCCCTTGCGCATTCTCGATCTGTGCACCGGCTCGGGTGCCATCCTCGCCGCCTTGCTCAGCGAATTTCCGAATGCCACCGGCCTTGGCACAGACATCAGCCCCGCCGCCTGCGCCATCGCCCAGCAGAACCTCGAAGCCGCCGGCCTTGCGACGCGGGGCGAAATTCGCATCGCCCATTGGGCCGACGGGATCGCCGGCCCCTTCGACCTTGTCGTCTCCAACCCGCCCTATATCGAAACCTCGGCCTTGGCCGGGCTCGACCCTGAGGTGCGACATTTCGACCCCCAATTGGCCCTCGATGGCGGACCGGACGGCCTGACCGCCTATCGGGCCATCGCCGCAGCTCTGCCCAAGCTTCTGGCGGCTGAGGCAGGCAAAGGCACCGGCCTGGTTTTCCTGGAGATCGCCGCCGCCCAGGCCGCCGACGTCTCGGCCATTGTCGAAGCCGCCGGGCTTACCCATATTGAGGTGATCAAGGATTTCGGCGGCCATGACCGGGTGGTGTCGGGCCGGGGACAAACAGAGGGTGAACGCGTAAACTTGCCGCTTGGCAGACGCGCAAAAACCGACTAGGGTTTTGATATTGAATCGTCTTGACGGGCGAGCTTGCCGCTAAAGGCAGCGCCGAAACGACGATAAATGTTTCTCCTAATCTATCGGTTCGGTGTGACGGACCGGGAAGATGGTTCCACGGCGGGGCCGTGGCGAGCGAACCTTGGCCGGAGAGCCTCATTATTCGCAATCGAATGATCCAGTGATCCTTGAATTGCGGACGCACATGGCACAGTCGCCATGCAGGGCGCCCGTCGTGATTGGTATGCCTTAGGAAAGATCCATGAGACCAGGTCAGAACAAGCGGATGCGCGGTCGTAATAATAACAACCGCAAGGGTCCTAATCCGCTCACACGTACCTACGAATCCAACGGTCCAGACGTCAAAATCCGAGGCACCGCCCACCACGTGGCTGAAAAGTACCTTCAGCTTGCCCGTGACGCCCAGTCTTCCGGCGATCCGGTCATGGCCGAGAGCTATCTCCAGCACGCCGAACATTATTTCCGCCTGATCGCCGCCGCGCAGCTTGCCCAGCAGCAGGCGCAGATGGGCGCCAGCCGGCCGCCGGGCGAAGCGCCCGACACCGCCGACGAGAGCGAAGACGACGACGATTTCGGCGTCATGCCCGACCGCTTCGCCTCGCCGCTCGAGCGCCAGCAGCCGCAACAACAGCAGCCCTATCCGCAGCATGCCCAGCAGCCGCAGGGCCAATATCCCAACCAGCAGCCCTACGGCGGCCCGCAGGGCGACCAGCGCCAGCCCGGCCAGCAGATGGATCGGCAAGACCGGCAAGATCGCCAGCAGGGCGACCGCCCGTATCAGGATCGCGGCCCGCGCCAGGATCGGCAAGATCGACCGTTCTACGACCGCAACCAGAACCGCAACCGCAACCAGAACCGTGACAACTATCGCGGCAATGGCCAGCAGCGCGATTACCAGCAACGCGACTATCAGCAGGAACAGCCGCGCTTCGACGCGCAGCCGGAGCAGAATGGCAACCGCGCCCCGGCGGTCGAGCCGGACATCCCCGTCGGCCTGCCCTCCTTCATCACCGCGCCAAGCCGCCCCGTGCCGCAAGACGCAGCCCCCGCCGCCGAAGCCACCCCCCGGGCCGCCGCGCCGGACGCCGGCACCGAGCACGAGGAAGCAACCTTCCACCTGCGCAACCGCCGACGCCGCCGGCCCAAGGCCGGGTCCGAGGGGGAAACCCCCGTGGCCGATGACGTGCCGGCCGGCGAATAATCAGGCGAAGATCAGAAGGCCCGGTTCCCGAACCGGGCCTTTCCTTTTAGGGGCCGCGGTAACATGCAGATTTCGGCCCAAATTTTTGGCAGAATAGAACCCGCGCGTCTTTTACTTCGTCGAATGCTCCTTACATCATAGTCGACGGCTGCCAATCGGGGCCGAATCAGTATGCGTGACGCGCAACGGTCGCTTCGGGGCCAGGGTGCGGGCAGGAGGATTTGATGAATTTGGACAAATACACCGAACGGGTGCGGGGCTTCATCCAGTCGGCGCAATCGCTGGCTTTGCGCGAAGGCCATCAGCAGTTCGCGCCCGAACATCTCTTGAAAGTTTTATTGGACGACAACGAAGGTCTCGCCGCCGGTCTCATCGACCGCGCCGGTGGCCGTTCGCGCGATGCGCTGGTCCAGACCGAACTGGCGCTGTCAAAATTTCCCAAGGTACAAGGCACCGGCGCCGGCCAGCTCTATCTGGCGCCCACCACGGCGCGTGTTTTCGACTCGGCCGAAAAGATCGCCCAGAAGGCCGGTGATTCCTATGTCACCGTCGAACGGCTCCTGCTGGCGCTTGCCATGGAGAAGTCGAGCGACGTCGCCAAGATTTTGAGCAATGCGGGCGTCACCCCGCAGACGCTGAATGCCGCGATCGAAGATCTGCGCAAGGGCCGCACCGCCGACAATGCGACGGCGGAAAACGCTTACGACGCGTTGAAGAAATATACCCGCGACCTGACCGATGCCGCCCGCAACGGCAAGCTCGACCCGGTGATCGGCCGCGACGAGGAAATCCGTCGCACCATTCAGGTGCTGTCGCGCCGCACCAAGAACAACCCCGTCCTGATCGGTGAGCCCGGCGTCGGCAAGACCGCCATCATCGAAGGCCTAGCGCTGCGCATCATCAATGGCGACGTGCCGGAAAGCCTCAAGGATAAGAAACTGCTCGCCCTCGACATGGGCAGCCTGATCGCCGGCGCGAAATATCGCGGCGAGTTCGAAGAGCGCCTGAAAGGCATCCTCAACGAAGTCACGGCGGCCGAGGGGGAAATCGTCCTCTTCATCGACGAGATGCACACCCTGGTCGGCGCCGGCAAGGCGGACGGCGCGATGGACGCGTCCAATCTGCTGAAGCCCGCCCTGGCGCGCGGCGAACTGCACTGCGTTGGCGCCACGACCCTCGACGAATATCGCAAATATGTCGAGAAGGACGCGGCCCTGGCGCGGCGCTTCCAGCCGGTGTTCGTCAACGAACCCTCGGTCGAGGACACGATCTCGATCCTGCGCGGCTTGAAGGAAAAGTACGAGCTGCACCACGGCGTGCGCGTCACCGACGCGGCGATCGTCGCGGCCGCGACCCTGTCGAACCGCTACATCTCCGACCGCTTCCTGCCCGATAAGGCCATCGACCTTGTCGACGAAGCTGCCTCGCGCCTGCGCATGCAGGTCGATTCCAAGCCGGAAGAACTCGACGAATATGATCGTCGCATCGTCCAGCTGAAAATCGAACGCGAAGCGCTGAAGAAGGAAACCGATGCCGCCTCGCGCGATCGGCTCGCCAAGCTCGTCAAGGAAATCGATGAGCTGGAAGAGAAGTCGACGGTTCTGACCAACAAGTGGAAGGCCGAGAAGAGCAAGCTCGGCGACGCCCAGAAGCTCAAGGAGCGGCTGGAAGCGGCCCGCACCGATCTCGCCAATGCGCAACGGCGCGGCGATTTCGCCGAAGCCGGCAAGCTCGCCTATGGCGTGATCCCCGAGCTGGAAAAGACCCTCGCCGACAACGAGAACGCGGCCTCCGCCGGTCTCGTCGAGGAAGCGGTGACGGCCAACCACGTGGCGCAGGTCGTGTCGCGCTGGACCGGCGTGCCTGTCGATAAAATGCTCGAAGGCGAACGCGAAAAGCTCCTCAAGATGGAGGAGGATCTGTCGCGGCGCGTCGTCGGCCAGAAGGAAGCGGTGCACGCGGTTTCGACCGCCGTGCGGCGCGCCCGCGCCGGCCTGCAGGACCCGAACCGGCCGATCGGCTCGTTCATGTTCTTAGGGCCGACCGGCGTCGGCAAGACCGAGCTGACCAAGGCGTTGGCGAACTTCCTGTTCGACGACGAGACGGCGCTCGTGCGCATCGACATGTCCGAATATATGGAGAAGCATTCGGTCTCCCGTCTTATCGGCGCGCCTCCGGGCTATGTCGGCTATGACGAAGGCGGCGCTTTGACGGAAGCGGTGCGGCGCAGGCCCTATCAGGTCGTGCTGTTCGACGAAGTCGAGAAAGCGCATCCCGATGTCTTCAACGTTCTGTTGCAGGTTCTCGACGAGGGCCGGCTGACGGACGGGCAGGGCCGCACGGTCGACTTCCGCAACGTGCTCATCATCATGACGTCGAACCTCGGCGCCGAATATCTCGTCATGCAAAAGGAAGGCGAGGATTCGAGCGCGGTGCAGACCGAAGTGATGAATGTCGTGCGCGCGCATTTCCGGCCGGAGTTCTTGAACCGCGTCGATGAAATCGTCCTGTTCCACCGGCTGCGCCGCGAGGACATGGGCGCCATTGTCGACATTCAGATGAGCCGTCTGGCGAAGCTGTTGGAGGATCGCAAGATCAGCCTCGACCTCGACCCGAAGGCCCGCACCTGGTTGGCCGACAAGGGCTACGATCCCTCCTATGGCGCGCGCCCGTTGAAGCGCGTCATCCAGAAGAGCGTTCAGGACCCGCTGGCGGAAGCCATTCTGTCGGGCGAGATCCACGATCAGGAAACCGTGCGCATCTCGGCCGAGCGCGGCGCCATTGTCATCAATGGCAAGGCGCAGAGCGAGAGCGCGGCCGAGAAAGCCAAGAGCGGCGGCGCCACGGTGGTGAATTTCCCGAAAGGCGCGTAATCGTTCCTGATGTTTCCTTTCAAGCCGGGCGGCGTGTTAGCGTCGCCCGGCTTTTTACGTGGGGGGCTGCATGTCAAATCCAAAAATGTTCATCTCTTACAGTTGGACAACACCTGAGCATGAAAAGTGGGTTCTTAAGCTCGCAGAAGAACTCGCGTCTCAAGGAATTGATGTCAGATTGGACAAGTGGGATTTGAAAGAGGGACACGATGCCTACTCCTTCATGGAATCTATGGTGTCCGATCCGAGCGTTACAAAAGTTCTTCTGATATGCGATAAAAAATATGCGGAAAAATCGGATCGACGTACCGGCGGAGCCGGCGCAGAAGCTCAAATCATAACGCCCGAGCTGTACACAAAAACGGAACAAAATAAATTTGTAGCGGTGGTGCGAGAGAGAGATGAGGATAACAATCCTTTTTTGCCGCGCTATTACAAAGGACGAATTTTTATCGATTTGAGTGACGATGCTATCTACGCTGCGGAATATGAAAAGTTACTCCGATGGGCATGGGACAAACCGCTTCATATTCGTCCTGCATTGGGAAAAATGCCATCTTTCCTCCAGGAAGATAAGGAAAGCATAACGCTACCTACATCGGTGGAGTTTCGCCGCGCTATCGAAGCTGTAAGGAATAGTCGACCGTATGTTAAAGCAGCTACGGTGGAATATCTTGAGAAGGTTACATCGGAATTCGAAAATCTAAGGATCAGAATCGAGAATAAAGGAGATGCTGAGACGTTCGATGATCGAGTAGTTCGAAGCATCGACAATTTTATACCGACGCGAAACGAACTGATAGAATTCTTTCTCGCGGTAGCTACGAACTCATCCGATTCTGACATTCTACAAAGCTTGCATCGATTCTTTGAACGACTGCTACCATACACGGCCCGACCGAACATTGATGGTACGCATTGGGATATAGATCAAGATAACTATAAATTCCTGGTGCACGAACTGCTTCTCTACTGCTTGGCCGCTTTCATTAAGCGCGAACGCTTCAATGAAGCAGCATTCTTCATAGAGACGGAATATTATTGGCCAAATACGAGGTCGTCGGAAACCATGTATAGATTCACGGTATTCCGGCAATTTATGCAATCCCTAGCAATCAGAAATGACCGACTGGAGCTTCGTCGTTTGTCTCTAAGAGCCGACTCTCTGAGTGAACGCTCAAAAAGTACCGGGTTTGATTTCAGAGACATTATGACAGCCGATCTTATCCTGTATTTGCGGGCTTTAACGTTTAATGATCGTTGGTGGCCTGAGACTCTCTTATATCTAACGTTTTCCTCTGCAGGCCCGCTCGAGCTATTTGCGCGGTGCAGATCGAAACGATATTTCGAGCAAGCCAAGGTGCTATTTGGTGTAAGAGATAAGGATCAACTCGCGCAGCAATTGGTCAAGCTTGAAGCGAATCCAGATCAGATTCCAAGCTGGCAGTTTGAAAGATTGAATCCTCGCCAAGCTATTCAATTTGAATCGATGGCGACAACAATCTAACCAACAGATCGTTGACCACTAATAGAATCGATCGATACGATAGAATCGTTATCGGAGAGGATGATGCAAGCGGAGAGAGGCGAACCACATGACAACGTGGAAGCCCCTCTTACGCTTTTGCCGGAAGCGGTGACGACCCTGACCCGTTTCGAAGATGCGGCGCGGACCCGCGTACGGCGAAAGATCGAGATGTCGGCGGGCGGTATCGATGCCGAGCAACGCGCCCTGCATGGCCTTGCCTGGCTCGCCACCTATCGCCAGACCCTGCAGGAAGTCGCCGATCATCTGGCGCAAGCCAAGGCGCGCGGACAGACGAGCGCCGTGATGCAGGCCATGGGCTTGATCGCCGCCAGCGAATATCTGGCGCAATGTTTCGGCGGCCTGCCGATGAGCCAATTGGAATTCGCCCGTCCGCATGATTTCGGCTTCTCGGCGGCGGAAGCGGCCGCTTACCAGACGCCGGCTGTCGAACGGCTGATCGCCCATGGCAATACCGCCGCGACTCGCGCCGCGCTGACGCGTGCCATACGGCAGGCGGAACCATCACGCCTTTTCGACGGCGATCTCGATAGCGATCTGGCGGCAATCACCGAAACGATTCACCGCTATGTCGACACGAAGATCGCGCTACAGGCGCACGGCTGGCATTGCGACAATGCCTATATTCCCCTCGACATCATTGCCGATCTCTCGCACCTGGGTGTCTTCGGCCTGACCCTGCCGGAGGACTACGAAGGTCTTGGCCTCGGCAAAACAGCCATGTGCGCCGTCACCGAAGAATTGTCGCGCGGCTATATCGGTATCGGCTCACTCGGCACGCGCTCGGAGATCGCCGCCGAATTGCTGCTGGCCGGCGGCACCGAAGAGCAGAAACGCAAATACCTACCGGGCATCGGCTCCGGGCAGATCATCACCACCGCCGTCTTCACCGAGCCCGAGGCCGGCTCCGATCTCGCCAGCCTGCGCCTGCGCGCCACACGTGTGGACGATCATTATCTGCTGCGCGGCGCCAAGACCTGGATCACCCATGCGGCGCGCGCCGACCTCATGCTGGTTCTGGCCCGCACCGGCACGGCCGAGGCACGCCACGACGGGCTGTCGATGTTCCTGGTCGAAAAGCCGCGCGGCGACGATGCCGAACCGTTCGCGCTGCAAGGGCTCTCCGGCAGCGAAATCGAAGTGCTCGGTTATCGCGGCATGAAAGAGTTCGAACTGGTGTTCGACGATGTTGCCGTACCGAAGGCAGCTTTACTTGGCGGGGTCGAAGGCAGGGGCTTTCGCCAATTGATGCAGACCTTCGAATCGGCGCGCATTCAAACAGCGGCACGCGCCATCGGCACGGCGCGCGCGGCTTTCGAACTTGCCGTGCACTATGCCCTTGAGCGGCGGCAATTCGGCAAGGCCCTGATGGATTTCCCGCGCGTCAGCGACAAGATCGCCCTGATGGCGGCGGAGATTTTCGCCGGCCGTCGGCTCACCCACTTCGCCGCTCGCGCCAAGGATCTCGGCCGGCGCTGCGATCTCGAAGCCGGCATGGCAAAACTGTTAGCCGCGCGCATCGCCTGGGCCTGCGCCGACAACACCGTGCAGATTCATGGCGGCACCGGCTTCGCGCTCGAACATCCCGCGTCCCGCCTGCTCTGCGATGCCCGCATTCTGTCAATTTTCGAAGGCGCCGCCGAAATCCAGGCCCATGTCATCGGCCGCCGGCTGCTGGAAGAGACTTAGGGCTGCGCCCTTGACGGTCGCCCGCGACAACCTAGGTGTCATCCCGGACGCGCCATCGGCGCGATCCGGGAGCCAGGGGCGCGTGGTAGAGCGCTGCGTTATACTTTCAGCATGTCGCTTTGTGGATGATCAGCATTCGTGATGTGTACCCTGGATCCCGGATCACTTGCTACGCAAGTGTCCGGGATGACACGGAGAGTGCGGCCTCAGCAGATACAAGACGCCTGACTTCAAGGCTTCGATTTCGCCGCGCCCTTATTGCGTTTGACGAGGTCAGCCCACAGAACGCTATAACCCATCGCGTCCAGCAGGCGCTGGCGCAATTGCCCGGTGATGCGCTGAAACGTGCCCGTGTCGTCGAGCGCACGCGACAGCACGATCGCCCCTTGAATGCCCGCGACCGCCTCCTCGGCCAAAAGTTTCGCCGTCTTTGGCGCCACGCCTCTTTTGACAATCGCCTTGCGCAAAGCCTCGATCCAGCGGCTGAAATACCCGGCCACCGCCGCCGCGAATGGATCGCGCGCCGAGCCGAGCCCAACCACGCCGACGAGACAGACGCGCTGCCCGGAGCGGAAATAGCCATCGACCGCATCGAACATCGCATCGACGACCGCCGGCGCATCCGTGGCATGCGCCAGTTTGGCGAAGATTTCGGTTTCGAACCAGGCGTCGATATCCGCCAGCACGGCCGCCATCATCTCTTCCTTTCCGCCCGGAAAGAAATGATAGAGGCTGCCTTTGCCCAGGCCCGTCGCCGCCGAAATGTGCGTCAGGCTCGCGCCTTCATAGCCGTGTTCGCGAAACACTTCGGCGAGGCCCGGCAATGCATCGGCCCGTTCGGCGACGATGCGCGGCACGTTACAGACCCAGATCGCTCAGCGATGGATGGTCGGCCGGGCGCGTGCCCAGGGGCCAGTGAAACTTGCGTTCGCTTTCCTGGATCGGCAGATCGTTGATCGAGGCAATGCGCCGGGACATCAAACCCGCCTCGTCGAATTCCCAGTTCTCGTTACCGTAGGAACGGAACCAATGGCCGCTGTCGTCATGCCATTCATAGGCGAAGCGCACGGCGATCCGGTTGCCGGCGTGGGTCCACACCTCCTTGATCAGCCGATAATCCAGCTCGCGCGCCCATTTGCGCTGCAGGAACGTAACGATTTCGCCGCGCCCTGCGATGAACTCGGCGCGATTGCGCCAATGGCAATCCGGCGTATAGGCGAGCGACACCCGCTCGGGATCGCGGCTGTTCCAGGCATCTTCCGCCATTCGCGCCTTCTGCGCGGCGGTTTCGGCATTGAACGGCGGCAATGGCGGACGCGACATGCGGAACTCCTGTACCGATTGGATAGCATTGTACCGAACGGTACAATGAGAACCGCACAATGGCAACGTCCGACCGTCTTGGCCGTGCAACGCCGTTCAACTTTTCGAAAATTCAGGCCCGCAACGCGCGATCGAGATCCTCAATCAGGTCTTCCGGATCCTCGATGCCGACCGACAGCCGCAGCAGATCATCGGGGCAGGGCGTGCCGGGCCCTTCAACGCTGGCACGATGCTCGATCAGGCTTTCGACCGAGCCGAGCGACGTGGCGCGTTTCCACAAACGCACCTGCGCCGCCGTCTTGATCGCCGCCGCCGCGCCGCCATGGCAACGGATCGACAGCATGCCGCCGAAACCGCCGTGCATCTGCCGCGCGGCGATCGCATGTTCGGGATGATCGGATAGCCCCGGATAAAGCACCGCATCGACGCGCGGATGCACCGACAGGCTTTCGGCGATCGCCTGCGCCGATTCGCACGCCGCGCGCACGCGCAGATCGAGCGTGCGCATGCCGCGGATCAACTGATGCGCTTCGAACGAACCCAGGATCATGCCATGGGCGCTGCGCACGCTTGATATGCGCGACCAGACATCGGTAACGGCCGCCGTCACCAGCGCACCGGCAATCACATCGCTATGACCGTTGAGATATTTGGTCGCCGAATGCATGACGATATCGGCGCCGAGGCTCAAAGGCCGCGACAGAATCGGCGTCGCCACGGTGGAATCGGCCGCCAGCAATGCGCCGTGTTCATGCGCCAGTTTGGCGATGGCTGCGATATCGCAGACATGCCACAGCGGATTGGCGGGCGTTTCGATCCACACCAAAGCGGTCGGCGCGCGCTTCAGACTGGCTTCGAGCGCCGCCAGATCGCGCATGTCGACGACGTCGACGACAAGGCCCCAGTGGATTGCATCCTGCATCACCCAGCGTCGCAGGCCCCAATAGAAAACCGGCGGCACGATGACGCGATCGCCCGGCTTCAGCGCCAGGAAAACCGCCAGCGCCGCCGACATGCCCGACGACAGCACCAGCGCCGCCGCGCCACCTTCAAGGGTGCGGATGATCTCTTCGGCATGTTGAACGGTGGGATTGTCGGGCCGGCCATAGCTGTAGCCACGGCTGTAGGCATTATCGGCGTCGCGCTCGTAAGTGGTGGCCACATGGACCGGCGGCACGATGGCACCGCTCGCTTCATCGATCCGCCCCAGCGCTTGCGCCAGCAAGGAACGTACGCGCAAACCGTCCTTCTCAGCCATGCTCACTCAACCGCTACATGTTATCCACGCGGCGCGAACCGCACCAAAACGTCGTTGGCCTCGCTGAGCGGCGACGCCAGCCGGCTTTTAAACGTAGCGCTCTGGCCACCGCTGAGATGGGTCACGGGTGCCGCTGCCGACCAGCGATAGATATCGCGGCCGCTCTTGTCTTGCAGAACCAGATTGAGCTCGCCGATCTTGCGGCGCGTCTTCTGCACATTGACGATCTGTCCTTCGACCATGAGATAGGTCTGGCCGTTGGCTTCATGCAGCGTCGCCTTCACGTCGCGCAATTCGACGCCGAGCGTATTGGCGGGCAGTCCGATGGCGCTGAACAGGCCTGCCGTCGGCGGCGCGATGGCCACCAATTGATGACGCCCGGCGAGCGCCGCGCTGGAAAGACCGAGCAGCGCCACGGCGGCAGCCAACGGCAAGCGCGCCGACCAGCGGCGGGCCGGGCGCGCCGGCTCTTCGGCATGCCGCCGCACACGGCGCGTTGGATTTTGCCGCGCGGGAATGTCGCGGATCGTGTCCACAACCGGCGCAACGCTCTTGAAGGGGGCCGAGCGCGGTCTAAACTGCTCGTCACGCAGAATAAGCACGTCGAAGGCCATATCGTCGCGCGCCGCCTCTGCCGGCCAGGATTCGACCGCAAACGGAGGGGTCTCGTCGGCAACGGGCCATTGATCGGGAGAAGCGGTGACAAGCGACTGCGAATTCATCATCGGGAACCGGTTCGGGGACGCCGGGATCAGCCCCGCGACGTTGTGATCATCTGCGGTTATGGTTAATTCCACTTAAAGATTCGCAACGCGCCGAAACGGGGTTGAGCCACGGTATCGACGCACCAGTAACCCTGGTCATAAGAGGTTGGGTTTGGTTCGCTTCGAGAATGTCGGCTTGCGCTACGGCATGGGGACGGAAGTTCTCAAAGACATCAGTTTCTCCGTCGAACCGCAGTCGTTCCAGTTTCTCACCGGGCCCTCGGGCGCCGGCAAGACCACCCTGCTGCGCCTGATTCTCATGTCGCTGAAGCCGACGCGCGGCTTCATTTCGCTGTTCGGCCAGGATGCCTCGCAACTGACGAAGGACGACATATCGGCGATCCGCCGCCGCATCGGCGTGGTTTTTCAGGATTTCCGCCTGCTCGACCACCTCACCACCTATGAGAATGTGGCGCTGCCTCTGTTCGTCCAGGGCCAGGAGGAAAGCACCTACCGCCCGCAGGTGGTCGAGCTGCTGCGCTGGGTCGGCCTCGGCGATCACATCCATTCCTATCCGCCGGTGCTCTCGGGCGGCGAGAAGCAGCGCGCCGCCATCGCCCGCGCCCTCATCGTGCAGCCGGAACTGCTGCTCGCCGACGAACCCACCGGCAATGTCGATCCGACCTTGGCGCGCCGCCTGCTGCGCCTGTTCATGGAGCTCAACAAATCGGGAACCTCCGTCGTCATCGCCACCCATGATCTGGCGCTGATGGATCAGTTCGAGGATGCGCGTCGCTTCGTGCTCGGCGATGGACGGTTGCACATCTATGACTGACGCCTCGCACCGCGAAGCCCCATCCGCGCCCACCAGCGACAACCGGCTGAAGCGTTCGATTCAGGCTTTCGCGCAGCCGCGCCTGACATTGATCCCAGCCGACAGCACCGCCAGCCGCGCGCTCGTCATCGTCATCGCCATCATGACCTTTCTCGCCACGCTCACCGGTGGCAGCGCCATGCTGATCTACCAGGCGTCGCAGAACTGGAATTCGGCGATCTCGCGCGAGATGACGATCCAGGTAAAGCCGCAACTCGGCCGCGACATAGAAGCGGACGTGCGCAAGGCGGCCGATCTCGCACGCATGCCGGGCTTCGCCGACGTGCGCATCTTCTCGCGTGAGGAATCCTCGCGGCTCCTGGAACCCTGGCTCGGCGCCGGGCTCGACCTGAGCGAACTGCCGGTGCCGCGCCTCATCGTCCTCAAGATCGATCCGGGCGGGCGGCCCGATCTGGCGGCCCTGCGCGAGCAATTGAGCAAGCAGGTGCCCAATGCGGCGCTCGACGATCACCACATCTGGCTCGAACGGCTCAGCACCATGTCGCGGGCCCTGGTGGTCGTCGCCGTGATCATTCTGCTCCTGGTGCTGCTCGCCATGGTGCTGGCGGTCGCCTTCGCCACCCGGGGTGCTATGGCCGGCAGCCGCGAGATCATCGACGTGCTGCATTTCGTCGGCGCCCCCAACCGGTTCATCGCCGCCGAATTCCAGCGCCATTTCCTCAAGCTCGGCCTGAGGGGCGGGCTGATCGGCGGCGGTTTTGCTCTGGTCGTCTTCTACCTGGCCGGGCTTCTCACCGCCTGGTGGATCGCCAGCCCAGAGGCCAGCCAGGTCGAGGCCCTGTTTGGCCGCTTTGCCCTGGGCGCGCTGGGCTATCTGACGATCATCGTCCTGTCGGCGGCCATCGCGCTGCTCACCGCCGCCATGTCGCGCTCGGTGGTGCTGCGGCGCCTGCGGCGCATGAATTGACGGGACGCATTTTCTTCCCCTGAAAATGCTATAGAAGCAGCCAACATCAGTTTTGGCCAAAAATGCTCTACATCCGTTCCGCCCTGTTCAACGCCCTGTTCTACCTGAACACCATCGTCCTGATGATTTTGGGCCTGCCCTTGCTGGCGACCAGCCGGCATTCCGTTTTCTTTCTGTGCAAGGTCTGGGGCAAGACGACGCTCTGGCTGCTCGACAAGATCTGCGGCACCAAGGCGGAATTTCGCGGCCTGGAGAACATTCCCAAGGGTTCGCTCATCATCGCGCCGAAGCACCAGTCGATCTGGGAGACTTTTGCGTTGGAAATGTTCTTCACCGACTATTCGATCATCCTGAAGCGGCAGTTGATGTTCATCCCGCTGTTCGGCTGGTATCTCAAACGCGCCGAACTGATCGCCATCGACCGCGCCAGCGGCAAGTCGGCGCTGGAGCAGATCATTCAGCAGGCGAAAAAACTTCTGCCGCAGGGCCGCCAGCTCTTCTGCTTTCCCGAAGGCACGCGCCGGCCACCCGGCGCCAAGCCGCGCTATAAGATAGGCATCGCCCAGATCTATGCGGAAACCGGCATGCCTTGCCTGCCGATCGCCATGAACTCCGGCCTGTTCTGGGCACGCCGCAGTTTCGTGCGCCGGCCGGGCACGATCGTCGTCGAATTCCTGCCGGTCATTCCGCCGGGCCTGTCGCGCGAGGCATTTTTCACGCGTCTGCAAAACGACATCGAGGATGCCTCGAACAGGCTGATGGCCGAAGCCATCGCCAAGGATCCCTCGCTCGCCGAATTGATGGTGAAAGAGGATTAGACCGGCGTCTGGACCGCAAGCTGTTTCGCCAGCCAGGCCAAGGTCGCATCATGCACGCCGATCTCGCGCAGATGTTCGTAGGTGCTGAGCACGTAATCCGGATTGTCGCCCGACACGCCCTTGCCCTGACGCACGAAACGGATGAGCGCATCGCGCTCGAGCCGGCCGGCATATTGCTGGTGCTGCCTATCGACCACGTAAGCCACCGCGACGACTTTCTGGCCATCGGGCAGGCGGACCCGCAACATGGTTTCGAGATAGATCATGGTGACCTGCTCGCGCTCGCGCAGATAGGCGATCACCTCGTCCCAATTGTCGGCCCGCACGCGGAAGGCGACACCCTGGCAGGAGCCGCCCCGGTCGAGCCCGAGCACCAGCCCCGGCACCTCCTGGGTGCCCCGGTGCACATGCGAATAGATGCACAGCGACCGGTGGTAGCCATGGACCATGGCGATCTGCTTTTCCTCAAACGGAAAACCCGGCCGCCACATCAGCGACCCATAGCCAAACACCCAGAAATCCTGTGCCGTCGTCATGAAACTGGACATATCGCCACGGTCCATCGCTGTAAATCGGCCGCTTTTGCACGTTCTGGTGCCTCTGCGGTAGAGACCTGAGCAAACGCAATCTGACCAACCGCACTTGCCGCCCCGGCCAGTGCCCGCCACAGTTCCGCTCGTTCGGATGGAGCCCCGTTGAAATGGCAAGCCGCAAGGCCAGACTACCCGTTCTCGCCCTCGGCCTTGTGATCGCGCTCGCCGCGATCTGGTCCGCCGTCTGGTATGCCGGCCTGCTGCTCACCCGCCACCATCTGAACCAGTGGATGAGCACCGAGGCCGAACGCGGCCGCACCTGGACCTGCGGCGAACAAACCGCCTTCGGCTATCCTTTCGCTTTGGGCATCGCCTGCAAGGACGTGAAAGTGTCGGGCACCCATGCCGGCAAGGCTTTCGCGGCGACCCTGCCCAATCTCATCGCGCGCGCCGAAGCGCAGGCGCCGCGCACCCTGCTGCTCGATGCCAAGGCGCCCTTCAATGTAGAGATCGAAGGCCAGCAAAGCGCCGTCACCTGGCAGGACCTGCGCACGGAAATGCAGTTTGGCGCCGGCGGTCCGGTCGCCGCGCGTCTCACCGGCGATAAACTCGCCTTCACCGGCAAATCGCTGATGCCCGACGGGGAGGTCGAAAGCATCGACCATGTGTCCGTCGACATCGGCCGGGCCCATGACGTCACCGCCGACCAGAATGCCTATGACATCACCTTCCAGCTCGCCGGCGTGATCTCACCGGCGCTGGAATCCTTCATCGCCAACGGCCAGACCGCGCGCCTCGACGGCAAGGGACGCTTGTCGCAATTCCAACCCTTCGGCCCCCGGACGCTCGAAGACCGGCTGGAGGAATTTCGCCTGCTTGGCGGCACGTTCGTCATCAACACGTTGCGCTTCGCCAAGGGCGACACGACGGCGGAAGCGAGTGGACGGCTGGCCATCGATGATTCCCATAGACTGACCGGTGAGATCGATGCGCGCTTCGCCGGCATCGAACCGCTGCTCGCCCGCTTCGGCATTCCCACCGGCCTCACCGCCATCGAAAGCCTGATGCGCCGGCGCCCCTCCGCCAGCGAAGCCCCGCAACCGGCGGGCCTGCGTCTGCCGGTGTCGCTGCGCAACGGCGGCGTCTATGTCGGCCCGGTGCGTGCGCCGCTGCGCCTGCATCCGTTGTATTGAAAGCTAAGTCTTCGGCGGCGGCGCACTGCCGCGACCGAAGTCGGCGGCATTGGTTTCCTGACCCTGCGCAATAATGCTGCGGCGGATGGCGCGCGTGCGCGTGAACAGATCGAACAGGCCTTGGCCGTCGTCCCAGCGGATCATCCGCTGCAGGGAGGCCAGATCTTCCTGGAAGCGGCCGAGCATTTCCAGCACCGCCTGCTTATTGTTGAGAAAGACATCGCGCCACATCGTCGGATCGGAAGCCGCGATACGGGTGAAATCGCGAAAGCCGCCAGCCGAGAATTTGATCACTTCCGACTGCGTCACGCTTTCCAGATCGTCGGCCGTACGCACGATATTATAGGCGATGAGATGCGGCACGTGGCTGGTGATGGCGAGCACCAGATCGTGATGCAAAGGCGACATCACTTCCACATTGGCGCCGCAGGCTTCCCAGAAGCGGCGCACCTTCTCGATCGCCGCTTCATCCTCGCCTTCCGGCGGCGTCAGAATGCACCAGCGATTGATGAACAGCGTCGCGAAACCCGCATCGGGGCCGGAATATTCGGTGCCGGCGACCGGATGGGCCGGCACGAAATGCACGCCCTTGGGAATGTGCGGCGCCACCGCATCGACCACCGCCTGTTTCACCGATCCGACATCGGAAACGATCGCGCCCGGCTTCAACACCGATGCGACAGCGGCGGCAATCGCGCCGTTGACGCCAACAGGCGCGCACAGCACGACGAAATCGCAATCGCGACACGCCTGCGCCGCATCGCCCGTCACCTCGTCGGCGATACCCAGTTCGACCACCCGCTGGCGCACCGCCTCGTCGCTGTCGCAAGCGACGATGTGACGGGCGAGCTGGCGTTCCCGCGCCACCCGCGCGATCGACGAGCCGATGAGACCGACACCGATGATGGCGATGCGGTCGAACAGCGGCACGTGATCGGTGGCGTTGGGCACTCTAGCCGCCTTTCGCGCCCTGCTTGGCGAAATCGCGCAACGCTTCGGCGACAAGACGACAAGCTTCGTCGGTGCCGATGGTGATGCGGATCGCATCGGGCAGGTGGTAGGAGCCGACGCCGCGCACGATCAAGCCGCGCTGCGCCAGGAAAGCTTCCGCTTCCTTGGCGGTGAAGCCCGGCTTATGCGTGAAATGCACGAGAATGAAATTGGCGACGCTCGGCGTCACGTCGAAACCGGCGGCGCGCACTTCCTGCGTCAGCCAGTCGAGCCACTTCTCATTGTGCGCGGCCGACATTTCGACATGCTTGGTGTCGTTGATCGCCGCCGCGCCGGCGACGAGGCCGGGACCGCTGACGTTGAAGGGACCGCGCACGCGATTGATGATGTCACACACTTCTTCGGACGCGTACATCCAGCCGATGCGCACCGCCGCCAGACCATGGATCTTCGAGAACGTGCGCGTCATCACCACGTTGGAGAACTCGGACACCATTTCCAGGCCCGCCGTGTAATCGTTCTTGCGCACATATTCCGCGTAAGCAGCGTCGAGTACCAACAGCACATGCGGCGGCAGGCCAGCGTGCAGGCGCTTGATCTCCTCGAACGGCAGATAGGTGCCGGTCGGATTGTTCGGGTTGGCGATGAACACCACCTTGGTGCGCGGGGTCACGCGCGACAGGATGTCGTCGACATCGGCGGTGTAGTTCTTCTCTTCCGAAATGATCGGTGTGCCGCCCGCCGCCTGAATGGCGATGTAATAGATCTGGAAGCCGTGCTTGGTCATGATGCCTTCGTCGCCCGGCCCGATATAGGCGGCGGCGAGCAAGTGCAGCAGATCGTCGGAGCCGCAGCCGCAGACGATGCGATTGGCATCGAGGCCGAAGCGCGCGGCGATGGCTTCGCGCAGCACGCGCGCCGCGCCATCGGGATAAAGATCGAGCGTCTTGGCGGCGGCTTCATAAGCATCGCGCGCCGCTTGCGACGGCCCGAACGGCGTTTCGTTGGAAGACAGTTTGAACGTCTTGCCGCTGCCCTTGGCCGGGCTCTTGCCGGGCACATAGGCCTCGATATCCAGAATGCCGGCGCGCGGGGCGGGGCGGGACAGGGTGGTGGTCATCAGAAACTCCGGAAACGTCGATACGTCAGAAAGGTTGGATCAGGTGTCGGCGGAAACTTCGGCTGGCGCCGGATGTCGATGCACCTGATGTCGCGCCGCATGGCTGCCGATTTCGGCAAGGCGCACGTCGCGATGGCCGGCCTGGACGAACAGCGCCTTGAGATCGGCGAGGGGAACATTGCCCGGCATGGCCAGCAGGATCGACAGGCCCAATTCGCTGCCGACATTGCCGAGGATTTCGCCACCGGCCCGGCCAATCAGCTCGGGCAGCGCGTCGCGCCAGCGCAGGATCGAGGCTTCGTAGATCACCACATCACGCGAGGCCGCTTCCGCCAAGGGCAGGGAGAGGACGAAAGCCGGCACGCCGGCGGGATGATCCGGCCGCTCGACGAAGGGCAGGCGGGCGATGATCTTGGGCGCCTCGGGCGGAGCCAGGCGGTGCCACCAGGGCTGCGCCATGGCGCCGCTGTCCATGCGCACCATGCCCAGATCGCCCTGCGAGGCCTGCACCGCATCGATCACGCCGAGAGCCCCGTAATGCGGAATGAAGGGAACGGTGAAGCCGAAGTGGAAACGGGCGGAATCGCGCATCATCGCATCGCCGGCCGCCGTATCGACATGGACGCTGTAGGGCGCCTGCACATAGGTGAAGGTGGAGATGATGATGCGCCAGATGCCCTCGACCGTGTCGAGTGGCAGCAACCCCCGGTGGCGCATGGCGATGCGCCGCATCATGTCGGCCTCCCGGCCCGGCCGGAACGCCGATCCGCCGCCCTGGCGCGCCTTGATGGCGATCAGCTTGTCGATGATGGCGCTGCGCTCGATCAAAAGCTCATGCATGTCCTGGTCGATCCGGTCGATATCGACACGGAGCGTCGCCAGATCCACGACGGGATCGGCAGCGGAACCAGAGGGCGACTTGACGTCTGCTGACATGGCTTGCTTCACGGACTGAACACGGAATGGGCGGGCGGATTGTCATAATCAGGCACCCCGCCGAAGGCAAAGGAATAGAACCGGCTTGGGATCGCCGGCCGCAGCTTGCCTTGACTTGCTCTTAACCCGACACCTATATATCGCACAACGCGTTCGAAATAGAGAACGATACGCGATCGAAAGGACTTGAGCGTGGCAGGCACTGGAACGCTCCCGACGGCGGATGCGCCCCTGGCCACGGCCATTCCCGACGATATACCGACGCAATTCGTCCATTTTCCCGAAAATCAGCCCCTGGCCATGGATGCCGGTGTGCTGCTGGCGCCGCTCACCATCGCCTATCAGACCTACGGCACTCTCAACGCCGACAAATCCAACGCGGTGCTGATCTGCCATGCGCTGACCGGGGACCAGCATGTCGCCAACATTCACCCGGTCACCGGCAAGCCCGGCTGGTGGGGCACCATGGTCGGCCCCGGCCGGCCGATCGATACCGACCGCTATTTCGTCATCTGCTCCAACGTGGTCGGCGGCTGCATGGGCACCACCGGCCCGACCTCGCTCAATCCCGCCACCGGCAAGGCCTATGGCCTCGACCTGCCGGTCGTCACCATCCGCGACATGGTGCGCGCCCAGGCCATGCTGATCGACCATCTCGGCATCGATCAACTGTTCTGCGTCGCCGGCGGCTCCATGGGCGGTATGCAGGTCCTGCAATGGGCGGCGCTTTATCCCGAGCGCGTCTTCGCCGCCATGCCGATCGCCGCCGCCGCGCGGCATTCCTCGCAGAACATCGCCTTCCACGAAGTCGGCCGCCAGGCGATCATGGCCGATCCCGACTGGCGCGGCGGCCGCTACATCGATCAAGGCATCAAGCCGCATAAGGGCCTCGCGGTCGCACGCATGGCCGCCCACATCACCTATCTGTCCGACGAAGCGCTGCAGCGCAAATTCGGCCGCAGGTATCAGGACCGCGAAGCCCCGACCTTCTCTTTCGATGCCGACTTCCAGGTCGAAAGCTATCTGCGCTATCAGGGCTCGACCTTCGTCGAGCGCTTCGACGCCAATTCCTATCTCTACGTCACCCGCGCGATGGATTATTTCGATCTCGCCGAAGACTATGGCGGCGTGCTCGCCAATGCCTTCAAGGGCAGCCGCACGCGCTTCTGCGTGACGTCTTTCACGTCCGACTGGCTGTTCCCGACAGCCGATTCACGCGCCATCGTGCATGCGTTGAATGCCAGCGGCGCTTCGGTGTCCTTCGTCGAAATCGAGACCGATCGCGGCCACGATGCCTTTCTGCTCAACGTGCCGGAACTCTTCGCCACCTCGCGCGGCTTCCTCGAAGCAGCGGCCCGCGCGCGCGGCATCGCGCCGAAAGTGAAATCCTCCTGATGAGCGCAGATACCGTGACGCGATCGGGCATCAACGTCCCGCCTCTCGGTGACGAAGGCCGCCTCGATCATCTCCTCATCGCCAGCATGGTCAACGACAACACGCGCGTGCTCGATGTCGGCTGCGGCGACGGCGCGCTGCTGCGCCTACTCGTCGACAAACACGGCGTCGACGGGCGCGGCATCGAATTGTCGAAGAGCGGCGTCAATGAAGCCGTCGCCAAAGGCCTGTCGGTCATCCAGGGCGATGCCGATACCGATCTCGCCGATTATCCCGACGACAGTTTCGACTATGTGATCCTGTCACAGACAATCCAGGCGACACGCCGGCCGAAAGTCGTTCTCGAACACATGCTGCGCGTCGGCCGCCACGCCATTGTCTCGTTTCCCAATTTCGGCCATTGGAAGTTGCGCCTGCAACTGCTGGTCAAAGGCAAGATGCCGATGACCGGCATTCTCTCCAATCCCTGGTACGACACGCCCAATATTCACTTCTGCACCATCCGCGACTTCGTCGGTCTGGTCGATGAAGTGGGCGCCAAGATCGAACGCGCCGAAGCACTCAACCGCTATGGCGCGCCGCTCGGCTTCACCGCGCCCTGGTGGGTCTGGAACATGTTCGGCGAGCAGGGGCTTTTTCTGTTGAAGCGTGGCAAGCAGTCCTAGCATTGCACCCTCCGGAAGTGGCCCGACACCTTCGTGTCATCCCGGACGCGCTGAAAGCGCGATCCGGGAGCCAGGGGCCTGTGGTAGAATGCTTGCCTTGCCTGACGACACGCACAATCCGTTCGCCTAAAGCGGCTGCCCCTGGTTCCCGGGTCGCCCGCTGGGCGCCCGGGATGACACAAAGGTGCTGGCTTCTCCTGCATCAACGCGCGGCCCTGCGGAGGTCTGTCTCATGTCCCCCGAATTCCTCGTCACCACGCTCATCATCGTCGCCTCGCCCGGCATCGGCGCGACCTATACGATCGCAGCCGGCTTGAACCGCGGCGCCAAGGCAAGCCTCTGGGCCGCCTTCGCCTGCACCCTGGGGATCGTGCCGCATCTCATCGCGGCGATGACCGGCCTGGCGGCTTTGCTGCACACCTCGGCGCTGCTGTTCGACATCGTCAAATATGTCGGCGTCGCCTATCTGCTCTACATGGCCTGGGCGACGCTCAAGGAGCGGGGATCGATGAAGATCGAGAGCCGGACCGACGCGCGCGACGGCTGGCGCGGTATCATCGATGTGCTCGTCAACGGCATCCTGATCAATCTGTTGAACCCCAAACTGTCGATCTTCTTCGTCTCCTTCCTGCCGCAGTTCATCAGCCCCACGGAGCCGCATGTTCTGAGAGAGATGATGGCCCTTTCGGGCGTCTTCATGCTGGCGACCTTCGTGGTGTTCGCGCTCTACGGCCTGTTCGCGTCAACGATGCGCGACCGGGTGCTGTCGAGCCCGACGGTGCTGGCCTGGATGCGGCGCGGTTTCGCCGCCGCTTTCGTGGCGCTTGGGGCCAAGCTTGCGCTGAGCCAACGCTAACCTAAATAAAGAGCAACCTTCCTCACTCGGATCCCCTCTTATGACTGATGACGCGACCCCGCGCCCCCTCGAACTCGGCCTCGATACCTTCGGCGACGTCACCTTTGGCGACGATGGCGAGCTGCTGCCGCATGCCCAGGTGATCCGCAACGTCATCGACGAAGCGGTGCTGGCCGACGAAGTCGGCTGCACCTTCATTGGCCTGGGCGAACATCACCGCAGCGACTTCGCCATTTCGGCGCCGGAAGTGGTGCTGGCCGCCATTGCCGCGCGCACCCAGAACATTCGCCTGGGCTCCGCCGTCACCGTGCTCTCCTCCGATGACCCGATCCGCGTGTTTCAGCGCTTCTCGACGCTCGATGCGGCCTCCAACGGCCGCGCCGAAGTGATCCTTGGGCGCGGTTCCTTCACCGAATCCTTCCCGCTGTTCGGCTTCGATCTCAACGACTACGAAAAGCTGTTCGAGGAGAAGCTCGATCTCTTCGCCGCGCTGCTGCCGCAGCAGGAAGTCTCCTGGCAGGGCAGCGTGCGCCCGCCGCTCGACAAGCAACGCGTCTATCCGCCGATCGAACGCGGCACGCTCAAAACCTGGATCGGCGTTGGCGGCAGTCCGCAATCGGTGGTGCGCGCGGCGCACTACGGCCTGCCGCTGATGCTCGCCATCATCGGCGGCGATCCGCAGCGCTTTCACCCCTATGTCGATCTCTTCCATCGCGCGCTGAACGAATTCAAGAAACCGGCGCTGCCGATCGGCGTGCATTCGCCCGGCCATGTCGCCGACACGGATGAACAGGCGCGCGAGGATCTCTGGCCCTGCTACAAGCGCATGCACGACCGCATCGGCGCCGAGCGCGGCTGGCCGCCGACGAGCCGCGCCCAGTTCGATCAGGAGATCGCCCACGGCTCGCTCTATGTCGGCGCGCCGGAAACCGTCGCCCACAAGATCGCCGCCACGGCCAAAGGCCTCGGTATCGCCCGCTTCGACATGAAGTACAGCGCCGGCCCCTTGCCGCACGGCAAGCTGATGCGCAGCATCGAGCTTTATGGCCGCAAGGTCATCCCGATGGTGCACGACCTGCTCGCGGGCTAAAATTAGCGCTCGAATTTATAAGCGACGCGCTCGCACACTTTCGCGCCGAAATATTCCAGCGCTTTGGCGATGGGCTTGCCACCCATCGCCTCATAGAAGCCGGTGGCGAGTTCATTTTCCGCCAGGGCCCAGACGACGAGCGTGCCATAGCCGCGCCGCACCAGATCGCTCTGCGCCGCACGGAACAGCCGGCGGCCGAAGCCGAGCCCCTGGAATTCCGGCAGCAAATAAAGCTCATAGATTTCGCCGCTGCCGCGCGCCGAAGCATCGCGATTGCGGCCATAGCTGATATAGCCGGCGATACTGTCCTCGAAATCGGCAACGAGCAGGCCGGCGCCACGCTGGATCGCCGCCCGCCACCAGCGCCCACCGCGATGGCGCACCATGCGATCGAGTTCACGCCCGGGAATAATACCCCGGTAAGCATGGAACCACGCGGCAGCATAAACATCCGCCATGCCGGCGATGTCGTCGGCCTTCGCAGTTCGCACTGAAAGAAGAGCCTCTTGCATCCGGCAAGAGTGGGCTGAAATGCCCGCAGACACAAGCCTTGCTTTGGCGAACCGCGAGACTTTTGTTTTTGTTTGATTCTTATCGAACGGTCAGGCGCTGCCCACACGCGACGGCGCACGCGATGCACGACTCAAGAGGTGAGTCGCATCCAACGGACGTGGGCAACAGAATTGCGATTCGATCGTCAGCGATCTTGGCAATCTCGCGTCATGCGAATTACTCTGACATTCTCGAAACATAGCAGACGGGGAGATTTTTCGTGATGGCGGGGCTTTGAGCGCGGTGACGGTTTTCAAACATGTTGAACGGCTGCTTGATCGGCCGATCATCACGCAAGACATGGTCCCCTCCAACGAGACCAACATCAACGGCCCGTCGCTGATTCGCGTGCCGTCTTGGGTGCGCAATCCATTGGGCCGCTACTATCTCTATTTCTCATCGCATTTCGGCGATCACATTCGTCTCGCTTATGCCGATGCCTTGACCGGGCCTTGGCGGCTACATGCGCCCGGCGTGCTTCACCTGAACGCTTCGCATTTCAACGACCATATCGCTTCGCCCGATGTCACCATCGACCAGGAGCGGCAGGAGATCCGGCTCTACTATCATGGTGTGGTGGGCGATGTTTTCTCCGATCAGCGGACCCGCGTCGCTCTGTCAAACGATGGCCTCATGTTCGAAGCGCAAGCGCCCATCGTCATGGACTGGTATTCCCGGGCCTTCCGCTGGAACGGCATGATCTACGCGCTGACCATGCCCGGCACGATGTGGCGCTCGCCCGACGGCATCGCGCCCTTCGAACGCGGCCCATCGCTGTTCACCCCACGCATGCGCCATTCGGCTGTGCGCGTGCGCGGCCATGAACTCGACATTCTCTACACCAATTGCGGTGATAACCCGGAATCGATCCTCGCCACCACGCTCGATCTGCGATCCGACTGGCTGTCCTGGCGGGCCGAGCCGAGCACGCTCCTCATTCAACCGGAACGCGCCTATGAAGGCGGCGATCTGCCGCCTGCGCCCTCCGAACGTGGCGGCGTACGCCAGGCCGTGCGGCAATTGCGCGATCCAGCTTTCTTCGAAGAAGCCGGCAAGACTTATCTGCTCTACGCGGGCGCCGGCGAAAGCGGCATCTGCTTGGCCGAGCTGCACACATGACGAACCGTAAGGTGAGGGAGGAATGATGGTAGCGAAGACGAATCTGCTGGCCCTGGCCGGCGCCCTGCTGTGGTTCGGCGCGCAGACAGTTCAAGCCGCCGACGACTGGAATGCGGTCATCGTCGCCGCCAAGAAGGAAGGCGTGGTCAATCTCTATTCAGCGCAGATCGGCGTGCCGGAATTGAAGAAAATCACCCAGGCCTTCCAGGCCAAATACAACATTCCCGTTCAGACTTTAGAATTGCGCGCCAGCGAACTTGTCGAGCGGCTGCGTCTCGAACAGGCGACCAACCGCACCCAGGCCGATGTCGCCTTCACCGGCGGCGCGGTGACCCTGGAAAAGATCGGCGTATTGCAGCCGCGCGGCGCCATTCCCAATGTGGCGCGTTTGGATGAAAAATTTCAGGGCAGCGACTTCCGCGTGCCAGTGTTCTCGCAGAGCTTTGCCATCGTCGTGAATCAGAAGCTCGTGCCGGAAGCGGAGCGGCCGAAGAGCTGGGCCGATCTCGCCGACCCGAAATGGAAAGGTAAGATTCTCTCCGACGATTTTCGCGCACTGGGTGGTGGTGGCCTGTTCTTCGCCGTCACCTACGAACATCTCGGCCAAGCGTTTCACGAGAAACTGGCGCAAAATAGCCCCGTGTTCAGCCGCGACATCAGGGAAAGCTCGCGGCGCATCGCGCGTGGCGAATATCCGCTCTATCTGCCCTATGTCCTGCCCGACGCCCTGCTGACCAAGGGCCTGCCGCTCGCCGTGGTGTTTCCGCAGGAAGGAACGCCCTATGGCAATTTCGACGCGGGCGTCGTCAAAGGCGCTGCTCATCCCAATGCGGCACGCCTGTTCATCGATTTCTTCCTCTCCGACGAGGCGCAACTCATCTATGCCGCCGGCGGCCGCAGGCCGACGGTGAAAGGGCTGGAAGCCTCCTATCCAGCGGAGGCGCGGCCCTATCTCGAAACCAAACTGCTCGGCACTCAGGAAGATCCTGAACAGCGCGATCGCATGCTCAAACTCGCCACCGAGATCTATCACTGATGCAGACTCTGGCCGAACAGACGGCAGACGACGAAGCACTTGTCGCCCGCCTTGCCGAAGACTTGCGCCACCATGCAGGCTTCGGCGAAAAATATTCCGGCGGCCCCGGCGATCAGGCGACGGCCGATTGGATCGCCGAACGCATGCAGGCCGCTGGCCTGCGCGTCGACCGACATCAGATTGATACGCCATACTTCACTCCGCGCGTCTGCACCCTGCGCTGCGCCGGCGACAGCCTCGATGTGCTGCCGCAAGCCCCCGTCATGACCACCGGATCCGCCGGCATCACGGCACCGCTGGCGATCATCCACAGCACGCACGACGCGGCGCGCGCAGCCAATGCCATCGCCATTGTGGTCGCACCCTTCCGCCGCCACGCGGCGATCTGGCTACCGCCGATCGGCCCGCTCGTCTCCGCCGCCGTGGAAGCCGGAGCAAAAGCGATCGTCATCGTCACCACTGGCCCTTCGGGCGAGGCGGTGGCGCTCAACGCCCCCCTCGATGCGCCGTTCACGCCGGTGCCATCAGCTGTCCTGGCGCCGCGCGCCCTGGAACCATTGCTGGCCGCCGCCGCACGCGGCGAGGTGGCGACCTTGATCCTCGATGGCGCGGCTGAGCGGCGACAGACCGCCAATCTCATGGCGACGCTCGACCGCGGCCCGCGCTGGCTCGCCTTCTCGACGCCCCGAACCGGCTGGTTCGATTGCGTCGGCGAGCGCGGCACCGGCACGGCGGCCTTCCTCGCCCTCCTCGACTGGGCCGTGCAGCGCTTTCCCGATCATTCGCTGTTCGCGCTCAATTCCGGCGGCCACGAATATCGCTTCGGCGGCACCCATCACGCGCTCGATCTGGCACCGCCGCCCCAAGCGACCACGCTGTGGACCCATATCGGCGCCACGCTCGCGGCCCGCGATGTGCTGGAATTTCGCGGCCAACAGATTTTGCTGCCGTCAGCCGATCCGCAGCGTGTGTTGATGGTGACGGAGCCGCTGCGCGCGGCGGCGCAGGAGGCTTTCGATGGTCTGTCCGGCCTCGAATGTCCGCAACCGATCGCCGCCGAGGCGGGCGAACTCTCCACCATCACCGCGCGCGGCTATGACAAAGCCTTCGCCATGCTCGGCGTCCACCGTTGGTTCCACACCCGGCAGGACACGCTCGACAAGGTGGATGCCGCCCTGCTGGCGCCCGTGGTGCGCGCGCATATGCGTTTGATCGAAGCCGCAGTTTCATGATCGCCCGTGCCTGGCGCCAGATCCATCACGACGAAATGGTTCATTCGCAGCGCCATGGCGAACCAGGCGACATGCCCGCAAAAACAAAGGCGGCGACCCGAAGGTCGCCGTGCCAAAGCCTTTGATCTTGTCTGAAATTGGAGCGGGCGAAGGGATTCGAACCCTCGACCCCAACCTTGGCAAGGTTGTGCTCTACCCCTGAGCTACACCCGCGTCACGTGGACGCCGTCGCTTCCGGCGGCGTATATGCCGGATTCCTTTCGCGATTGCAACACGCCTGATAGGCCAATTTGCAGCGATTTTTGTCTTCGATCACCGGTGATTTCAGCGGCATTTTGCCCTAAACGGCCCTGAATCGAAGAATCAGCGCAAAAGGCGACACGCACACCCATGGCCAGCACACCGGAGGACCTGTTCCGCTATTTCGACGAAATCGGCGTCGAAACATCGACGGAGCGCCACGGCCCCGTGTTCACGGTGGAGGAATCGCGCCACCTGCACGAGACCATTCCCGGCGCCCACACCAAAAATCTGTTCCTGTGGGACCGGAAATCGAAGTTTTTCCTGGTCACCGCCCAGGAGAACACGAAAATCGCCCTCAACGGCCTGCACCGCAAGCTCGGCGCCGCCGGCCGGCTGTCGTTCGGCTCGGAAGACAAGATGCTGGAATTTCTCGGCGTGACGCCGGGTTCCGTCACCCCGTTTGGCCTCGTTAACGACAAAACCCAGGCGGTGCAGTTCGTTCTCGACCCGGCGCTGGCTGCGGCTGAGGTCATCAACTGCCACCCTCTTACCAATACGATGACCACCAGCATCAAGATGGCGGACTTCCGGCGTTTTCTCGACGCAACGGGCCATCCGCCGCTGGTGCTGCCGCTCGCGGACTAGCGGGACAAAAGGCGGTAGAAGCCGGTAGCGAAACGGTATTCTCGGCGCCATATGTGGCATATGTTTTGAGGCAAGTGGTTTTAAGACAAGCCGGCGGGCCGCGTCCGCGTAAAGACTTCGGGGTAATTGAGATGAACGACCAGATGATCATCGGCGACGGCGCGGCCACGGGCGGTGCGGAGGCCATCAAGGATGTCACCAGCGCCAGCTTCCGCGTCGACGTCATCGCCGAATCGGCGCGCCAGCCTGTCCTCGTCGATTTCTGGGCGCCCTGGTGCGGCCCCTGCAAGCAGCTCGCGCCGGTGCTCGAAAAGGTGGTTCAGTCGACCCAGGGCAAGGTGCGCCTGGTCAAGATGAACATCGACGAGCATCCGCAGATCGCCGGCCAGCTCGGCATCAAATCGATCCCCGCCGTCATCGCCTTCCAGCGCGGCCAGCCGGTCGACGGTTTCATGGGCGCGCTGCCGGAAGGCCAGATCAAGAATTTCATCGAACGACTCATCGGCCCGCTCACCGGCGCCGCCGACGACCTGATCGCCGAAGCGGAAGCCGCCCTTACCGCTGGTGAGAATGAAGCCGCCGCCGAAACCTTCGCCGCCGCCTTGCAGGAAGACGAGGCCAACGCCAAGGCGCTCGGTGGCCTGGTGCGCGCGCTCGTCGCCCTGGGCGATCTCGAACAGGCGCGCGCCGCTTTGGCGCAGACGCCGAAGGGTAGCGAGAACGATCCGGCCATCACCGCCGCCAAAGCGGCCATCGAGATCGCCGAACAATCCGGCAATCTCGGCGAGACCGCCGAACTCGAAGCCAAGGTGCAAGCCAATCCGGCCGACAATCAGGCGCGCTTGGATCTGGCGCTGGCATTTAATGCCCAGGGCAAGCGCGAGGACGCCACCGATCAGCTGATCGCCATCATCAAACGCGATCGCAATTGGAACGATGACGGCGCGCGCAAGCAGCTCGTGCAGTTCTTCGAGGCCTGGGGTCCAATGGACGAAGACACGATTTCGGCCCGGCGCAAATTGTCGGCGGCCTTGTTTTCTTGAATCAGCGAGGGTCCGGTATGGCGATCAACAAACCCTATCGATCCATTTCGGACCTTGCCGATACGATCCCGGTGTTTCCGCTGCCGCGCGCCATCCTGCTGCCGCGCACGCAATTGCCGCTGAACATTTTCGAACCGCGCTATCTCGCCATGTTCGATGATGCGATGAAGAGTGACCGTCTCGTCGGCATGATTCAGCCGAGCGCCACGGAGGCCAGCGCACAGTTCGATCATCCCTCGCTGCATACGGTGGGCGGCGTCGGCCGCATCACGCAGATCGCCGAATCCGGCGATGGCCGCTATCTCATCACTTTGTCGGGCGTGTGCCGTTTCCGCATCGTCGATGAACTGCCGATGCAGCAGCTCTATCGCCAGTGCCGCGTCTCCTATTCCGAATTCGCCCATGATCTGGAAGCCAATGCCGGCGAGGACGAAGTCGATCGGCCGAGCGTCGTCGATGCACTGCGCACCTTCACCAAGGCACGGGGCCTGCGCATCGACTGGGACGAGATTCAACGCGCCCCCACCGAAGCGCTGATCAATGCGCTCTCCATGATGAGCCCGTTCGGCCCGAGCGAGAAACAGGCGCTGCTGGAAGCCGACGATCTCAAGAGCCGCGCCGAGACCCTCGTCGCCATCACCGAATTCGAACTGGCGCGCGACGGCACGACACCGCCCTCCGCCTTGCAATGAACGACAGCGACAACATACCTGTTCCCATCGAGCCCGAGACGCCGCGCGAGCCGCAGGGCAGCGACGATCGCACGGTGATGGACCAGCGTCTGTTGCAGGTTCTAGTGTGCCCGGTGACACGCGGTCCTTTGATCTATGATCGCGAAGCACAGGAGCTGATTTCCGAATCGGCGCGTTACGCCTATCCGGTGCGCGACGGCATTCCGATTCTCATCATCGATGAGGCACGGCGGATCGAGGATTAGGCCGCCGCCTTCTCCGCGCGAAACAAGCGCGGCGGCTCGCCCGAGAGGCCCATTGCTTCGTTGAGCAAGGCGCGCTTCAACAGACGCGAGTTCTGCACCACGGCGACGCCGCTACGGCGCAGATCGGCGAGCGGGCCTTTCATCTTGTAGATGTGATGCAACAGATCGACGCCCATCGCCGAAACGGCGGAATCGAAACGGCGCGAGGATTCATATGCCTTCAGCGTGATGTCAGAACCGATGTCGAGGCCCAACGACGCCTGATCGATGATCGCATCGGTGAGGCAGCCGACATCGCGCAATGCCAGATTGAGCCCTTGGCCCGCCAGCGGATGAATGCGATGCGCCGCATCGCCGACCAGAGCGAAACGCGGCGCGACGAACGTGCGCGCCAGCGCGAAAGTAAGCGGAAAGGTCAGCGGCCGATCGACAAGGCTCAACGCGCCCCAGCGATGGCCGACGCGCCGTTCGACTTCGGCGAGGAAGGCCTCGTCTGAAAGCGCCAGTGCCGTGCTGGCTTCTTCGGGTGTGGCCGTCCAGATCAGCGACGAGCGCCGCCCGGGCAGGGGCAGCATGGCGATCGGGCCGGATTCGAGGAAATGCTGAACCGCCACGCCCTCGTGATCGGCTTCATGGCCGATGGTCGCGGCAAGAGCGGTGCGCTGATAGTCCCAGGCGATCGATTTCAGCCCGGCCTGATCACGCAGCGACGAGCGGCTGCCATCAGCCGAGACGACCAGCCGCGCCGTCATCTCAGTGCCATCGGCGAGCCGCAGCCGCGCCGTCGCCACGCCGGCCTCGAAGGATGTGGCATGCACCGGCTTGAAATCCACGCCAGCGGCGGCCGCCGCGCGCTGCGCCGCCTCTTCCAGATCGGCATGGAAGGCGATGTGGGCGAGAACGGCGCCTTTTACATCGGCGCTGTCGAAGGTGAGATTGGGAATGCGCACCGCATCCGAAAGCCTTGAATCGGAGATTTCCATCCGCGTCACCGGCGCCGCCCGGTCGGCCACCTCGGGCCAGATGCCCAGCCGCTCCAGCATGATCCGCGGTCCCGGCGCCACCGCCGAGGTGCGGTGATGGCGGCGCGGGCGGGAGAGCGCGCCGTCGACCAGCGCGACGGACAGCGCCGAACCGGCCTGGCGCTTCAACGCCGTCGCCAGCACCAACCCCGACAGGCCGCCGCCGACGACGATGACATCATGACTGCTACACATCTGCGAAAATCCCTGATGCGCGCTTGTATCACGGCCTATCCGCACGGTCAGGCTTATCAATGTGAATAGAAAATAGGCACTTTGCCGCGATTCGCTGCACTCGGGCCGCCGCGCATTTGGTCAACCGCCGCGCGATCCTTGAAATCCCGCCCGCTGAACCGCGATTGCGCAACCCCAGCCATCTTCCGCCGCTTATTCGGGCATTTGGCATAAGACTTGCTCATAATTTGCCCAAACCGCAGGATTTTCAGGCAGGGGCATTTCTGATGAAGCGTTTGGTAGGGACGGCCGCCGCGGCAACCATGCTGGCGACGACGGCAGCGCATGCACAAGAAACGATGAAGATCGACCCGGCCGACACCGGCTTCATGATCATCGCCACCGGCCTCGTGCTGCTGATGACCCTGCCCGGCCTGGCGCTGTTTTACTGCGGCATGGTGCGCAAGAAGAACGTGCTCGCCACCATGGCGCAGAGCGCGGCAGCCACCGCCATCGTCTCGATCCTGTGGTTCGCCGCCGGCTATTCGCTGACCTTCGCCGGCGAGGGCAGCATTTTCGGCTCGTTCGATCGCATCTTCTTCGCCGGCATCGGCCTGGAATCGATCAATCCGGCAGCCAAGACCATTCCCGAACTGCTGTTCGCCATCTATCAGATGACTTTCGCGATCATCACCTGCGCGCTGGTCGGCGGCGCCGTGGCCGATCGCATGAAATTCTCCGCCTTCTGCTGGTTCTGCGTGCTCTGGCTGTTCATCGTCTATGTGCCGCTGGCGCATATGGTGTGGGGCGGCGGCTGGCTGGCGAGCCTCGGCGTCATCGATTTCGCCGGCGGCACGGTGGTGCATATCAATGCCGGCGTCGCCGGTCTCGTCGCCTGCTATATGATCGGCAGCCGCCAGGGCTGGGGCCGCGAAAACATGTCGCCCTTCGATCTCACCCTTGCGGTGGTCGGCACCGGCCTGCTCTGGGTCGGCTGGTTCGGCTTCAACGGCGGATCGGCGCTGGGCGCCGGCTCGCGCGCCGTCTTCGCCATCACCGCCACCCATCTCGCCGCCTGCGCCGGCGCCATCGCCTGGAGCGCGCTCGAATGGATCGAGCGTGGCAAGCCCTCGGTGCTCGGCGTCATTTCCGGCGCCATCGCCGGCCTCGGCACGATCACGCCGGCCTCCGGCTTCGTCCTGCCCTGGCATGGCCTGGTCATCGGCGCGGTTGCCGGCATCGTCTGCTTCTATTTCTGCACGGCGATCAAGACGCGGCTCAAATATGACGATTCCCTCGATGTCTTCGGCGTTCACGGCGTCGGCGGCATTTTGGGCACGCTGGCCGCCGGCGTGTTCGCCACCGCCGCGCTCTCAGCCGCGCCCGATGCGCCCGGCGTCGCCGGCCTCCTCGAAGGCAATGTGCGCCAGCTCGGCATTCAGGCGATCGGCGTCATCGTCACCATCGTCTGGTGCGTGATCGGCACGGCCATCGTGCTGAAAGCCCTCGACCTGACCATCGGCCTGCGCGTCAGCGCCGACCAGGAGCGCGAAGGCCTCGATCTGTCGATGCATGGCGAGGCGATTCATCCGTAAAATCGCCGATTTGACGGGCCGGCGCGAACACCCCTAGGTAGAACCGATAAACGGGTGTTTGCGATGGCCAGCGACAATAGCGACAACGACATTGTGCATCTCCTCGATCTCGAACAGATCGAGGAGACCATTTTTCGCGGTGTCGGCCTGCGCACAAGCTGGCGGCGCACCTTCGGCGGCCTGGTGATCGCCCAGGCGGCGACAGCGGCCGCCCGCACGGTCGATCCTGACAAGCCGATGCATTCCCTGCACGGCTATTTCATCCTGCCCGGCGATTCCGTGAAGCCCATCGTCTATCAGGTGGAGCGGGTGCGCGACGGCCGCAGTTTCTCGACACGGCGCTGCGTCGCCATTCAGAACGGCCAGGTGATCTTCTTTCTCTCGGCCTCCTTCCACCTCGAGGAAGAGGGCTTCTCGCATCAGACGCCGATGCCGATGAACGTGCCCGACCCGGATTCCCTGCCGAGTCTCGCCGACATCATGAAGAACTATGGCGAGATCATTCCGCCGGTCATCAAACAGTATTTCACCGGCGAACGGCCGATCGAACTGCGCCCCATCGATCTCGGCCGCTATCTGCCGCTGAAAGACGGTGAGATCCGGCCGGCCGAGCAACGCGCCTGGGTGCGCGCCAGCCGCAAACTGCCCGATGACCCGAGCCTGCACCGCGCCGTGCTCGCCTATCTCTCCGACATGACCCTGCTCGACACCTCGCTCGTCACCCACGGCACCACCGTGTTCAGCCAGGAAATGCAGGCGGCGAGCCTCGACCACGCTTTGTGGTTCCACCGGCCGTTCCGCGCCGACGAGTGGCTGCTCTATGTTCAAGACAGCCCCAACGCCAACGGCGCGCTCGGCCTCACCCGCGGCAGCATCTATGCCCGCAATGGCGATTTGGTCGCCTCCGTCGCCCAGGAAGGCCTGATCAGGCCGAAGGCAGCCAAATAGGGCGCACCGCCGGGCTAAAGCCAAGCTTCACCGGTGAAAAGACCGGATTCTAGGCAATCGCCTCCTGTCTGCTCAAATTTTGGTCATCGACTCCCATCGCCCTGCGCCGAATCGCGGCAGCAGCCCGCCTAAGTCATTTGGCACGCAGATTGATTCCCAAACGAGCACGAGGCCCGTCCGTACGATGCGCCGCGTGACTAGCCGGGGGCGTCGCATTCCGCGCGTCGAATTTGCGGCCAAGCAGGGAAAAGCGAATGAAGATAGTCATGGCAATCATCAAGCCGTTTAAGCTTGACGAGGTGCGCGATGCGCTCACCGCCGTTGGGGTGCACGGCCTCACCGTTTCCGAAGTCAAAGGTTACGGCCGCCAAAAGGGCCATACCGAAATTTATCGCGGCGCCGAATATGCTGTCAGCTTCCTGCCGAAGCTGAAGATCGAAGTCGCGGTCGCCTCCGAACTCACCGACACGGTGGTTGACGCCATCATCGCCGCCGCCCGCACCGGCCAGATCGGCGACGGCAAGATTTTCGTCTCATCCCTCGAACGCGCCGTCCGTATCCGCACGGGCGAAAAAGATTCCGACGCGCTTTGAGCCTTAGCCATTCTCCAGGAGCAACTTAATGACACTGATACCTCACCTTCGCAGGTTTGCCGGCCTATCCGGCTTGGCCTGCACCCTGGCGCTGGGCTCGGCTCTGCCGGCTTTCGCCCAGGCCGCGGCCGCACCGGTTCCCAACAAGGGCGACACCGCTTGGCTGCTCGTCGCCACCGCTTTCGTCATGCTGATGTCGATCCCCGGCCTCGCGCTGTTCTATGGCGGCCTCGTGCGCACCAAGAACATGCTGTCGGTGCTCACCCAGGTCTTCATGATCGTCTGTCTCGTGTCGATCATCTGGGTCGTTTACGGCTATTCGCTGGCCTTCACCAACGGCGGCAGCCTCAACGACTTCGTCGGCGGCTTCTCGAAAGCCTTCCTGATGGGCGTGACGCCTGAAACCACGGCGGGCACATTCTCGAACGGCGTCGTCGTTCCGGAAATGGCTTATCTCGCCTTCCAGATGACCTTCGCCTGCATCACCCCGGCGCTCATCGTTGGCGCCTTCGCCGAACGTATGAAGTTCTCTGCGCTGGTGCTGTTCACCATTCTCTGGGTGAGCCTGATCTACTTCCCGATGGCCCACATGGTTTGGTACTGGGCCGGCCCGGATGCGATCGGCGATGCCGCGAAGGCAGTGGCTGGCGCGGCTGACGAAGCGGCCAAGAAAGTGGCGCAGGCCAAGCTCGACGAAGTCAAGCTCGATGCTGGCATGCTGTTCCAGTGGGGCGCCCTCGACTTCGCCGGCGGCACGGTCGTTCACATCAACGCCGGTATCGCCGGTCTCGTCGGCTGTCTGATGCTCGGCAAGCGCATCGGCTATCCGCGTGAAATGATGGCGCCGCACTCGCTGACGCTCACCATGGTCGGCGCCTCGCTGCTGTGGTTCGGCTGGTTCGGCTTCAACGCCGGCTCGAACCTGGAAGCCAACGGCACCACCGCCATGGCCTTCCTCAACACCTTCGTTGCCACGTCGGCCGCGGCGCTCGCCTGGCTGTTCGCGGAATGGGGTGCGAAGGGCAAGCCGTCGCTGCTCGGCATGGTCTCGGGTGCGATCGCCGGTCTCGTCGCCATCACACCGGCGTCGGGTTTCGCCGGACCGATGGGCTCGATCGTCCTCGGCATTGTCGCTGGTATCGTCTGCTTCTTCTTCGTCGCGACGGTGAAGAACAAACTCGGCTACGACGACTCTCTCGACGTCTTCGGCGTCCATTGCATCGGTGGCATCATCGGCGCGCTCGGCACGGGCATCCTGGTCAACCAGGCACTCGGCGGCGCCGGCATCCCCGACTATGAAAGCAAGCCCGGCGAACTGGCCCTCGCGGCCTATGAGTTCGGTCCGGCTTTCATGGCGCAGGTGAAAGCGGTGATCTTCACCCTGCTGTGGTCCGGCATCGGCTCGGCGATCCTCTACAAGATCGTCGATCTGATCATCGGCCTGCGCGTCGCCCCCGATCAGGAACGCGAAGGTCTCGACATCGCCGAACACGGCGAGCGTGCCTACAACAACTGATCGTCGATCCTTTCGACAACGGACGGCGCCCTTCGGGGCGCCGTTTTTGTTTGCAGTTTAATAAATCGTCTTTCGACAGACATCCGATTCCGCCGGAGATATTTTCTCCGGATATTTTCGCCGCGCGGCGCGCCACTTCACAACGGCGTGAGCCGCACTTGATGGGATCGTTCCGCAACCCCACGATTCCACGCGCGGGGCGCCGCCCTTCTCCCCTCCCTCCGGCGCCGGCGACAACACTCATAAAAGATCGAAGCTCAGAGGAGCGCAGAATGGTTGCTTTCACCCTCAACGGCAGAGCACACACGCTGGACGTTGACCCACAGATGCCGCTGCTGTGGGCGATCCGCGATGTGATTGGCCTGACCGGCACGAAGTTCGGTTGCGGCATGGCGCAATGCGGCGCCTGCACGGTTCACGTCGACGGCGCGCCGGTGCGCGCGTGCCAAACCGAGATCGGCAATATCGACGGCGCTTCGATCACGACCATCGAAGGCATATCCGGCAAGGTCGCCGAGACCGTGCAGAAAGTTTGGGCCGAACTCGACGTGCCGCAATGCGGCTATTGTCAGTCCGGCCAGATCATGTCGGCCACCGCTCTTTTGACCGACACGCCGAAACCCTCGAACGACGACATCGATTCGGCGATGAGCGGCAATCTCTGCCGCTGCGCCACCTATCACCGCATTCGTGCGGCCATTCACGAAGCCTCCAACCGGCTGGGAGGCTGATCATGTTGCACTTCCGCTCGCAAACCGGCGCCGCCCAACCGACACGCCGGCATTTTCTCATCGGCACCGCCGCCGCGACGGCCGGCCTGACCATCGGTTATCGGCTGGCGGTCTCATCAGCCGAGGCCCAGACCGCGACAGCCCCGCAAGCCGTCAATCCGTTCCAGGCCTATGTCGAGATCACACCCGACAACAAGATCATCATCCATTCCTCGCAATTCGAAATGGGGCAGGGCTCCTATTTCGGCATCGCCACCCTGGTGATGGAGGAATTGGACGGCGACTGGAAACAGGTCGACGTGATCGGTGCCTGGGGCCCCACCGCGCTCTATGGCAATCTCGCCATGGGCGGCGCCTTCCAGATCACCGGCGGCTCGACGTCGATGACATCCTCGTGGGAGCGCTACCGCAAGGCCGGCGCCACGGCGCGCGCCATGCTGGTATCGGCCGCCGCGAAGCAATGGAACGTGCCGGAAAGCGAGATCAAGGTCGCAGGCGGCACGCTGACCAATGCCTCCGGCAGAACCGTGACGTTCGGCGATCTGGCGGCGGCGGCAGCCGCACTGCCCATTCCCGCCAACGTGCCGCTGAAGCCGCGCGAGCGCTGGACGCAGATCGGCTCCACCACGCTCAAGCGCTATGATTCAAGCGGCAAGACGAACGGCAAGCAAGACTACACGATCGACGTGAAGATGGACGGCCTGCTGACGGCGGTGATGATCCATCCGCCGAAGTTCGGCGCGCAGGTGAAGCGTTTCGATGCCTCGAAGGCCAAGGCCCTCGACGGTGTCGTCGATGTCGTGCAGATCCCGCGCGGTATCGCCGTGGTCGGCCGCAACATGTGGGCGGCTTTGAAAGGCCGCGACTTGACGACCGTCGAATGGGACGAAAGCCAGGCCGAGCAACGCGGCAGCGCCGAGTTGCTCAACGAATATCGGAAACTTGCCAACGGCGCGGGCGCAGTCACCGCGCGCAACGACGGCAATGTCGCCGGCGCTTTCAGCGCGGGCGCGCAGACGATCGAAGCCGTCTATGAGTTTCCCTATCTGGCGCACGCGGCCATCGAACCGCTGAATGCGGTCGCGCGCATCAGCGAAGACGGCCGCGTCGAGGTCTGGGGCGGCCATCAGATGCCAGGCCTCTATCAGGCGATCGCGGCGCAAGTCGCCGGCACGACGCCGGACAAGGTCGTTCTGCATGTGATGAAGACCGGCGGCAGCTTCGGCCGTCGCGCCGTCGCCGATGGCGATCTGATCGCGGAAGCGGTTTCCATCGCCAAGGCGCTTGGCCCCGGCAAACCGGTGAAAGTGCAGTGGACGCGCGAGAACGACATGCGCGGCGGACGTTATCGCCCCGCTTACGTGCATGCGATGAAGGCGAGCCTCGACAAGGACGGCAAACTGGTCGCGCTCTACGACCACATCGTCGGTCAGTCGATCATGGACGGCGGTCCGTTCGCCATGATGATCAAGGACGGTATCGATCCGACTTCGGTCGAGGGCGCGGCCAACATGCCCTATGCGATCCCCAACCTGAAAGTCGATCTCACCACGGTCTCTTCCAAAATACCCGTGCTGTGGTGGCGTTCGGTCGGCTCCACCCATACGGCCTATGCGGTGGAAACCTTCGTCGACGAACTGGCGGCGGCGGCCAAGCGCGATCCGATCGATTTCCGGCTCGCCATGCTCGACAAGCACCCACGCCATGCCGCCGTGCTGAAACTCGCCGCTGAAAAGGCCGGCTGGGGCACGCCGCTGCCGCAAGGCCGCTTCCGTGGCGTGGCACTGCACGAAAGCTTCTCGACTTTCGTCGCGCAGGTGGTCGAGATCACGGTCAAGAACGGCAGCGACTTCACGGTCGACCGGGTCGTCTGCGCCGTCGATTGCGGCACGGCGATCAATCCCGACCAGATCCGCGCCCAGATGGAAGGCGGCATCGGCTTCGGGCTCGGCGCCATTCTGCAGGAAGAACTGACCCTGACCGGCGGCGTGGTCGACCAGCAGAACTATGACACCTACACGCCCCTGCGCATCAACCAGATGCCCAAGGTCGAGGTGCATATCATGGCGTCGACCGAGCCGCCGACGGGTGTCGGCGAACCGGGCGTGCCGCCGATCGGACCGGCGGTCGCCAATGCGCTGCGCGCCGCGACGGGAAAAACGGTGCGCCAACTGCCGATCCTGAAGCACTTGTCGACCTGAAACAAACCACGCCTCCACCGAGGCGTGGCTACCTAACCGATTATTTCAACAAGCTCTTTCGCCGTTTGACGGGGCCCCGTCAGACGGCGAAATGGCATAGCGCGGGAGGGGTAAGGTTAAGCGCGCATTAACCGCGCGCACCGTAGCATTAAGGCTCACGCGGCGGCCCGCCAGACCATTCCTCGCGACTGATTGTTTGCTTGCACGATGCGCACCCACAATTCATCGGTACTGGAACGCATTCCCGATCCAGTCCGCCTCTATTTCGGCCGTCGTTTGGCCGAAAGCGCCGGCCTGTTGCTGCTGGTGCTCGCCGGGTGTTTCGTCGTCGCTCTGGTCTCGTGGTCGGCGCTTGACCCGAGCCTGAACTACGCCGCCTCCGGCCGCGTCCGCAATCTGCTCGGCAAGAACGGCGCCATCGTCTCCGACCTGAGCATGCAATTGTTCGGACTGGCCTCGATCGGCTTCATTCCGCCGCTGCTCGGCTGGGCCGTGTCGCTCCTGTCGCGCCGCCGCCTCGACCGTATCGCGTTCCGCATTCTGTGCATGGTCGCCGGCGTGGTCTGCGCCGCCGGCATCGTCTCGCTCTTCCCAGCCAGCAGCAGCTGGCCGCTGCCAACAGGCCTCGGCGGCGTCATCGGCGATGCCATGCTGGCGCTGCCCCGGCGCGGACTGGGCGGTAGCGCCATCATCGTCGGCATTTTCGCCGCCATCATCGGTGCCGTCGCCATCGTCGCTTTCACCGCCGCCATGGGCCGTGTCGCCGACGATCCGCAGGAAGCCCTGGCCGACGAATACGATCTGCCGCCGAAGAAAAAGCGCGCCCGCGCCGCAGCCGAACCGGAAGACGAGGAAGATCGCGGCAGCGAACCGGGCTTCGCGCTGACCTTGCTCGGGGGTGCCATCCACCTGGCGCTGCGCAGCAAGGCGACACTCGGCCGCCTCTTCACCAGCCGCAAAGCCGCGCGCCCCGCCTATGACGAGCGCGACGAACCGGATTTTGAGCCAAGACCGCGCGCCCGCGTGGCCGCGCCCGTCGAGCCGGACTATGAGCCGGAGCCCGCGCCGCGCAAGCCGCCGCGTCGCATCACCATCGACGCGCCGGTCTCTTTCGACGTGCCCGTTGCTCGCGAAGCCGCGCAATATGATGCCGCCAATCAGGATCTCGAACTGACGGCGGAATCGCGCATCGCCAAGCCGGCGGCCGCGATCAAGCCGGGCAAGCGCGCGACGCGTGAAGCGCAGCCCTCCTTCCTCGACCGTTCGCGCTACGAACTGCCGCCGCTGCTGCTACTCGCCGAAGCCAAGAAACTCTCCGTCGGCAAACTCTCCGAGGATGCGCTCGAACAGAATGCGCGCTTGCTCGAAGGCGTGCTCGACGACTTCGGCGTTAAAGGCGAGATCATCAACGTGCGCCCCGGCCCGGTCGTCACGCTTTACGAACTGGAGCCGGCGCCCGGCATCAAATCATCGCGCGTCATCGGCCTGGCCGACGACATCGCCCGTTCCATGTCGGCGGTCTCGGCCCGTGTCGCCGTCGTGCAGGGTCGCAATGCCATCGGCATCGAACTGCCGAACCAGCGCCGCGAAACCGTTTATCTCCGAGAACTTCTCGCCTCGGAAGATTTCGAGAAGTCGAAACATCGCCTGACCATCGCGCTCGGCAAGACCATCGGCGGCGAGCCGGTGATCGTCGATCTTGCCCGCATGCCGCATCTGCTCGTCGCCGGCACCACCGGCTCGGGCAAGTCGGTCGCCATCAACACCATGATCCTGTCGCTGCTCTATCGGCTCAAGCCCGACGAGTGCAAACTGATCATGATCGATCCGAAGATGCTGGAACTGTCCATCTACGACGGCATTCCGCATCTGCTGACCCCCGTCGTCACCGATCCGAAGAAAGCCGTCGTCGCCCTTAAGTGGGCCGTGCGCGAGATGGAGGATCGCTACAAGAAGATGTCGAAGGTCGGTGTGCGCAACATCGACGGCTTCAACGCGCGCGTCACGGAAGCCGCCGCCAAGGGCGAAGTCATCACTCGCACCGTGCAGACCGGCTATGACCGCGAGACCGGCGAGGCGATTTTCGAGACGGAAGAGATGAATCTCGACCGCCTGCCTTTCATCGTCGTCATCGTCGACGAAATGGCCGACCTGATGATGGTCGCGGGCAAGGACATCGAAGGCGCAATCCAGCGTCTGGCACAGATGGCGCGCGCAGCCGGTATCCATCTGATCATGGCGACGCAACGTCCCTCCGTCGACGTTATCACCGGCACGATCAAGGCCAACTTCCCGACGCGCATCTCCTTCCAGGTGACCTCGAAGATCGACAGCCGCACCATTCTGGGCGAGCAGGGCGCCGAACAGCTGCTGGGCCAGGGCGATATGCTCTATATGGCCGGCGGCGGCCGCATCTCGCGCGTCCATGGACCCTTCGTGTCGGACCAGGAAGTCGAAAAGATCGTCGGCCATCTCAAGACCCAGGGCACGCCGGAATATCTGGAAGCCATCACCACCGAGGACGAAAGCGACGAGGGCGGCGGCGAAGCGGCCTATCCCGGCTCGATGGACGCCGAGGAATCGGGCGATTATTACGACCGCGCCGTGGCCATCGTGCTGCGCGACCGCAAATGTTCGACGAGTTACATCCAGCGCCGCCTGTCGGTCGGCTATAACAAGGCGGCCTCTTTGGTCGAGCGGATGGAGCAGGAAGGCGTTGTCAGTGCGGCAAATCACGCCGGCAAACGTGAAATCCTGGTGGGTGGTGGCGTAGATCGTGGCGCGTTCGACCCGGGACCGGATGACTGAAACGGTCGTGTAACGGCCGAACATTCGCCATAACCGGACCCTATCTAGGCTTATGATCCTTCGAAAGGCATTCGAAATGCGCCATTTTATGCTCGTTCTGGGCCTTGGAGCCGCGATTTCCGCAGCTTCGCCCGCAATGGGTCCTGCCTGGGCGCAGATGGATATTCTGGGCGGCGGCAAAAAGCCGGCGCCGGCCACCCAAGCCATCGACAAGGCCGCCCCGCCGGCCCGTGTCGCCACGCAGGATGCTGCCGCGGCCGTCCGCCGCGCCAACGCCTATTTCAACGGCGTGACCACCCTGGTCGGCGACTTCACCCAGACCGGCAACGACGGCAAGAAAACCTCGGGCACGCTCTCGGTGCAGAAGCCGGGCAAGCTGCGCTTCGAATATGACCGCCCTTCGCCGCTCGAAATCATCGCCGACGGCACCAGCGTCGCCATCCGCAATCGCAAGCTGGCGACCCAGGATCTCTATTTCATCGGCCAGACGCCGCTGAAATTCCTGCTCAAGCAGAACATCGACCTCGCCCGCGACACCAAGATTCTCGATGTCACCCAGGGCGCTGATGTGACCACGATCAAGATCGAGGACAAAGCCACTTTCGGTGGTACGTCGCGCATCTCGCTCGTCTTCAACTCGTCGGATTTCAGCCTGCGCAACTGGGTCGTCACCGACCCGCAGGGCTATGAAACCCGTGTCGTGCTGAGCAATGTCGACCTGCGCAAGGCGCCGGACCCGGGCCTGTTCCGCATCAACTACGACCGTACCGACAACAATTGATCGGTGATCGCTGAAACCTTGGTGTCATCCCGGACACGCGCAGCGTGATCCGGGAACCAGGGGCGAGTGGTAAATTGTAAGCCACAGCGGCGAACTGGACTCATCATCTATATTGCGGACCTTGGCCCCTGGATACCGGATCGCCTTCGGCGTCCGGTATGACACCGAGGCACCGCCCTTTCGACTTCCGCTTTTTCGCATGCTATCCGGTCCCTGATAAAAAACCGGATTGTCGATGACCAAACGTATCGCCACGTGGAATATCAATTCCGTCCGCCTGCGCATGCCGCTGATCGAGCGGTTCGTTCAAACGCATCAGCCTGACATTCTGTGCCTGCAGGAAATCAAATGCCGGCAGGCGGAATTTCCCTCCGCGCCGTTGACGGCCATGGGCTACAAGCACATCGCGATCAATGCGCAGAAGGGCTATCACGGTGTCGCCATCGCTTCGCGCGTGCCGTTTGAAAAATCATTCACGCGCGAGTTCTGCCAGAAGGGCGACGCACGCCATATCGCGGCGACCTTCGATCCCGGCGTGCTCGGCGCCGAGCCGGTGACCGTGCACAATTTCTACATTCCCGCCGGCGGCGACATTCCCGATCCGCAACTCAATCCGAAATTCGAACACAAGCTCAGTTTCCTCGACGAGCTCGAAGCCTGGACGAAGAGCGACGGCCTGGCCAACGGCAAGTCGGTTCTGGTCGGCGATCTCAACATCGCGCCGCTCGAAACCGACGTGTGGAATCACAAGGCGCTCCTGAAAATTGTCAGCCACACGCCGATCGAAGTGGATCGTCTGCAACGCGTCTTCGGCGCTGGCCCCTGGGTCGATGCGATCCGCCATCTTGTGCCCGAGCCGGAGCGGCTTTTCACATGGTGGAGCTATCGCTCGCCCAATTGGGAAGCCGCCAACAAAGGCCGCCGCCTCGATCACATCTGGCTCAGCAAAACCCTGGCGCCGCAATTGAAGACGATGGAAATCCTGAAAGAAGCGCGCGGCTGGGATCGCCCCTCCGATCACGTGCCCGTCACCGTCGATCTCGAAGATTAGTCCTCAGCCTTCCAGCACACCGCGCATCTGCGCCAGATCGCGGCTGGTGCGCGTCAGCCGCTCAGTCATCCGCGTCTTGAGCCGATTGGCGCTCACCGGAAATTCGCCGAGCACGCGGCGAAACAGCGTGCGCGATACGAACAACACCTGCGAGGGTTGCAGCGCCGTGGCGGTGGCCCCGCATTCGGTTTCCGAGATCAATGCCACTTCGCCGATCAACGTGCCGGCGCCCGCGATATGGCGCGCGACGCTGCCGCCCTGATCGAGCGCGACGCGGCCGCTCAACACCAGATAGCCGCCTTCTGATGCATCGCCCGCCTTGAACAGCACGTCATCGGCTTTGAGATTGCGCGTAATCCCCGAGAAAGCGATCAGACGGATCGCCTCGACTTCCATCTGATCGAAAACCGGCACCGCCGACAGCGTGCGGATATCGTCTTCAAGGGACATGGCGAACCACTATTCTCTTGCTCTCACCAAAGCGTTTTGCAGTTTGACGTAGTCAAACGCTACAAAGACGCGTCAAAACAAAACCCGTAAGCAAATTTGCGTTTCTATCGAAACGTAATTTGCTCTACGGCACCAGTTTATAGCCGCCCGCTTCCGTCACCAGCAATTGGGCGGTGGCAGGATCTTTCTCGATCTTCTGGCGCAGGCGATAGATATGCGTTTCGAGCGTATGCGTCGTGACATTGGCGTTATAGCCCCACACTTCGCGCAGCAGCACGTCGCGTGTCACCACCTGCTGGCCGGCCCGATAGAGGAAGCGCAGGATCGCGGTTTCCTTTTCCGTCAGCCGCAGCTTGCTGCCTTTGTCGTTGACCAGCATTTTGCTGCTCGGCTTGAACGAATAGATGCCGATCTGGAACGTCGCGTCGTCGCTCGATTCGTGCTGGCGCAGATGGGCGCGGATGCGTGCCAGCAGCACGGCAAATTTGAACGGCTTGCTGACATAGTCATTAGCGCCGGAATCGAGCCCCAGCACCGCATCGGCATCGGAGGTCTGACCGGTCAGCATGATGATCGGGTTCTTGAACCCGTCCTTGCGCATGATCCGCACCGCCTCGCGCCCGTCCATGTCGGGCAGGCCCACGTCCATGATGACGAGATCGGGCGTCTGGGCGCGGGTCATTTGCAGCGCCTTGGTCGCCGTATCGGCCTCGATGGTCGAGAATTCTTCGTGCAAATCGAGCTGGCTGGCCAAAGCGGTGCGCAAATCGACGTCATCGTCGGTGATGAGGATTTTTCGGATCAAGTGCGGTGCCGGTCCAACTGGGCGCTGGGCGAAGCCACGAAGCGCGGAAATTGCGAAACGCAAATGATTTGCGCTGCACGATATTCGAGGAATTCCGCCCATTCCGCAAGCGATCGGACCTGGAACTGATTGATCTGCCGTCAAATGCCATGCACAAACAGGTGAATGCCCAGCCCCGTGTCGCCGTGAAGCCGATTTCCCGTCTCCGCGTTTTCCAAGCTCCCGGCGGCCGCGCCAACGGCCGGCTGACCGTCGGCACGTTAACCCTTCCCTGCAAGCTCGGTCCGGCCGGGATCGTCCATCGCAAGAGGGAGGGCGACGGCGCGACGCCCGCCGGCATTTACCATCTTTACCGTGGCTTTTACCGCCCCGATCGTCTCCGCCGGCCGGCAACCGCGATCCCGCTCCGGCCGCTGCGCCGTGACGACGGCTGGTGCGACGACCGTTCAAGCGGCCAGTACAACCGCCTGGTCACGCGGCCTTTCCCCGCCAGCCATGAAGCGATGTGGATGGAGGCCCCGATCTATGACGTGGTGCTGATCCTCGACCACAACCACCGGCCCCGGATCAAAGGCGGCGGCAGCGCCATTTTCTTCCATCTGACCCGCACCCCACCGGCCCCGACCGCCGGCTGCATCGCCATCTCAGCGGACGCCATGCGCCGGCTGCTGCCGCGCCTCGCCCGCGACTGCCGCATGATCATCGGCTGAGCCCAGAGGCTGAGATGCGCACCCTGATCATCGACAATTATGACTCCTTCACCCACAACCTCGTGCATCTGGTCGCGGTAGTGAACCAGGAGACGCCCCTCGTTTTGCGCCATGACGCCTGCGACTGGGCGAGCTTGCGGACGATGGCTTTCGACAATGTCGTCATCTCGCCCGGCCCCGGTCATCCGAGCCGGCCCAATGATTTCGGCATTTGCGCCGACGTGCTCCACCACTGCGAAAAGCCGATCCTCGGCGTCTGCCTCGGCCATCAGGGCATCGCCACCATGCTGGGTGGGGCGGTGGTCCGCGCGCCACGCCCGGTCCATGGCAAGACAACGCCCGTGCGCCACACAGAGACCGGCCTGCTGCAAGGCTTGCCATCGCCTTTCCTGGCAGCGCGCTATCATTCGCTCACCGTGCAACGCCCTCTGCCCGATGATCTTATCGAGATCGCCTGGAGCGACGACGATCTGGTGATGGCGCTGATGCACCGCACGCGCCCGCTCTGGGGCGTGCAATTCCATCCGGAATCGATCATCTGCGAAGGCGGCACGCAACTGCTGCGCAACTTTCGCGATCTGTCGCAAGCGGCCGCGCCGCGCAGCTTGCATCCTGTCTCGCGCCCCATGCCGCAGCCGGCAAAAGCCAACCGGCGCTTGCGATTGGCTTGGGCCGAGATCGATAATCCGCCATCACCTGAAGCCGTCTATGCCAACGCCTTCGCGGCAAAGGATTCCTCCTTCTGGCTCGACAGCAGCGCGGCTCAACAAAACCAGGGACGCTGGTCCTACTTCGGCGCCGCCACCGCGCTCGATCTCCACGAAGCGAGGAGCGAAGATCAAGAAACTGCTGGTATTCTTGATCTTCTCGCACATCGGCTTCCAGCCGAGATCGACAATCCGCCACCCTGTCCCTTTGTCGGCGGCTGGGTCGGTTGGTTCGGCTACGAATTGGCGCGCGAATTCGGCGGCGCCACACGCGGCATCAGCACCATGCCCGATGCGCTCCTGCAACACGTCGATCGCTTCCTGGCTTTCGATCACCAGACCGCCAAGATGTACGCAGTCTGCACCGAAAAGCCGGGGCAGGAAGCGCTGGCGCAAACATGGCTGGCCGAGATCGAAACCACCATACGCCAAGAGACGGGGCCGCGATCCACGCCATACACACATGATCGCATCATAAGCTTTCGCCTCGACCGTGATCGCGACACCTATCTACGCGACGTCGAGCAATGCCTCGATTGGATTCATGCCGGCGAGTCCTATCAAATCTGCCTGACCAACACGATCAGGACCGAACTCGATATCGAATCCTTCGGTCTCTATCGCGTATTGAGGCGCATCAACCCCGCACCCTTCGCGGCTTATATAAAATGGCCCGGCGGCGCCGTTCTCAGCGCTTCGCCCGAACGCTTTCTGCATGTCGACAAGCACGGGCATGTCGAGGCCAAGCCGATCAAGGGCACGGTCAAGCGCGATGCCGATCCGATCGCCGATCAAAGGCTCGCAGCGGAGCTTGCCCAGAGCGACAAGGACCGCGCCGAGAACGTCATGATCGTCGATCTCTTGCGCAACGATCTGTCGCGCGTCTGCCGACCGGGCACCGTCACCGTGCCAAAACTCTGCGATATCGAATCCTATGCGACGGTGCATCAACTGGTCAGCACCGTTCGCGGCGAACTCGAAGCGAACAAGACCATCGTCGATCTCCTGCGCGCCGCTTTCCCGGGCGGATCGATGACCGGCGCGCCGAAGACGCGCACGCTCGAACTGATCGACCAGCTCGAAGGCCGCGCGCGCGGCGTCTATTCCGGCGCACTCGGCTGGATCGGCTACGATGGCGCCGCCGATCTCAGCATCGTCATTCGCACCATCGTGCAGGCTGGGCGCAAACTGTCCATCGGTGTCGGCGGCGGTGTCGTCGCGCAATCGACGCCGCAGCGGGAATTCGACGAGATGTTGCTGAAAGCCAAGGCCTCGATCCAGGCCATCGTCACGGCAGCCATGGGATCGTTCGACGAAAACGCCTTCGTCATCGAGGGCGCCGAGGAAGGCGACAGCCTTTGCGCTCCAGATTCATCCCGCAACCTTCGTGTCATCCCGGACATCTGCGTAGCAGATGATCCGGGACCCAGGGGCTAGTGGTACAATGTTCGATCGCTCGTTTTCAGCGCCCTACCGCACGCCCCTGGATCCCGGATCACGCTGCGCGTGTCCGGGACGACACCGAGACCGCAGACAAAGTCGACAACGATGACTTATTACTGGCTCAACGGACATCTGGTTGACGACAGCAAAGCCCGCATCGCGCCGAGCGATCGCGGCTTGCTGCTGGCGGACGGTCTGTTCGAGACCTTCCGCGCCCGCGATGGCAAAGTGCTGTGGCTGAGCGCGCATCTTGAGCGGCTGCGTGCCGGCGCACAGCAGCTCGATATTCCAGTTCCCTTTTCCGATGATACCATTCACGACGGTCTCAACAGCCTCATTCAAACGGCCGGCCTATCGGACGCCGCTTTGCGTCTCACGCTCACCCGCGGCCCGTCGAACAAACGCGGTCTTTGGCCGAGCGAAGAGCCCTCGCGCCCCACAATGCTCGCCAGCATCGCGCTTTATGTGGCTGCATCATCGGCCCAACTCATCGTCAGCCAGACGACGCGCCGCAACGAACACTCGCCGCTTTCGCGCCTCAAGGTTCTCGCCTATGGCGATGCGCTGATCGCCAAGCGTGAAGCGCTCACGCGCGGCGCCACCGATGCGGTGCTGCTCAACACGCAAGGCAATGTCGCCTGCTGCACCGTCGGCAATCTCTTCATCCGCGACGACAACGGCTGGGCAACGCCGCGCCTGGACGACGGCGTGTTGAACGGCTTGGCGCGCGCCCGCGTGCTTCACACACTCGCCGCCCGCGAACGCCGCATCGCCGCCGCCGAACTCGGCACGATCCGCGAAGCTTTGATCACCAACAGCCTCGGCCTCGCCCCCGTCACTCATATCGAAGGCCGGGCGCTGGACGTGACGGAGATTGGCGCGCTCGCGACGCTTTACGCCGATTAGGCCTGCCGCGCGCCGAAGATCGCCGTTCCCACCCGCACTTCGGTCGAGCCCAGTTGCACCGCCTGGCCGAAATCGGCGCTCATGCCCATGGAGAGCCGGCTGAGCCCGTTGCGCTTGGCGATCTCGCCGAGCAGAGCGAAATGCGGCGACGCCTGGTCATCGGCCGGCGGAATGCACATCAGCCCGACCACATCCAGGCCGTGCACCTGCCGGCAGCGGGCGATGAAGGCATCGGCTTCGGCTGGCAGAAGGCCGGCCTTTTGCGGCTCGGCGCCGGTATTGACCTCGACGAACAGTTTCGGCCGCTTGCCGAGCTTGGCGCTTTCGGCGGCAATGGCCTCGGCCAGATGCTCCCGGTCGAGGGTTTCGATGACGTCGAACAGTTTCAGGGCGTCGCGCACCTTATTGGTCTGCAACGGGCCGATCAGGTGCAAATCCACGTCGGGATAGCGGGCGCGCAGCTCCGGCCACTTGGTTTTGGCCTCCTGCACCCGGTTTTCGCCGAACAAGCGATGACCGGCCGCCAAAAGCGGCTCGATTCGCTCCACATCTTGGGTTTTGGAGGCGCACAGCAGCGTGACCCCGGCCGGATCGCGCGGCACATGGCGCGCCGCCCGGTCGATATCCTCCCGCACCTTGCGGAACCGTGCCAGAATATCGGCGGCATCTTTCCCGGAATCATTCTTTTGCGTCAGCGTCATCGCCGTTCCTTAACCGCGCCACAAGTTGCAAGCCATTGTGTTGGACCGTAAAAGAACGCCACTTTCGGCAGCAAGGACAAATCGCGTTTCTCTTGAAACGCGATTTGCCTAGAATCTCTTGTTTTTAACGCGTCTTCTTAGCATTTGATGAGTCCAACAAATGCAGAAACGCTATGTAGCGCCCTCCGTCAGCAGATTGCGATCCTTGAATGTTTTCCGACCGATATAACCCACGTGAGACAGAGCCGAAATGGCAGCGATTCTGGGAGGAATCCGGCACGTTCAAGACGCGCAACGATGGGCCGCAGCCGAAATACTATGTCCTTGAAATGTTTCCCTATCCGTCCGGGCGCATCCATATGGGCCACGTCCGGAACTATGCCATGGGCGACGTCGTAGCCCGCTATAAGCGCGCCACCGGCTTCAACGTGCTGCATCCGATGGGCTGGGACGCCTTCGGCATGCCTGCCGAGAACGCCGCCATGCAGAACAACACCCACCCGGCGACCTGGACCTACCAAAACATCGCCACCATGCGCGGCCAGCTCAAATCCATGGGCCTGTCGCTCGACTGGTCGCGCGAAATCGCCACCTGCGACCCGAGCTATTACCGCCACCAGCAGAAAATGTTCCTGGATTTCCTGGCGAATGGCCTGGTCGACCGCAAAAAGTCCAAGGTGAACTGGGATCCGGTCGACATGACCGTGCTCGCCAACGAGCAGGTCATCGACGGGCGCGGCTGGCGCTCGGGCGCCCTGGTCGAACAACGCGAGCTGACCCAGTGGTTCCTGAAGATTTCCGACTATTCGCAAGAACTGCTCGACGCCCTCCAAACCCTCGACCGCTGGCCGGAAAAGGTCCGGCTGATGCAGCAAAACTGGATTGGCCGGTCGGAAGGTCTGCTGGTGCGCTTCGACATCGCCCCCGCGTCCAACAAAACCGACGCGCGCGAGATCGAGGTCTACACCACGCGGCCCGACACGCTGTTCGGCGCCAAGTTCATGGCGATCTCCGCCGATCATCCGCTCGCCAAGTCGCTCGCCGTCGGCAATCCGGGCTTGCAGGCCTTCATCGACGAATGCCATCGCATGGGCACGTCGGTGGCCACGCTCGAGACCGCCGAGAAGAAGGGTTACGACACCGGCGTGCGCGTCACCCATCCGTTCGATCCGAACTGGACCTTGCCGGTCTATGTCGCCAATTTCGTGCTGCTCGATTACGGCACCGGCGCCATCTTCGGCTGTCCGGCCCATGACCAGCGCGACTTGGATTTCGCCAACGCCTATGGCCTGGGCAATACGCCGGTGGTCTGCCCGCTCGACGTCGATCCCGCGACCTTCGTCATCACCGACACCGCCTATGACGGTGACGGCCGCATGATCAATTCGCGCTTCCTCGACGGCATGACCATCGCGGATGCGAAGAACGACGTGGCGCGCCGCCTGGAAAGCGAGACGCTGGATGGCCGTCCGCGCGCCGCCCGCCAGGTGAACTTCAAGCTGCGCGACTGGGGCATTTCACGCCAGCGCTATTGGGGCTGCCCGATCCCGATCATCCATTGCGATGATTGCGGCAGCGTGCCGGTGCCCGAAGACGATCTGCCGGTGAAACTGCCCGAGGATGTCACCTTCGACCGTCCCGGCAATCCGCTGGAGCGCCATCCGACCTGGAAACATGTCGCCTGTCCGCAATGCGGCAAGCCGGCGACACGCGAAACCGACACGATGGACACGTTCGTCGATTCGTCCTGGTATTTCGCCCGCTTCACCGATCCGTGGCGGGAAGACGCGCCGACGACCCGGCGCGTGGCCGATGAATGGCTGCCGGTGAACCAGTATATCGGCGGCATCGAACACGCGATCCTGCATCTGCTCTATTCGCGCTTCTTCACCCGCGCCATGAGCAAGACCGGGCATCTGGGCATCGCCGAGCCGTTCGAGGGTCTGTTCACCCAGGGCATGGTGGTGCACGAGACCTATCGCTCGCCCAACGGCGACTGGCTGCAACCTGCCGAGATTGAGATGCGTACCGACAACGGCGTGCGCAAAGCCTTCTCGCTCGCCACCGGCAATGAGATCAGCATCGGCTCGGTCGAGAAGATGTCGAAGTCGAAGCGCAACACCGTCGACCCCGACGACATCATCGGTACCTACGGTGCCGATACCGCGCGCTGGTTCATGTTGTCGGATTCGCCGCCCGATCGCGACGTCATCTGGTCCGAAGAAGGCGTGCAGGGCGCGGCCCGTTACGTGCAGCAATTGTGGCGCCTGATCGGCCAACTCGCCGAGATCGCCGCGCCCGCCGGAACGCCGATCAAGGACATCAGTGAAGCGACGGCGCTCGACATTCGCCGCCTGACCCATCGCCATTGCGCCCGCATCGCCGATCATATCGAGCGCCTGCGCTTCAACACCGCCATTGCGGAAATCCGCAAGCTGTCGAACGCGTTGAGCAAGATTCTCGGCGACGTACAGTCGCCCGAACAGATGACGCCGCAGTTCCGCCTCGCCTGTCGCGAAGCGGCCGATGCGCTGGTGCTGATGTTCGCGCCGATGATGCCGCATCTGGCGGAAGAGTGCTGGGAACGGCTCGGCCATTCCGGCGCCGCCGCCTATGCGCCCTGGCCCAAGGTCGATCCGGCTCTGGCCCGCGAGGACACGATTTCCATTCCCGTCCAAGTGAACGGCAAGAAGCGCGGCGAGCTTGTCATCGAGCGCGATGCTGATGCAAAATTGCTGGAAGCCGAAGCGTTGAAACTCGATGACGTGCAAAAGCTCCTGAATGGTCAGGCCGCCAAGAAAGTCATCGTCGTACCCAACAGGATCGTCAATGTGGTCGTTTAACCGACAAGACCTGCGTGCAAGGCGGGTTCGATCTGTGGCGGCGCTGGCTTTGGCCGGCACGCTGGCTCTGTCGCTCGGCGGTTGCTTCCAGCCAATGTATGGCGGCCTCGCCGGCGAACAGCTCCGGGACGATCTGGCGGCCATCAAGGTGGAACCCGTGCCCGATCGCCTCGGCCACTATCTCGGCAACGAATTGATTTTCGCGCTCAACGGCACGGGATCGACGGTGATTCCGAAATATCGCCTGGTCATCACCGCGCGCGAACGGGTAAGTTCGCCGCTGGTCGATACCGTCACCGCCCGTGCCACCGCCGGCACGGTTCTGGTCGATGCCGAATACAAACTCTATTCCGTCACCGACGATCAGAAGCCGGTTCTCGAAGGCGTCGCCGTGGCGGCGCAGAGCTACGATCGTACCAGCCAGCGTTTCGCCAACCAGCGTGCCGCGCGCGATGCCGAAATCCGCAACGCCAAAGTGATCGCCGACCAGATTCGCACGCGCCTCGCGGCGGGCCTGGCCCGCAAAGCCTGATTCGCCGCCATGGTCGCGATTCGCAGCGGCGAAGCGGATCGCCTTCTCGCTTCGCGGCAAGATCACATCCGCTTCTATCTGTTCTTCGGCACGGACACGGGCCTGATCAGCGAGCGCGCCCGCAAGGCGTTGCGCCTGTCGGTCGATGACCCCAAGGACCCGTTCCAGGTGGTCGAAATGACCAGCGAGGAATTGGCCGGCGATCCGCAAAAACTGCTCGATGAAGCCAATACGGTGGGCCTGTTCGGCGGCAAGCGCGCCGTCTTCGTCACCGCCGGCTCGGCCAATCTCATGCCGGCCTTCGAACCGCTGTTCGACGTGCCGCCTGTTGATTCGACCATCATCGTCGAAGCGGGTGCGCTGCGCGGCGATTCGGCCTTGCGCAAACTTTTCACCCAACATCGCCAGGCCGTCGCCATCGAATGCAATCCCGACCGCGAGGAAGATCTCATTCGCCTGATCGACACGGAAGTGGCGCAGGCACAGATGACGATCAATCCCGACGCCAAGGAATTGCTGGTCTCGCTGCTTGGCGCCGACCGTCTCACCACGCGCAGTGAGATCGACAAGCTGCTGCTCTATGCGCATCAGAAAGGCGTCGTCGATCTCGATGCGGTGCTGCAAAGCTGCGCCGATGCCTCGGCTTTGGTAATCGACGAAGCGATCGACGGCGCCTTCGCCGGCAATCATGCAGCGGTCAGCGAAACCCTCGAACGGGTCTTCGCCGCCGGCAACGATCCGGGCGGCTTTCTCATCCAGGCGCTACGACACGCCGTCATCGCCCATCGCGCCCGGCTCGAAATCGACACCGGCGCACCGCCCGATCGCGCCGTCGAAACGGCGACGCGCATCATGCCGGTGCCCTTCCCGCGCCGCGCCCCGCTCGCCGTGCATGCGCGACATTGGAGCGCGCCAAAACTCGCCCGCGCGGTCACCACCCTGGGCGATGCCATCAAACGCTCGCGCCTGGAAGCGCATCTGGCGCCGGAGATCGCCACCCGCGCATTGTGGTCGATCGCACTCGCGGGACGTAATCCCGGACGGTAAACCACCGTCATTGCGAGAAGCGCAGCGACGAAGCAATCCAGGGCGTGCGGTACGGCATCAAGAAATGCCAGTGCCACAGGCTTATTTCACCTGTGGCACTGGATTGCTTCGCTTTGCTCGCAATGACGGCTTGATGTTTATGAGCCCGGATCAGCGCGAACCCGACAGATGCAGGCCCTGCCGCAACCGCTCGATGATCGCGTCGAGCTGATCGAAGGACGTGTAGCGCAACACCACCTGGCCGTTGTCGGGATTATTGGCGTCGATCGTCACCTTGAGGCCGGTGGCTTCGCTCAGCTCGCGTTCGATCTGGCGCGTATCGGCGTCCTTTTCAGCCTTCGGCTTGCGCGGCGCGGCGGCGGCCTTTGGCGCCGATTGCTCCTGCACCATCTTTTCGAGATCGCGCACGGTGAGGCCCTGCGCCACGGCGCGTTGCGCCACCGCATCGGCATCGGGCAGCGACAGCAGCGCGCGCGCGTGGCCGGCCGATAGATGCCCTTCCGACACCAACCGTTTTGTAAGCTCGGGCAAATGCATCAGCCGCAATGTATTGGCGACATGGCTGCGGCTCTTGCCGATGATGTGCGCGACGGCCTGCTGCGTGTAGTCGTAGTCCTGCATCAATTGTTCGTAGCCGGCCGCCTCCTCGATCGGATTGAGGTCGGCGCGTTGCACGTTTTCGATGATCGCCAGTTCGCGCACCATGCGATCGTCGGCATCGACCACGTGGACCGGCACTTCATGCAGATTGGCGCGCTGCGCCGCGCGCCAGCGCCGTTCGCCAGCGATGATCTCATAGGCGTTGTCGGCCGATTTGCGCACGACGATCGGCTGAATGATGCCGCGCTGCTTGATCGACCACGACAGTTCTTCGAGTGCGGCTTCGTCGAACACCTTGCGCGGATTGTGCGCGTTCGGCGTCAGCAGTTCGATCGCCACTTGCCGCGTCGGCACGGCCGGCGCTTTGACTTCCGGATCGGGCGCCGCATCTCCCAAGAGCGCCGCCAGACCCCGTCCCAATCGCTGGCGCGATTCCTCTGCCATCACATCAACCTCTTCTTACTCAAGCCGCGCGCAACCGCCGCTCACGCTGAATCACTTCCGAGGCCAATTTGAGATAGGCCTGACTGCCGGCGCATTTGAGATCGTAAAGCAGCACCGGCTTGCCGTGCGACGGCGCTTCGGAAATGCGCACGTTGCGCGGAATGATCGTGTCGTAGACCTTGTCGCCCATGAACTTGCGCACGTCGGCGACGACCTGGGTGGCAAGATTGTTGCGCGGATCGAACATCGTCAGCACGACGCCATGAATGGCGAGTTCCGGATTGAGCGCCCGCTTCACCTGATCGATGGTCGACAGCAATTGCGACAGACCCTCGAGCGCGAAGAATTCGCATTGCAACGGCACCAGCACGCTGTCGGACGCCACCAGCGCATTGACCGTCAGCAGATTGAGCGACGGCGGACAGTCGAACAGAACATAAGTGAAGGGATCGTCGGTGCCCTCGGTCGCCATGGCGAAATCGCGGATGGCGTTTTTCATGCGGTGGGCGCGATCCTTGTCGGCGGCGATCTCCAATTCGACGCCGAGAAGGTCGAGGGTGGACGGTGCGACAAAAAGTCGCGGCACACTGGTGGGACGGGACACTTCGAGAAGCCCCTTCTCGCCCACCATCACGTCATAGGTCGAGACCTTGCGCGACTGACGGTCGATGCCCAACCCGGTCGAGGCATTGCCCTGCGGGTCGAGATCGATGATCAGAACTTTCTCGCCGATGGCCGCGAGCGCGGTGCCGAGGTTGATGGCGGTCGTGGTCTTGCCGACGCCGCCCTTCTGATTGGCGAGAACGATGACTCTCAGGTTAGCTGGCGTACCCATGATGACGTCTTGCCTCGCCGCAGCTCCGATCGGCCTGTCCGATTGGCTCGCATTACTGATCCAGACCCGCTTTATGCACAGCCACCAGCCGGCCTTGCGGATCCACTTGGCTCTCGATCAGACTCACCTTCAGACTACTAGATATTGTAGCTTCGGTCAACTCTGACTCTACATCTTGTCCTTTTAGGAACAGGCACTTAGCGCCATCCTCGATAAAGGGCGCCGCCAGATCGAGCAATTTCCACAGGGGCGCCAGGGCCCGAGCCGTTACCATATCAACCCGGCCGACGGCTGCGTAGCAGTCTTCAATGCGAAGGTTGTGGACGACGGCCGGCGCCTGCGTTTCCCGCGCCACGTCGCGCAGAAAAGCGCATTTGCGGTGGTCGCTCTCGACCAGGTGCACCCGCGCATCGGTGCCGGCGAGGCAGATGGCGATGACCATTCCCGGAAATCCGCCGCCGGATCCGAGATCGACCCAAGTTTTCGGATAGCCGTCCGCCGTCCGCGCATGGGCCAGAATCTGCTGGGAATCAGCGAAATGCCGGGTCCAGATCTGATCCAGCGTCGAAGGCGCAATCAAATTCTTGACCCGCTGCCATTTTCGCAGCCGATCCTCATAAAGCTCTAGCTTGGCCGATGTTTCACGTGAAACATTCAGCCACTGGGCCGCCCGTTCTCGATCCGTCGCTTGTACCACGTCAGCTCGCCTGCCGCTGGCTCTTGTCGGGCGAATTCTTGTCGCGCGGATTTTTTCGCGAATGGGCAATCAGCAAAGCGATCGCCGCCGGTGTCATGCCCTCAATCCGTCCCGCATGGCCGATGGTCGCCGGGGCGACTTGTGCCAGACGCAAGCGCAATTCCTGTGACAGGCCGGAGATGGCAGCGAAATCGAGATCGGCGGGGATCGCTAGGCTTTCCTCGCGCTGGCTGTCGCGCACCTCGGCGCGCTGCCGGTCGAGATAGACATGATACTTCGCCTCGCAGCCGACCAGCTCCAGGATCTTCGGATCGAGCGTGTCGAGCTCCGGCCAGATCGCCGCCAGCACCGGCGCTTCGATCTCGTGGTACGACAGCAGCTCAAAGCCGCTCCGGCGCACGCCGTCCTGATTGATCATCAAGCCATGGCGGCGCGCCTCGGTCGGCGACAGGCTTCTGGCTTCCAGCATCTGCCGAGCCTCGGCCAGCTTTCTCATCTTATCCTGATGATAGGCGGCCCGTTTCGGCCCGACGACACCCAAGGCCATACCGCGATCGGTCAGCCGCTGATCGGCATTATCGGCGCGCAGCGACAGGCGGAACTCAGCCCGCGAGGTGAACATCCGATACGGCTCGGTAATGCCCCGGGTAATCAGGTCATCGATCATCACGCCGATATAAGCCTCGGTACGACTCAGGATGATGGACTCCGAACCCGCTGATTTGGCGGCGGCGTTCATGCCTGCCAGCACCCCTTGGGCAGCCGCTTCCTCATATCCGGTCGTACCGTTGATCTGACCGGCCAGGAACAGGCCCTCCACCTTCTTCGTCTCTAAAGTCGGGCGCAGTTCGGTCGGATCAACGTGGTCATACTCGATCGCATAGCCTGGCCGGATGATCGCGACCTGTTCGAGACCCGGAATGGTACGCAGAAAGGCCGCCTGAACGTCAGCGGGCAGGGAAGTCGAAATGCCGTTCGGATAGACCGTCGGATCGTCCAGCCCTTCCGGCTCCAGGAAGATCTGGTGGTTATCCCGATCGGCGAAGCGGGTCACCTTGTCTTCGATCGACGGGCAATAGCGCGGACCCCGCCCGGAAATCGAGCCGTTGAAGATCGGTGCGACATGCATATTGTCGCGAATGATCTGGTGGGTCGCATCCACCGTGCGCGTGATGAAGCAATCGACCTGCGGCGTGGTGATCTTCTCGGTCAATTCGGAAAACGGTTCCGGTACCGAATCGCCCGGCTGGCGCTCCAGACTGGCCCAATCGATGGTACGGCCATCCAATCGGGCAGGAGTGCCAGTCTTCAGACGGCCAAGACGCAGACCAAACTGCTCGAACGAGGCGGAAAGCCGAGTGGACGGGGCTTCGCCGACACGGCCAGCCGGCACGCGCTGGTCGCCGATATGAATAAGACCCCTCAGAAAGGTGCCGGTGGTGACCACCACCGAACCGCATCCGAATCGACGTTCGCCCGAGACCACGACGCCAGTAATCCGCCCGTTCGCCTGGCAGATCTCTTCGACATCCCCTTCGACGACAGTCAGATTGGCCTGGTCGGCAATCGCCGCCTGCATGGCCGCTCGGTACAGTTTGCGATCCGCCTGAGCGCGCGGACCCCGGACGGCCGGGCCACGAGAGCGATTGAGGACGCGGAACTGAATGCCGGCGGCATCGGCTACCCGGCCCATCAGACCGTCGAGCGCATCAACTTCGCGCACAAGATGACCTTTGCCGAGACCGCCGATGGCCGGATTGCAGGACATCTCGCCAATCGTTTTGGCTGAGTGGGTGACGAGGGCAGTCCGGGCGCCCATGCGCGCGGCTGCGGCCGCGGCCTCACAGCCGGCATGTCCACCACCAATGACGATCACATCGTAGAACTGGGTCATCACACCGCTTCCGAATCGATCGGAATGTTTCACGTGAAACACTCTGGACCACGACGGCTTGGGTCGCCTCGACCCGGCCGTTAACCAATTATTTACCGAAACAGAACCGGGCAAAAATAGAATCGAGGAGGTCCTCGACACCGATCCGACCCGACACACGCCCAAGAGAGACGGCAACCGCGCGAAGCTCTTCCGCCAAAACTTCCGGCTGCCCCGCAACCCGGACCAATGCCCGGTCGATACCGGCGACGGCATCCGAGAGCGCCGCGAACTGCCGCTCCGAAGTGACCACGGCCGTTTCCGCGAAATTCTCTACAGCAAACAGTCTTTCGCGAACAAGAGCCAAGAGCGCATCGATGCCTTCACCCGTACGTGTGGAGATGGCGATATCGAGCGGAGCGGCGGAGCGGCCAACGAGATCCGATTTGGTTCTGATCCGAATCGATTGTCCTTCGTCATGTTCCCGCACCAGGGGCGCATCGGTCTCGGCGCGATCGCTGAGCCACAACACGAGATCGGCATGTTCGGCCCGCGTGCGCGCCCGTTCGATACCGATCCGTTCCACTGTGTCGGCGGCTTCATGAATGCCGGCGGAATCGATCAGCACCACGGGCAGGCCATCAAGATCGATGGTCACTTCCAAGAGATCGCGCGTCGTGCCGGGAATGTCGGAAACGATTGCCGCTTCTCGTCCGGCGATATGATTGAGCAGGCTCGACTTGCCGGCATTCGGTGGCCCGCTGAGCAGAACCGTAAAACCTTCGCGGACGATTTCGGCGCGACGATAACTGGCGAGCGCCTGCGTCAGGCGCGCCCGCATGTTCTGCAAAAGAGCGGTGAGCTGCGCCGGTTGGAAGGCGGGCGCTTCGCCTTCGTCGGCGAAATCGATACTGGCTTCGACGAGCGCCATGATCTCGATCAGGCTTTCGCGCACTCCATCGACCTGCCGCGCCAACGCCCCATCCGTCTGGCTGATCGCTTGCCGCCGCTGCAATTCGGTTTGCGCATCGATGAGATCGGCCAGACCTTCGACAGCGACGAGATCCATCTTGCCATTGGTGAAAGCGCGCTTGGTGAATTCGCCGGGCTCTGCCGACCGGCAGAACGGATGCGCGCCGAGCACGCGCAGCACCGCGGCAATGCTGGCGCGTCCGCCATGGACTTGCAGCTCGAGACTGTCTTCGCCGGTAAAACTATGCGGACCGGGAAACCACAGCACGAGACCGCGATCGAGAATGTCTTGTGTCTGGGGATCGCGCAGCGCGGCGAGATGGGCGTGACGCGGGGCAGGGAGGGTGCCGATCAGGCTGCGGCAGAGCGCGCCAGATTGCGCTCCCGAGATGCGGATCACCGCGACCGCCGATCGACCCATCCCGCTCGAAACAGCAAAGATCGTATCGGCCATCGCGAGCAAATCCTGAAAAGAAAACGCCGGTCCATTCGTCACGAATCCGAATCGACCGGCGCAAATTTCTTACCAATAAATCGCGTGTCGCGATTTGCCTTAGGTATTCATCGAATCGAAGAACGTCGCATTGCCCTTCGGCGTTTCACGCAGCTTGCCGAGCAGGAACTCGATCGCGTCGATCGTGCCCATCGGATTGAGAATACGCCGCAGCACGTACATCTTCTTGAGGATGTCCGGCGGCACCAGCAGTTCTTCCTTACGGGTGCCGGAGCGGGTGATGTCGATCGCCGGGAAGACGCGCTTATCCGCCACCTTGCGGTCGAGGATGATTTCGCTGTTACCCGTGCCCTTGAACTCTTCGAAGATGACTTCGTCCATGCGCGAGCCGGTGTCGATCAGCGCCGTGGCGATGATGGTCAGCGAACCGCCTTCTTCGATGTTACGCGCCGCACCGAAGAAGCGCTTCGGACGCTGCAACGCATTGGCGTCGACACCGCCGGTGAGCACTTTGCCGGACGACGGCACAACCGTGTTGTAGGCGCGGCCGAGGCGGGTGATCGAGTCGAGCAGGATGACCACATCGCGGCCGTGTTCGACCAGGCGCTTGGCCTTTTCGATCACCATCTCGGCAACCTGCACGTGGCGCACCGCCGGTTCGTCGAAGGTCGAGGACACGACCTCGCCCTTCACCGAACGCTGCATGTCGGTGACTTCTTCCGGACGCTCGTCGATCAGCAGAACGATCAGATAGCACTCGGGATGATTGGCGGTCACCGACTGGGCGATGTTCTGCAACAGCACTGTCTTACCGGTGCGCGGCGGCGCCACGATGAGCGCGCGCTGGCCCTTACCGATCGGCGAGACGATATCGATGACGCGGGAAGAGAAATCCTTGCGGGTCGGATCTTCAATCTCAAGCTTCAAGCGCGCATCGGGATAGAGCGGCGTCAGATTGTCGAAGTGGACCTTGTGGCGGGCCTTCTCGGGGTTTTCGAAATTGATCGAATTGACCTTGAGCAGCGCGAAATAGCGTTCGCCTTCCTTCGGGCTGCGGATGAGGCCTTCGACCGTATCACCGGTGCGCAGGCCGAAGCGGCGGATCTGCGAGGGCGAAACGTAAATATCATCGGGGCCGGCGAGATAGTTCGCATCGGCCGAGCGCAGGAAGCCGAAGCCGTCCTGCAAAACCTCGACGACGCCTTCGCCGACGATTTCGATTTCCTTGCTCGCCAATTGTTTGAGAATGGCGAACATCAATTCCTGCTTGCGCATGATCGAGGCGTTCTCGACCTCGTGTTCCTCAGCGAACGCAAGCAGTTCGGTGGGCGACTTTTTCTTTAAATCTTGGAGTTTGATCTCGGGCATAGAGTGGTGCCGTAGCTAATAGACAGAAATGACACACCGGGCGGTCAGATCGCGAAATGAGGCGGATATGACGATTCGGCGATGGCCGGCAGCGAACCTGAAAAGACAGAGAGGCCGGATTTGGGGAGGGACTTTTCGGATAATGCGATTCCGCGCCGACTTCAAGTGAAACCTTCGTTAAGGCGTCGGAATCACGAATTTAGAATGGCTTGGCAATAACCATGACGACGATGACGATCATCAGCAGAGTCGGTACCTCATTGATGATCCGGTAAAAACGCGACGTATGCGGTCGCTGCCCCTGTTCGAGCAATTTGCGCTCCCGGCTCAAAAATCCATGCATGCCGGACAGAACAAGCACGCAAAGAAATTTCACCGCGAACCAGATATCGTGATACCAGCCGCCGGTTACTGCTAAGGTAATGCCCGTGATCCAGGCGAGGATCATTGCCGGCGTCATGATGCCGTTAAGCAGCCGTCGCTCCATCACGCAAAAGACCTTGCTGGTCTCGGATTCTGCTTTTTGATCAGCGTGATAGACGAACAGACGCGGCAGATAAAGTGTTGCCGCCATCCATGAAATAATCGCCAGGACGTGGATGATTTTGACCACAGTATAGAAAGTCATCATCTGCCACCTGATCTGACTTTACTGATCAAACGCTCGACATGTGCAATCGGCGTCGGCGGCAAAATACCGTGTCCCAAGTTGAAGATATGGGGATACTCAGCGAAATCTTCAAGAATGCTGTCGATCGCTCGGTCGAGAGCAGCGCCTCCGGCCAAAATCGCCAACGGATCGAGATTGCCTTGCAAGGGCTTACCGCCAGCGACCTGACGCGCCCAGCGCCGATCAGCCGTCGTGTCGAGACTGAGAGCATCGAGCGCACCGATCTTGGTGAAAGGCGTGAGCTGCTCGCCGACGGCACGCGGAAAGCCAATTACCTTGGTCTGCGGATGGCGTGCCTTCACTGCTTCGGCGATGCGCTGGATCGGCCGGACGGACCAGGCCTCGAGTTCACCGGCGGGCAGACTACCGGCCCAGGAATCGAAAATCTGCACCGCATCGGCGCCCGCTTCGATCTGCGCCGACAGATGCACCACCGCCGCATCCACGAGCTTGTCGATGAGCTGGCTGAAGGCTTGCGGATGGCGATAGGCGAAGAGCCGCGCCGGCGCCTGATCGGGCGTGCCACGCCCGGCGATCATATAGGTCGCCAAGGTCCAAGGTGCGCCACAGAAGCCAATCAGCGCCACGTCTGGGGCCAGGCTCGCCCGCACGCCCGCAATGGCTTTGTAGACCGGCGCCAGATGATCAAGGTCGAGCGTACTGGCCAGGCCTTTCAATTGATCGGGGGTCTCGATGGCAGCAAGACGAGGCCCTTCACCGACTTCAAATCTGACGTCCTGCCCCAGGGCATCAGGGATGACGAGAATGTCGCTGAAGATGATGGCGGCGTCGAAACCGAAGCGGCGGATCGGCTGCAAGGTCGCTTCGATCGCCAGATCTGAATTGTAGCAGAATTCCAGGAACGATTTCGTCCGGGCGCGGATTTCCAAATATTCGGGGAGGTAGCGTCCGGCCTGGCGCATCAACCAGATGGGCGGTGGACTGGAGGTCTTTCCATCGAGAACCGTAAGAAGCTTGGGTGTCATTCCCGGCTTCATTTCAGACCTAACCTCACCAGACAGTTTCGTCACTCGGTCGCTCTTTAAGAAAATATATAGATTTGAAGAGTCTGTTTATTAGATTCCTAGCCAGGGGATAAGACTCATAAATTCTTAACCATGTTTCTTCCCCGCTCTCGTCCACAGTCATCAGGCTGTTGCGAGGGAGCGTGCGCACGCCTGTGCGCAGCAAGGTTTCCGTTAGGATTTCATTAAGATACGTTAAGACCCCGCTGTGGATGGGGGCCATGTTTAATTTGCGTTAACGACTTGGGCTGCGGCACTTGGTCTTTTATCCCCAATGGGAGCGGCCCGGTGGAAACCGCCGGCTTTTCCCCGCAGCCTTGCCGATAAGTCCGAAGCAACCAATTCTCGGTTAGTTGTCCACACCAACACACAGCGGTCCCAACCGCCGTCCGTCATTTTTGAGCGAGGCCTCGTGAACCGCAATTACTTCCATCTGCACCTCGTGTCGGACGCGACCGGCGAGACTCTTATTGCGGTTAGCCGTGCGGTCACCGCGCAGTTTCAGGGGATCTCGGCGATCGAGCACGTCTACCCTTTGATCCGCAATCGCGCGCAGCTCGATCGCGCCATGTCGGAACTGTCGGTCTCGCCGGGCATCGTGCTTTACACATTGGTCGACGAAGAATTGTCGACCGAACTCGAACGCGTCTGCGCGGAAACCGGCAGTCCTGCGCTGAATGTGTTGCAGCCGGTGTTGAACCTGTTCCAATCCTATCTCGGCACCGCCTCGACCTCGCGGCCAGGCGCGCAGCACATGCTCAATGCGGAATATTTCAAACGCATCGACGCGTTGAATTTCACCATGATGCATGACGACGGCCAATTGCCGGAAAATCTCGAGGATGCCGATGTCATCCTGCTGGGCGTCAGCCGCACGTCGAAAACGCCGACGAGCATTTATCTCGCCAACCGCGGCATCAAGACCGCCAACATTCCGCTGGTTCCCAATGTGCCGCCGCCCTATGCGCTGACCCAGGCGCGCAATCCTTTGATCGTTGGTCTGCTCGCTTCGCCCGAGCGCATCGTGCAGATTCGCCAGAACCGTCTGCTGACCTTGAACGCCGATCAGGAAACGCCCTATGTCGATCGCATGGCGGTGGCCGAAGAGATCAACAACAGTCGCCGTCTGTTTCAGCAGAACGGCTGGCCGACCATCGACGTCACCCGCCGCTCGATCGAAGAAACCGCAGCCGCCATCATCGATCTTTATCGCGAGCATCGGCTGAAGTTCATTGCCGAGTCATAACAAGGCGATGGCTGCGGACATGCACGCGATGTTCTCGCTCTGGCAGGCGCAACAGCCGCTGGTGCTGGCGTCTGGCAGCGCCTCACGCGCCAAGATTTTGCGCGAAGCGCGCCTGCCCTTTGAAACCTTGAGCCCCGAGGTCGACGAGCGCGCGCTGGAAGAGGCCGTCGCCAGCGGTGCCGACCGTCCTTCCCGTATTGCCGCTGCCTTGGCGCGCGAGAAGGCGCTGGAGGTTTCGCGCCGCCTGCCTGGCCGTCTGGTGCTTGGCGGCGATCAATTGCTCGCTTTGGATGACGACATCATCCACAAGGCCAGCGATCTTACAGCCGCTCACGCCACCTTGCGGCGGCTTTCCGGCCACACCCATCACCTCCATTGCGCCGCCTGTTTCGTCGATGACGGCAAAGTCGCGTTCGAAACTTTGTCGACGGCCCGCATGACCATGCACGCGCTGTCGGACGATTTCATCACCCGTTATCTTGAGACCGTCGGCGAAGATGTTCTTGGCTCCGTCGGCTGCTATCACATCGAAGGCGCCGGCGTGCATCTGTTCGATCGCATCGCCGGCGACCATTGGACGATCCGCGGCCTGCCGCTCCTGCCCTTGCTCGCCTTCCTCAGGGAAAGCGGCTATTTGTGCCGCTGAAGGGACAAGGCATGATCGTCATCGGACTGACCGGCTCGATCGGCATGGGAAAATCGGCGACGGCGCAGATGTTCCGCGACCGTGGCGTTCCCGTGCATGATTCCGACAGCGCCGTGCACGAACTCTATCGCACCACCGCCGTGCCGGTCATCGATGCGGCCTTTCCCGGCACGGTCGTCGAGGGCGTGGTCGACCGGCAGAAGCTCGGCGCGGCCGTGATCAACAAGCCGGAGGCGATGAAACAGCTCGAAAGCCTGATTCACCCCCTGGTTGGCGCCCATCGCGATGCTTTCATGGCCGGCGCTCGGGCCCGGAATGCCCCGATCGTGGTTCTCGATATCCCGCTGCTGTTTGAAACCGGCGCCGATCGCGGCGTGGATGTCATCGTCGTCGTCAGCGCCAGTGCGCAGGTGCAGAAAGAGCGGGTTCTCGCCCGCCCCGGCATGACGCCCGAAAAATTCAGTGCAATTCTGGCTCGGCAGACTCCTGACACGACCAAGCGCGCGAAAGCCCATTATATTATCGACACCGGCCATGGATTCGCCCATGCGGAGCGGCAGGTGGATGGCCTGCTCGCCGCCCTCGCCGGGCGGTAAGGCAGAACGAACGGCAGAAGAGGATTTGGGTGTCGCAGCGCGAAATCGTTCTCGATACGGAAACCACCGGTCTTGATCCCACGACCGGCGACCGCCTGGTTGAAATCGGCTGTGTCGAGCTGATCAATCTCATTCCCAGCGGTCAGACGTTCCACGTCTATCTCGATCCGGAACGCGACATGCCCGAAGAGGCTTTTCGCGTTCACGGCCTGTCGGCCGACTTCCTCAAGGGCAAGCCGAAATTCGTCGAGGTCGCCGATCAGTTTCTGACCTTCGTCGGCAACGATCCGCTGGTCATTCACAACGCCGAATTCGACATCAAATTTCTCAATGCCGAATTGGGCCGCGTCGAGCGTCCGCTGCTCAAGATGGATCGCGTGGTCAACACGCTGTCCATGGCGCGGCGCAAACATCCCGGTGCCTCGAATTCTCTCGATGCTTTGTGCGCGCGCTATCGCATCGACAATTCACGCCGCACCAAGCACGGCGCTCTGCTCGACTCGGAAATTCTCGCCGAGGTCTATGCGGAATTGCTGGGCGGCCGTCAGTCGCATTTCGTTCTGGCCGAAAGTCAGACTGTGATCGTCGATCAGGCGATGGGCAATTTCATGCGCAAGCGCGAAACCGCCCTGGCCTTGACGGTCACGCAAGGAGATCTCGCCGCCCATGCCAAATTGCTCGAAAAGCTCGGCGAAAAGGCGATCTGGCAGCGTTATCTTTGATTTCAGCGGCTGTCGCCGCGTCACACCGAAGCCTTGGTGTCATCCCGGACGCCGTAGGCGATCCGGGAACCAGGGGCGAGCGACGAATGTTTGCCGTCGCAAGTTATCCCTGCGCTATAGTCTCTTTTGCAATTCTACCACACGCTCTGGATCCCGGGTCGCCCGCTGGGCGCCCGGGATGACACGTAGGTACGATCGCGATTACGCCGTCGCGGCACCCGCCTGGAGCTGTTCCATGCGTTGGCGATAGAGCGCGACGAAATCGATCGGATCGAGCAGCAGCGGCGGGAAGCCGCCATTGCGCACCGCGTCGGCGACGATCTGCCGGGCGAACGGGAACAGCAGGCGCGGGCATTCGATCCACACCACCGGATGGATTTCGTTTTGCGGAATGTTCTGCAGCTTGAACACGCCACCATAGGTCAGTTCGAATTTGAACAGGACGTTGTTGCCTTCGCCGGCCGAACCTTCGAGCATCAGATTGACGTCGAAATCGGTGTCGTTGAGCTGGTTGGCGTTGACGTTCACCTGGATGGAAATGTTCGGCGGCTCGTTCTGCGGCGCCAGCGAATTCGGGGCGTTCGGGTTCTCGAACGACAAATCCTTCGTGTATTGGACCAGCACGTTGAGCTGCGGCAAAGCGCCGCCATTAGCCCCGTTCGCCGCGCCGTTCGACCCATTCTCCGCCATTGCTCAACCCTTGTCCGGTCTTGGAGGCAGCCGACGGGCGGCCTCAATTCATCGCGCTGCCGCCTAGCATGATTGCCGGGCCGGGACAAATGCGATCGGGCGAACTTATTGAGGTGTCGTGTTGCGGTTGGACGACCATTCCTCAGGCCGCAGGTCGGTGACGCCGCTGCCCGTTTCGCGGATTGGCGAAGACGCCGGGCTGAAACGGTCGGGCAAAAATTTCAGCCCGAAGCTCGCCACGACCAGCAGCAGGCCGAGGAAATCGGTGAGGAAACCGGGCAGGATCAGCAGGATCGCGCCGGCGATCGACAGGCCGCCCGAAAACAGGCCGCCGAAGGAAAGCTGGACGATATTGCCACCGGCATTGGAAAAGACCCGGCCCATGTCCTGGCCGAGCCGGCTCAGCACCAGAAAACCGAGCGCCAGCGAACCGACGCCGATGCCAAGGGCGGTTCCCCAGCCCCATTCATCGATGACGGCGACATAGGTCGCAATTTCTGCAAGAAACAGCAAAAGAAAGGACAGAGTTCCTACTGAAAATCTGCGCATGCTGTTTTGTCCCATCTCCTTCATCTGGTCGGAAAGTCATGTCACGCCAATATAGAGGCTAACCAATATATAGGGTACGCGCGGCGAAATTTTATGGTTGCGCAACACATGGCCCGGCAAGATAACGAGCCAGGGACTATTTTTAGAGACAGAAGAGATTAGGAAACAGGCCGGTATGCAGGAGTCGTTCGACGTGACAACCATCGTTTTCGCGCTCCTGGCCATTTTCGTGGTCTGGAAACTGCGATCTGTGCTTGGGACGCGGACCGGCCACGAGAAGCGCCCCGATCGGGCGCCGCAGCCCAATGGCGCGGGTCCCAACCGCAATGGCAACGGCAATGATGGCGTCGTGGTGCGCCTGCCCGGCGCCGCCAATGATGCCGGTGCGCCGGCCGCCCCGGCCGAGTCCCGCGACCGTTGGACCGAACTGGCTGAGCCGGGCTCCAAGGTCTGGCTTGGCCTTGACCAGATCGCCGCCGCCGACCGTACCTTCGACGGCAAGGATTTCATCGGCGGCGCCAAGTCCGCCTATGAGATGATTATCACCGCGTTCGCGGCCGGCGACCGCCAGGCTTTGCGCGGCCTCTTGTCCAAGGATGTCTTCGACAGTTTCTCCCAGGCGATCACCGATCGCGAGAGCCGCGGCGAAAAGGTTGAAACCACTTTTGTGTCGATCGACAAGGCCTCGATGGTCGATGCGGTGCTGCGCGGCAAGGTGGCGCAGATCACCATGCGTTTCGTCAGCAAGCTCATCACCGCCACGCGCGACCGCAACGGCAATGTCATCGACGGCGATCCCGAGCATGTGTCCGACCTCGTCGACATTTGGACGTTCGAACGCGACACCAGCGCGCGTGATCCGAACTGGCGGCTGGTGGTCGTCGCCGACGGCGACCGTTGAACGGCGCCTTTAGGATTGATCATAGATCGGTAGGGTTCGGCGTTGTATTTTCTGCCATGGTGATCACCATGGCAGCCCCCGCTTCTCTCTCCGCCGAAAATCTTCCCTCGCCTGAATTGGCGGCGCGGGCGCGTTTGCATGAGATGACGTTCGACAAACTGCCGGGCTTTGCCGGCGACGATCATCTCGCCGCCTGGACCACGCTGCGCAAATCCTGCGAACGTTTGAGCGAGGCCGCGCCCTCTATCCGCATCGGCCAGGCGCCGACCTCAGCCTTTCAAGCCTTCTGTGCCGTCGCGCTCACGGCGAAACCGACAGATGCGCGTTCGGCGCGGGCCTTGATCGAACGCTATTTCGCGCCCTGGCGGATCGAACCCATCGCCGGCGCCGATCCTTACGATCGCGGCTTTCTCACCGGCTATTACGAGCCGGAAGTGGCGGGCAGCCTCGAGCGCAGCGAGGCCTTTCAAGAACCGATCCTCTCCTTGCCCGACGACATCGCCTATACCTCGTCCATCGCCAGCCAGCCGGTATTGCCGACACGCGAGGAGATCGACAAAGGCGCGCTGGCACAGCGCACGCGCCCTGTCGTGTGGGTGCGTGACGGCATCGAAGCCTTCATGATTCATGTGCAGGGCTCGGCGCGCATCCGCCTGCCGGACGGGCGTTTGTTGCGCCTCGCCTATGCCGGCCGCAACGGCCATCCCTATACGTCGATCGGCAAGATCCTCGTCGACACCGGCGCGATCGCCGCCGCCGACATGTCGCTGGCGCGTTTGAAGCAATGGGTGCGCGACAATGGCCAAAGCGAAGGCGAGGCCGGCCGCACATTGCTGCGCAACAATCGCTCCTATGTCTTTTACAAAGCCATCGACAATCTCGGAGAAGACCAAGGGCCGATCGGTGGCGAAGGCGTTGAACTGACGCCGCTGCGATCGATCGCCGTCGATCGCAGCCTCTGGCATTATGGCTTGCCGTTCTGGATCGATGCGGATCTGCCCGATGCGCATGGCCGCAGCAAACCGTTTCGCCGTCTGATGATCGCCCAGGATACGGGCACCGCGATTGTTGGTGCCGCGCGCGCCGATATCTTCTATGGCACCGGCGACAAGGCCGGCGCCCTGGCGGGCGATATCAGGCACACCGGCGATTTCTATGTGCTGCTGCCGCGCACCGGCGTGGGAGCGCCGTGATGGCGAAAGAGATCGCGCGCAAGCGGAGCAAAGGACCACGTGCGCTCGAACCCCATGAAGCGGAACTCTGGAAGGTCGTGACGCGTCACGTCAGCCCGCTGCGCCGTCGCAAGCGCATGGCCGAGGCCGCAAAGATGGAAACCGTTGAAGCCGTCGCAGCGGAGGACGAGCCGAAGAAGCCGGCGAAGCTGGCCAAGGCCAAACCATCTCACACGCCGCCAGCGCCTCCCGCCGCCAAACCGGCCTTGCCGCCTCTGGCGCCGGTCGAGCGGCGCACGCGCCAAAGGCTGTCGCGCGGCCAGATCGAAATCGACGCGCGCATCGATCTGCACGGCATGCGTCAGGCGACGGCCCATGCACAATTGATCGCCTTTCTGCATCGCGCCCAGGCCGCGGGCGGCCGCACCGTCATCGTCGTCACCGGCAAGGGATCGACGCGCGTCGCCGACGATGAAATGCCTTATCGCGAAGCCGGCGTGCTCAAGCGCTCCGTGCCGATGTGGCTGTCGGCGCCGGAGCTGCGCACCGTCGTGCTCGGCTTCGAGGAGGCGTCGATCCGTCATGGCGGCAGCGGCGCGCTCTATGTGCGCCTGCGCAGCAAGCGGATGCGGATGGACGAAGCATGACGCCCTTCGGCCAGAAAATCCGGGATCTTCGCGAAGAGCGCGGCATCACGCTCAAGACCATGGCCCATGCGCTCGGCGTTTCGCCGGCCTATCTGTCGGCGCTTGAACATGGCCGACGCGGCAAGCCCACCTGGTATCTGATCCAGCGCATCATCGTCTTCTTCAACGTCATCTGGGACGAGGCCGAGGAATTGGAGCGGCTGGCGGATCTCTCCGATCCCAATGTCACGCTGGCAACGGCTGGGATGAATCCCAAGGCGACGGAATTCGCCAATCGCCTCGCCAAGGAAATCGGTCATCTCGACAGCGAGGATCTGGTGCAGTTCCTGGAACTTCTGCGCAAGCGGCTGAAGGCCCGCCCGGGTTCCTGAGGGCGCCGAAACTTGACGCAGCGGACCATGGATGCGACACGACCCCACCCAAATTTGCGAAGAGGGAATGCCGCACGATGACGTCCCAATACGATGTGCTTGGTCTTGGTAACGCGATTGTCGACGTCATCAGCATGGTGGACGATGATCTGCTCGCCCGCGAGAAACTCGCCAAGGGCGGCATGATGCTGATCGACGAGGCCCGCACCGAGAGCCTCTACAAGCAGATGGGATCGACCTCGATCATCTCCGGCGGCTCTGCGGCCAATACGATTGTCGGCGCGGCGTCCTTTGGCGCCAAGACGGCCTTCATCGGCAAGGTGAAAGCGGACGAGACCGGCAAGGCCTTCGCCCATGACATTCGCGCCATCGGCGTTGAATTCACCACCAAGCCGGCGCAGGACGGCCCGGCCACCGCGCGCTGCCTGATCTTCGTGACGCCCGATGGCGAGCGCACCATGAACACCTTCCTCGGTGCCTGCCAGAATCTCGGCCCCGACGATGTCGATGCCGATCTCGTGCGCGCTTCGGCCATCACCTATCTCGAAGGCTATCTGTGGGATCCGCCGGCCGCCAAACAGGCCTTCGTGCGCGCGTCCGAGATCGCCCATGCCGCCGGCCGCCGCGTCGCGCTCACCTTGTCGGATCAGTTCTGCGTCGATCGCTATCGCGCCGAATTCCTCGAACTCATCCGCAACAAGACCGTCGACATTCTCTTCGCCAACCAGCACGAATTGAAGTCGCTCTACGAAACCTCCGATTTCGATTCCGCCGTTGCCGCCTTGCGCAATGAAGACATTCTCGGCGCCGTCACCGTGTCGGAAAAGGGCTCGCTCGTCGTCACCCGTGGCGAGACGCTGGCCGTGCCGGCCTATCCGATCCAGAAACTGGTCGACACCACCGGCGCCGGCGATCTCTATGCCGCCGGCTTCCTGGCCGGCCTGTCGCGCGATCAGGATCTGAAGACCTGCGCCCAGCTCGGTGCGCTCGCCGCCAGCGAAGTGATCCAGCACGTCGGCGCCCGCCCGCAGCGCAGCCTCGCCGCCATGGCCAGCGAGAACGGTCTGGGCGTCTGAGGTTTTCAGGTTGCTTGTCCTAAAGGCGGCGGTCCATTGGGCCGCCGTTTGTTTTAGAATGACGTCTAGATAGGCGCGCTACCAAGGCCCATTATGCCGTTACGCATAAATGCCAAGTGGCCACGACTGCATAAAGCAGCCCTGCTGCTGTTTGCCCTGTGTTGCATGCTCATTCTGTGGCGGGCCTCGACGGGCGATCAAGGACATTATTATCAGCCTTCCGGTATGGTCGTCGTTAGGCTTATTCAACTGATCATTGCGGTGCCGGCGTTCCTGACTCTCGGGCTCCCTTTTCAAATTGCAGTCCTGATCATCTTTTCAATGATCTACGGATACAAAATATATGTCGTTTCAGACAGCCCAGGCCGCGCTGGTATAGGCGACTACATATCGCCATTCTATGGTCGGTATTTTGATCACGACATGTTTTGGGACGATGTTGCGCTATGGTCGATCATTCTGTTGCTCCTATGCGATTTCATTGCGAGGTTAGCGGCTAAACTTGCGCAAATGATCGGACATAAGATCAATCCAAAGCTTTGAAGATCGATATCTGCATCCGTTACGCGCGTGGCGCGAAAGAAGACCGTTCATGATCGATTTCCGCCCCGTGCTCACAAGCCAGCGCCTGCGACTGGCTCCTTTGGAAACAACGCATCGCGAAGCGCTGCTGGCCGCCGCCGCCGATGGCGAATTGTGGAATCTGCGCTTCACCGTCGTGCCCGGCCCCGACACCGTGGATGGCTACATCGAAACCGCTGTGCAGGGCCGCGCGGCGGGAACGGTCATTCCCTTCGTCACCGAGGTCGATGGCCGCGTCGTCGGCAGCACGCGGTTCTGGAAGATCGATCCCAACAATCGCACGCTTGAAATCGGTCACACCTGGCTGGCCGCCAGCCAGCAGCGCAGTTTCGTCAACACTGAAGCCAAATTTCTGTTGCTGCGCCATGCCTTCGAAGAACTGGCCTGCATCCGCGTGCAGTTCATGACCGATGAGATCAACGCCGCCTCGCGCGCCGCCATTCTGCGGCTCGGCGCCATCGAGGAGGGCATGATCCGCCATGAACGGATCATGCCCGATGGCCGTCTTCGCAATTCGATGCTCTACAGCATCATCGACAGCGAATGGCCGCAGGTGAAGGCGCGCTTGATCGAGCGGCTGAAGTAAGTCCGATCAAGCGGGCCGTTTTCCCCTTATTGCGGCACGATATTCGCGGCTTTGACGATGGGTGCCCATTTCTCGATGTCGGATTGGATGCGTGCCGCGACTTCCTTACCATTCTCATGGTGCGGAATGGCGCCGACCGTTTCGAGGAATTTCGCCGTCTCGGGCATTTTGCCGATGTCGATCAGCCAGCCGGCGAATTTGTCGACGATCGGCTGCGGCGTGCCCTTGGGGAAGAAGGCGCCCCACCACGGCGCGAATTCGTAGCCTTTGAAGCCGACCTCTTCCATCGTCGGAACACCGGGGAAAGAGGTCGAGCGCTCTTTCGTCGTGACGGCGAGGCATTTCAGCCGGCCGGCCCGAACTTGGCCCGCCGCGAAAGTGCCGTCCATGACCATGAAGTCGAGCGTGCCATTGACGACGTCTGGCAAGGCATCGGGCGCCGTACGGTAGGACACCGGCTCGGCTTTGACGCCGGCCATCGACTTGAACAGTTCGGCGGCCAGTTGCGCGGTCTGATTGGTGTAGCCGTATTTGGCGCGATCGGTCGATTTCAGAAAGGCGGTCAGCTCGGTAACCGAATTATATTTGGAATCCGGCGCCACGACGATCGTGAACACGATCTGGGCAAAGGAGGCCGCCGGTGTGAAATCCGTCACCGTGTCGAACGGAAGGGACTTAAACAGATAGCGCGAGCCGGCCATGTTCGAGTTGGCGACCAACAGCACCGAATAGCCGTCAGGCTTTGCCTTGGCGACCAGACCGACCGCGATATTGCTTGTCGCTCCGGGGCGATTTTCGACGATGATCGGCTTGGGCGAAATCTCGGCGAGCTTGTTGGTGAAATAGCGGCACAGAATATCCGCGCCGCTGCCCGCCGGAAAGCCGATATAGGTGTGAATCGGCTGTGCCGGATATTCGGTTTGACCGAAAGCGCCTGCCGGTACCGTCAGCGTCAAACCGGCGGCTCCAAGTCCTTTGACGATATCTCGCCGATCTAAATCCCGTCGCTTCATGCGTCCCTCTCGTTATGGCCCGCGCGATAGATGCGCGGGTTCGTTGCCCCGTCCTTAACCGGAGGCAGGCATCTCTCGCAAGACCAACAGCGCGAGATGATCCGTGCCGCAGTGACGCGGGACAGGATTCTGGAGAGACGCTGTTGGGAGCTGGCCCGTGGCCGCTAAGCCAGATCGAGCTTGTAGCCGATATGCGAGGCCGTGAAGCCGAGGCGGTCATAGAAGCGATGCGCATCGACACGGCTTTTATCGGTCGTCAGTTGCACGAGCTTGCAGCCGCGTTCCCGGCATTGCGCGATCGCCCACCGGATCATCTGCTCGCCGATGCGCTGGCCGCGAAAGCTCGACGCGATCCGCACGGATTCGATCAGGCCGCGCCAAGCGCCGCGCCGGGACAGGCCGGGAATGAAGCTCAACTGCAGCGTGCCGACGATCTGCCCGCCCGCTTCGACGATGGCAAGAAATTGGTTGGGATCGCGCTCCAGCGCCGCGAAGGCTTCCAGATAAACCGCCGGCAAAGGATCGGCGAATTCTTCACGGGCGGCACCAAGCGGGTCATCGGCCAGCATGGCGACGATGGCGGGCAGGTCGGCGCGTGTGGCCTTGCGGAAGGAGAGGTCGGTCATGGGATGTCCGTATCGGCTTATCGTCTGTCAGCACCACCTTTAGATCAAAGATAGGCCGAGGGCAGCCGCCGGTTCCGGGAAACATAAAACCCCGCCACCGGAGTGCCAGCAGCGGGGCCGCAGTCTCCGATCTCGATGCTCACTCCGCCGCTGACGGCATCAGCGCCCGTTCATCATCCAGCGCCTTTTGAAAAGCACGCCGCGCATGCGTCAAGGCATAGTCGGCCTTGATCGGCACCAGCGGGCGGTCGGGATCGGCGCTGAGGCGTTGCTGCTGCGCTTCCATGATCACCACGTCCTCCAGGAAGGTCGGGTGGATCTCGTTATAGAGCGCTTCGGTGGCCTGCGGATCGTCCTGGCGATAGCCGTTGGCGGCCGACCAGAAATAATGGGTGGTGCTCTCGGTTTCCGGCGTGATGCCATGGAAGAGATGCAGGTGGAAACCCTCCTGCTCTCGGTTTTCGACCGCACCCTGGCCGACATTGAGCGCGCCGGTCCATTGCTTGACGCTGCCGGGGATGACGTATTCGAAATCCATCCAGCGATCGATCTTGCCGGTGAAGCCGACGGCGCGCACATAGGTCGGCGGCGGCGCCACGTCGAGCAGCCAGCGGATGAGCCGTGCGCCCGTCTCGGTGCGCTCCGCCTGCATCTTGGCTTCGACGTGGATTTTCGGATTGCCGCCGATGGTCTTGGTGTGGACGTAACCCAGATGGGTCAGGTCCATGAGATTGTCGACCATCATCATGTAATTGGCTTTGATCGGCATCATCGCCTTGCGATGCGGATATTTCTTCGGGTTGTCGTGATAGGGCCAGTCGACGAGCTTGTTTTCGTCGGCGAGCGCCGGATCGCCCATCCACACCCAGACGAATTCCTGCCGTTCGACGACCGGATGCGCCTTCACTTTCGCCATCGGCGGAATGTTGTCCTGGCCGGGGATTTCGACGCACTTGCCGTTCACGTCGAAGACCAGGCCATGATAGCCGCATTGCAAGCCGTTCTCGACGACCTTGCCGTGCGACAGCGGCGCGCCACGATGACAGCAGCGGTCTTCGACACAGCCGATCTTGCCATTGGCATCGCGAAAGAACAGCAATGGCTCGTTCATGATGGTGCGCGCCAGCATGCCGCCTTTCAGCTCGTCGCTCCACGCCGCCTGATACCAGGCATTGCGCAGAAATGGCGCGTTGACCCTATCGCTCATGCCTTGACCCTCCAGCCGCATTCCGATGGGTCAGCGTACGAAGGGGTTCCCGCGCGCAGCAACGCGGTTTGAAATTATAAATGTAGTAAAGCCACTTATGAGTGCCGGCAGGCAGCTGATAATCGCTGCCTACAACTTGCGCAAGGCCACCTGCTCGATGCTGTGCGTCGCGCCCTTGGTGAGCACCAGGCTGGCGCGCGCCCGCGTCGGCAGGATGTTTTCATTGAGGTTGCGCAGGTTGATGCGCGTCCAGATGTCGATGGCGGTCTGGCGTGCTTCCTCGTCGGTGAGGTCGGCGTATTTCTTGAAGAAGGATCTGGGATCGCGGAAGGCCGTCTGGCGCAGGCGCATGAAGCGCGCCACGTACCATTTCAGAAGATCGTTCTCATTGGCGTCGAGATAGATCGAGAAATCGAAGAAGTCGGAGGCGAAAGCAATGTCGCTGTCGGGCCGCGACGGCTGCAACACATTGAGCCCTTCGACGATGAGGATGTCGGGCCGGTCGACGGTGATGAACTTGTCCGGCACGATGTCATAGGTCAGATGCGAATAAACAGGCGCGTTGACATTGCCCTGCCCGGCCTTGATCTGTGACAGGAAGCGCACCAGCGCCGTGCCGTCATAGCTTTCCGGAAAGCCCTTCTTGTCCATCAGGTGATCGCGCACCAGGACTTCGTTGGGGAATAGAAAGCCGTCGGTGGTGACGAGTTCCACCTTCGGCGTGTTGGGCCAGCGCGACAGCAGCGATTTCAGCACGCGCGCCGTGGTCGATTTGCCGACCGCGACGGAACCGGCAACGCCGATGATATAAGGCACTTTGCCGTCGGCGCCCAAAAAGCGCTGCGTCGCTTTGAACAGGCCCTGCGTCGCCGCCACATAGAGCGCCAGCAGGCGCGACAGCGGCAGATAGATGGCGATCACTTCTTCCAGCGAGATCGGATCGTTGATCGACTGCAGTTTGGCGAGATCTTCGCCGGTCAGGGTCAGCGGCGTGTCGGCGCGCAGCGCCGCCCATTCGGCGCGCGTGAAGTGCCGGTAGATCGAGAAGTCGCTGGGCAAGGTCGCCAGTCCGGAAATTTCGTCCATGGGGTACTCCGCCGCCGGATGCGGGTTACGAACTCTAGCCGCCGGAAGTGCGTGATGCCTTTTCCTGGTGGCCCGACTGTTGGGTCCGGGTTTCTAACTCATTCAGCACGTCGGTGACAGAGATGCCGCGTGCCCGCAAGAGGACCAGCAAGTGATACAGCACATCGGCCGCTTCCGCTTTCACATCCGCGTCACTGCCATCGACCGTCGCCAATGCCAGTTCGACGGCTTCTTCACCGAATTTCTTCGCCACCCGATGCTTACCGGCATCGAGCAGGGACTTCGTATAGGACTTGTCGGCCGTTGATCCGGTGCGCTCAAGGATGATCGCGGCCAGATCCTGCAGGTTGAACGAACTCAAACGCCATGCCTTTCCGCGCTGCCCCTCGAGGGGCAAAAAGCCTGTGACAGTCAGTTAGTTGATCAGTCGTTGCGGACCGCCAGCCCAGCCGCGGCCATATGGTCCTTGGCCTGTCGTATCGTAAACTCGCCAAAATGGAAAATGGAGGCAGCCAGCACGGCGCTGGCATGGCCGTCGCGAATGCCGCCGACCAGATGGTCAAGATTGCCGACGCCGCCCGAGGCGATGAGCGGAATCTTCACCGCATCGGCGATGGTGCGGGTCACGTCGATGTCGAAGCCGGAGCGGGTTCCATCGCGATCCATCGAGGTCAGAAGGATTTCGCCGGCGCCCAGCGCTTCCACTTCGCGCGCATAAGCCACCGCATCGATGCCCGTCGGCTTGCGGCCGCCATGGGTGAAGATTTCCCATTGGCCGTCGCCGACGCGCTTGGTGTCGATGGCGACGACGATGCACTGGCTGCCGAATTTCTCCGCCGCTTCGCGCACGAAATCGCGGTTGAACACGGCGGCCGTATTGATCGACACCTTGTCGGCGCCGGCCAGCAGCAGTTTCCTGATGTCGTCGGTGGTGCGTACGCCGCCGCCCACCGTCAGCGGCATGAAACAGGCTTCTGCCGTCCGCTGCACCACGTCGAGGATGGTGCCGCGATTTTCATGGCTGGCGGTGATGTCGAGAAAACACAATTCGTCGGCGCCCGCCGCGTCATAGGCGATGGCGGATTCCACTGGATCGCCGGCGTCGCGCAGATCGACGAAATTGACGCCTTTGACGACGCGCCCGTCCTTCACATCGAGACAGGGAATGACGCGGCACTTAAGCAACCGATTTCTCCCGCGCCGCGCGGATCAGCGCCAAGGCCTCGGCCGCATCGAGACGGCCGTCGTACAGCGCGCGGCCGGTGATGGCGCCAGCCAGCGCCGCGCTATCGGGCTCGAGCAGACGTTTGACATCGTCGATGGAGGCCAGTCCCCCCGAGGCGATGACCGGAATGGTCAGCGCATTGGCGAGCGCCAGGGTCGCTTCCATGTTGAGGCCCTTCAGCACGCCGTCGCGCGAAATGTCGGTGTAGATGATGGCGGCGACGCCGGCATCCTCGAAGCGCTTGCCGATGTCGAGCGCCGAGAGTTGCGAGACGCGCGCCCAGCCTTCGACGGCGACGAAACCGTCGCGCGCGTCGACGCCGACAGCGATACGGCCGGGATGCAGCCGCGCCGCTTCGCGCACGAAGCTCGGGTCCTTCACCGCCGCCGTGCCGATGATCGTGCGGCTGACGCCCTTTTCCAGCCAGCCTTCGACGGTGCGCATGTCGCGGATGCCGCCGCCGAGCTGCACGGGGATGTCGATCGCCTGCAGGATCGCATCGACGGCGCGGGCATTCTCCGGCTTGCCCGAGAAGGCGCCGTCGAGATCGACCACATGCAGATATTCAAAACCCTGCTGTTCGAACGTGCGCGCCTGCGCGGCCGGATCGTCGTTGAAGACGGTGGCTTGCGCCATGTCGCCATGGATGAGGCGAACGCACTCCCCCTCTTTCAGATCGATCGCAGGAAACAGAATCACGGAGCCCACCTTAAAAAATTGCCGATCAGCCCGAGGCCCAGCTTCTGGCTCTTCTCGGGGTGAAATTGCGTACCGATCATATTGTCGCGTCCGACCACCGCCGTAACGGTGCCGCCATAGTCCGCCGTCGCCAGCACCGAGGCCGGCGCGGCCGCGCTCAGGTGATAGGAGTGGACGAAATAGGCGTGCAGGCCTTTGTCGCCGGTGGCGAGACCGTCGAACACCGGATGCGGCCGGTTCAGCGTGATGGTGTTCCAGCCCATGTGCGGCACTTTCAACGCCGCGTCGCTGGGCTTGAGCGCCACCACATCGCCGCCGATCCAGTCGAGGCCTTGGGTCGTCACATGTTCCAGCCCGCGCGTGGCGAGCAATTGCATGCCGACGCAGATGCCCAGAAACGGCCGGCCCTTGGCGATCACCGCTTCCTGAAGCGCTTCGACCATGCCGGTCGTCGCATCGAGGCCGTGCCGGCAATCGGCGAAGGCGCCGACGCCGGGCAGAACGATCCGGTCGGCCTTGGCGACCGCGTCGGGATCGGAGGTGACGGTGATGGTCGAACCGGCGCCGCTCTCCTGCGCCGCGCGCTCAAAGGCCTTGCGGGCGGAGTGCAGATTGCCGGAGCCGTAGTCGATGATCGCAACGGTGTTGGAAGCGCTCATGGCCGCGAACTCGGAACATCGGGAAACAAGCCGACCGGCGGCACGGCGCGCGCCGGATGGACGGCCACGGTCAGGGTTGGCGCAAGGGCGGATGCCGGCACCGTGGCCGACCGCCGACGGGCAAACCAGGTGATCTCCGCTTCGCGCAGATTTTCAGCGACGGCGATGTCCGACAGCGAAAAGCCGCGTCCGGCCAAAGCCGCGCGCCGCAAAACGGGCGCTTCCAGGCCAAGAAGCAGGCCAACGCCGAAATAATAGGCGGGCATCAGAGCTGGGCTGAAGCCCAGCCGCCGAATGGCGAAGAAAACGCAGGCGAAGGCCAGAAACCATAGGCCGAAGGCGAGCCAGCGCCGGTTCCAGAGCAGCCACAGCGGTCCGAACAGGAAAGCCAGGCGGGAAAAGCCTTCGCGCACGAACACCGCCCCGGCGGCGGGATCGCCACCGGACGGGCTCGCGGAAGGCGTGTGAATGGTGAACACAGGCATGCGAAACTCAAATGATATCAGACCGACAATGTTCCCTTGGTCGAGGGAACTTGATCGCTCTGGCGCGGATCGATCGTCGCCGCGGCCCGCAAGGCTCGGGCCACGCCCTTGAAGCAGGACTCCGCAATATGGTGATCGTTGACGCCATAGGCAGTCTCGATATGCAAAGTCATGCCAGCATTCATGGCGAAGGCCTGGAAAAACTCGCGTACGAGCTGGGTGTCGAACGTGCCGATCTTCGGCGTCGAGAACTGGGTGCGAAACACCAGGAAGGCGCGGCCGGACAGGTCGACGGCCACCTGGGTCAGGGTCTCGTCCATCGGCAGGCGCACGTCGGCATAGCGGACGATACCGCGCATCTCGCCCAGGGCCTTGCGCAGCGCCTGGCCGATGGCAATGCCAGTATCTTCCACCGTGTGGTGATCGTCGATGTGCAGGTCGCCGTCCGCCTTGACCGTGAGGTCGATCAGGCTGTGGCGGCCGAGCTGGTCCAACATATGGTCGAAAAAGCCGATTCCGGTCGAAATCGAGGTTTTTCCGGTGCCGTCCAGGTTGACGGTGACGGAAATGCTCGTCTCTTTCGTCTGGCGCGTGATGGTCGCGGTACGCATTCGGCTTCGCTCTCCAAGAGGATGGCGGGCTTCTAGCAACCCGCAGGCGGCTTTACCACCCTTGGCTGGGATCACCCTTACCAGCGGAATTCTACCATCGCATTCTTAACCTAGACTATTAAGCCCGGCGCGGACAGGTCCCTTGCGCCGCCCGCCCCAGCGCCATAGATGGACGGTCCTAACAGACATGCGCGCCGGCCGGTCCGGCTTCTTCCACGAGATTATATAATGTCCCAGGACGATCATGCCGGCCCGGCGGTCTGGCACGCCACCACCATTCTGATGGTCCGCAAGGGGGGCAAGGTCGTCGTCGGCGGCGATGGCCAGGTCAGCCTCGGCCAGACGGTGGTCAAGGGCAATGCCCGCAAGGTGCGCCGCCTCGGCAAGGGCAATGTCATCGGCGGCTTCGCCGGCGCCACGGCCGACGCCTTCACCCTGTTCGAGCGGCTCGAAGCCAAGATCGAGCAATATCCCGATCAATTGGTGCGCGCCTGCGTCGAGCTGGGCAAGGACTGGCGCACCGATCGTTATCTGCGCCGGCTCGAAGCCATGATGCTGGTCGCCGATCGCAACGCCTCGCTGCTGCTCAGCGGCAATGGCGACGTGCTCGAGCCCGAACAGTCCGAACACGGCAGCGTCATGGCGGTGGGCTCCGGCGGCAATTATGCGCTGGCCGCCGCGCGCGCGCTGTTGCCGATGGAGCTCGATGCCGAAACCATCGTCCGCCGCGCCATGGCCATCGCCGCCGAAATCTGCGTCTACACCAACACCAATCTGGTGATCGAAAGCATCTGACGAGAGCATATGAAATGACGGATTTCTCGCCGCGCGAAATCGTATCCGAACTCGACCGCTATATCGTCGGACAGAAAGAGGCCAAGCGCGCCGTGGCCAATGCCATGCGCAACCGCTGGCGCCGGCTAAAACTTGAATCGCCGATGCGCGAGGAAGTGCTGCCCAAGAACATCCTGATGATCGGCCCCACCGGCTGCGGCAAGACCGAAATCGCCCGCCGTATCGCCAAACTGGCCGGTGCGCCGTTCCTGAAAGTCGAAGCCACCAAGTTCACCGAGGTCGGCTATGTCGGCCGCGACGTCGAACAGATCGTGCGCGACTTGATCGAAGTGGCGATCGCCATGGTGAAGGAGCGCAAGCGCAAGGATCTGCGCGCCAAGGCGCATCTCGCCGCCGAAGAGCGCGTGCTCGATGCACTGGTTGGCGCCACCGCTTCGCCCGCCACGCGCGAGAGTTTTCGCAAGAAGCTGCGCGCCGGCGAACTCGACGACAAGGAGATCGAAATCGAAGTGGCCTCCGCTGGCCCCACGACGCCGATGTTCGAACTGCCGAACATGCCGGGTGCTTCGGTCGGCGCGATTTCCCTGGGCGACCTGTTCGGAAAAGCCCTGGGCGGCAAGGCCAAACCGCGCCGCTCCACCGTGCGCGACATCTATGAACCGTTGATCGCCGAAGAGAGCGATAAGCTGCTCGATCAGGATCAGGTGGTGCAGGAAGCGATCCGCGAGACCGAAAGCAATGCCATCGTTTTCCTCGACGAGATCGACAAGATCTGTGCCCGTGAAAACCGCAGCGGCGCCGATGTGTCGCGCGAAGGCGTGCAGCGCGATCTGCTGCCGTTGATCGAAGGCACGACGGTCGCCACCAAGCACGGCGCGGTGAAGACCGACCACATCCTGTTCATCGCCTCGGGCGCCTTCCACGTCAGCAAGCCGTCCGACCTGCTGCCGGAATTGCAGGGCCGCCTGCCGATCCGCGTCGAACTCGCCTCCCTCAACGAGGACGACCTGCGCCGCATCCTACGCGAGCCGGAATCGAGCCTGGTCAAGCAATACGAAGCCCTGCTGCAGACCGAGGGCGTTCAGCTCGCCTTCACCGACGACGGCATCGAGGCCATCGCCAGGATCGCCGCCCAGGTCAACACCTCGGTCGAGAACATCGGCGCGCGCCGGTTGCAGACAATCATGGAGCGGGTCCTGGACAATATCGGCTTCACGGCGCCCGACCGTTCCGGCGAGACGATCACCGTCGATGCCGCCTTCGTCGAAGCCAATATCGGCGATCTCGCCCGCAACACCGACCTCAGCCGGTTTATTCTCTAAGCTTTGTGTCACCCGGATCGCACCTACGGTGCGTCCGGGAAGCTTCGATATGAACTATCTATCATCGCTGCGGGTGGGCAATGACAATCCGCAGTGCTGTAGCGCACTTGCATTCGAAACCGGCCATTGCCATAAACCGGGCCTTCCAAGTTTCGCGGGCACGTTTCTCGGGCAAGATTCACAGGCAGATTCACGGGTACGACAATGGCCGAATTTCCCCAGCTCGTTTTTTCCGGCGTGCAGCCGACCGGCAATCTTCATCTCGGAAACTACCTGGGCGCGATTAAACGTTTCGTCGAATTGCAGACGACCCACGAATGCATCTATTGCGTGGTCGATATGCACGCCATCACCATGCCGCAGGATCCCGTGGCGCTGAAGGCGCAGATCCGCGAAGTCACTGCCGCCTTCATCGCCTGCGGCATCGATCCGAAGAAACATATCGTCTTCAACCAGAGCCAGGTGCCGCAGCATGCGGAGCTGGCCTGGATCTTCAATTGCGTCGCGCGCATCGGCTGGATGAATCGCATGACGCAGTTCAAGGAGAAGGCTGGCAAGGATCGCGAGAATGCTTCCGTCGGTCTCTATGCCTATCCGGTGCTGATGGCCTCCGACATTCTGATCTATCGCGCCACCCATGTGCCCGTCGGCGAGGATCAGAAACAGCATCTCGAACTGGCGCGCGACATCGCGCAAAAATTCAACAACGATTTCGCCACCTCGATCGCCGCCAACGGCTTCGGCGAAGCTTTCTTTCCGCAGCCCGAGCCTTTGATTCAAGGGCCGGCGACGCGCGTCATGAGCCTGCGCGACGGCTCGAAGAAAATGTCGAAGTCCGATGCCTCCGATTATTCGCGCATCAATCTCACCGACAGCGCCGACACGATCGCGCAGAAGGTGCGCAAGGCGAAGACCGATCCGGAGCCCTTGCCGTCCGAGCCGAAAGGCCTTGAGACGCGGCCGGAAGCCGACAATCTGGTCGGCATTTTTGCGGCGCTCTCCGACGGCAACAAGGCCGATGTGCTCAAGCAGTTCGGCGGCGGCAATTTCTCGACGTTCAAGAATGCGCTCGTCGATCTGTCGGTCGAAAAGCTCGCGCCGATCGCCGACGAGATGCGTCGCCTGACCGGCGATCCCAGCCATATCGATAGCATCCTCAACGACGGCGCCGCGCGCGCCGAAGCGATTGCCGCGCGCAACATGAACGCGGTGAAGGATATCGTCGGCTTCGTGCGCCGCTGACAAGATTGTCCTCGATCTCCGTGTCATCCCGGACGCATCGTAGGTGCGATCCGGGAACCAGGAGCGTGTGGGTGAATCTTGAACCGCCACTTTTGAACGCATCGCAATCAGCATTCATCATGTGGCCCCTGGATCCCGGATCACGCTGCGCGTGTTCGGGATGACACCGTGATGGATGATCGACAAAATTCTTTCATCTTTCGCCGCGTCGTCGTGCATTTGCCTCATCACCGTCCTGGTGGCACGATGACGGCGGCTCGCAATCGACTATTTTCGAGGAGCGCCAATGGGCGGACGACGCAGTTCATATCAGACGGGACACAAGCCCAAATTTCTCGTCGTTATCGATGGCAGCGCGGAAAGTACGCAGGCGGTGGCCTTCGCCGCGCGGCGTGCGGCGCGCACCGGCGCCATCATGATGATGCTCGCCATCGTCGAAGTGGAACAGACGCAGGAATGGCTCGCCGTCAGCGAGATGATGCGCCAGGAGGGCGAGGATCGCGCCAACGATCAATTGGAACTCGCCGCCACCCGTGCCCGTGAACTGGTCGATGTCGAAGCCGAGCGCGTCGTTCGTTTCGGCCTCAAGCTCGAACAGATTTTGGGTCTGATCGAGGAAGATCCGGATATTTCGCTTCTGGTGCTCGCCGCTTCGAGCGGCCCGGAGGGGCCAGGGCCGCTGGTCACCTTGATGGCGGGCAAGGCGGCGGGAACCTTTCCCATCCCGGTGGTCATCGTGCCGGGCGCTTTAACCGACGAAGATATCGAGGCTTTGGCTTGATCCAGCCGCGCGCCGGTTCCATATAGAGGGTAACTGGGCCGCCCTGGGGCGGTGTTATCCTGGAATTGCGCGATGTTCATCCAGACCGAAGCGACCCCAAACCCGTCGACCCTGAAGTTCCTGCCCGGCGAGACCGTGCTGGGCGAGGGCACCCGCGAATTCACCTCCTTCGACGCCGCCGGCGCCTCGCCGCTGGCTAGGGCCTTGTTTTCCATCGACAATGTGTCGAGCGTCATGTTCGGCCCGGATTTCGTCTCGGTGACCAAATCGGGCGGCGAATGGCAGCATCTCAAGCCGTCGATCCTCGGCGCCATCATGGAACATTTCATGTCGGGTGCGCCGCTGCTCAACGACGGCGAGGCCCCGGTATTGGACGACGAGGAAGAGTTCTTCGCCCCCGAGGACGCCGAAACCGTCGCCACGATCAAGGAACTGCTCGAAACCCGCGTCCGCCCGGCGGTCGCCGGCGATGGCGGCGACATCACTTTCAAGGGCTTCAAGGACGGCACCTTGTACCTGACTATGAAGGGCGCCTGCTCCGGCTGCCCGTCATCCACGGCCACGCTCAAGCACGGCATCCAGAACCTGATGACCCACTTCCTGCCGGAAGTGCGCGCCGTCGAACAGATCTGATTGATCGCTGTCAGCCCGGATAGCCTGCGGCTCCGGGATGACATGAAGGCCTCGGCCAGCTATGCCAGAGACAATGATTCTGGCCTTAGATACCTCGATGTCAGCGGCTTCGGCTTGTGTCAGCCTCGCCGGCGCTGACGAGCCGATCGCCAGCCGCAGCCTGCCCATGGACCGCGGCCATGCCGAAGCGCTGATGCCGCTTGTCGCCGAGGTGATGCAGGCCGCGCCCGGTGGCTTTCCCGCCCTCACGCGTGTCGCCGTCACCATCGGTCCGGGCTCTTTCACCGGCATTCGCGTCGGTGTTGCCGCCGCCCGCGCCATTGGTCTTGCCGGCAATATTCCGGTGATCGGCGTTTCCACCTTTTCGGCTTTCGCCGCGCCGTGGATCGGCAAGGAGCAAGGCCAGATCGTCGCCTGCGCCATCGATGCCCGGCATGGCAATGTCTATATCCAGGCCTTCGACTCCAGCGGCCATATCGTTCTGTCGCCGCGTTTGTCGACACCGCGCGAGGCGCTGCGCGCCATCGGTGCCGGCCCGCTCTGCCTTGTCGGCTCCGGCGCGGCATTATTGGCGGCGGAAGCCCAGACCATCGGTTCCAACACGGTCATCTGCGGTCCTGCCGCCGCGCCCGACATTCATCAGGTCGCTCGCCTCGGCCTAATCGCCGATCCGGCGACGGCGCCGGCCCGGCCGTACTATCTGAAACCGCCGGATGCCAAGCCTGTCCCCATCCGTCGCCTGCGGCAAGTCGAGACGGATCGCGCCGGGCTGCCGGAATGATCAGCTTTCTGCGCCGCACCTTGCAGACCGAGAGCCGCAGTCTCGAAGCCGCCGATGCCATGGCCTGCGCGCGTCTGCATAAGGATGGTTTCGCTTTTCCCTGGGATGTAAGCGAAATCGAACGCCTGATCTTGTCGGAGAATGTCATCGGCGATGGCATTTTCGACAGTGTCGGCGGCACCTTGCTCGGCTTCGTCCTGTCGCGGAAAGCCGCCAATGAAGCGGAGATTTTGACCATCGCGGTCGCCGCCGCCCATCGCCGCCGTGGCGTTGCGCGCGATCTCCTCATCAAACATGCCGAAACGCTTGGGCTGTTGCGCGTCAGCGCGCTGTTTCTCGAAGTGGCGCAGGATAACGAAGCGGCGCTGGCGCTCTATCGCCGTCATGGCTTCACGGAAGTCGGTCGTCGGCCGGGCTATTATCGTGCCGCCGATGGCGGTCGCACCGATGCGCTTGTCATGACAAAGCAATTGTTGTGATTTACGCAAATCGCGTTTCGATAGAAACCGATTTGCTTTCAGAGGTCGCTTTTCCATCTCTTAAGCTATGACGAAGGAACATTCGTGCCGGTTCTGCGCGCCGTGGCGCTTGTGCTGACAATCCTGCTGTTTCTCGTCGTTGTTAGCCCGCTCTATCTGTTGTTCATCCGCTTCCGGCCGTCGGCGCGCGCCGCCATGCCGCTGCTCTTCTGCCGCATCATGTGCCGCCTGCTGCGGGTGCGCGTGCGCCCGCGCGGCGAGATGGCGCGCGAGCGGCCTTTGCTGCTGGTGCCCAATCACATTTCCTGGGTCGATATCGTCGTGCTCGGCAGCACCGAATTCACCGCCTTCCTGGCCAAGAAGGAGGTGGCGGGCTGGCCGCTGCTCGGGCCGCTCGCCAAGGTGCAGGGCGCGCTGTTCGTCGATCGCGGCCGCCGCCGGCAGATTCCGGCGGTCAACAGGCAGATGGCCGAGCGCATGCAGGCCGGCGATCCGGTCATCCTCTTCGCCGAGGCGACCACCGGCGACGGCACCCATCTGTTGAAATTCCACACGCCCCATTTCGAGGCCTGCCGCGACCTGATGAAGGCTTTTCCGGAGGTGACGACGGTCTACGTCCAGCCCATCGTCATCGATTACAACCGCCGCGACGGCCTGGCATTGGGCCGCGCCGGTCGGGCCAATATCGCTTGGTACGGGGATACCGGTTTCACGCCGCATCTGTGGAGCATGCTCAAATCCGGCCCCACCGAATGTCTGGTCGATTATTTGCCGCCCCGGCCTATGGCGCTGGCCGACCATCGAAAAGCCATGGCGGCGATGATTCAGTCGGACATCCGCCAGAACCGCTGGAGACAGGTGCCGTGAGGTTCTCACCCCGGCGATTTTCGCCTAAAAGGAACGAGAATTGCTGGCGGCCAGACTGCCAGAGCAAATTGCGTTTCTATCGAAACGTAATTTTGCCAACGGTCTCTGTTTTGACGCGTCTTTGTGGCGTTTGACGAAGTCAAACTGCAAAACGCTTTGGGCGTGAAGGAATGATTTTGGGCATGAACGAGGTGAAAACGTCAGAGGCGAGAGGGGCCACGCCGGGCGTCGCGCCGCAGACTCGCAAGGTTTTCATCAAGTCGTTCGGATGCCAAATGAACGTCTATGACGCCACGCGCATGGGCGACATTCTCGAAGGCGAGGGCTATGGCCCGGCCGCTTCGCCGGAAGAAGCCGATCTCGTCGTTCTCAACACCTGTCACATCCGCGAACGCGCCTCGGAGAAAATCTTCTCCGAACTCGGCAAATTGCGCGAGATGAAGGAAGAACGCGCGGCGAACGGCAAGACCATGCAGATCGCCGTCGCCGGGTGCGTCGCCCAGGCCGAAGGCGGTGAGATCATCCGCCGCCAGAGTGCCGTCGATATCGTCGTTGGGCCGCAGAGCTATCATCGTTTCCCCGAATTGCTCGGCAAGGCCGGCAAAAACATCGACTTTCGCGGCGGCGGCGTGGTCGATACCGATTTTCCGGTGGTCGATAAGTTTCAGACCATGAAGGCGCCGTCGCCACAGCGTCTGCGCGGGCGCGGTTATGCCGCCTTCGTCACCGTGCAGGAAGGTTGCGATAAATTCTGCACTTTCTGTGTTGTGCCCTATACGCGCGGCGCCGAAATGTCGCGTCCGATCGCCTCCATTCTCGATGAAGTGCGCACGCTCGCCGAAGCCGGCGTGCGCGAGATCACGCTGATCGGCCAGAACGTCAATGCCTATCATGGCGACGATGCCGGCCGCGTCGCTTCGCTGGGCGATCTCATCGAACGGGTCGCCGCCATGCCCGGCGTCAACCGCATTCGCTATACGACAAGTCATCCCCGCGACATGGACGAGCGTCTGATCGCCGCCCATCGCGACATTCCCGAATTGATGCCTTATCTGCATCTGCCGGTGCAGGCGGGGTCGGATCGCATCCTGGCGGCGATGAACCGCAAGCATAAGGCGCGCGAATTCATCGACATCATCGGCCGCGTGCGCGCGGCGCGCCCTGACATCGCCCTGTCATCGGATTTCATCGTCGGCTTCCCGGGCGAAACCGATGTGGATTTCCAGGCGACGATGGATCTTGTGCGCGAGATCGGCTTCGCCAGCGCCTATTCCTTCATGTATTCTGAACGCCCAGGGACACCGGCGGCCGAGATGGACGGACAGGTCGAAGCGCATGTGAAGCAGGAGCGGCTCGCCGCGCTGCAAGCGCTGCTCGAAGAGCAGCGGCAGGCGTTCAACCGCGCGACGGTCGGCCGCGTTCTCCCGGTCCTGTTCGAGAAGAAGGGCCGCCACGCGAGCCAGGCCATCGGCCGCACGCCCTATCTGCAATCCGTTCACGTCGAAGATGCGGAAGCATTGATCGGAACCATTGCTTCGATTTCGATTGAAGACACCTGGCCGAATTCGCTGAAGGGCCGGATCGTCACACCCGAAAGTTCAGCCGCTCACGGGAGCATGCAGACATCGAATGCCTGACAACGACAGTCGTACGGGCGCGCCGCCGTCCATCGAGAATGCTGCGGCAGGGCGAGAACTCAGAACGAAAGTTTTCGATCGCGAGCGATCGGAAGTCACATTCACCCTGGCCGACAATCGCGCCGCATCGGCCACCTTCGGTCAATACGATCAGAACCTCGCCAAGATCGAACGGCGCCTCGGTGTCTCCGTTCACGTCAACGGCAATCACGTCACCATCAAGGGTCCACCGGAGGCCTGCGCCCATGCGCAGCGCGCCATGACGGCGCTCTACGAACGCGCTCGCAAGGGCCAGAGCATCGGCCTTGGCGATATCGACGGCGCGCTGGCCGAAAGCATCGAGCAGGGCAGTCTGTTTCCCGAACAGGCGGCGGCCGCTGCCACCACGCCTTTCTCTTTCCAGCAGATCGCCACGCGTAAGAAAGGCGCCGTGCGGGCGCGCAATGCTTCCCAGCACGAATATCTGCACGCGCTGCGCCAATACGAACTGGTCTTCGCCGAAGGTCCGGCGGGCACCGGCAAGACGTGGCTCGCGGTGGGCCATGCGGTGCTGCTGCTCGAACAGGGCATCGTTGAGCGGCTCGTGCTGTCGCGTCCCGCTGTGGAAGCGGGCGAACGCCTGGGCTTCCTGCCCGGCGACATGCGCGAAAAGGTCGATCCCTATCTGCGGCCGATCTTCGACGCGCTGCATGACTTCATGGACAGCCGCATCGTCGAGCGTGGTCTGGCCACCGGCATGATCGAAGTGGCGCCGCTCGCCTTCATGCGCGGACGCACGCTCACCAATGCCTGCATTCTGCTCGACGAGGCGCAGAACACGACGTCGATGCAGATGAAAATGTTCCTCACCCGTCTGGGCGAGGGCTCGCGCATGATCGTCAACGGCGATCCGACGCAGATCGATCTGCCGCCCGGCCAAAAGTCGGGCTTGCAGGAAGCGGTGCGTCTGCTCTCCGGTGTCGAGGGCATCGGCCATATTGTGTTCAAGGATGCGGACGTGGTGCGTCACGACCTCGTGCGGCGCATCGTCACGGCCTATGAGAGTGCCGGCAAGAAAGCGCCCGGCGCCGAATGAACGTCGTTGTCGATGTGCGTGACGAATTCGAAGGCTGGTCGACCGCCTGGGCCGACAAGGGCGCCGACATGCCGGATCTCGATGCCTTCACCGCGCGCGCCATCGCCACCGCGCTCGAAACGTCCAAGGTGAAACTCATGGACGGCGTCGAAGTCTCGGTGCTCTATTGCGGCGACGGCTTCATGCAGGAGCTGAACAAGCAATGGCGCGGCAAGGACCAGCCGACCAACGTGCTGTCCTTTCCGGCCGCCAGCGGCAAGGCCCTGCAACGCACGCCGACCCTGGGCGACATCATCGTCTCCTGCGACACGGTGGTGCGCGAGGCCAAGGCCGAGAACAAAACCTTCGCCGATCATCTCGCCCACATGCTGGTGCACGGCAGCCTGCATCTCGTCGGCTTCGACCATGAGGTCGATGACGAAGCGGAAGACATGGAGGCGCACGAGCGACAGGCGCTGGCCAAGCTCGGTATCGCCGACCCCTATGGTGAGAGCTGAAAACATCACGCGGCGCGTGTATCTGTTGAGGGCACTGATTCGCGGATAAAGCCGAGCCCCATGACAACAGCGGCGATCACCAGAACAGCCGATCGTTTTGTTCTCTCCGCCGGCTGGACGCGCGCCTTTCTGGCTTTCGTCTGTGGCGCGGCGGGCGCTCTGGCGATGCCGCCGGTGTCGCTCTTTCCCTTTCTCTGCATTTCCATGGTCGCCGCCGTCTGGCTGATCGACGGATCGGCGGCGCAGGTCCGCGACGGCGTGCCCGCTTCGGCCTTCGCCCATGGGCTGGATGCTGCCAAGGTCGGCTGGTGGCTGGGCTTTGGCTATCATGTCGCGGGTCTGTGGTGGCTTGGCGCGGCCTTTCTGGTCGAGGCCGATCAATTCGCCTGGGCGCTGCCCTTGGGCGTCATCGGCCTGCCGGCGGGCCTAGCTTTCTTCACCGCCTTCGGCTTCTTCCTGGCGCGACTGTGCTGGACCACGGGACCGAGCCGCATTCTGGTTCTCGCTCTCGCACTCACTTTATCGGAATGGCTGCGCGGCACCCTGCTCACCGGCTTCCCGTGGAATGATTTCGGCATGGCTTTCGGCGCCAATCTCATGCTGGCGCAGATGGCTTCTCTCGTCGGTCTCTATGGCCTCACCTTTATCGCCGTCTTCATCTGCGCCGCGCCGGCGGTGCTGGCCGATCGCCCGGCACGCGGACGGCGCGGCCCATGGCCGGTCTTCGCGGCGCTGATCCTGCTCGTTGTCATGGTGGCCTTCGGCTTCTGGCGCTCGTCGGCGCCGGCCGTCGCCATGCAGCCGAATGTGAAGCTGCGCATCATGCAGCCTAATCTGCCGCAGGACGAGAAATTCCGCGCCGACAATAAGGAAGCGATCCTCAAGCGCTATTTCGAAATCTCCGATCGCGCCACGTCGCCGCAGACCGCTGGTGTCGCCGATGCCACCCATCTGATCTGGCCGGAGTCGGCCTTTCCCTTCATTCTGTCGCGCGATCCCGCCGCCTTGCGCGAGATCGGCACCTTCCTGCCCGCGTCCACCATATTGGTGACGGGCGCGGCGCGCTTCGAACAGCTCGATCGCACCGCCGGTTCCCGCCGCCCGGCCGGCCGCTATTACAATTCGATCCAGGCCGTGCTGCCGGGCGGCGCCATCGTCGCCACTTATGACAAAGTGCATCTGGTGCCTTTCGGCGAATATCTGCCGCTCGGCTGGCTGCTCGATAAAGTGGGTTTGCGCCAGTTCGTACATATTCCCGGCGGCTTCGAGCCGGGGGCGCGTCGCACTTTGCTGCGTCTGCCAGGCTTGCCGGCCACCGCGCCGCTCGTCTGCTACGAGGCGATCTTCCCCGGCGAGGTCATGCCGCAGGATGGATCGGCGGAGCGGCCGGAATTCATGTTGAATGTCACCAACGATGGCTGGTTCGGCGAGACTTCGGGGCCGTATCAGCATCTCGCGCAGGCGCGGTTGCGCAGCATTGAAGAAGGCATGCCGCTGGTGCGGGCGGCCAATACGGGCATTTCGGCGGTCATCGATCCTTACGGTCGTATCCTCAAACAATTGCCGCTTGGCGTCGATGGCGTGATCGACAGCACCCTGCCCAAGCCGATTGCTGCACCTTTTTTTGCGCAGCATTCCCAATCGGCGCCCGCCGGTTTGTGGTTCGCCGCCCTCATTTTGGCCCTCGTCCTGAGAGCATGGGAAAAGCGCAGGTCTACCTACACCTCTACCTAATAGCCGTTGCAGGGCCGGGTCGATGCGCGTAAGACGCGGGGTGTTCGATCCCCTCAGGGTTTCGAGCGGAAGAGACCTTATTCCTCCTCTGAGTTTCGAGGGTCGCATGGCGAAGGTCCCGAACCCCATCGACAAGCATGTTGGCAGCCGCGTGCGACTGCGCCGGGTGCTGCTGGGCCTGAGCCAGGAAAAACTTGGCGACGCGCTGGGGCTGACGTTCCAGCAGGTGCAGAAATATGAAAAGGGCGCCAATCGCATCGGCGCCAGTCGGTTGCAGGAAATTTCCAAGATCCTCGACGTGCCGCCGTCCTATTTCTTCGAAGGCGCGCCGGCCGGTTCCTCGCAGGCGCAGGCCGATGCCGGCGAAGTGGTCTCCTCCGCTCTCGTCACCGACTTCATCGCGACTTCCGAAGGCATTCAACTGAACAAGGCCTTCGTGCGCATCAAGAGCCAGCAGGTGCGCAAGCGCATCATCGATCTCGTCGTCTCATTGGCGGCCGATCATGATCATGATGCACGCGATGAGAGCGAAAGCGGGAACCCTCCCAAAAGCTGACACCGTGGTAATACGGCCCATGGGAACGTGCCCGTGTTCGCTTTATAGAACAAAACCCCCAATAACGCTTGACCAAACGAACGCTCGCTGCCAAAAAGACGCGCCCTTTGGCATAGGGAGAGGAATCCTGCGTTAAACGGCGGCCGCCACAACGGTCCACACATCACGCAACCACTCAGCCTCGGAGAACGCCTCGTGGCCCGTAAGAATTATCTTTTCACCAGTGAGTCTGTGTCGGAAGGTCATCCGGACAAGGTCTGTGACAGGATTTCGGACGAAGTCGTTGATCTGTTCTTCCGTGAAGGCGCCAAGGCGAAGCTCGACCCCTATCAGATCCGCGTGGCCTGCGAGACCCTGGCGACGACCAATCGCGTCGTGATCGCCGGCGAAGTCCGCGGCCCGAACATTTCCAAGGACCAGATCATCGCGGCGGCGCGCAACGCCATCAAGGACATCGGCTACGAGCAGGATGGCTTCCATCATGCCAATGCCGAGATCGAAGTGCTGCTGCACGCCCAGTCGGCCGACATCGCCCAGGGCGTTGACGCCTCCGGCAACAAGGACGAAGGCGCCGGCGACCAGGGCATCATGTTCGGTTACGCCTGCCGCGAGACGCCCGAGCTGATGCCGGCACCGCTGTATTACTCGCACAAGATCCTGCACCTGATCTCGCAGGCCCGGCACGCCGGCACGGAAAAGGGCCTCGGCCCGGATTCCAAGAGCCAGGTCACCGTCCGCTACGAGAACGGCAAGCCGGTCGGCGCCACCCAGATCGTCGTGTCGCACCAGCACACCATCGAGGACCTGACCTCCAAGCAGATCCACGACCTGGTCGAGCCCTATGTCCGCAAGGCCCTGCCGGAAGGCTGGATCACCAAGGACACCGTTTGGCACATCAACCCGACCGGCAAGTTCTACATCGGCGGTCCGGACGGCGACTGCGGCCTGACCGGCCGTAAGATCATCGTCGACACCTATGGTGGCGCGGCCCCGCACGGCGGTGGCGCCTTCTCCGGTAAGGATCCGACCAAGGTTGACCGTTCGGCCGCCTATGCGGCGCGCTATCTGGCCAAGAACGTCGTCGCCGCCGGCCTCGCCGACCGCTGCACGATCCAGCTCGCTTACGCCATCGGCGTTGCCAAGCCGCTGTCGATCTATGCCGACCTGCACGACACCGGCAAGGTTGACCCCGACAAGCTCGAGAACGTTCTGATGGAAATCATGAACCTCTCGCCGCGCGGCATCCGCGAGCACCTGCAGCTCAACAAGCCGATCTACGCCCGCACGTCCTCCTACGGCCACTTCGGCCGCACGCCGGACAGCGACGGCGGCTTCTCCTGGGAGAAGACCGACCTGGCCGATCAGCTCAAGAAGCAGTTCTGATTCTCCGCAAGAGACGTTTGTTTCGGAGGGGCGCCCTGGGGCGCCCCTCTTTGTTTGAAGCGATCCCTTGACGGGAGCGCCGGCTCGGATCAAACCGCGCGGAAGTTTGACGAGCCGATGTTTGATGAAGAAGCCATGACCGACCGCATGCCGCCGGGAGAGCGCCAGCGCCCGACCCTTTACGGACGCCGCAAGGGCAAGAAGCTGCGCACCCATCACAGCCTGCTGGTGGAAGAGCTGCTGCCGCAGATGACCGTTGCGCCCGAGGCGCTGGCGTCCAGTCCGCGCGACGTCTTCGCGCGCGCCCTCGATGATCTATGGCTGGAGGTCGGTTTCGGCGGCGGCGAACATCTGGCGCATGATGCCGGGCGCCATCGCGATATCGGCTTCATCGGCTGCGAGCCCTTCCTCAATGGCGTCGCCAAACTGCTGGCGCTCATCGAGGAGAATGATCTCGACAACATCCGCATCCACGGCGGCGATGCGCTCGACGTGCTGAAAGCTTTGCCCGACGCCAGCCTCGGCCGCGTCACCATTCTCTATCCCGATCCCTGGCCAAAGACCTATCAGAAGAAGCGCCGCTTCATCTCCGATACGTCGGTGGAGGAAATGGCGCGCGCACTGCGCCCCGGCTGCGAACTGCATTTCGCCACCGACATCGACGATTACAGCGCCTGGGCCCTGGCGCGCATCCTACGTTCGAATCGGTTCGACTGGCGGGCCTCGACGGCGAGCGATTGGACGACGCCTTGGGCGCAGTGGCTCGGCACGCGCTACGAAGCCAAGGCCATCGCCGCTGGCCGCAAGCCGGTCTATCTGACCTTCGTGAAGCGCTGATCTTTTGCAGCCGCTTCTGTGTCACCCCGGACGCGCGCAGCGCGATCCGGTATGACACAGCGTCATCGAAGAAGAAGAAACCTCACTCCGCCTTCTGGCCGTAGCGATGCAACTGCGTGCCGTGCGCGTCGAGCCAGGCTTCGGCGCGATCGGTCTCGGCGCACAGGCGGCGCGTCAGCGTCCAGAATTTCGGCGAGTGATTGAGGTGCACCATATGCGCCACTTCATGGGCGGCGAGATAGTCGAGCACGAAGGCTGGTGCCAGCACGATGCGCCAGGAAAAATTCAGTGAGCCATCGGCGGAGCAGGAGCCCCAGCGGGTTTTCGAATCGCGAATCGAAATGCGCTTTGGCGTCAGCCCGAGCTTGCCGGCATAGGCACCCGCCGCGACATTGAGATCGGCCAGCGCTTGCGTGCGAAGATAATCTTGCACGCGCCGTCCCAGATGTTCGGCCTTGCCGGCGACGCAGAGCGCCAAGGCCGGACCCCCTGCCGTCGTCACGCCTTCCACCCACACCGTGCCACGCGCGCCGGGACGATGCTGGATGATGTGCGGAATGCCGCGCAGCGGAATGATGCAGCCGTCGACGAAGGGCAAAGGATGCGGCAGCTTCTGCAAGCGCTCGCCAATCCATGCCGCATGTTTCTCGGCAAAGTCGCGCGCTTCGATGATCGAGGCGCGCTGCGGAATCGTCAGCACCACATCGCGCGTCGCATTGCGCACGCGCAAGGTGAAGCGTCGCGTCGTCGCCGTGCGCTTCAAGGTGACGACATAGGTCGCGCTCTTGTCCGCGATGCGCATTTGCGTCGCGGCTGGAGGTGCAGAGGAGCGATTCGAAAAGAGCGCCATGACCGGATGATACCGCAAGAATCGTCCGGCGCGCTACTTTCCTATTTCGAACAGATTTGTTCGTCTTAGCTGGACTTGTTCCAGCGTTCCATGGCGCGGGTGAAGGTCTTGATTCGCGGCGCGATGTCACGACGGAAGCGCGAGCCGTTGAACACGCCATAGTGACCGACATGTTCCTGCAAATGGTGCAGCTTGCGGTCTTCGGGAATGTTCGGGCATAGCGCATGGGTCGCCTGTGTCTGGCCGACGCCGGAAATGTCGTCGTTCTCGCCTTCGACGGTCATCAAGGCAACGCGCTTGATCGCCTTCAAATCGACAAGTTGTCCGCGATGCTTCATCTCGCCCTTCGGCAGGTCGTGTCGGACGAAGACGGTTTCGACGGTCTGCAGATAATAGGCTGCGTCGAGATCCATCACGGCCATATATTCGTCGTAGAACTCTTCCTGCTTCTCGTAGGTGTCGCCATCGCCTTTGACGAGATTGCGGAACATCTCCACATGCGCATTGAAGTGGCGATCGAAGTTCATCGCCATGAAGCCGGTCAATTGTAGGAAGCCTGGATAAACTTCGCGACCAAAGCCCGGATAGGGGAAGGGAACGGTGTGAATGCAGTTACGCCGGAACCAGTCGGTGCCGCGCTGCTCAGCCAGGGTGTTGACCGCTGTCGGACTACGGCGCGTATCGATCGGGCCGCCCATCAGGATCATGGAGTCCGGATAGTAAGGCTTTCCCGCGGCTTCAAGCAAGGCGACCGAGACGACCACCGGCACGGCCGGCTGGCACACCGCCAGCACATGCACGGGCGTGTGCGGATCGGCCTCGTGCAGATGTTTGAAGATGGCGGTGACATAGTCGATGTAGTCGTCGAGATCGAAACGGCCCGCTGACAGCGGCACCATGCGCCCGTCGGCCCAGTCGGTGATGTAGACGTCGAAGTCAGGCAGGAAGGCTTCCACCGTGCCGCGCAACAAAGTGGCATAGTGGCCCGACATTGGCGCGACGATGAGCAGCCGCGTGCGCGCCGCCTTAGGAATATTGCCCTGCCGTTCGAAATGGATGAGCCCGCAATAGGGCCGCTCCCAGACGATCTCTTCGCGCACGGGAACGGTCTTGCCTTCGATGACGGTCGTGTCGAGACCGAAAGCCGGCTTGCCATAGCGCCGCGTCAAACGCTCGAACAATTCGGCGGAGGCGGCGATGTTGCGGCCCAGATAAGTATGCGCCAACGGATTGAGCGGGTTCTTGAAAGCAAGCCGCGTTGCATCCGAAACAAAACGTGCCGGCGCGAACGACAGATGCGCCATTTCGTAAAGCTGATAAGACAATCGGTTCATGAGCAACCTACTTCAGCCTAATAGCCAAGCTATATTGCGGTGCAAAATAGCCTATTTATACGGCAGGGACAATCTGCCGCTGATTCGCGCCTGTCGCCCCCCGAGAACTACTTATGATCCGGGCGAATGGTTAGCGAACTGTCCCACGGCCCTCCCGTCCCGGCAATCGCGCCCATGACCCTGGTTGCCCCTCCGGAATCCTCAGGCCGGATCCGCGTCGATACTCTTATTCGCCTGCGCTGGCTGGCGATCGGCGGCCAAACGGCGGCTTTGCTGATCATCGCCTTCGGCCTCGGCTTCCCTTTGCCGATCGCCTGGTGCGTCACGGCGGTTGCCGCTTCCGTCTGGCTCAACATCGGGTTGCGTCTGCGCTATCCGGTGACGCATCGCCTCGCCGAGCGCGAGGCCACGCTTCTGCTCGCCTTCGATATGTTGCAGCTCACCGCGCTGCTCTATCTCACCGGCGGTCTCGAAAATCCGTTCTCGATTCTGTTTCTCGCGCCGGTGATGATCTCGGCCGTATCGCTGTCGGTGACGCGCACTGTCGCGCTCGTCGTATTGATGGTGGCTTGCGCCACCTTCCTCGGCTTCTTCCAGCGGCCGCTGCCCTGGTATCCGGGCATCGTTCTGCAACTGCCCTATCTCTATAAGATCGGCGTCTGGATCGCGTTGGTGCTCGGCGCCGTCTTCATCACCATCTATGCGTTTCGCGTCGCCGAGGAAGCGCGCCGCCTGTCCGACGCGCTTACCGCGACCGAACTTGTCCTTGCGCGAGAGCAGCATTTGACACAGCTCGACGGTCTGGCCGCCGCCGCCGCGCATGAACTGGGCACGCCGCTCGCCACCATTACCCTGGTGGTGAAAGAAATGCGCAAGCAATTGTCGGCCGATGCCACGATCGCCGAAGATCTCGATTTGCTGACGACGGAATTGCAGCGCTGCCGCACCATCCTTGGCAAGCTCACCTCGCTCGGCAATGAACCGGCACAGCATTGGGACGTGCTATCGCTGCCGCAACTGCTCGAGGAGACGGTGGAGCCGTCACGCGACTTCGGTGTCGAGTTGAAACCGGAAATCCAGGGCGAGGGCACGCCGCCGAATTGCCGGCGCAATCCCGGCCTGCTCTATGGCCTCGGCAATCTCGTCGAGAACGCGGTCGACTTCGCCAAGGCCGAGGTCCGCATCAGGGCCAATTGGACCAAGGATCAGGTCGGCATCACCATCGAGGACGACGGCCCGGGTTTTTCCGCCGACGTGCTGACCAAGATCGGCGATCCCTACATCACCACCCGGGGCGGCCACGACGAGCGGCGGGCGAAGTCCGAGCCCGGCTCCGGGCTTGGCCTTGGCCTTTTTATCGCCAAAACCCTGCTCGAGCGCACCGGGGCGACGATTTCGATGGGCAACGCGGTGGCGCCGAAGGCCGGCGCGCGCATCTCAATCCGTTGGTCTCGCGAGGATTTTGAGCGCGGCACGATGTCCGACGGCCCTGTTCATGCTGATTGAACGTGCAATTGCTGCCCCATTTCGGCTAAATTCCAGCCGATCACAGGCCAAACCAATCCCTGGCTAAAAATCAGGAACCGAACGCAAAATGACCACGCCGGAAACCGAGTCTGACGATAAATCCCTTCTGATCGTCGATGACGACAAGCCCTTCCTGACCCGCCTGTGCCGGGCCATGGAAGCGCGCGGATTTACCGTCGCGGTGGCCGAAACCGTGGCCGAGGGCATTGAGGCGATCAAGGTGCATCCGCCGGCCTTCGCCATCATCGACCTCAGGCTCACCGATGGCAGCGGCCTTGATGTCATTTCGCTGCTCAAGGAACGCCGGCCGGAAGCGCGCGGCATCATCTTGACCGGCTATGGCAACATCGCCACCGCCGTCACCGCCGTGAAGCTTGGCGCTTTCGACTATCTCGCCAAGCCCGCCGATGCGGACGAGATTTACAACGCGCTGATGGCCATCACCCATGACAAGGCGCAGCTTCCCGAAAATCCGATGTCGGCCGATCGCGTGCGTTGGGAACATATCCAGCGCATCTACGAATTGTGCGGCCGCAACGTCTCCGAAACGGCCCGCCGTCTGAGCATGCATCGCCGCACCCTGCAGCGTATTCTCGCCAAGCGCGCGCCGCGCTGAACGTTCCGTGTCGTTCCCGACAGCCGCATAGCGGCTGAGCGGGAATCCAGAGCGTGCGACGCATGTATCTTGCGATGAGGCGTCGAAGCGATATGTGCTCGAACGCTCTACCACTCGCCCCTGGTTCCCGGATCGCCTGCGGTGTCCGGGATGACACCGAGGTGTCAGAACATGCGTTCACCGCCGCCGTGCGGTGAGACGATCGAGATCGTCGAAGTAAACCGCGAAATAGCGCAAGGCGAGAATCGAAGCGGCCGACAATTGTCGTTCCGCCGCCGCGAACAATGTCAGCGATGCGGGAGAAATGCCTCTGTCGCTGAGCTCGGCGTAGGAAAAGCCCGGGGCCTTCGCATCGGCTTCCGCGCCGAGCGACGTGACGAAACCAATGCCACGGCCCTGCGCCACCATTAAGCGAATGAAGCTCAGATTGTTCGCCGTCAGCATCGGTTTCAGCAATACCTTCGCGCGCAGCGCCAGTTTCTCGATGGCTTCGCGCAGATAGCCGATCGAGTCGGGAATGATCAGCGGATATTGCGCGCAATGGCTGAACGATATTTCCCGTTGGCCGGCGAGCTTGTGATCGCGCGGCACGAGCGCGCCAAAGCGAAAGCGTGCTTGCCGTTCGATGCGCAATGCTGGCGTCACTTGCGGGTCGAAGGCCAGGCCGAAGTCGGCTTGCCCGTCGAGGACGAGTTGTCGGATGCGATCGGGCTCGGCGACGGTCACGTGCAGATTGATGCGCGGATGGTCCTGCATGAAGCTCGCCAATGCATTGGGCACGAAATCGAACGTCGCCTCCTCAACGACGGCGAGCTTCACTTCGCCGCGCCGCAGGCCGCGCAATTCCTCGATCTCGAATTTGATGCGCGACAGATCCTGCTGCCAGCGCCGAAAGCCGTAGATCAGGATTTCACCGGCGGCGGTGAGGCGTACGCCGCGCGGCAGGCGCTCGAACAGCGCCACGCCGAATTCTTCTTCCGCCAGCAGCAACTGCCGGTCGATCGCCGAGGCCGAGACGTTCAATTCCTCGGCGGCGCGGCGGATTGAGCCGAGTCGGGCCACTTCCTCGAAATAGCGGGCGAAGCGGGAAAACACGAACCGGCTCATCGGCGCCTCAAGCGTTCTAAAAAATGCAACGGTAAGCCCAAAAAACGATGATTGTCAGCAGGTGTGCCGACGGCTCGATTGAGGCCCGCCAGCCAGTGCTACCGCCACAACGGGCGAGAGGCATGGCTTGGAATTTGCAAAGATCAGCCTCAGGAGCGGTGACGTGCGCAAACCGAAGAGACCCCAACTGCCGGTGGTCGGCCTGATCGGCCCGACCAATCTGCGACGTATTTCCGAAGCCAGCGGCATTCCGGAGCGGACTTATCGCGATTTGGCCTATGAAGCGGGCCGAACCATCGCCGAATGCGGGGCCATGCTCGCTGTCGTGCCCGATCGCGGCATCGCCGTGACGGGGATGCGCGGCTACCGCGATGCACACGGTCCCTGGACCATCGGCCTGGTGCCCGACGGCGGTCCCTCAGACACTGTGGCGACGCCCAATTGCGTCGAAAACGCCGCCGCCTGTGACGAAATACTGGACGGTTTCACCTGGCATCATCAGCACGCGGCGATCTGCGAACTGTCGAATTTGCTGCTCTGCGTCGGACTTTCCTGTGGAACGATGGCCGAGATCGCCTGGACAAAATGGGTCCATGGGCCGCGTGTTCTAGTCCTGCGTGAGACCATCAGCCTGATCCCCAAGGAGATCCTCGCGGAAACCGACGTGGTGTTCATCGATGATCTGAAGGCGCTCAAGGGTGCGGTCCAAGCGGCGTTGACGGGTCCCAAATCACTTCAAAACAAGCCTGTGGGAGCGTGAGATGAGCATGGAAATCTCCTATAACGACAAGCAGTCGACAGCCCTTTTCCCGATCGTCCTCGCCGTCATTTGTGGCGTCGCGACGGGGGTTTTGTGGGCCTACGCCAATCCGATCCAGCTCGTGCCCGGTGTCATCCAGTGGCGCATCTTCGCCTTCCTGCCGCCCTTGGTCGGCCTGCTGCTTGGGCCGCGCTCCGGCTTCATCTGCGGCTATGTCGGCACCGTCGTCTGGTCGCTGCTCGCCGGCACCTTCATCCCGCTGCATTCGCTGGTGATTGACGGCATCATGGTCGGTGCGACGGGCGCCATACCGCCGCTCCTGGTCAATCTGCGCAAGACCAATTTCGATCTGTCCATGCCGGTCCTGGTCAAGGTGGCTTTGATCTGCGCCGTGGTCGGCATCGTCATGGTGGCGGCGGTTTCGGCCAGCCTCGCCTATCTCGGCATTTTCCCCTTCTGGTACGCGATGCTTTACATCGGCCTTTCCGATATTGTTCCGATGGTGATCGGCACGCCGCTGCTGCTGCGCCCGGCCGTGCGTATTCTGGCTGGCATCAGCCGCGGGACGCTCCATCGCTTCTGACCGGACAGGTGAAATGTTGCGTTTAGAAGGATTGACGGTCGGCTTTCGAGCCGACCGGGACGTAATCAGTTCGATCGATCTGTCGATTGAAGCCGGCAGCACGGTGATCATCACCGGCGCCGCCGGATGCGGAAAATCCACGCTGCTCGCCGCCATGAGCGGCATCATTCCGAAATTGCTGCATCCGTTGCGCATGCAAGGCGCCGTGACCTTGCAGGGCACCGATTATCGCGCCTTGAAGCCCGCCGATGTCTTCCGTCAGGTTGGCGTCGTCTTGCAGGCGGTGGAGGATCAGACCTGGGACCTGACGGTCGAGGATCTCGTCGCCTTCCCGCTCGAAAATCGTGGCGTGCCGCAGGCGGAAGTGCGCACGCGCGTCGCCGCCGCCGTCGAGAAAATGGGTCTGGTCGAATTGCTCGGCCGCAAAGTCCGCACCCTGTCGGGTGGCGAACGCCGCCGTGTCGCCCTGGCCTCCGCCCTCGTCTGGCAGCCGGCCCTGCTGGTGCTCGATGAGCCGACCACCGGCCTCGATCCCGATGCGCGCCGCCGCATGATCGTCCTGCTGCAGGAGTTGCGCGCCGAAAACCTCACCATCGTCATCGCCGAACAGGACCTCGCCTGGTTTGATGGCTTGGCCGATCGCGTCGTCTTCCTGGCTGACGGCAAGGTCATCGCCGATCAGCCGTGGAGCGAAGCGATCAGGAACACGGCTGCCTTCGACACGGTCGGCATCGAAGCGCCGTTCCTGGCGCATCAAAGCTGCGTGCCGACGGTTCCGACGCAAGAGCCGCAGCGGCTCAAGGTCGAGGCGCTGACCTCCGATCTCTGCCGCGCCGACAAACAGCCCGTGCTGCGCTCCATCCATCTCACCGTCGGTCAAGGCGAAGTCGTCGGCCTGATCGGCTGCAACGGCGCCGGCAAGACCACGCTCATGCGCGCGTTGCTGGGCCTCCAGACCTCCTCGCGCGGCACCATCGCCATCGATGGCGAGCCCTGTCGCGACTGGTCGATCGCGCAGCGCGCGCGCCGCATCGGCTATGTGCCGCAAAACCTGCGGCGCATGTTCTTTCAGCTCTCCGTGCTCGACGAAATTGTGTTCTCGCTTTCCGGCGGCCAGAGCGGTGCCAAACAGGTCGAGCAGCACAAGGCCGCTGCTCTGGACCTGCTCGGCCGCGTCGGCCTTACCGCCAAATCGGCGGAATCGCCGTTCTCGCTCTCCAATCGCGAACAGCTTCTTCTCGCCATCGCCTGCGTCGAGGCGACTGAGCCGTCGCTGATCATTCTCGACGAACCCTTGATCGCCCGCGACAAGCAGTGGCGCGGCGAGCTGATGGCCTTCTTCGCCCGCTGCCGGCAAGCTGGTCGCGGTGTGCTGCTCGTCTCGCACGATCTGCCCTTGATCGACATGGCGGCGGATCGGGTGTTGATCCTCGCCTCCGGTGAAATCGAATTCGATGGCGCCACGCCTTCGGCCTGGACGTCGCAAGCCTTCGTTCGCCTCGGCTGGCCGAGCCCGCTCAACCATCCGCAGTCCACGGAGCCACGTCATGCACTGGCTTGATCGGATCAATCCTTTCCTCAAGCTCGCCATCGCCGCCCTGGTGACGGCAGCAAGCTGGCTCGCGCCCAATGCCATCGTCGCGATGGCTTTGGCGGCGGCGGTCCTGCTGTTCATGCTCTATTGCCGGTTGCCGGCGGCATCGGGTTATTTCAAGATCATCGGCCTCGTCGCCGTCCTCGTCACGGCGAGCTGGGCGCTGACCTTCATCAGCCGAGGCATGGCCTATGACGCGGCCATCGCCGAGGCGATCAGGCTTGCCTGCCGTCTCATCGTCACGACAGGCAGTTTCTTCATCGCCATCGAAACCACCTCCGCCGGCGTGCTGCTCGCCGCCTGCGGCAAGGCCCGCCTGCCGGGCACATTCACTCTGGTACTCTTCCTCGTCGTCGGCATGATTCCGCTGATGCGCGAGGAATTCCAGGCGATCGGCGATGTGCAGCGGGCGCGCGGCCTCGAACTCGATCGCGGCCCCATCCTGCGGCGCGTGCTGCACACCTTGGCGCGTGGCGTACCGCTGATGGTGCAGACCTATCGCATGGCGGAAGCCATTTCCCTCACCTTGTCGCTCTATGGTTTCGACCCGGGCGTCAAACGCACCTCCTGGCGCGATGTCGGTTTGATCGCCGTCCAGAACAATTTTTCTCTGAGATCGTGAGCCGTTGAAAAGATGACCGAACTTTTCCCGAAGACCCACACTGTCGATATTGCCGGCGAGAAGATCGCCCTGCCGATCGTCAAGATCCACGATACGCTCGCCATCTCATTGTTGATGGTGATCGACATGGGCGTGAAGTTCGGCGAGCGCATCGGCGCCGCGATGGCCAAGCGCTTCGCCGCGAAACAGCCCGACATCGTTGTCGGCAGCGCCACTTTGGGCATTCCCGTCGCCATCGAACTGTCGCGCCATCTCGGCCTCGATCAATACGTGATCTTGCAGAAGTCGCCGAAAATCCATCTGGGTGACGCGCTGGTCGAACAGGTGAAGTCGGTGACTTCAGCCGGGTCGCAGCGCCTGCTGCTCGACCGTCAGGCCATCAAATTGCTCAAGGGCAAGCGCGTCGTCATTGTCGATGACGTGGTGGCGACGGGATCGAGCATGGCGGCGGCCGTTCGTCTCGTCCGCCAGGCCGGCGGCGACATCGTCGGCATCGGCGTTATCCTGACCGAAGGCCACGACTGGCGGCCGGTGCTTGGCGACGATGCCAAGCTGGTCACCGGTCTTGGCCACATTCCGCAGTTCAAGATCGCCAACGGCATCGCCACGCCCGATCCGGCGACCGAAGCGGATGCCGTACCTGCGCATTAAGGGTTCAGGGTCGAAGCCTCCCCGGACACAAAGATCGCAGACCTATTCCTATCCAATCGGATCGCGCGTCGGATCGTAAAGCAGGTGCAGACGGCTCGCTGCCTGCTGGCCGAAGGCGATCAGCATCGCCTTGCGCCGCGCCGCGTTGAGCACATGCTCCGATGGCGGGCGAATAATCTCGGCGCCGAATTTGTCGGCGACGATCAGCCCGCATTCCTTCGGAAAAATCTCCAGCGGCACGTCCGCATGGGTGGCGAAGGAGAAGTGATCGCAATAGTCGCGATATTCATGCCATTTCTTGTCGGTACGAAAATCGATGACGCTCGATTTCACCTCAACGATATGAAAGCGCCCGTCACCGCCAAGCCCGATCACATCGGCACGCCGGCCATTGTTCAGCGGCATTTCGACAAGCGATTCCAGCCGATGCGCGCGCATCAATCGCTGCACGCCGCGCATCACCATGGCCGCATGCGCGGACTGGCGTTTGTCTTCGGGCGGAATGGGTGATTCGGTATTCATCTAGGGCTTCTTGATCAGCCCCGATCTAAATCCCGATGCGGCCGCATGGCAAGAATGGGTCCGTCCAGCGTTTGCACCTGTGCCACCGCCACGCCGAAAATATCGCTCAACTGGTCTGTTTTCAGGAGGTCTTGCGGCGGGCCATCGGCCACAAGGCGCCCGTCCTTGAAGGCGAGCAGGCGCGTCGCATAGCGCACGGCGAAGTCGATGTCGTGAATGACGGCGATGACGAGCGCGCCCGATTCGGCGCGCTGGCGGAACAGCGCCATCACCCGCAATTGATGCGCCGGATCGAGTGAATTCAGGGGTTCGTCGAGCAGAACGATCGGTTGCGGCCCGACCATCGCCCGGGCCAGCAGCGCGCGCATGCGTTCGCCGCCGGATATCCGGTCGACGCCGCGCTCGGCCAAAGCCACGAGATCGAAATCCTGCAATTGCCGCTCGACCGCCGGATCATCGCCGGCAGCCTGTGCATCGAACGGCATCAGGCCCAAGGCCACGATGTCGCGCACCGGCACCGGCCAGATCGGTTGGCGCATGTCTTGCGGCAGATAGGACAGGGCTTTGGCCTTCTGCGGCAGCGACAGACGTTCGATCGTCGTGCCATTGATCGCGATCGTGCCGGTGATCGTCATCTGGCCGGCGAGTGCCCGCAGGAACGTCGTCTTGCCCGAACCATTGGGGCCGATCACCGCGACGAACTGGCCGCCATCAAGCGATACGCTCACATCCTCGATGATCGCACGGCCGGCGAGCGACACGCTTAGGCGATCGATGCGGAGCTGGGTGGTTGCGGCACTCATGCGCGATCATCCAGCCGATAGGGGCGGGCGATGACGAGATAGAGGAAACACGGCGCGCCGATCACCGCCATCAAGGCGCCGACGCGAATTTCGCTCGTCGCCGGAATGAGCTTCACCAACACGTCGGCCGCCGTGGTCAGAATGGCGCCAGCCAGAGCCGAAGGCAGCAGCACCGCTTGCGCGTCGGAACGCACGAAGGGCCGCACCATATGCGGCGCCAGCAGGCCGACGAAACCGATGGCGCCGGAAACCGCCGTGCCGGCGCCGACGCCGAGCGCGATGCCGGCGCTGGTGATCAGCGACACCCGCCAGATGTCGAAGCCCAGCGATGTCGCTGTCTCTTCGCCAAGCGTCAGCGCCTTATAGGCCGGGCCGCACCAGAACAGCGCGGCCGCGCCGACGATGATGAAGGGCAGCGACAAAACCACATGCCACATCGAACGGTCGGTGAACGAGCCCATCAGCCAGAAGACGATCTCCGTCACGGCGTAAGGGTTCGAGGAGAGCGACAGGATCAGTGAAATGGCGGCGGCGGCGAGGCTGCCGATCATCAGGCCGATGAGCAGAAGTGAAATCACGCCGCCGACCCGGCGCACGACCAGCAAAGTCGCCAGCATGGCCAGCAGCGCGCCGACGATGGCGGCCAGCGGCAAAGCCAGCGAGAAGGCATCGGCGAGGCCGGAATAGATCATCAGCACGGCGCCGAGCGCCGCCGCCTGCGGCGTACCCAAAACGGCCGGCTCGGCCAGCGGATTGCGGCTCAACCCCTGCACGGCCGCGCCGGCGAGGCCCAGCATGCCGCCGATGGAGAGCGAGAGAATGAGGCGCGGCAGCCGGATTTCGCGCAGGATGATCGCGGCGGTCTCGCTTTGCCCCGTCAGGCCGAGAAAGAGTTCGGACAGCGACAGATGCGCCGGCCCCAGCATCAAGGACAGAACGGCGACGACGACCAGCGCGATGGTGAGCAGAAGCAGAAAGGCTCCGGAGGCGGCCGCAGCGCTCCGGAGCCTGGGTCGTTCAGCAGACGTGACGTTCGTCGAACCTACCATGTCACCTTCAAGCCGGCGTAGATGGCGCGGCCGGTCACGCCATAATCCCGGATCTCTTGATAGCGCGCATTGGTGATGTTTTCGAGCCGGGCGTAAGCGGTGATGTAATCGTTGAACTTATAGCTGGCGCGCAGATCGGCCCGGCCATATTGCGGCAGGGTCACGCGGCCATAGGGGAAGTCGTTGCTGACGTCGGTGCGGGTCGAGGCGGCGTAGATGCGGCCTTCCACTTCCAGGTTCGGGATGCCGGTATAGATGAGCGACAGGCTGCCCTGCTGGCGCGGCCGGCGTAAAAGGCCGATCTGCTTGTCCTCGTCGACGGCGGTCATGCCGGTAAAGGTGGCGCGGGCCCGCCAGGTGTCGGGAACGATGACCGCATCGATCGAAGCTTCGACGCCGCGAATGCGGGCATGACCGACGTTGTAATATTGGCCGATGAAGAAATTGGCCGCCGGATTGAAGTCGATCAGGTTGCGATACCAGCTATCGAACAGGGTCACCGAGGCTTTCACGCGACCGTCGAGTAAGGTCTGGTCGATGCCCGCTTCATAAGAGAAGTTCTGTTCCGGCCGCAGGCTTGGCAGACCATAGATGCTGAAGCGCTGATAGAGCGAAGCGGCATGGGCGCCGGTGCCGGCGCTGACGCGCAGTCGCGTGCCGGTTTCCTCGATGCGATAGGCGGCGGTGGCACGCCAGGTCGGGAACACGGTCTTGTTGTCGATCGCATCGATGCGCCCGCCCAAGGTCAGGTCGAGCCGGTCGAGCAGCGTGATGCTATGCTGGGCGAACACCGAATTGGTGACCTGTGTGCCCCAGAACGGCATCGAAACCGTATAGGGCGCCTGCAGCCAGTTCTCGCGCGTCGAAGCGGTTTCGCGCTCCGACTTGGCGCCGAAGATGAACTGGCCATAGGTGCCGAGATTGGCCGTGCCCTGATATTCGACGCCGAGGCGACGCGAACGGAAGGTCGTGTCGCAATTGTAGCTGTTGAAGAACGTGTCGAAACACGACTGCTCCAGCCGGTTGAACCGTTCGATGAGGCTCGAATAGATGGTCAGCGAATTCTTCAGCACGCCGCCGAACGGATCGAAATTGGCGCGCACGAACGCGGTGGTGACGAACTGCCGCCCCTTGTTGAAGCGCGTGTCCTTGTCGGCCGGCATGAAGGCGCCAGGATTGTCGAAGCGGGCGAAATCGGCGAAGCGCGTCAGTCCGACATCGACGGAGAAACTGTCGGACGGCGTGAAGGTCACCCGCGCCGAACCGGCGAATTTGTCGGTCTTGTCGTTTTCCAGCGGCTGCGTCAGCGTGCTGGTGATGCGACCGATGCGATAGCCGTAGCGCGAGAAACCGTCGCTGTGAAAGCCGGTCAGCGAGAAGGCATAGGACACTTTGTCGGTCGCGCCCGACACGGCGCCGGTCGCCGAAATCGTGCCATAGCTGCCCGCTTCCACCTGCACGCTGCGGCGCATCGCGCGCTCGCCCTTGCGGGTGAGGACATTGATCACGCCGCCCATGGCATCGGAGCCATAGAGCGCCGATTGCGGGCCGCGTACGATTTCGATGCGGTCGATGTCGACGGCCGACAATGCGCCGAAGTCGAGCGCGCCATCGGTGCTGGACGCATCGCCGACGCGAATGCCGTCGATCAGCACGAGCGTCTGGCCGGGCGTGGACCCACGCAGCGAGACATTCGACAGGGAACCGGGGCCGCCGCTTTCCGTGAAATTGAGGCCGGGCGTGCCGCGCAGCACGTCGGCAAGGCTCTTGGTGCCGTAGTTCTGAATCTCTTCGGCCGGAATGACCGTCACGCTTGCACCCAGCCGTTCGATCGGCAGCGGCGTGCGATTGGCGGTGACGACCAGCGTCGGCAGCGGCACATAGCCTGGCGTGGTGATCTGCCCTGGGTTAGCGTCCTGCGCCTGCGCCGCCTGCGGCAGAAACGGTGCGGACAAACAAAAAACGCCAGCCACGATGGCGGCGTTGCCAGGGAAACGATGCGTCACAATAGACCTCCTGCCATCCCACCGACGGCGCGAGAAAAACTGGGATGTTGGCCGGTCTCCTGGCTTGCGGATCATCGCTGGCTTCGCGTCTTCCCGGGCGATCACCCAGTGACTTGGTACGAAGTCAGCTCATCGCTTACAGTTGCGGGGGCAGCTACGGCATCGGTTTCCCTCACCGTATTCCCGTTTCACCCCATCGCTGGGGCACCAACGATTGTGACCCTATAGAGGCGTTTTTGCGAATGCAAGGTGGCAAGGCCCACAGGTTAGGACGAAGAACGGCGCTGCTGGCGGCCATGCTTGTCACGTCAAGCCTGGCGCAAGGGCAGCAGTCCGCGCCACATCCCTCGATTGTCTCTGCCAATCTCTGCGCCGATCAGCTCGTGCTGGCGCTGGCCGATCGCCAGCAGATCGTCTCCCTCAGTCCCTTTGCCAGGGATGCGAATATCTCGTTTCTCGCCCATGAGGCCGCGGGGGTGCCGCGGAATACCGGCGCCGCCGAGGAATTGATCCGTCTCTCCGCCGATCTCATCGTGCTTGGCCGCTACGATAACAGGCTGACGCGGGATTTCCTCACGACCAAGGAACGGCCCTTCGCCATGGTCGATTCCTGGGTCAGTCTCGACGAGACCCGGCAGGAGATCGCCGGCCTGGCCGCCCGCTTCGGCCATGCCGAGCGCGGCGCGGCTTTGATCGCCACCATCGATGCAAGCACCGGCGCGCTGGAAGCCCTGGCGAGCAAGGTGCCGCAGCGCAGCTTCCTCATCCTGCATCGGCGCGGCTATGTCCTGCATGCCGGGCTGGCCGGCGATCTCGCCGTCAAGGCAGGCTTGCGCAATGCCGCCGGCGACGTGGGGCTGCGGGCCAACGGCTTCGTCGATCTGGAACGGGTGGTCGCGGCCAGGCCTGATTACCTGATGGTGGCGGAAAGCGCCGACCGTCCGGAAGACCAGGGCGAGGCCTTGCTCGAACATCCGGCCCTGCGCCGGCTTTATCCGCCCGCCCGGCGCCTGGTCGTGCCCGACCTGCTCACCATATGCCCCGGTCCCGCCATCCCCGCCCTGGCGGCGAGATTGGCCCAGGAAATCACTGCCAAGGTGCGGTGAAGCCGCGTCAAAAGGTTCCGGCCATTTCGACACTCATGTCGCCGATTGCGCCATGGCGGAAACAGCCGTTTGAGCTAGACTGTTCGCCGATCGCCGGTCGGTACAGAAAAACTCCAGCGCGACATGGATCCCGCCGGCCGATCTCGCACATTGGGAGAGAAACATGGCCGCTGAGACCGTCACCGCGCAAATCCCCGCCGAGGAACTGGAAGCGCGGCACCTGGAAGCCGAGAAAAGATATGGCAACTTCCGCTACCAGAAGCCGGAAGGTGTCAGTGCGGGAAAGGGCTTTGTCGCGCTGCACCGGACCGATCTGTTCAAGGCCGTCGTGCAAATCGTCAAAAAGGGCGGCGGCGAAAACAACCTTCACTATCATTCAAGGGTCGATACGTTCTGGATGGTGATCAAGGGCCGCGTCCGCTTCTACGGACCCAATGACGTGCTGATCGGCGAATTCGGTCCCAACGAAGGCACGGTGACGCCGCGCTTTTCGCGCTACTGGTTTGAAAGCGCCGGCGACGAAGAACTCGAGCTTCTGCAAGTCGCCGCCTATGCGCCACACGCCAAGGACGGCGGCCGCACGGACGTCTCCGCGCAACGCTTCGTACCGGGAACGGGCGAGCTCTATTCCGCTGCGGAGAAGAAATAGGTGGAAGACGAGGCTTTACCTGCACAGACACGCGCGGCGTGATCCGGAGCCAGGGGCAGCCCTATCCCTTGATCCACAGCGGCAGCCCCGCCACCACCAGCACCACTTTGACAGCGGTGGCGGCCACCGCCTGATTGAGCCGCCCCTGAGCGTCGCGGAAGGCGCGGCCGAGCGCGTTCTCCGGCACGATGCCGAACCCCACCTCGTTGCTGACCAGGATGAGCGGATGTGGGCAGGCGGCGACGGCTTCCGTCAGCGCCTGGCTCTGGGCCGTAACGTCCTGCCCGGCCAGCATCACGTTGGCGAGCCACAGCGTCAGGCAGTCGACGACGACGGTCACGTCATCAGCGGCGGCCGCCGCGATCGCCTCGGGCAGCGCCAGCGGCGCCTCGATGGTCGTCCAGTCAGCGCCTCGCTCCGCCCGGTGGTGGGCGATACGCGCGGTCATTTCGGCATCGCCAGCCGTGGCGGTGACGATGATCCGCTTCCGCAAACGGGCGCTTTCGGCCAATTGCTGCGCGAAACGGCTCTTGCCGGAGCGGGCGCCGCCTAAAATCAGGGTTGTTTGAGCCGCCATCCGCTCCGTTTCCTTTTCCGTAGCGCTGCCTATGCTAGCAATTCCTCACATCGTCCAGGGCTGCCTTAGAACTCGCAATGAATCCCATTCTCGCTGATCTGCCGACCACCATTTTCGACGTCATGTCCGGGCTTGCCCGCGATCTCAATGCCATCAATCTCGGCCAGGGCTTTCCGGACGATCCGGGGCCCGAAGATGTGCGCCGCGCCGCCGCAGATGCGGTGCTGAACGGCTACAACCAATATCCGCCGATGATGGGTCTGCCGGAACTGCGCCAGGCGATCGCGGCGCATTACCGCCATTTCCAGGGCCTGGAGCTCGATCCGATGACCGAGGTCATGGTGACATCGGGCGCCACCGAGGCTTTGGCCGGGGCGCTGATGGCGGTGATCGAGCCGGGCGACGAGGTCGTGCTGTTCCAGCCGATGTATGACGCCTATCTGCCGCTGGTGCAGCGCGCCGGCGGCGTGCCGAAATTCGTCAATCTGCGCCCGCCGTCCTGGACCATGGCACGCGAGGATCTGGAGCGCGCCTTCGGCCCCAAGACCAAGGCGGTCGTCTTCAACAATCCGCACAATCCCTGCGGCGTCGTCTATGAGCGCGAGCAGCTCGAACTGCTGGCGGAATTCTGCGTCAAACACGATGTCGTCGCCATCTGCGACGAGGTCTGGGAACATCTCGTCTTCGACGGCCGCAAGCATATCCCGCTGATGAGCCTGCCTGGCATGCGCGAACGCACGGTCAAGATTGGCTCGGCCGGCAAGATCTTTTCGCTCACCGGCTGGAAGGTTGGCCTCGTCGCGGCGGCGCCCGCTGTCATGAAAGGCCTGTCCAAGGCGCATCAATTCATCACCTTCACCACGCCGCCGAACCTGCAGATTGGCGTCGCGCATGGCTTGCTGAAAGACGACGCCTATTTCTCCACCATGCGCCAGACGTTCCAGGCGAGCCGCGATCGCTTCACCGCCGGCCTCAAGGATGTCGGTTTCAAGGTGATCCCGAGCCAGGGCACCTATTTCGTGACCATCGATATCAGTGAACTCGCCATTTCCGACGATGTGACCTTCGCGCAAAAGCTGGTGCGCGAATTCGGTGTGGCGACCATACCGGTGTCGGCTTTCTATGCGGAGAATGTCTATCGCAGTGCGGTGCGGTTCTGCTTCGCCAAAAAGGACGATACGCAGGACCGAGCCCTCGAACGCTTGCACAAGGCCGCCCCTGCCTTCGGACTTCCAGGAAAATAAGAAAAGCAAGGACTAAGAAATGCGGAAACTCGTCACCTCTTTTGTCGCGCTGCTGGCTCTTGCCGCGCCTGCTCTGGCTCAGACCAAAGTGGTGAACGTCTTCAACTGGTCCGACTATATCGACCAAAAACTTCTCGACGAATTCACCAAGCAGACCGGCATCAAGGTCGTTTACGACACCTATGATTCCAACGAGACCCTGGAAACGCGCTTGCTCGCCGGCAAGAGCGGTTATGACGTGGTGGTGCCGTCGGGCACTTTCCTGCAGCGGCAGATCAAGGCGGGCATCTATCAAAAGCTCGACCGCGCGAAACTGCCGAACCTGTCGGAAATCTGGCCGGAGATCGCCACGCGGCTGTCGGCCTATGATCCCGGCAACGAATATTCCGTCAACTATATGTGGTTCACCACCGGCATTGCCTTCAACGTGGAGAAAGTGAAGGCGCGTCTCGGCGAGCGGGCGATCGACTCCTGGGACATGATTTTCAAGCCGGAGAATCTCAAGAAAGTCGCCGACTGCGGCGTCTATATGCTCGACAGTCCCGAGGATATTCTGGCGGTCGCGCTGCGTTATCTCGGCCTCAATCCGGAAACGCGCAACCAGACCGAGATCAAGCGGGCGGCCGATCTCGTCATGCAGGTCAAACCCTATATCCGCAAATTCCACTCGTCCGAATATATCAATGCGCTCGCCAACGGCGATATCTGCATGGCGGTGGGCTGGGCCGGCGACAGTTTTCAGGCGCGCAACCGGGCGCGCGAGGCCGGCAATGGCATCGTCATCGACTATGTGATCCCCAAGGAGGGCACGCTGATGTCGATGGACAATCTCGCCATCCCCAAGGATGCCGAACATGTCGACGAGGCCTATGCCTTCATCAACTTCTTGCTGCGGCCGGAGGTCGCCGCCCGCAACAGCACGGTGACCAATTTCGCCAGCGGCGTCTTGAAAGCCAAGGCTTTGCTCGCGCCCGAGATCGCCGACAACAAGTCGATCTATCCCGACGAGGCGACCATGCGCCGCCTCTTCACCGTCACGCCGTATGACCAGACCTTGCAGCGTTACGTGACGCGCGAATGGACGCGGATCAAGACGGCGCGGTGAGCGTGAAGTTGGTGGGCGCTTGCGCGCATCTTGGTGTCATCCCGGACGCACCATAGGTGCGATCCGGGAACCAGGGGCAAAAGCTCCAGCCATTCCACATTCTACAACACGCCCCTGGCCCCCGGATCACGCTGCGCCTGTCCGGAGTGACACGAAGGTCGAGGCCGTCAACAAGTCTTCCGCCTGCGCTCAAATCTTTGATCGTCACCGCCGGCTGTTTGCAAAACATTCATCCCGGAACGCGGGCTGCGTCCGGGATGATATTCGACATCGTTATGGGAAAGCGCGAAACCCTTACTCGGTCAGCATGCGCTTGAGCAGTTCGAGCTCTTCCGACAGCGGATTGTCGGACTTCGACAAGGCTTCGATCTTGCGCACCGCATGCAACACGGTGGTGTGATCGCGTCCGCCGAAGCGGCGGCCGATCTCCGGCAGCGAGCGCAGGGTGAGAACCTTGGCCAGATACATGGCGATCTGGCGCGGGCGCACCACGGTTGCCGTGCGGCGCGACGACAAGATATCGGATTTTGAGACGTTGTAGTGGCTGGCAACGAGCTTCTGAATATCTTCGATGCGCACGCGCTTCGGTTCGCTGGTGCGCACCAGATCGCGAATGGCGCTTTCGGCCATTTCCACCGTCAGCGGCGCGCCGGCCAAGGTCGAATGGGCGATCAGGCGATTGATGGCGCCGTCGAGATCGCGGCCATTGGTCTGAATGGCATTGGCGACATATTTGAAGACGCTTTCTGGCACGTTGAACGCCGGATGGGCCGCTTTGGCGGTGGCAACGAGCGATTCCACCATCTTGAGCCGCAGGCTTTCGTCGAACGGGCGCATCTGCACGCACAGACCGCCCGACAAGCGCGAACGGGTGCGCTCGTCGATGTTCTCGAGATCGGACGGCGGCCGGTCGGCGGCGATCACCACCTGGCGGCGTGCATCGATCAGCGCGTTCAGCGTGTGGCAGAACTCCTGCGGAATCGATTTGCCACGCAGGAATTGCACGTCGTCGATCACGAGCGTGTCGATGCCGCGCAGCTTCTCTTTGAATTGAATGGCGGTCTGCGTGCGCAGGGCCGCGACGAAGCTATACATGAAGCGCTCGGCCGTCAGATAGATGACCTTCTGCCCGTTGGCGGCGGCTGCATGGGCGATCGCCTGCAACAGATGCGTCTTGCCGAGGCCGACCGAGGAAAAGATGTAGAGCGGATTGAACTGTGTCGGTTCATCGCGTGTGCCGCGGGATACTTTCATCGCCGCCGCATGGGCGAGCTGGTTCGGGCCACCGACGATGAAGGAATCGAAGGTGAAGTGTTTGTCGAGCGGCGCGCCGGCGAAAGCATCGTTCGGTTCCACATCGGTCGGCATAACATCGGCCTTGCGCGCGGCCGGCGCGAGAACGGCGCTCGCGCGAACCGGCGATGCTTCGTGATGCGATTCACCCGCGCTGCTCACGGCATTTTGCGGCTGCCCGACGAGAACGGGGCGTCGCACGCTGGAGCGCACGTCGACGATGACATGGGTGGCGCCGGAGAATTCAGCGGCGACCGCGAACGTCAGGCGCTCAAGATAATGCGACTGAATCCAGCTTTTGAGGAACTTCGTGGGAACCGAACAGAACAACGTCGTTCCGTTCATGCGCTCGAATTCGAGCCGCGCGAACCACGAGCTGTAAACGTCCTTGCCGACTTCGCTACGCAGACGCTGACAGACCCGTTCCCAAGCGACATTCATTTCGTTGCGCTGCGCTGTGTCCGCGCCAGCTGAGGCCGGGCGCAGTTCGTGATGGTCTGAAGCGGGTTGCGAGTTGAATGTCATGGCAATGTCCAAAGAATAACCGTCCGTCGTCTGGCATGGCCAAACGGCAACGCACGGAGATGATGAGTGGTTTCTGTGCTGAAATTGAGCCTGATCAGCTATGAACAGCGATCGATGTCAAGGCCCGACAGAGCGCGAACTCGGCAAAGCGGAAAAAACAATTCTTTCGAAACAATCGATGATGAAATTGAGATCCGCCGCCATGTCCCCGTCTCCGTTTGCAGTTGTTCTGCATCTTGCTTGGCCTCTGTCATCGAGCTTGTCCCCAGTCGACAACAGCAATCACTTGCACGTTCCAACGACACGCACCTGCCTCGTTCATTCTTTCTGAAAATGTTTAAACGCTACCGCGAGAGAACATGTTTCTCGTGCGGCAAGCCCGCGCCGTCAGATCAACTTATTCACTGCTGTGAACAACGTGCAACACAAAGCGCAAGCGCGGCTCGAAATAAATATTCACGCGTGTGCGGCTTTTCGATTGACGCGGATAAATGGCTGATTCCGCGCGACAAGAAATTTACGCATTTTCGTCGCAATTGACGCTCTAAAACATTGGAGGCGATGCGACGACGTCAGAGTCACGATTGAACATGGCTTGCACGCAGAGCGTTTTAAGCTTGCCCTGCAAAACGCTGATTCATTGAAGGATTATTTGCTCGGTAAAATTCGCTGCACGAATGCTGCGTGACGACGAAGTGACAATCACAAAACAAAAAGCCCGGATCGATCGATCCGGGCTTTTAGATTCAGTTCAATGACAAAGCGTTTGCGCTCTAAAATCAGAGAGCCTTCACGCGATGAGCAAGACGCGAAACCTTACGCGACGCGGTGTTCTTGTGCAGGATGCCCTTCTGTGCCGCGCGCATGATGATCGGCGCAGCGGTGTCGAAAGCCGACTTGGCAGCAGCGGCATCACCGGAAGCGATGGCCTCTTCGAGCTTGCGAACATAAGTGCGCATCGCGCTGCGGCGCGAGCGGTTGACCGCGGTGCGACGCGCGATCTTTCTGACAGCCTTGCGGGCCGACGTTGTGTTAGCCATGTGTTGTCCTCGAAAAATGCCGGGCATCAGCCCGGCAAGAATTTCAGCGACTGGCCAGACAAGGGCCCGTCATGAGGGGGCCCTTTTAGGCGTAATAGCCCGCCGCGTCAACGTATCAGAGTCCGTCAAAGAGCGCGGTCGAGAGATAGCGTTCGGCGAAGTCGGGCAGGATGGCAACGATATTTTTACCTTCCATGCCGGGCCGCGCCCCGATCTCCAGGGCTGCCGCCACGGCGGCGCCCGCCGAAATGCCGACCGGGACACCTTCCAGCCGGGCCAGTTTCCGGGAGGTGTCGAAAGCGGTCTGATTGCCGACGGTCACCACTTCGTCGATGACCGTACGGTCAAGGATGGCGGGGACGAAACCGGCGCCAATACCCTGGATCTTGTGCGGGCCGGGCTGGCCGCCCGACAGGACCGGGGAATCCTCGGGCTCCACGGCGACGATCTTGAGACCCGGCCGGCGCGGCTTCAGCACCTGGCCGACGCCGGTGATGGTGCCGCCCGTGCCGACGCCGGAAATGATGACATCGACCTCGCCCTTGGTGTCGTTCCAGATCTCTTCGGCCGTAGTTTTGCGATGAATCTCTGGATTGGCGGGGTTTTCGAACTGTTGCGGGATGATGGCGCCCGGCGTCGCGGCGACGATCTCGTTGGCCTTGGCAATCGCGCCCTTCATGCCCTGGGCGGCCGGCGTCAGCACCAGTTCGGCGCCCAGAAGCGCCAGCATCTTGCGTCGTTCGATCGACATCGATTCCGGCATTACCAGCATGAGTTTATAGCCGCGCGCCGCCGCAACGAAAGCGAGTGCGATGCCCGTATTGCCCGAGGTCGGCTCGACCAGGGTGGATTTGCCCGGCTGGATTTTGCCGGCCGCTTCCAGCGCGTTGATCATGGCGACGCCGATGCGGTCCTTGACGCTGGAGATCGGGTTGAAGAACTCGAGCTTGGCCAGGATATTGGCTTTTACGCCGGCATCATCGGCAATGCGCTTGAGACGGATGATCGGCGTATTGCCGATGGTGTCGGTGATGGAGTCGTAAACTCCGCCGCGGCCGGGCGCCTTCGTGGTCTGGCCTGATTTTGCTTCCGCCATGGGAGCCCTCCTTCGGAATTACCATACAAAAATTGTCTAAATAGTAGAATACCAAGCCTAGATCGTAAAATCAATCGTGGCCTTGGCATCGCTGACCGCCGCGGCGGTCTCCGCCTGCCGGCACAAATCCTCCACCGTGGAACGGTCGAGGATGGCCAAAAGCTCCTTGCTGGCATCGGCGATCAGCGGAACGATCACCTTGTCCACCAGTGGCGAGGCCGTCCGGTCCTCGCCCTGATCGTCAAAACTTTCCGACATGGCCGCCCGGACGATCTCGCCCACCGAGATGCGGCGGCGTTCGCGCGCCAGTTCATAGCCGCCGCGTGGTCCCCGTACGCCTTTCAGGATATTGGCATGGACCAGCGCCTGGAGCAGTGTTTCAAGGTGCCGGGGCGGCAATTGATGCCGTCCGGCCAGGGTTTTGGCAGCCACGGGCGAGGGGCGCGCATGCAGCGCGATGTCAACGACGGCCGCAATGGCCAGGACAGCCCGACGCGATAACAGGATCATTTCTCGCCATCCCGCCGGCCCGTCGATCCGAAACCGCCGGCGCCGCGCGCCGAACTGGCCAGGGTCGATGTCTCTTCGAATTCGAGCTGGCTGACTGGGGCGATCACCATTTGCGCAATGCGATCGCCACGCGCAATGACAAAGGGCTCCTCGCCCAAATTGATCAGGATCACTCCAATTTCCCCCCGGTAATCACTGTCAACCGTACCCGGAGCATTCAGCACCGTCACCCCATTTTTAAGGGCAAGGCCAGAGCGGGGGCGAACCTGGGCTTCATAGCCATCCGGCAAGGCGATCGACAGGCCCGTCGGCACCAGGCGGCGCTGGCCGGGCGCCAGCGATACCGGTTCGTCGGCTGCGACGGCTGCGACGAGATCGAGCCCGGCTGCGCCGGTACTCTGATAACGCGGCAGATCGAGACCTTCACCATGGGGCAGGCGGACCACGGGAACACGCACCATATTCATGCGTCGGCCTCGAGACGTTGGGCCAATAAAGCGATGAGTTTCACTGCAACTTCGTCCTTCTTCATCTTCGGCCACGTTTCTATGCCGGCCGCCGTGACGATGTGAACTGTATTTTCGTCGCCCCCCATGACGCCGGTCGCGGGACTGACGTCATTGGCAACGATCATGTCGCATTTCTTGCGCGCGAGCTTCTGGCGCGCATAGTCCTCGACATTCTGCGTCTCGGCGGCGAAGCCGACGACAAGCTTGGGCCGCTGCTGTTTCAACGTCGAAACGGTGGCGAGGATGTCCGGATTTTCGGCGAAGGTCAGCACCGGCGCGTCCTTGCCCTTCTTGATCTTGTTGTCGCTCGTCTGCGCCACACGCCAATCGGCGACGGCGGCGGCGGCGATGAAGAGATCGGCCGGCAGCGCCTGGCGCGTAGCCTCCAGCATCTCTTGCGCGGTCTCCACATGCACGGTCGTCACGTCTCTTGGATCGGGCAGTGTCACCGGCCCGCTGATCAAGGTCACTTTCGCGCCGGCCGCCGCGACGGCTGCCGCGATCGCATGTCCCTGTCGTCCCGACGAGCGATTGGCGATGTAACGCACCGGATCGATCGGCTCGTGCGTCGGTCCCGACGTGATCACCACATGCTTGCCGCGCAGTGCATTCGCCGTTTCGCCATTCGGCAGAGCGATGACGGTAGAATGTTTGAGCATCTCTTCGATGCCACCGACGATTTCGAGCGGCTCGCTCATCCGTCCTGGCCCGAATTCGCCGCAGGCCATCGATCCATCAACGGGACCAACGAAGACGACGCCGTCGTCCCGCAGCCGTTGCACATTGCGTTGCGTCGCCGGATGCAGCCACATGCGCAGGTTCATTGCGGGCGCGACGAGCGTGCGCTTGTCGGTGGCCAGCAGCAGTGTTGAAGCCAGATCGTTCGCCAGACCATTTGCCATTTTAGCAAGCAGGTCGGCGGTGGCGGGCACGACGACGAGCAGATCGGCATCGCGCGACAATTCGATATGGCCCATCTCGGCTTCGTCGGTCAGCGAGAACAGGTCTTCATTGACCTTCTCTCCCGACAAGGCAGCGACCGACAGCGGCGTGACGAAATGGGCGGCGGCCGGCGTCAGCACGGCACGCACACTGGCGCCGCGTTCGCGCAGCCGTCGGATCAGGTCGAGCGCCTTATAGGCGGCGATGCCGCCACCGATTACCAGGAGAATCCGCTTGCCTGTCAGCATGTTCCCACCACGGGCGCCAGAGGATGGCGCAAAGGCCAGAGACTATCGCAGCATGAGCGCGACCGCCAGAAGGGCGGCGATCGCCCATGGGGCCAGCCATTTCCAGGTCTCGCCGGCCGGCGGCGCCTGTTTCTGCGCCCGCTCGCTGTCGAAGATGAAATGCTCGTCGCTGATCCGCCGCGCCACCGCTTCGGCGCGGTCGAGCAGATCAGGCAGTTGGAAGGCGATCTTGCCGAGATTGGCGACGCCGCGTCCCGCTTCCTGGATGATGCCGGCGGGGCCGAGCTTTTCCTTGATCCACTCGCCGATGACGGGTTCCGCCGTCTTCCACATGTCGAGGCGCGGATCGAGCGAACGCGCCACGCCTTCGACGACCACCATGGTCTTTTGCAGCATCACCAGTTCGGTGCGCGTCTTCATCTCGAACAGAGCGGTGATCTCGAACAGCAAGGTCAACAGTTTCGCCATCGAGATTTCATCGGCCTTGCGCGAATGGATCGGCTCGCCGATGGCGCGGATGGCTTGGGCGAAATCGGCGACGCGCTGCGACGAGGGCACATAGCCCGCCTCGAAATGCACTTCGGCGACGCGCTGATAGTTGCGCGTGATGAAGCCGAACAGGATTTCGGCGAGAAAGCGCCGCTCCTTCGGACCCAGGCGCCCCATGATGCCGAAGTCGACGGCGACGAGCCGGCCCTCGCGATCGACGAACAGATTGCCCTGGTGCATGTCGGCGTGAAACAGGCCGTCGCGCACCGCGTGGGTGAGGAAGGATTGGATGACGATACGGCCGAGCTTTTCGCGATCGAAACCGCCGCGCTCCAAGGCGGCGATATCCGACAGTGGCACGCCATCGATCCATTCGAGCGTCAGCACATCCTTGGCGGTGAGGTTCCAATCGACATTGGGCACGCGAAAATCGCGATCCGCGGCGACATTCTCGCCGAATTCCGATGCGGCCGCCGCTTCCAGGCGAAAGTCCATCTCCATGCGCACGGTGCGCGCCAGGGTTTCGACGATACCGATGAAACGCAATCGTTGCGCTTCCGTCGACCAGCGTTCGGCCAGGCGCGCGGCAAAAAACATGTCGCTCAGATCGCGCGCGAAGCGCCGTTCGATGCCGGGCCGCAGCACTTTCACGGCCACTTCGCGGGTGCCGTCGCCATCCGAAACCGTCGCTTTATGCACTTGCGCGATGGAGGCGGCGGCCACCGGTTCGCTGAAGGTGGAGTAGATCTCGGCGAGCTTCTTATCGAACGATCGTTCGATGACCTTGACTGCCTCGTCGCGCGGGAACGCCGGCATCCGGTCCTGCAAAGCTTCCAGCTCGCGTGCCGAATTCATGCCGACGATGTCGGGCCGCGTCGCCAGAAACTGGCCGAGCTTCACATAAGAAGGACCAAGCCGCGCCATGGCGCGCGTCAGGCGCGAGCCGGTGCCACCCGTCGTGCGCCGCGCGATCAATTTGGCAAGTGCCAAGGGCGCGCGCGCCGGCGGCGGCAGCATGCCGGCATCGACATTTGAAAACACGCCCTCGCGCGCCATCACGAAAGAGGCGTGCGCCAGGCGAAAGATATGACCGACCGCTTGAAACAAGGAGGGTTCCTACAGCTTCCAGCCGGAGTGAATGGCCACTATGCCGCCGCTCAGACGTTGAAAGCGGGCGCGCTGGAAGCCGGCCTCTTCCACCATCTGGCGGAAGGTTTCCGGCGGCGGGAACTGCGCGATCGATTCCACCAGATAGCGGTAAGGCTGGCCGTCGCCGGTCACCACCTTGCCGATCGCTGGGATCGCGGTGAAGGAATAGGCGCGATAGATCTTGTCGAGCACCGGCATGTCGACTTCGGAAAATTCCAGGCATTGGAAATGCCCGCCCCGGCGCAGCACGCGCCAGGCTTCGCGCAAGGCCTTGTCGCGGCGCGGCACGTTGCGGATGCCGAAGGCGATCGTATAGCCGTCGAAGGAATTGTCCTCGAAGGGCAACTCCTCCGCATTGGCTTCGACGAAATCCACTTGGCCGTCGAGATGCCGCTTGATGGCGCGTTCGCGGCCGACATCGAGCATGGCGCCGTTGATGTCGGCGACCGTCACGCGCGTATCAGCCCCGCCCGCCTCGGCGATGCGGAAGGCGACGTCGCCGGTGCCGCCGGCCACGTCGAGATGGCGGAAGGCGCGGTGGCGGCTCAGGCCGATGCGCGCCACCAGAATGTCCTTCCAGACCCGGTGCAGACCCGCCGACATCAGATCGTTCATCAGGTCGTAGCGGCCGGCCACCTTATGGAAGACGTCGTTGACCAGCCCCTGCTTTTCGCCGAGTTGAACGCGCGAAAAACCGAAATCGATGTCGGAATCGGTGGTTTCGGCTGGTTTTTGATCGGTTTGCATGATGATCTCCGGCGGGACAGACCATAGCGCGCCTGCCGCCCGGAGGCTATGTAAGTCAATGGACACTTGAAGTCATCGTGAACATCCATAGCGTTTTGCCGTTTGGCGGAGCCAAACGTCGCAAAGACGCGTCAAACGAAAACCAACGCGCCCCGGACCGCTATGCCTGAACTGCCCGAAGTCGAAACCGTCCGCCGCGGCCTTGAGCCGCATATGACCGGCGCGACCTTCGCCGCCGTCGAACAGCGGCGTCCCGATCTGCGCTTTCCCTTTCCCGAACGTTTCGTCGAACGTCTTGAGGGCCGCCAGCTCGTCGGTCTCGGCCGCCGCGCCAAATATCTTGTCGGCGATCTCGATGACGGCACCACGCTGGTCATGCATCTGGGCATGAGCGGGTCCTTCCGCATCGAGCGCGACGGCGAGGAAGCGACGCCGGGTGTCTTCCAATACGATCGCTCCAAGGCGGCGGCGCATGATCATGTGACGTTCAAAATGTCGAATGGCGCGCGCATCATCTATAATGACCCGCGCCGTTTCGGCTTCATGCAACTCATCGCCCGCAGCGAGCTTGCGGCGCATCCGTATTTTGCCGAGATGGGCATCGAGCCTCTGGGCAACGAGCTTGACGGCGCCCATATCGCGGCGATCTTCGCCGGCAAGAAAACTCCTCTGAAAGCGGCACTTCTCGATCAGCGGCTGATCGCCGGGCTTGGCAATATCTATGTCAGCGAAGCGCTGCACCGCTCCGGTCTGTCGCCGCGCCGCGCCGCCGGTACGCTCGCCAAGAACAAAGGCCTCACCGCCGGCAAGGCCGATCTTCTGGCGGTCTCGATCCGCGATGTGCTGATGGAAGCGGTGGCGGCCGGCGGTTCATCCCTGCGCGATCATCGCCAGACCGATGGCACGCTGGGTTATTTCCAGCATTCCTTCCGGGTCTATGATCGCGAAGGCATCCCCTGCCCGACGCCGAAATGCACCGGCACCATTCAGCGCATCGTGCAATCGTGCCGCTCGACCTTCTTCTGCGGCAAATGTCAGCGGTGAGCGATCAGTCTTCGCGCTTATAGATCAGCGAAAACATCTGTTCGGCCGATTGCAGCCAGGCCTGGCGCTTGGCCTGGCTCCAGGTGACGCCGGGCGGCGGCAGGGTCGCCCACAGCGTCTGCATGAGCTGCTGCGCGGCTTCGTTCGAGGGCGCATGGTCGGCTGGGGGCGGTACTTCCGGCTGGATGTCCGCATCCGCCGGCTCGTCGCCGATGCCGATGCGCATGCGCTCCAGCAAGGCTTCCTGCCGGGCAAGGGCATTGCGCCGCTTGTTGGGGTTAATCGTGAAAGCCATGCGAGCCGTCCCAGCGCCGAGTGCGAAAAGGCAAGCTAGAACAAGAACCTTGCTACCCGGTTAAGTCGTAATACGGCGCCAGTTGGCGCCCCAACCGCGCCGCAATCGCCATCGAAGCTCCGACATCTTTCTCGGACTGCCCTCATGTCTAGAATGCGTGATCTGATCAAAACCGCCGTCGGCGCTTTCGCGCTCATGCTGGTGATGCGCTCCCTCGCCTTCGCCACCTATCATGTGCCGAGCGAAAGCATGGTCCCGACCCTGGAGGTCGGCGATCGGTTCGCCGCGCTCAAGTTTCCCTTCGGCTATAGCCGTTTCTCCGTCGTCGGCGGCGATTATCTGCCGCGCTTTCCAGGCGCGAGTGGTCGCATCCCGGCCATCCTGCCCAAGCACGGCGACGTGGTTGTGTTCCGACATCCGTCCGATGGCGACGACATGGTCAAGCGCGTCATCGGCCTGCCCGGCGACCGGGTCGCGATCAAAGCGGGGCGGCTGTGGTTGAACGGCGCCGAAGTGCCGCTCGTGCGCTCCGGTCGTTGGACCTATCGCGATCCGTCGGGATATCTCGTAGCGGTGACTGCCTATCAGGAACGGCTGCCGGGCGCGCAACCGCATACGATCCTGCTGCGCGACAGGCGCAGTCTTGATGGCGACATGGATGAAAAGGTGGTGCCCGAGGGCCGTCTGTTCATGCTCGGCGACAACCGCGACAATTCCGCCGACAGCCGCTTCGCCGAAATGGGCTTCGTGCCGCTTGAGAATTTGATCGGCCGTGCCGATGCGATTCTCTATTCCCTGGCGAGTTGCAGCGGCGAGCAAGGTCTGCGCTGCCCGCCACGGCGCCTGTTGGAGCGCATCGAGTAACGCCTTGTCGCGTCTTGCCACGCGACAAGGCTGTCTTGGAAAGCGCGGTTAAGCCACCGCTTCCTTCGAACGTTCGGCTTTCTTGCGATCGTTCGGATCGAGGATCGCCTTGCGCAGACGGATCGACTTCGGCGTCACTTCCACGCGCTCGTCGTCCTCGATATAGGCCAGCGCCTTTTCAAGGGTCATGCGGATCGGCGGCGTCAGGCGCACCGCTTCGTCCTTGCTCTGCGTGCGGATGTTGGTGAGCTGCTTGCCCTTCAGCACGTTGATCTCAAGGTCGTTGTCGCGGGTGTGCTCGCCGACGATCATGCCGCGATACACTTTCCAGCCCGGCTCGATCATCATCGGGCCGCGATCTTCCAGCTTCCACAGCGCATAGGCGACAGCCTCACCCGCTTCGTTGGAGATCAGCACGCCATTGCGACGGCCCTGGATGTCGCCCTTGAAGGGCGCATAGTCGTGGAACAGGCGGTTCATGATCGCCGTGCCACGCGTATCGGTGAGCAGTTCACCCTGATAGCCGATAAGGCCACGCGTCGGCGCATGGAACACCAGACGCAGGCGATTGCCGCCGGACGGGCGCATTTCGATCATTTCGGCTTTGCGCTCGGCCATCTTCTGCACGACCACGCCGGAATGTTCCTCGTCGACGTCGATGACGACTTCTTCGATCGGTTCGAGCACCTGGCCGTCTTCGTCGCGCTGATAGACGACGCGCGGCCGCGAGATCGACAGTTCGAAGCCTTCGCGACGCATGGTCTCGATGAGAATGGCGAGCTGCAATTCACCACGGCCCGAGACGATATAGGCATCGGAATTCGGTGCCGGCTCGATGCGCAGCGCCACATTGCCTTCCGCTTCGCGGAACAGACGGTCGCGGATGACGCGGCTCGTCACCTTGTCGCCTTCGGTGCCGGCGAGCGGCGAGTCGTTGACCATGAAGGTCATCGACAGGGTCGGCGGATCGATCGGCTGCGCCTGCAGCGGCTCGGTGACGTCAGGCGTGCACAGCGTGTCGGCGACGTTGTATTTTTCCAGGCCCGCGATGGCGACAATGTCGCCGGCTTCCGCCTCTTCGATCGGCTGGCGCTCGATGCCGCGGAAGGCGAGGATTTTCGAGACGCGGCCGGTCTCCACCACCTTGCCGGTGCGGTCCAAAACCTTGACCGCCTGGTTCGGCTTGATGTTGCCGGAAAAAACACGGCCGGTGATGACCCGGCCGAGATAGGGATTGGCTTCCAGAAGGGTGCCGAGCATGCGGAACGCGCCTTCTTCGATCTTCGGTTCCGGAACATGGCGCAGAACGAGGTCGAACAAGGCGGCCATGCCCTGATCGGTGGGACCTTCCGGGGACTCCGCCATCCAGCCTTGTTTGGCCGAACCGTAGATGATCGGGAAGTCGAGCTGTTCGTCGGTCGCGTCGAGCGCGGCGAACAGGTCGAACACTTCATTGACCACTTCGTTGACGCGCGCGTCCGGGCGATCGACCTTGTTGATGGCGACGATCGGCTTCAAACCGATCTTGAGCGCCTTGCCGACGACGAATTTCGTCTGCGGCATCGGCCCTTCGGCCGCGTCGACGAGCACGATGGCGCTGTCGACCATGGACAGGATGCGCTCGACCTCACCGCCGAAATCGGCGTGGCCTGGCGTGTCGACAATGTTGACGCGCACGTCCTTCCACACCACCGAGGTCGCCTTGGCGAGAATGGTGATGCCGCGTTCCTTTTCGAGATCGTTCGAATCCATGACGCGTTCGGCGACGCGCTGATTCTCGCGGAAGGAGCCGGACTGTTGCAGCAGGCGGTCGACGAGCGTGGTTTTGCCGTGATCGACGTGCGCGATGATGGCGATGTTTCGCAGTTTCATTGGTCGTGTGTCTCGTTGGAGATGCCGCTTTCCAGCGTCGGACACGCGAAAACGGACGCGCCGCGAAGCAGCAAAGCATCGCGGACGCGGCACCCCATATACGAAATCAGCGGCTTTGGGAATGTGAAAGAGTGCAGTGCCGCAAAAAGACGCTACTTCCGGGTCTTACGGTTACGCTTTTCCAGGGTCCGCAGGCGCAGGGCATTGAGCTTGATAAAGCCCGCCGCATCCCGGTGATCGTAAGCGACCGCGCCTTCCTCGAAGGTCACAAGCTCCTGATCATACAAGGAATACGGGCTCTCGCGGCCGACAACCCAGGCGCCGCCCTTGTACAGTTTCAGGCGCACCCGGCCGGTCACGAACTCCTGGCTGCGGTCAATCAGCGCTTGCAGCATTTCCCGCTCCGGCGAGAACCAGAAGCCGTTGTAGATCAGCTCGGCATATTTCGGCATCAGCTCATCCTTGAGATGGGCCGCGCCCCGGTCGAGGGTCAGCGATTCGATGCCGCGATGGGCGAAATAGAGGATTGTGCCGCCGGGCGTCTCGTACATGCCGCGCGATTTCATGCCGACGAAGCGGTTTTCGACCAGATCGAGCCGGCCGATGCCATTGGCGCGGCCCAGCTCGTTCAGATGAGCGAGCAGGGTGGCCGGCGACATTTTCTTGCCGTCAACGGCGGTGGCATCGCCCTTTTCGAAGTCGATGGTGATGTAGGTCGGCTGATCGGGCGCCTTTTCCGGGTCGATCGTGCGCGAATAGACGTAATCCGGCGTCTCCTGGGCCGGATCTTCCAGTACTTTGCCTTCCGAGGAGGCGTGCAGCAGGTTGGCGTCGACCGAGAACGGCGCCTCGCCACGCTTGTCCTTGGCAATGGGGATCTGGTTCTTTTCGGCGAAGGCGAGCAGGGCCGTGCGCGAGGTCAGGTCCCATTCGCGCCAGGGCGCGATCACCTTGATATCCGGCTCCAGGGCATAATAGCCAAGCTCGAAGCGGACCTGATCGTTGCCTTTGCCGGTGGCGCCATGGCAGACCGCGTCGGCGCCGACCTTGCGGGCGATTTCGATCTGTTTCTTGGCGATCAGCGGCCGGGCGATCGAGGTGCCGAGCAGGTAGAGCCCTTCATATTGCGCATTGGCGCGGAACATCGGGAACACGTAATCGCGCACGAATTCCTCGCGCACGTCCTCGATGAAGATGTGTTCCGGCTTGATGCCGAGCAGCAAGGCCTTCTGGCGGGCCGGTTCCAGCTCCTCGCCCTGGCCGAGGTCGGCGGTGAAGGTCACGACCTCGCAGCCATATTCGGTCTGAAGCCATTTCAGGATGATCGAGGTGTCGAGGCCGCCGGAATAGGCGAGCACGACGCGCTTGATATCGGACTTGGGCTTCGACATGGGCTGAAAACTCTCTGGAAACGGTCGCGCGAAACCAAGGCTCGGGCGCGGCGGGTTTGGATCGGCCGGGACTATAGTCAGGCGCCAAAGGGGCGCAAGAGGCGCAAAAGCCCAGAATCCGCCTTAGGCCGCCGGCGGGGAGCGACGAAACATCGCCCCATAGACCAAGGTGATCAACAGGCTGGTCAGCAAAGCACCGAGCAGGACGTCGGACAGGAAATGGCCGCCGAGCGCCATGCGCCACACGCTGGTGGCGACCGTCAGGACGATCGAACCGGCGATGGCAACGGCTCGGATCTGCGGCGGCGCGACCAGGGCCGGCGCCAGAGTCCACATGGAGGTCGAGGCCTCGCCGGAGACGAAGGAGCAATTGCTCTGGCACTGGCCGTCGAATTTGTACCACGGTCGGAACGGCCAGATGCCGCCCTTGTTGACCTCCGCGACATGGAACGGGCGGGGGCGGTGCGAATGCTCTTTCAGAATGACATTGGTCAGCAGCCCCGGCCCCAGCGCCAGGCAGATGATGATGAAGGCGATGGCCTTGTTGCTGGGCACCGGCCAGCGCAGCGTGCGCCGCTTGGCGATGAGCCACAGCAGTAAAAGGACGATCGCCAGCGCCAGCGGCGCCACATAGAACACATAGCGTACGAAGATGCCGGCGCGCGTTGCGCCGATGAACAGCCCGTCGCTGCCGACGAAGGCTCTGGCAGCATCGACATCGAGCTGCGGCCACAGGCCGAAGATGAGCGCGACGAGAACAATGGCGGCGATTTGCAGAATAAGGAGGGTTCTGAACATGGTGCCTGCTCTAAACGAGATCAGGCCCTGCGGGAAGCGTATGGCATCAACGGGCGAGAAGCTGATAGTTTGCAGCCATGAAACAGCTTGAAAAACTGAACGAAGAAGAAATCGAGCGCTATGCCCGCCATATCGTGCTGCGCGGCATCGGCGGTCCCGGCCAGCAGAAGCTTAAAAGCGCGCGCGTTCTCGTCATTGGCGCCGGCGCGCTGGGTTCTCCTCTTATTCAATATCTCGCCGCCGCCGGCGTCGGCACGATCGGCGTCGTCGATGACGATACGGTCGCGCTCTCCAATCTGCAGCGGCAGGTGATCCACAGCACTGCCGATGTCGGCCGCCTGAAGCTCGACAGCGCACGCGATGCGGTCGAGCGCCTCAATCCGCATGTGTCCTTCGTGTCGCATGTGCTGCGGCTCGATGCGGACAATGCGCGTGCGCTCGTGCGCGATTATGATCTGGTCGCCGATGGCTCGGATAATTTCGAGACGCGCTATGCGGTGTCGGACGCCTGTTTCTTCGAGGGCAAGCCGCTGGTCACGGCGGCGGTCGGCGTGTTCGATGGATCGCTGACGACCTTGCGCCCGTTCGAACGTGGCGAAGACGGCAAGCCCAATCCGACTTATCGGTGCCTGTTCCCAGAGCCACCGCCAGCGGGCACAGTGCCGACCTGTTCGGAAGCGGGCGTTCTCGGCGCCTTGACCGGCACGATGGGCGCGATGATGGCGATGGAAGTCGTGCGTCAGATCGTCGGCTTCGGCGACGCTTTGATCGGCCGCCTGTTGCTGGTCGATGCCTGGTCGATGCGTTTCGAGACCATGCAGTATGAATGGGATCCGGCCAATCCGCTCAACGGCGAAAAGGCCGGCCCCGTTTAGTGATTATTCAATCGCGGCGATGACGGCGATCTCGACCTTATAGTCGGGGCCGGCGAGCTTGGATTCCACCGTCGCGCGGGCCGGAGCCTGGCCGGCGATCACCCACTTGTCCCACACCGCGTTCATCTCGCCGAAGGTCGCCATGTCGGGCAGCCAGATGTTGGCGGAGAGCAGCTTCGTCTTGTCCGAGCCGGCCTGTTCCAGCAGGCCGTCGATGATCGACAGGATTTCGGTCGTCTGTTCGGTGACGCTCTTGCCCTTGGTCTTGTCCGCGACTTGGCCGGCCAGATAGACCGTGTTGCCGTGAACCACGGCCTTGCTCATGCGTGCGCCGGCTTCGATACGCTTAATCATCACTTGTCCTTCTTTGCTTAGGTAAGTTGCTTTTCTTCAGGTGAGTTGGGTCATGCGCGGAATCGGACCCATGAAATCCCGCTTGCCGCAGTCGATACCGCGGGCCCGCAAGATCGCATAGGCGATCGTGACGTGAAAATAAAACTGCGGCAGTGCCTGATGCAGCAGAAAATCCTTGCCCTTCATCTGCCGCGTGCCGCCGGCGGCCGGATAGACGATGTCTTTGTCCTCGGCACCGTTGATCGCTGTTGCATCGGCGGCGGCGATGAAGTCGAGCGTCTTCTTAATGCGCGCCTGCCAGTCGGCGATGGTTCGCTCCGCATTGTCGAATTTCGGCGGCGTCAGGCCGGCAAGCCAGGCGGTGGTATTGCAGGCCCAATCGCACATGGCCTGCAACTGCCGGCCATAGGTGAACATGTTGGGATAGAGCCGCTCGTTGAGAAACAGCACCGGATCGATCTTCTTCACCGCGGCCTGTTCGCACAATTTATCCAGCAGGGTCGAAACGCCGGTGAGCATCTGCGTGAAAACAGGCACCGATGCCTCGTGGAGCGAAATCGTCATGTCTTTTTTGTCCTCCCTACCGAACCGGGGCGACATTGCCCCGGATTTACAGCCAATGGCAAGCTGGTGAAGACGCGGGGGCGCCTGTGCGCATCCTTTGAAAATCCTGCGGAGAACGGCTGAGATATTTTAAATATTTCAAATGGATGAAACGCCTCTCCCGGCCTTTGACCGAACCGGTAAAACCGGTGGATTGTTCGGGACGGCTTGCCAGCCGCGACCAAATCGTTCACCAGCAGCGCCAAGGCCGATCAAGGAGCCGGAGGAAACGATGACCAAGGACGAAGCCAAGCAGAAACTGATCGATGCGGGCCTGGTGCTCGAGGCTTCAGGCCTCAGCGATTTCACGCGCGGCCATGTGTCGATCCGCGTGCCGGGCGAACCCAATCTCTTCTATATGAAACCGCACAGCTTCGGCTTCGACGAGATGACGATGGACAATATCGTCACCTGCAATATCGAAGGCGAGAAGGTCGCCGGCGGCGGTCCGCGCCACAGCGAAGTCTACATTCATTCGGAAATCTTCCGCATCCGGCCCGACGTGCATTCGGTCATCCACGCCCATCCGACCTATGCGGTCGCCGTCTCGGCCACCGATCGGCCGCTGCGCATGATCAGCCAGCCGAGCGCCGTCTTCGCCGATGGCATCGGCGTTTATCGTGACACGATCGATCTCATCCGTTCGAAGGAAATGGGGGCCGGTGTTGCCAAGGCGCTCGGCGGCAGCAAGGCGGCCTTCCTGAAAAACCACGGCGTCGCCACGGTCGGCGGCACGCTGGAGGAATGCGTGATCCTGACGATCATGCTGGAGAATGCGGCGCAGATTCAGATCCTCGCCGAATCCACCGGCTCGGTCGGCGAAGAATTTCCGCGCGACGACATCATGCGCCTGCACGACAAGATCTGCCGGCCTGAACAGCACAAGATCAATTTCGATTATCTGGTGCGCAAAGTGCGCCGGCAGATGAAGGGCTAGTCCCGCGCCTGCGGCGCGTCGTGCAGGATACGTAGGCTTCGCAGAAAAATCCTGCGCCTCGGTGTCATCCCCGACGCCTGCGTAGCAGGCGAGCGGGGATCCAGGGGCGTGTGACGGTCGCTTGCCGCTGCACGTTAGGCCTGCGCCGCAGCCACTTTTGACACTGTACCACACGCTCTGGATCCCGGATCGCGCTGCGCGCGTCCAGGATGACACGGAGGCCATGCGACTGGCATCTAGCGTGTCTCTATCTCAAACAAACCCCGCCACCGCCGCCGCCACCGCGAGATAGCGCGCTACTTTCACCGCGCCGACAATCAAAACGAAAATCCACAGTGGCTCGCGCAGGAAGCCGGCGATCACCGTCAGCGGATCGCCGATCACAGGCACCCAGCTCAACAGCAACGACCAGCGGCCGTAGCGATGATACCAGCCCTCGGCCCGCGCCAGTGCCGCCGCATCGACGGGAAACCAGCGTTTGTTGCGAAACGCCGTCAGCCCGCGCCCTAGAATCCAGTTGGTGATCGATCCCAGCACATTGCCCAGGCTGGCCACGGCGATCAGCATCGCCCAAGGCCGGTCGCTGGTGGCGAGATAACCGGCCAACACCACTTCCGAGGAAAACGGCAAAATGGTCGCGGCCAGAAAGGCCGTGGCGAACAAGGTCGCGTAAAGACCAGCAATCATGAGGCGATGATTACAGCGTCACGATCATATGGCCGGTGCCGGCCTGCGCTTCCGCCTCGCGATGGGCGCGCGCCAGATCCATCAGCGGCACGCTGTCGGCAATGCGATGCCGCAAGGCTTTGTCGCGGATCGCCTGCAAAATGCCGTCGCAGGTCGTCTGCTTCTGCGCATCCGACAGCAGATAGACGAAGATGAAATGCACCGACATGTTGCGGGCACGCCTGGGAGACAGGGTGATCTCGGCCGTGCCCGGCGCCGCGGCGCCATAGGAGACGATGGTGCCGCCCTCGGCGACGATGTGTTCGTTGAAGCCGATCCGGTTGCCGAAATCGATTTCGATGATGCGATCGACGCCGCGCTCGTCGGTCTCATCCAGGACCGCCTTGGCGAGATCGGCGGCGCGATCGAGTACGACATCGGCGCCGAGCGCCTTGATCTCGTCCATGCGCGTGCGCGATCCGGTGCTGGCGATGACGCGGGCGCCGCCCCAGCGGGCGAATTGAATCGCATAGGCGCCGACGCGGCCGGTCGCGGCCGGCACATAGATCGTTTGCCCCTTCACCGGGCCGTCACGGAAGACGGCGTGATAGGCGGTCATGGCGGGAATGCCCAGGCACGCGCCCTCTTCATAGCTGACGCAGTTCGGCAGAGGCCGCACCTGCATCGAAGGCAGGCTGATGAATTCGGCAGCCGAGCCCATCGGCCGGGCCCATTGCGCGTTGAACATCCACACGCGGTCGCCGACGCGATAATTGCTGACGCCGGGGCCGAGCGCGGCAATGGTGCCGGCGCCGTCCGAATGCGGCACGATACGCGGAAATTCCATGCCGGCCTTCACATTGGCGCGGCGTTTGTAATCCGAAGGGTTGATGCCGGAGGCGTGGACGCGCACCAGCACTTCGCCGGGGCCGGCCAAAGGTTTTTCGATCTCGCCGACGCTGATGACTTCATCCGCCGGACCACAACGTTCATACCAGCCAGCCAGCATGGGTGCCTCTCCTCAAGGGGGGAATCCATACATGTCCCGTCGGCAGGAAAACAAGCTCGCGGGGGTAAAGTTCCTCGGCTGCCAAACGGTAGGCTGTTTTGCGCTGCCGCATAGCTCTTGCTAGAAGGGCGCCGCAGCCGCGCACGCGGCGGTATAGTCAGGCGGCACGACCGGCACCATGACCATTGCAGTGAAGGATGTGACGCTGGCGCGCAATGGCCGCACCGTGCTGCATCAGTTGAATTTGACCATGGACGAACGCCGCATCGGTCTCGTCGGCGTCAACGGCGCCGGCAAGAGTTCGCTGCTGCGCCTGCTCAATGGTCTGCTTCTGCCCGATCAGGGGCAGGTCATCGTGCATGGTCTGGAAACGCAAGCCAGCCGGGCGCAATTGCCAGGCAGCGTCGGGTTCATTTTTCAAAACCCCGAACATCAGATCGTCTTTCCGACGAGCCTCGAAGAAATCGCCTTCGGTCTGCGCGAGCGTGGTCTCGACGCGAAGGCAGCGACATCGGCGGCGCGCGATTTTCTGAAGCTTCACAACTGTGCCGATTGGTGCGAGCGTGCGGTCGCCGAACTTTCCGACGGTCAGAAGCAACATTTGTGCATTCTTGCGGTTCTCGTTTGCGAACCGGCGCTGATCGTGCTCGACGAACCGTTTTCGAGCCTTGATCTCAGAGCCCGCAACATGTTCCTGCGGCTGTTGGCGAGCCTGCCGCAGCAAATCGTCATGGCAAGCCACGATCTCGACGCCATGCGGGATTTCGACCGGATCATCTGGCTCGATGACGGACGCGTCGCCGGCGATGGTTCGCCCGACACTGTACTGCGCGCCTATCGCGCCCATTGCGACGCGCAGGCCGCGCCATGATCGCACCGCATGTCGCGCAACAGACCTGGCTGCATCGCATCGGTGCCGGCACCAAGCTTTTGACCTTGGCCGTCGTCTCGATCCTGCTCGGCTGGACGGCTCAGTGGCTGGCGTTACTGATCGCCTGCGTCATCATCCTTGGCGTTTACATCGTCACCATTCCCGCCGCCGGCACGCGTCTGAAACTCTATCGCCCGCTGCTGCCGCTGCTCGTCGGCATCGGCCTGTTGCAGATCTATGCCTCGGGCTGGGAAATAGCCCTCGCCACCTTGCTGCGCTTGGTGGCGATGATGGCTTTAGCCGATCTCGTCACCGCGACCACGCCGATGCTCGACATGATGGATGCGTTGCAGCCGTTGTTCCGGCTGTTGCGTCCACTGGGCCTCGATGAGCGCCGCCTGTCGCTCGCCGTGGCGCTGATGCTGCGCTTCATTCCGGTGATCATGAGCGAATGGGGCAAGCGCGAGGAAGCCTGGCGCGCCCGCACCGGCCGCCGCCCGCCGCTGCGTCTCGTGGCGCCTTTCCTGAGCGACGTGCTGCGCCTCGCCGATCACGCCTCGGAAGCCTTGACCGCGCGCGGCTTCGACATGGCTCGGTCAGATCGCGTGGACCGGGGGACCCGATGACGGTGCAAGCCCATGCCGCAGCCTTAGTGTCATCCCGGACGCCGCAGGCGATCCGGGATCCAGGGGCGTGCGGTAGAATTTCAAAAAATACTGCGGCACAGGCTCAATATGCGTCAGTAATGTCACACGCCCCTGGTTCCTGGATCACTTGCTGCGCAAGTGTCCGGGATGACACCCAGGCTGCGGCTTCAATAAGAATGAGAGACATATCGTGCAACTGAGAGACCTCGTCCGCGTCAGTCTGTTCGCCGCTCTGGTCGCGGCTCTGGGTCTGTTTCCGCGTCTCGATCTGCCGCTCGCCGGCGGCGTGCCGATCACCTTGCAGACATTGGGCGTGATGCTGGCCGGACTCTTTCTGGGCGCGCGTCTCGGCTTTACCGCTGTCGCGCTGTTTCTTTTCGTCGTGCTCTTGGGTGCGCCGCTGCTGGCCGGCGGCCGCGGCGGATTGGGCCTTCTGTTCAGCCCCTCCGCCGGCTATCTGATCGGCTATCCCGTCGGCGCTTTCGTCACCGGATGGGTATTGCAAAGAACAAACGGCACCGGCGTTTTCCTGCGCGCGCTCTTGGCCTGTCTCATCGGCGGCGTGATCGTCATCCATGCCATGGGCATCGCCGGCCTCGCCTGGAAAACCGGCATGAGCCTGCAGGCGGCCTTGCTTGCCGATCTCGTCTTCGTACCGGGCGATCTGCTGAAGGCTGTGGCGAGCGCCTATCTTGCCTCACTGATGCCGAACCAGACGGTGGCGGCGCCAAGGTCTTCCTCATGATCATCGGCGCAACCCTCGCCGATCATGCCGCGCGCCGCCCTGCGGCGCCCGCCGTGGTCTGCGATGCGACGGAGATCACCTGGCAGGAACTCCTGCGCCAGCGCGATCGCCTGGCGGTCTTGATCGAGGCCACCTCGCCTGATGGCAAAGCCGTCGCGCTGCAATTGCGCAACTGTCCCGGCTTCATGCCGCTACTCCTCGCCAGCATTTCGACCGGTCGCGAAGCGCAGATTTTTGATCCCGATTGGCCGCTGGCCATGAGCCAGCCGCTTATCGACCAAGTCAATCCGGGCCTCGTCATCAGCCATCAACGGCCCGCCCATCCGCATCTGATCGAAGTGCCCGACGATCATCCCGATGCCGATGCGCTGATCGCAGCCTTCGGCGGAATCGAAGAAAAGCCTTTGCCGCAGCGCGAAGTCAGCAATCTCGCGCCGTTCTACGTCGGCTTCACCTCCGGCTCGACCGGTCTGCCGAAAGGCTATCGCCGTCATCATCGCTCCTGGCTCGAAAGTTTTGTCGTCGAACAGGAGGAGTTCGGTGTCAGCGCCGATGACGTGCTGTTGGCGCCCGGCACGATGACCCATTCATTGTTTCTCTATGCGGCGGCTCACGCCATGCAGGTCGGCGCGACGCTGTTGATGTCCAGAGCCTTCCGGCCCGATCGCGCCATCCGCATGGGGCAGGAACACGGCGCGACCATTCTTTACGGCGTGCCCTCGCAGCTTCGCCTGATGGCGGAAAGCGCGCTGTCATCAGGCATTCAGCTGCCGCTGCGGCTGATCCAATCGTCCGGCGCCAAGCTCGGCGAAAGCGATCACGCCTTGCTCAAGCGGGCCTTTCCGCAAGCCGTAATAGCCGAATTCTATGGCGCTTCCGAGCTGAGCTTCATCGCCTTGCGCAAACAAGGCGAGGGCGCACCGGAAACTTCCGTCGGCCGGCCGTTTCGCACCGTCAGGCTCGCCATTCGCGATGCGCAAGGCAAGGAACTCGCCACCGGCGAGACCGGCCTGGTCTTCGTCGAAAGCCCGATGGTGTTCATGGGCTTTGCGACACAGAACGAAGCCAGCCTGCGTCGCCACGGCGAAGCCCTGTCGGTCGGCGATGTCGGCTTTCTCGATGAGCGCGGCTTTCTGCATCTCGTCGGCCGTGCCGATCGGATGATCATCTCGTCGGGCAAGAACATCAGCCCCGAAGTGGTCGAGGCCGCTTTGGCGCGCCATCCGGCCGTCAAAGCTGCCGCCGTCCTGGGCGAGCCCGATCCCGTGCGTGGCCTGCGCTTGGTCGCCGTCGTCAGCCTGCGTGCGCCAGTTTCCGCCAGTGCGTTGATTGCCCATTGCCGCGAAAGCCTGCCTCTGGCCATGATCCCCCGGCATGTCTTTCAAACCGCGGACTGGCCGATGACCCGCTCCGGCAAAACCGATTTCGCCGCCTTGCAGCGCCAGCTCGATGGCGGCGTTCTGGAGCGGCTGGCGTGAGCGGCGCCTGGATCGTCGCTGCCAAACGCACCGCCGTGGCGCCGCGCCATGGTGCGCTGGCGGCGCTCGCCGTCCACGATCTTGCGGCGCCGTTGATCCAGGCGATCCTGGCGGAGACAGGCCTGGCTCCTGACAGCGTCGACGACATCATTCTCGGCAATGCGCTATACGGCGGCGGCAATCCCGCACGGGTCGCGGGCCTCGCGGCCGGCCTGCCGCTGAGGGTTCCGGCGCAGACGATCGACACGCAATGCTGCGCCGGCCTCGATGCGGTGATCGCGGCTTCCGAGCGGATCGCCGCTGGCGCAGCAGACGTCATTCTCTGCGGCGGCGTCGAAAGCTTCAGCCGCTCGCCCCTGCGTCTGCGTCGGCCGCTGCATGACGATGAAGAGGCGGTCGAATATCAGCGCCCGCCTTTCACGCCCTGGGCCGATCGCGATCCCGATATGATCGCTTCCGCGCATGATCTTGCCATGCGGCTTGGTGTTTCACGCGGTCGGCAGGAAGCTTTCGCGATCGAAAGTCACCGCAAGGCACTTGCCGCACGCGATCGTCTGCGACGCGAGATCGTGACCGTTGGCGGCCTCGATCACGATGCGTTCGCGCGCGTGCTTTCGGAAAAAACCTGCGCCCGCCTGCTGGCTTTGGCGGGAACGATCACCGCCGCCACCACGGCGGTCGAAGCCGATGCGGCTGCGGTTCTCGTCATCGTTTCCGATGCGGCATTGCAGCGATTGAATAGCGTCCATGCCGTTCGCATCACGGCATCGCGACGCGTGGCCGGCGATCCGGTATTGCCGGGCCAAATGAGTACGCAGGCCGCGCAAGCCGTTCTGGCACAGGCGCAACTGACGGCCGGCGACATCGCTGCCGTCGAAATCATGGAAGCTTTCGCGGTACAGGCATTAGGCACGGTTGAAGCGCTGCGCTTCGATCCCGCTTGCGTCAATCGCGGCGGCGGCGCGCTGTCGCGCGGCCATCCCATCGGTGCGTCAGGCGCTATTCTGGCGGTGCGTCTGTTTCATGAATTGCAGCAGGAAAAGCCGGGTACACGTGGCCTGGCCACCATTGCCGCCGCCGGCGGTCTCGGCAGCGCGCTGATCGCCGAGAAGGTCTAGGCGCCACGCGGTACCCTGGTGTCATCCCGGACGCCGCAGGCGATCCGGGATCTAGGGGCGCGTGGTACAATCAGCGGTGACGAACGGTCTACCGTTTGCCCCTGGTTCCCGGATCATCCGCTGCGCGGATGTCCGGGATGACACAGAGGCGCTGTCACTTCTTGAATCATTCTCACCGCCCGCTGAAAGCCGGCTTGCGCTTTTCCGCGAAGGCCTTGCGTCCTTCCGCGTGATCCTGGCTGGCAAAGCACGCGGCGATCGCTGTCGCCACCCGCGCCGTATCGCGTTCGCCCGCCGGCTTCACCGCCTCGCGGATGGCGATCTTCGATGCACGCACGGTCAGCGGCGCATTGTCGGCGATGGTCATCGCCAGATTACGCACCGTCGCTTCCAACTCGCTGAAGGAGACGACCTTGTTGACGAGCCCCATCGCCAGGGCCTCCGCCGCCGCATAGCGGTTGGCGCTGAACAGCATTTCGGTGGCATTGCTGGAGCCGACGATTTCAATGAGTCGCTCGACCGCGCGCAGCGGATAGGCGACGCCGAGCCGTCCGGCCGGAATGCCGAATTGCGCCTTGTCCGAGGCGATGCGCAGATCGGCGGCGAGCGCCGTACCGACGCCGGCACCCAGGCAATAGCCCTGGATCATGGCGATGAGCGGCTTGCTGAAACTCGCATAACGGTCGCCTAGCCGCGCCGTCGCAGCTGCCATTTCTTTTTGCCGGTCGGCATTGTTGGCATAGCCGTCGAATTGCGAAATGTCGGCGCCGGAGACGAAGGATTTTTCGCCGGCACCGCGCATCACGACCACGCGAATGGCATCGTCCTTCTCGAAATCGTCGAGCACGTCGATGAGATCGAGGCGCATTTCATGGCTAATGGCATTGTGCCGTTCCGGATCGTTGAAAATGATCCAGCCGATGGCATCGTCTTTCTCGCCAATCAGTTTGCCGTTCGAGGCATTCATGGAGTGATCCTGTTCAGATGATCTTACGCTGGCGCAGATCGGCGATCTCGTCGTCGCCGAAGCCGAGTTCGCTCAAAATCTCGCTTGAATGTTCACCAGCGTCCGGCGTCACGCGGCGCATCTGCCAGGGCGTGCGCGACATGTGAATGGGCTGGCCGACGATCTCGCGAGCGCCCAGGCGCGGATGCTCGATCGGCGTGGCGAGGCCCAGATGCTTCAGCTGCGGATCGGCGAAAGCCTGGTCGATGCTGTAGATCGGCCCGCAAGGCACGCCGCCGGCATTCAAGGCTTCCACCCATTCGGCGCTGGTGCGCGTGCGCAGGATGGCGGAAAGCTCTTCGTTGAGCTTGTCGCGATGGCCGCGCCGCAAGTCCGGATCGGCATAGTCGGGCCGCGCCAGCAGGGCGTCGGCGCCGATGGCCTTGCACAGCCGCGTCCACGAACCCTGCGTGCCCGAGCCGATGTTGATATGCCCGTCCTTGGTCGGAAACGTGCCGGTGGGGATGAAATAGGGATGGTTGTTGCCGGCCTGCGCCGGCACCTTGCGGTCGAACAGCCAGGCGGCCGACTGAAAGTCCATCACGGCGATGAGGGATTCCACCAGCGAGGTCTGCACCCATTGGCCCTCGCCCGAGCGCTGCCGTTCGACGAGCGCCAGCAGGATGCCGATGGAAAGATAAAGCCCAGCCGACATATCGGCGACCGCCGCGCCGGCGCGCACCGGCCCCTGGCCTGGTAGGCCAGTGACCGACATAAAGCCGCTCATGCCCTGCGCGATCTGGTCGACACCCGGCCGATGCGCGTAGGGGCCATCCTGGCCGAAGCCGGAAATGCTGCCGTAGACGATGCGCGGATTGATCTTGCGGATGGAGTCGTAATCGATGCCCAGCCGATGTTTCACGTCGGGCCGGAAGTTCTCGACGATGACGTCGGCTGTCTCGGCAAGTTTCGCGAAAATGCGCTGGCCGTCCTCGCTTTTGAGATCGATGGTCAGGCTGCGCTTGTTGCGATGCAGATTCTGGAAATCGGCGGAATCGCGGTGGCCGTCAAAACCGCCACCCTCGCTGCCTTCGGCCATCTCCACCTTGATGACGTCGGCGCCCCAGTCCGCGAGCTGCCGCGCCGTGGTCGGGCCGGCGCGGGCGCGGGTCAGGTCGAGCACTTTGATCTGCGAAAGCGGCAGCGCATCGACCATCGGCGTTTCTCTCCCCTTATGCCGGTCTATGAAAGCCGGCCTATGAAAGCTCCGTGCGAACGAGGCGCGTGCCTTCGACCATGGCCTGTAGTTTGCCGAAGGCGACGTCGCGGGGCAAATATTTCATGCCGCAGTCCGGCGCGACGACGACGCGCTTGGCCGGTACGAAGGGGAAGATGCGGCGAATGCGCTCGGCGACCACTTCGGGGGTCTCGATGGTCATGTCGTTGAGGTCGATCACGCCGATGACCATGGTCTTGCTCGGCAATTGCTCGAGAATCTTGAAATCGAGCACCGGCTGCGCCGTTTCGATCGAAATCTGGTCGACATTGCAGCGTTCGAGTTCCGGCAGGAAGGAATAGCCGGCCGGCTTGTTCTTCACCAGCGCCGCATAGCCGAAGCACAGATGCACGCCGGTCGTGCCTTTCACGCCTTCGACGGCGCGGTTGATCGCCTCGATGCCATAAGCGCGCGCCTGATCGGGCCGCGCCTGCATATAGGGCTCGTCGATCTGCACGATATCGGCGCCGGCGGCGAACAGATCCTTGATCTCTTCATTGACGGCGGCGGCATAGTCCATCGCCACGGCCGCTTCGTCGTTATAGTAAAAATCCTTGGCCTGGATCGACATGGTGAAGGGGCCAGGCACGGTGATCTTGATGCGCTTGTCGGTATTCTTGCGCAGAAACTGGATGTCGCGCAGTTCCACCGCATGTTTGCGCCGGATCTTGCCGATGACGCGCGGCACGAGATCGGGATTGCCGCTGCGGCTCGGCACGACGGCGGGATTGTCGATGTCGACGCCTTCCAGCGCCGTGGCGAAACGATTGGAATAGCTCTCGCGGCGCATCTCGCCGTCGGTGATGATGTCGACGCCGGCGCGTTCCTGATCGCGGATGGCGATCAAGGTCGCGTCATCCTGCGCTTCTTCCAGCCATTGCGGATCGATGTGCCAGAGTTCCTTGGCGCGGATGCGCGGTGGCGGCCGTTTGCTGAGCTTGCTGCGGTCGATCAGCCAATCGGGTTGCGGATAGGAGCCGACGATCGTCGTAGGCAGCAACATGCACTTCCTCCCCATTCGCCTGGAGCGTTCCAGGCACTGTTGCCCCATTCACGCATGCAGGCAACCGGCGGTTGATGTGGGGTGGGACTTATCCCAACGTCGGCGGGAGAGGCAAGCACATTCCGAAATGCGAGCTTGCAATACTGAACGCGCACGGGGTGTCATCCCGGACGCGCTGAAAGCGCGATCCGGGAACCAGGGCGCGTGACGCAACGTCTGCCGTAAAACATTCAGACGCACTGCAATGACTTTTAAAATTCTACGGTTTGCCCCTGGATCCCGGATCACGCTCCGCGTGTCCGGGATGACACGGAGGTTGTCGCTATGGCGCATCGCCCTGCAGCTTCTCGATCGTCAGCGGATCGGGCACGCCGTTGAAAAATGTCTGCAAGGCGGTGGCGAAAGCCGGTTCCGCCGGCGCGATGAGGGCGAACAGGGTCATCGACGAACGAAATTTCAGATCGTCGGGTGAACCGAAAATCTCGTGCGCGGTTTGCCGGGCATGTGCGTTGACCGCTTCGGTGCACTCGACGAGCCGTTCGCCCAACAGCGGATGCTGCACATAGGCGCGCGCTTCCGCAGGGGCCACGATGGCATAATGCTGCGCCATGGCGCTGGCGCCGAGCCCGGCGATCTGCGGAAAGATGAACCACATCCAGTGGCTGCGTTTGCGCCCGGCCTGCAATTCGCCGAGCGCCTTCTCGTAATGGCCGTCCTGGGCGTTGATGAACCGTTGCAGGTCGAACGGATCATCCATCACAACGTTAGACGTCCAGATTGGCGACGCTGAGCGCGTTCTCTTGGATGAACTCGCGGCGCGGTTCGACGATGTCGCCCATCAAACGCACGAACGTGCTGTCGGCATCCGACACGTCCTTGATGCGCACTTGCAACAGCGAGCGCACATTGCGGTCGAGCGTCGTTTCCCAGAGCTGTTCCGGGTTCATCTCGCCGAGACCTTTATAGCGCTGGATCTGGCTGATGCCCTTCTGGCCGGCGGCCATGATGGTATCGAACAGAGCGCTCGGGCCGGCGATGCGGGTTTCGTCGGATTTGCGCTGGAAGACGGCCGGTTCCGCATAGACCGCATGCAACGAGGACGCGTGTTCATTGAGCCGGCGCGCTTCGGCGGAGGCCAAGAGGCCGGCGTCGAGCACGCTTGCCTGGCGCACACCGCGCACTTCGCGCGAGAAGACGAAACGGTCGCCCTCGATCACACCTTCCCAGCCGCGTTCGGTCTCTTCCGACATGGCATCGAGACGGCGGGCGATCTCTTGTGCCCGTTCGCCCGCCACAGCGCCCAGCGCGGAGATCGGCTGCAAGGCGCCGGCGATGGCCGCCTGTTCCACGGCGACGCGATCGTAGCGCGTATGGAGCTGCGCGAGCACCTGTTTCACCAACCGGGCTTCTTCGGCGAGCGCCCGCAGATCGGCGGCGCTGCGCACTTCGCCATTCGGCAGGCGCAGCAGTGCGCCATCAAGGCCGTTGTCGAGCAAATAGTCTTCGCGCGCCCGCTCGTCCTTCAAATATTGCTCGGACTGGCCACGCTTCACTTTGTAGAGCGGCGGCTGGGCGATGTAGAGATGGCCGCGCTCGATCAGGTCCGGCATCTGCCGGAAGAAGAAGGTGAGCAGCAGGGTGCGAATATGGGCGCCGTCGACGTCGGCGTCCGTCATGATGATGATCTTGTGATAGCGCAACTTGGCGATGTTGAAATCATCGCGGCCGATGCCGGTGCCCAAAGCCGTGATCAGCGTGCCGATTTCCTGCGACGACAGCATTTTGTCGAAACGCGCGCGTTCGACATTCAGGATCTTGCCGCGCAGCGGCAGCACCGCCTGATATTCGCGGTTGCGGCCCTGTTTGGCCGAGCCACCGGCCGAGTCACCCTCGACGATGAACAGTTCCGACTTGGAGGGATCGCGTTCCTGGCAGTCGGCGAGCTTGCCGGGCAGGTTGGCGACATCGAGCGCGCCTTTGCGGCGCGTCAGCTCGCGCGCCTTGCGCGCCGCTTCGCGGGCAAGAGCGGCTTCCACCACTTTGGTGACGACAGATTTGGCTTCCTGCGGATGTTCCTCGAACCACTGGCCGAGCATTTCGTTGACCAGGCTTTCGACCACCGGCCGCACTTCCGAGGAGACGAGCTTGTCTTTCGTCTGCGACGAGAATTTCGGGTCGGGCACTTTCACCGACAGCACGCAGGTCAAGCCCTCGCGGCAATCGTCGCCGGTGAGATCGACCTTTTCCTTCTTGGCGATGCCGGAGGATTCGGCATAGCCGGTGATCTGGCGCGTCAGCGCGGCGCGGAAGCCGGCGAGATGCGTGCCGCCGTCGCGCTGCGGAATGTTGTTGGTGAAGGCCAGCACGTTCTCGTGGTAGCTGTCGTTCCACCACAGCGCCACTTCCACCGTGATACGGTCGCGCTCGCCGCGGATCAGGATCGGTGTGGCGATCTGCGGCTGCTTGGCGCGGTCGAGATAGCGCACGAAAGCCTCGAGGCCGCCTTCGTAGAACAATTCCTCGATCTTCGGCTCGGCATGGCGCGCGTCGGTCAGCACGATGCGCACGCCCGAATTCAAGAAGGCCAGTTCACGCAGACGATGTTCGATCGTCGCGTAATCGAACTCGATCATCGTGAAGGTTTCGGGCGACGGCGTGAATGTCACTTCGGTGCCGCGCTTCGGCCGGCCGTCGATCTGCGGTGCCGGTCCGACGACGGCCAGCGGCGCCACCACGTCGCCGTGCGCGAAGCGGACGATATGTTCCTTGCCGTCGCGCCAGATGCGCAGTTCCAGCGAAGTCGACAGCGCGTTGACGACGGAGACGCCGACGCCGTGCAGACCGCCGGAGACCTTGTAGGAATTCTGGTCGAACTTACCGCCCGCATGCAGCTGGGTCATGATGACCTCGGCCGCCGACACGCCTTCTTCCGCGTGAATGTCGGTGGGAATGCCACGGCCGTTGTCGGTCACGGTACAGGAGCCGTCGGGATTGAGCGTCACGGTGACGAGCGTCGCATGACCGGCGAGCGCTTCGTCGATGGCATTGTCGACGACTTCGTAGACCATGTGATGCAGGCCCGAACCATCGTCGGTGTCGCCGATGTACATGCCCGGCCGTTTGCGCACCGCATCGAGGCCACGAAGGACCTTGATGGAATCAGCGCCATAGGCTGCGGGATCGGTATTTTCGGCGGGCTCGGCCATGAAGGGTAATTCTCTGAAACGGACGGGGAATCTCGAACCCTAATATAGGTTCGATTCGAGCCCGTACCATACCCTGAAACGCCCAGGAAATGCACGTAAAACCGTAGCTTTCGGCGTCATGAAACCGTCGATTTCTGGGGCCTAGGCAACGCCCGCCAAAGCCTCCAGGAAGGCATCGCCGTAAAGCTTCAATTTGCGCTCGCCGACACCGTAGATTTCGGCCATTTGATCGAGGGTTTCGGGGCGCCTTTCGGCCATTTCGATCAAGGTGCGGTCGGCGAAGATCATGAAAGCCGGCACGCCCTGCTCGCGCGCCAGTTCCCGCCGGCAGGTGCGCAGCGCCGCCAGCACCGCATTGTCCTCGTCCGGGCTGTCGCTGCCGCTGCCCCGGCGCCGCCGGGCGCCCTTCGGCGCCTCGGCAAGGGTCGTTTCCCGCAGCAAAAACGGCCGCTCGCCGCGCAAAATCTCCAGCCCGGTCTCCGACAGGGCAAAGCCGCCGAATTCCTCGCTGGCGTTGACCAGGGCGCCGGCGGCGAAGAGCTGGCGGATGATCGAGGACCAGGCCGCCTTGCCGCGATCCTGGCCGACGCCGAAGGTTTTGAGCTTGTCGTGGCCGTTGCGGCGCACCGCATCGGTCATCGTGCCCCGCAGGATGTCGGTGAGATAGCCGACACCGAAGCGCTGGCCGGTGCGCGCCACGGCGGAGAGCACTTTCTGCGCCTCGATCTGGCCGTCGGCGAGGCGGATTTCGTTGCGGCAGCAATCGCACTGGCCGCAGGGTGCGCTCTCCTCGTCGAAATAGCCGAGCAGCAATTGCCGCCGGCAGGACGTCGCCTCGCACAGCATCGCCATGGAGCTGAAGCGGCGATGTTCGACGCGCCGTTGTTCGTCGGATAGATCGCGCTCGTCGATCTGCCGGCGCCGCAGCGCCATGTCGTCGAGGCCATAGAGGGTCAGCGTTTCGGCGGGCAGGCCGTCGCGTCCGGCCCGGCCGATCTCCTGGTAATAGGCTTCGACGCTGGAGGGCATATCGGCATGAACGACGAAACGCACGTCCGGCTTGTTGATGCCCATGCCGAAGGCGATCGTCGCCACCGCGATCACGCCTTCGTCTTGCAGGAAGCGATCTTGCGCCTGGTTGCGCAACCGCTGTTCCAGGCCGGCATGATAGGCGATGGCGGCATGGCCCTCGGTGTTGAGAAAGGCCGATAAATCCTCGGTTTTCTTGCGCGAGGCGCAATAGACGATACCACTCTGGCCGCGTTTGCCGCGCAGGAAATCGAGCAGTTGCCGACGCGGTTGATCCTTGGCGGCGAAGCGCAGATGCAGGTTCGGCCGGTCGAAACTGTGCAGGAAAACGTCTGGCTCGCCGTCGAACAGGCGCGAAGCGATGTCGTTGCGTGTCGCCTGATCGGCGGTGGCGGTAAAGGCGACGATCTGGCGGATGCCGAGCGTGCCGGCGAGCGAACGCAGATCGCGATATTCGGGGCGGAAGTCGTGTCCCCATTCGGAAATGCAATGAGCTTCGTCGACGGCGATGCGCGCGAAGCCGGCGCTGGCGAGCCGCGCCGCAAGGCCCGGCATGGCGAGCCGTTCCGGCGCGATGAACAGCAGGCGCAATTTGCGGCTGCGAATGCCAGCCCAGGCTTCGTCGATCTCTTCCTCGCTGTTGAGCGAATTGAGTGAGGCGGCCATCACGCCCACCTGCTTGAGCTGGCGCACCTGATCGCGCATCAGGGCGATCAAAGGCGAAATAACGATGGTGGCGCCGTCGTCGAGCAAAGCGGGCAATTGATAGCAGATCGATTTGCCGCTGCCGGTCGGCATCACCGCCAGCACCGAGCGGCCGGCGATCACCGCCTCGACCACCTGTTCCTGGCCGGGCCGGAAGCCGTCATAGCCGAAGACGGATTTCAAGAGGTCGCGCGGGCGCGGTTGGCCTTGGGAAGCTGTGGCGAATGCGGTCATGCGCGGTCGATCCGCCCTGGCGAGACATGGAGAAGATCGGCGGTGACGCCGGGCTGGTTCAGATCGACGAATTGGCCGGGGTCGGCGCCGGTCACCCAGACCTGGGCGCCTAAAGTCCGCAGTTCGGCGAACAAGGCCTCGCGCCGCTGCGGATCGAAATGCGCCGCCACTTCGTCGAGTAAAACGATGGGACAAATCCCACACATGGAGCTGACCAGCCGGGCATGCGCCAGAACCAGGCCGATCAACAGGGCCTTTTGCTCGCCGGTGGAGCCTCGGGAAGCTTCGATGTCCTTGGGGCCATGGCGCACGACCAGATCGCTGGTATGGGCGCCGATCAACGTGCGGCCGGCGGCGGCGTCGCGATGCCGGTTCTCGCGCAGGATTTCCATATAGGCGTCCTCGGCCTCCAGCGCCGAACGCTCCGCCACCAGGCTCTCGATGGCCCCGCTGAGAGCGATTTCCGCCCAAGGAAACAAAGCATTGGCTGAGCGGCCGGCCTCTGTCAGGGCGGCCAGCCGGCTGATCGTTTCGTGCCGCGCGGCGGCCACTGCGATGGCCACTTCCGCCGTCTCGCGTTCGGCCGCGTCGAGCCAGGCGCCGGAGCGCGCGCCGTCTTCCAGCAGGCGGTTGCGGTTGCGCAACGCCCGCTCCAGCGCATTCACCCGGGCGCCGTGTTCCGCATCGACAGCCAGCACCAGCCGGTCGAGAAAGCGGCGGCGCTCGCCGGGCGAACCGGTGAAAAGCCCGTCCATGGCCGGCGTCAGCCAGACCACACGCAGATGATCGGCGAAGCCCCGGGCGGTTGGCAGGGGTTCGCGGTCGAGCCGGTAGCGGCGCTGCTTCGTCTCTTGCTTAGCCTCTTGGCCCATCGCCGCCACGCCGGTGCCAAGCTGCACGGGACCAAGGGCCCCCTCCACCTCGGCGGAAATGGCAAATCCGCCGGCTCCGCCTTCCCGCGCCAGCTCCTCAAGGTCGGCGCGGCGCAGCCCGCGCCCTGCGGTCAGCAGGGATAAGGCTTCGAGAACATTGGTTTTTCCGGCGCCGTTCTCTCCGCAGAGAACGACCAGGTCGGAATGCACCGCGAGGTCGAGGGCGGCATAGGAGCGAAAATCGCTCAGCTTCAGCCGTCGCACCATGGGTCGCGCGGCCGCCTCGGGGCGCTGAGGAGATTCGGACAGAAGCATGCGCCTGTCTGCCACACATGCGGGGGCAAAGGCCACCACATGCAGGGGTTGTAAAAGTGGGATTTATCCTCGATTTCTGCCCACTCAGAAAGTGGGATATAATCCTGTTGTCCCATTTTTTTGCCAGGACTAGGCTTCTCTCGAATTCGAAGTTCGGTCATCTGGGAGGAGACTGATGAGCGCTCAGCAGCTTTTGACGGAAATCAGCGATTTTTGCCGCTCGGCGGGTCTGGCCGAGTCGACCTTTGGCCGCGCCGCCATCAATGACGGCAAGCTGGTCAGCCGTTTGCGCAACGGCGGCCGCATCACCACCGACACGCTGGATAAGATCCGCGGTTTCATGACCAATTACACGCCGTCGAGCCGCGCCCGCAGCATGATGGCGAGCATGGTGCCGTCGGCGCCGGCTCCCGCCCGCCCTGCGCCGCCGCCGGCCCCGCCGCCCGTTTCCGCCCCGCCGCCGGGCGGTGGCGACAAGCCGGCCGGCCAAGACGACAACGGCCAACGCAATTTCCGCTTCTACGACAACCGGCAAAAATACCTGCTGTTCGTCAACACCTGTTCGGAGAAGTGGGAAGTTGCGAACCGCATTTCGCAGGAACTCACCAACGTTCATCCCAAGCCCCCGGCCTTCCGTCTGTTTGATGCCGGCGTCGGCGACGGCAGCGTGCTCGCCCATGTGATGCGCTCGATGCACGACCGCTATCCGACCATGCCGTTCTATGTGGTCGGCAAGGAGATCAGCCTTGAGGACGTGCGTCTGTCGCTGCGCCGCATGGTCGATCGCTTCTGCGAACATCCCTCGACCGTGCTGGTGCTGACCAATCTGCAATATGCCGATGCGCCCTGGCTCACGGTGAAGTCGCTCAGCGCCGCGTCGAGCCTCGTCTGGCACGAAGTGAAGCTCACCGGCGACAGCGCCCATACGTTCGACAAGCAGATCACCGATCTCGAACCCTTCCTGGCGCAGAACTGGAATGCCCGTACCAGCCCGCGCACCGGCAATTCGGTTTATGACAGGCCAGTGGTCCTCGTGCTCTATCGCGACGACCATAAGTTCGCGCTCGATCCGATTATTCCGCGCCTCGGCCAGACGCCGGCCGACTACGATCTCGTCATCGCTTCGCAGCCCTATCGCGCCCGTGCCAGCGTCGAGTTCAAGGCCAAGCGCGTCATCGCGCCGTTGACGCGCGCGTTGCGCCCCGGCGGCCGTCTCATCGGCATCCATTCCTGCGGCAACGATCCGGGCATGGAGATCATCGACAAGGTGTGGCCGGGCGATAATCCGTTCAGCACCAACAATCGCCACGACCTGTTGAAACAGGTGAAACACGAATTGGGACCGGCGGCGCGCGACTATAATTTCAACGCCAATGCCGACGGCAAATCGCTGTTCCAATATCACATGCACACTCTGCCGACCGAGGTGGAAGGCGCATCGATCGGCACGTCGACTTTGTTCGCCGCCTGGAATGCGGCGATCTACGTGGCGCAGGTCGAAGACGATCGCTTGGGCCCCGTCGTCGCCAACGACGCTTATCTTGAGGCGACACGCGACGTGTTGCGCAAGAACAACGGTCTTTGGTTCTACGACGAATCCTATGTGATCTCGAAACGGCGCGATTAGCAGCAGCAAGCGGAGTTCGAACATGAACACGGCTTCCGTTGCGGCCAAGTCGGATCCGGTCGACGCCACCGTCGACCAGATCGCCGCTTTCATGCGCGATTGTTCCTTCGAGGCGACGCGCCCCTCGGCCGGTGACATCGCGACCTTGGGTAAAACCCTGGCGCCGGGCACGCAGGTCTATCTGACCATGCTGCCTCATCGCCCGCTCGATGAAATGGTGGCCGCCGCCGTGGCCATCCGCCAGGCGGGGCTCGAGCCGGTGCCGCATCTTTCGGCCCGGCATTTCCCGCGCTTCGACGTGCTCGAACGTCACGTCGGCCGCATGGTCGACGAGGCGGATGTGCGCACCGCGCTGCTCATCGGCGGCGACGCCGAACATGGCGTCGGTGAAATCCAGACGGCGCTGTCGGTGATCGAGAACGGTCTGTTCCAGCGGCGCGGGCTCAAAGCTCTCGGCCTGCCGGGCTTCCCCGACGGTCATCCGAACATGAGCGAGGATGAAATCGAGGCCAATCTCGTCACCAAGCTCGCCGCCGTCCAGCAGGCGGGCCTGGAACCGCATATCGTGACGCAATTCTGCTTCGATTCCCGCACCATCATCGCCTGGCTGCACTGGCTGCGGCAGCGCGGCGTGCATGCGCCCGTGCGTGTCGGTCTTGCCGGCCCGACCAGCCTGATGACCTGGCTCAACTATGCCCGCAAATGTGGCGTAAAGGCCTCGGCCGAGGCTCTGGCCTCGCGCAGCGGCCTGGTGCGCCACGCCTTCAAGGCGGTGTCGCCCGATCCGATCATCCGCACCATCGCGGCGGCGGCCGCCGCCAAGCAGATCGACGGCGTTTCGCCGCATCTGTTCGCCTTCGGCGGCATCGGCGCGACGGCCAAATGGGCCCAGCCGGCCATCGCCGGTGCTATCAGGTTGAATAAGGACGGTGGTTTCGACCCGGTCTGAAGATTAGGCGGCTCGGCTGGCCTTGCGGCGCGACTTTCAGTATTGAAAGGCCCGTTCAGGCCGCCCGGGCGGCCCGCCGGAGCGGCCGTTGCATCCATTTCAGACCTTTTGGCAGACTTACGGACATAATCTGCGCGGCAGCCTGTTTGCCGCCGTGGTCCTCGTCGCCCTACTTTACGCGCTTATTTTCGTTCTGGTCGGCGGCCAGATCGACGTGCCCTTCCTCTACAGCAATCCCGGCCGCTGATGCACAGGCTCGCGTCGCTTGATCTGTTGCGCGGTGTCGCGGCTCTCTCGGTCGCGATCCCCCATTATGTGATGCTCGGCTCGACCGATTGGCCGGTCGCCAATGTCATCTCCATTCTGGCGGTGGAGATTTTCTTCGTGTTGAGCGGCTTCGTGCTGGCGCCGCAGCTCATCCATTGCGCCACTTCGCCCGCGCTCGCCGACACATGGATCTTCCTGGTGCGCCGCTGGATGCGCACCATTCCGCCCTATCTCGTCGCCTTGATCACGATCACCGTCGTCAGCGGCAATCTCGGCGCGGCATCCTTCCCCTACTATCTGCTCTACATCCAAAACCTCTTCCGGCCGCTGCCCGACGCGCAGGATTATTTCGCCGTCGCCTGGAGCCTGTCGGTCGAGGAATGTTTCTATGTGGTGGCGGCCTTTATTGTCGTTGCCGCCAATCTGGCGCGTCTGCGCGCGCGGGGCTTCATCACCCTGATGGTTCTGCTCGCCGTGGTCAGCGCCCTGGCGCGCTCATTCTTCGGCGATTTCAGCCATTGGGATGCGGACGTGCGCCGCGTCACTTTATTCCGGCTCGATGCCATCGCCTTCGGCTTCCTGCTCTATTGCGCCATCGATCCGATCGACACCGTTCTGCGCCGTTTCGGCGGCGTGCTGTCGATTGTGATCGCTTTGGCCTCGGCCGCGCTAGCCGGCGTGCTCGGCTGGCAGGCGACGGTCGATGCCAACCGTGTGGCGCAGCAGCTTTATCCCTTCGCCGCCGCTTTGCTTGGCGCCAGCGTCATCGTCGCGCTCTATGTCTATCGCGCCGCCTTCAACCGGCTTTCGGTGATCGCCGAGCCCTGCTTCTTCCTCGGCAAGGTCTCCTACACGATCTATCTGTTTCACACTTTGGCGATCCTGCTGCTACGGCCGGCCGTGGCGCATCTGCCGCTCACCGCACAGCTCATCATCTATGTGGCGCTGCTCGTCGCCTTCTGCACCGTCTTCTTCTTTGCCTTCGAAGCGCCGATCCTGGCGGCGCGGCCACATTACTGGGGGCGGGGCGAACGTGCCGCCGCGCCCGTATCCGTCCGGGCGCTACGCGCGCCGCTGCCGTGGCTGGCGCTGCTGCTGTCCTTCATCGGCTTCGCCGCTGCCGCCGTCGCCACCCGCTATTTCTTCTTCAACGACTTTCGCGTGCCGTTCTATCTGGCCCTGCTCGTTTTCCTGGGTCTCTTGACGGCGCTGTTGATGCTGAGCGGGCTGTGGCGCTTCGGCCTGGCGCGCACCAGCGCGCTGACCCTGCTGCTGTTCGCTTTGCTGCTGCCGCTAGCCGATGCTTATTTCGCCCGCACCTCGGTCGGCGCGGTGCTGACACGCGCGCAGCCGGTCTATTCCTTCCGCGACGCCAAGGGCGATCCCGATGCCTTCCGCATCTGGTGGGCGCAATATGTCGCCGAATGGGGTCGCGGCGTGCTCGCCAAAATCCAGGCGCCCGATCCGAAGGGCGAATTGCCCTTCATTCTCGAACCCAATGCGCGCGGCCGTTTCTTCGATGCCGACGTGCCGATCAACAATCTCGGCTTCCGTGGCGCCGACACCACGGTCGACAAAGGCAATCGCTATCGCATTTTCGTCGTCGGCGAATCGCCCGTGTTCGGCACCATGTTCCGGCGCGGCGAAACGACCTGGCCGGAAGTGCTGCAAAAGCTGCTCGGCACGCGGCTCGTCTGCCAACGCCCCATCGAAGTGATCAATGCCGGCGTGCCCGCCGCTGGCCTCTCCGACAATCTGCAGCGCATCAAGCGGTTCATCCTGCCGCTACATCCCGACATGGTGATTTCCTATCACGGCTATAACGGCCTTGCGATCGTCGATCCAGAAATCGCCGCCATGCCGCGCCAGCCAGTGTTTCACACGCGCGCGTCGCCGCTGTTAGGCGAAGCCAGCTTCCGCCTCGCCATGCAGGGCTATCAGGCGCGGTTGGACGACTATAATCGCAAGCCGAAGCAGACGCAGTTTCTCGACACCTATGACAAGCTCTATACGCAGCTCGTCAAAATGGGCGCGGACAATGGCTTTCGCGTCGTGCTCGCCAATCTCTCGGCGGTGGTTAATGAAAGCTCGCCGCGCGAGGTGATCGATTTCTACGGCCGCGTCTTCCAGCCGATCGAGCGCATCCTGCCGGCCATCGCCGCGCACAATCGCATGGTGGAGGCGGTTGCCAAGCGCACCGGCACGCCCTTCGTCGACACGCGTCCGGGGCTCGACGGCGAATGGGACAAGGACCTGTTCGTCGACATCGTCCACTTCACCCAGAAGGGCTCCGACCTCATCGCCGCGACCATGTTTGATAAACTGGCGAGCGAGCTGGCACGCGACCCGGCGATGGACTGCAAGCCGGCGAATTAGAGACGATACGCTCTCACCTTGGTGTCATCCCGGACATGCCAATGGCGCGATCCGGGATCCAGGGGCGAGCGACGCAATGCTTGCCGTTGCGCTCAGTGCGCGTTGATGCCAGCTCAAGGTCCTACCGTTTGCCCTGGGTCCCGGATCACGCTGCGCGTGTCCGGGATGACACGAAGGTGTCGGCCAACATCTTCAGTGCGGCAAAATTTTATTCAGAAACTCGCGCGTGCGCGGCTGACGCGCCTCGATATTGCCGAAGAACTCGTCCTTGCTCGTGTCTTCAAGGATATGCCCGCCGACATCCATGAAGATGACGCGGTTGGAGACTTTGCGGGCAAAGCCCATTTCGTGCGTCACCACCATCATCGTCATGCCCTCGGCGGCGAGGCCGACCATGACGTCGAGCACTTCGCCGACCATTTCGGGGTCGAGCGCCGATGTCGGCTCGTCGAACAGCATGACGATCGGGTCCATCGACAAGGCCCGCGCGATGGCGACGCGCTGCTGCTGACCGCCGGAGAGCTGGCCGGGAAACTTGTCCTTATGCGCGGTGAGGCCGACGCGCTCGAGCATTTTCAGGCCGCGTTGCTTCGCTTCGTCCTGGCCACGGCCCAAAACCTTCATCTGGGCGATGGTGAGATTGTCGGTGACGGTGAGATGCGGAAACAGTTCGAAATGTTGGAACACCATGCCGACGCGGCTGCGCAGCTTCGGCAGGTTGGTGGCTCTGTCGTGAACGGCAACGCCGTCGACCCAGATTTCGCCCTTCTGCACGGGTTCGAGCGCATTGATGGTCTTGATCAACGTCGATTTGCCCGACCCCGACGGGCCGCAGACGACGACGACCTCGCCCTTGTCGATATTGAGCGAGCAGTCGTTGAGTACCTGCGTCGCGCCATACCATTTGGAAACGTTTTTCATCTCGATCATCGCGGTCGACGTCCCTTAAATTAGCGCAGGATGCGGATCTTCTCGTTCAGGCGCTTCACCAGCATGGAGAGCGCGAACGAGATGATGAAATAGACCACGGCGGCCATGATATAGGTTTCGACGCGCCGACCGAACGTATTGCCCATGATCTCGAAGCCCTTGAGGATGTCATAGGCGCCGATCGCATAGACCAGCGACGTATCCTGAAAGAGCACGATGGTCTGGGTCAGGAAGACCGGCAGCATGTTGCGCATCGCCTGCGGCAGAACGATGTAGCGCATGTTCTGCGCATAGGTCATGCCGAGTGCCTGACCGGCAAAGGTCTGGCCACGCGGCAGCGATTGGATGCCGGCACGCACGATCTCGCTGAAGAAGGCCGCTTCGAAAATGATGAAGGTGATCAAAGCGCAAATTTCGGCGCGATATTTCTGGCCGATGTCGCCTGGAAACAGATTGTAGAAGGCCGAAGGCATCAGGAGGAAGAACCACAGGATGACCATCACCAGTGGAATGCTGCGCAGGAGGTTCACATACCACAGCGCCGCATATTCGAGCGGCTTGATGCCGGATAGGCGCATCAGGGCGATGACCGTGCCAAGCGCGATGCCGCCGATCGTCGCGGCGATCGTCAGGCTGACGCTGAAATAGAGGCCGCTGAGCAGATAGGTGCTGATGTTGGCCCAGGTGTAGAAGGAGAAATCCAGTGCCGGCATCAGTGCGCTCCCTGTCCTTGCGAGGAGAGGCCGGGAACGCGCGCCCGTTTTTCGAGGATGGACATGAACCAGCTGATCGCCAAAGCGGTGATGATGTAGAGAACGGTGGCGGCCAGATAGACTTCGATGCCGCGGGACGTTTCCTCCTGCGTCTGCATGGCGAAACTGATCAATTCCGGAATCGACACGGCGAAGGCGACGGAGGAATTCTTGACGATGTTCATCGCCTCGCTGGTCAGCGGCGGAATAATGATGCGAAACGTCTGCGGCAAAATCACATAGCGATAGGCTTGAAGCTGCGTGAAGCCCATGGCGAGCGCCGCCTGGCGCTGGCCGCGTGGCAAGGCCTGAATGCCGGCGCGCACCTGTTCGGCGATACGGGCCGAGGTGAAGAAACCGAGTGCGCAGCAGGCCAGCACGAAGCTCGGCACGCCGCGCATGCCAGGCACGATTTCCGAGATGACGAAGAACCACAGGAAAAGCTGCACCAGCACGGGAATGTTGCGGAACAGCTCGACCCAGCCCGTGGCGAGCGCCGAGACGACGCGATGCTGCGAAACCGTGCGCAAGGTGCCGACCAGGCAGCCGATGGCCAGTGCGACGACAAGCGAAACGGCGGCAACGGCCACCGTATAGCCCCAGGCGGAGAACATCCATTGCCAGTAGGTGACGCCGTCGCCCCGGTCATCCCAGAGGAATTGCCAGCGATCCCAGATGTCCTGCCAATATGTCATGCAACCCCGCCCATTCGCATAGCCTCAAAAGACATCAGGCACGGACCATGCCGTGCCTGACAAATTTTGGCTCATTCGCCGGGTTGTTTGTAATCCTCGGTCGGTTTGTCGTTGGGATTGGCCCAGGCTTCCTTCGTTGCATCCGAGGCCGGCATATTCAGCGTCACATTGTTCGGCGGGATCGGCTGCATGAACCATTTGTCGTAGAGCTTGGCGATCGTCCCGGTCTTGATCTGCGCGGCGATGCTCTCGTCGACGGCTTTCTTGAACTCCGGATCGTTCTTGCGGATCATGATGGCGATCGGCTCGACCGCCAGGACCTCGGGAAGGATTTTATAGTCTTTCGGGTTCTGCGCCCGCGCGATATTGGCGGCGAGAATCGATGCGTCCATGACGAAGGCATCGGCGCGGCCGCTCTGCAGCAGCAGGAAGCTGTCGGCATGGTCCTTGCCGAACACTTCGCTGAACTTGAGATCCTTGCCGCGCTTGTTCTTGCGCAGGGTTTGTACGGACGTGGTTCCCGTCGTGGTGGCGATGGTCTTGCCGTTCAGATCTTCCAGCTTGCCGATGTTGGAATTGGCTTTGACCGCGATCTTGATTTCCTCGATGTAAACCGTCGTGGCGAAATCGACGTCACGGCCGCGCGCCTTGTTGTTGGTCGTCGAGCCGCATTCCAGGTCGACGGTGCCGTTCTGCACCAGGGGCACGCGATTTTGCGAGGTGACGGGCTGGTAGCGGATATCCAGCTTTTCGACGCCGAGCTTCTTCTTGATGTCGGCGATGATGTTCTGGCAGACGTCGTAGTGATAGCCGGTGTAGACACCGTTGCCCAAAGTATAGGCTAATCCCGAGGATTCGCGCACGCCTTGGGTGATGATGCCGCTGGACTTGATCTTATCCAAAGTGCCGTCGGCCTGCGCCGCCGCGCCCATGGCTGCAAAAGCGATGGTCGCTGCGATCAGAACTTTCCTCATCCGAACCTCCTGTTCACAGACATGACTATGCTGGCATACGGGCCGTTTGAAAAGCCGCGGCATCGCCGTCGCGCTATGGCCCACCAATGTAACGGCTTTCCCCAGGTCATCAACGTCAAGCCATCAACGCACGAGCGGGGAATGCGTTTCCTACCGGGATTCCGCAGGGCGTTCGACGAAAAGCTACAGCCTAGATTGCGACAAACGTCCTATCGCCGCTGCGGCATGACGATTTGAAAGCGCAGGCGGCCGCCTTTGAGCGGCGTGATGATCACCGCGTGACCATTGCCGCGCAGATTGCGCCGGAAACTGGCGTTGCGGCCGCTGCTGTTGCGGCTGGCGCGGGTCGTGCTTCCCTGTGCGGCGTTTGGCGCACCGGCGCGCGGCGGCGCATCGGCCGCATCGGGATAAGCGGTACTGCCCGAGGGCACGTGCTGGCCTCGCTTCGGTCCGAAGGAGGCCAGGCACCTGTTATAGGCGTCGTCGTTCGTCAGCTTGTCACAATCGGCGAGCGAGCGTTGTGCCAAAGCGCCCTGCGGTGCCAGCAGACCGCAGGTGAGAACACCCGTGACGATGACAGCCGCAATCCGCATTTCCCTTGGCCTCGCCCTCAGCCTCGCAACGTGGCTCCGGTCTTCTTCGTCACTTCGGCGACGATCCGCCCGGCTACTTCCTCGATCTCCGCATCGGTCAACGTCTTCTCGCGCGGCTGCAACGTGACGGTGACGCCCACCGACTTGCGGCCTTCGGGAATGCCGGCGCCTTCGTAGATATCGAAGACGTTGAGCCCCGAGATGAGCACTTTTTCCGCTGCTTGAACAGCGCGCAGAATATCAGCCGACTTGACGCTGCGATCGACGATGAAGGCGAAGTCGCGTTCCAGCGGCATGAAATCCGACAGTTCGAGCTTCGGTTTCACCTTCGTCGGCTTGGCGCGCGGCGCCGGCAGATCGTCGAGAATGATCTCGAAACCGGCCACCGGCCCGTCGACATCGAGCATTTCCAAGGTGCGCGGATGGAATTCGCCGAACCAGCCGATCACGTTCTTCGGCCCGAACTGCATCGTGCCGGAGCGGCCGGGATGCAGCCAAGCGGGAAGATTCGCTTGCCCGCCCGAGACGATGTGCAGGCCGCCGAGCGGCACGCCGAGCGCCGCCAGCATCGCCATGGCATCGGCCTTGGCGTCGAACACGCTGACCGGGGTCGCCTTGGCGTTCCAGGCGCGGCCGCTGCCGCCGCGTCGCACCGTGGCGGCGGCCATGCGCTGGTCTTTTTCGCCGTCGCCCTTGAAGATCTGGCCAACTTCGAACAGCGCAACGTCGCCGAAGCCGCGATCGGCATTGCGTTGCGCCGCCTTCAACAGGCCGGGCAGCAGGGACGGGCGCATGTCGGAGAGATCGGCGGCGATCGGATTGGCGAGCGCCAGCGCCGGCTGTCCGCCGCCAAAGCCTTCCGCCTGTTCCTTGCTGACGAAGGACCAGGTCACCGCTTCGACGAGACCCTGGGAAGCGAGCGCGCGGCGCGCCTGGCGCGTGCGCTTCTGCAGCAAGGTGAGAATGGGCTTGGGCACCGCCGTGTCGATGCGCGGCAGCGGCACGGAAGCGACATTGTCGACGCCGGCGATGCGCACGATCTCCTCGGCGATATCGGCCTTGCCTTCCACATCCGGCCGCCACGACGGCACTTTGACGATGATACGGTCTGCATTGGTCGACTGGCTGATGACACCGAAGCCGAGCTTTTCCAGCGTGCGCACCATCTCTGAGCGTTCGAGTTCGAGGCCGGTCAGGCGTTGCACTTCGCTCAACGGGAAATCGATGGCGGTGTCGCTTTTCGGCTGTTCGCCGGCGACGATCAGTTCCGACGGCTCGCCGCCGCAGAAATCCATCACCAGTTTGGTGGCGAGTTCCGCACCCGGCACGCAGAAGGCCGGATCGACGCCGCGCTCGAAACGATAGCGCGCATCGGTGACGATGCCGAGCGCGCGGCCGGAGCGGGCGATGTTCATCGGATCCCACAACGCCGATTCGATCAGCACGTCGGTGGTCGCGTCGTCGCAGCCCGAATGTTCGCCGCCCATGATGCCGGCGATCGATTCGACACCCTTGTCGTCGGCGATGACCACATTGTCGCTTTTCAGCGTGTAGGTCTTGCCGTCGAGGGCCAGCACCTCTTCGCCGTCCTTGGCGCGGCGCACGACGAGGTTGCCGGCCACCTTCTTGGCGTCGAACACATGCAGCGGGCGGCCGCGATCGAAGGTGACATAGTTGGTGATGTCGACCAGCGCATTGATCGGCCGCAGGCCGATCGACTTCAACCGCTGCTGCATCCACTCGGGCGCAGGGCCATTCTTGACGCCGCGTACCAGGCGTAAAGCGAACATCGGCGCCAGATGTTTGTCTTCGGCCGCGAAATCGAGCTTCACATTCACCGGGCAGGGGAACGCAGCCGCCGCCGGCTTGATCGCATGATCCTTCAATGTGCCAAGGCCCGCCGCCGCGAGATCGCGCGCGATGCCGTGGACACCCGTCGCATCGGGACGATTGGGCGTCAGGTTGATCTCGATCACCGGATCGCCGAGCTTGGCGTAATCGACATAACGCGCGCCGACGGGCGCATCGTCGGGCAGATCGATGATGCCGTCGTGATCTTCCGACAATTGCAGTTCGGCGGCCGAACACAGCATGCCGTTCGATTCGACGCCGCGAATGACGCCCTTGCCGAGCGTCATGTCCTTGCCGGGGATATAGGTGCCCGGGGCTGAGAACACGCTCTTCATGCCGGTGCGCGCATTGGGCGCGCCGCACACCACCTGCACCGGCGTACCCGTGCCGGTGTCGACCATGCAGACGCGCAGGCGGTCGGCATTGGGATGCTGCTTGGCGTCGATCACATAGGCGACCGTGAAGTCTTTCAGCTTTTCCGTCGGATCGATCACATGCTCGACCTCGAGGCCGATGCGCGTCAGCGTCTCGACGATCTCGCTGAGAGAGGCCGTGGTGTCGAGATGATCCTTGAGCCAGGAGAGGGTGAATTTCATTTTTCTCTCCTTACGCGCTCAGGCCGCCGGCAAGCGTCGGCAGATCGAGCGGGCGGAAGCCGTAGTGAGACAGCCAGCGCACGTCGGCCTCGAAGAAAGGCCGCAGGTCGGGCATGCCGTATTTGAGCATGGCGATGCGATCGATGCCCATGCCCCAGGCAAAGCCCTGGTAGACATCGGGATCTAAACCGCAATTGCGCAGCACGTTCGGATGCACCATGCCGCAGCCGAGAATCTCCAGCCAATCCTCGCCCTCGCCGAAGCGGATTTCGCCACCCGAGCGCCGGCACTGAATGTCGACTTCCATCGATGGTTCGGTGAACGGGAAGAACGATGGGCGGAAGCGCATCTTCACATTCGGTACTTCGAAGAACGCCTTGCAGAATTCTTCCAGCACCCATTTCAGATGGCCAAGATGCGCCGACTTGTCGATGACGAGGCCTTCGACCTGATGGAACATCGGCGTATGCGTCTGGTCGCTGTCGCAGCGATAGGTGCGGCCCGGGCAGATGACGCGGATCGGCGGCTGCGAGGCGAGCATGGTGCGCACCTGCACCGGCGAGGTGTGCGTGCGCAACAGTTTGCGTTCGCCCTTCGCGTCCGGCTCGAAGAAGAACGTGTCGTGCATCTCGCGCGCCGGATGGCCGGCCGGGAAGTTCAGCTTGGTGAAGTTGTAATCGTCGCTCTCGATGTCCGGCCCTTCGGCGATCGAGAAACCCATGTCGGCGAAAATCGCGGTCAGTTCGTCCATCACCTGGCTGATCGGATGGATGCGGCCGCGCTCGCTGGCGGCTTCGCGCACCGGCAAGGTGACGTCGACGGTCTCGGAAGCCAGGCGCTGTTCGAGCGCTGCATCTTTCAGGACGGTGCGGCGCGCGGTGAGCGCTTCGTTGACCTTGTCCTTCAGCGCGTTGATGGCGGCGCCCGCGGTCTTGCGCTCGTCGGGCGACATTTTGCCCAGGGTCGCGAGCAAGGCCGAGATGGTGCCCTTCTTGCCGAGAGCGCCGACGCGCACGGCTTCCAGCGCCGTCTCGTCGGTGGCGCCGGCGATGGCGGTCAGGGTGGAGGATTCGAGAGTTTGAAGGTCGGACATGTTCCCGCCTGGACGATGAAACCGGTGAAATACACCAGAAGCTCAACGGCCTTGGGAAACGACCTCAGGCCGCACAATGATCGCCGCGCGGACAGACCGCGCGCGCGAAGGGGCCTCGAAAAGACGGAGGGACGGCGCGAAGGTTTGGAGCGCCGTCCGTCAGATCACGCCGCGGCGGGCAGGTCCGCCTTGACCTTCTCGACGATGGCCTTGAAGGCCGCCGGTTCGTGAATGGCCATTTCGGACAGCACTTTGCGGTCGATCTCAATGCCCGCCTTCGCGAGGCCGGCAATAAATCGGCTGTAGGTGATGCCGAATTCGCGCACGGCGGCGTTCAGACGCTGGATCCACAGCGCGCGGAAGGTGCGCTTCTTATTCTTGCGGTCGCGATAGGCATACTGCATCGACTTGTCGACGGCAGCCTTGGCGGCGCGGATGGTGTTCTTACGGCGGCCACGGAAGCCTTTTGCCGCGTCGAGGGTTTTCTTGTGCTTGGCATGGGCGGTAACGCCGCGTTTAACGCGAGCCATGGCAGATCTCCTTAAAACTCAAAGTGAAACAGGGGGCAAATGCGAGAAAACGTCAGCCGTTCGGCAGGAAGTACTTCTTGACGTTGTCGCCGTCGGTCTTGAACAGGACCGTGGTGCCGCGCAGGTTCCGGATCTGCTTGTTGGTGCGCTTGATCATGCCGTGGCGCTTGCCACTCTGGGCGTAGACCACCTTGCCGGAGCCGGTGATCTTGAAGCGCTTTTTAGCGCCCGATTTCGTCTTCAACTTGGGCATTTGGCTCTCCTGTGGGGCGAAAACGCCCCAATTTCAATTACTTGCCTCGGCGCGGCCGGAAATCCGGCCGGTTTCGGCAATTCGCATCGGAAGTGAGCGAAAAGAACCGCCACGGCAGCCCTAACTGGCCGGGCGGTTCGAAGCCGGGCTTATAAGGGAAAAACCGGAGGGAAAGCAAGGGGGCGTAACGGGTCGGTTCCTCGCTCGACGGCTTCGGCTCAGTCAGGTACGAGCTTGGTACGATTTGTACTTGGCTCTTTGTACCTGGCTCTCCAAAAGGAACGCCGTGAACACGCTCAACGATTTCCTTAGCCGTCAGCCGGCGGCGCCCGAACTGAAATCCGTCATCACCGCCGTGGCCTCCGCCTGCACCGGGATCAGCCGCGTCGTCTCGGCCGGCGCCATCGCCGGCAATCTCGGGTCCGCCGGCCATATCAATGTGCAGGCCGAGGAGCAGAAGAAGCTCGACGTCATCACCAACGACATGCTGAGCGACATGATGCGCTCCTGCGCGCCCGTCGCCGGTTTCGCCTCCGAGGAGCTGGAGACCGTCGAGACGACAGGCCGTACCGGCGGCTTCCTGGTCACTTTCGATCCGCTCGATGGCTCCAGCAATATCGACGTCAACGTCAGCGTCGGCACGATCTTCTCGATCCTGCCCGCGCCTGCCGGCCGCGTGCCGGCCGAAGCGGATTTTCTGCTGCCGGGCCGCCATCAGGTGGCGGCGGGCTATGCGATCTACGGGCCGCAGACCATGCTGGTGCTCACCCTCAGGGACGGCGTCTACGGCTTCACGCTCAGCGCCAAGGACGAATGGCTGCTCACCCATGAGCGCCTGAACATTCCCAAGGACACCAAGGAATTCGCCATCAACATGTCGAACCAGCGTCATTGGGCCGAGCCGATCCAGCGCTATGTCGACGGTTGCCTCAAGGGCAAGACCGGCGAGCGCGGCAAGGATTTCAACATGCGCTGGATCGCCTCGATGGTGGCGGACGTGCATCGCGTTCTGATGCGCGGTGGCATCTTCATGTATCCATGGGACAAGCGTGAGCCGGATCGGCCTGGCAAGCTGCGCCTGATGTATGAGGGCAATCCGATGGCGCTGCTGGTCGAACAGGCTGGCGGCCAGGCCACGGATGCATACGCGCCCATTCTCGACGTCAAGCCGGAAAAGCTGCATCAGCGCGTCGCGGTGGTGCTGGGCTCGGCCAACGAAGTCGAACTGGTGCGCAGCCTGTCGAACGGTTGAAGTTTAAAAGGCCAGCGCGCCGCTTCCGGTGGCGCGCGCCCGGCGCAGCAGCACCGAAATGATCGGCCCGATCAGGAACAGGATGGCGCCATAAACAATGAGAATGCCGGACGCGCCGATCATGCCCATGCCGGCGCCAAACAGCAGCGGTCCCAGCGCCTGGCCGGTGAAGAAGAAACAGGAATGCAAGGCGAAGGCGGACGTGCGCGCCGTGTCGGTCAGTTCCGACACTTCGGCGTGGATGGAATTGTGCACCATCATATAGCCGAAGCCCGACAGGGCGAAGAAGAAGGCGAGCCACGGCAAGGGTGCGGCGAAAGCCAGGGCCAACAGTCCCATCATCGCCAGCGTGCCGCCTGCAATCATCAGTCCGTAGCGCGACATCACGCGCAACAGGCGCCGCACCAAGAAGGTGAAGATGAGCGAGCCGATGCCGCAGGCGGTGATCATGAAGCCCGCTTCCGCCGGGCCGCCCATGCCGCGCGATTGCAGCACCGGCGCGATGAAGGGAAACATGCCGAACAGCGCGATGCCTTCGAACATCACGGCGATGAAACAAATCCAGGCGCGCCGCTTGGTGATGATCTGGCGATAGCTGTCGAAGGCATCCGACAGGCGGATGTGCCGTGTCGCGACCACGGTTTCCTTGAGCTGTAGGGTGACGAGAATCGAAGCGGTGAGCGAAATCGCCGTGGCGACGGCGAAAATCGCCCGCCAGTTCAGCCACACCGCCATCAGGCCGGCGCCGCTGGCCGCCAGGATCAGGCCCGACAAAGAGCCGGTGACATTGCGCGCGATCGCCGCTTGGCGCTGCGACGGCGCCACTTTGTCGGCGACGATGGCGAGCGCGATCGGCATCAGGCCGCCGCCGGCGATGCCGCCGATGAACCGGCCGACCAGCAGCAGTTCGAAAGTCGGCGCCACGGCGACGAGGATCAGGCTTGCCGTCTGCACCCACAGGCAGATCTTGAGAATGCGGATCTTGCCGTAATGATCGCCGGCCGGCCCCAAGACGGGTTGGCCGATGGAATAGGGCAACGCAAACATGGTGACGGCGAGGGCGGCCGCGGCGATGCTGATGCCAAACTCTGTCGCCAGTGACGACACCAGCGGGTCCATCGCGCGCGTCGCGACGGCGCTGGTGAAGGCACAAAACGGCAGCAGAAAATTCATCAGATCAATCCGGATGGCGCGGCGCGGCCGCACATTAAGGTTCGCTCATAGCGCAGTGAGCGTGCGCCGTCTTGACGCAAGTCAGATTCGGGCGAATTGCCGATTTTCATTCGATCCGCGTCTCGTTGGAGGTCAGCAGCGGCTTTTCTTCCATCAAAAGGAGGCCGAGGAAGGCGATTACCAGACAGCCGGCGGTGACCCAGAACAGGTTGCGGAAGGCGGCGGTGGCGCCGTCGCGGTCGGCCGCAAGCGTCGCTGCGGCGCCGCTCAGCATCTCGCTGCCCACCGCATGCAGCACGATGGCGCCTAGAGCTGCGACAAGCACGGCGGCGAACAGGCTGCGCGCGAAACTCATCACCGACACGGCGGTGCCAAGCTGATGCATCATCACCGCGTTCTGCAAGGCGACGCTCGACACCGGCGCGACGGGGCCAAAGCCAAGGCCGGCCAAGGCCAGCACCAATTCGAATTCCAGCATCGAAAGCGTATCGACACGCAGGGCGAGCCAGCCGATGCTGAGAATGCAGATGAACAATGTGATCAGCGGATAGAATTTATAATGTTCCATACGCGCCGCCACCTGCGCGCCGACAAGCGCGCTGGCATTGATCGTCACCATCAGCACGATCAGATTGACGCCTGATTCGGAAGGCGTCTGGCCGAGCACGCTTTGCAGATAGAGCGGCAGATAGATGTTGAGGCCGATCATCGCCGCCCAGCCGAAGGAATTGGCGACGATGGCGCAACGCACGACCGGATTGCGCAGGATGCCAAGCGGGATCAACGGTTCGGCGGCGCGCATCAGACGCAGGAAGAACAAGATCCACAGCAGCGCGGAGACAACGCCGAGCGTCACGATCTCCTTCGAGAGCCAAGCCCAGGTCTTGCCGCCCGTATTCATCACCAGCATCAAGGTCGAGCTGGCGGCGACGATCAGCACGGCGCCAGCGATATCGAGGCGATGGTATCTTTCATAGCGCGGCAGTTTGCGCAGCAAGGTGCTCGTCATCGCGAAAGCGGCGATGCCCATCGGCACTGAAATCCAAAAGACCAGCGACCAATGCAGATGTTCGGCGAACAGGCCGCCGATTACCGGGCCGATGCCGGCGGCGCTCGTATAGATGATCGAGAAGTAGGTGTAATATTTGGCGCGCTGTTTCGGCGGCGCGATGTCGCCGAGTACGGTCATCGCCTGCGCGACGAGGCCGGCGCCGCCGATGCCTTGCAGGCCGCGCGCCAGGATGAGGCTGGTGATGTTGGGCGCCAGCGCCGAGGCGATGGCCCCGGCGACGAAAATGCCGATGCCGGCCAGCATGGTGACGCGGCGGCCGCGCGTATCGCTGATCTTGCCGTAGAGCGGTGTCGCCGCCGTCGAGGTCAAGAGATAGGCGCTCACCACCCAGGAGAGCTGGCCCGTCGCGTCGAAGGCATGGCCGATCGTCGGCAGCGCGGTCGCCACCAGCGCCTGGTCGAGGGAGGCCATGAATACCGGCAACAGCACGCCGGCCACGATCCATAAGGTATCGCGGTGCGTCAGTTGCGGTGCGGCTGGCGCGGGTTTGACGAGCGTTTCCACGGTTCTCTGTTTTGTCTACGACCTCGTCATAGGACGTTTGGCCGAAGCGGCGATAGAGTCCATGGGCCAGCAGGTGCCGTGCAAAACGCACGGCAGCCATGCTGAAAACACAACGTCAAAAGATCTGGTTGGAAACGCGATCCGGGCAAAGGGGGCCGAGGGAATGTCTCTCAGCCCGTTACGGATGCGACGCGCCGGTTATTTCGGCGCGAGGATCATCACCATCTGGCGGCCTTCCATGGAAGGCTCCACCTCGCATTTCGCGATGGCGAGATTCTCCTGGCGTACGCGCTCAAGCAGGCGATAGCCGAGTTCCTGATGCGCCATTTCACGGCCGCGGAAGCGCAGGGTGACCTTCACCTTGTCGCCTTCGTCGAAGAACCGTTTCACGGCTTTCATCTTGGTTTCGTAGTCGTGATCGTCGATGCCAGGACGCAGCTTGATTTCCTTGACCTCGACCACCTTCTGGCGCTTGCGCGCTTCGGCGGCTTTCTTCTGCTCCGTGAAACGGAACTTACCGAAATCAAGAATCTTACAGACCGGCGGGCTGGCGTTCGGAACGATCTCAACCAGGTCGAGCCCCGCCTCTTCGGCGAGCTGCAGCGCTTCGGCTATCGGGGTTGCGCCCCGATTCTGACCTTCGGCATCGATAAGCTGAACTTCGCTGACACGGATTTCCCGATTGGTCCGGGGTCCTTCTTTCTGGGGACCCACGGGTGCTTTCATTGGACGGCGAATGGCAAAACTCCTCTTGTGAATAAGCCGGACCCGGGCGTCACGATGACCGCTTCAACCTGCTTTTGGCAGGACCGGACCCGAATAGAGAATCGGGTCAGACGGGCCGGAAGTCAACCTTGGCCGTGCTGTCAAAGCGTCAGAAACCGCGAATGATGCTTTCGTACAACGCCAATGTCTGTTTGCACATATGGTCGAGCGAGAAATGGCGCTCGACATGCTGGCGGGCCCGCAGCGCCAGCGCATCGCGTTCGACGGCGCCCATGGCGAGCGCCTCGGAGAGCGCGTCGGCCAGGGCCTGCGGATCGCCCGGCGGGATGCGCCAGCCGGTGCGCGCGGCGGCCGGGGCTTCCGGCGGCCCCAGCACGGTCTCGGGCACGGCGCCAAGTTCGGTGACGATCACCGGCGCCCCCATGGCCTGCGCCTCGACGGCGGACCGGCCGAAGGCCTCCGGTTCGGTCGAGGGCACGGCGACCGCCGAGGCGGCCAGGAAGGCGGCCGGCATGTCGTCGCAATGGCCGACCAGTTTCACCAGATCGCCAAGGCCGGCAGTGGCGATGCGGCTTTCCAGGTCCTTGACGAAGGAACTGCGCCCCTGCGGATCGCCGGCCAGGACGAATTTGACCCCGTTGAGCCCCCGCCGGCGCATCAGCGCCGCCGCGTCCACCAGCACCGTCTGGCCCTTCCAGCCGGTCAGTCGCGCCGCGAGCAGAATGATGCGCTCGTCCGGCTCGACGCCCCAGTGCTGGCGCAGGCGCCGCACCCGGGCCGGATCGACGGCGGCCGGCGTGAAGGCGCGAAAATCCGTGCCGCGATGGATGACGGTGACATGGCCGTCGGCGAAGGGATGCTGATCGAGGATGCGCCGCTTGGTGAATTCCGAATTGGCGATCACGTAGTCGGCCCGCGCCATCACCGAATTATAGCGGTTCTTGATGCTCGACGTGCCCGAATAGGCGCCGTGATAGGTGGTGACGAAGGGCACCCGCATGGCCCGCGTCGCGCCCAGCGCCACCCAGGCGGGCGCGCGAGAACGGGCATGAACGATGTCGATCCGCTCGCGGGCGATCAGCGCCGCCAGCCGCCGGATATTGACCATCATAGACAACGGATTCTTGGTTTTCGCCGGAAACGGCAGCCAGACGCCGCCGCGCGCCTGCAATTCGCTGACGAGCCGGCCGCCTTGGCTGGCCACCAAGGCACGCGCGCCGGCCTCGGTGAGCGCGGTGGCGATATCGATGGTCGTGCGTTCGGCGCCGCCGGCCTCGAGGTCTGGGATGATCTGCAGGACCGTGCGGCCGGCGAGGGCCGGGAACTGGCCACTTTCGATCAGATCATGCGGGCCGTAGGGCATCGCTTTCCTATCGTGGCGCTTGGCGGCGTGCTCTGGGCACGCTGCGCAAACGCGTCAAAACAAAACCTGCGGCACAATCGCGTTTGGGTCGAAACGCCATTTGCTCTGATGTACAAGGCGGGCGGGCGCACCAACCCGTTGGATCGCCATCTTCCTGTTTTGGGCCGCCAGACCCGCCGATGGCAATGAATGTGACAGATTTGACCGAGACCCATCCACAATTTGTAACTGTTGGAACCGCGCCGCATACACGCCGCCTGGCCTTCCGGCAACGGCAAGCCGCGAGTTCCCCGACAAGTTCTCCAAGCGCCCCGGGTGTTGTCTGGCTCGGCGGGTTCAAATCCGACATGCTGTCGACCAAGGCTGAGCGCATCGACGAATGGGCCGCCCGCAACGGCCGCGCCTTCCTGCGGTTCGACTATTCCGGCCATGGCGAGTCGGAGGGCCGTTTCGAAGAGGGAACCATCGGCCAGTGGCTCGAGGACAGCCTCGCCGTCATCAGGCAATTGACCAATGGACCGCAGATTCTCGTCGGTTCTTCCATGGGCGGCTGGATTTCGCTGTTGGTGGCGAAAGCGTTCGCGCAGAGCGGCGAAACCGGCCGCCTGGCCGGCCTGGTGCTGATCGCGCCGGCGGTCGATTTCACCGAGGCGCTGATGTGGCGCAACATGCCGGAAGCGGCGCGCCGCGACATTGAGGAAAAGGGCGTCTGGCTGCGCCAGTCCGAATATGCGCCCGATCCCTATCCGGTGACGAAGGCTCTTATCGAGGACGGCCGCCGCCATCTGCTGTACGGCCGGCCGATCCGCAGTCACAGCCCCGTGCATATCCTGCAAGGCATGCAGGATCCCGATGTGCCGTGGGCGCATGCGATGCAGCTTGTCGAACATCTCGCCGGCGATCCTGTCGCTGTCACCTTGATCAAGGATGGCGACCACCGCCTGTCGCGCGACGAAGATATCGCGCGTCTGCTGGCGGCCATCGAGGGCATTGCGCCGTCGAATTAGAGCGGCCGCTGGCGAATCCGCGCGGTGGTCACGAACAGGATCGCCGCGCTGGTGCCCAGGAGCACCGTCACGGCGACGAGCGGCACGGCGCTGGATCCCAAGAGCGTGCTGACGCCTAGGCCGAAGCAGGCCGAGAACATCATCTGCAGAAAGCCTTGCAACGATGTCGCAGCACCGGCGCGTTCGGGAAACGGCGACAGCGCCGAGGCGATCGAGTGCGGCAGCACGAAACCGACGCCGGCGAAATAGATCATTTCTGGAATGAGCAGCGCGATCGCACTGCCGGGAAACAGCCGCAAGCCCAGCACTTGCAGAATGCCGCCGATGAAGAAACAGGCGACGCCGATGGCGATCGTACCGTCGAGACCCCGGCGGATGACCAGTCGCGAGCCGGTCCACGCGCCGAACACGAAGGCCGACGAACAGACCGAGAAGAACAGGCCGAACTGCAACGGCGTCAGTCCGTAAAGGTCCTGCAGCACGAAGGGCGAGCCGGTGATGAAAGTGAATAAACCCGTGTGCCCCAGCGTGTTCAGCGCACCATAGACGCGCCAGCGCGGATTGGCGAAGACGATGCGGAAGCTGCGCAGGATTTCGCGGATTGACAAGGGCGCGTCGCTCTTGTGCCGCAAGGTCTCCGGCAGAAACAACACCGCGATGGTGATCAGACAGGCGGTGATGACGAACATCACGACGAAACTGGCGCGCCAGCCGAACCATACCGCCAGCACGCCGCCGATCAGCGGGCCGACGATCGGCGCCACGCCCATGATCGAACTCATCACGGACATTTGTTGTCCGGCGCGCGCCCCTTCATAGAGATCGCGCACGATGGCGCGCACCACGATGATCGGACCGGCGCCGCCGGCGCCTTGCAGAATGCGCGCCGCGATCAGCATCTCCATGGAGGTCGCCAGCATGCTGGCGAAGGTGGCAACAAGAAAGATCGCGAAGCCTGCGATGAGCAAAGGCCTGCGCCCGAGGTTGTCAGACAACGGGCCATAGAAAATCTGGCTTGCCGCATAGCCCATCAGATAGCCCGACAGCGTCCACTGCACCTGCGTCGGCGAGACGTTGAACTCCTGCGCCAGCTGCGGCAGCGAGGGCACATAGATGTCGGTGGCGATCGGCCCCATCGCGGTCATCAGCGCGAGAACGAAGGTGAGCGCGAACGTATTGGGCTTCAGCGGCAAAGCGGAGGAACTTCTGTCGGGGGAAATGCGGGGTGGGTAGGGCCGAACTCTAAAAGCCTGTTACCAATAAGTCGGTGGGGCAGGCTACCGCGGGACATGGCCCCGCGGCGATCGGCGCCAAAAGCACCTAAGAGAAAAGCCCCATCTGGATGGGACGAGATTCCTTTGCGCGGCGGCGAGGGAAGGAGCGCGAATGTTCGCGAACCTTCTCGGGGCGGCGAAAACGAATACGGACGTATTCACGCACATGCACAGGCTTCACATTTAGCTCCTTTTGCAAGGAGCCTTGAACCGGGAGTCAGCATCCTATATAATTACAACGCGATTACGGGCGGATGCCGCCCTTCCACCAGGCTCCTTTCTCAGTTTTGGTGGAACTCGTGAAACCCGGCCCTGCATGGATCTAGTACATCCTTGTAGGGCCGGACTCGTTCACGATCCGGAACATTTTTATCGGTCGTCTTTGACCGAAATTTCTATCTCCCCTCCCCCTTCGTCAGTGTAGATCAGACCGAAAATAGACGCGGCAGTTTTCAGCCATTTCGCGCGTTCGCGCATCGACCATTCAGACGGCATCTCCGTGGTTGATGCGGCCGGCAACGTCTTAAGCAAGCCCTGGATGAAAGGATGGAGGTCGGATTCTCCTCCACCTCCGCCCCCCTTTCTAGACGGCTCACGTTGCAGCGTATTCTCAGGCACTGCTTCGTTGTCAGTTTTTGAGGGATCGAGACGCTTTTCAGCGTTCTCGAGTTTTGGCTTTACAAGGCGCCCCTCACCAGCCTCGAAGAATCCCGCTTGTCGTGCCGAGCGTTCAAATGCCTGCCGTGCCTTATCTGCCTGCTTTGGCGCGACCCCTAAGGCTTGCATTTCGCGCTCAAGAGCCTTGGCTGGCGGAAGCAGAGTCCCCCGATAGCTGTCAAAAATCCGAGAATAGAGTGGAACCGCAAGGAAGGCATCGACGCGCCCGCCGCGCTCATCTTCTGTAACGACGCGCTGACCAAGAGTGGTCAATCTGAGAGAATCCCGTCCGTCCTTTTCTACCAGCCCGAAAATGCGTGCTGTGCCTGTCTTCAAGCGAAATGCGCCACTTACAGTTTGGCCCATTTCCGCAGCCAAGCCGTCCAGTTCGCATGCACCGCGCCCCGCACGAGAGTAGACCGCTCGGGCAACCTCCACTGCAGTGTCGAGATCAAGGTAGGGGAACGCGATAGTCGAGCGGTCATTGCTCTTATCGCCGCTAGAGGCCGCTTCAACCGCCTCGTCGAAATTGATCTTCTCGCCTGTCATGGGAACACCCAGCGTCTTTGAGACGAGCAGAACATAAGTGGGGCGTAAGGCGCGAGTCAAGGATTTGTTTGGGCCTTATGCCTACTGGCCGGCGACCTTGTTTCGCGCCTTCAAAAAATGGGAACGCGCCCTCTACGACGCCTTGTGCGCTAAAGATTAAGGCAATCAAAAAATTTTTGCAAATATATCAATATATTATGAGTGTAGAATATGCCCTTCAATTTTTCATCCTTGATGTCGACCAAGGAGAAATTGGGTCCTGATTCATAATTTCGGGGTCCGCAGAAAAAATGAACTCCATAAAATGATTGCTAGAAATGCTTTGTTTGGCGCTATCTTTGCGCCTAAGGCTTATTTTGCTTTTCCATTGCGATTCGCAGACCAAGAACGGAAAACACGCTTGCGCCGGTTGGCGGCGTGACCAGCTTTTCCTTGATCACGACCCGGTTTGGGAGTAGAAGCCCCTCACAACAATCTCATCTGGACCGTCATTCGAGGGTCATTATTGAGAGTGGGCCCTGCGGGACCCGCTCTTTTTTAATGCCCGACCGGAGCCCATATAGTGACCGAGACGTCCGGCGGACCCGACGGGCAAACTGCCCGACCGGCGCCTGAAACATCAGATCTCGCGGAACCGCGTCTCATCCAGGAGACGGGGGTTGCGGCCCGTGTCGCGACTTTGGCCGGTCCCGTGCTGGCTGATCTCGGCTATCGCGTCGTTCGAGTAAAAATATCGTCTAATCAAGAAGTTACGCTTCAGATTATGGCCGAGAAGGCCGATGGGACGATGAATGTCGACGATTGCGAGAAGGCCAGCATGGCCCTGTCGCCGGTGCTCGATCTCGAGGAGCCGCTGACCCAGGCCTATCGGCTGGAAATGTCGTCGCCGGGGATCGACCGGCCGCTGGTGCGCCTGTCCGATTTCGTCCGTGGCATCGGCCATGAGGCGCGCATGGAGACCGGCGGCCTGCATTTCGGCCGCAAGCGGTTTCGCGGCTGGATCGAAGGGGTCGACGGCGCTGGCCGTGACGCCGTGATCCGTCTGCGCCGCATCGACGCCAAGGCGGACGAGGAAGCGGACGTGGCGCTGCCGGTGTCGGACATCGAGGAGGCGCGGCTGGTGCTCACCGAAGCGCTGATCCGCGAGGCGCTGCGGGCCGGCAAGGCCGCCTTGTCGGATCCGGAAGAGGACGAGGAAGCCGCCGAGGTGCCGCGTCGCGGCCCTGGCCGCTTCGCGCAGAAAAAGGTTCGTAAGCAGGCGGTCGCCAAGCCGAACCCGCACCGCGGGCCGGGCAAGAAATAGAGCAAGAAATAGAGCCGGATTATCGCCGAAGATTTTTGAAGAAGCACAGAAGAGCAGAAGAGACAGTGAGTTCAGCATCTGAAATTCCCGGCTCCGAAGAGCCGACAGCCAGGAGCAGACCCATGGCCGTAAGCGCCAACCGACTTGAACTGCTGCAGATCGTCGATGCGGTCGCGCGGGAAAAGATGATTCCGCGCGAGATCGTGTTGAGCTCGCTCGAGGATGCGCTGCAGAAATCCGCGCGTTCGCGCTATGGCCAGGAGACTGAGATCCGGGCGGAGATCAATCCGAAGACCGGCGAGACGCGCTATTCGCGCCTGATGCTCGTCGTCGACACGGTTGAGAACGACGCCAAGGAAATCCTGCTGGTCGACGCACGTAAGAAGAACCCGGCCGCGCAGGTTGGCGACTGGATCGCCGAGCCGCTGCCGCCGTTCGACTTCGGCCGCATCCCGGCCCAGGCCGCCAAGCAGGTCATCGTGCAGAAGGTGCGCGAGGCCGAGCGCGATCGTCAGTATCAGGAATACAAGGACCGCATCGGCGATATCATCAATGGTGTCGTCAAGCGCGTCGAATACGGCAACGTGATCGTCGATCTCGGCCGCAGCGAAGCGATCATCCGTCGCGACGAACTGGTGCCGCGCGAAATGTTCCGCCCGGGCGATCGCGTCCGCGCCTATGTCTATGACGTGCGGCGCGAACAGCGTGGGCCGCAGATCTTCCTGTCGCGCACCCATCCGCAGTTCATGGCAAAACTCTTTGCCCAGGAAGTGCCGGAAATTTACGACGGCATCATCGAGGTGAAGTCGGTGGCCCGTGATCCGGGTTCGCGCGCCAAGATCGCCGTCACCTCGCGCGATTCCTCGATCGATCCGGTCGGTGCTTGCGTTGGTATGCGTGGTTCGCGCGTCCAGGCGGTGGTCAACGAATTGCAGGGCGAAAAGATCGACATCATTCCGTGGTCGGTCGATGCGGCGACGTTCATCGTCAACGCTTTGCAGCCGGCGGAAGTGGTGAAGGTCGTTCTCGACGAAGATTCCTCGCGCATCGAAGTGGTCGTGCCCGACGAGCAGCTCTCGCTCGCCATCGGCCGTCGCGGCCAGAACGTGCGTCTCGCCTCGCAGCTCACCGGTTGGGATATCGACATCCTCACCGAGGCCGAGGAATCCGAGCGCCGTCAGAAGGAATTCGTCGAACGCACCAACACGTTCATGAATGCCCTCGACGTCGACGAAGTCGTCGGTCAGCTCCTGGCCTCGGAAGGCTTCCGTTCGGTGGAAGAACTGGCCTTCGTCGAAGTGTCGGAACTGGCTTCGATCGAAGGTTTCGACGAGGAGACGGCGCAGGAAATTCAGAATCGCGCCCGCGAACATCTCGCCCAGATCGAGGCCGCCAACGATGCACGGCGCAAGGAACTCGGCGTCGCCGACGAAATGCGCGAGATCGACGGCCTTACCTCCGCCATGCTGGTCAAGCTCGGCGAGAACGAGGTCAAGACGATTGAAGACCTGGCCGGTTGCGCCACCGACGATCTCGTCGGCTGGAGCGAGCGCAAGGACGGCGAAACGACGAAACATGCCGGCTATTTCGATGGCATCGAAATTTCCCGCGAGGAGGCTGAAGCCCTGATCATGAATGCGCGCGTCAAGGCGGGCTGGATCGAAGCGCCGGTGGAAGAGGAGGCTCAAGAGGCCACCGACGCCGACGATTCGGCGCAGGCCAGCTAATCGGCCCCAGGCGGAGAGCGCGTCGTGACGGCCCGGCCGAACGACATGGACGAGGAGGCAGGCCCGGAACGGACCTGCGTCGTCACCCGTGCGCGCCTGTCGCCAGACGAGATGATTCGCTTCGTCGCCGGCCCTGCCGGTGACGTGGTGCCTGACATTCGCCGGCGTTTGCCCGGCCGGGGTGTCTGGGTTTCGGCGGATGCGGCCACCGTTCGTCAGGCGGTGAAGGGCGGTTCCTTCGCACGCGGGCTGAAAACGGCGGTCAAAGCACCCGAAAATCTCGCCGGGGACGTGGATGCGCTCCTCGAACGGGATGCTTTGCAGAGCCTGGCCATGGCCAATAAGGCGGGTCTGGTGGTGCTGGGCGCCGCGAAAGTCGAGGCGCAGATCGCGCGCGGCGACGTGGTTGGCCTGCTGCAAGCCCGCGATGGCGGGCCGGACGGGGGCCGGAAAATGGCCCAAGCGCTGCGTCGCTCCCTCGGCGAAGCGGCGGAAACGGTTCCGATTGTCGATTTATTTCAGTCGTCGCAATTGGATTTGGCATTGGGCCGCTCAAATGTGATACATGCTGCGCTCCGGCGGGGTGCCGCCAGTTTGGCATTCCTCGCTCGGTGCGGGCGGTTGGCTCGCTATCGTGGCCATCTCTCCGGCGCTCACGGCGCGGGTCAGATCGGCGATGACTCCGCGCACGGCGACTCATCTTTCGGCGGACGGGACGACTGAATTTCGGGCATGGCCCCGGGGATATGAAACGTATGAGTGAAACGAAAGATTCTGGCGACAAGACCCTGCACGTTGCATCGAAGACGCTGACTCTCAAGCGTCCGGTGGAACAGGGCACCGTGCGGCAAAGTTTTTCGCACGGGCGCACCAAGCAGGTCGTCGTCGAAAAGGTGAAGACCCGTACCGTTGGCGCACCGCCGGCGAAGCCTGGCGTGCGCGCCGAGGCGCCGGCTCCCGCACCCGTCAAGCCAGCCGCGCCGCCGCCTCCCGCCGCCACGCCGTCGGGCCGCGCCGCGCGTCCGCAGCCGGGACGTGGCGATCAGGTCGAGCGTTCATCGAGCGGCGTCGTGCTGCGCACGCTGACCGATCGCGAGATCGAAATTCGCGAGCGCGCGCTCACCGACGCCCGTGGGCGTGAAGAGGAAGAGCGCCGCGTTGCCGAGATCGAGGCCAAGGCCCGCGCCGAGCGTGAGGCCGCCGAAAAGGTCGAGCGTGAAGCCGCCGAAGCGCGCAAGCGCGAGGAAGAGACGCGCCGCCACCAGGAGACCGAAGCCAAGCGTCGCGGCGAGGAAGAGGCCAAGCGCCGCCTCGGCACGGATGGCCAGCCGGCCGCGCCGGCTGCCGCCGCACCGGCGCCTGCGCCGTCCACGCCGCCGCGCCGTCCTGCCGATGCGACCGCCGCCATGGCCGCGGCTCCGGCCGCGCCGCGACCGACGCAGGAGAACGAGGAAGAGGCCAAGCGTATCATTCGTCGACCGGGCGTGCCCGTGAAGGTCGTTCTGCCGGCCCGCCCGACCCGTGGTACCGAGCAGAAGAATCGCGGCCGTCTGACGGTCACCAGCGCCACCGCCGAAGACGATGGCCGGATGCGTTCGGAAGCCTCCTTCCGGCGCCGCCAGCAGCGTCTGCAAGGCAAGATGTTCGGCCAGCCGAAGGAAAAGCTGTCGCGCGAAGTCATCCTGCCGGAAACCATCACCATCCAGGAACTCGCCAACCGCATGTCGGAGCGTGGCGTGGACGTGGTGCGCCTGCTGATGAAGCAGGGCCAGATGCACAAGATCACCGACGTGATCGATGCGGACACCGCGGAGCTCGTGGCCGAGGAACTGGGCCATACGGTCAAGCGCGTCGCCGAGTCCGACGTCGAAGAAGGTCTCTTCGATACGCCTGACGTCGACGATCATCTGGTGCCGCGCCCGCCTGTCGTCACCATCATGGGCCACGTCGACCACGGCAAGACTTCGCTGCTCGATGCCATTCGCTCGGCCAATGTCGTGTCGGGTGAAGCCGGCGGCATCACCCAGCATATCGGTGCCTATCAGGTCATCGCGCCCAATGGCGCGCCGATCACCTTCATCGATACGCCGGGCCACGCCGCGTTCACCGCCATGCGCGCGCGCGGCGCCAAGGTCACCGACATCGTCGTGCTCGTCGTTGCCGCCGATGACGGCGTGATGCCGCAGACGATCGAAGCGATCAGCCATGCGCGTGCGGCGAAAGTGCCGATCATCGTGGCGATCAACAAGATCGATAAGCCCGACGCCAAGCCCGAGCGCGTACGCGCCGAACTGCTGCAATATGAAGTGCAGGTCGAAACCATGGGCGGCGAGACCTTGGAAGTCGAAGTCTCGGCGCTCAAGCAGCAGAACCTCGACAAGCTGCTCGAAGCCATTGCGCTGCAGGCCGAACTGCTCGACCTGCGGGCCAATCCCGATCGCGCGGCCGAAGGCACCGTCATCGAGGCGCGCCTCGATCGCGGCCGCGGTCCTGTGGCGACCGTCCTGGTGCAGCGTGGCACGATGCGGGTTGGCGACATCATCGTCGCCGGTTCGCAATCGGGTCGTGTGCGTGCGCTGCTCGACGACAAGGGCAAGAACGTGCAGGCCGCCGGTCCCTCGTTCCCCGTCGAAGTGCTCGGCTTCAATGGTGCGCCCGATGCCGGCGACCGCGTCGCGGTCGTCGAATCGGAAGCGCGCGCCCGTGAAGTCACGGATTATCGCGAACGTCTCAAGCGCGATCAGGCGGCGGCGCGTGGCGCCGGTGCCGGCCGCTCGCTCGTCGAAATGATGAGCCAGTTGAAGACGGCGGGCCTGAAGGAATTCCCGCTCGTCATCAAGGGCGACGTGCAGGGTTCGGTCGAAGCCATCATCGCGGCGCTCGACAAGCTCGGCACCGACGAAGTGGCGGCGCGCATCGTCCATGCCGGCGTCGGCGGTATCACCGAATCGGACGTGGCTCTGGCGGAAGCCTCGGGCGCCGTGCTGATCGGCTTCAACGTGCGCGCGCATAAGGAAGCGCGCGAGGCGTCGGAGCGGCTTGCTCTCGAAATCCGTTACTACAACATCATCTACAACCTCGTTGACGACGTGAAGAGCGCCATGTCCGGCCTTCTGTCGCCGACTTTGCGCGAAGAGATGTTGGGCAACGCGCAGATCCTGGAAGTGTTCAACATTTCCAAGGTCGGCAAGGTGGCCGGCTGCCGCGTCACCGATGGACGGGTCGAGCGTGGCGCGAGCGTGCGCCTGATCCGCGACAACGTTGTCGTCCACGAAGGCAAGCTGTCGACCCTGAAGCGCTTCAAGGACGAAGTGAAGGAAGTCGTCGCCGGCCAGGAATGCGGTATGGCCTTCGAGAATTATCAGGACATGCGCGCAGGCGATGTCATTGAGTGCTACCGCGTGGAGGAAGTGAAGCGCTCCCTGTAAGCGCTTTGTTCCAGGAAGATCGCAAGAAACTCAAAACGCTGATCGCAAAACGCTGATCGATTTGTAGGCGCGGGGAGAAATCCCCGCGCGTTGGAGAATGTCATGTCCCGTAATCATCAAAAGGGCGGCGAGCCGTCCCAGCGCATGTTGCGCGTTGGTGAATTGGTTCGTCACGCCATGTCGGAACTGTTGGCGCGCGGTGCGCTCAACGATGCGGTTCTCGACGCTCATGTGGTCACCGTTCCCAAGGTGAAGATGAGTCCCGATCTCAAGCTGGCGACGATCTTCGTCATGCCGTTGGGCGGCAAGGATGCCACCGAGGTGCTGAAGGCGCTCGACCACCACAAGAAATTCCTGCGCGGCGAAGTCGCCCGCAAGATCAACCTGAAATTCGCACCTGAAATCCGCTTCAAGATGGACGACAGTTTCGACAATTCCGCCCGCATCGACGCGCTGTTGAATTCGCCGCGCGTGCGCCAGGATTTGAATCAGGAGTCTTCTTCTCAAGATCCGTCATCCCAAGATTCGCCCGCCCAAGACGGCCCCGCGCCGCTGCCCGACGCCACCCGCCGCGAGCCGTAGAATGAACGCCCCGAAATCGAAGCGCGTCGAGGTCAATGGCTGGATCATCCTCGACAAGCCCATCGGCATGACCTCGACCCATGCGGTGTCGCGCCTGAAGCGCATCTTCAATGCGAAGAAAGCGGGCCATGCCGGCACGCTTGATCCGCTGGCCTCCGGTCTTCTGCCCGTCGCCTTCGGCGAAGCGACCAAGACCGTGCCCTTCGTGCAGGATGGCGAGAAGGCCTATCGCTTCACCGTCAAATGGGGCACCGAAACCGACAGCGACGATGCCGACGGCACGCCGGTGCGCCATTCCGAGGCGCGCCCGACGCGCGAAGAGGTGGAAGCGCAACTGCCGCGCTTCATCGGCACGATCATGCAGACGCCGCCGGCCTATTCGGCGATCAAGATCGACGGCGAGCGCGCTTACGATCTGGCGCGTGATGGCGCCACCTTCGAGATTGCGCCGCGCGAGGTGACCATTCACGCTCTGCGTCTCGTCTCGTCGACATCAGAGGAAGCCGTGCTCGAAGCCGAATGCGGTAAGGGCACTTATGTGCGCGCCATCGCGCGCGATCTTGGCCGCCTGCTCGGCTGCCTCGGTCATGTCACGGCGCTGCGCCGCACCCGTGTCGGTCCCTTCTATGAAGACGATGCCGATCCGTTGGCGGAGATCGAAGAGGCGGGCGTCGAGGCGCCGGCCTTCATGCTGTCGGTGGAAGCGGGCCTGACGGAACTGCCCTGCGTCGTCGTCGACCGCGATGGCGCCGCGCGCCTGCGCCGTGGCCAGTCGTTGATTCTGCGCGGCCGCGATGCCCCGGCTGAGGGTGTCGCCTACGCCGCCTGCGGCGGCGTGCCGGTGGCTTTCGGTGCGGTTTCGCACGGCGAGCTGGTGCCGAGCCGCGTATTCAATCTGCCGTTCTAAGGCAAATCGTGGCGCGATTTTGCCTCGCGCCTTGGGTCATCTCTCCCGCGGCGTGTTCTGACGCCTCGGGAGACATCCCATGAAACTGACTCGAAAATCCGCTCTCCTTACCGTCGTGGGCTTTAGTGCGATCTTCGCCACGCAAGCGCTGGCCGATCGCTGCAAGGTCATGGACCCGACGGGCACGCCGCTCAACGTGCGCTCAGCCCCGCAGGGCCGCGTCATCGGCCAATTGCCCAACGGCGCCCAGGTGCAGATGGTCGAAACGGAAGACGATGCGCGCGGCAAGATCTGGGCTCGCATCACCCGTATGGACGGCCGGCCGGTCGGCTGGGTCTTCCGCGAATTCGTCAGCTGCTATTGAATCCGGTAACGGACTGGCGCCACGCCGCAATTCGTGTATAAGCGCGCCAGCGCAGCGGGAATGATCCTGCGGCGTCGCGCCTGCTTGTGACCGTGCTGGACGACATCCCGGCCTGGCCCCAACGGTGGATTTTTGCGGAACTAACTGATTTTATTGAAGTTAGCCGCGTTTACTTGATTGAGAAGGACCACCGATGTCGATCACTGCTGAACGCAAGCAGACGCTTGTGAAGGAATATGCCACCAAGGCCAATGACACGGGCTCGCCCGAGGTCCAGGTCGCCATCCTGACCGAGCGTATCGCCAACCTGACCGGCCACTTCAAGACCCACGTGAAGGACAACCATTCGCGTCGCGGCCTCCTAAAGTTGGTCTCCCAGCGCCGCCAGCTTCTCGATTATGTGAAGAAGCGGGATGAAGCGCGTTACAAGGCTCTCATCGAGCGCCTCGGCATTCGTCGCTAAACGAATGCTCATCCCCGCCTGAGGGCAGGCGGGGAGTTTGGATGGCGGCATGGGGCCGCCTTCCTGTCCGGGAAAGAAATCGCGCCATGGCAGGATCGCCGGAAGCTGTCACGATCGGGACATCGCGTCTCACGGACAGCTTCTCGCCGTCTTGCTCATGGCCTTTTGCGTTCCCGCAACCATGAAAGACTGATTGATGTTCGAAATTCATCGCGAAACCCTGGACTGGGCCGGGCGCAAGCTCGTTCTGGAAACCGGCCGCATCGCGCGCCAGGCCGACGGCGCCGTTTTCGCCACCTGGGGCGAAACCTCCGTTCTGGCCACCGTCGTGTCCGCCAAGGCGCCCAAGCCTGGCGTCGATTTCTTCCCCCTCACCGTCAACTATCAGGAAAAGGCCTTCGCGGCCGGCCGCATTCCTGGCGGCTATTTCAAGCGTGAAGGCCGTCCGTCGGAAAAGGAGACCTTGGTCTCCCGCCTGATCGACCGTCCGATCCGCCCGCTGTTTCCGGAAGGCTATCGCCACGACACCCAGGTCGTCGTCACCGTGCTCTCGCACGATCTCGAAAACGATCCGGATGTGCTGGCGATGGTGGCGGCCTCCGCCGCGCTCACCATTTCCGGCATTCCCTTCATGGGCCCCATCGGTGGCGCCCGCGTCGGCTGGGTCAAGGGCGAGCTGAAGCTCAACCCGACCATCGATGAGATGAAGGAATCCGGTCTCGATCTCGTTGTCGCCGGCACGCAGGATGCGGTGCTGATGGTCGAATCCGAAGCGCAGGAACTCTCCGAAGAGGTCATGCTCGAAGCGGTGATGACCGGCCATCGCGGTTTCCAGCCGGTGATCGACGCGATCATCCGCCTGGCCGAGAAGGCCGCCAAGGAGCCGCGCGATCTCAAGGTCGTCGACAAATCCGATGTCGAAGCGGCCGTCAGCCAGATCGCTGAAGCCGAACTGCGCGAAGCCTATAAGAACACCGTCAAGCAGCTGCGCTACGCCGCTGTCGATGCGGTGAAGGCGAAGGTCAACGCCGCTCTGCTGCCGGAAGGCCAGGAGCCGAAATTCGACAAGCAGAAGGTCGGCGAAGCCTTCCACGATCTGCAGGCGAAGGTCGTGCGCGGAAACATTCTCGACACCGGCGTGCGTATCGACGGCCGCGACGTGAAGACCGTGCGTCCGATCCTGGCGCAGGTCGGCGTTCTGCCGCGCACGCACGGCTCGGCGCTGTTTACCCGTGGCGAGACGCAGGCTTTGGTCGTTGCCACGCTCGGCACCGGCGAAGACGAGCAGTTCATCGATTCGCTGGAAGGCACCTACAAGGAGCGCTTCCTGCTCCACTACAACTTCCCTCCCTACAGCGTCGGTGAAACCGGCCGCATGGGCTCGCCCGGCCGCCGCGAAATCGGCCACGGCAAGCTCGCCTGGCGCGCCATTCGCCCGATGCTGCCGACGGCGGCGGAATTCCCCTACACGATCCGCGTCGTCTCGGAGATCACCGAGTCGAACGGCTCCTCGTCGATGGCGACCGTTTGCGGTTCGTCGCTGGCGCTGATGGATGCCGGCGTGCCGCTGAAGCGGCCGACCGCCGGTATCGCCATGGGTCTCATCCTGGAAGGCGAGCGCTTCGCGGTGCTCTCCGATATTCTCGGTGACGAGGACCATCTCGGCGACATGGACTTCAAGGTGGCGGGCACCGAACAGGGCGTCACCTCGCTGCAGATGGACATCAAGATCGCCGGCATCACCGAAGAGATCATGAAGGTCGCTCTCGGTCAGGCGAAGGATGGCCGCTTGCACATCCTCGGCGAGATGTCGAAGGCGCTGAACACGGCCCGTGCCGAGCTCGGCGAATTCGCGCCGCGCATCGAAACGATGAAGATCCCGACCGACAAGATCCGTGAAGTGATCGGCACCGGCGGCAAGGTGATCCGCGAGATCGTCGAGAAGACCGGCGCCAAGGTCAACATCGAGGACGACGGCACCGTGAAGATCGCCTCGTCCGATGGCAATTCGATCAAGGCGGCGATCAACTGGATCAAGTCGATCGCGTCCGATCCGGAAGTCGGCCAGATCTACGAAGGCACCGTGGTCAAGACCATGGAATTCGGCGCTTTCGTCAACTTCTTCGGCTCGAAGGACGGTCTCGTTCACATCTCGCAGCTCTCCAAGCAGCGCGTGCAGAAGACCACCGACGTCGTCAAGGAAGGCGACAAGGTGAAGGTGAAACTGCTCGGCTTCGACGATCGCGGCAAGGTGCGTCTGTCCATGCGCGTGGTCGATCAGGCGACGGGTGAAGATCTGGAAGCCAAGGAAGCGGCTGAACGCAAGGCTGCGGCCGCCGACGAACCGGCTGCCGGCGAATAATCAAGCCTGAAGCGAAAAATCGAATCCCGGCGCCGCCCAGCGCCGGGATTTTTTATTGTGCCTATCGAACGGCCAGAATTTTGATGGCACCGCTCTGATCGCCGACCGGCGTCAGCCACGATGGCAGCCCGTCGCGCAGGGCTGCCGCCAGCCCCTGTGGCGCTTCCTTCGCATAGCCTTTGAATTCGGGGCCGGTTGGGCAATAGACAAGCAGTTTCGCGCCGGCGGTTTCGATCAGCTTGCGCGCCGTCTCGGGATCGGACGTCATCGCCTCGATCAGCAGATGATTGCCGCGGTTGTTGCGATGATAGGCGGCGGCGACCACCGGATGTGGCGAGAAAGCCAGAACATAGGGGCCTTGATCGATCGTCGCCAACGTCAGTTGGCGCGGCAGGTCACGCAGCGGGCGATAGGCGGCGGTGTCGAAACAACTGCCGGCGCCATCCGACGTAGGTTCGGCCGAGCGCAGCGGTTCCGTTGCCATGTTCCACGTGATGACGCTGAACAGGATCGCCAGCGCCGCGCCCTTGAGGGCGACGAACCTGCTGTTGTTTCGCGCGAGATGGGCGCACAAAGCCGAGACCGCCCAGGCTCCCGCCACCACGATGAAGGGCAGGGTCGAGGTACTGACCCGCACCTGCCAGAACGTGCCGAGCGTGCCGAGGATGACGAGCACGGCGATGGTGATCCACGCCCAGCGTTGCGCGCCCGAATGCAGAATGACGGCGGTAAGGACGGCGATCACGCCGCAGGTGAAGGGACCGATATACTGCACGGAGTCGAGCGGCGTTTTCGAGACGATGACCAGCAGTGGCAGCGCTTCGCGCACGCGCGATAACCAGAACCGCCGTACCAGCGGATCGACCGCCGCCAGCGGATCGTGCAGCAAATAGGGAAAAGCCAGCGCTGTCAGCGCCAGGCAGGCCACGCCAAAAGCCACGAGCGAGAGCCAGCGCCGGTGCGTCGTTTCGATCCGCACCGTTGCGGCCGCGCAGCAGGCGATGCCGGCCAGCATCAGCAAGACGACATGCCCCAGGCTGAAAGCATCGGCGACCGGATCGAGATAGCGGCTGGGCGGTACGATGATGACGAAGGCGAGGGGAACGCAGACAAGCAGCGACAGGCCAAGCGGGCGCAGGGTCGACGGCAGGGTTTGCAAGCGGCATGCCCACGCGATCGCTAGCACCGCCAGGAGGGCGGCGATGAAAGGCATGTTCTCGATGGAGATTGCGAACGACAAAGCGATCGCGCCGCCCAGCATCCAGGCGGCGCGTCGATCGCTGTCCAGAATCATGCGCACCACCGTCAAGGCCATCAGCACCAAGAGGAAGATTTGCGGCCCGTGATGATCGATCCGCCCCGGCATGAACTGAATGTTGGTGATCGCCATGAAGATGGCGAGGAAGAGGCCGGCGATCACGCCAACATCGTTCGTCAATCGCCGGATCAGGGCGAAAAGCGCCGCGTAATAGGCGATATGCATCAGGAACGGAAAGACGAGCCGCGCCAGGATTTCCGCCTGCTCACGAGCGGTGAAAAGCGAGAAGAGCAGCACCAGCCCGGCCAAGGGCGTGTCGACGATCCGCGACCAGTGCGACAGCATGCCATCGGGCGGATTGAGACGATGGGCGACGAGATCGTACCAGCCCTGGCCGGCGAGGAAGTCGCGCACCTGCACCAGGCGCATCGCATCGTCGGTGTCGTAGAAGCGGCCCGTCTGCCAGACCTGGGCCAGGATCTGGTTGACGAAGACGAGCGAGACCAGCGCCGCCAGCAGCGCCAGGAGCGGCGTGGCGGCGATCAGGCCGGACGAGGCGTGCGATCGCGGCGCCGTCGGATCGGCGATCGGGGCGGGCTCAGACGCGGGCAGTCCGGAAAGTGAGCTCAAGATGATTTGCCTGGAACAGGCGGGGCCATGGCGCCCGCACGTCCAGACAATCGATCATAATCCTTGCCGTCGGCTTAAATGGATCGGCGATACGCCCTCAGAACCGGTCGCGCCAATCCTCGATGCCATTGCCACGGTCGAAACCGCCGCGGCCATCGCGCATGCCTTCACGCCAGTTGCGGCGGGAATCGCGCCGCTCGTCCGGGCCGCCACGATCATAGGAGCCACGGCGATCATCGCGGTCGTCATCGTCCCGGTCGCGATAGCCGCCGCGCCGATCGTCCATGCCGCGCCAGCGCCGTTCGCCACGCCAGTCATGACCACGCCAGTTATGGTCGCGCCGGTAGCCTTGCTCCCGGTTCATCATCATCTGGCCCATCATCATCTGGCCAAAGCCGCGACCGAGAAAACGCAGCCGGCGCTTCTGATCATCGTTAAGACTTGAATAAAGCGGCAGGGCGGCTTCGGCGAATTTCTTGATCGCTTCGCCGTGCTTCATCTGCGCTTCGCCGCGCATCCGCAGCCGATCGAGCGGATTGGGTTGCGACTGATCCGGCGTCTGGCCGGACGATTGACCCGGCGCTTGATTGCGCGCTTCACGCAGCGCCTCGAATTGCGCCCGTTGATCGGCCCGCAGTTTAACCAAGTCGCGCACGGCGGTTTCCACCTGCGGCCACATCTTGTCCTGTTCGGGCGTCAGCATCAGGCCGGCGCGGATCGAGGCGAGACGGGCATTGAAGAAGGCCATCCGATCTTCCGGCGAAAAGCGCGGCCGATCGGAACGCTCATCGTTACGGGCGCCGTCGGGGCTGCCAGGCTTGGCTGTGTCGTTGGCCGAAGGAGGGGCACCCGGTGGCGGCGAGGCCTGTTGCGCGCCGGCGTGGACCGCCACCAGGGCGAAGGCGCCAACGGCCAAGGGGAAAATGATCTTCTTGGTGGTGGACGATGCGCGGAGGAACTGCGGCATGAACCCGTCTCCTTTCAGGGATTGGTCGGCGAAGGCTAGTTTCGAAGGCGGTCCGCTTCAAATTAAGCTTCGTCCACCTTTATGAACGATCATCCATCGATCACGTTCCGTTTGATTCATTGAGTTTCAACGTTTCCCGCTGATGATGAACGCTCATTGCGTCGCAAAAAAGTCAGTCAGCCGGAGCGTCCGTTGCCCGCACCTCTGCCAATTCATGAGGAAGATCAAGGTCGGTCGTCGCCGGCCTTGGGCGATATCGCCGGTCTGGCGGACGAGGCGGCGCTGGCGCAAGCGCTGCGCCTGGCTTTCCCGCATCTCGACACCAGCACGCTGCGCGGCGAGACACCGGCCGCCGCCGCGCGCTCGCCCTCCGTCGCGGTTGTCATTCCCTGCTTCAATGAAGCCGAGACGATCGCCACGGTCGTTGCCGATTTCCGCGCTGCGCTGCCGCAAGCGCGCATCGTCGTTTTCGACAATCGCTCCACCGACAACACCGCTGACGTTGCCCGTCAGGCCGGCGCCGAAGTGATGTTCGAACCGCGTCCCGGCAAGGGCAATGTGGTGCGCCGCATGTTCGCCGATGTCGATGCCGACGTGTATCTGATGGTCGATGGCGATGGCACTTATGATGCCGGCTTCGCGCCCGCACTCATCGCCAAGATCGTCGATCAGCGTATCGACATGGCCGTTGGCGCGCGCGCCAACATCATGTCGCAGGCGCATCGCTCCGGCCATGCCACCGGCAATCGCCTGTTCAATTTTCTCTATCGCTCGCTGTTCGGCGCTGACTATGGCGATATCTTCTCGGGCTATCGCGCCTTTTCGCGTCGCTTCGTGAAAAGTTTTCCGGCTTTGTCCTCGGGCTTCGAGATCGAGACCGAACTGGCCGTTCACGCCAGCCAGCTCAAACTGCCCTGCGCCGAGATCGACACGCCTTATGGCGCGCGGCCGGAAGGCTCGGCGTCGAAACTGCGCTCGGTGCGCGACGGTCTAAAAATCCTGCGCACCTTCGGTTATCTGTTGAAGGAAACGCGGCCCGCCTTCTTCTATGGCCTGTTGGCCGGCGCGCTGGCGCTGCTGGCGATTGTCCTTGCCGTGCCGCTCGCTGAGACCTGGCTCGAGACGGGTCTGGTGCCGCGCCTGCCGACGGCGATCCTCTGCACCGGCCTGATGCTGCTGTCGGGCCTGATGATGACCTGCGGCCTCATTCTCGACAGCCTGGCGCGTTCGCGGGTCGAGCAGAAGCGCATTCTCTATCTGGCGGTCTCGGGCCTCAGCGGCCGCCGGCGCTCGGTCAGGTTTTAACTCATACCGCGCATCTGTGTGCTATCCCGGACGCGAAGCGACCCAGGAACCAGGGGCGTGTGACGAACCGCCTGCCGTAACAAGTTAAGCCTGCGCCGCAGATGTTTTTTCACGCTCTACCTCGCACCCTTGGTTCCCGGATCACGCTGCGCGTGTCCGGGATGACACCAAGGTGTGTGGTGAGGCTTACTCCGCCGCCTGGTCCTGGCTGTCGTCGCGCAGGTCTTCCGGACGCGGCATCGAGATGATGTTGTAGCCCGCATCGACGAAGTGAACTTCGCCGGTGACGCCGCTCGACAGCGACGACAGGAGATACAGGCCCGCGCCGCCGACATCGTCGAGCGACAGGCTGCGGTGCAGCGGCGAATGGATCGTCTGATAGGTGAACATCGAACGCGCTTCGCTGATGCCCGAACCGGCAAGCGTACGCATCGGTCCGGCGGAAATCGCATTGACGCGAATGCCCTGGCGACCGAGGTCGGAGGCGAGATAGCGCACGCTGGCTTCCAGCCCCGCCTTGGCGATGCCCATGACGTTATAGTTGGGCATGACGCGCGTCGCGCCCTCGAAGGTCAGGGTCAGGAGCGAGCCGCCATTGGTCATCAGCGGCGCGGCGCGTTGCGCAATCTCGGTGAAGGAGAAGCAGGAGATCACCATGGTGCGTGAAAAGTTCTCGCGCGTCGTGGCGTCGATATAGCGGCCCTTCAGCTCGTTCTTGTCGGAAAAGCCGATGGCGTGGACGACGAAGTCCAACGAACCCCAATTGGTCTTGATCTTATCGAACAGGGCGTCGACCGAGGCGATATCCTCGACATCGCACGGCTCGACGATCGTCGCGCCGACGCTCTTGGCGAGCGGCGTGACGCGCCGGCCAAGCGATTCGCCCTGATAGGTGAAGGCCAGCTCGGCGCCGTGGGCGGCAAGCATGCGCGCAATGCCCCAGGCAATCGAGTGGTCGTTGGCGACACCCATGATAAGACCACGTTTGCCCTGCATAAGCTCGGCTGGCATCGCTTTAGTCTTTCTCGTAATGCGGCCTGACGTTGGACCGTCAGGCGTCCATGTGTTTGAAGATCAGAGCGGCATTGGTGCCGCCGAAACCGAATGAATTCGACAATACGGCGCCGAGCTGCACATTGTCCTGGCGTGCCCGCGCGATCGGCATGTCGGCGAAATCCGGATCGAGTTCCTTGATGTTGGCGCTTTCGGCGATGAAGCCGTTCTGCATCATCAGGATCGAATAGATCGCTTCCTGCACGCCGGCGGCGCCGAGCGAATGGCCCGACAGGGATTTCGTCGCCGAAATCGGCGGGCATTTGTCTGCGCCGAAAACGCTGCGCAGCGCTTCGATTTCCTTGAGATCGCCGATCGGTGTCGAAGTGGCGTGCGGATTGATATAGGCGATCGGCGTCTTCACGGTCGACAGCGCCATGCGCATGCAACGTTCCGCGCCTTCGCCCGACGGCGCCACCATGTCGTAGCCGTCGGAGCTGAGACCGTAGCCGACCAGCTCGCAATAGATTTTCGCGCCGCGTGCCTTGGCGTGTTCGTATTCTTCCAGCACCAGCACGCCGGCGCCGCCGGCGATGACGAAGCCGTCGCGATCCTTGTCGTAAGCGCGCGAAGCCACGGCCGGCGTGTCGTTGAAGTTCGACGACATGGCGCCCATCGCATCGAACAGGACCGACAGGGTCCAATCGAGTTCTTCGCAGCCGCCGGCGAACATCACGTCCTGCTTGCCGTATTGGATCATCTCCGCCGCATTGCCGATGCAATGGGCCGAGGTCGCGCAGGCCGACGAGATCGAATAGTTGACGCCCTTGATCTTGAACCAGGTGGCGAGCGTCGCGGACGCCGTCGACGACATCGCCTTCGGCACGGCGAACGGGCCGACGCGTTTCGGCCCCTTGCTGCGTGTCGTATCGGCGGCTTCGACGATGGTGCGGGCGGAGGGACCGCCCGAGCCCATGATGATGCCGGTGCGCTCGTTGACGATGTCTTTTTCCTCGAGGCCGGAATCGGCGATGGCCTGATCCATCGCTACGTGGTTCCAGCCCGTGCCGCCGGCATGAAAACGCATGGCGCGGCGATCGACCACCTCTTCAGGCTTCAAGGTCGGCGCGCCGTGAACCTGGCAGCGAAAGCCAAGCTCGGCATATTTGTCGGCGCGGACGATGCCCGGCCGCGCTTCGCGCAATGATGCCAGCACCTCCTGTGTATTGTTTCCGATCGAGGAAACGATACCCATCCCGGTGACAACTACCCGTCTCATGCCGCTTCTCCGGCCAGACCCGCGGGCCTGGATATTGTTCTCGTAGGATTACGTCGCGGGCGCCGAATTGGCCTGGAACAGGCCGACGCGCAGATCGCTGGCTTCGTAGATCTTGCGGCCATCGGCTTCGAGCCAGCCGTCGGCGATGCCGAGCACCAGCTTGCCACGGAAGACGCGCTTGAAATCGATGCCATAGATGACTTTTTTGACGCTCGGCAGAACCTGGTCGGAGAATTTCACTTCGCCGACGCCGAGCGCCCGGCCACGGCCGGGGGCGCCCAGCCAGCCGAGGTAAAACCCGACGAGCTGCCAGAGAGCGTCAAGACCGAGGCAGCCCGGCATGACCGGATCACCCTTGAAATGACAACCGAAAAACCAATGATCCGGCTTGATGGCGAATTCCGCCCGGATCAGCCCCTTACCATTGGCGCCGCCGGTTTCGGTGATTTCCGCGATCCGATCGAACATGAGCATGGGCGGCAGGGGCAATTGTGCATTGCCGGGGCCGAACAATTCTCCGCGCCCGCAGGCCAGCAGGTCCTCATATTCAAAACTGGAGCGGCGTTCGCTCATCTTCGCCTTCTCTTTCTCGATCACGCGTGGAGGCCCGGACGGGCAGCGCGCGCCTTCCTATCACAGGCCGGCCAGGGGTGAAAACCGCCGCCGGTGGAGGAGCGACGGTCCAAATCACCGCAATTCGCTGCTATTTCGAGATTTTGGGCCCGCGCGTCAATGAGTCCGGCCGATTATTCGACCTTCTCGTCGGGATAGACGCCCCACAGCAGTTTTTGCTGCATGTAGCCGTCGTAGCCCGAGCCGTAAATGCGGCACCAGCCGCGATCGCAGCGTCTGACGTTGGAAATCACGCCGGTTTGCAGGTTGGCCACCACATCGGCCGTGTCGGACGCCCGGCTGTAGAGCGGCTGTTCCGCGCCTTTTCGCCAGGGTGAAATGATGACCGTGCGCCGCCCCGACAGGAGGGAATGCAGCACCCAGCCTTCCGACCCCTCCGAATCGCGGATTTTGCGCCAGGTGTCGAATTCGGCGGTGATCTCGACCGGCAGGCCGGCGCGCTGGAACAGCCACACCGTGCGGTGCTCTTTCGAGGGCCCCTCGCGCAAATTGACGCGGTCCGACTTCAAGCTGACATAGCGGGGCAGGGGCAGGCCGGTGACCGAGCCGACCTGCTGCGCCGTGGCGCTGGGCACCAGGACGCTGGTCATGAGGCCCATGGCCAGGATCGCGGCGGCCGTCAGTTGCGCGAGCAGCGAGACCTTAACGATACCGGCGGAAGCGCGTTTGATTTTGTTCTTGAGGCCGTGTCCGTCAGACCCACCTGAATTCACGCCGGACACTCCTTTCCACCTGACGGTCCGTTCAGGGGAATCATAGTTTCCACGACCGGACGATATTGAGCGATTTTCATCTGCACCTGTTACGGTTAAATCTCGGTGAATCGACAATGTCACCTGACATTATGGTTAGGTGGCGGCAGCTTCGGAGAAGCGTATTTATGGCCGGCCGGAAAGCTCTCGTGGTTGTGACGCGGAAACTGCCGGACAGCGTTGAAACGCGCATGCGCGAATTGTTCGATGCGCAGCTCAATCTGGGCGAAGGACCCATGGCGCCAGAGGCTTTTGCCGAGGCGCTGCGCACCGCTGACGTGCTGGTCCCCACCATCACCGATCGCATCGACGCGGCCGTGATCGAAGCGGCGGGGCCGCGCCTCAAGCTGATCGCCAACTTCGGCAATGGCGTCGATAATATCGACGTGGCGGCTGCGGCAAAACGCGGCATCACCGTCACCAACACGCCGGGCGTCCTCACCGACGATACCGCCGACATGACCATGGCGCTGATCCTAGCGGTCGCCCGGCGCATCGTCGAAGGCGCCAACACCGTTCCCGCGGGCCAATGGGCCGGCTGGTCGCCGACCTGGATGCTCGGCCACCGCATCAACGGCAAACGGCTCGGCATCGTCGGCATGGGCCGCATCGGCCAGGCGCTCGCCAAGCGGGCGCGGGCCTTCGGTCTGTCGGTGCACTATCACAACCGCCGCCGCGTCGCCCCGGCGCTCGAAACCGCGCTCGAAGCCACCTGGTGGGATTCGCTTGATCAGATGCTGGCGCGCATGGATATCGTCTCGGTCAATTGCCCGCACACGCCCGCGACCTTCCATCTGCTCTCGGCACGCCGCCTCAAGCTGATGAAACCGTCGGCCATTCTGGTGAACACCGCGCGCGGCGAGATCATCGACGAAAAGGCCTTGATCGGCATGTTAGAGACCAATGCGCTCGCTGGCGCTGGCCTCGACGTCTTCGAACATGCCCCGGCCGTGGCGCCGAAGCTCGTACGATTGGCCAAGGCCGGCAAGGTGACCCTGCTGCCGCACATGGGCTCGGCGACCTATGAGGGCCGTGTCGAAATGGGCGAGAAGGTCATCATCAATGTGAAAGCCTTCCTCGACGGCCACAAGCCACCGGATCGCGTGCTGCCGAGCGCGCTGTAAGCTGAATCAGCGAGGTAACTCTGACGTGCCGGTGCGAGTTGATTCGCGAATCTATTTGGCTGGTGCTAGCCCATATTCCGCGCCGATCGTGGCGAAAAACTCTTGTGCCTGTTCTGCATTTACGTCCTGCAAAATGGCACGATCGTTCTTGGTGAGTGTGCGCCAAGAGGACATCGAATCGAACGTTCGATAGGCCTTGTCAAGGAAAGCAATGGCTGCTCCGCTCTTCAGAAGCACGACGTATGTTCCATCGGCATTCTTCCAAAGTTCATCGACTGTTCGATCGGGATCGGGCGGGATTTCCTTGGATATCTCGTCGCGTGTAGTCATTTCGGCCGAGCCAGCGCTTGGCGTGGCGACACCAGCGATTGCAACTCTATCCAACAAGGCTTCGCCGTATAATGCGACGGCGGTGATGAGCGCGACAAATCCGTAACAGCAGATGACGATAATCCATTGGATATCGCTAACGGCAATGCTCACCGCGAAACTGCCGAGCAGAAAAAATATTACGGCTGCGATAATCGCCCAAGTTCGCGCCCATGTCGCCATAATGCCCCTCCAAAAGCCGGCTTCAGCTCGCACCGTCGCCGCACTTACATCGTGCCCCGCGATTGTCGTATCACTGTGGAAGCTTTTCGTCACGTTGGTTCGCGCGTTGTCGTTGGTCGGCGGGGTCCAGAAGATTCAAACGACAGGCGCACATCAGCTTACTGTGGCCTGGGCCAAACCGAGCAGCGGCGCGTAAGCCGGCTCCGCGCTGATCTTCAGCCACAACGCGTCGCTCGCCCAACGTTCCTCCGCGCCCGCCGCCTTGGTGCGTCGCAGCGCCGTCATCGCCCATGGGAATTCCTCGCGCGGCAGTTTGTCGGTGCCCATGTCGATCCAGAAGTAGCCTTCCTCGAACAGCGCCGTGGCGGCGAGAAGATGGACTGAGGGATGCAGGCCGGGCAGATCGCCCCAGGCGGGATAGCTCTTGCGCGCGTCGTAAGTGGCGATCCTTCGGATCTCATCGTCCGCCATGCAGCGATTGATGAACGCGGCGAGAACCTGCTCATAGGCGGCGATCGCCGCCGCATCGTTGGCCCACAATTGCGCGCGCAGGCTCACGGCGGGAATGTAGAAATTGCGCTTGAAAATCTGTTGCCCGATGGCCGTTTGCGCCGGCTGCGGTGCATCGAGAAACAATTGTGCCAGGCTCGTCGTCAAAGGGCGATAGCGCGCCACGTTCTCCAGATAATCGTAATAGGCCCGCAGTTGAACCATGTCGGGGCGTTGAACGAGGGTTGCGAACTGCGGCCGGTCGAACAGATTGCCGACGCCATAAACGCTGTAGATGACGGCGCGCCGGATCTCGGCCACCGCTTCGTCTATCTGACCGAGCGCCACATAGGCATGGGCGGCGCGCGCATAGGTCTCTGGAAAGGGCCAGGCGGCGGATTTGATCTTCGTATAGGTCTCGACGACTTTCTCGTACCTCTCCAGGTCGGTGAGGCAATCGAGGTATGTGCCAAGACCATCCCACAGGATGCCGTTGAACGGATCGGCGCGCCACGTCGCTTCGAAATGCGCGTCGCACCAGGCTTCGAAAAAAGCGATGAAAGCATGCCGCGCTTCGTCATCCTCGACGTCCTCGCGGTTCTTTTGTCTCAGCCGATCCAATGCGGTCACGGCGGCGGCGACAAAGCTTTCCCAGCGCGCGGTCTCTTCTGCCCAAGTGGTCTTCGCCGCCGTCGTCCGTTTGATGGTGAGATCGGGCTCCGTCGTGCCATAGCGGCTGATCATCGAAACGATGCAATCGCCCTCGTCGTCGGCGAGCCATAAAAGGCCGCCGTAACAGGGATCGTCCCGCAGCCGCTGCGCCTTCACCAGGCGGCAGGAGGGTGCGTGAATTGGCAGCCGCACGGCGCCAAGATAGATGGCGCCCGTTCCCATAAGGAGACAATCTTTCGAATAAAAAAGCGTTTCGTCCACGCGGGCTTTATCGCCCACATCATCGAGCGGCTGGCCCTTGAACGTGTACCAACGGTTCTTGTCGCGGGCAAAAGCATAGTGAACGAGCTTGAACGTCTTCGGATCGGCACCGGGAATGGCGTTGCCATCGCCATTAAACACGCTGTCGGCGCTGGTATAGAAATAGGTTTCCGACTTGCTCAGCATTTTGAAGTGCGAAGGATCGGTGCGCAGCACATGGCCGCCGAAGACGACATGTTCGGCGTCCGCTGCGCCATAATTGGTTTGGCGAAAACTCTTGGGGTCGAGCTGCGGCAAAGGCCTTAAGCCGCCGCCGGTTCTGAGCATGAAATGGCCGTTATAATGATAGCCATTGCACAAACGCACCGGTTCGAGCGGCGTGGCAAGGGGAATGCGCTCCTTGGCGATCTGCACCCGACGCGCTTCGAGAAAGCGTTCGACCTTGCGCCGCAGGCCCGTATCGACCACGCGGCGGTTGTTGAGCCATTGCGCGCTGCCGGGGTCCATATCTTCAGCGAATTTGAAGAACTGTTTGTCGATGAGCTTGTCGAAAGCCGCGATATCGGCCGCATCGAAAGCATCGTCGCGGTGGAAGCCTCCTTGCTCGAGACGGAAGCCGGCGGACGGCTCGCTCTGCGTGAAATTATTGGCGTCGTGAGAAATGATCGCGCGGTCGACGATGCGCGTATCCTTGATTTCCGCGAGCCGCAGGATCGCCGCGATGCCAGGACGCGCGATCATCGCGTCGAGATCTAAAGGATAATAGAAATAGACATGCGCGAAGACCGCTTGCTCTTTCTTCAGGTAAGTAAAGACGACGATGTCTTTTGACTGATCGACAATGATTTCGGCAATTGCATCCGCCAGGGGATCGAGCGCCTTGCCGCGCATCATGCGGCTGTAAACGTCTGGCGACATGTGGATCAGGGCGGTGAAGGAACTGGGTTCTGACATGCGGCAGCCGTTGTTTGCGAAAAATCAATAGAGCGTTTTCGAGCGAAGTGGATTGCGGTTCGCGTAAAGAAAACGCGTCAAAACAAGAACCTGAAGTCTTTCACCGTTTCACTGAAACGGTGAAAGAGAGAGCCGGGTGGGCCAGCTCCCCTCAACGTGCTTGGGAATAACGTATCTGGGATTTTTATTGTGACGCGTCTTTGTGGCGTTTGATGTGTTCATCAAACTGCAAAGTGCTTCATTCCTGCCGCCGCGCCACGCGGATCGCTTCGGCGATACTGGCTTTATCACCGACGAGCTGCGCCAGGGTCAACGTCAGGCGTACGAGAAACAGCACCTGCCGCTCCGGCGGCACGGTGTCGATGGCCGCAGTGACGGCGGCCGCGATCTCCTCCGCCTCTTGCGCCGAAATCACTTTGCGGACCACATGTGCCTCCTGACGCGATCACTTCATCGCGATCATTTCCAAAGTAACTGCCCAAGTAGAATGAGGGATGGCGTTGGCCGTCTTCGCTCCCTAATTATAGGGCGACCTCACTATGCTTCGGCTGCGGGCCGGCGCAAAGCGTGGGGCAGGAAACGTTCGACGAGCGACGCAGAATCAGGAACACCCACCATGCTCGAGAAGATCGGGCGTCGGATTGCCAATTATCTCACTCAACCGGCGAAGGGCTTCATGCCGTTGGCAACCGGCAATCCGGACGCTTTCGCGCGCACCCTGCGGCCAGGCGACGTGGTTCTGGTGGAGGGCAACACCCGCGTTGCCACGGCGATCAAATATCTCACCCAGTCGACCTGGTCCCATGCCTGTCTCTATGTCGGCCCGATTCAAGGCCGCACCGAGCCCGATGGCGAACCTCATGCCATGATCGAGGCCGACATGGACCAGGGGGTCATTTCGATCCCGGTATCGAAATATGCCCACGCCCACACGCGAATCTGCCGGCCGGTCGGGGTCAGCATGAGCGATGTCGAACAGGTCTGTGAATTCGGCCGCTCGCGCATCGGCTATGCTTACGATCTCAGCAACTTTTTTGATTTGTTTCGCTATTTCATGCCGATCCCGCCGGTGCCGACGCGGCTGCGCCGCCGCCTCCTGGCCTTCGGCGCCGGCGAGCCGACCCGCGCCATCTGCTCGACTTTGATCGCCCAGGCCTATCATTCGATCGGCTATCCCATATTGCCGTCTATCGGCGCGGCCGAAGCGGCAGCCGCCCAGGCGGGCGAGCAATCGCCGCGGGCCGAGCGCAACCGGGAAATCCTGCATATCCAGCATCATTCTCTGTTCACGCCGAGGGATTTCGATATTTCCCCTTATTTTGCAGTGATTAAGCCGACGCTGGAGACCGGTTTCGATTTTCACCGATTCATTCTGGAGGAAGAAGCGCCGCGCTGGATTTCATCTTGATCGCGGCGAAACCATGCCCATATTGATCGGGTGATCCCTTGGGGTCACGGCAAAAGACTACCGGGACGCCGAAATGGGTCCCCGACGAGGCGCCAGCAGGGCTTCAGGAAGTTAACGATGTCCAGGTTACCCACACTGAATTCCCCCTTTCTTCTCGGCTTCGACGATATCGAGCGGGCCCTGGATCGGGTTTCGCGCACGGCGGCCGATGGCTACCCGCCCTACAATATCGAGCGCCTCGCCAAGACCGAGAATTATCCGGAACGTCTGCGGATCACTTTGGCCGTTGCCGGGTTTACCCAAGACCAGCTTGAAGTGACGCTGGAAGAGCAGCAGCTCGTCATTCGCGGCCGGCAGACCGAAGACAAGGAACGGGTCTACCTGCATCGCGGCATCGCCGCCCGCCAGTTCCAGCGCGCCTTTCTTCTCGCGGAAGGCATGCAGGTTTTGGGAGCGGATCTGAAGAACGGTCTTCTGTCCGTCGATCTCGCCCGGCCACAGCCGGAACGGATCGTGCAGAAGATCAACATTGCGGCGCGGGACTGACATGTCAGCGCCGAAGCAGGGCGGGCCCAGACGGGACGCCAGAGTAAGGAGCGTAAAAATGACCGAACATGACACCATTCACAACGCGAGCGTGTCCCTGACGCCGGAGCAGTTTGCTCATCTCGGTGGTGGCATGATCGCTTACGTGCGCCCGATCAAATCGGAAGACGCACAACGCCTGTTTCCGCAGATCGGCGACATTCAGCCGGGCCTCGATCTCTTCGCCCTGCTGTCGGCCGATGGCACGCCGATCATCCTGACCGATTCGAAGGATGCGGCGATCGCCAATGCCTGGGAGCATTCGCTGCAGACGGTCAGCCTGCACTAATCGAATAGATCCTCCGGCAATAGGCGCGGCGGCTGGTCCTCAGCCGCCGAACAATCTCTCCAGAATGCCCGGTTCCCGCGGCGGTGCGATCGAGCCCGTGCGGTCATTGCCGATGGGAGCTGGCGGGATCAGTGGATTGCCGTTATCGCGCCGGATCGACGGCGGCCGGCTCACGCTGCCACTGTTATTTGCATTGCCGACATTTCCATTGCCGTTACGCGCCGCGTTTTGCCCCGCCTGATTGATGGTCATCGGCCCATTGCCGCTCGGACCGATCGGCGCGGGCGGAATGAGGCCGCCGGGCTGCGGCACCGAGGCTGGCGGCAGCGGCGATTGCGAGGCCACCGGCACGGAGCCTTGCGGTATGCTTGCCTGCGGGATCATGCCTTGCGGAATGACACCTGGAGGCGCCGCCGGCGGCACCAGATCGCGCCATGAGCCCGAGGGCAAAGGCTGCGGCACCGCATCCTTCAGCGCTTCGCGCATGAAGCGGCTCCAGATGTCGACGGGCAGATTGCCACCGGAGGTTTTCTTGGTCGGCGAATTGTCGTCGTTGCCGAGCCACACGCCGGTGACGAGATTGCTGGTGTAGCCGACGAACCAGGCATCACGATAATCCTGGCTCGTGCCGGTCTTGCCGGCCGCCTGCCAGCCTTTCAGCTCCGCCTTGCGTGCCGTGCCGGTGAGCAAGGTTTCCTGCATCATGGCGTTCATCATCGCCACGTAACGCGGCTCGATGATGCGTCCGAAGCTCGCGCCCTTGCGTTGATAAAGCAGCTTGCCGGACGCGGTTTTCACGCGCGTGATCACATGCGGCTGGATGCGAATGCCGCCATTGGCGAAGGGCGCGTAAGCGGCCACCAGTTCCAATGGTGTCACTTCCGATGTGCCAAGCGCGATCGAGGCATTCGGCTGCAAATCCGAGACAATGCCAAGACGTTGCGCCGTCGCGACAACGGCTTTCGGCCCGACTTCCTGCGTGAGGCGCACGGCCACCGTGTTCAGCGACAGCGCGAGCGCCTGCGTCAGCGTCACCGGGCCATAATATTCGCGCGACGAATTCGACGGCCGCCAGCCCTTGATGTTGATCGGCGCGTCATCGCGCACGCTGTCGGGCGAAAGCCCGCGTTCGAGCGCCGTCAAATAGACGAAGGGTTTGAAGGCCGAGCCCGGTTGGCGCTTCGCCGCCACGGCGCGGTTGAACTGGCTGTCGGCATAATTGCGGCCGCCGACCAAAGCGCGGATCTGCCCGTTCGGATCGATCGACACGACGGCGCCTTGCGACACACCATAGCGTCCGCCGAGCTTGTTGATCTCTTCGGTCAGCGCCCGTTCGGCCGAAGACTGCATCAGCGAGCTCAAAGTCGTGGTGACGACGATGTCCTGATCGATCGCGCCGACTGTGTCGTCGAGAATATCCATCACGAAATCGGCGGCGTAATTGATTGAGGCCGCGCCACCTTCGCGCGTCACGGTGGCGGGCTTGGTCAGCGCGATCTTCGCCATCGCGTCGGTGATCATGTTTTCCTGCGCCATGGCGTTGATCACCTTGGCGGCGCGCTCGGTGGCGCCGCTCGGGTTGCGGTTCGGCGCCAAGCGCGTCGGCGCCACCATCAAACCGGCGAGCATGGCGGATTCGGACAAAGTGAGCTGGCGCGCGCCATGGCCGAAATATTTCTGCGCCGCCGCCTCGATGCCATAGGAGCCGGAGCCGAAATAGACGCGGTTCAGATAGAGTTCGAGAATCTGGTTCTTCGAATATTTCTGTTCGAGCCAGACCGACAGGATCGCTTCCTGGATCTTGCGCGACATGGTCCGTTCCTGGGTCAGGAACAGATTCTTGGCGAGCTGCTGGGTCAGCGTCGAGCCGCCCTGCATGCTGTTGCTGCCGGTGGCATTGCGCAACAGCGCGCGCGAAATGCCTAAAACGTCGATGCCCCAGTGGCTGTAGAAACGGCGATCCTCGATGGCGACGAAAGCCTTCGGCACATAGGGCGGCAGGTCGCGCAGATGCACGGCCGGGCCGCCGGTGTCGCCGCGATTGGCGAGCAGCACGCCGTCCTCGCTGAGGATGGCGATATTGGGCGGCCGCTTGGGCACGGCGAGCTGGTCGATCGGCGGCAATTGCGCCGCGTGATAGGCGATGATCCCGGCAAGGCCGACGCTGCCCCAGATGCCCAGAATGAGCCCGAGATAGAGAACCGTGCCGAAGGCCGAGCGGCGCTTGCGGCGGCCCTTCTTGGGCGTCGGGGCGCTGTTGCCGCCGCCACCGCCGCTGCCGCCGATCAGGCGGCTGAGAAAGCCCTTTTTGCGCTTCGCGCGGCCGCGCGGCTCGGCCGCCGCGGCTGGCTTTTTGCGGCCAGGCCGCACCGGCCGATCGGCGGGATCGGCGCGCAATTCGCCTGATCGCCGCTTCGGCGAGTCAAAAACCGGCTCTTTCCTGCCAAAAATACCGCGCATTGCACTCCACGCCCGCCCCGCCGGCTGTCTGCCCAAGTCCATCGACGGCAGATCGACCGAGGAAAACGGCGGCAATGAGAAATTACGGCGTCCGGATTAAGCCCCGGTAAAGCATTGACGCTTCTGCCGCAACGCAGCGAAACCTGTTGACAGTCCAACGCGCTATCCACACCGTCGGCGGGCGCGCTTGCGCCGGCTCTTGCAAACGGCGACAATTTCAGCCCTTTGGAACAAGCTGTTTGGGCTGAATATCAGGGATTGGGTCCGGCCATGAAGGTCACGCTGGAGCGCGCTGCGCTTCTGAAATCGCTGGGGCATGTACACAGGGTCGTCGAGCGGCGCAACACGATCCCTATTCTGTCCAATGTGTTGCTGCAGGCGGCCGGCCGTTCCCTGCTGCTGAAAGCCACCGATCTCGACCTCGAGATCACCGAAACCGTGGCCGCCGACGTCGGCCAGGCGGGCGCCACGACCTTGCCGGCCCACACCCTCTACGACATCGTCCGCAAACTGCCGGACGGTGCCCAGGTGTCGCTGGAACAGTCGGGCGAAGGCGGCCAGTTGCTGCTGCGCTCGGGCCGTTCGCGCTTCACCCTGCAATCGCTGCCCGAGACCGATTTCCCCGATCTCAACGCCGGCGATCTCAGCCATAAATTCGTTCTGCCGGCCGGCGATCTCAAGAAGCTGATCGAGAAGACCCAGTTCGCCATCTCGACCGAAGAGACGCGCTACTATCTCAACGGCATTTTCATGCACACCACCGATTCCGGCGGCCACACCATGCTGCGCGCGGTGGCGACCGACGGCCATCGTCTGGCGCGTGTCGAAATGCCGGCGCCGCAAGGCTCGCCCGGCATGCCCGGCGTGATCATTCCGCGCAAGGCCGTCACCGAAGTGCAGAAACTGATCGAAGATGCCGAGAGCGAAATCGGCATCGAAATGTCGACCACCAAGGCGCGTTTCACTTTCGGCAATGTGGTGCTGACCTCGAAACTGATCGACGGCACCTTCCCCGATTACGCGCGCGTCATTCCCACGGGCAACGACAAGCGCCTGACGGTGGAGCGCGGCTCCTTCGCCCAGGCCGTCGACCGCGTGTCGACGATTTCCTCGGAGCGTGGCCGCGCCGTGAAGCTCGCCATCACGGACGGCAAGCTCACTCTGTCGGTCACCAATCCGGATTCCGGTTCGGCGGTCGAAGAGCTGGAAGTCGATTATGACGCGCCCTCGATCGATATCGGCTTCAATGCCCGCTATCTGCTCGACATCACCTCGCAGCTCGACAGCGACACGGCGCTGTTCAAACTCGCCGACCCCGGCTCGCCGACGGTGATCCAGGATCGCGACGGTGCATCGGCGCTCTACGTGCTGATGCCGATGCGGGTGTAGTCGCGGTTCTCGTATCATTCCCGACGCGCGAAGCATCAGCTAAGAGTGGATTGTCGAGCAATGGACGAGTCCGCTCGCATCTTCATTTTTAGGGACAAGCGTTTCGCTCGAAGTGAAACGGTCGTGACTGCTGCCCCTATTGATATCGTTATCTCTGTTTACGGTGGCGGTGGCCTAAAAGGTGCTGCGGGCTTAGAAGCCGTGTTTGGCGGTTCGGCTTATTTCCATGATGAGGGAACTGGACTCGCTTACCTCGGCGTGTGGGGTTCGCGAAATGGCGCTCGCTTCAGAAGCTGCCTTCGCCAAAATGGCATAAAGTTGGAAATAGTCCGCGAACATCCTCCGGCACGCCTGAAATGGTTTAATACGGGACCACGCGGTAGAAGGCCCGCGCATTGAAGCGTGAACATCGACGTCTCTATTTCATGGGCGACTGCGCCGATCATCGCGCAGCCGTTTTGTTTTGGCTTCAACCTCTCCGTCATTGCAAGGAGCGCAGCGACGCGGCAATCCAGGGGCGCGCGGTTAGACATCAGGAAATGCCTGTGGTGCAGGTCTATTGACGTCTAGGCCTCTACACCTTGACTCCTGTTTTGCTTCGCTGCACTCGCAATGACGGTGAGGTTTGCGAACTGCGCCCGCCTCAGCTCAGATTGAGTTCCTTGAAGAAGTCGTTGCCCTTGTTGTCGACAACGATGAAGGCCGGGAAATCTTCCACTTCGATGCGCCAGATCGCTTCCATGCCGAGTTCCGGATAAGCGACGGTTTCGACCTTCTTGATGCAATCCTGCGCCAGCCGCGCCGCCGGGCCGCCGATCGAGCCGAGATAGAAACCACCGTGTTTCTTGCAGGCATCGCGCACCGCCGCCGAGCGGTTGCCCTTGGCGAGCATCACCATCGAACCGCCAGCCGCCTGGAACTGATCGACGAAGGAATCCATGCGACCCGCCGTGGTCGGTCCGAACGAGCCCGACGGCATGCCGTCGGGCGTCTTGGCCGGGCCGGCGTAGTAGATCGGGTGGTTCTTGAAATAATCCGGCAGCGGCTTGCCGGCATCGAGTAGTTCGCGCAGCTTGGCATGCGCCATGTCGCGCGCCACGATCATCGGGCCGCTCAACGAGAGGCGCGTCTTGATCGGATATTTATCCAATGTCGCGAGAATTTCCTTCATCGGCTTGTTGAGGTCGATCTTCACGACATCGCCGCCGAGGCTCGCTTCGTCCACATGCGGCATGAACTTCGCGGGGTCGTGTTCGAGCTGTTCGAGGAACACGCCGTCCTTGGTGATCTTGCCCGTCGCCTGGCGGTCGGCCGAGCAGGACACGCCCATGCCGATCGGCAGCGAGGCACCGTGGCGCGGCAGGCGGATGACGCGCACGTCATGGCAGAAATATTTGCCGCCGAACTGCGCGCCGACGCCGAGGCTCTGCGTCAGCTTGTGAATCTCTTCTTCCATCGCGAGATCGCGGAAGGCATGGCCGTCGTCGCCGCCGCTCGTCGGCAGGCCGTCGAGATAGCGGGTGGAGGCGAGCTTGACGGTCTTGAGGTTCAGCTCCGCCGACGTGCCGCCGATGACGATGGCCAGGTGATAGGGCGGGCAGGCCGCGGTGCCTAATGTCAGGATCTTTTCCTTGAGGAAGGCCACCAGCCGGTCGTGCGTCAGCACGGACGGCGTCTGCTGGAACAGGAAGGTCTTGTTGGCCGAGCCGCCGCCCTTGGCCATGAACAGGAACTTATATTCGCTCTCGCCCTCGGCGTAGATGTCGATCTGCGCTGGCAGATTGGTCTTGGTGTTCTTCTCCTCGAACATCGAGAGCGGCGCCACCTGCGAATAGCGCAGGTTCTTCTTCTCATAGGCATCGCGGATGCCCTCGGCCAAGGCGCTTTCGTCCTCGCCCTCGGTCCACACCAGGCGGCCCTTCTTGCCCATGACGATGGCGGTGCCCGTGTCCTGGCACATCGGCAGCACGCCGCCAGCGGCGATATTGGCGTTCTTCAACAGGTCATAGGCGACGAAACGGTCGTTCGAGGTCGCCTCCGGATCGTCGAGGATTTTGGCGAGCTGCTGCAGGTGGCCCGGGCGCAACAGGTGGTTGATGTCGATCATCGCCTGTTCGGCGAGCAGGCGCATCGCCTCGCGGCTGACGGTCAGGATTTCCCGGTCGCCGAGCTTTTCGACCTTCACGCCCTCCGAGGAAATCTTGCGGTAGGGGGTCTGGTCCTTGGCCAGCGGAAACATCGGCGCATATTGATAGGTCATGGCGTTGAGGCCCTGTTCTGTCAGATAATTTGGAGGCTTTCTAAAGCAAACGGCGCGGGCCGTCACGCGCGGTGCTAGGCGGCTTTGTGACACTCTCGGTGTCATTCCCGACGCGGCGAAGCCGCGAGCGGGAATCCAGAGCCGCCGCTTCACATGTGCCGGAAAAGCTGTTGCGTTCGACCATTTTGACCGAACAATCCGCCATTTGCTCTGGATTCCCGCTCGGCCGCTACGCGGCCGTCGGGAATGACACCAAGGCGGAGGTTACAAATCCAGAACCAGCAGGTCGCTCTTCGAGCCCGAGCAGCAGATCATCATGGTCTTGCTGGCCTTGCGCTCGGCTTCGGTGAGGATGTTGTCGCGATGGTCGGGCGTGCCCGAGATCACCACGGTCTCGCACGAGCCGCACACGCCTTCCTCGCAGGAATAGCTGACGTCGACGCCGGCGTCGCGCAGCACGTGCAGCAGGGTCTTGCCCGGCGGCACGGTGAATTCCTGGCCGGAGCGCTCCAGGCGCACCTTATAGCCACCGTCGAGCGCCGCCGCTTCCTTGGCGGTGAAATACTCGATGTGCATATGGCCTTCGGGCAGGCTCTTGGTCGCCTCCTCATAGGCGTTGAGCATCGGGATCGGGCCGCAGCAGTAGAAATGCGCGCCGGCCGGCGCGCCCGAAACAATGCCAGGAATATCGAGGAACTTGCCGTTCGATTCCGCGTCGATGTGGAGCTTCACATTCGGCAGTTTCGACAATTCGTCGATGAAGGCCACTTCCGGCCGCTCGCGGCAGGAATAGTGCATTTCCCACGAGGCGCCGAGCTTCTGCAGGCGCTGCGCCATGCACCAGATCGGCGTGATGCCGATGCCGCCGGCGAGCAGCACCGTATGAGAAGCCTTCTCGTCGAGCGGGAAGTTGTTGCGCGGGCCGCCCAGCTGCAGGACGGTGCCGACCTTGAGCTGGTCGTGAATGAATTTCGAGCCGCCGCGGCTGGCGCGGTCTTTCTTGATGCCGACCACATAGGCGTTCGGATCGCCTTCCGCCGTCGTCAGCGAATACTGCCGCATCATGCCGTTGGGCAGATGAATATCGATATGAGCGCCCGGCGCGATAGGCGGCATCGGCGCGCCATCGAGGCGGCGGAATTCATAGAGATTGGTATCTTGCGCCGCATAACGGATGGCGGTCAGGCGGACATCGAAAGGAGCAGACTGTTCGGTCACCGGTCACAATTCCGTAGTTTTTGTTCCCGGCGCCTTAGCACGCTCCTTCTTGTTGCGCGAGAAATTTCAACGTCCGGGCATTAAACTCATCAGCGCATTCGATATTACCCATATGGGCGGCGTTTTCAAAGAAATGCAGCTCGGATCGTGGCATTTTCGGCACGAAATCATCCGTATAGCCAGGGTTCCGCAGGGAATCCTGCCGTCCGGCGAAGACCAAAACAGGGATGCTGATGCGTGCATAGTCGAGCGCGTCGCGTTCCGGAGAAACGCCGCTTCGCTGGTGAAACGGCGCTTTGAAGCGGGCCGCCGCAATGGCCTCCCACGCGCCGGTTGCATTGGCCATGGCGACGCGCCGGTCGATATAGGCGTCATCTTCAGCCCATCTCGGATCGACGAACATCGTCGCGATGATGCGGCGCATATGTTCCTTGCTGCCGTCGTAGGAATTCAACACTTTGCGCGCCTCGTTGTCGGGTGCGACGCCGCCGCCCGAACAGCAGGTGACGGAGACGAGCGGCCAGTCGGGCGTCTCGCGCGCCGCCACCATCAGGCACAGGCCGCCCGACATCGAACTGCCCATCACATGCACCGGCCCCGTGCCCATGGTTTCGATGAAGCGTTGGATATGCGCGATGCGGCGCGCCATCATGTTCTCGAAATCGAAAAGCTTGTTGGTGCGCCCGAAGCCCAGATGATCGGGCGCCAGCACGTGATGGCGGCTCGCCAGCGCTTCGATATTGTGCTCCCAGGAAAATTCGGCGCAGCCGCCGAACTCGCCCGAATGCAACAGCACAACGCTGGGTCTTACGCCGCGATGCTGCACACCCGCTTCGTAATAGTGGGTGCGCGCGCCATCGATGGTGACATACTGGCCAGGCGTCATTCGGCCGCCGCGACGTTGAGCGGCTTGGTGCGCGGCAGGTCGAGGATTTGCGGATAAACCTCCTTGGCGAAGAGCGTCATGCTGCGCACCGTCCGCTCATGGCTCATATAGCCGGCCTGCTGCATCATCAGGAGATGATCGAAACCGCCGACAAGATCGTAGAGACGCTTGATCTGCTGGGCGACGTCATCGGGCTTGCCGTAAATCAGCACGCCCTGTTCCTTGAGGAATTCGATCGACTGTTTGCGCATCGCCTCGGAGCGGCCGGAGAACGCGCCTTTCAACGCCTGCACGTTGAAATCCACCGTCACATAGCCCGGCGGATTGCGGTATTGCGGCTCCGACTTGGCATCGAGATACCAAGTCAGTTCGCGCGCGCCTGCTTCGGCCTCCGCATCGCTGTCGGCGGTGAAGACGAGAGGCATATAGGCGGTGCCGCCGCCACCAGGCAGGCCGGTGTCGTGGAAGGCCGAGCGATAGCCGTCGAACATCCACTTCACTTTCGCATGCGGCTGCAAGAACGTCGCGAAGACGAAGCCGCGTGCCGCGGCGCGTTTGATGTTGTCGAGATCGCTTGAGCCGGTGAGCCAGATCGCCGGATGCGGTGTTTGATAGGGGCGCGGCCACAGATTGATGGCGCGCTTGTGAGTGAAGCGGCCTTCAAAATTGAACGGACCTTCGGTCGAGGTCCAGGCTTTCGCGACGAGGTCGATGCCTTCCCACAGCCGCTCGACCGTCTGGGTCGGATTGGTGTTGGCGGCGAAGATTTCATAAGGCACGCCGCGCACGAAACCGACATCAAGCCGGCCGCGCGAAATGCAATCGATCATCGCCATTTCCTCGGCGATGCGGATCGGGTCGCCGCGATTGGCGATCGGATTGCCGAGAATGCAGATGCGCCCTTTGCGCGTCTGTCGCGCCAGGATCGCTGCCGACAAGGGTGCGGCGACATCGATGCAGGTCGCGGTCTGATGATGTTCGTTGAGCAGCAGATTGAGGCCGAGATCGTCGGCGATCATATATTCGTCGAAATAGCGGTTGTAGAGATCGGCGCCGAGGCGCGGGTCGTAATGTTTGCTCGCCAGCGAAACGCGCATGGTGCTCAGGGTTTCGAGCGGCGGCAGATGCGGATAGGGCATTTCGGTGAAGTGCCAGGCGTACATAAGGACGGACCTTTCTCGCGGCGCTGTTCAGTCGAGGAATGGGTGAAGGATTTTGCCGAAGGCGTCCGGCTGTTCGATATGCGGGTAGTGGCCGGCGGCGGCGATGCTTTCGAATCTCGCGCCGGGAATAAGATCCGCATAGGCCTTGCCATAGACCGGCGACGTCAGGCCGTCGTTCTCGCCCCAGATCACCAGGGTCGGTGCCTTGATGCGATGCAGCCGCCGCTTCAGCTTGGGATTGTGCATGTAAGGATCCCAGCAGAAGCGCGCGAAACTCTCGGTGTTGCGCGCGACGATGCCGAGCGCATCGTCATCCATGCTGAGGAAATCGCGCTTGCCCTTGTCGGCATCGTGCCATTTCCACGCCGCCACCTTGTCGGGATGCGACGTCCACATATCCTGAATATCGACGTCGTAAGGGCCGCCGAATTTGATGCCATAGGCGCTGACGAGCGCCAGCTTGGAAAAAACAGCGGGGTTCTTGGTCGCCATCTCAGTGGCGATCCAGCCGCCGAGCGAAAAGCCGATGGCGGCGATGCCCTGCAGGTCCAGCTTGTCGAGAAGTTCCAGATAGAGATAGGCGATGTCGTCGGGATTGCTGATCCAGTCCGGTCGATCCGAACGGCCGAACCCCGGCGCCGATGGCACGATCACCTGATGGCGTCGGGCGAGATCGGCAATGAGCGGCAAATCCTGTTCAAGCTGCTCTTCGCTTGAGAGAAGCAGCAGCGGTCGGCCTTCGCCATGTAGAGCCAGCTCGATATCAATACCGGCAAGCTCAATCCTACGACGGTCTGTCGTCGCGATTGTCATCCAGCGTCCTTTTCGCGTTTCCACGCCGGTTATGGTCCGGCTTCCCTAATCGTTCTGTGCGGCCGGCTGTTGTCGCCGGCTCGTTTCACCTTCGCGGAGTGTCCGTTGCCGGATCACCCCTTGTTGGTGCTCTCCTTGATCGGCAACTGGCCGACCACTGTCAAGCCATAGCCGTCGAGACCGACGATATTATGCTGGGTGTTGGAGAGCAGGACGATGTTCTTCAACCCGAGATCGAGCAGGATCTGCGCACCCAGTCCATATTGGCGCAGTTCCGACACCGGCCCGCGCGCCTGGCCTTCGCGCTCTTTCAGCGCACGGCTGATGAAGGTCGGCGCCGTCTCGCGAATGAAGATGACGACGCCGCGATCGGACTCGGCGATCATGCGCATCGAGCCGGCGAGTTCGCCGCTGCGCGCGCGCAACGTACCACCGACCATTTCCGGCGGCCCGATGTCGCCCAAGCTGTCGGACAGAATGCTCGCCTGATGCATGCGCACCAGCACCGGCTCGTCGCCGGAGATGTCGCCGCGGATGAGGGCGATATGCTCGGCATATTCGACCGAGTTGGAATAGACGCGGATCTTGAACTCGCCGCCATAGCGGCTGTTGATCTTCGATTCCGAGATCATGTTGATCAGGCGCTCGTTGCGCCGGCGATAGGCGATGAGATCGGCGATGGTGGCGATCTTCAGCCCATGCAATTGCGCGAATTGCACGAGGTCGGGCATGCGCGCCATCGTGCCGTCGTCGTTCATGATCTCGCAGATGACGCCGGCCGGGTTGAGGCCCGCGAGTCGCGAAATGTCGACGGCTGCCTCTGTGTGGCCGGCACGCACCAGCACGCCGCCTTCCTTGGCGACGAGCGGGAAAACGTGGCCCGGGGTGACGATGTCGCGGCGGCCTTTCTTCGGGTCGATGGCAACCGCGATGGTCTGGGCGCGGTCGGCGGCCGAAATGCCGGTGGTGACGCCTTCGCGCGCCTCAATCGACACGGTAAAGGCCGTGTGGTGCAGCGTCTGGTTCTTCTGCGACATCAGGTGCAGGCCGAGTTCTTCCACCCGGTCCTGGGTCATCGACAGGCAGATCAATCCGCGGCCGTGCTTGGCCATGAAATTGACCGCCTCGGCGGTGGCCATCTCGGCGGGAATGACGAGGTCGCCCTCGTTCTCACGCCCCTCGTCGTCGACCAGGATGAACATTTTCCCGGCCTTGGCGTCCTCGACGACCTCTTCGATCGAAGACAGCCACGCCAACGTCTCGCTCATTCTATGACCTCTGTATCGTCCAAGGCTCTCAAACGAGACGCGGGCTTGGCCATTTAAAGACAGTTCCTAGAGCTATCAGTCATAAGGTGGGGACGGTCAAGGGCGGGGAAAAGGTCGCCAACCGCCGCTGTCACGGCCCGTCTGGCTTTCAAGGGCCGCCGCCGGACGCTATGTCTGGTTTCGGAAACAGGCCGAGACAAGGCCGCCAGGGAAAGGGAACGCCCCGTGAATCGCAATGAATTGCCTCGGATTTCGTTTGGAAAACGGTTGGGATGGGCCACTGCCGGGCTTTTGGCCACCATCACCGCCGTCTCGGGCCCCGCGCGGGCGCAGGATGCGGTCGAACAGTTCTACCGCTCCAAGAACAATATCGACCTGATCATCGGCTTTACGGTCGGCGGCGGCTATGACGCCTATGCAAGGCTGCTCGCGCGCTATCTCGGCGATCAGATCCCCGGCAAGCCCAAGCTTGTGCCCAAGAACATGACCGGCGCCGGCAGCCGCATCGCCGCCGCCTATATCCACGGCGTCGCCCCCAAGGATGGCACGGCACTGGGGATCGCCGATCAGTCGATCGCGCTCGAACAGGCGCTCGGCGACAGCGGCGTCAAATTCGACAGCCGCGAACTGATCTACATCGGCAATCCGATCGTCGAGAACAATGTCGTCTCCACCTGGTACACCTCGCCGATCAAAACCATCGAGGATGCCCGCAAGGTCGAATCGACCATGGGCGCCACCGGTTACAACACCTCGGCGCAATATCCGCAGGTGCTCAACACCATGGTGGGCACCAAGTTCAAGATCATCCTGGGTTATCCCGGCGGCAACGAGGTCAATCTCGCCATGGAAAAGGGCGAGGTCGCCGGCCGCGGCTCCAACTCCTGGGCATCGTGGAAAGCGACGCGGCCCGATTGGATTCGCGACAAGAAGATCAATCTCCTCGTGCAGATCGGCTTGAAGAAAGCCGCCGATCTGCCCGACGTGCCCTTGATGATGGACCTTGCCACCAACGACATCGATCGCCAGGCCATGCGCTTGCTGTCGGCGCCCACCGTCATCGGCCGGCCGTTCTTCACGTCGCCGCAAGTGCCGGCGGAACGGGTCAAGGCTTTGCGCGCCGCGTTCGAGGCGACGATGAAACTGCCGGCCTTCCTCGAAGACGCGCAGAAGCTGAATCTCGACATCAATCCGGTGTCGGGCGAGGAGGTGCAGAAAGTCGTCGCCGACATCATCGACGCGCCCAAGCCGGTGAAGGACCGCTTGGCGTCAGTGCTGGCGCTGATCGAGCGCGAGCGATCGAAGTAGGAGTGACCTCTCTACCGTCATTGCGAGGAGCGTAGCGACGAAGCAATCCAGGGGCGTGCGGTAAAGTATCGAGTTAGGCCTGCCGTGCAGGCCTAACTGCATCGATGTCTCTACACTGTAGCCCCTGGATGGCTTCGCTGCGCTCGCCATGACGGGGACCACACCTCTCACGCACTGAACTTCGCGCCGAGCCGCTCCATTTCCGGCTGGAAGGTCGGGAAGCTCGTGGCGATCATCGCCGCATCGTCGATGGTCATCGGCTGCTGCGAGGCGAGGCCCATCACGAGGAAGCTCATGGCGATGCGGTGGTCGAGATGGGTCTTCACCGTGCCGCCGCCGCGCACCGGCCCGCCGGTGACGATGAGGTCGTCGCCCTCGATGCGGCAGGTGACGCCGGCGGCGATGAGGCCATCGGCGACCGCCGCCAGGCGATCGGATTCCTTCACCCGCAGTTCGGCCAGGCCGCGCATGCGTGTCTCGCCTTCAGCGAAAGCCGCCGCCACCGCCAGGATCGGATATTCGTCGATCATCGCTGGCGCGCGCGCCGCCGGCACGTCGACACCCTTGAGCTGCGACGTGCGCACTCTGAGGTCCGCCACGTCCTCGCCGCCCTCGATGCGCGGATTGAGGATGTCGATGCGCGCGTCCATCTCCTGCAAGGTGGTGAGCAGGCCGATGCGCAGCGGGTTCATCATCATGCCCTCGATGGTCACGTCGGAGCCCGGCACCAGCAGTGCCGCCGTCAAGGCGAAGGCGGCGGAGGAGGGGTCGGCCGGCACGATCACGTCGCGCGCTTTCAGCTCCGGCCGGCCGTTGAGAACGATTTTGCGGCCGTGCTCGCCATCGGGCTGCGAAACGATGTCGGCGCCGAAATAGGCCAGCATTTTCTCGGTATGGTCGCGCGAGGCCTCGGTCTCGATCACCGTGGTGCGGCCGGGAGAATTGAGCCCGGCCAGCAGGATGGCAGACTTGAGCTGGGCCGAAGGGACCGGGGTGCGGTAGTCGAGCGGCGCCGGATCGCCGGTGCCGCGCAGGACCACCGGGCAGCGCCCGCCCTCGCTCTCGGCCACCACCTGGGCCCCCATCAGCGCCAGCGGGTCGAGAATGCGACGCATCGGCCGCTTACGCAGGGAGGCGTCGCCATCGAAAGTCGCCTCGATCGGATGGCCGGCCACCACCCCCATCATCAGCCGTGTGCCGGTGCCGGCATTGCCGAAATCGAGCACGTCGGGCGGCGTCTGTAGGGTGCCCAGGCCCGCCCCGTCGACGCTCCAGCGGCCCGCGCCGGTCCGTTCCACCTTGGCGCCCAGCGCCCGGCAGGCGGCGGCGGTGCGCAGCACGTCATCGCCTTCCAGCAGGCCTTCGATCGTCGTCTTGCCGACCGCCAGGAGGCCCAGGATCAGGGCGCGATGGGAAATCGACTTGTCGCCGGGGGCACGCAAGTGCCCGCGCAGGGGGCCGGCGGCGGCCGCCGTCAGCGGGACAGGGGCGGAATGGGCGTGGGAGGCGGCGGCCATTGGATCCTCGAAAAATGCGGATAACTTGTGGGAATCTAAAGGGCACGGAACGATCCGCGCGGGGCGCTCCTACCATGTGCGAACAGCCCCTGTCATTATTACGGCCAGCCGCCAACTTCCCATTTGACAGGGGCGCGACAGCCCACTAACGGGAGCGTCCGGAATTTGTTTCGGTGTTCCGCCCGCGGCGCGGCGGTTCCCCCTAGAATTGCAAGAGGTTTTGACAAGTGGCGAAACCGGAACTTGGCGGCAAACGCCAGTGCCAGAGCTGCGGCACGAAGTTTTTCGATCTGAACCGCGACCCGATCGTCTGCCCGAAGTGCGGCACCGTCTTCCAGGCGGTGGCCGTGGCGCCGGCGCGCGCCGCTCCGGCCCGCCGCGTCGAGGCCGATGACGAGACCGAGCAGGATACGGCCAATGTCGAATTGGTCTCCCTGGAGGATGCCGATGCGGCCGAGGCCAAGGCTACGGGCGCCTCGGACGACGATATCGAGATCGAAGACGACGATAGCGGCAACGACGACGAGACTTTCCTCGAGGAAGAAGAGGAAGATAACGACGATGTTTCCGGCCTGATCGACGGCGATATCGAGAACGACGAAGAAAGCTGAGAATTTTCTCTGTCGTCGGCTTGCAACACTTGTGAAGCTGACCTATACACGCGCCGCGCCGCCCGGGAGGGTGACGCCAGCGCCCGGTCCGTCCCAATGGATCGTGTATTCGCAACCGCCGAAAGGCCGGTTTGCGGCGTGGGGCCATAGCTCAGTTGGGAGAGCGCTTCAATGGCATTGAAGAGGTCGTCGGTTCGATTCCGTCTGGCTCCACCAAATTAAACCGCTTAACACGCTCCAGTTGTGACACCTGATGCGCCGAGGCTATTGGCCTTCGGGCACGTAGATCATGCGCCCATCCGGCAGCCGGTAGGTAATGCCGGCGCGCACGCCACGGCCTTCGCCGATTTCGCCGCTGGTCGTGTATTTCGTTAGCTCCTGACCGTCCTTGACGATCATGGTCATGTTCGCTTCGCCGGGATTTTCGACCACCACGACCTTCTTCGCTGAAAAGGGATTCAGCGGATTGGTCACGACGATGACCAGCAGAATGGCGATGACGACGAGAAACAGGTCGATGAGATTGACGACCGAGAGCAACGGATCGTCCGAATCGTCTTCAGTGAGGAAACGCATCAGTTGCCTCGCTGACGTTCGATAGCGCGCAGCTCCTGCAGAAACCAGCGACGTTTGATCGAGAGAACGAAGAAAGTGATCGCCGCGCTGACGAGCGCCAGGATGACGGCCGAGAAGGCGACGACGAGATTCTCGCTGATCGAGCGGCTGTCGTTGGTCGTCAGCGCCAACAGCGCCGGCCCCATCGGAATCATCGTCGCCACCAGTCCCAGCATCGGCGCGCAGCGCGCGACGATGCGCAGCCATTCGAGCTGCTTCATGATCCACAGTTCGAGATCGGCACTGGCCGCGCCGCTCGCCTCCGCATGATGCACGAGACGGGAACGATAGCTGCCGCGCATCCGCAAGAGGGACTCAACGAGGAACGCACCCAGCATCGCCAGCGCATAGACGAGCGAGAGCGCGATCAGAACGAGGACCGGCATCAGAAACAGTTTTGAAACTTCAAAGAGGCTGTGTTCAAGCGCATTCATGGACGGGCATCCGTGGCATTGGTTCTGATATGGGCGAGCGTTTGCAGCAGTGCGCCGGCCAGAACGGTCAAAACGAGAAAGAGGGTGGCGTAGAAGACGAAATTGGTCTGCGTGCCGCCCGGTGGAGAGACCTTCTCCAAAGTCTGGCCGCGAACCTGCTCTCCCGCGGTGGTTTCAGCCGATGGAGCGGGATCGGTCGATGCCGGTGCGTCGGTGCCAAAGCCCGAACCTGCCGCTGCGAGATAGTCCCGCGTCACTGGCTCGGTGATGGCCGCATTGTGCTGCAAGGCAAGCTGTTGCAGGCGCTCGCTGAGTTCGCGTCGGGTTTGCGGCGAAGCATCCCAATAGCCCTTGCGGACGGCCTCGACCATGCGCTCGATGATCTGCGTCTGCGCGGTGGGATTGGTCGCGGCGAACCATGCGTTCAGCCCCAGCTTGCGCTTATCCATCACATAGGTCTCGTGGAACTCCTGCCACTGATCGGCACGCACCTGCGCGGGATCGGTGACCTGCCAGCCCCAGAAATTGTTGACCGCGTTCAAGAGTTCGAGCGTGCCGGCATAGCCTTCCTTTTGCATGCCGCCGATCCAATGCGGATTGACATAGCGCGCGCGGATTTCATCGGAGAGGAAACGCGCCACGGGCGTGACGCGGCTCTCTGTCTGGCGCAGATCGGCGATATAGAGCGAAGGGCTGGCGCCACCTAGATGACGCACCGCCAGCGACAGCCCGCCGAGATATTCGAACGGGTGATCGGTCGACAGCACGCCATGCAATCTGGACGAGCGCGACAACACCGCCGCCTGCACGCCCTTGAGCTGTTCGGCGAACAGATTGACGTCTGTTGCCGTCGTGCCCCAGTCCGCCGCCCCATAGGCATATTGGGTGCGCGCCAGAAAGGCCTCGGCCAAGGGCTTTTCATTCTCCCAGCCAGTCGACTTCAGCGTCATGTTCGGCAGGCCCGTGCCATAGTCGCCGGGTTCATTGCTGAAGATGCGTAGACTAGCGAAGCGTCGCGCCTCCGGTTCGCTCTTGCCTTGCGTCATGAGACTGTCGCCGATGCGGCGGCTGTTGAGGAAGACCGGATTGTCGGGCTCGTCGAGAGCGGCAAGCCGATCGATCGCGCTCGACAGCATGCGCATGAAGACGTCGAATTGATCGCGATAGACGCTCGTTACCTGGAGGACCACATCGACACGGGGCCGGCCGAGCCGTTCGCGTGGCACGATCGTCAGCCCGGTGAGCTTGCCGCCGCTGTTCCACACGGGCTGCAGGCCGAGGGCGTGGAGAACCTGGCTTTCGACGATGCCCAGATGCCGGGTTGTCTCACCGGCCCACAGGCTGAAAGCGAGCTTTGCAGGGCGCTCGCCCGCATGCTCCGCGCGATAAGCCTCGACAAGCTGTTCATAGGCCTTGGCGCCGGCTTCGAACGCCGCTTGCGTCGGCACTTTATCGGCTTCGAAAGCGAAGAGATTGCGCCCGCTCGCCACGTCCGGATTGCGGATCGGATCGCCACCGGCACCAGGCTGCACGAAGCCACCCGACAGGCCCTGCAACAAGGCTTCGATCTCGCCGGGTTCGCTCAGATGCCGGTCAAGCACGATGGCGCGTTCGACCATGGCACGCAGATCGTTATCGGCAATGGTTGCGGGATCGGCGCCATCGTGCAGGAAACGCGTCAGGAGCCTGTAGGGTTCGGTCTCTTTCAATGTGCTGAAATCGCGGGCGAAGAATTCATCCGGCTCGGCGCCGACCCGTTGGTAAAAGGGCTCGCCAAGCTGCTGCATCACCGTCGAAAGACGGTGCTCTGCCGCCGCTGGCATGCCGAACGTATGCAATCCCAGCGGCATGGCATGGGCCGCCAAAGCATGCAAATGATCGTGCAGGGCTGAAAGGAAAGCCGGAAAATCCTTGTCGATCGCCGCTTCGCTCCACCCCATGTCCCGGTGCATGTTCGCGGCGATGGCGAGCTGGCGAATATCGGCTTGCGTCCGCTCTCGCACCGCCCCGTCGTCCAACTGCACATATTCATGCACCTTGGCGTGCACGTCCCGCAGTTCGTCGAACAGGCCCGCCGGTGCGAATGGCGGTGTCTGATGGCTGATCGTCACGGCGCGGCCGCGCCGCTTTGCCTGAACGGCCTCGGCGATGTTGTCCTGGATGTAGGGATAGAAGACGGGGAGGTCGCCGACCGCGAGCATGGGATAATCGCTCGCCGCCAAGCCGCGATCCTTGCCCGGTGTCCACTCTTGCGTTCCATGGGTGCCAAAGTGGATCAGGGCGTCGACCTTGGTGTCCTGCAGGAAGCGATAGGCGGCAAGATACCAATGCCCCGGCGGCTTTTTGCCATCGTGATAGTCGCGGCCGGGTTCGCCGCTACGCGGCAGTTGCGGCAGGATGACGAGACGGCCGAGGCGCAGGCGCGGAATGACGAAGAAGCGTTCGCCATTCTCCTCGATCAATCCTTCATACCGTTCCGGTGGTCCCCATGCCTCGACGATGTCCTGTCTGCGCTCCGCCGGTAGACGGTTGAACCAAGCTTGGTAGGCGGCGAGGGGAAAGCGTTCCGCGAGATCGTTGGCCAGCAGGCCCTGTAAGCGCTCGCGATGATAGATGGCGCCCAACAGGCTCTGCGCCGCTTCGATCAACGCAGGTTCGGTCGAGGCCGGCACGCGATAACCCGCCGCTGCCAGGGCCGCCGTCAGTTGGGCCAGGCTGCGCGGCACGTTGAGATTGGAGGCGGACAGGTTTTTCTCGCCCGGCGGATAGTTCCAAAACATCAGCGCGAGCTGCTTGTCGGCATTCGCACGCGTTTTGAGAGCCGCCAGCCGCCAGGCTTTCGCCATCAGCAGATCGATCTGCTCGCTGATCGGCGTCGGTTCGCCTTTCTCGACGGCGTCGGTGACGATCGGATCGCTGACGCCCCAGGTTTCGGGAACCGCCAGGAAAGGCGCGACGAGCGGCATGGCCATGCCCTGCTGCTTGGTCCGCCAATCGGCGATCGATCCATCGCGATGGGAGATCGCCTGCATCACGGGCATGTTGAGCCTGGCGAATTCGGCCGCGCGGGCCGGGCCGTTCTGCAGATGCGTGGCGATGATGAGCGCCGTGGCCCGCGCCGGCTTCAGCACCTTTTCCAAGCCTGCTGGATCGGCGGCATCGAACCAGAAGACGATGGGTGCCAGGCTCCGCGCCGTGGCCGTCTCGATCATTGCATCGACGACCTTCGTCTCCATGGCCGCGATCAATCCGGAATGGATGGCGATGCCGATCCGTGGTGCATCGCGTGGCCCGTTGTCGTCGAGCCAGCGCAGATAGTCATCCACGTGAGCGAAAAGATGCGGCGCCTTCGGGTGATAGAAACCGGTTGCTGGCAGCGGTCGCGGCGCGGGAATTGTCGATACGTCGCCACCCCGCAACATGGCTGCCGCATAGGCGAAGAAATTCTTGAGATTGGCCTCGCCACCACTGGCATAATAGGTGATCAGCCGCCGCGCATGTTCGGGCGCCAGATTGCCGAAGATCGGCGGCCCGCCGCCCACCCGCAGCCACGGCACGCGCGTCGTCTTCAGCTCGCCCGCCAGCCGCGTTTGCAGCTTCGCCATATCCATGGGGCGCGGCGTATCGAGAATGACGAGATCGGCGCCCTCCATCAATGCGGCGGGCGCCGGCGGCGCCGTTTCCACATAGGCGTGATCGAGCGTCTGGCCGACCGATTGGGCGAGCGCATTCAGTCGTTCGAATTTGCCAGGCAGAACGAAATCGACCGTCAGCACCCGGACGCGCGCGGGCGGCTTCTCTTGCGCACAAAGAGGCCAGGCGCCGAGCACGGCAGCCAGGCAGAAGGCCAGCATCCGCTGACACGCGGTAAGCGGTTGCATGTCAGAACCTCACCGTCATGCCGGCATAGATGGCGCGGCCCTCGCCGGGGCGCACCTGCGGCGACGTGCTGCGCACCAGCGCCGGTCCTTGTTGCGTCACCGGCACGGTCGGCGTGGCCGAGAATTCTGACACATAGGCCACGTTCGTCAGGTTGCGGCCTTCGATATAGAAGGACCACGTTTTATCGGGCGATCGCCAGCCGATCTTGGCACCGAGCAGGCTATAGGCGGGGATAAGAAAAGCCGGTCCGCCTGAGCCGTCGAAGGTGGAGAGCCGTGCGCTTTGATGGCGCAGGTTGACCGAAGCGTAATAGCCAAGCGGATGTTCATAGCCGACTTCGCCAAACAGCGTGTGCCGCGGAATGACGGGCAGCCGGTTGTTGCCGAAGCGCCGATCGTTGTCGAAACGAAAGTCGGAAAAGTTCCACACCAGGTTGGCGAACACGCGATCATCGGGCTGCAACAGATCGACGAAGGGAATCGTCTTGAGGCCGATTTCCAATCCGTTGTGAACGGTGCGATCGGCATTGAAGGCGATCGTCGTCGTGCAGGCGGCCGCGATCTCGCTGGCGCAACGCGTCAGGATCTCGTTGCGCAGACGCATGTGATAGGCGGTGATGTCATATTTGAAGCGCTCCCAGCCGCCGCGAATGCCGGCTTCCCAGGTCCAGGCGGATTGCGGTTGCACCGGCGGCAGGGCGATACCCGTTCGCCCCTGCGCTTCCAGGACATTGCTGAGATCGGCGCCGCCGGGCACTTCGAAACTGCGCGAGACATTGGCGAAGAGGAAATGATCGGGCCGATATTCCCAATTGATGCCGATCTTCGGATTGGCCGCTTGATAGGAGCGGTCGTAGTTGAGCAGGCCGGCAACGCGGCCCGGTTGCGGGCCACCGGGCGACGTCGGCCCGAGCGCCGCAACCGCGCCGCCGCGATAGTCGTCGCGCAGCGTGCGCGTCGTGAACACGCCCTGCAAACCGGTGAACACGCGCACCTTCGGCAGCACTTCGACGGCCGCTTCGCCATAGCTTTCGACGAGCCAGGACGAGAACGCCCAATCGTAGATCTGCCGCGCCTTGGTCGTGCCGGCATTGGCGTGGCGATAGCGGTCGAACCGGCCGCTCGCATAGCCGACGCGCACACCGCCAACGAATTCGGTCGGCAATCCGGCGAGATCGGTCTTGTGTTCGACGCGCCCGGACAGGCCGCCTTCCTGCCATTTGTAGTCGATGATCCCGGCGAAGGGCGAAGGCAGATGATCGAGCGCCGTGTTGAGGAAATGCGCGCCGAATTCGTAGTTGGTGTCGCCACGCCGGATGGTCGTGCGGTTGGCGATGCGCTGATAGGTGAAATTCAATCGCTCGTTGAAGAGATAGGAGTTGGCCGGCGCCATGCGGCGGTTTTGGCGCAATTGGTTCAGCGGAATGGGTTCGGCGAGATCGCGATCGGTGCGGCCCATGGCGAAGAAGGTGCGTGAGTCCACATCTTCGCTCGGCCGCCAGCCGACATTGCCGCTGAACCGATAGTTGCCTTCATGCGTATGCTGCCGGAAGCCGTCGCTCTTGAAGACATTGCCTTGCAGATACCAATCGAGATTGTCCTTGCTGGCGCCGGTCTCGAACTGGGTTTGCAGCGTGCCGAAACTGCCGCCCATCACGCTGATGGCCTGTCCCGGCGCCGTGCGGCCGGTCTTGGAGACGAAGTTCATCGCACCGCCCGTGGCGATCGCGCCATAACGCAGGCTGTTTCCGCCGCGGTAGAGCTCAATGTAATCGGTGGCCAGGAGATCGATCAGCGGATTGGTGAAACCGGCCTCCGTCCGCCCCAACGGGAAGCCATCGATAAAGGCGCGGACGCCGCGACCGTTGCGCGAACCGTCCGTCGAAATGTCGCTGCCGCGGATCGAAATGAAACTGCCGTTGTCGCTCATGAAGACGCCGGGCGTGCGCACCAGAACGTCGCCGAGATCGGCCTTCTTGCCGGTGGTTTGATCGGCGACGGACACGACCGCTTCCGCGCCGGGTCGCCGCAGGAAGCGTTGCTGCTGCACGAAGAAGGGCTGACCCGCCGCGCCGGCGGGGCCAGTGCCCGTCACCACAATGGGGTCCAGCAGCACCGTTTCATCGCTGGACTGCGCGACGGCATCGCCAATGGCGAAAACCTGCAATAAGACCGCCGAGAAGAGACCTATTCCGCTGATTTTATTGAATTCTGCTTGCTTTACCCCAGCCATTTTCGCCCCGGAATGTAAATTCGCCTCACGAATGATATGTTATATAGTTACATCAAATTCGCGAAGTCAACGCGGAGAGGGGGTGATTTGCCGTCGCTTCAAAAGGGAGGCGCGGGCGGCGCCGTGGTCATGAATCCCGACCGTACTTTGGCCGTGAAACGCAGCACCAAAATTCACGCCGCCGATTTGATCTATCCGAAATCTGAATTTGCCTGCCGTGCCCGACGGCGGCACCAATCTGTCAACGGCGTGGCAGGGCGCCGCCTCGAACATGCGGCGACAGCCGTCAGGCGAGGAAGACAGAGGGGGGACGCCGGTGAGCGCTCAAGATCAGGTTTCGGTCCACTATCAATCGACGCCTGTGCCATCCAAGGCACGGCGCTCGGTGGCCATCGCCAGTCTCGGCAATATTCTCGAATGGTATGACTTCACGGTCTACGGCTTCGTCGTCGCCTATATCGCCAAGAATTTCTTTCCTTCGACCCATGAGACGGCGGCCCTGCTCGCCACCTTCGCTGCCTTTGGCGCGGGCTTCGTCGCGCGCCCGCTCGGCGCTGTTATTTTCGGTCGCATGGCTGACGTGAAGGGCCGGCGTTTCGTCTTGCTGTTCGCCATGTTCCTGATGGCGGGGGCGTCCGTTCTGATCGGCATCTCGCCGACCTATGCCGCGATCGGCCTCGCCGCGCCGGCCATCATTCTGTTGGCGCGCCTGGCGCAAGGCCTGTCGGCTGGCGCTGAATTCGGCGGCGCCGCCGCCTATCTGATCGAATGGGCGCCGGAGTCCAAGCGTGGCCTGTTCGCCAGCTTTCATCAGGTCGGCACCTATGGCGGCCTCCTGCTTGGCGTGGCGACGGTGGCGATCATCTCCTCCGTTCTGACACCGGCGCAGATGGAAGCGTGGGGCTGGCGCGTTCCCTTCCTGCTGGGCGGTTTGCTCGCGGTCGTGGCGCTCTACATGCGTCGCAATGTGGAAGAGACGCCGAAGTTCAAGAATTCCCATCAAGGCACTGCGCCGCAGGCGGCGGCAAACCAAAGCTCGTCTCTCTTCGCCGCCTTCCAATCGGTGGGTGTCGTGGCCTTGTGGTCGGTCACCAGCTTCGCCGTGATGGTCTATATGACCACCTATACGCAGCGCTATGGCGGCCTTTCCGCCCGCGAAGCCCTATGGTCGACATCAATCAGCACGATGGTCGGCGTATTTCTGATTCCGATCTTCGGTGCGATTTCCGATCGATTGGGTCGCCGCCCGGTGTTCGGCATGGGCGCGGCGGCGTTCATTCTGCTGCCCATTCCCTTCTATGGCATCATCGCCAGCGCACCTGGGTTCCAGACCATCGTTCTCTTGCAGATCGTCATGTCGGTCTTCACAGCGATGATCGCCGGCGTCGGCCCCGCCATCATTTCGGAACTGTTTCCGACCGAGCGGCGCGCCACCATGGTCGGCATATCCTCGGCGATTGCGGTGACGGTGTTCGGCGGCTTCGCGCCGTTCATCTCGACGATCCTCATCGATAAGACGGGCTCGTCCACGGCGCCGGCCTATTATGTCGTCGCCATCGCTCTGTTCACCACGGCGACGGTGCTCTCGCTGCGCGAGACGTCGCGTGGGCGTTTACAATAGCGATGATGTCATGGGCCGATCGCCCAGGGCGGTCGGCTATCCGTTCACGTTGATGGCGCGCAGCTTGTCGCGAACCCAGATATGACCCTTGTCGCCATCCTGGCGCTTGTGCCAGCCCATGAACAATTGCGTGATCTCGGTTTCAAACGACAGATAGGCCCAGGTCAGCGCGCCGCTGCGGCACAGGCTCGTCACCGCCGGCTGTGGCACCGTCGCCACCAGTTCTGTGTCCGGCAGCAGGCCGGAGAGCACCGACGTATGCGGAATAGTGAGCGCGATCCGGCGTCGCGCGGCATCGCGGCCAAGCGCCGGCGCGATCGGATTGGCCGTCGCGCCGCGTGGCATCACATCGACATGGGCGAAATCCAGGAAAGTGTCATAGGGAATGGTGCTGCCCTGTTTGATGCCGTGCTTGCGCGCATAGGTGCTGCACATGACGGCCACATAGATGCAGGACCCGATCAGCTCGCAACGAAAGGAATCGCTGATCTTGAAGCGGCCGAGGGCGAAGTCGGCTTTGCCGCTGTCGAGCAGCTTTTCATATTCCTCGCGCGAAGCTTCCATGACTTCGAGGTCGATATGCGGCGCTTCCTGTCGCAAGAGGCGCAGAAGCTGCGCCACATAGGTGAGTTCGCCGACGTCGGTGGTGATGATGGTGAAATTGCGCTGCGATATCGCCGGATCGAACACAAGGCCTTCCGACAGCGCCGAGCGGATCGACGCCAGCCCATGTTCGATCGGGTCATAGAGGGCCAGGGCCACGGGCGTTGGTTCCATGCCGTTGCGCGTGCGCACGAACAACTGGTCCTCGAACACGGCGCGCAACCGGTTGAGCGCATTGGAAACGGCCGGTTGGGTGAGATTAAGCCGTTCGGCCGCCAGCGAGACGTTCTGCTCGCGCATCAGGGCTTCGAACACTCGCAACAGGTTGAGGTCGAGCATGTTCATGTTGCGCATGGGGCAGCCTCATATTCACGCCGGAAATAATAATCAACATGAACATAAATTTGCAACGCTATCGGCCGGGCGGCACAGTCAGGCGTTCCGCGGCCTGGCTCAAGGCGCACGTGGGATAAAGGGAGAGAAACATGCTCAGCCTTGATGCGTCGCAGATCGCCGAACGCGCCGCACCCTTCGATTATTCGGAACAGATCCATTGGGCGGGTGGTGCTGCGGCGCGGCACAACTGGCAGATGATGCTCGCCCACACCAGCGCCGAATGGTCCGGCGATCTCGCCGGTACGATGGAGACCATGACGCGCAATGATCCGTTTCAGATCATGTATGCGACAGGCCTCGAAGTGCGCGGCTACGAAGCCATGCGTGAATTTTATCGCGTGCGGCTGACGACCTTTCAGGGCCAGGGCTTTTTCCCGCACCGTTGGGTGGTGTCGGACGATCTCATGGTGGGCAACGGCTATTTCTACGGCACGCCCACGGGCACGTTCTTCGGCATGCCGACGTCGGGCAAGACATTGTGCCTGCCGATGACGGTGTGGATCTATTTCGAGGACGGTCTCATCAAGGGCGAGGTTGCCTATCTCGATGGTCACGAGCTGCGGCAGCAGATGGTGCATGGCACCAGCCGCCGTCCGACCGATCCGGTGCTTTGAGCGACAGGGGCAGAGCCATGAATACAGCCAATGCTGCAAGCAAGCCCGATGCATCACGCAGCTATGATGTGGCGATTATTGGCGCCGGCCTTGGCGGCCTCATCACCGCCGCGAAGCTGAAACAGGCCGGTATCGATCGCATCGTCGTGTTCGAGCGCGCCGACGATCTCGGCGGCGTCTGGCGCGCCAATCGCTATCCCAACGTGGCCTGCGACACGCCGATCGATCTTTATGCCATTTCCTTCTTTCTCGGCCGCAACTGGTCGACGAATTTCGCGCCCGGTAACGAGATCTGGGCCTATCTCAACGAATTCGCCGATCATTACGACGTGCGACCGTCGATCGAATTCCGCACCGAGGTCGCCAGCGCCATCTGGGATGACGACAAGGCGCTCTGGGCCATCGAAACCAAGGACGGCCGCGCCTATACCAGCCGCTTCCTGGTCTGGGCCGGCGGGCTACTGTCGCGGCCGGTCGTACCCAACGTGCTGGGCAAGGATCTGTTCAAAGGCGAAATGCTGCACACGACCGCGTGGTCGGACAAGATAAGCCTGGAAGGCAAATCTGTTGCCGTCGTCGGCGGAGGTGCCACCGCGATCCAGGTGACGCCCTATGCCGCCGGGCACGCCAAGAAAGCTTATGTCTTCGTGCGTACCCCCTCCTATGTGCTGCCGCGGCCCGATCTGTTCTTTGCGGTCGAGGATCGCGAGAGCCCCGAATTCGCCGCCGGGCAGAACGAGCGCCGCGAGGAATGGTTCCGTCTGTTCGAGAAAATCGCCGAAGCCCGCTTTCCGATGAACAGCGAATTGATCGCCCAGCAGGAAGGCGAATGGCGCAAGCATTTCGACAAGGAAATCCACGATCCCAGCCTGCGCGAGATTCTGACACCGAACTATCGCTTCGGTTGCAAACGGCCGCTGTTCAGCAACGATTATTATCCGGCCATGCGTCGGCCCAATGTCGAGGTGATCGGCAGCGGCGTCACAGCTCTCACGGAAAGCGGCATCGTCGATCAAGACGGCAAGTCCTATCCGGTCGATGCCATCATCTGGGCGACGGGCTTCGACACCGCGCATATGCTGGGCGGGCTTGAGATCGCCGGGCGCGGCGGCCAAACGCTCGAGGTATTCTGGCGCGAACTGCCGCAAGCCTATTACGGCACCCTCGTCAAAGGCTTTCCCAATCTCTTTCTCATCAACGGGCCGAATGTCAGCGGCGCCTCGGCGACGGATTTCATCGAAGGCCAGGTCACTTTGATCGTCGAAGCCATCACCTCCATGGCCGAGAGTGGCGCGCGCACCGTCGAGGTGTCGGATGAGATATACGACGCCTACAATCGGGACATTCAGCGCCGCGCCAGCGATAGCGTGTTGGTGCTCGGCAATTGCTCGTCCTGGTATCGTGCCGGTGGCGATGGCGCCGTGTTCACCCATTGGCCCGGTACCATCGAATTGTTCCGCGCCAAGATCAAAGGCGATGCCCGCGCGGGGTTGGCTTTCGATGTAAATGAAAAGGCTACGGAGGAAACCTCATGACGGATATCGCCATAGTGACGGGCGGGACGGGCGCGATTGGCGCGGCGATCGCCGCCGAATTGCAGTCGCGTGGCTGGCACGTGGTGGCGGCCGATCTGGATGCCAAGCCGGTTGCAGCCGGCCAGTCGTTCTTCGCATGCGATGTTACCGATCCGGCAAGTCTGAAGGCCTTGTTCGCCCATGCGGAGGCGCTCGGCACGGTGCGCTGCGTCATCGCCGCCCATGGCATTCTCATGGAAACACCGGCCGGCGCCGCCGATCCAGCTGCGGTCGCCAAGGTTCTCGATATCAATCTGAATGGCGTCGCCTATCTCTGCGATCTGGCGGGTTCGCATTTGGGGCGCGATACCTCAGTGCTCCTTGTCAGCAGCGTCACGGCGTTCATGGGCCGCGCCAAGAACGCCTATGCCTATCAGGCGAGCAAGGCCGGTGTTGAATCGCTGACGCGCACTTTCGCCGTCGCCTATGGACCGCAGGGCATCCGGGTCAATTGCATCGCGCCGGGCTTCATGGCCGTTCCCATGAAGGGTGCCGGTGCCAAACTGCGCCAGCGCCAGGGTGGCAGTGACACGGTCGGCAAGGCGGCGCCCTTGGGCCAGGTGATCGCGCCACAGGAGATCGCGAAGGCCGCAGCCTTCCTGTGTTCGAAGGATGCGGCGGCGATCACCGGCGCCGTTCTGCCGGTAGATGGCGGCTTCGGGGCGCTTTAACGCTGAAAGCTATGAGGCCTGGGTCCACGGCGCTTCCTTCACCGTGGTCTTCACCAGGCTGGAAAATTCGCGGGCCGCGCGGCTTTCCGGGCGGTCCTTGCGGCGAACGAGGCAGCGATTGACGAAGAGGCCGGGAATAGGCCGGCCTTTCAATTGCAGCCGATGGGTCTTGCCGATCAGGCTGAACTTCGGCGCGATGGCATAGCCGATGCCGGCCTCGATCAGATCTTCGTTCAACTGCGTCGAATCGGTTTCGACGACCGGCGTCAGGGCTATGCCGGCCTGCGAGGCATAGCCGTCGAGCAGATCGCGGGTGGCATTGCTGCGCCGCGCCGCCAGCAACGGCACCGACGACAGAAATTTCGGCGTGATGCGGCTCGGCAGATAAGAGTCCTTCGAGGTGAAAATCCAGATCTCCTCCTTGAAAAGACGCTCCGCCAGCAAATGCGCCGGCGCGCTGATCAGGCTGGCGATAGCGATATCCAAGGCGTCGGTGAAGACATCGCGCGCCAGTTGATCGCTGATGCCTTCGCGCACTTCGATGCTGATTCTGGGATAGAGCTTCAAGAAAGATCGCACCGGGCCGGAAAGAAGGCGGCCGGTCAAAGCCGGCGGGCAGCCGATGCGCAGTCGCCCCGAGGGGATCAGCGAGCGGGCGACGATGTCTTCCTGCATCTGATCGAAACTACGGATCTGCAATTCGGCCCGCTCCAGCAGCAGCTTGCCGAAATCGGTCAGTTCGACACCTTTCTGATGGCGCACGAAAAGCGTGCCGTCGAGTTCGTCTTCCAGAAGGCGGATGTGGCGCGTCAGCGCCGGCTGCGCCACATGCAGCTCCACCGCGGCCCGGCTGAAGCTGCGATTGCGCGCGATGGCGACGAAATATCTGAGCTGCGTCAGGTTCATTCTGGCCTCCCAGAGCAAATCACGTTTCGATAGAAACGTGATTTGCTTAAGTCTCCTGTTTTGACGCGCCTTCTTTGCTTTTGATGAGTCCATCAAAAGCAGAAGCGCTATTGCCACCATATCATTTTGCTATGGAGGGGCAAAAAATCTGTATTTGGCGGATAGCCGGGCGACGTGCTTCATCGCGCCATCTGAAGAGGAAACGCCGATGATCATCGAGTGGCACACCCACGTTTATCCGCCTGAAGAAGCCGCCGCAGATAGCCGTGCCTGGGAGGGCAAGAATTTGGGGCCGGCGTGGGACGGCCGCTGCCCGATGACGATTGACAATGTCATGGACGCGCATCGCCGCTCAGGTGTGGCACTCAGCGTGATCAGCAATGCCGCTCACTATATTCGCTACAAAAGCGAAGCTGACGAACTCAAGGCGGTGCAGCGCTGGTCGGATTACGCGGCCGAGCTGCAAACCAAACATGCCGGCGAAGTGCTGGGCTTCGCGACGATCCTGCCGGCGGCGGGCCCGGCAATGATCAAGGAGGCCGAACGTGCCATTCGCCAGCTGGGTCTGCGCGGTTTCTTCATCCACTCGAACCACAAGGGCATCTATCCTGACAATGATGCGGCGCGACCGTTCTGGGAATTGGCTGAAGATCTCGACGTACCGGTTTTTATCCATCCGCCCCATGCCGGGATCGGCGAGGAATTCGTCGGCGAATATCGGCTGGCCTCAAGCATTGGCCGCCCGGCCGATCTCTGCCTCGCCATTTCCAGGCTGATCGTGCGCGGCATCCTGGAGGATTTCCCGCGCCTCAAGCTCGTCGGTTCCCATGGCGGCGGCGGCATCTGTGAAGTCATCGGCCGCATGAACTACGCCTATGAGCTGCAGGACGAGGCTTATTTTCTGGGTTCCTATGCGCCCATGAAGATCAAGCACGAGCCGGGATATTATTTGAAGAAAATGTATTTCGACTCGGTGACCTATCATATGCCGGCGGCGCGCATGGTTCTCGATTCCGTCGGGCCCGACCATTTCATCTACGGCAGCGACGCGCCGCCGCTCACGGTGCTGAAGCCGCGCGCCATTCAGATGGTCAAGGACATGCATTTGCCGCCGGATCAGGAAGAGAAGGTCTTCTGGCGCAATGCGGCCAAACTCTTGAAGCTGAGCGACAACGAGCTCGCCAAACTGCACGCCAAGCAGTCGGAGCCCGCATAACGAAGCGCGGCTCCGCCGCGTTCAAGCAATAGACAGGTCATCGGGAGGGACCATGTTGAGTGCCAAAGCCATCCGCATTTTCGGACTGATCGCTTGGTCCATGCTTGCCTCGGCCGGCATTGTATCGCCGGTCCTCGCGCAGACCTATCCAAACAAGCCGATCCGGGTCATCTCCGGTGTCGGCGTCGGCGGAACGTTCGATATTTTCCTGCGGGCGCTGGCCGAGGAACTGACCCGCAAATGGGGCCAGGCCCTCGTCATCGAGCCTCGGCCGGGCGGTAATTTCATCACCGCCGCGCGCGCCTGCGCCGATGCGGCGCCGGACGGTTACACGTTATGCTCGCTCTCCGGCGACAATCTCGTCTATCCGGAGTTTCTGTTTCGCGATCTCGGCTTCGACATCCGCAACGGCTTGAAGCCGATCGTCAATCTGTTCTTCAATCCGCAAATGCTGGTGGTGACGTCGAGCCTCAAGGCGCGCACCCTCGAAGACGTTGCCGTCGCCGCGCGGCAGCGGCCCAAAACCCTGGCCTATATGGCGCCGGCGCCGCCGAGCCGCCTGTTCATGGAATATTTCAATCGCCAGTATGGGCTCGATATCGTCGGCGTACCGTTTCGTGGCGGCAGTGACGCGCTGAGCAATCTGATGAGCGGATCGATCCATTTCGTGTTTACGGGCGCCGCCAATTTTTCAAGCCTGATCGACGATGGACAGATCTATCCGCTCGTCATCGATACGCCGCAACGCTTGCCGCAATATCCAGACGTGCCGACTATGATCGAGGCCGGCTATAAAGGCGCTTTGGTCCGCAACTATCTCGGTCTCGTCGGGCCGGGCCAGTTACCGGACGCCCTGGTCACGCAGATCAATGCGGCCGTGAACGACATCATGAACGATCCCGCCTTCCGCAAGCGCCATCTGTTCGATCGCGGCTTGCAGCCGGCGAACGGCAGCACCGCCGAGTTTGAAGCTTTCCTAACTCAGGATCGCGTGGAATCGGCAAAAGTGGTGCAGGAAGCGCATCTGCCGGTTCAATAGAGGCGTTTAGGCGAAGCCAAACAGCTTGGTCGGATTGTCGACGAGAATGCGCCGGCGGGTTTTCTCGTCGGGCGCAATTTCGCCCAGAAGATCGACGAGATCGCCATCGTCAGGCATCGGGCCATGCAGATTGACATGCGGCCAGTCGCTGCCCCAGACGACGCGTTCGGGCGCATGGCGCACCAGCCTTGCCGGGATCGCCAGGGCATCGCGATAGGGCGGTCCCTTGATCGACAGGCGGTCGGCGCCGCTGATCTTCACCCAGACATGGCCGCGATCGAGGAGCTTGCGCAACGCCTGGATCGCCGGCCCTTCTGGGCCCTCGGCCAGGGGCGGGCGCCCCATATGGTCGATCACCACGGTGGCGTCGATCTCGCCGATGAAAGGCGCATATTGGACGATGTCATGCCCGGCAACATGGATGGCGATATGCCAGCCGAAGGGTTTGACGCGGGCGATCACCTCGCGCACCGCAGCCAAATCTGGTGCGCCGCCGAGATGGGCGAGGAAGCTGAAGCGCACGCCGCAAAAGCCGGCCGCATCATAGTCGGCTAATGTCTCGTCGCTATCGGTGCGACGGATCAGCGCCACGCCGCGATAGCGCCCGGCGCCGTCGCGCAGGGCTTGCAGCACCGCTCTGTGATCGAAGCCGTGCCCCTGGCTCTGCACGATGACCGCGCGCGAAAAGCCGAGATGATCGTGGAGCTGCCGCAACGCGGTTTCCGGCGCTTCATTGGGCGTGAAGCTGCGGTTGTCGGGCAAGGCGAAGCGCGCGAATGGCCCGAAGATATGGCAATGGCTGTCGCAGGCCTGGGCCGGCAGAGCGATGCTGGGCTGGCGGGGATGGAGAAGCGGTGGCGGGCCGTCGGCGGTCAGAGTCACAACAGATCCTTTAATCGCAGCGGGCGGTCATGCCGCCATCGACGATGATTTCAGTGCCGGTGATGAAGCGCGCTTCATCGCTGGCGAGGAAGAGGGCGGCATAGGCCGTGTCGCGACCGTCGCCCATGAAGCCAAGAGGTATGCGCGCCTGACGCGCCGCGAGCAGCGTCTCGATATCGCCGCCGGTCCGCTGCTTCGCCAAGCGCGTCTCGACCATCGGCGTGTGCATCTGGCCGGGCACGACCGTGTTCACGCGGATGCGCTTGGGCGCATATTCCACCGCCGTCACCCGCGAAAACTGGATGATGGCGGCTTTCGTCGAGGCATAGGCGACTTGCGCCGATCCGGTCCAGCGCAGGCCTGACGTCGAGGCCGTATTGACGATAGCACCGCCGCCGGCCGCTTCCATCACCGGGATCACATGTTTGCAGGTGAGGAAGACGCTGGTCAGGTTGAAGTCGAGCTGTGCGCGCCAACGCTCCTCGCTCAAGGCCACGGCGCCGCCCGGCGCCGAGCCGCCGATATTGTTGACGAGAATGTCGATGGTGCCGAAGCGTTCGCGGCAAGCCTGCACCGCCGCTTCGATCTGCGCGCTGTCGGTGGCATCGCACAGATGCGTGGCGATCGTGCCGCCGTCTTCCTCCACGCGTGCCACGGTCTCGATCATCGTCTCCGCTTTGAGATCGAGCGCGAACACCTCAGCCCCTTCGCGGGCGAACAGCACGGCAGCCGCTCGACCGTTGCCCCAGCCGGAGCCGACACAGCCGGCGCCGGTGATGAAGGCGACCTTGCCGGCAAGTCTTCCGGTTTTTTGTCGTCCGCGTTTTTCTTGAACGCTCATATCAATTGGCTTTCACGCCGGCCGATTTCACCACCTCGGCCCATTTGTCGATTTCGCTGCGGATATAGGCGGCGAATTCGTCCGGCTTGTTGGCCACGACAATGGCGCCTTGCAGCCCCAGCTTCTCCTTCGTCTCCGGCGCATTGAGCGCTTCGACGAGAATGGCATGAAGGCGGTCGACGATCGGCTGCGGTGTCGCCGGCGGCGCGACGATGCCATACCAATTGTCGGCGACCACCTGCGGCAGACCGAGTTCCGCCGTCGTTTGCAGATCAGGCAAGCTCGGCGAACGTTTGGCGCTGCCGATCGCCACCGCGCGCATCGTGCCGGCCTGCACATGCGGCAGCAGCACGGCGATATCCATGAACATCAGATCGACCTGGCCGCTCAACAGATCGTTCACGGCAGGCGCCGCGCCCCGATAGGGCACATGGGTCATTTCAATCTTGCCGTATTGCTTCAACAGTTCGCCGGCGAGATGCGGCATGCTGCCGGGGCCGGAAGAGGCAAAGTTGAGCGTGTTAGGTTTGGCCTTCGCCAGCGCGATCAGCTCCGGCAGCGTCTTAGCGGGTACGGCCTTGCCGACCACCAGCAGCTCGGGCACGCTCGCCGCCAAAGTCAGCGCCCGCAGATCCTTGCGCGGATCATAGCCGATCGCCTCCTGCATGCTGACGCTGATGGCGAGCGCGCCCGCCGTGCTGATGCCGATTGTGTAGCCGTCCGGATCGGCCTGGGCGACGGCGCGCGTGCCGACCGCACCTCCAGCGCCAGCCCGGTTATCGATCACCACGGGCTGTCCGACATTGGCCTGCATCTTTTCCGCGATCACCCGGGCGATCGTGTCGGCCGGGCCGCCGGCCGCGAAGGGCGCGATGAAACGGATGGGCTTGTTCGGAAATGTTTGGGCCGAAGCGGCCGTCGCGCCGCCCAAAGCGGCGGCGAGCACCAGGCCGCGAACCAAAAAATGCATGACGTCCCCCTCCCAGGAGCCAGGCTCTGGCGCCGGCTCGCGCGCGACTGTCCCAGCCAATGCCGGGGAGGACAAAAACCGTCTTGCGATGCTATATCATGCCGTTTTGGCATATCTCTTTGGCTTTCATGCTGGATGGGCAGGAGCGATGGATTCCAGAAAATTGCGCTATTTCGCCGTCACGGCGCGGCTCGGCAGTTTCACCCGCGCCGCCGAGGAATTGCGCATCGCCCAACCGGCGCTGAGCCGGCGCATCCGCGAAATCGAGGAGGAGCTGGGGCAGGAATTGCTGGTGCGCCATGGCCGGGGCGTTCGGCTGACGCCGATCGGCGCCGCCGTTCTGCAGCGCGCCGAGGAAATCGAGCATCTGATGGGTCTCATCAAGCACGAGGCCAATCAGGATCGGCCGGCGCTGCGCGGCAAGATTTCCATCGGCATGCCGCCGGCGGCCGCTTTGCGGATCGGCGCGCGCCTGGCGGCACGCATGGCGCAGGCGCATCCGCACGTCACCTTGCACCTGCGCGACGGCGTCAGCTCGCTCATTCATGAATGGGTGATCGAAAAGCGCATCGATCTCGGCCTCGCCTATAATGCCACGCCCATCGATGGATTGGAGAACGTGCCGCTGTTGCGCGAGCGCGCCGTTCTCGTCGGTCCGCCCGATCAGGCGGCCGTGACGGCGGTGAACGAGCCGATCCGTTTGCGCGACATCGCCGGCCTGCCCTTGATCATGCCGAGCCTGCCGCACAACAACCGCCGCGTTCTCGAAGAAGCCGCCGCGCGCCATGGCGTGCGCCTGGTCATTCGCACCGAGGTCGACAGCGTCGCGCTCACCAAGGCCATGGTGCGTGAAGGCCAGGGCTATACGATCCTGTCACACGCTTCTGTCGACGACGAGGTTAAGCAGGGCGAACTCAGCCGCCGTGTCATCGACAATCCGCCGGTGTTCGCCGATCTTTTTCTCATCGCCGATCGTTCCGCCAAGAGCGAATCGTTGAAGCAGCAGGTCATGCAGGAAATACAGGCCCTGGTGTTTGACCTCTGCGACAGCGGCGCCTGGCCCGAGGCCATTGGCGCCAAGCGGTGAATGCTTATGCGACGAAGGCCGCGAGATTTTCGAGTGTCGATCTCAGCCCTTCGTCATGATCTTCAGGCCGGATGCCGTCGGGCACGTTCTGACACAGAATGGTCACGCGCGTCCCTTCAGGTATGGCGTCGAAGCGCCACGTCATGGTCATGGTGCCGGCAAAGGCCGGATCGTTAGATGCGAATTCAACCTGCCAGACGATCTTCTTGTCGGGGATCAGTTCGATAAATCGCCCTTGCACGACGTCGGCATCTTCGGATGTCTTGCCTGGTGTTGCATGGTCCAGGCTCTCGTAACGTAGAACCATGCGATAGGCGCCGCCGGCGCGCGGCTCGAACGCTTGAATTTCGCAGCTCATGCCTTGCGGCGGTAGCCATGTCTTCAAGGCATCTGCGGTTACGAACGCCTGATAGAGAGTGTGCGGCGTAGCCTGAATGCTTCTTGAAGCTGTGTCCGTTCGCCTGCCCATCACCCACCCTCAATCGGGATGATCCACGCTCGGAACATGCAGGCCGCGCCGCACGAGCGAGGCCCATCCATCCTCCGCGGTCTCGGCGAATTCGATCAGCTTAAGGTCCTCGGCCGCGATCATGCCCTCTTCGATCAGCGCGTCGAAATTGATGATCTTGCGCCAATAGCTCTCGCCAAACAGCACGATGGGCGCGTGCGGCGCCTTGCGCGTCTGCTGCAAGGTCAGCACTTCGAACAATTCATCCAATGTGCCGAAGCCGCCGGGGAAGACCGCGAGCGCATTGGCCCGCATCGCCAGATGCATCTTGCGCATGGCGAAATAGTGGAAGCGAAAACTGAGCTCCGGCGTGATGTAGGGGTTGGGCGTCTGCTCATGCGGCAGCGTGATGTTGAATCCCACAGTCGGCGCGCCGGCATCGACGGCGCCGCGATTGGCCGCTTCCATAATGCCCGGACCGCCGCCGGTGGCGATGACATTGTCGCGCCAGCGGTTGCGCGGCGCGAGCGCGCCGCCACGCAACGAGGCGATATGAGCGAACTCACGCGCGATCCGATAGAATGCGGCGCGCCGCTGCATGATCTCGGCGAGCTGTTTCTCGACGTCGGTTTGCGCTTTCTCGGCCATGGTCGATGCCTGTTCGGGCGAAGGAATACGCGCACTGCCGAAGACGATGATCGTCGAGCGAATGCCCCAGTCACGCAGCGACAATTCGGCTTTGCTGTATTCAAGCGCGAAGCGAATGGCGCGCAGCTCGTCGCGCAGCAGAAATTCGGTGTCCTCCACGGCGAGCAGTGTGCTGCGCGAGCCGTTTGGCGTGGTCGAATCATTCATGTTGGCATCATCCCATTTTTTCGCCGAGTCTGGCGGATACGCAGGGAGAGCGCAAACCACGAATGCGACAGAGCAACGCTTGTCGCGGCAATGCCATCAGATGTTGGAAGGGGCCTGAGCCGGGTGCCTGTCTCAATCAACGCGTGGTGCGTCGTTCAGGCAGAGTGGTCGCAAAGCGACCGGGCATGCATCGCATGAAGAGAAGCGGAGGGCAGGCGAACCCGCCCTCCGGAATTGTCTTACCAGCAGCCGTAGTAGCCGCAGCGGTAGCCATACGGACGGCTGGCAGCCGCGCCGAGCACCGCACCACCGATGACGCCGGCAGCCACGGCCGCGGTCGCAGCGTTGGCAGCGTCCTGCGACTGTGCGCGGTTGGTCTGGTAGGTGGCAGCGACGCAACGGCGATAACGCTCGCTGCCCGGGCGCAGGCCCTGGGCATCGCAGGTCATCTGCGCGCTGGCAGCGGATTCCTGGGTGGTCTGGCAACCAGCAAGGGGGATCGCGAACAGGATGCCGGCGATCGCAGCTTTAAAACGCATTTGCACAGTTTCCCTCCATAGTGGGAATAAATGGAATTAAGGCACGGCCTCTTGCTACGTCGATCGCTTGATTTGTGCAACTAGGGACCCATCGTGATCGACGGATAAATGCTGCGATCCGGGGATAAATCCCGCATTGCGACAGAGATTCAACAGAGATTCCGCTTGACAGGTGCCTGCTCATGGTTAAGGCGCGTTGCGTCGCAATATTTTGCGCGCAACGCGCCATAATGTCGGCGGCTCAGGCCGCGACGGGCGGCGCGGTCCCTTCGATCTGCACGCGGAATCCCGAGCGCACGTTCGGCCAATAATCCCAGATCGCCTTGTGATGGGTGCAGCGATTGTCCCAGAAGGCGATCGAATGCGGCCGCCAGCGGAAACGGCAGGTCCATTCCGGCTTGTTGCAGTGATCGACCAGGAACTGCAGGATCCGGTCGCCTTCGAGGCGCGGCAGTTCGTTGATATGCGATGTGAAGTCGGTGTTGACGTAAATCACCTCGCGGCCCGTCACCGGATGGCGGATGATCACCGGATGGACGGTGACCGGCGTACCGGGACCGAAGACGCGGGTGCCATCGTGGGTGGCGGTGAGGCCCTTCAGAAAGACCTTCATCCGCGGCGACAGCGCTTCATAAGCCGCATACATGCTGGCGAACATGGTATCGCCACCGCCATCCGGCGGCACCGTGTGATTGTAGAGCATGCTGCCCAGAGGCGGCACCGCGGCGCAGGATTGATCGGAGTGAAAATTCTCGCCGGAAATCTGTTTCGACGTTTCGTCGTAGTGGAACTTGCGCACCAGATCGTTGTCGGTGCTCTTGCTGATCGTCGAAGCGCCGACATGCTTGCCGAGCGGCCCGAAATAACCGGCCAGGCGGATTTGATCCTCGAAGCTGATGCGCTGATCGCGGAAGAAGATCACCTGATAGCGGGCGAAGGCATCGTGCAGTTCTTCGACCTGCTTGTTGCTGAGCGGCTTGGTGAGATCGATGTCGCCGATCTCGGCGCCGATATGCGGGCTCGAAGGCGTGGCGGTGATCGTTTCATAGCTGGCGCTGACGCCATGGGAAGCGATCTTGGCGATCTGAGGAAGATGGGCGGTTCCACTCATATGCGTTTCTCCTGATGTTCGTTCTGTTTCATCGCCGCATCATGCGGATTTGCTGTGTTGATAAATGCTTTGCATCAAGCGGATCAGCTGGGTCTGCTCATTGCGCGTGAGAACGCTGAGCACGCGGGTGTTGGCGCGCCGCACGCGGATCGCGAGATCCTTTTGGAAGGTCCTGCCTGCTGGCGTGAGCGTCAGCCGCCGCTGCGCTTGGTCTTCCGGCGACAAGAAACCCATGGCCAGCAATTTGGCGACGATGGCGAAGGCCGAACCGCGATTGACATCGAGCAGTTTCGGCAGGTCCTTGGTCGCGACCGTTTCGAACGCGCCAATCAGATTGAGCGCGCCGGATTCGATCGGCGTGATGTTGAGCGTGCCGCATTCGAGCGTGAACAGATCGACGGAAATCTGTCGCGCGCGTCGCAGCAGTGCCACGGGGTCGAGCTTGCCATCGAGCAGGTCCATGACGGCGGGGTTCTGCCGGATCGTGCCATTGGCGGAATGGGCCAGCACGAGTTTGGTGAAGATGCGGGTGAAGAGCGGCTTTTCGCGCTCGCTAAGCCCGGCCAGGAACGAGCGTTCCACCGTGGCGATGACGCGGCGCACGCGCGTCAGCACGGCGCGGCCATCCTTGGTCAATGTATAGATGCGTCGCCGCCGGTCGGCCGAGGGCGCGGTGATGGCGGTGAGGCCCGTGCGTTGCAGCAGGCCGATCTCCTTGGCGAAACTGACCGTATCGAGCGCCGCCAGCTCACGCAGCTTGTCGCTGTCGCAAGGGCCGGTGGCGAGGATGCGCACCAGCAGACTGCCCACCGGGCTGATGCCGAGATTGCCAGCCAGGGCCTCATAGGTGTCGAAGGCGATGCGCCGCAAATGGCGCGTCAGCGGGCCGAGGCTTGCTACCGATTGTTCGACCATGAATGGCGGCACGGTGGCCGGCCGTGTCTCCGCTTTGGTCGGCAGCAGCGGATCTGCCTCCGCCGCAGCGCTTTTCTGGCGAATGAGGCCGGCCTTCGCGCCGCTGTCGAGGGAGGATGTGCTGGGTGTTGGCAGGCGTGGACGCGTGGCGGCGGCGCGAAGAGGGCGTCGAACATATCCGGTCATGACGGAGATACCTCTTCTCGAATAGATAGGCCGCGAGCCGGCTGCCAACTGAAATGTTGGATAGCTAATCTAAATCTATAATGGATCTAGGCGGCGATGCAAGCCTGAATTCGATCACATATGCCCTTAAGACGGGCATCAATTGCGAAAATAATTAGCTTTCCAACATCAGTGCTTCCGGCATATGTTAGTTATACAACATCTAAAGAGGCTGGCGAGCCCAATTTGCCAAGGCCAAGAACATTAAGGTCGGAACACCTGGGCCAAGAACGAAGGGGATATGGAGATGAGAAACCGCTGGACCGTGGCGTGCCGGGCGCTGGTACGGGGATTTTTGTTGGCGTCGGCTGCGTCCATGGCCGCACCTGTCGTTTTGGCCCAGGAAAGTCAGATGCGTTTCATCGTGCCGTTCCCGGCCGGCGGCACGCTCGACGTCCTGGCCCGCGCGGTCGCCAATGATCTGGGCCCGGTGCTGGGCGAAAGCATTGTCGTCGAAAACCGGCCGGGCGCCTCGGGTGCCATCGGCGCCGATTTCGTGGCCAAGGCCGCCAAGGACGGTCGCAATCTGTTGATCGCTTCCAACACGCTGGTGACGCTGCCGGCGATGCGCAAGGACATGCCCTTCGACGTGTTCAAGGATCTGGCGCCGGTCATCAAACTGGGCGAAACGCCCACGGTCCTGACGGTTCATCCCTCCTTCGGCGCGACCGACTACGCCTCTTTCGCCGCCAAGGTGAAAACCTTGAAGGAGGGCGCCAGCTATAATTCGCCGGGCATCGCCTCGCCGCCGCATCTGGCGGGCGAATTGCTGGCGCGTGCCACCGGCCTCAATCTGGTGCACGTGCCCTATCGGGGTACCCAGCCGGCGGTCACCGATCTCGTCTCCGGGCAGATCCTGGTGATGATGGCGCCCTTGAATGCGGTGTTGCCGTTCTTCGAAAACAAGCAACTGGTTCCGATCGCGCTCACCGATGCGTCGCGGACCAAATTCCTGCCGGCGACCCCGACGCTGGCGGAAGTCGGCGTCAAGACCATGCCGCCGGTGACGTCCTGGTTCGCGGTTTTGACCACCGGCGGCACGCCGCCGGAGCGGGTGCGGCGCCTGAACACGGAAATTGCCAAGATCCTGCGTGAGCCGAAAGTCGAGGCGAGCCTGGCGGCACAGACCTTCGAGATTAAGACCAGCTCGCCGGAAGATTTGGCCAAGCTGATGCGCGAGGAGGCCGCCATCAACGCCAAAATCGTCGCCGAAGCCCACATTTCGGCGCAATAATTCGCGTTTGACGAAGCCAAAAGCCGCCTCCGGTCTCACCGGGGGCGGCTTTTGCGTGTTTGATCGGGTCTGCTTGATCGGGCTTGATGATCAACAAGACGCTCTGCTGCCCATATTCATATCATTAATGAAGTTGATGGGTTTTGCTGACAAAAATACCGCACCGGCCAAATGTCATTTATGCTGCACACGTGGGCTGTGGACGTCGGGGGATGTTAACGTTCGCTTAACCAGCGACCATAAAAGTCGGGAGTTTAAGTCTATTGCAACAACGGCACGCCAAATTACCCTAAGGAAATCAAGGCGCCTATCGCATGCAGCTGCATATCGCTCATCTACCGAAATTGATCTTGCAGCGTCGGACATCCGCGATTCTGGGGATGATCATCATTGCGCTGCTGTGGGTGGCCGTTGCCGCGATCTATCGCGAGGATACCAAGCAGGACTTGCTCGACTACGAACGGCGCAACCAGAACTACGCCATGCTGTTCGAAGAGAATGTGCTGCGGTCCATCGGCGAGATCGATAAATCCCTGCTCTATCTGCGGCGCAGCGTCGAAGCGGCGAAAGACTATAAAGACTATCAGACCATCGTGATGACCACCGATGTTCTCAGCGAGATCATCGTTCAGATGGCCATCATCGATGCCGATGGCATCAGCCGCGGCTCGAATGCGACGGCTCAGCCAAGCGGCGTGATCAGCGTCAAGGATCGCGAACATTTCCGCGCCCATCTCGACAGCAACGAAGACAAGCTGTTCATCAGTAAACCGGTGATCGGCCGGGCCAGCGGCAAATGGTCGGTTCAATTCACCCGCCGCTTCTCCAACAAGGACGGATCCTTCGCCGGCGTCGTGGTGGCCTCCATGTCGCCGGAACACTTCGCCAGTTTCTACGACAAGATCGATCTCGGATCGGCCACCGCGGTGGCCTTGATCGGCAGCGATGGCGTCGTGCGTTCGAGCGGCGGCGCCGCCGATCGTCTGTCGCTGGGGCAGAGCCTGAAGGGCACCAAACTCTACAGCGCCATTGAGGCGGGCAAGGACACGACGTTCGAAGACGAAGGCGCCTCGCCGGACGACGCGCAGTTCATCACCGTTCACCCCGTTCGCGGTTATCCGCTCTGGGTTGCGGTCGCCACCAAGACCAGCGCGATCTACGAATCGTCCTGGTCCAATCTCAAGCAGAACGTCTGGATCGTCTCCTGCCTGACGCTCCTCACCCTGATCGCGCTCGAACAGATCCTGCGCGCGGAAGAGCGGGCGCAGCAGAAGGCCGAACAGTTGCAGCTCACCCTGGAACATATCAGCCAGGGCATCATGCTCGTCACCAAGGATCTCCAGGTGCCGATCATCAACCGGCGCTGCGGTGAACTGCTGCAACTGCCGAAGGATATGGTGGAGAAACCGCCTCCCTTCCTCGAACTGGCGCGGTTCGGGGCCAACAACGGCAATTTCAGCCTGGCGCTCGATGGCACGGACAACAAGGCCGACGCGCCGACGACAGAGCCGAACATCCAGGACTACAAGCGTCCGGACGGCACCTATATTGAAGTCCGCAAGACCCGGCTGCCCGACGGCGGCGTGGTCCAGACCTTCACCGACATTACCGTGCGCCGGGAGGCCGAGGCCCATATTGCCCGCCTCGCCTCGGAAGACCCGCTGACGAAACTGGCGAACCGCCGCGTTTTCGGTTCCAAGATCGACGAATTGACCCGCCAGCGTCGGATGTCCGGTGTTCCCGAAGAGCGCCAGGCGGATTTCGCCGTCCTGTTCCTCGACATGGACCGCTTCAAGGTCGTCAACGACACGCTCGGCCATCGCATCGGCGATCGGCTGCTGATCGAAGTGGCGCAGCGGCTGAAGTCGACCCTGCGTCGCTCCGACCTGCTCTCGCGTCTCGGCGGCGATGAATTCGCCATCCTGATCAGTTCCTTCGAGAACCAGGAAGAAATCCAGAAGCTGGCGGCGCGGCTCATCGACGTGATGACCCAGCCGTTCCAGGTCGACCGCCATTTGATCTCGACCAGCGTCAGCATCGGCATCGCCATCGGCCCCCACGACGGGAGGACCGATGACGATCTCTTGGTGGCCGCCGACCTCGCGCTCTATGCGGTGAAGGTCTCCGGCCGCGGCGCCTATCGGTTCTATGAAAGAAGCATGCATGACGACGTCAACGATCGTCATCAGATCGAGATCGATCTGCGTCATGCGCTCGAAAACAATGAGCTGGAGCTGTTCTACCAGCCGATCATCGATCTCAAGCGCAATGCGATCGTCGCCTTCGAAGCTTTGGCGCGGTGGCGCCATCCGACCAAGGGCGTGATCGCCCCGTCCACCTTCATCTCCGTCGCCGAAGATTGCGGCTTGATTCTGCCGCTCGGTGAATGGGCTTTGGCCGAGGCTTGCCGGGTGGCCAAGACATGGCCGGCGGAACTCAGTGTTTCCGTCAATCTATCGCCGGTGCAGATCGTCAGCCCGCATGTGGCGCAGACCATCAGCCGCATCCTGCTCGAGACCAATCTTGAGCCGCACCGGCTGACGCTCGAAATCACCGAACGGGTTCTGCTCGACGAGACCGACAAGACCATCTCGACATTGCGCCGGCTCAAGGAGATCGGCGTCAAACTGGCGCTCGATGATTTTGGCACCGGCTATTCGTCGCTGTCTTATCTGCGCAACTTCCCCTTCGATATCGTCAAGATCGATCGCAGTTTCGTCGCCGATCTCGGCCGCGACAGCTCCAGCAATGTCATCGTCCAGGCGGTCGTTCTCCTGGCCGACGGTCTTGGCATCAAGACGGTCGCCGAAGGCATCGAAACCTCGGCGCAATTGCAACTGCTGCAAGGGCTCGGCTGCGGCGCCGTCCAGGGCTATCTGCCCGGCCGGCCGGTGCCCGTCAGCGACGTGCCCGCCGTGATCGAGGAATGGAACGACAAGCGCTACATTCCCGCCTGAGTGATTGTCTCAAGCCGTTATCTTCGCGCGCCGACGGCGTCGGGCTTCGTGCCAGAGCAGGAACAGGCCGGAGGCGATGACGATGCCCGAGCCCGCCAGCAGGCCGCTCGTCGGCACTTCGCCCCACACCAGGTAGCCGATCACCATCGCCCACACGAGCATGAAGTAGAAGAACGGCGAGACGGCCGTGGCCGGCGCCAGGACCAGCGCCTTGGTCCAGAAATATTGACCGATCAGATTGGTGATGCCGCCCAGCGCGAAGAGAGCCAGATCCTGCGGCGGCGCCCATTTGACGCCGAAGAACAACAGGAAGGCGTGAAAGAACGTCACCGTGGTCAATTGCCAGATCAGCAGGGTCTGCGGCGATTCCGTTGACGCCATGCCGCGCACGGCGACCGTCACCGTGCCGAGCATGATCGCATTGAGCAAAGCGAAGATGGCGCCGAGCGTCAGCGTGTCTGCACCTGGATTGGTGACGATCAGCACGCCGGTGAAACCACATAGAAGCACCAACCAGCGCACCAGCCCGGCTTTCTCTTTCAGAAAGATGATGGCGACCAAAGCCGACCAGAGGGGCGCCGAGAAATTGATGGCGATGGCGCCGGCAAGCGGCATCAGGCCGAAGGCCAGCACCGAAAAGGTCTGCGACAGCGATTGCGAGAGACCGCGCATGATGTGGTTGCGCGGCTGCTTCGTGCCATAGACGCCGAACCCATGGATCGGCAACAGAATGGCGCTGGCGACCAGGAGGCCGACCAGCGATCGCGAGAACATCACCTGGCCGATGGGATAATTGGCGATGAGCCATTTGCTTACCGCGTGCGTGCCGGCGAAGGCGACTGTCGCCAGGATCATGCAGATGATGCCCAGCGGCACATTGCCTTCATTGCGAACCGCTGCGGTCGGCGCCGGCTCGGCTTGGCCCGGTAGGGAAGAGGTTTGCGCGGCGGTGTCGTTCATGGGTCAACTATGCGGAAAGCGAGGCGTCGACGACGCCGCTGATCAGGTTCGCGCCGAACAGCCGGCTGGTCATGTCGCCGGGCGTGTAAGGCGTGAGACGACGGGGAATAGAATCGATCTCTTCGAGGAACAAGCGGCGCAAGCGACTGGCTTCCTCCAGCGTGACTTCCTCGAAAGCGATACTCGATCCCAGGCGCACCCGGCCCAGGGCTGGAATGTCGGCTGAGATTACCGTGGCGATCTTGGGATAGCCGCCCGTAGTCTGCCGGTCGGCCATCAGGATGATCGGTTGGCCGTCGCCGGGAACTTGAATGGAACCCGGCGCGATGGCGTCCGAGATAATGTTGAAGCCCTGCGCATGTTCCAGCTTCGGGCCGGACAGGCGCATGCCCATGCGGTTTGAATCGGGCCGCACCGTATATTGGGCGGAAAACAATTGGCGCAGACCCGCTTCCGAGAAATAGTCCGACTGCGGCCCGACGATGACGCGAAAGCGCGGCGGCAGACTGAGATCGAGATCGCTCAGTTCATATTCGCCGCGCTCGGAGGCGGCCTGTCGGTGCAGCGGCAGTTGATCGCCTGCCACCAGGGCGCGGCCGTGCCAGCCGCCCATGCCGCCGCGAATATAGGTCGAGACGCTGCCGAAGACCGGCTGCAACGCGAAGCCGCCTTCCACCGCCACGTAAACGACGGCGGAATCCTGCAACACGCCGATGCGCAGGATGTCGCCGCGCCGGGCGGTGAAACTGCGCAGGGTGCCAACGGCCGTGCCGGTGCGCGCGGTTTCATCGGGAAAGACTTCGACGGAGACATGGGCGCCGACGCAGGCGAAGCGCGCGCTGTCGGCCTCGACGCGAATTTTCGGACCGATATAGGCCACTTCCAGCGCGCCGACATCGGGCGCATTGCCAACGAGGATATTGGCGGCGCGGAAACTCAAGGGGTCGAGCGCACCGCCGACGGCGACACCGAGATGTTGAAACCCTGGCCGGCCCAGATCCTGGATGGTGGTCTGAAGGCCAGGCTCCAGTATGGCCAGCGTCGCCGTCATGACAAAATGGGAATGGGCGTGCTGCCGTTGGCGCGCAATTGCTCGAATTCGCGCAGCGAGACCGGTTGCAATTGCACTTTGTCGCCGGCGGAGAGCACCGCATCGGCATGTCCGTTTTGCGCCCACAGCGCGGCGGGGGACTGGCCGATGAGATGCCAGCCACAGGGCGTCTCCATCGGATAGATGCAGGTCATCTTGCCGCCGATGCCGACGGAACCGGCCGCCACCTTGAGGCGCGGGCTCTCGCGGCGCGGCAGGGCCAAGGTGTCGGGCAGGTCGCCGAGATAGGCGAGGCCGGGCAGAAAGCCGAGCATATAGACGTGATATTTGATGCTGCTGTGCAGTTCCACGACTTCGGCCGGCGGCATGCTGCAGGCTTCCGCCACATAGATCAGGTCAGGCGCCAGTTCGGGATCGTAGCACACCGGCACTTGCCACAACCGGCCGGAACTTTCGACGACCGGCAGGCTTGCCATCGTATCGTCGATCAAGGCTTGCAGCGTGCCGGTCGAAGCAACCAGCGGTTCGTAATAGATGATGAGCGAGCGGATCGTCGGCACGATTTCGGAAATGCCGAGGATCTTCTGTTCGCTCAAACTTTGGCCGAGAGCGACGACCCGTTCACTGATGCGTTGTTCGATGCGGTTGCCGAAGTCGACAACCAGTGCGGTATCTCCAGCCGACATTACCCTATAGTCGGCCATAACCTGCCCTTTCACCTGTGGCCTCAGCCCATCACGATGCCGCCTTGTCCAGTCGCGGGGATGGGCTCGGAAGGAAGAAACCAGGGCTTGTCGCTGATGCCGTGGTGGATCGAAAACATATAGAAGACGGGCAGGTGCTCGGGGAAAATGTCGCGCATTTCGCTGCCGTTGAAGCTGACGAAAATGGCGCGCGGATAGATCAGCTCGACCACTTTCCGCTCGATCATATTGGCCCGGTAATAGCGGGTGGCGCCGTCCTCGACCGTGCCTTCGCCACGGAACCATTTGGCGGCGCAGTCGCGCAAGGTGGTCATCAGATAGCTTGGCACTTGGGCTTGCGCCGCATCGGCTTGCAGCGGCAGGTCGATCTTGTCGATCAGGGCGCTGAGCAGCTCGGTCTTGAAACCCTTCGTCGCCGCATGGGCGGTCAGTTCCGCGTAATAGGAATAGATAGCTTCGCGCTTGTGGCCGTTGAGCGCCGCATGGGTATCGGTGAAGATCAAGGTGACATCGACGCCGGTCGGATAGAGCTGGCGGATGCGCTCCATCATCGCGTTGATATAATCGAGGCATTGCAGTTCCGGCGCGCCGAAGAACGGGCGCGGGCCTTTGCCCCAATAGAAGACGAAGGGCACCGGCGCATTGGCCTTCAATGCATCGTCGATGATGTTGAGCATGAGATCCGGATTGTCCGGCTTCTCGCGTTTGAAAGCGCGCGTGTTGAACGCTTTCAGCACGAGCTCGGCCGTGATCTTGCGCGGAAAGAAACGGTTGTTGCGAACCGGCGCTACAGGACGCTGCGGCTGCGGATTGGTTACGCCCCGATCGGCAATGTCTGGTGCGGATTCAGGTGCTGATAGCGGTGTTTCATACGACATAGCGCGACTACGACCCCACAGACGAACGCCTTTGTTAACACTACATTAACGTTAACGAAAGAGAAGCGTCAACGGCAGGTCATGCTAAAGGTAGGAAAAATAAGAAAAAACCGGCAGTCGTGTCGACGAAGTCAGAAAGAGTGGAGCTGGGTGAAGGGACTTGAACCTATCATCTCACCAGAAACGACCGGTGGCTTTACCAGTTAAGCTAACCCAGCAAACTCTATCGACACTGACCAAATTCTTGGACCAAAAGATTCTGCCGTTGGAGAGCCTTGGACCGAGAGACTTGTCGTACACGAACAAGGGTCTCTGCACTGAAGCTCCAGGTTGTAAAAGTCAATCGCTGCACATCCCTTACGCACCGACTTCTGCACAGATGAGTGGCAGCGAAATATTTCCGTCGCACATCCTCTGAACATGTCCGGTGGAAGTCGTACGCGCGTCATGTTGCATCGCCCGCGCCGTGGCTGACCGTCTCCCCTTTGTTGCCGCGGTGGTGAACGCCCGGGTGTTCGTCTGCCTCAACGCGGCAAACGTGAATCGGTTCGCATGGCGGTACCGTTGACAGTAAAACTACACTGACTAGTATTCTTTTGAGGGAGCCAATGCGGAGGGGCATTGGCTGAGGGAGGGAGAGATGACTCAGATTCCGCAGTCAATGACGGCGCATGCCGTCAAAACCAGCAGCGGCAATGCCGGTTGGTCCACAACGTTAGCATCGACATTCGGCCTGTCCTTCGGCGCCAGTTCGCTGACGGTTCTCGCCTTCGCCGCTTTCATGGCGCCGCTCCAGCAGGAGTTCGGTTGGCGCATTCCCGATATCGCCATCGGCGCGTCGATCATTTCGATCATGATCATGATCCTGTCGCCGATCCAGGGCGCGCTGGTCGACAAATACGGCAGTCGCCCATTGCTGTTGATCAGCATACCGATCTTCGCAGCCTCGCTCGCCGCGATGTATTTCCTGCCTAACAATCTCTACGTCTTTTATGCCGCCTGGGTGGTGATTTCGCTCTGCGGGCTCGGCTGTTGGCCGATCGCCTATCTGCGTGCCACCGCCGGCTGGTTCGACAGGAATCTTGGCTTGGCGCTGGGTGTCGCCAATGCCGGCATCGGTGTCGGCGCGGCCCTGACGCCCTTGATCGTCGGCGCGCTGATCAGCGCCTATGGCTGGCGCGAGGCCTTCGTCGGGCTCGGCATTCTCGCTCTGCTGGTCTGGCCGGTGGTCTATTTCTTTCTGGCGGAACCGGCCCGTGACGGTGCGGTGGCGATCGGCGAGGGACAGGACTTCTGGGAGGCTGCCAAGACGCGGCCCTTCCTGGTCGCGCTCGGGGCCTTCTTCCTGCTCGGCATCTTCAGCGGCACGATGATCGTCCACCAGGTCCGCATCTTCATCGATGCCGGCATTTCACCGGCCACCGCGACGGCCATTCCCTCGGCCTTCGGCATCGCCTTGATCGCCGCGCGCCTCGGCACCGGATGGCTGCTCGATCACGTCAGGGCGTCAATCGTCATGGCGATCTTCCTCACCGGCGGCCTGATCACCGCTCTGCTCTATGCGCAGGGACCCAGCCTCACGATGGCGATCATCGGCACGGTGCTGGCTGGCCTGATCGTCGGCGCGGAATTCGACGTGCTGAGCTACATCATTCCGCGCTACCACGGCCGTAAATCGCTCGGCAAAATCTATGGCGCCATCTTCGCCGTGTTCCAGTTCTCCAGCGCCTCGGCGATCTATATCGCCGGCGCGAGCCGCCAGGCGACCGGCAGCTATTCGCTGATGATGAATGTCATCGCCGGAATCTGCCTCATCTGCATCGTTCTGTTCTCGATGATGGGGCCGTATCGCTATCAGCGCGGCAAGCATTGAAGCTCATTCGCTGCGCTCGCAACACCGTCATTGCGAGCGCAGCGAAGCAAACCAGGGGCCGCAGGTATAGGCGTGGATGTAATGGGCTGCGCCTCAGGCATTTGTTGAGATTATACCGCTCGCCCTGGATTGCTTCGTCGCTGCGCTCCTCGCAATGACGTAAAAAATAAAGGTCGGCACCTGGTGCCGGCCTTTTTGTTTCAATTTCGATTGTCTATTCCAAAACCGACAGCAGCAACCGTGTCGGATGTTCTGGTGAATGGTGGATCGTGTCGCGGCCAACACGGTCCGGCGTATAGGCATGGGAGAAGATCGGATCGGTGAGCAGGGAATCGCCATTGGCGATTTCAAGCCGCAGCCGCGTTCCAGCCTTCGCCAGATAGCCCGCATGCATCAGCGGCACGCGGCATTCGATGATCTCGTTGGGCGGCACCGGCACTTCCCGGCTGTGATCGAGCGCCGGCGCGCGCGGCCGGCTGCGTTCCTTGACAAGCTGGCGATGCGAGGCGCGCAGCCAGCCTTTGGTGATGACATTGGCGCGGCCGCCATCCGGCGCATCGCTCAAGCGCACGATCAGATCGGCATCCTTGGCGGTCGACGACAGATGCACCACCAGTTCGCAGGGGCCGGCGATCTCGATGTCGCGCTCCAATGGGGCCGAGGTGAACGTCAGAATCTCGCGCAAGGGATCGGGTCCCTTGGCGTCGAGGGTGGCGACACCGATCGCCCAATTGGCGCGCGGATAATCATAGCCCGTCTCGCCGTTCTGCGCCGGCGGTGTCGGATCAAGACTGCCGTCGTTGAGCGATTCCACCGTGCCGCTGCGTTGGTCGCCGAGATAGAACACGCGTTCGCTGACATCGCTCGGCGGCCACGCGGTCGAGGCCCGCAACGTGCCCTGGCCACGCACGAAGGTTTCAACCGCCGGCTTGTTCTCGAAACCGTTCTCGATGCCTTTCAGATAGCGATCGTAGAAGGGCAGCAGCACGCGCTCGTGAAAGGCCGGCGTTTCAAACTCGGCGCAGGCCTCGAAGGCATTGGGCGCGCCGGTGATCATCAGCCATTTCGGCCCCTTCACCAGATCCCAACCGGCGATATTGCCGCCGAGATGCAGATCCATCTTGGCCCACACGCCGATGGAATAAACCGGAATGGTGACGTCAGGGAGTTTCGAATAAAGCTCGCGCTCCTTCCAGAAGTCGTCATAGGTCTGATGCAGGCCGATCTGATAGGACAGATCGAAGGGGATATGGCGGCTCTCGCCTTGCGCCGGATTACGATTGATCGGGCGCACCGTATTGTTCCACCACAGCGACATGAATTCGCTGGGAATGCCGCCCGTATAGGCCCAGCCGTTATAGAGATCGATATGCCCGTCATAGGGCGCGATACAGGTGAGATGCGGCGGCTTCTCCGCCGCCATGAACCATTGCGACGTGCCGTAGTAGGATTCGCCGATGCCGCCGACCTTGCCGCTGCTCCACGGCTGGGCGGCGATCCATTCGATCACTTCATAGAGGTCGCGCCGTTCGCGCGCATTGAAGAAGCCATAGTCGCCGCCGGAACGGCCGGAGCCGCGCACGTCGAGCCGTACATAGGCATAGCCCTGTTCGAGATACCAATGGATCGGCCCGGTCTCACGCCACAGGAAGCGCTTGGTATCGGGCAAATCGTCATTGTCGAAGCGATAGGGCGAAACGCCGAACAGCGTTGGAAACGGTCCGGCGCCTGCAGGCAAATGCAGGCGGACGGCCAGCTTCACGCCGTCGCTCATTTCGACAAAAAGATCACGCTGAACAGTCATTGCGCTCCCTCCCAGGACTGATCAAAAGTACACTATATAGTGTAACTAATGTCAATCGAGGAGGCGGCGCTTTTGCAAGGTCAGCCGACGGTGAACCAGGCACGCATCAACAGCGCGCTGCCGGAGACGAGCAGCAGGCAATAGATCGCGCGCAGGAATTGCTCGCGCGACATCGACACGGTGATGCGATGGCCGAGCCAGGTGCCCAGAAACATCGCTGGCAGACAGGCGATGGCCAAGGTCAATGTATGCAGATCGGCATAGATACCGGCGATGGCGAAGATGACGACGCGGGTGAAGGAGCTGAAGCTGATCAGTGCCGCCTGGGTGGCGCGGATCGCATCGCGGTCGAACAGGCGACGGGTCAGATACATCGCATAGACGAAGCCGCCGCTGCCGAACATGCCGCTGAAAATGCCGCCGAAAAAGCCAAAGGGCACGATCCACTTGCGGCTGATCTCGCCTTGCCGTGGGGGGATGAACAAAGAATAGAGCGCATAGCCGATGACGAAGACGCCGAGCGCATACATCATCGGTTTGGCCGGGATGACGAGTAGCGCTTTGATGCCGACGAGGCTGCCGCAGACCATCAGCGGGATCAGCCATTTCATTTCGTCGAAAGCGACCTTGCGGCCGAGCTTCAAGCCGTTGATGACGGCGGCAGCGCAATCGACCAGAGCCAGCACCGGCACGATGGTCGCCACGGGCATCACTTGCGCCAGGGCCGGGGCCGAGATGAAGACGGCGCCAAAGCCGGCCATGGCGAAAATCGTATAGGCGGCGGTGACGGCTGGGAAAGCCAGGAGCAGCAGCCAGATCGAGGGCAGAGAGCCGAAATCCATGTCATTACCCCCGAACGCGGTCCGATTCGGACGCGCGGCCCACAAAAACCATATCGGGCGACGGGGCAAGAGCGGCCAAGCGGAAGAGGGGTGGCGCATGGCCGCCCCTCCCTTGGCGCAAGGCTAATCAGGCAATGGTATTGCGCAGCACGCCGACGTTCTGCACTTCGACCTCGATGACATCGCCCGATTTCATGAACAGTTGCGGGTTGCGACCATAGCCGACGCCGCTCGGTGAGCCCGTGGTGATCACGTCACCCGGCCGCAAGATCAGGAAGCGTGAGTAATACGAGATGATCTGCGCCACGTTGAAAACCAGGTCCGACGTATTGGTCGATTGGACGACCTGGCCGTTCAGCCGTGTCACCAGATTGAGATTGTGCGGATCGGGAATTTCATCGGCGGTGACGATCACCGGCCCCATCGGGCAGAAGGTCGGAAACAGCTTGCCGAGAATATTATGTTCCCAGGCGACGATCGTATTGATCATGCCCTGGGCTTTGAGCGCCGGCGCCACCCAGTCGCGTGCCGACACGTCGTTGACGATCGTATAGCCGCCGACATATTTCAGCGCCTCGTCCTCGCTGACGTCATGGCAGGTGGTGCCGATCACCACGCTGAACTCGCCTTCCCAATCGAGCATGTCGGGATTGCTCTTGGGCGGGATGATCTTGTCGCCCGAGCCGATGATGCTGGCGACGCTCTTGTAGAAACACATCGGCGTTTCCGGCGCCGGTGTGTTCATCTCCTTGAGATGTTCGTGATAATTGGCGCCGATCGACAGCACCATGCCGGGATTGGGCAGCGGCGCGGCGAGTTTGGCGCCGGCATAGGGCTTCAACACGCCGGCCGAGCGCAATTGCGCTGCCTTCGGTCCGACCGACCGCAGCAGATTGCTGACCAGAGTGTGGCCCTCGCTGCCGAGCTGGAAGATTTCCAACAGGCTTTGTGGCGCCGCAACATCGGGCGCGAGCAAGGTCTGTGCCGCAGCGATATCGAGAATTTCGTCGTCGATGAGAACGGCGGGGCGAAGACCGTGACTCGTCTTGACGGTGGCGTAGCGCATAATTGCCCTCCCTGGTGTAGAATGCTACTCTGCCAATGGCCGAGAATGCCTGCAACTGCTTTTACGTGCTATACGACAAAGAGCAGGGAACAAGGCTGGGGCAGGGAAGACTTAGGCAAGGAACACTTGGGCAAACAAGCCCAGGTAGCAAGCCAAGGTGATCAACGAGGAGGGAGAACACCATGAGCATTACGCGCGAGATGATTGTTGACGGCATCGTCGAGCCGGGCGAGGAGCGCAAGTCGATCATCAAACCCTATGTCATGTCGCACGGCACGATGGAATGCCGGAACATGAAGGACAGCCGCAAGTTTTATGAGGAATTTCTCGGCCTGGAATGTGTGCGCCACGCTTTGCCGGCCATGGTCGTGCGCTGCGGCCTGAAATTCCATATCGTCTGCGTCGAAGTCGGCGACAACGTACATCCGCTGAACGTGCTCAACCACTGGGGCATCGATGTCGAGAGCCGTGAAAAGGTCGACGAAGCCTATCAGAACGCGCTGAAATACCAGGAAGCCTACAAGATCAAGCAGGTGATGAAGCCGAACCTGCAGCACGGCGTCTATTCATTCTATCTGGAAGATCTCGATCACAATTGGTGGGAAGTGCAGAGCATCGACGGCTTCCAGCACGACGACATGTTCGATTTCGGCGATCGCTTCACCGACAACGATGCGGCCGATGTCGGCGCGCTCGACGAATTGAAGGTGAAGAACAGCGCCCACTGACGGGCGCTTTTTCACGCCTTCTTCGGCGGTGTGTCGAAAGCGGCGAGCGCCTTAGCGCGCTCGTCGTCGCTCATGAGGGCGGCGGTAAAACCATTGCGCGCCACCGCTTTCACTTCGGCCTCCGATAGATTGAGCGCCGACTGGATGGCGGTGTAATTTTCGCCGACATAACCGCCGAAATAGGCCGGATCGTCCGAGTTCACCGTGACGACGAGATCGCTGTCGAGCATCCGTTGCAGTGGATGATCCGCGAGTTGCGAGACCACGCCGAGCTTGAGATTGGAGAGCGGGCAGACGGTGAGAGGTATGCGGTCGCGCGCCAGCCGCTTGACCAGAGCCGGATCCTCCAATGAGCGCACGCCATGATCGACCCGCTCGACGCCGAGCACGTCGATCGCTTCCCACACATATTCGGGCGGCCCTTCCTCGCCTGCATGGGCAAAGAGATGAAAGCCCGCTTCGCCAGCCCGTCGGAAGACATTCTTGAACTTGCTCGGCGGATGGCCCCGCTCCGAGGAATCGAGGCCGACGCCGACGATCTTGTCGCGATGCGCCAGAGCCAGGTCGAGCGTGCGCTCCGCATCGGCTTCATCGAGATGGCGCAGAAAACACATGATCATCGTCGCATCGATGCCGAAACGCTCTTTCGCCTGGCGGCAGGCGCGATGAAGACCGGCCACCACGGTTTCGAAGGCGACGCCGCGGCTGGTGTGTCCTTGCGGATCGAAGAACATTTCGACGTGTCTGACGTTGTCGGCTTGCGCCCGTTCCAGATAGGCCCAGGCGAGATCGAAGAAATCCTGCTCGGTGATGAGCACCGACATGCCCTGGTAATAGATGTCGAGAAAATCCTGCAACTGACTGAACTGATAGGCACGCCGCAGCGCGTCCACCGAGTCATAGGGCAGGGAAATGCCGTTGCGCCGCGCCAGGGCGAACATCAGTTCAGGTTCGAGGCTGCCTTCGATGTGAATGTGCAATTCGCATTTCGGCAGATGGCGGATCACCGCCTTGATGTTGCTCATGTCGGGCTCGCTCGCATATGATCGGGCGAGGATAAGCGTAAAGCGACAAGGGCGCCAGTTTGCGCGATCAGTGAGCGATCGCCGTTGCCATCACCTTCGCCGTCTCGTCATAGTGCCGCCAAAGATCCGGATCGACCGGATTAGGCGCGCCGAAATAGCCGTCCGGGGTCAGGCGCCGCGCCGCTTCGCCGCCGGTGCGCCACTCCTGCAGATCGGCCAGGGTGAGGCGCGTCGGCTCGACGGTTTTCAGCGCCGCATAATCCACCGTCTCGGGGAAATAGCGCACGATGGCGGCGGTCTCATATTCATCGGCATGCACGCCGAGCAGCCCGGTCAGCTTGAAATCTTCCAGCGCCGGGACCGGCTCCCACGGCACCCAGATCGGTTCCTTGCCGGTGAGTCCCAGCCGTTCGAACATGCGCCAGCGAAACGGCGTGTAGAGCCAGCGTGCGCCGGCATTGCCGCGCGCATGCTGATCGGTCAGCACGTCGCGGATCATCTCGTTATGGATGCGGTCGCCATGGTGGCTGATGAGGAGTACTTCGCGAAAGCCATTGGCATTCAACGATTCGATGACGTCGCGCAGGAGTGCCGCCGCCGTCTCGGGGCGAATGCGGAAGCTGCCGGGAAAGTCGACCAGAATGCCGTTGATGCCCCAGTAGTAGGGCGGCGCGATGAGGCATTCGCGCCCCATCCCGGCGGCGTAGCGCCGCGTCAGCCGGGCGAGTTCCAAAGCGATGAACGCGTCGGTGCCGACAGGCAGATGCGGCCCATGGCATTCGATGACGCCGATCGGCAGCAGAGCGATGGCGCCACGCTCCGCCGCGGCCGTGATGGCCGTCGCGGTCATTTCCGCCATCGTGTCGTGAAAGAGCGATGTGTCCGTCACGCCTTCCTCCGCTGCTTTTGGTTCGCCCGTTCCCGGTCAGTCGTTGACAGAGTTTAGAGCGACATATTGCTCGGCGATAGCGGTCTGTGCCGCCCGCGACCTCGAGAGCGTTTCGAGGTCGGCCAATTGCAGGTTGCGATCCATCGGCGTGTGATCGAAACGATGCAGCAGCGCCGACATATGGGTCGAATAGCGCACCACGCGCCACACCCGTTCGACGCATTCGCGCGAATAGGTGTCGATCCCGGCGGTCGAGCCATCGCGATAGAATTCGCCCAGGGCCTTGGCGAGAACGCGCACGTCGGCGACGGCGGCGTTCAGGCCCTTGGCGCCGGTCGGCGGCACGATATGAGCGGCATCGCCGGCGATGAACAGGCGGCCGTGGCGCATCGGCTCGGCGACGAAGGCGCGCAATTGCGCCAGATCGCGCTGGAAGATCTCGCCTTCGACGATCTCGTTGCCGGTGTCATACATGCGCGTGTGCAACTCGTTCCAGAAGCGATCGTCCGACCAGTTCTCGATCTTCTCGTCGGCTGGCACCTGCAGATAGAGCCGCGACACCGACAGCGAGCGGCGGCTGCACAGCGCGAAACCGCGATCGTGATTGGAATAGGTCATTTCATGCAGCGGCCGTGCCCGCGCCAGAATGCCGAACCAGGCGAAATCATAGACGTGCTGGAAGGTCTTCAGCACATCCTTGGGCATGCTTGCGCGGCCGACGCCGTGAAAGCCGTCGCAGCCGGCGACATAATCGCAGGTCAGTGTCTTGGCCGTGCCGGCGTGTTCGTAATGCACCGTCACCTTGTCGCCTTCGATGCCCTCGATGCGGTTGACCGGAGCTTCGAAGATCAGCGGATCATTGGCCCTGACGCGCGCCGCGATCAGATCCTTCACCACCTCCTGCTGGCCATAGATCATCACGCTGCGGCCGGTCATGGCCGGCAGATCGAAATGAATGGTGCGGCCGTTGAAGCGAATGTCGAGGCCGTTATCGACCATGCCCTCGCGGTGCATGCGCTCGGCGAGGCCGAGCCGCTCCATCGTGTCGATGGTGCCGGCTTCCAGCACGCCGGCGCGCACGCGCCCTTCCACATAGTCGCGGCTGCGGCCCTCGAGGATGACGCTCTCGACGCCTTTTTCCTTCAGCAGATGCGACAGGAACAGCCCCGCGGGTCCGGCGCCGATGATCGCGACTTGTGTATGCATTCTTTTACATATCCATGACCGGTTGTGTGAAAGATCGGCCAAAGTCCTCCCGGAAATCAAGACTGCGGCCTTTCGGGCCCGCTTGAAGCAGAACGGAACCTCCGCTTCTTTGACCTAGGGCAGTTTTTACCCGCTCCGCCATTGCCGAGAAGGCTATGAATAGTCCCAGGCATAGTCCTCGGTGCCCGGCCGATCGATTTCGCCGCCTTGCAGCGATCCCGATATGGCGTTGGCAGCCTGTTTCAGGCGGTCGAGATGCCGCGCGGCAAAGGCCGAGGCATTCATCAAGGGGCGCTTCCAACTGATCGCCAGCGCGCCGATCGGCTGGCGGCCGTCGTAGAGCGCGACGGCGATGGCGTTGCGGTCGCCGGTGCCCGTGCGCGACAGGCGCCGGGTCGCGAAACCGGCGCTGCGGATGTTGACGAGATCGTTGATCAGCAGCGGCCGGGTCAGACCGAACCGTTCCAGCGAGACGGATTTCTCATCCTTCAACGTATCGATCAAAGCGGTGAGCTGCGCTTCGCTCAGCGCCGCCAGATAGGCAAGCCCGGAAGCGGCCGCGAAAACGCTGAGTTCCGTATCGGGTTTCAGCATGTTGGACGATGGAAACGGGCTTTGCCCGTAAGTCGATTCCAGGATGCGCATGCGGCCGCTGGCATAGATATGCAGATCGACCGGCCATTCGGTTTCCCGCGTCAGCGCCAGCATATGCGGCCGGGCCGCTTCCACCAGGGCGCCGATGCGCACGATCATCTCGGCATGGGAACTGTTGCTGGCGGCGATGTTGGACCGGTACAGGCCATCGCTCAGCCCCAGGCGGATGAAACGCCGCTCCATCAGCGTGGCGAGTAAACGGCGCAGGGTACTTTTCGACAGGCCCGTGCCCTTGTGCAGGTGGTGCAGTTCGCAGGGGCCGTTGGCGGCCAGAAATTCCAGCACGTCGAGCGCCCGGTGCACCGCGCGGGTCTGCGGAAGCGCCTCCATTTCCACCCTCCCACCCGGTTTGGTGCCGATGAGCGTGCCATCTAGTGGCACGATACCGCTTTTCCGTTGATCGGGAAGCGCCAAAAATCGATCGTCGGCTCAAGTCGCGCCGGAAAGGTGCGGGAGGAAACGCGCAAGGAGGACCAATGCTGGAGACCATGTGGACGCGCACCGGCACCTTGCCGATCACGGTGCGCACGTCCGATGCGCAGCGCCGCGAGCCGGGCACGGTCTATTTCACCACCCGCCCCGGCGGCGGCGCCGGTCCGCGCACCACGGTCGGCTGGCTGATCGGCGTCGGGCCTGATGGCGATATCGTGCTGGAGCGGCGTTTCGACGGCACGTCGCAGGACGTGCGCTGCCTGCCCAGTGGCAAAATCCTGTTCTCTCAATCGATGCAGGGCATCATCTACGAGGTGAACCCGGACGGCTCGATCCACGCCGGCTGGCATTCGCGCGATAAATGGATCGACAAACAGCCGCCCCTGCGCAGCATCGAACTGCCGGTGAACCACACCCATCACACCGTCAATGTGATGCCGAACGGCAATTTCCTCATCCTCGATGCCGAGGAACGCCAGTTCGACGACTGGCCGTCCGACAGCACCGATCGCGCGGCGCCCCGCCGCAAGGCCGCGGTCGTCGGCGACGTGGTGAAAGAGGTGACGCGCGATGGCCATCTGGTGCGCGCCTATCACATCTTCGATCTCGTCGATCCCCATCGCATCACCCACGGCAGTTTCGACAATTACTGGCATCACCTGGGCTTTCCCGGGACCAATGACTGGTCCCATGCCAATGCGGTGGCCTATGATCCGAACGACGACGGCATCGTCGTGTCGCTGCGCCATCAGGATTGCATCGTCAAATTCGGCCGTCAGGACGGGCGTTTGCGCTGGATCCTCGGCAATCCCAGCGAGTGGCGCGATCCCTGGCGGCAATATCTCTTGAAGCCCGAAGGCGCGCTGCGCTGGCAGTTCCATCAACATGATTGTTCGGTGACGGGGCCAGGACGGATTCTATGTTTCGACAATGGCAATTTCCGCGCTGGCGCCTTCGAGACGCCGCTCGATCCGGCCGAGAATTTCAGCCGCGCCGTCGAATTCGAGATCGACGAGAAAAACCGCACCGTGCGGCAGATCTGGCAATACGGCGAAGAGCGCAAGCCGGCTTTATTCGGCTGCTATCAAGGCGGCGCGCGACGCCTGCCCAAAACCGGCAATACGCTGATCACCTTCGGTGGTCTGTGCTTCGACAAGGCCGGCAAGCCGGCCGGCACGCATGTCGGCATGCGCGGTGCCGCGCGCATCCTGGAAGTGACCTCTAAGGGAGAGGTCGTTCTCGACATCGAAGTGGATGACCGGGCCGCGGCCGAGCCGCGCGCCTTCTCGGCCTTCCGTGCCGATCACATGCCGGCCTGAGGAAGCATGGGAGGTGGAACAGAAAGCGGTTTCGTTGGGAGGGTGGTTGCGATGCAAGTTGGAAAACTTCTGGGCCTGCTGATCCTGGCCGGTATGGGCCAGATCCTGCCGAGTGCGGCCCAGGATCAATTCAGCGGTAAACGCCTGACGATTGTCGTCGGCTTCGCGGCCGGCGGCGGCAATGATGTCGCCGCGCGTCTCCTGGCCCGCGCGTTACCGCGCCATCTTGCGGGCGAACCGTCGGTCATCATTCAAAATATGCCGGGCGCCGCAGGAGCAACCGCGCTGGGTTATCTGGCCCACAGGGCGCCCAAGGACGGGACGGTGCTGGCCTACGATTCTTGGACGCCCCTGGAACAGGTGACGTCCTCACACCGGCCATTCGACTATCTGAAAATGTCGCTGGTGGCCGCCATGCATGGCGGACCCTATGTCGTTTTCGGCCGCAAGGACATGGTGCCCGGCGGCATGACGCGTTCCGCCGATATCGCCAAGGCCGGACAGCTCATCTACGGCGGTCAGCAGCCTTCGCTCACGCTGGATATTCACGGCCGGATCGGACTGAATATTCTTGGCATCAACTACAAATACATCGCTGGCTATGTCGGCGCCGGACTGGTGCGACAGGCGCTGGCGCGTGGCGAAGTGCAGATCACGACCCATGGCTTGCAAGGGTATCGCTCGGGCGTTGAGCCCGATCTGGTGAAATCCGGCGTGGCGATGCCGCTCTGGTATTTCCCGGGCCGTAACAAAAGCGGTGATTTCGTTCCAAGCCCCTTGGTTCCAGACATGCCGACTTTCCAAGATGTCTACAAGCAGGTGCGCGGCGACAAGAAGAATGAACTCGATTGGGCCGCTTTGGAATTGATGTCCGATTTTTATTCGGTCGCTCATTTCCTTTGGGCGCCCCCGGATGCCGATCCGAAGGCTTTAGCCGTCTTACGCTCCGCCGTTCAAAAGAGCATGGCCGATCCGGAATTCATCGACGAGCAGAAGCGGGTCTTCGGCTTCGCCTATACCCATGTGCCGCAGGACGAAGCTGAGAAGATTGTTTCCAGATTGAAGAACGTGCCGCCAGAACTTGTCGAATATTTCCGCAAGCTCATGCAGTGAAACGTTTTATCCGATCTCGCAAACCATGCATTCTGGGAGGGGAAATCATGCTTCTCGTTTTAGGCGCACGGCTATGTTGTGCCACGGCCATTGCCGGCTTCTCGGTTTTGAATGGTCCCGCCGTGGCGCAGGACTATTTCGCCGGCAAGCAGATCCGCATCATTCTGCCCTCGAGCACGGTCGACACCGGCTATGGCCTCTATGGCGTGTTGGCGAGCCAGCATCTTGGCCGGTTCATTCCTGGCAATCCCGCCGTCGTGGTCAGCCTGATGCCAGGCGGCGCCGGCATTTCCTCGCTCAACTATATCGCCAGCGTGGCGCCAAAGGATGGTACGGCCATCGGCGTTCTGGCGCAGGAGGTGGCAACCAATCAGGCGCGCCACTTGAGCGGCGTGCGGTATGACGCCACCAAGTTCAAATATATCGTGCGCGTTGCGCCGAACGTGCCCGTGCATATGGTCTGGCACAGCGCCCCGGTCAAAACCATCGCCGATCTCAAAACCACCGAAGTCCTCACGGCGGCGGTTGGCGTGGGCGGCGTTCACAATGATGTGGCGCGTGCCATGAATGCGCTGCTCGGCATGAAGTGGAAAATCATCAGCGGTTATCCCGGTACCAACGAAACGCGTCTGTCGATGGAGCGCGGAGAAACGCAAGGCACGGTTTCGCCAGCCATTCTGTTCAAGGAACAATTGAAGGACTGGCTCGACCAGAAGAAAGTCCGCGTGGTCGTGCAATATGCCGACTTCCGTCACCCGCTGTTTCCTGATGTGCCAGCGGTTGTGGAGCTGGCTCAGGATCAGGAAGCGCGCGACATCCTCACGTTCATGACGTCGATCTCGACGGTGGGCCGCGGCTTTGCCGGACCGCCCGACATGAATCAGCAGGCTTACGACATCATCCGCAAGGCTTTCGCCGCCATGCTCGAAGACAAAGCCTATCGCGAAGATTCCGAAAAACGCGGCGCCGAAATCCTGCCCATGTGGGGCGAGGAGATGAGCGCCTATGTCAACAAGATCATCGCCACGCCGAAGCAGATCGCCGATCGCGCGACCGCCATCGCCGAGGGCAAATGAAACGAAAAACTGAAAATCGTTAAGTCCGCGCTAGGCCTGTGAGATAAGCGTTTCTTGCGATCGCCTGATGCCACATATTGTGGCGAGGCGGAATGAAACGGCATGGGCAGTCACCGGCAAGATACCTGTTTATTGCGACGCAAAACGTTGCAATTTCGGCAAGGCGCTCGGGCGTCCTGACAAGGCCTATTGCCAAAGACGCGCATCGCGATTTCTATCCGTGTCCTGGCACGCGGCGCCGAACGCGCCGCGAAAAGAACATTGAGGGAAATCGATGACCAAGCAGATGAAGCTCGCTGCCTATTTCAATCCCACCGGGCATCATGTGGCGTCATGGCGTCATCCCCGCGCGCAGCGCGATGCGCATCAGAACATCGAACATTACGTCGAGATCGCCCGTACGGCCGAGCGCGCCAAGTTCGACATGATCTTCCTCGCCGACGGCAATGCGACGCGCGATGCCGACATCGAGGCGATCTCGCGCTCGGTGCAGTTCGTCGCCCATTTCGAACCGATCACCCTGTTGTCGGCGCTCGCCATGGTGACAAAGAACATCGGTCTCACCGCCACCGCCTCCACCACCTATAACGAGCCCTATAACCTCGCCCGCAAGTTCGCCTCGCTCGATCACATCAGCCATGGCCGCGCCGGCTGGAACCTGGTGACATCGGGGCAGCCGGCCGAGGCCGCCAATTTCGGGCGCGATGGCGTCAAGGAACATTCGGAACGTTATTCGCGGGCGCGCGAATTCGCCGAGGTGGTGCAGGGGCTGTGGGATAGCTGGGATGATGATGCCTTCATCCGCGATGCCAAAAGCGGCTTGTTCTTCGAGCCCGATCGCATGCATCACCTCAACCACAAGGGCGAGCATTTCAAAGTGCGTGGTCCGCTCAACGTGCCGCGTCCGCCGCAGGGCTATCCGGTGATGGTGCAGGCCGGCGCCTCCGATGAAGGCCGTGAGCTTGCCGCCCAATATGCCGAGGCGATCTTCTCGCCGCATCTCAACATTCCGGCGGCCAAGGCCTATTACGATGACGTCAAGGGCCGCATGAAGGCCTATAATCGCGATCCCGATCACTTGAAGGTTCTGCCGGGGATCAGCGTTGTCGTCGCCGAAAGCGACGACAAGGCGGCGGAGGATTTCAACACGCTGCAATCGCTCATCCATCCCATCGTCGGCCGCGAGATTCTCTCGACCATGTTGGGCGGCGCTGACCTCACGCCTTATCCGCTCGATGAGCCGCTGCCCGATCTGCCGCTGACCAATGCCAGCCGCGGCCATTTCGAGAGCATCATGGCCATGGCACGCGCCGAGAATCTCACCATTCGCCAGCTCGGCGAGCGCTGCGCCGGGGCGCGCGGCAAGAATTCCATCCACGGCAGCGTCAAGAAAGTCGCCGACTATATGGAAGAATGGTTCGCCGCCAACGCCTGCGACGGCTTCTGCGTCATGCCGCCCTATATTTCCGGCCAGCACGACGACTTCTGCAACATGGTGATCCCCGAATTGCAGAAGCGCGGCCTGTTCCGCAAGGAATATGAGGGTGCGACCCTGCGCGAGAACTTGGGGCTGCCGCGTCCGCCGAGCCGTCATCGCGGCTAAATCGGCGGATACGAACACGGGCGTCGGCATTTCATTTGATGGAATGCCGCGTCCTCTTTCCCATGGCTTGAGCGATGCCCCGCTATTTGAAACCGCATAGGCGGTTGCGGGGACGCGACGGCGCCGCCAGGGGAGGGGTCATGGGACAACATCGTTGGCGATTGGCGGGATTGGTTCTCCTGGTCGCTTCAAGTTCGATGGCTCAGGCGGCCGAGGTCAAAGTGTTGAGCGGCATGGGTATGCGCGCGATTCTGACCCAACTCACGGGCGCGTTTGAACAAGCCAGCGGGCATAAGCTGCTTGTCACCTATGATACGGCTGGCTTGGTGCGCGATCGGCTGCGCCGTGACGAAGCAGCCGATGTCGCCATCATGCAGCGCTCGCTTTTCGAAACGTTACCAAGCGAAAGCCTGCGTGAGCCGCCGACGGATTTGGCGCGCTCGATCATTGGTCTGGTCGGACGCGCCGGCGCGCCGCAACCCGATATTGGTTCCGTCGAGACCTTGAAGCAGGCGCTGCTGGCGGCGCAATCGATCAGCTACACCGATCCGGCCAATGGCGGACTGTCCGGCAGCCACTTCGCCAAGATCATCGAGCGCTTGGGGATTGCCGAGCAGATACGCGACAAGACCAGGCTCGGTAAGCCCATGGCGCGGGTCTCAGAAGGCGAGGTCGAATATTCCGTGCTGCAACTCAGCGAAATCCTGTCCCTGCGCAATGTTCAGCTCGTCGGAGCATTCCCCGATGAATTGCAGGACAAGACGGCGGTCTCCGTCGCGCGTCTTGCTGGAAGCCATGAGCCGGAAGCGGGCCGGGCACTGATCGGCTTTCTCTCCGGTCCAGCCGCAGCTGCGGTCATCAAGACCCACGGCATGGAACCGATCGCGCGGCAGTAGAAACCAATGCGCTTTAAGCCGCCGAGGCCTGCTTGACCGTGGCGGGCTCCTGGCAATCGCGATATTCGATGCGATTGCGCCCCAGTCTTTTGGCGCAATAAAGCGCGCTGTCTGCGGCCGCGAAAGCATCGGCGAAAAGTAGCCGCGGCATCGGCACGATCGTCGTCACGCCGATGCTGGCGGTTATGGCTCTCGGCGCGCCACTGGCGAGATGGGCGATCTCGATCGAGTAGCGGATCGTCTCGGCGATGACATGCGCACCGGCTTGATCGGTCTCCGGCAACAAGACGACGAATTCCTCGCCGCCGTAGCGGGCGGCGAAGTCGGCCGGCCGTTTCAGATTCTTGCGGATGCAGGCGGCCACCGAGATCAGCGCATCGTCGCCGCGCAGATGGCCATGTTCGTCATTGTAGCTCTTGAAGTGATCGACATCGATCAGCAGCAGAGAGAAGGATGTTTGATTGCGAACGGCCCGTTTCCATTCCTTGGCGGCGGTGTCGTCGAATGAGCGGCGGTTGGCGAGAGCGGTCAAGCTGTCGCGCGTCGCCATATGGGCCATGCGCGTGGCGAGCACGGCCATTTTCATTTCAACCCTGCGGCGCAGACGAAATTCCCGCGACAGCAGCACACCTGCCGCCGCCAAGGCGACGAGCAGCAGGATGAGAACCGTGGCCATGACTATGGCCTTCTGATGCCAGCCGGCCAGAATATGCGCCTTGGACGAACTCACCACCACGATCAGCGGCAGATTGGCGATCCGCGCATAGGTCAGAACGCGTTCGGTCTCATCGCGCGCCGAGACACTCTCGAAACTGCCGGAGAGCTTGGCCGGATAATGTTTGAAGAGTTCGTTGGGACCGATCTTTTTGCCGATGTCGGTCAGGCGGAACGGTTGCCGCGTGAAGATCGTGCCGTCGGTGCCGAAAATGGAAAAGCGGCTCTGGTCGCCGATATCGAGATTGAGGAACATCGCCTGAAAATAGTTCAGGTTGATGCTGCACATGACGATACCGCCGAATGTGCCGTCGGCACGGCTGATGCGGCGGCTGAGCACCAGGGACCATTCGCCACTGTCGAGGCGTAGCTGCAACGGCTTGCTGACGAATAGCGCATCGTCGGTGGCGTCGCGCTGGACGGTGAAAAAATCCTCGCCCGAGAGAGTGTCGGTGGGCAGCGGATTGCTGCGAAAGGAGTCGGCGACGATCTTGCCATCGGCATTGACGATCGCCACGCGGTTCAAATAGCGGGCATTGGTCGAGTGGTCGAACAACGCGAGCTGGCGAATGACGTCGCCGGCGCTGGAGAAATCGGGCTCGGTGAGTGCGAGGCGCGCGCCCTTAAGCGACAGATCGTAGCCTTCGAAAGCTATGCCGATGTCTTGCGCGATGGCGCGCGTCAGCGTCGCATCGGCCTGCGCGGCAAAGCGCAACGTGTCGCGGCGTGCATCGATCAGGACATGCGAAAAGAAAGCAAGAAGCCCAAGCCCAGCCAGCACCGCGAGGATCCTGACTGCACGAAAGGGACGATGGTCCTGGGAGGCAGATACGAGGTCTTGAACGTGGGATGGCATTGCGGTGTCCGGAGGACAGACTGTGCTTCAGTCCATAGGACGTGTCTCGTTAATGTGTATTTACCGGGACCATAGCAATTTACGCTTGTCGCACACGGCGAACTGGCGCTTTGCGAAATTCGTTCGGTAGAATAAGGACATCTCGAAACCTTGCTTAGCAACACAACGACGACAATTGTCGACAACAATTATTGCTGTCGTTAATGGCCTCTTTGCGCGAGTGAGTTGAAGAACGAACAACGGCGAGAAGCTCAGGCGCAAGCATAAGCGAGAGATTGATGCAGATTCGAGATGAGCAAGCCGGTGATATCGATGCCATTCGCGCGTTGCACACGATTGCTTTCGGCCAATCGCAAGAAGCCGGCTTGGTCGATCAACTGCGCGCTGATGGCGATAGCGTGATTTCGCTGGTGGCGATCGAGGCTGACAGCATCGTCGGCCACATCCTGTTTTCGCCGATGTCGGCGCCGTTCCAAGCTTTGGGACTGGCGCCTCTGGCCGTGCAGCCGGCTATGCAGGGGCGGGGCATCGGCAGCGCTCTGGTGGAGGCTGGCTTACAGCGTGTGGCAGCGGGGCCGTGGCGGGCCGTCTTCGTTCTGGGGGATCCGGCCTACTATGGCCGTTTCGGTTTCGAGGCAGCGCTGGCGAGCGGCTTCCGCTCGCCCTATGCCGGGCCTTATCTGATGGCGTTGGCGCTTGGCGGCCCCCTTCCCGTGCGGGAAGGGCGGATCGACTATGCGCCGGCTTTCGCGGCTCTGGGCTAGATGCCGGTCAGGCGTTCTTGACCGCCCCGTCCTGGGTTTTGATCTCGAAGAGATCCGAGGCTTCGCCCCACAGCACGCCATAGCCTTTGAACTCGACGTCGACGCGGTCGGGGTGGCGTGGATAACGTTGCAGAAGGCGGTAGCTGCAAAGCACCGTGCCTTCCGCGTCGGGCGGAATGGCCATGTGCTGCGGCGCCCGTGAGGCGGCCTTGAGCTGGACTATCTGACCGGCTTTCACGATCAACCTCCATCTGCAAGTTGCAATGTCCCTCCGTCACCGGAGTGTCATGTAGGCTGACACGGCTTTTTGCGGCGCACAAGTTAAATCTTGCACCGCAGCAGGCGACATTTTGGGCAAATTTTGACGCAGGGAGGGTCTTGTCGGGGAGATTCCGGCTTTGGGAGGAAGTCAGCAGGCGGTTCATCGGCTCAGGGAGGCTCGTGCGCCGAGGGCACCTGCGCCAGGAAGGCCAGTGCCACCGCATGGGCGCGGGTGCGCGCACCAAGCTTGCGCTTGGCGCTTTCGATATGCGCATGAGCCGTGACCGGTTTGATGCCAAGCCGTGCCGCGATGCCGCCGTCCGAGAATCCCTGCGCGACGAGCGCCAGGCAATCGCGTTCGCGCCGGGTCAAGGCCGGTGGCTTGTCAGGCTTGATCGCCATGCGCGCTAGGAAGCCGGCCGCTGGCATCGGCGGCGCACTGTCACCATCCTCAACCGCATCGTCCATCGCGGGGCGTGCGTCGCCGCCATGCCGTTCATGTCTTTTCCCGTTCTCGTCGATCCCAAAATCGCGCCGCGAAAAAGCCTGTCCGCTTCTTCCTTGCGACACGTGATTGGTTCAAATTATCGCCGCGCCGGCCTCTCGATCAGAGGATATGAAGGGACATGACGGGACAAAGCGGGGCTAAAGACGTGGGTTTCGCCGAACAGCACGGCCGGTCGGGCGGGTAAAAGGGAATCAGCGCGGTGTTAGAGGCGAAGCATCCACGGGGCGCGCAGGGGCTGATCACCGGCTGGAAACAGATCGCGCGCCATTTCAGCAAGGATGAGCGCACGGTCAAACGCTGGGCCCAGGCGCGTGGTCTGCCCGTCCATCGCACGCCTGGAGAAGGCCGCAGCGCCGTCTTCGCCTATGTGAGCGAACTCGATGCGTGGCTGACGCGCGAGAGTGCGCTGGACACTCCGCCGCAAACCATCGCGCCGATGTCAGGCGATGTTTCCGCAGCCGTCCTTGCAACGCCACGCGCCGCGATGCGGTCCTCGCGCCGGCTTTGGCTTGCGACCGTCGTGCTTGGTGCCGTCGTGCTGTCCGCCGTGTCGATATGGTTCGCATCGGCGCACTGGCGCAGCCCGGCCGTTGCCGCGGCCGATCCGCTGGTTCTCGAAGCCAGGTTCAATGTTGAAAAACGCACCGGGGACGCCATGCGTCGGGCGATCGATCTCTATCAGCAGGCGATCGTCAAGAATCCCTTGTCCGTCGATGCCCATGCCGGCCTTGCCGATGTCTATAACGTCGTCAGTCAATATACGTTGATCGCGCCCGGTGCCGGTTATCCGCGCGCCAAGGCGGCGGCCGAACGGGCGATCGAACTCGATCCCAACAGCAGCGCTGGCCATGCGGCCCTGGCCTTCAACACGTTCTACTGGTCGCGCGATTTCAAGCGCGCCTTTCAACTGTTCGCCAAAGCCGTCGCGCTCGATCCCAACAACGCCGATGCACACCATTGGTATGCGCTGTGCGCGATGCAGGATCGCGACTTCGCCACGGCGTTGCGCGAGATCGATCTCGCCCAGCAGTTGCGGCCGCAGTCGGCGCTGATCCGCGCCAACAAAGCCCTCATTCTGTTTCACGCCGGCAAAGCGGAGGAGGCGGTGGCGATCCTGCGGCCCCTGCGCGAGAGCGAGCCGCGCCTGCTGTCGCCGCCCGAATATCTCGCGACCATCCATCTGGCCACCGGCCACTACCAGGATTTCCTGCGCGAATATCGCGCCGCCGCGCAGATCGAAAACAATCTCTTCCGTCTCGCGATCGTCGAGGCCGCGCAGACGGCGTTCGATCAAGGCGGTGGCCCGGCGATGCTGGCCGCCTATCATGCCCTGCATAAGAATGGCTATGCGGACGGCAAGGTCGCCGCCTTCAAGCTGGCGCTCGCCACCGCCATGATCGGCGACCGAACAGGCGCATTGGCCTATCTGCAGGTCTCGTTCCAGCGCAACGAACCTGACATCCTCGGTATTCGCCTCGAACCCGCGCTGCTCGCCTTGCATGGCGAGCCGGAATTCAAGGCGCTGGTGCGCGAGGTCGGTCTCTCCGGGCAGGAAGGCTAAAGCGGATGCGGTCGGACAGGACACATTCTGACCGCCAACGATCTACATGATGGATCGTTTCGATCTTTGAGGAGCGACCTATGAGCTACAAGCCCGACGGCTGGGCGACCGTCACGCCACGGCTCTTCACGCAGGATGTTCAAGGCTTGGTCGATTTTCTCAAGCGGGTATTCGACGCGTACGGCGACGTTCCCGCTGGTCGCCCGGCTGAAATCACGATCGGTGATTCACGCCTTATGATCAGCGATGGCGGCGGCATCCGCGCGCCGCTCCCGGCCTTCCTTTACGTATATGTCCCCGATGCCGATGAGACCTATCGCCGGGCGATTGCGGCGGGTGCCGAGACCATCGAGCCGTTGTCGAACACGCCCTATGGCGATCGCCGCGCCATGGTGCGGGATCGCTGGGGAAATACCTGGCAGATCGCGACGCGATCGCCGCCCGCCTAGAGGATGAACACGCGGACATGCAAGATGACCTGACCCGGCAACTAGCGTTCCTGACGGAGATCGACGCGCTCAAATCGGTCGTTCGCCAATCTCTGATTGCCGATCGCAGCCGCCGCGAAAATTCGGCCGAGCATTCCTGGCATCTGGCGATGTTTGCCTTGGTCCTCGCGCCGCAGGCGCTGGATAAGGGCAAGATCGTCTCCATGCTGCTCATCCACGACATCGTCGAAATCGATGTCGGCGATGCGCCGATTCATGGCGTCCATGACAAGGCTGCGCTGGAGTTGGCGGAAGCGGCGGCAGCCAAACGTCTGTTTGGCCTCTTGCCCGAGGGGCAGGCCACCCATCTGCTCGCTCTCTGGCAAGAATTTGAGGCGGCGGCGACGCCCGAAGCCAAATTCGCCAAATCCCTGGACCGGCTGCAACCTCTGATGCTCAACACGCTGACGGGCGGCGGCACCTGGACGGAGAGCAACGTCTCCGAACAGCAGGTGTACGAGCGCTATGGCCCGGCCATCCAAGACGGATCGCCGTCCCTTTGGGCGAGGGCGCGCGAAATGGTGCGCCAGCACTTCGCGCGATCGGGCGCCTGACCACCGCGTCATCGGCAAAAGCGCGGCCATCCCTTGGAAAAGGGCAGGGCGCGCCACGGCCGCTTTGAAATGACAGGACAAATGGTGCTGCCAGAGAGGATCGAACTCTCGACCTCTCCCTTACCAAGGGAGTGCTCTACCACTGAGCTACGGCAGCCTGCTGGCGGCGGCGCAGGGCCGCAAACGCGAAAGCGCGCGCCTTGTGACACACGCGCCCCCCGCTGGCAAGATTGATTGGCGGGTTATGAACTTGACAGCGAAAACAAGTCGCCACAATATTCAACCATAAGGTTGAATATAAGCCATGATCCAGACCGAACCCGCCATTGACGCCACTCTCGCGGCCCTCGCCGATCCCACCCGGCGCGCCATCGTGCAGCGGCTCGGCGGCGGCGATCTCCGCGTGACGGAAATCGCCAAACCCTATGCGATGTCGCTGAATGCGGTGTCGAAACACATCCGCGTGCTCGAAAACGCCCGTCTGATTCACCGCCGCCGTGTCGGGCGCGAGCACATTCTTTCGCTCGATCCGCGCCCCATCGAGGCGCTCGGCCGCTGGATCGCCGATCAGAAGCCCGTCTGGGCGGCCCGCCTGCAGGCGCTCGACGCGCTGCTGCAAGCTGAGGATGCCGCCAAAACCGAGGAACAACCCCATGCAAGGTGAACGCAACGCGGTTCAGGTGACCCATGTCTTCTCCGCTTCGGCCGAACGGGTGTTCGATGCCTGGCTCGATCCGGCGAAGGCGGCCAAATTCCTCTTCGCCACGCCCACCGGCCAGATGGTGAAGGCGGAGATCGACGCGCGAGTCGGCGGCCGCTTCCTCTTCGTCGACCGGCGCGACGGCGCGGATATCGAGCACATCGGCGAATATCTGGAGATCGACCGCCCCCGCCGGCTGGTTTTCAGCTTCGGCGTGCCGCAATTTTCGTCCGAATTCACCCGGGTGACGGTCGAAATCACCTCCCAGGGTACAGGTTGCGTGCTGATTCTGACCCATGAGGGCGTTTTGCCGGATTATCAGGAACGGACCCAGGCCGGTTGGGGAATGATCTTGGACGGCCTGGAGAAGGCTGTTCAATAGGCGTCTCCTGCCTTTTGCTGGCAAGGCGAATCTCCCATATTCAGGGCCATGGCCGCACGCGCAGAATCGCAAGCAAAGACACCCGCCCCCAGCAACGCCGCCGAACTCACGGTTTCGGAGCTTTCCGGCGCGCTCAAACGCACCATCGAGGACCGATTCGGCTATGTGAAAGTGCGCGGCGAAGTGTCGGGCTGGCGCGGCCCGCATTCCTCCGGCCATTGCTATTTTTCGCTGAAGGATGAGGGCGCGCGCATCGATGCCGTCATCTGGAAGGGCACTTACGGGCGCCTGCGGGTGAAGCCGGAAGAGGGCATGGAGGTGATCGCCACCGGCAAGATCACCACCTGGCCCGGCAAATCCGCCTATCAGATCGTCGTCGAATCGATCGAGCCGGCCGGTGTCGGCGCGCTGCTGGCGCAGCTTGAGGAACGCCGCAAGCGCCTTGCCGCCGAAGGCCTGTTCGACGAAGCGCGCAAGCAATTGCTGCCCTTCTTGCCGCAGGTCATCGGCGTTGTTACCTCGCCGACAGGCGCGGTGATCCGCGACATCCTGCATCGCCTCGCCGATCGCTTCCCGACGCGCGTGCTGGTCTGGCCGGTGCGCGTGCAGGGCGAGACCAGCGCCGCCGAAGTCGCCGCCGCCATCGACGGCTTCAATGCCTTGCCGGAAGGTGGCGCGCTGCCGCGTCCCGATGTCATCATCGTCGCGCGCGGCGGTGGTTCGCTGGAAGATTTGTGGGGCTTCAACGACGAGATCGTCGTGCGTGCCGCCGCCGGCAGCATGATCCCGCTCGTCTCCGCCGTCGGCCACGAGACCGACTGGACCTTGATCGACCACGCCGCCGATCGGCGCGCGCCCACGCCAACCGCTGCGGCGGAAATGTGCGTGCCGGTGCGCAGCGACCTGCTGGCGCAGGTCGCATCGCTCGAAGGGCGCATGTTCGGCGCCCGCGCGCGCTATTTCGAGCGTCGCCGCAGCGATTTGCGCAGCCTGGCGCGGGCTCTCCCCAATGCCGAGGATCTCCTGGCGCTGCCGCGCCAGCGGCTGGATCGTGCGGCGGAAATCCTGCCGACGCGCCTGCATCAGGCGCTCAACGCGCGCCATCTGCGTCTCGGCCGCCTTGCCGGTCTGTTGGCGAAACATTCGCCGCAGGCGGAATTGGCGCGCCGTCGCGCGCAGTTCGACGCGCTTGCCAATCGCCACGTCGCGCTCGCACGCCCCGGTCAGTTCACCGAACGGCGCACCAGTGATTTGCGCGTCAAGAGCGATCGCCTGCGCGCCGCCATGCGCTATCGCCTGCACAATGCGGTCGAGCGCATCGACGCGCAGCGCCGGCGCATCGAGGATTTCGACCGTCGGCTGGCGCAATGCGCGCGTGTCGTCGTGCCGCGCCGGCAGGAGCAATTGCGGTCCCTGTCGCAACTGCTGTCGTCCTTCAGCTACCGCAACGTTCTGGCGCGCGGCTTTGCTCTGGTGCGCGATGCTTCGGGCACGCCGGTGCGCTCCGTCGCGGCGGTGACGCCGGGCGCCGTGCTCGACATCGAATTGGCGGATGGTCATGTGAGCACGCAAGCCGAGGGCGAGGCGCCGCCCAAGCCGGCGAAGCCCAGCCGGGCGACGCCGGTGAAGAAGGATCAAGGTTCTTTGTTTTGACGAACTGTTGAAGGAGCGAGGTCATGGGTCTGTTCAGCAAATCCACGCCTGCGGAAGAGAAGACCTTTCCCGTCGCCAAGAGCGATGCCGAATGGCGCGCCGAACTGTCGCCACAGGCCTTTCAGGTGCTGCGCCAGCACGGCACCGAGCGCGCCGGCACCAGCCCGTTGAACGCGGAAAAGCGCAAGGGCGTATTTCATTGCGCCGGTTGTGGTGGCGATCTCTTCAGCTCGGAAACGAAATTCGAATCCGGCACCGGCTGGCCGAGTTTCTATCAGCCGCTCGCCGGCGCGGTCGAAACCTCGACCGACAACAGCCATTTCATGACGCGCGTCGAAGTGCATTGCGCGCAGTGCGGCGGCCATCTCGGCCATGTTTTTCCCGACGGCCCGCGCCCGACGGGAGATCGCTATTGCATGAACGGCGTGGCGCTGCGTTTCGAACCGGAAGACAAATAATCCATGCCTAAAGCTGCCACGCCGGCCTTTCCCGGCTTCGTGCCCGAAACGCTGAAATTCCTCAAGGCTCTCGGTTTCCATCAGACGCGCGAATGGTTCGAGGAGAACCGCGCGCTCTATGTCGGCGCGGTAAAGGAGCCGTTGGAGGCCTATGTCGCGGCGCTCTCCGTGGCCTGTGCCGCGCAGAAACTGCCGCTCAAGGGCGATCCGAAGAAGGCGACCTTCCGCCTCAACCGCGATGTCCGCTTTTCCAAGAACAAGCAGCCCTACAAGACCAATGCCGGCTGCGTGGTGACGCGCACGGGCGGCAAGGGCTCGCCCGGCCTGCTCTACACGCATATTTCGCCGGAAGGCTGTTTCTTTGCTGCCGGCTTCTATCATCCCGAGCCGCCGCAGCTGCTTGCCATGCGCAAGACCATCGTTGCCAAACGCACCGCCTGGCTCACCATCGAGACCAAGTTGAAGGACGCGGGCCTCGTGCTCTCGACCAACGAAGCCTTGAAGCGCAACCCGCGTGATTTTCAGGATGCCGACGAGAAACTGTGGCCGGCGCTGCGCGCGCGCAATTTCATCATCCGCAAGCCGATCACCGACAAGCTCATTCTCGATGGGCCAAAACTGGTGGCGGCCGCCGCCGAGTTCGGCAAGACGACCCTGCCGCTGCTGAAATTCGGCTGGGCGGCGATGGACTAAACTTACTGTTTGACCGTCACGCTGAAATGGCCGTTCTCGACGGCGATCTTGCCTTCCAGCGACACCATATGGGCTGAGAAGACGCCTTCGATCCGCCGGTCGTCCCGCTTGGTGATGGCTAAAGTGGCGGTGTCGTCGATCTTGTAATGGCTGTCGCCGGTGTTCAGCTCGAGACAGGGCGCGTTCTGCTGGCAGCTGCGGCCCAGCGCCTGCGTGCCGGAGGCATCGGCGTCGAATTGCAGGCGCAAAGTCGTCAGATCGACATCATGGCTCTGCGGATCGACGATCGGCGCGGTGTTGACGAGGATGGCGGAGCCCAGTTTCAAAGCGATGATGGAACTGCCGCGCGCTGTCCAGGATCGGTCGCCCAGGCGCGCGCCGACTTCATCGCCAGCTTGCGTCGTGGAGGTGATCTTCTGCGGTTGCGGGCTGTTGGCATGGGCGCCGGGCAGTTGCAGCGTGAAGTTGAACACCTGCCATGTGCCTTCGGCATTCTTGGTCAGTTCGACCTTGGCCGGCAAGGACACGTCTTCGTTGAGCACGATCGTGCCGTTGACGGTGCCCTTGCCGCTCTGAATTTCGCGGCTGGGCCACGACGCGCTCTTGAAGCGATTGAGCCCGGCTCGTTCGACAAAGGCGATGAAGTCGCGCTCGCTCATCGCCTGCTGAAACGCCGACGAGGTCTTGCGATAGGCGGCCTGCGGTCCCGATGTCGCGATGGCCGTGAAGAATTCGGTGGCCGTGTCGGCGACGCCGCGGGTGAAATAATAGATCGCTGTGCCGACGATTCCGCCCACAACCACCAGAGCGCCAAGAACGGACAGAATTTTGCGGGAGCGCGACATGCCGATGATTCCGATGATCGGTCGTCTTGCGAGGACGACGGTGTTTCTCCTGTAAATTCAGCATGGCATCCAGTGCTGAATCGGCTTGTCGTCCTGTTTGTCCCTGCATGTAGGTCAGAGTAAGGCAAGCCGCCTTGGGGCAGATGTGATCTGCCCCAAGGCGTTAACGCGTTGCGATTTGAAATGGTTTCGCTTACTCGGCCGCTTCCGCCACCGCAGCCGGTGGCTGCCAGCGCAGGATCGGTTGGCGTGCCGCCAGCGTTTCGTCGAGGCGGCGGCGCGGTGCCAGATATGGCGCGCCGGAGAAGCGCTCGGCTTCGCCATTGCGCGCGCTTTGGGCCAGATCGCGCATGGTCATGATGAACAGATCGAGCGAAGCCTTCGATTCCGATTCGGTCGGTTCGATCAGCATGGCGCCATGCACGACGAGCGGGAAATACATCGTCATCGGGTGATAGCCCTCGTCGATCATCGCCTTGGCGAAATCGAGCGTTGTGATGCCCGTATCCTTCAGCCAGCGGTCGTCGAACAAGGCTTCATGCATGCAGAAGCGGTCGCCAAACGGCTGCGACATCAGATCGGCCAGGCAGGCACGGATGTAATTGGCGTTCAGCACCGCATCTTCCGAGGCCTGCCGCAAACCATCGGACCCATGCGACAGGGCATAGGACAACGCGCGCACGAACATGCCCATCTGGCCATGGAAGGCGGTCATGCGGCCAAAGCTCTGCGTGCCTTCTGCATCCTCGACCAGCCGCAACGCATCGCCTTCCTTGCGGATGAACGGCACGGGCGCGAACGGCGCCAGCGCGGCTGACAGCACCACCGGGCCGGCGCCCGGGCCGCCGCCGCCATGCGGCGTCGAAAAGGTCTTGTGCAGATTGATGTGCATGGCATCGATGCCGAGATCGCCCGGCCGCACCTTGCCGACGATGGCGTTGAAATTGGCGCCGTCGCAATAGAAGTAGGCGCCGGCTTCATGCACCGCCGCGGCGATCTCGACGATCTCCTTCTCGAACAGGCCGCAGGTGTTGGGATTGGTCAGCATGATGGCGGCGACGTCGGGGCCGAGCGCATCGCGCACCGCTTGCGCGCTCACCGTGCCGTCGGCGCGTGCGGGAATGGCGCGCACCTGATAGCCGATCAGTGCGGCGGTTGCCGGATTGGTGCCATGGGCACTGTCGGGCACCAGCACGATCTTGCGTGTCGCGCCTTCGCCGCGCGCTTCGATGGCGGCCTTGATCGCCATCATGCCGCAGGCCTCGCCATGGGCGCCGGCTTTCGGCGACATGGCGACCGCCGGCATGCCGGTCAAGGTCATCAGCCAATGAGCCAGGGTCTCGATCAGTTCGAGCGCGCCTTGCACCGTCGATTGCGGTTGCAGCGGATGAATGTCGCCGAGGCCCGGCAGCCGCGCCAGCTTTTCGTTGATGCGGGGATTATGCTTCATCGTGCAGGAGCCGAGCGGATAGAGCCCGGCGTCGATGGCATAATTCTTTTGCGACAGGCGCACGTAGTGTCGCAGGGTTTCCGGCTCGCTGAGGCCGGGTAAACCGATGTCGCTCTTGCGCGCGTGTGCGCCGAGACGCGGCGTGAATTCGCCAGGATCTTCGATGTCGAGGCCGGTCGTTTCGAGATGGCCTGTTTCGAAGATCAGCGCCTCTTCCATCTGCAAGGCGCGGTTGCGGGTGAAGGTGTGGCGGCCGGTCACGCCGATGTCGCCGGCATGGGTGGGGCGTCCCTGCGTGTTCAGCATCACATCAATCCTTTCAGCGCGGCCGCATAGGCTGTTCGGTCGGCTTGGGTGTTCATTTCGGTGGAGGCGACGACGATCAGATCGTCGAGGCCGGCGCGCGGCGCGAGCCGCGAGAACGGCACGCCGCCCAGAACGCCGCGCCCCGCCAGATCCTCGATGACACGCGCCGCATGGCCTTTGACGCGGATGGTGAACTCGTTGAAGAACGTCTCATTGAGCACGCTGACATTGGGAATGCGCGCCAGGAGATCGGCCAACTTCACCGCGTTGGCATGGTTGGCGCGCGCGAGCTTCTGCAATCCGGCCTGTCCGAGCAGGCTCATGTGAATGGAGAAGGCCAGCGCGCACAGGCCCGAATTGGTGCAGATGTTGGAGGTCGCCTTCTCACGGCGGATATGCTGTTCGCGGGTTGAGAGCGTCAGCACGAAACCGCGCCGCCCCTCCGCATCGCGCGTCTCGCCGGCAAGACGGCCCGGCATCTGCCGCACATATTTCTGCCGCGTGGCGAACAAGCCGACATAAGGCCCGCCGAAATTGAGGCCATTGCCGATCGATTGTCCTTCGCCCACGACGATGTCGGCACCCATGGCACCGGGCGCTTCGACGAGGCCGAGCGACACCACTTCCGTGAAGACGGCGATCAGCAGCGCGCCTTGCGCTTGGCATTTCGCCGCGATCGGTCGCAGATCCCGCAGATTGCCGAAGACATCAGGCGACTGCACGACGACGCAGGACGTGCCGGCGTCGATCTGGTCGAGAATGTTTTCGCTCGCAGTCGGATCGGCTGGCAGGCTCACCACGTCGTCGGAGGCCATGCGCGAAATCGTTCGCACCACTTCGCCATAATGCGGATGCAGGCCGCCGGAGAGCACGGTGCGTTTGCGCTTGGTCAGCCGGTGCGCCATCAGCACCGCTTCGGCGGTGCCGGTCGAACCGTCATACATGGAGGCATTGGCGACATCCATGGCGGTGAGCGAAGCCACCTGCGTCTGGAATTCGAACAGCATTTGCAGCGTGCCCTGGGCGATCTCGGGCTGATAGGGCGTGTAGCTGGTCAAGAATTCCGAACGTTGGATCAGGTGATCGACGCTGGCGGGAATATGATGTTTGTAGGCGCCGCAGCCGACGAAGAAGGGTGCCGAGCCAGCGTCGATATTGCGCTCCGCCATACGCCCCAAAGTGCGCTCGACTTCGATTTCGGAAGCGTGACGCGGCAAATCCGGTGCCTTGGCGAGCAGCTTATCGCGCGGCACGTCGCCGTAGAGATCGTCGATACTGGCTGCGCCGATGCGCAGCAGCATTTCGGCGCGGTTATCTTGGGTCAGCGGCAGAAAGCGCATGGGGAGTGTCCTGCAATCAATCGAGGGTTTTGACGAAAGCGGCATAGGCCGCTTCGTCCATCAGGCCGGACAGTTCACCCGCATCCTTGATGCGTAGTTTGATGAACCAACCCTTGCCGGTGGCATCTTCATTGACCTTCGCAGGCTCGCTTTCCAGCTCGCCGTTGGTTTCGATCACTTCGCCGCTGACCGGCGCATAGACTTCGCTCGCCGCCTTGACGCTTTCGACGACGGCGGCCTGCTCGCCCTTGCCAACGATCTTGCCGGAAGCCGGCAGTTCGACGAAGACGATGTCGCCCAATTGCTGCTGCGCATGGTCGGTGATGCCGACCGTGCCGACATTGCCGTCGACGCGAATATATTCGTGGTCTTGCGTGTAATAAGTGGTGCTCACGGTCGGCTCCTTGAAAAGTCGATGTTGGTTCAGCGTTTGTAGCGATGGGGCACGAAGGGCATGGCGGCGGTTTGCGCCGGCAGCGCCTTGCCGCGCACGACGATGCCGAGCGCCGTGCCGTTGGCAGCCTGGCCAGTGCCGACATAGCCCATGGCGATCGGGCGATTGAGGCTTGGCGAGAACGTGCCTGAGGTGACGATGCCGGTGGCACTGCCCTGCGCATTGATCTCGGCGCCTTCGCGCACCGGCTGGCGTCCCTCGAGTGCGAGGCCGACGCGCTTGCGGCGTGGCCCCTCGGCGATCTCGCGTTGAATGCGAGCAGCACCTGGAAAGCCGCCCTGTTCGCGCCGCCGCTTGGCGATCGACCAACCAAGGGCAGCTTCGATCGGTGATGTCGTCTCGTCGATGTCGTGGCCATAGAGGCAGAGGCCGGCTTCGAGCCGCAGTGAGTCGCGGGCGCCAAGGCCGATCGGCTTCACGCGTGCATCGGCGCTTAGCAATGTCCACAGATCGGCGGCGCGATCGGCCGGCACGGAAATTTCGAAACCGTCCTCGCCGGTATAGCCGGAGCGCGAGGCTTCGCAGGCGATGCCGCCGAGCGTGATCGGCTGCACGTTCATGAACGCCATGTCGGTGACGGCGCCACCGAGGCTTGCCACCACATCGGCGGCGAGCGGGCCTTGCAGCGCCAGCAAGGCACGATCGTCGCGCTTCATCAGCCGCACGGATTTCGGCAGGGCCGATTCGAGATGCGCATAGTCGTCATCCTTGCGACCGGCATTGACCACAAGCGCCAGGGTGCCGTCGGCGCCGGGCGGACGCGCCACCATGAAATCGTCGAGGATGCCGCCGTCGGCATTGAGGAATTGCGAGTAACGCTGCCGGCCAGGCGCCAGGCCCTGCACGTCGGCGGGACACAGCGCTTCGAGCGCTGCCGCCGTTGTGGCGTGATCGGGGCCGGTCAGAAAGGCCTGGCCCATGTGCGAAACGTCGAACAGGCCGGCGCTGCTGCGCGTCCAATTATGTTCGGTGAGAATGCCGGTGGGATATTGAATCGGCATGTCATAGCCGGCGAACGCCGCCATGCGGGCGCCGAGCGCCTGATGGAGACCGTGAAGCGGCGTGTGCCTGACGTCAGTGGACATGCCCGGAAACACCTCAAACAGGAGTACGACGCACGATCCGGTCATCCTTGACCTCGATCCTGCGCCCCCTCTGTCCGGTGACCTGAGAGATTTCCCGCGTCGCGAATGCGACAGCTGGTTACGCCCGTCGGTGGACCCGCCCTCTCAGGCGAGTCGCTTTCCAGAGTGTCATCCCCCTCGCGGTCCTTTGGCCTGAGCGTTTCCGGGGCGGTTGCGCCTTCGGCGCCGAAACGGCTTGCGCCGGTCCGGTCTCTTCCGCGGAGGGTCTTGATCTGACGGCGGCCAGGGTAGCCGACAGCGACCGCCTGTCAATTCGCGGTGGGCAGAAATTTTTGCGAATTCACAAATGTCGCGGGCGTCTGCCCACGATTTGAGCGCGAGCCTTAGCGATGGCGGCGGGCGGTGCGCGGGCGCGGCGCGCCGCGGCCGGGATTTTCGAAGCCGACGAAAATCAGATAATCCTCGTTGGCGCCTTCGCGCAGATAAGGCACGGCCAATTCGTCGGTGACGACCGTGAACGCGCCCTGGCTCTGGCCCGATGGGATCGAGACCGAGGCATTGTAAAGCTTGCTGGTGACGATCTTTTCGCCGTTTTCGGCGCGCACGCCGACATAAACCGGCACGGAGAAATTCGAAGCCTGGCCGGCGGGGCCAAGCAGCACTTTGCCCTCGACGCCAACCTTGATGAGAATCTGTCCGTTCATCACCCGGCAATCGCGCACCACATCGCCGAGCGAATATTGATAACGCAGCGATTCGTTGGTCTGCGCACCGGCATAGACGCGATAGGCGGCGCCACCCTCGCGCACGTCCACGGTCGGGCAGGTGACTTCGGCTTCCGTCGGCGGGCGCGGATCGACAGGCTGTTCCTTGACGCCGCCGAAGGCGCCGCGGGCCAGCACATTGCCGATGGAGTCGGCCGGGTCGCCGCTGCCGCCACCGGCGCAGCCGGAGAGTATGCCCATGGCGGCCAGGGCCAGCGAAAACCGAAAAGTCCGGGCCGCCGTGGTTGCCTGACGCATGTTTCTACTCCGTGACTCTTGACCGATAGGGCCGGATTTCACACCAGCCGGACGCGATTGCGGGGAGAATTATCTTAATATCCGGCCACTGGCTACCCGGTGACAGGTGTTCCGGCGCGGCGGCGAAACTTGAGCTGCAAAGCAGGTTCGCCGCAAAAACATCACATCCTTCAAGGAGATACGAGCCTGGATGCGCCGCCTCACGGCAGCTTTTCGTAGCCTTCTTTAAACCCTGTTAGGGTTAACGGAATGCCGGTCCCTTGTTCGGGCGTCTCGAAGACGATGAACGTCGCCGTTTTGCCATTGCGCAATTCTTCCAACAGCTTGTCGTCCATCACCACTTCGGCGATGCAGCCCGAGGGGATGCAGCGCACGAAACCGGCGCGGCCCTTGTCGGCCTGGTCGATGTTGAGACCCAGGCCCGCCGGCAGCAGCACGCCGAGCGGCGCGATGACGCGCAGCAGGCGCGACTTGCCGTCGGCCGTCTTCAAGACGATGACGACGAGGTTCATATTCGGCTTGTCTTCAGCCGCAACCGATTGAATCAACGCGCATTGTTCGCGGCTGGCGCCGGTCGGTGTCTCGCAGCGCATCTCCCAGTCGCCGTGCTTGCCGCGCACCACCGGCTGCGCCATGGCCTGCGTGCCGACGAACATCAAAGCAAGCGCGCCGAGCGCGATCCGAACCAAGCGAGTAGGCGTTGCGAGCGTCATAAAGTCTCCAGGCACAGGCTTTCTGCGACCGGCTGAACACAGAAAAACGGCCGAATCACGTTACCGGCGATTATCGAAGGCCACGTCGCTCAAGGCAATTAAGGAAGGCGGCTCAGGAAGGCAATCGTGGTCCGCCCAACCGGGGCCGCGAAATCGACGCGAAACAGTGGCAAATTTACGCGCCCTTATGCCGCACGGATCGCGACTGAACGCCGTGTTGCGCTCGCTGGCGGATTGTGGTTGGAACCGATCCAAAGGAGCCGTGGCAATCGTTTGGCTCCAGGGGTTTGCCTGATGGGCCGCTGGCGGTTTGCCGGCTCGACTAACAGGCTGTAAATCGTCATTCGTTTTGACGGGAGCGGCGACTTTCATGACAACTAAGATTTTTCGCGCGGGTATGCTCCGGTCAGTTGCAGGATCTTTGGCGGCAATTGTGGCAGCGACCGCCGCTTGGCCGGCACTGGCGCAGGGCATGGTCGGTGCGCCGCGCCCCGGCCAGATCAGCCTGCCGGAATCGGTGACCGTGATCGGTCACGAGATCGACTTCTTCCACAACGCCATCCTGCTGCCGATCATCACCGTGATCTGCTTGTTCGTTCTGGCGCTGCTGATCTACGTCGTGCTCAAGTTCAACGCCCGCGCCAATCCGGTGCCCTCGAAGACGACGCACCACGCGCTGTTGGAAGTAGCCTGGACGGTCGTGCCCGTGCTGGTTCTGCTCGGCATCGCCATTCCCTCCTTCCGCCTGCTGAATCATCAGCTCATCATTCCCGATGCGGATCTGACGGTGAAAGTCACCGGCAACGCCTCCTGGGCCTGGACCTATTCCTACCCGAAGGATGAAGGCGGCGGTTTCGAGTTCCAGTCGCGCCTGCTCGATCAGGACACGCTCGCCCCCGGCAAGCTGCGTCTCCTCGACGTCGACAACGAAGCGGTCGTTCCGGTGAACAAGGTCGTCCGCATGCAGGTCACCGCCGACGTCGTCGGCATCATCCATTCCTTCGTCGTTCCGGCTTTCGGCGTGCGTATCGACGCCGTTCCGGGCCGTCTCAACGAGACCTGGTTCAAGGCCGAGAAGGAAGGCATCTATTACGGTCAGTGCTCCAAGCTCTGCGGCAAGGACCACGCCTACATGCCGATCGTCTTCCGTGTCGTCAGCGAGGAAGCCTACAAGGCCTGGCTCGTCGAAGGTCAGAAGAAATTCGCGGCAGTTGAAACTCCGGTCCGCCTCGCGGCGACCGAGAGCAACAACTGAGCGCAACAGTCTTGATGTAGTCGAAGGTTTTCAAGGAATACAAACATGGCATCTCACGCAGCCACCCACGACGATCATCATGGCGACGCGCATCCGCTGCCGACTGGCTGGCGCCGCTGGTTGTACTCGACCAATCACAAAGACATCGGCACGCTCTACATCATCTTCGCGATTTTCGCGGGCATCATCGGCACCGCACTGTCGATCGCCATGCGCGCCGAACTCGCCGGTACGGGCGTCCACATCTTCCCGTGGATTTCCAAGGCGCTGAGCGGCGACGGTTCGCTCGATCACGCCAAGCATCTCTATAACGTGTTCATCACCGGCCACGGCCTGATCATGATCTTCTTCATGGTCATGCCCGCCTTGATCGGCGGTTTCGGCAACTGGTTCGTGCCGCTCATGATCGGCGCGCCCGACATGGCCTTCCCGCGGATGAACAACATCTCGTTCTGGCTGCTCCCGGCCTCGTTCGCTCTGGCCATCATCTCGATGTTCGTTGACGGTCCGCCGGGCATGCACGGCTTCGGCGGTGGCTGGGTCATGTATCCGCCGCTGTCGGCGAACGCCGGTCACCCCGGCCCGGCGATGGATTTCATCATCCTGTCGCTACATATCGCTGGCGCTTCCTCGATCCTGGGCGCGATCAACTTCATCACCACGATCTTCAACATGCGCGCGCCGGGCATGACCCTGCATCGCATGCCGCTGTTCGCCTGGTCGGTGCTGATCACGGCCTTCCTGCTGGTTCTGTCCCTGCCGGTTCTGGCCGGTGGCATCACCATGCTGCTGACCGATCGTAACTTCGGCACCACCTTCTTCAATCCGGAAGGCGGCGGCGACCCGATCCTGTTCCAGCATCTATTCTGGTTCTTCGGTCACCCGGAAGTGTACATCCTGATTCTGCCGGGCTTCGGCATCGTCAGCCACATCGTCTCGACCTTCTCGAAGAAGCCGATCTTCGGCTACCTCGGCATGGCCTATGCGATGGTCGCCATCGGCTTCGTCGGCTTCGTCGTGTGGGCGCACCACATGTACACCGTCGGCCTGTCGCTCAACACGCAGCGTTACTTCGTGTTCGCGACCATGGTCATCGCGGTTCCGACGGGCGTGAAGATCTTCTCATGGATCGCCACCATGTGGGGCGGCTCCATCACCTTCCGCCTGCCGATGATCTGGGCGATCGGCTTCATCTTCCTGTTCACGGTCGGTGGCGTCACCGGCGTCGTGCTGGCCAATGCCGGTATCGACCGCCAGTTGCACGAAACCTATTACGTCGTCGCGCACTTCCACTACGTGCTGTCGCTTGGCGCCGTGTTCTCGATCTTCGCCGCGTTCTACTACTGGTTCCCGAAAATGTCGGGCTACATGTACAACGAGACGCTCGGCAAGCTGCACTTCTGGATGATGTTCATCGGCGTCAATCTGACGTTCTTCCCGCAGCATTTCCTCGGCCTCGCCGGCATGCCGCGTCGTTACGTCGATTACCCGGATGCGTTCTTGCTGTGGAACGAGATCTCGTCCTACGGCTCCTACATCTCCGGCCTCAGCGTGCTGCTGTTCCTCTACATCATCTGGAGCGCCTTCGCGCGTAAGGTTCCGGCTGGTGCCAATCCGTGGGGCGAAGGCGCCACCACGCTGGAATGGACGCTGCCGTCGCCGCCGCCGTTCCATCAGTATGAGACGCTGCCGCGTATCACCGGCTCAGATCACTGAGCCGGCCTCTCGGCCGCATGTAAGTAAACAGGTTGGGTGCAGGTAGACCGGATGAGTTTCGTCAGCGACCAGAAAGGTTTTGATCCTGCGCTCGTTTCGCTGGCGGGCCCGGGCGACTATTTCGCGCTGCTCAAGCCGCGCGTCATGTCGCTGGTCATCTTCACCGCGCTTGCCGGCCTGTTGATCGCACCGGTCAAGATCAATCCGGTGCTCGGCTTCACCGCGCTTCTCGCCATCGCCATCGGCGCTGGCGCCTCCGGCGCGTTGAACATGTGGTACGATGCCGACATCGACGCGGTGATGAGCCGCACGAAGACGCGGCCGATTCCCTCCGGCCGCGTGCAGCCGGGCGAGGCGCTCGCCTTCGGTCTGTTCCTGTCGGTCTTTTCGGTCATGCTGCTCGGCATCGCCACCAATTGGCTTGCCGCCGGCCTGCTGGCTTTCACCATCTTCTTCTATGCCGTCGTCTATTCGATGTGGCTGAAGCGCTCGACGCCGCAGAACATCGTCATCGGCGGCGCCGCTGGCGCCTTCCCGCCGGTGGTTGCTTATGCCGCCGCCACCGGCAGCATTGGCCTGTCGAGCGTTCTGCTCTGCGCCATCATCTTCATGTGGACGCCGCCGCATTTCTGGGCGCTCGCCCTGGTCAAGTCGGAAGACTATGCCGCCGCCGGCGTGCCGATGATGCCCAATGTCAAAGGGCCGGATCACACGCGCCTCGAAATCCTGATCTACACGATCCTGCTGGTGCCGCTCGGCGTTTCGCCCTGGTATTTCGGCTTCGCTTCGCCGGTCTACGGCGTCGTGGCCGCTGTCGCGGGCCTCGCCATGCTGGCTTTGGCGGTTCGGGTCTGGCTGGTGCGCACCGGTGCCGTCGCCGATCGCGCCGCCAAGCAGCTCTTTGGTTTCTCGATCCTCTATCTGTTCATTCTCTTCGCCGTCGTCGTCGTCGAGAACATGCTCGTGCGATGGGGATTCTGAGTGACCGCCATGGCTGATCAACCGACCCAGAAAGACGAAACTTCCGGCATCCGGCTCACCCCGGAGCAGGAGAAGCGTCGCCGCGCGCGCAATCTGGCGATCGGCTTGACCATCGGCTTCTTCGCCGTGCTCTTCTACGTCATCACCTGGGCCAAGCTCGGCGCAGGCGTCTTCGATCGGCCGTTATAGGAAAAGCGATGAGCGAACTTCCGGACGACCAAGGAACGACTAAGGCACGGGCGCATCGCCGGATCGCGATCGCCGTCGCCGGCACGTCGCTGTTCATGCTCGGCATGTCCTTCGCCGCCGTGCCGCTCTACGAGATGTTCTGCCGCACCACCGGTTTCGGCGGCACGCCGATCATCGCCAAAGGCCCGGCGACGGGCGTCGGCGAACGCACGCTGACCGTGCGTTTCGACGCCAATGTCGGCGGCGGCATTCCGTGGACTTTCGAGCCCGAGATCGGCCAGATGCGGCTGCGCACGGGCGAGACCGCCACCGTCTTCTACAAGGTGGTCAATAAGTCCGATAAGCCGGTGACCGGCATCGCCACCTACAACGTCGCGCCCGATCAGGTCGGCGGCTTCTTCAACAAGATTTCCTGCTTCTGCTTCACCGAACAGACGCTCGGCCCCGGCGAGACGATGGACATGCCCGTCGTGTTCTATCTCGATCCGTCGCTCGAAAACGAGGAGACGATGCGGCAGGTGCAAAGTCTCACGCTGTCGTACACATTCATGCCCGTCCGCCAGAAATCGCCCGTTGCTGCGGCGAAAGAGGCGGACAAGGCCAATCTTTAACAAGATCTTCTAGGACCAAACGAGGACGCTCATGGCTGACGGCCACGCCAAACCGAACCACGATTACCACCTCGTCGACCCGAGCCCATGGCCGCTCATGGGTTCGATCTCGGCCTTCATGACCGCGGTCGGTGCCATCATGTGGATGAAGGGCATGGCGATGTTCGGCCTGAAGCTCGGGCCTTATCTGGCCGGCGCTGGTCTCATCGGTATTCTCTACGTCATGGCCGCCTGGTGGGCCGACGTGACCCGCGAAGCGGAAGGCGGCTATCACACCCGCGTCGTGCAGATTCATCATCGCTACGGCATGATCATGTTCATCGCCTCCGAGGTGATGTTCTTCGTGGCGTGGTTCTGGGCCTTCTTCGATGCCAGCCTGTTCCCCAACGAAGTACATCAGGTGGCGCGCGCCGAATTCCTTGGCGGTGTCTGGCCGCCGAAGGGTGTCGAAGTGTTCGACCCCTGGCATCTGCCGCTCCTGAACACGCTGATCCTGTTGACCTCGGGCACCACCGTCACCTGGGCGCATCATGCGCTGCTGCACGGCGATCGCGATGGTCTCAAGAAGGGCCTGTGGCTAACGGTCATCCTCGGCGCCATCTTCACCTGCGTGCAGGCTTATGAATATGCCCACGCGCCGTTCGGCTTTAAGGATTCGATCTACGGCGCCACCTTCTTCATGGCGACCGGCTTCCACGGCTTCCACGTGCTGGTCGGTACGATCTTCCTGATCGTCTGCCTGGTGCGCACCTATGCCGGCCACTTCACGCCGACGCAGCACCTCGGTTTCGAATTCGCCGCTTGGTACTGGCACTTCGTCGACGTGGTGTGGCTGTTCCTGTTCTGCTGCATCTACGTCTGGGGCAATCACGGCGCTCCGATCGCCGTCCACTGACGGCCGCGTCAGACCTGCTATAAAGGGCGGCGACAAGCCGCCCTTTTTTGTTTCGGGGTCGAGATGGATTTCAATAACAACTACCATGCGCCGCAATCGCCCTATGCGACGGGCCTGGCCGGTCGTTGCCCGCGTTGCGGACAAGGGCGCCTGTTCAGCGGCTTCATCAATCTGGCACCGAAATGCGACGTCTGCGGGCTCGATTATAAATTCGCCGACTCCGGCGATGGTCCCGCCGTCTTCGTCACTCTGTTCGCCGGCTTCGTGGTGTTGGGGGCGGCGCTCTGGACGGAACTCAACTACGAGCCGCCGTTCTGGGTTCACATGGTGATCTTCATGCCGCTGACGATCATCGTCTGCCTTGGCATGCTGCGGCCCCTGAAAGGCCTGCTGATCGCTTTGCAATATCGCAACAAGGCCGAGCAGGGGCGCCTCGACCAATGAGTGCCGGCTGGGCCGCGCGCGCCCGTCCGCTGTTGCTGCCGGCGCTGTTCGCGACGATGGCCTTTGCCCTCCTCGTGTCGCTGGGCGTGTGGCAATTGCACCGGCTGACGTGGAAGGAGGGGCTGCTCGCCCAGATCGACGAGCGGCTCAAGGCGAAGGCAGCGCCCCTGCCGCCGGCCTCGTCCTGGCCCTCTTTGTCGCAAGCCGCCGACGAATATCGCCATGTCACCGTGACGGGCGTGTTCGATCACGCCAAGGAAGCCTTCGTGTTTCGCACCGCCGGATCGGGGCTGGGCGAGGCGGGCTTTTACGTGCTGACGCCGCTGCGATTGGACGGCGGCGGCACGCTGCTGGTCAATCGCGGTTTCGTGCCCGAGCGTCTGCGCGATTCAGCACAACGGGTGGCCGATCAGGTGACAGGTAACGTCACTTTGTCGGGCGTGCTGCGCTGGCCGGAAGAGCGCAATATGTTCACGCCGGCCGACGAGCCGTCCCGTCGCACCTGGTACACGCGCGATCCACCGTCGATCGCCAAGGCCCTGGATGTGGCCGATGCAGCGCCGTTCTCGCTCGATGCCGATCCTGATCCCAAAGGCGCGGTGCTGCGTGGCGGCGCCACCACCGTCAACATCCGCAACGATCATCTGTCCTATGCCTTCACCTGGTTCGGCTTGGCGGCGACCTTGGTCATTGTCTTCGGTCTGGTCGTCTGGCGGCGTTTGCGCGCCTGATCAGAGGCTAAGGGTGTAACGTAGCCAGATCATAAATCCGCCGCCCTCCTTTCCTATTTTAAGCCGAACTCATCGCGGCGAATTCTGCGGCGCGCAACGAGGGAACGGCAGGGGAGGGGGTCAGCGAAATTCTGAGGAACAACCCCATGCAAGGGCACTTTCAAGCGGATGCCCACGTCTAGCCCAGCAGGCTGCGCTTGCGTTTGGTGCCGCGTGCCGCCCGCTTGCTGAAAGTGGCGACCACTTCGACATGCGCCGAGTGGCGGAACTGATCGACCGGCGTCACCGTGCCGATCTCGTAGCCGCCGGCGATCAGCAGGCTGGCATCGCGCGCGAATGTCTGGGCATTGCAGGAGACGGCGACCACGATGGGCACGTCCGATTGCGCCAGCGCCTTCGCCTGCGCCTCCGCGCCGGCGCGCGGCGGATCGAACACGACCGCGTCGAAATCCTTCAGCTCGGTTGGCGGCAACGGCCGGCGGAAGAGATCGCGCGTTTGGGCCGTCACCGCCTTGAGGCCCGTCGCGGTATGCGCGGCGCGCGTCAGGGCATTGACCATGGCCGCATCGCCTTCAACCGCATGCACGCGCGCGATCTCGGCGAGGCGCAGCGAGAACGTCCCGACACCAGCGAAGAGATCGGCGACGTGATCGCTCTTGCCGATGGCGTGCTTGACCAGATCGCTCAGCACGGTCTCGCCGGCTTCGGTGGCTTGCAGAAAAGCGCCGGGCGGCGGCGTCAACAGGGCGCGACCCATCTGCAGACGCGGCGGCCTGTTCTCGACGATCACTTCGCCATGATTGGAAAGGCGCGCCAGATCGATTGTCTGCGCCAGTTCGACCATCTGTTGCCGCAGCGCCGGCGCGAGCTTGCCGACACCGCGAATGTCGACGTCGAGCCCTTCGAGGCTCGTGGTCAGCAGAATGTCGAGCGGCTTGCCGGTCTGCGCCAACAATTGCGCGATGCGCCGCGCCACGCGCGGTGCGCTGGCAAGCGCCGGCGTCAGGATTGGGCAGACGTCGATATCGACGATGTCATGGGCGCGTGCACGCATGAAGCCGACTTCGATGGTCGCACGCTCCAGCGCGTCGCGTTTGATGCGCGCATGAAAGGTCACGCGTCGCCGTCCCTCGCCATGGGCATCGACGAGGGGCGCAACCTCTGCCTCGACACGTTGGTGCGTGAGCGCCGCGCGCACGAGATCGGCTTTCCACTGCGCATAGGGCGACGGCGCCAGCGTCTGCACGGCGCAGCCGCCGCAAGCGGTGAAATAAGTACAGAAAGCTTCGATCCGCTCGGGCGACGGCTCGATCACGCGCACGAGCCGGCCCTGGCTGCCCTCGAGTTCTGCCTCCACCACGTCGCCAGGAACGGTGAAGGGCACGAAGACCTGCGCATTGTCGTTCACGGCAATGCCTTCGCCGCGCTGGCCGAGCCGTTCGATGGTGAGGGTGCTGGTCCGAAACATGGTGCTGTCTAAAGCAAATTGCGTTTCGATAGAAACGCAATTTTGCCTAAGATCTTTGTTTTGACGCGTCTTTGTGACGTTTGACGATTCCGTCAAACTGCAAAACGCTACCCCGGGTCCTGAGCGAAAAAGCTCTAGCCGCGCGCGGCGCCGATCAGGAATTCGCGATTGCCATCGCCGCCTTCGATAGGCGAGGGCACGAGACCGAGGCAATGCCAGCCCAGCTCTTCCACCAGCGCCCGGATTTTGGCGCAGACCGCTTCGTGCACCTGGGGATCGCGCACCACCCCTTTGTTCACCTTGGCTGGTCCAGCCTCGAACTGCGGTTTGACGAGGGCGGCGAGCTGCGCCCGGGGCGCCGCCAGGGCCAGCACCGGGGGCAGGACAAGGCTGAGGGAAATAAAGCTGACATCGCTGACGATCAGTTCCGGCGCCCCGTCCGGAAAATCCGCCGCCGTCAGGTGCCGGGCGTCGGTGCCCTCACGGGAGACGACCCTGGGGTCGTTCTGCAGGCGGGCGTGGAGCTGGCCATGGCCGACATCGACCGCGTGGACGCGAGCGGCGCCGCGATCCAGCAAAACCTCGGTGAAACCGCCGGTCGAAGCGCCGATATCCAGGCAAATCCGGCCTTTCGGGTCGATTGTGAAGGCATCGAGCGCCGCCACCAGCTTCAGCCCGCCGCGCGACACCCAGGGGTGTGGGGCACTGGCCTGGATTTCGGCGTCCTCGGGCACATCCTCGGCCGGCCGGCGCACCTGTTTGCCATTGGCGAAGACCAGCCCGGCCTCGATGGCGGCGCGCGCCCGTGCCCGGCTCTCGAAATGGCCCTTTTCGACCAGGATGACATCGGCACGGCGCCGCGACATGGCAATTTTTCCGGATCGGGAACGGTACTCTTGCCCGCCGATCGACGGGTTTATATGTCATTTCCTATGGTTTCCGACACCAAATCCGAGGGCGAACCGGCCGATTCCGCCGCCAAAACGCCCGAGCCCAGCAGCAAGACCGTGGCCGCCGAGGCCCGCCAGCGCCGCCGTGCCCAGGCCCTGCGCGACAATCTCAAGCGCCGTAAGGACCAGTCGCGCGGCCGCAAGGCCGGGGAGGCTCCGGACGAGCGGTAACCTGTCTTGCCGATTGGGGGCCTCGATCCGGCCGGAATCATGTTAGAAAGAGGGCAACAGGCGTCCCTGGCGATGCCATAGATGACGCCACCTATTGAGAGTGCAGATGGACCGGATTCGTATCGTCGGCGGACAAAAACTTAACGGGACAATTCCAATTTCGGGGGCAAAGAACGCGGCACTGCCGCTGATGATCGCCTCTTTGTTGACCAAGGAAACCTTGGTGCTGGAGAACGTGCCGCGTCTGGCCGACGTGCGCATGCTGATCCGCATCCTCGGCAACCACGGCGTCGATCACATGATCGACGGCAAGCGCAATGGCGACAGCGCCCATGCCGGCCAGACCATTCGTTTCACCGCCGGCGACATCGTCGACACGACGGCGCCTTATGATCTGGTCTCGCGCATGCGCGCCAGCTTCTGGGTGCTGGCGCCGCTGGTTGCCCGCATGGGCGAGGCGCGGGTGTCGCTGCCGGGCGGTTGCGCCATCGGCACGCGCCCGGTCGATTTCCTGCTGCTGGCGATGGAAAAGCTCGGCGCGCAGATCGATATCGACAGCGGTTATGTGGTCGCCAAGGCGCCGAAGGGCCTGCGTGGCGGCGAGGTCAACTTCCCCAAGGTTACGGTCGGCGGCACGCATACGGCGCTGATGGGCGCGGTTTTAGCCCATGGCGACTCGCTGATCCGCAACGCGGCTTGCGAGCCCGAGGTGACCGATCTTGCCAATTGTCTGGTCAAGATGGGCGCGCGCATCAAGGGCATCGGTACGTCCGAGTTGGAAGTCTCCGGCGTCGGCTCGCTCAGCGGCGCGCAACATGCGGTTCTGCCGGATCGCATCGAGGCCGGCACCTTCGCCATGGCGGTGGCCATGGCCGGCGGTGACGTATTCCTCGAAAACGTCCGCCCCGATCTCCTGCAATCGGCGCTCGACCACCTGGCGCAAGCCGGCGCCACCGTCACCTCGAACAATCACGGCATCCGCATCCAGCGCAATGGCGCGGGCATCGCGCCGGTCGATGTCACCACCGATCCTTTCCCCGGCTTCCCGACCGATCTGCAGGCCCAGTTCATGGCCCTGATGACCCGTTCGTCCGGCACGGCGCGGGTCACCGAGACGATTTTCGAGAACCGCTTCATGCACGTGCAGGAACTGGCCCGTCTCGGTGCCAAGATCCGGCTCGATGGCGATACGGCGATCGTCGAGGGCGTGCCCAAGCTCAAGGGCGCCCCGGTGATGGCGACCGACCTGCGCGCCTCTGTGTCCCTTGTCATCGGCGCCCTGGCGGCCGAAGGTGAGACGACAGTCCATCGCGTCTATCATCTCGATCGCGGTTTCGAGCGGCTTGAGCACAAGCTGAGCGGCTGCGGCGCGGTGATCGAACGCCTGAGCGATCCGGGCTAAGAGCCTGGCCCGATCGGCGCGGTGCAAGCCGTGCCGATCCATGACGTGGATATGAACCGATGAACGCGCCGACGAAAACATCTGCCGAACCGCTCCGCCTGTTCGCTGTCGACGGCGAGGACGTGGAAGTGCTGTCGGCTGCCATGCAGGACGCCATTTTCCGCGTCGGCGACATGGCTTATCTGCCGGCGCAGCGTCGCTTCGCCATGGTCGGCTGCCGGTTCGATTGGCTGGCCGCCGCCTGCTCTGGCAAGGCCGAGCGCACGCGCGCCGGCCTGCATTTCGACAGTGTGCAGAAGGCGGCTTTGTCCGGCTTCGACCCGAAGAACCGCGAGACCACGCTCAATCTGCTCGGCATCACCTTCTCGCAAGAAGAGGCGCCGGGTGGGGTGGTCGAGCTGGTCTTCTCCGGCGGCGCGGCGGTGCGCTTGCATGTCGAATGTATCGATGCGCAATTGCGCGATCTGGGCGAGCGCTGGTCGGCGCGGGCCGTGCCCGGGCATCCGCTCGGCGAAACCGCTAAATAAATTTGACGACTGAGCGCGCTGAAACTGCGTGCCACGAGGAGTGATCGTATGCCTGTGCGGCTGGATATGCGCGATGCTGAATTCGAACGCGAATTCACGGCGCTGCTCGCCATGAAGCGTGAAGTGTCCGAGGACGTCGATAACGCGGCGCGGGCGATTATCGAAGACGTCATCGCGCGTGGCGATGCCGCTTTGGTGGATTTGTCGCGCAAGTTCGACCGCGTCGATCTCGCCGCGCTCGGTCTGCGCGTGTCGCGCCAGGAGATCGACGCGGCGATCGCCGCCAGCGACAAGGCGGCGGTGGAAGCGCTGCATTTCGCCCATCGCCGCATTCTCTCCTTTCATCAGCGGCAGCGGCCGTCCGACGTGCACTTCAACGATGACGAAGGTGTCGAACTCGGCTGGCGCTGGAGCGCGGTGGAGGCGGTTGGCCTTTATGTCCCCGGCGGTACGGCGAGCTATCCGTCTTCCGTGCTGATGAATGCGGTGCCGGCGAAAGTGGCCGGCGTGCCGCGCATCGTCATGGTGGTGCCGACACCCGATGGCGTCGTCAATCCGCTGGTGCTGGCGGCCGCCGACATCGCCGGTGTCGATGAAATCTATCGCGTCGGCGGCGCCCAGGCCGTGGCGGCTCTGGCCTATGGCACGCAGACCATCACACCCGTCGCCAAGATCGTCGGTCCCGGCAATGCCTTCGTCGCCGCCGCCAAGCGCCGTGTTTTCGGCAAGGTCGGCATCGACATGATCGCTGGTCCGTCGGAAGTCCTCGTCCTCGCCGACCGTACCGCCAATCCCGATTGGATCGCTGCAGATCTTCTCGCTCAGGCCGAACATGACGTGGCGGCGCAATCGCTTCTCATCACCGATGATGCCGCTCTCGCCGATGCGGTGATTGCAGCTGTCGAACGGCAATTGACGACATTGCCGCGCCGCGACATCGCTGGTGCGAGCTGGCGCGATTTCGGCGCCGTCATCCTGTGCGACAAGCTGGCGAACGCGATTCGTATCGCCGATCGTCTGGCGCCCGAACATCTCGAGATCATGGCGGCGGATGCCGATGCCCTGGCGGCCAAGGTGCGCAATGCTGGCGCCATTTTCATCGGCGGTCACACGCCGGAAGCCATTGGCGATTATGTCGGCGGCTCCAATCACGTTCTGCCGACGGCGCGTTCGGCGCGCTTCTCGTCCGGTCTTGGCGTGCTCGATTTCATGAAGCGGACCTCGCTCCTCAAGTGCAGCGCCGAAAGCCTGCGCGTGCTGGGGCCACCGGCCATCGCTCTGGGCAACGCGGAAGGGCTCGATGCGCATGCGCGCTCGGTCGCCATCCGCCTCAACCTTGGATGATCTATGACCGCTGAGAATGCGCGCCGTCTGCTTGCTGTGACGCTTGACGAGGCCTCCATCGGCCGAGGCAGTGCCGATCAGGAGCACGAGCGCATGATCGCGATCTACGATCTGATCGAGGACAGCAATTTCGCTCTGCCGGGCCGTGACGATGGTCCTTATGCGCTGCATATCGCCATTCACGACAAGAAACTGGCGCTCGACGTGCGCAGCCATGCTGGCGAGAGCGTTGTCACCCATATCATCTCGCTGACGCCGTTCCGGCGCATTCTGCGCGACTATTTCGCCATTTGCGAAAGCTACTATGCGGCGATCCGCACGGCGACGCCGGCGCAGATCGAGGCCATCGACATGGGCCGCCGTGGCCTGCACAACGATGGCGCGCATCTGTTTGCCGAACGGCTCGACGGCAAGGTGGAATGCGACTTCGATACGGCGCGACGTTTGTTTACCCTTCTGACTGCGTTGCACTGGAAGGGCTGACCCCATGGCCCCAAAAGCCAAGGGATCCGCCGGATGAGCGATCCCGCCGCCCCGCCCTTTGCCGTGCGCAAACGCCCGCAATCGCTGCTGTTTGCCTGCACGTTCAATTCAGTGCGCTCGCCGATGGCCGAGGCGATCGGTCGCAGCCTGTTCCCGCGCGAGGTCTTTTTCGCCTCCGTCGGCGTACGCCTGGGCGAATTGGACCCTTTTGCGGTCGCGGCCATGGCGGAAATCGGCATTGATATGACCCGCCATGTGCCGCGCACCTTCGACGATCTCGAAGACGACAATTTCGATATGATTATCAGCCTGTCGCCGGAGGCCCATCACACGGCGCTGGACTATATTCGCACCATGGCCATCGATGCGTTATACTGGCCGACGATCGATCCGACGGCCGTTCACGGATCGCGCGAGCAACGGCTCGAGGCCTATCGCCAGGTGCGCGATGGTTTGATGGAAAAAATCACGGATATGTTCCGCAACGGCTAGTCTTGGTATAGGCGGCTGCCTGTGGCTGCGATGCGGCAAAGGTGTTCTGGATAGGTTTGATGAGCGAACGGCCGAAACTTCAGATCCTGCTCTGCGCGCCGCGCGGCTTCTGTGCCGGCGTCGTGCGCGCCATCGACACGGTCGAGCGCGCACTGGAAATCTATGGAGCGCCGGTCTACGTCCGTCACGAGATCGTTCATAACCGCTATGTCGTCGACAGCCTGCGCGCCAAGGGGGCGATCTTCGTCGACCGTCTCGATGAAATTCCCGACACCGAAGCGCCGGTCATCTTCTCCGCCCATGGTGTGCCGAAGGCCGTGCCGGACGCCGCCAAGCGGCGCAATTTCCTCACCATCGATGCCACCTGTCCTCTGGTGACGAAGGTGCATCGCGAGGCTGAGATTCATGCCCGGCGCGGGCGCACCGTTGTGCTGATCGGCCATGCCGGCCATCCCGAGGTCGAGGGTACCATGGGCCAATTGCCCGAGGGCGCGGTCGTCCTCGTCGAGACCGTTGATGATGTCGAGAAACTGACGCCGCCCGATGCGCAAAATCTGGCCTGGGCGACACAGACCACGTTGTCGGTGGACGATACCCGCGAGATCGTCGAGGCGCTGACGCGCCGTTTCCCCGACATCGTCGGCCCGCATAAGGAAGACATCTGCTACGCCACCACCAACCGGCAGGATGCAGTGAAGGCCGTTGCCTCGCAGGTCGATGCCATGATCGTCGTCGGCGCGCCGAATTCGTCCAATTCGCTGCGCCTGCGCGAGGTCGCCGAACGATCCGGCTGCCCGATCGCGCTGCTGGTCGAGCGCGCCGCCGATATCGATTGGGCGATGCTGCAGGGCGTGAAGCGGGTCGGTATTTCGGCGGGCGCCTCGGCGCCGGAAGTGCTGGTCGAGGAAATTCTCGATGGTTTCCGCGCGCATTTCGACGTCGCGGTGGACACCGTGGTGACGGCCCAGGAAGGTGTCCATTTCCCGCCGCCGCGCGAGTTGCGTCAACGCGTCTAAACTCTGAAATCATTAATCAGATGAAGCGGATGGAACCCAGGCCGAGGTAAGCGGTTGTTCCCAGGGGGAGACAACGCGTGAAGCCTTGGACCGATGTCTCTTGCTGAATTTCTGGCGCAAGCCGAACTCGTGATCGCCATTTTTCCTGTCTGGCTGGTTGATCTGACCGGGCTGGCGCTGTTCGCCGTCCTGGCGATTGTCGTCCACCGTTTCGTCTTTCAGCGTCTCACCCGCATGGTCGCCAACCGCGATCTGTTCTGGCGTTCGCTGGTCTCGCGTACTCACGGTCCCTCGCGTCTGTTCGCCATCATGGTGGCTCTAGCGATCGGGCAGGCCGTCTTGCCGCTTTCGCCGGGACTGGCGCAGGTTCTGGAGCGTTGCCTCACCATCGCGCTGATCATCCTGATCGCCTGGATGGCGCAGATCGCCGTGCATATCTGGACGGTGGTCTATCTGCGTCGCTTCAAGCTCGATGCGGAAGACAATCTGCTGGCGCGCAAGCATGTCACGCAGTCGAATATTCTGCGCCGCGTCGTCAATCTGCTGATCATCGTCATCGCCATCGGTGCTTGCCTGATGACCTTCGAGCGTGTCTGGCAATATGGCCTCAGTCTGCTGGCGTCGGCCGGTGCCGCCGGCGTCGTCATCGGTCTGGCTTTGCAGCCGGTGTTGAAGAATCTCTTCGCCGGTATCCAGCTTGCCATCACCCAGCCTATTCGCATCGACGATGCGCTTTTGGTCGAGGGCGAATGGGGCAATGTCGAGGAAATCACCTCCACCTATGTGGTGGTGCGCATCTGGGATTGGCGGCGGTTGGTGCTGCCGCTGAGCTATTTCATCGAAAAGCCGTTTCAGAACTGGACGCGCGAAGGCGCCGCGCTCATCGGCACGGTGATGATTTACCTCGACTATATGGTGCCAATCGATGAGTTGCGCCGCAAGGTCGAAGCCATCGCCCGCAACTCGCCGCTCTGGGACGGCAAGGTGGTCAATGTGCAAATCACCGATTTTAAACAGGCGACGATGGAAGTGCGCATTCTCGTCAGCGCTTCCACGTCGGGGCGTACCTTCGATCTGCGCTGCGAAGTCCGTGAGGAGCTGATCAAATTCCTGCGCGCTGAATATCCGCAGGCCTTGCCGCAGACGCGCCTGCAGGTCACCTCGGATGATTCCCGTTCAGCCGTGCAGCAGCAGAACGATGCCGCTGACAATCAGCGCCATGCCAATATATTCACGCCCTGACGTGCCTTGCCGAAACAGGCGGCGGGTGACGACTTGTGCCATCAGCACTTCCACCAGCGCCAGGGTGCGCACGGCCGCCGCAGATGTAAGGGTGAACGCCATCAGCCACAATTGCGAGGCGAGCGCGCCCATGGCGCCGGCAAAGAGCGACTTGCGCCAGTTGACGGCAATCGCTTTCAGAAGCGCACGGTCGAACAGCGCCAGATAGGCGACGATCAAGGCGCATTGCATGATCTGCGCCGCCAGCAGCGCCGTGGTGGCGATGATGACGACGTTCGATCCTTCAAGCCCGATCAGGCCGCCGCGATAACAGGTCGCCGACAAGGCGAAGAAGGCACCGCCGGTGAGGCCCAGCGCTGCCGATTGCCATTCCTTTGGATCGGGCTTCGCGCCAGCCGCACGCTTGGGCCACGACATGAGCATGACGCCGGCCGTGGCGATCAGCACGGCGGCGATGGCCGCGGGCGAAAGATGATCGCCGAGAAACACGGCGCCGAAAATCGCCAGAATGATCGGTTCGGTCTTTGTATAGGCCGTGACCACGACGAAGGAGCGCATGGTCATGCCGGCGAGCATCAGGCCCGTTGCTAGCATTTGTGCCAGTGCGCCACCCAAGAGCCAGGCGAGGCTCGGCGTCGACATCGCTGGCGGCTTCATGCCGAGAACGACAGTCTCGAACAGGAAGAGGGCGAGAATGAACGGCAGGCTGAAGAGAAAGCGGACGTAAGTGGCGCCGGCCGTGCCGAGGGTGGCGGTAAGGTCGCGCTGCATGGCATTGCGCGCCGTCTGAGCCGCCGAAGCGCCAATGGTGAAAAAAGCCCAGGCCCAGGAAAAGGTCCAGGAAGCAATTCCAGCAAAAGCGGCCGATAAACCCAGCATTCCAACTATCTTCGGGACATCTGTTTGACCTGGCAGGCCCACGTGGCTAACACGGGCACACGCGCACGGCAAAACGGCGCGACCCGCTGCCGGAACTCCAAGAATGGCCGTCTATACTGAAATATCCGACGAGGATCTCGCGGTCTTCCTCGAGGGCTACGAGCTTGGCGGCCTGCTGTCGTGCAAGGGCATTGCCGAGGGCGTCGAGAATTCGAACTACCTGCTCCATTGCGAAGCGGGCTTTTTCATTCTCACCCTGTATGAACGCCGTGTCGTCGAAGCCGACTTGCCGTTCTTTCTCGGCCTGATGGAGCATCTGGCGCGGCGCGGCGTCAATTGCCCGCTGCCGGTTCACAATCGGCGTGGCGCGGCGCTGGGCCGTCTCGCCGGCCGGCCGGCGGTCATCGTCACTTTCCTTGACGGCATGTCGGTGCGTCGGCCGGGCGTGCAGCATTGCGCGCAGATCGGCGAAGTCTTGGCGCAATTGCATGGCGCGGGCAGCGATTTCGAGATCAAGCGGCCGAATGCGCTCTCCGTCGCCGGCTGGGCGCCGCTGTTCCAGGCCGCCGAAGCGCGCGCCGATGGCGTGCTGCCGGGCCTTGCGGTGATGATCGCCGACGAACTGGCGCATCTCGAACAGGCCTGGCCGCGGTCGCTGCCGTCTGGCGTCATTCATGCCGATCTGTTTCCCGACAATGCTTTCTTTCTTGGGGCCCGCTTGTCGGGCGTGATCGACTTCTATTTCGCCTGCAATGATGCGCTGGCTTACGATCTGGCGATCTGCCTCAACGCCTGGTGTTTCGAGCCGGACCTGTCCTTCAACATCACCAAGGGCATGGCGATGATCGACGGCTATCAGAAGGTGCGCCCGCTTTCCGACGCGGAGAAACAGGCGCTGCCCTTGCTGGCGCGCGGTGCGGCGCTGCGCTTCCTGCTGACCCGTCTGGTCGATTGGCTCAATGTGCCCGATGGCGCCCTGGTGCGCCCGAAAGACCCGCTCGAATATGTGAAGAAGCTGCGCTTCCATCAGCAGGTGCAATCGGTGCGCGACTATGGGCTGTTGAAGTGACGGGACGTGTGACGATTTTCACTGACGGTGCCTGTTCCGGTAATCCGGGGCCGGGCGGCTGGGGTGTCATTCTGCAATGGGGCGAGCGTCGCAAGGAATTGTCGGGCGGCGAGCCCGAGACGACCAACAATCGCATGGAATTGACGGCGGCGATCATGGCGCTTGAGACGTTGACGCGGGCCTGCAATGTCGACCTCTACACCGACTCGCAATATGTGCGCGGCGGCGTCATGGGCTGGATCAAGAATTGGAAGCGCAACGGCTGGCGCACCGCTGACAAGAAGCCGGTGAAGAATGTCGATCTCTGGCAGCGCCTCGATGCGGCGGCGGAACGGCACAATGTCGAATGGCATTGGGTGAAGGGCCATGCCGGCGACGAGATGAACGAGCGCGCCGACGAATTGGCCCGCGAAGGCATGGCGCCTTATAAAGCCCGCGCCCGATCAGCGGGATAAGCAATATAGAAAAACCCGAGGATAGAAAAACCCCCGGCTTATGCCTATATTGCAGCGACAGCCTTTCAAGGAACCTGGGAGCATCCCATGGACGCCAAGCAATATCCGGTTACGCATACCGATGCCGAATGGCGCGAGATTCTGACGCCCGAGCAATATCACATCATGCGTGAACACGGCACGGAAGCGCCAGGCAGCTGTGCGCTGAACTATGAGAAGCGCTCGGGCACCTTCACCTGCGTGGGATGCGATCAGCCGCTGTTCGTCTCGAAGTTGAAATTCGAGAGTGGCACGGGATGGCCGAGTTTCAATGATCCCATTGAAGGCGCCGTGGAGACGACGGTCGATCGCAGCTACGGCATGGTGCGCACGGAGGTGCATTGCAGCCGCTGCGGCAGCCACCTCGGCCATGTCTTCGACGACGGGCCGCCGCCGACCTATCTGCGCTATTGCATCAATGGCGTCGCCATGAACTTCCAGCCCGCCTGACGCCATAAAATCCAAAGAGTTGAGCCGCCATGCCGCTTTCGCCTGATTTTCGTCCCGCGAAAGCGCATGCGGCGCTGGGGCCAGATTTTTACGACCTCGTCGTCGCCGCCGATTTCCCCAAACACATCATCCGTCATCGCAATCAGCGCTGGGCCGCAAGGGTCGGCTGCGCCGATCTGACCGATGAAGAATGGATTGCCCATTTCGGCCGCTTCGAACCGCTGCCCGGCAGTTTCGAACAGCCGATGGCGCTGCGCTATCACGGCCATCAGTTTCGCCATTACAATCCCGATCTCGGCGATGGTCGCGGCTTTCTCTTTGCCCAGCTCTATGATCGCGTCGATGGCCGTCTGCTCGATCTCGGCACCAAGGGCAGCGGCCAGACGCCATGGTCGCGCACCGCCGATGGCCGCCTGACGCTCAAGGGTGGCGTGCGCGAAGTCCTGGCCACCGAGATGCTGGAAGCGCTTGGTGTCAACACGTCGAAATCCTTCAGCCTGATTGAAACGGGCGAGGATCTGGTGCGCGGCGACGAGCCATCGCCGACCCGCTCCTCGGTTCTGGTGCGGCTTAATCATTCGCATATTCGCATCGGCACGTTTCAGCGTCTGCGCTATTTGCAGGAAGACGCCAATATCGGCCGCCTTCTCGATTATGCCGTCACCACCTATATGCCGTCACTTTGGCGCGACGATGTCGAGGCGCGGACCATAGCCTTTCTTGAAGAGGTGTGCCGCCGCGTCGGCGTGATGGGCGCGCAATGGATGCTGGCGGGCTTCGTCCATGGTGTTCTCAACACCGACAACATCAACATCACCGGCGAGAGTTTCGACTACGGTCCGTGGCGTTTCCTGCCGGTGCTCGATCCGCGTTTCACGGCCGCCTATTTCGATGAGACCGGCCTCTATGCCTATGGCGCGCAGCCCGATGCACTGTTGTGGAATCTGGCGCGGCTCGCCGAATGCCTGTTGCCGCTTGCTTCGCAGGAGGCCTTGGAAAAGGCGCTCGAAGCGTTCCGTCCGGCCTTTCACGAGACTTTTCTTGGCGCCCTGTTGCGACGCCTTGGCATCGTCAGCCAGGGCGATGAAAAGGACACGGCGCTGGCGCGGGTGATTTGGCCCTTCCTGCAGAAGACACGCATGCCGTTCGAACGCTTCTTTTTCGATTGGTATGGTGGGCCTGCCGCCGCCGTGCGCGCCGAAGCCGGCCCCATGGCGTCTTTCTATGCGCAGGAAGATTTCGCAGCCGTCCGCGCCGATCTGATGAAGCGCCAGACGGCTGCGGGCGCCAAGATCGACCATGCTTACTTCGCCCGGCCAGCGCCGTGCACCATGCTGATTGAAGAGGTCGAGGCGATCTGGGCACCGATCGCCACAGCCGATGATTGGTCCCTGTTTCATGCCAAACTGGCGGCCATCGATGAAATGGCTGAGGCCTATGGCGTGCGTTGATTGACCAAGATCAAATTTCGAGGCCGTGAAGAGCCCCGTTTTGACGATACAGATTTGAAAGACTCAAGACTGCGCGCCGATCCTTGCGCCGGACGTTCTACACGCCTACCTTCGTCTCGATCATGAAGTGAGCGGCTGTGCGCTCAATCGATCATGCTGTGACTTGACCGTGCTGGCCCGCGGCAAGCTCAAGCCCGGCGATCCGCCGGCTCTCGCAAAGGAATTCTCATGTCCGATACTGCTGTTGCACCTTCCGCCGCGTCGCATCGCATCGAGCGCGTGCGTCACGAAACCAAACGCCGCCTGCTGACCGTCGATCGCGTCAGCCATGTCACGCCGAACATGATCCGCGTCACCTTCAAGGGTGAAGATCTCGAAGGCTTTCTGAGCGCTGCTTACGACGATCACATCAAGCTGTTCTTTCCGCGCCCCGGTGAAACGCAGCCTGTGGTGACGGCACCCGGTTCTTCCGAGACCGAGGATGGCGAGAAGCCGATCATGCGCGATTACACGCCGCGCCGTTACGATCCGGTCGCTGGCGAACTCGACGTCGAATTCGCCATTCATGAAGCAGGACCCGCGACGGCCTGGGCGATGCAAGCCAAGCCCGGTCAATTGCTCGGCATCGGTGGCCCGCGTGGCTCCTTCGTCGTCGCCGATGATTTCGATTGGAATCTCTTCGTCGGCGATGAGACGGCACTGCCGGCTATCGCGCGCCGTCTCGCGGAATTGCGCTCCGGCGCGCGCGCCATCGTCGTCGTTGAAGTGACCGACGCGGACGAAGAACAGAAGTTCGACAGCAAGGCCAAAGTCGAGACCATCTGGCTGCATCGCGGCAAGGGCGAACCGGGTAAGACCACTCTGCTCGACGAGGCGGTGGCGAAGCTGAAACTGCCGGCGGGCGAAGGCTATGCCTGGGTGGCGTGTGAATCCCTCACCGCCAAGCGTCTGCGCCGCATCCTCGTCGAGGATCACGCTCATCCCAAGCAATGGGTGAAAGCCGCCGGCTATTGGAAGATCGGCGCCGTCAGCGTGCACGAAACCCACAACGACTGAAGTAGATCGGTTGGCGCTTTACGCGTAAGGCGCGACAGCCATCGCCAGGGCGTGTTGACGCGCGCTGGCGAGGATATCATCCGACGTCTCCGGGCTCGGCGTCGCCCGCGCCAGTTGCAGCATGCCAGACATCAAACCGAGCAGAGCGGTGGCGCGCTGGCGCCGCTGCTCCTCGCTGCCCTCGGGCAGATGCGCGGCGATCAGCTCGACATGGCGGTTGAATTTCGCCGTGAACATTTCGCGCGTTTCCGGTTCGTGGCGGGCGATCTCCACCGCGAAACAGGCGAAGGGGCAGCCGTTCTCCGGTTCGTCGCGATGGCGCACGCTCAGATAGCGTTCGATCACCGGTTCGATGCCCTTGCCGCTGGCGGCCGAGCGTTCGAGGCTGGCATGGCGTGTCTCGAGGACGGTATCGAGCACCTCGCGCACCAGATGTTCCTTGGACGGGAAGTGGCTGTAGAAGCCGCCATGGGTGAGACCGGCATCGGCCATCAGGCCCGCGACGCCAACAGCGTCCACCCCGTCCTTGCGAAACCGTTTCGCCGCGACGTCGAGGATCCGTTTGCGGGTCTCGTCCTTGTGGCCCTTACCGTAACGCATGGCAGCAATAACCTCTGAACCGCTCCTTTACATGATAATCAGCATATAATATGATGCTCGTCATGTAAAGGAAATACGGCCGGATTCGAGGGGTTCCGGGCGTCTCTTTTTTAGGGCTCCTCATGCTGTCCACTCGTCTGGCCGCGTCGCTCACCGGCCGCGGCATCTACTATGGTTGGGTCGTCGCTGCGGTCACCTTCCTCACCATGCTGGTCACCGCCGCCGCCGTTGGGGCGCCCGGCGTCCTCATCGTCCCTCTGGAAAAAGAATTCGGCTGGCAGACCGCCGAGATTTCCTCGGCTTTGGCTATTCGCCTGCTGCTGTTTGGCCTGATGGGGCCGTTCGCCGCCGCCTTCATGAACCGCTTTGGCTTGCGTCGGGTCATCCTCGTCGCCTTGTCGCTCATCGGCGGGGGCATGCTGGCCTCGCTCGCCATGACGAAGGTGTGGCAGCTCATCCTGCTGTGGGGCGTTGTGGTTGGTTTCGGCACCGGCCTGGTCGCCCTGGTCTTGGGCGCCACCGTGGCGACGCGTTGGTTCACCGAGCGCCGTGGTCTTGTCATCGGTCTGTTGACGGCCAGTTCCGCCACCGGCCAGCTCGTCTTCCTGCCGCTGATGGCGCAGGTCACCGAGCATCTGGGCTGGCGTTCGGCCTTGCTTCTGGTCTGCGGCCTACAAGCCGTCGCCGCGATCGCCGTGATCCTGTTCATGCGCGATCGCCCGTCGGACCTGAGTCTCGCGCCCTATGGCGAGGGAGCGGTCGTGCCGCCGCCGGCGAATGCCGCATCGTTGTGGTCGCTGGTGTCGGCGCCGATCGAGGCGCTGCGCGAGGCTTCGCGCAGCAGCATGTTCTGGGTCTTGTTTGGCACGTTCTTCATCTGCGGTGCTTCGACCAATGGTTTGATCCAGACGCATTTCATCTCGCTGTGTGGCGACTATGGCCTCGCGGCGGTCAGCGCCGCCGGCGTGTTGGCGATGATGGGCGCCTTCGATTTCGTCGGCACCGTCGGTTCGGGCTGGCTGTCGGATCGTTACGACAACCGCTGGCTGTTGTTCTGGTACTACGGCTTGCGCGGCCTCTCGCTGCTCTATCTGCCGTTCACCGATTTCTCGTTCTATGGCCTGTCGCTATTCGCCATGTTCTATGGGCTCGATTGGATCGCCACAGTGCCGCCGACGGTGAAGCTGGCGGCCCAGCATTTCGGTCGCGAAAAGGCCAATCTCGTGTTCGGTTGGGTTTTCGCGGGCCATCAATTGGGTGCTGCCACAGCGGCTTTCGGAGCGGGTCTCTCGCGCACCGTGCTCGATAGCTATCTGCCGGCCTTCTTTGCGGCGGGCGCGCTCTGTCTGATTGCTGCGGCGCTGGTGCTGTTGCCGCGCGATCGCGCCGCGCAGCCGGCTCCGGCGCAATAGATCACTCGTCGGATGTCTTGGGCTTCGCAGGCGTCTCTGTCTTCTCGGGCAATGGATTGGCGGGACTGGCATTCAACAGTTCCGTCAATTTATTGCGTCCGCGATTGACGCGGCTCTTCATCGTGCCGACCGCGCAAGCACAGACCTTGGCCGCCTCTTCGTAGGAGAGGCCCGAGGCGCCGACGAGAATGATCGCCTCGCGCTGATCGGCAGGCAGTTTCTGCATGGCGGAGCGGAAGTCGAGGAAGTTCATGTGATCGTCTTGCGCTGCCGGCTCGATGAGCTGCGCGGCGAAAGCGCCGTCGCTGTCGGCGACCTCGCGCCGGCGTTTGCGATATTCGGAATAATAGACGTTGCGCAGAATGGTGAAGAGCCACGCCGATAGATTCGTGCCGGCCTGAAACGAGCCGAGATTGGCCCAAGCCTTCACCAAGGTTTCCTGCACCAGGTCGTCGGCGCGATCCGCATTGCCGGACAACGACACCGCGAAAGCCCGCAAGCTCGGGATGGCCGCAATCATGTCGGCTTTCAACGACGGGGTCGCCGCTTCCTGGATTTGCTGAGGGCTACTTGTCACGCTTGTCGTCTTCCAGTTTCTGCAACAGATCGAGGAATCGATCCGGGATGGGCTGGTTCAGAACATCGTTGTAGATGGACTTCAGTTGCCGGCCGATTTGCGCATGGGCTTCCCGGTTGGCCGGGGATGTACGCCGGCGGGGCGAGCGGCCTGCCTCCGGTTGATTTTCCATGAGCTTGTTATCCACTTTGTCCCGCTGGTCTGTTTTGTCGGGTTCGCTCATCTAACTTCACCCCAATAGAAGCGGCGCCCTCAACCTGTTGAATCTCGCATATTCAGCATCATTTGCTGGTCTGTGAGAGCCAACGCGAGAAGCGTTTGCAGGTTCCCTGTCCAGGAACTATTTTTGATGACAGACGTTTACGTCGCAACGCCTAAGTGTGCTTACAGCAAGCCTAAAGGCGATAAAACGACAACTTGAAGGGCAACCCATGGCCATTTCCGAGACGATTTCCCAGCATGTGCCCTTTTTGCGCCGGTTTGGCCGTGCGCTGACCGGTACGCAGGCTGATGGCGACGCCTATGTCATGGCAACGCTTGAAGCGATCGTCGCGGATCCCGCTGATATCAAATCCGCCGCCGATGTCCGGATCGCCCTTTATCGCCGGTTCCTCCAATGCTGGTCTGATAATCCGATGCGCGCCATTCCGGAAGCCTCCGCCTATGGCGACGAGGCCGGCGCGCAGCGCCATCTTGGCGCGATGTCATTGCGTCCACGCATTGCTTTCCTCCTCGGTACGCTGGAAGGGTTCGATCAAGATCAAATCGCGCAAGTGATGGATTGTTCCGTGGCAACGGTCGATCGCTTGTTGGCCGATGCCGGACAGGAGATCAGCGAACAGATCGCCACCAGCATTCTCATCATCGAGGACGAGCCCTTCATCGCCTTCGATTTGCAAGCCTTGGTGGAAGATCTCGGCCACAATGTTGTCAATGTCGCGCGCACCCACAAGGAAGCCGTGTCGGCAGCGAAAATGCACAAGCCGGGATTGATCCTTGCCGATATCCATCTGGCCGACGGCAGTTCGGGTCTCGACGCCGTCAATGAAATCCTTGCCTCGTTCGAGGCACCGGTGATCTTCATCACCGCCTATCCGGAACGTTTCCTCACCGGCCAGGCGCCCGAGCCGGCCTTCCTGATCGCCAAGCCTTATGTGCCTGGAACGGTCAAGGCGGTGGTCAGCCAGGCGCTGTTCTTCGACCGCAAGTCGCAGCGGCGCGATCAGGCGGTGGCGTCCCGCTGAAACGAAGGTGACGATCCCACTGGGACCGTCACTTCTTTTTCGTGAGCACCTGCTTGATCATCTGCCCGCCGATATAGCCGGCCACCAGACTAGTAGCGACCAGTTGCAAGGGGCTGGCATTCTTGATCGCCTCGGTCGTGGCCAGGAGCGCCAGTCGCTCATTGTCGCGCCCGTTCTCCTGCAGCGCTTGCAGCAGGCTGTCGATGGCCGGCGGAGTGGGCGCGGGCTCCTTCGGCGGCATGGCCGCGTCAGGCGCCGCTGATGGTGCCGCCGCATTCTGACCCGTACTAGCCGCGACCGCTGCAATCACCGCGACGACGATGAAGAAAGCGCCGATGCCGAGAGCGCTCTCCATCGCGCCGTAGCGCGGTGCCAGCCAGAGGTAAGCGCCGGCGGTGAGGAAGCCAACGCCGACGAGACCGAGCAGCACGGCGCTGAACAGAACGATCATGAAGATCGCCAGTTTGCGGCCGTGCCCCGAAGCTTCCGTGAGAAGCGTTGCGAACAGCTTCTGCATCGGTCTAGCGCGAGCGGTTCAGCAGGCCGAGCGCCAGTCCAACGCCGAGCGCGATCAGAACGGCGGAATAGGGATTACGCTCGATGCTGGACTCGATGTCCGCACCAATGCCCTTCACGCGTTCCTGCGCTCTTTCAGCGGAATCGGTCAGGGCTGCTTTCGCCGTTCCCACCACTTCGCTCACGCGGTCGCTGGCAACGTCGGCTTGTCGCGAGACAAGCTTGGACACCGTCTCCGAAAGCTTGGTGATGTCGTCGCGCAGCGCAGTGTAGTCCTCGGCCAGTTTGCGTGCGAATTTCTCTGCATCATCGGCTTGCGCCATCGTTTCTCTCCTTTGGTTTGAAGATCTATATTCGTCCCAGCAACATCAGAATGAGAAGTATGACGAGAATGGTACCCAGCGTTCCCGAAGGAGCATAACCCCAGTTGCGACTATAGGGCCAACTGGGAATAGCGCCCAGAAGAAGCAAAATAAGGATAACGAGAAGAATGGTGCTCAGGGTCATGGCGACTACTCCGGGCGCGCGCAGAAAGAGTCTGCACGGCAGCAAGGCCATTGCGCGTGAAGGGACTGTTTGGAACCGACAGTCGTAGGGCCAACGTCCAGTCTAAAAGTTGGTTCCAAAACCGGGTTTTGGCTCTGCTTGCTGAAGCCATCCGCAAAGAAAGCGGAACTGGCGCTGTGGCTGTGCGTTCGATTCCATGGAAGCTGGCGGCTTTAAGCGGTCGCTTTCGATTGTTAACGACACAAGGAGGACAGGCCATGTTGAAACAAGTCACGCTGAAGCACATCAGCGTAGCGGCGTTCCTTGTCGCCGTCAGTGGTGGTTACGGTATCGCACAATCGACGCCGCCGGCCGCCCCCGCGCAGGCACCTACCGCGCAAGCACCGGCCACGAGCGCCCCTGCCTCGAACTACGTGACGACCCATTCGCCAAGCCAGTCTTTGGCGTCGGGTATTGTGAACAAGAATGTTTATGATCCCAAGGATGAGAAGATCGGCGAGGTTAACGATCTTCTGCTCGATCGCTCCACCGGTGCCGTCGCGGCTGCCGTGATCGGCGTGGGCGGCTTTCTGGGCATCGGCGAGAAGAACGTCGCCGTGCCGTTCCAGAACATCAAGGTGACGATGAAGGATGCGAAGGAACGGCTGGTGCTGAACACGACGAAGGATGAGCTGAAGGCCGCGCCGGAGTTTAAGGTGGTGACCCCCGCACGTCCGGGAAGCTCAGCGCCGACAGCGCCGGGCCTGAACCCGCCGCCGGATCGCTCGACGTCTAAATAGAGCGATGAGCTCTCGATCCGTCTGATGCAACGGCTGCCGGTCACGGCAGCCGTTTTTGCGCTGTGATGAAGCTGTTTTCAGCGCTCGCTCAGGAGTTTCGAAACCAGCCGGTTTATGCAAGTATGAGGTCGTTTTCCGATCAATTGTGTCAATTTAAGTCTGTCGCCGTCGCGTTTCTCCACATCGGGAAATAGCTTCGTGCCATTTGGTAGGCGAGATGTTCGGTCGCGAGAGTTCCGCTCCATCTTTGCAGCATGAGATGATCGGCGGCGAGGAGCCGGCCGCATCCAGCGGCGCTGCAAAGGCGCGCCCGCTCACCATCCGCATGCTGCTCGTTCTGCTGATCGCCGCGGTCCTGCTGCCACTGCTGGCCTTGAGCCTCTATCTCGCCGATCGTTATGCCAGCGCCGAGCGCCGGGTGATTGAGGCCCGGCGGTTTGACGTGGTTGAAAGTATCACCGAGATATTGCATCGCGATATCGAGAAGATCGCCCATACGCTGCGCACGGTGGCGACGAGCGACAGTCTGCGTTCGCCCGATCTCACCGCTTTCCGCAATCAGGTCGGCGCGGCCGCGCGTTTGGCGGCGATCGATGTCGTCATTCTGTCCGATCAGAACGGCAGGCCGCTGTTCGTGCAGGCGCCCACCGGCGGCCCGGCGCCGCCGACGGCGTTTCGCCCCAGCGATATTCCAGCCGGACAGGATCTTTCCGTGTCAGGCTTTCTGCGTGGCGCCAACAATGAGCCGGAATTCACGCTGAGCGTGCCGACCACCTGCGCCGGTGGCGTGCCCTGCGTGCTCAGCGCGGTACTGTTGCTCAAGCGCTATGACCGGCTGTTCACGGAAGCCAATGTGCCAAGCGAATGGACCGCTGGTTTGCTCGACCGCAATGGCATCATGCTGGCACGCAGCCGCGATGCGAACGCATTTATCGGTCGCGCGGCGCGTCCTGAAACCCAGGCCGCCATCCAGCGGCCGGAAAGAGGCGGCGTTTTCGAAGGCGTCAATTTCGACAACATCACCGTTTCCAATATCTATCGCAAATCGGATTTGACCGGATGGGCGACGATCATCGCCATCCCCAAAACGGTGATCAATGCGCCGCTGACCCGCATCTTCATGCTGATGGCCATCGCCAGCGTCGTCCTCGTTGGACTGGCGCTGCTTCTGGCCTCCTTGCTGGCGCGCCGCATCTCTCTGTCGTTGCGTCGTTTGAGTGGCGCGGCGGTGGCCCTGGTGGACGGTGGGGCACCGCAGATCGAAAACCCCGGCATTCGCGAACTGTCGGAAGTGCAGCGCGCCTTTGAATATGCCGGCCAGATTGCCGAGGAACATCGCGAGAGCCAGAACCGGCTGCGGTCCCATGAATTGTTTTTCCGCCTGCTGATCGATTCGGCGGCGGAGGGTATTTTCAGCATCGATCAAAGCGGCACGATCACCATCTGCAACGCGGCTTTTGTGAAACTCACCGGCGCCGTGGATGAAACGCAAGTCGTCGGCAGGCCGCTCTTGGAGGTGATCCATCACGCCCGCTCCGAAGGGACGTTCTACACGAATGTCGACGATCCCATCCTGTCGGCGGCGCGCAATGGCTTCAATCGCCATGCCGAAAAGGAATTCTTCTTCCGCAGCGACGGTCAATCCTTTCCGGTCGAATATTGGGTTCGTCCGATCTATCATGACGATCAGTTGCACGGCGTCGTTTGTACTGTCGTCGACATCACGTCGCGCCTGCGCGCAGAAGCGGTGAATGCCCATCTTGCCGCGATCGTCACCTCGTCCGCCGATGCGATCAAAAGTATCTCGCTCGAAGGCGATGTGATTTCCTGGAATGATGGGGCCGAACGCCTGTTCGGCTACAAAGCCAATGAGATCGTCGGCCAGTCGCTCGGCATTTTGATTCCCGACTCGCGGCGGCATGAATTGCAGGAGAAGATTTCCGCGGTCGCGCGAGGCGAGAACTTTCGCCGCGAAACCGTGCGCCGCCGCAAGGATGGAAGCCTCATCGACGTGCATATCGAAGCGGCGCCGATCCTCGACGCGCAGGGCAATATCGTCGGCGTTTCGACCATCGCCCGCGACATCACCCAGCGTAAACGCATCGAGGTGGAATTGCGCAGCCGCGAGGCGCAGTTTCGCAGCGTCTTCAACAATTCCGCCGTCGGCATGGCTCGCTCCGGTCTCGATGGCCGTTGGTTGATGGTCAATGCGCGGATGTCGGAAATCACCGGCTTCAGCACGGCTGAATTGCTGCGCCGCCGGGCCGTCGATCTGACTTTCGCCGATGATCTTTATTCCGACGAAAGCCAGATGCAGGACCTGCTTGACGGCAAGATTTCGTCCTTCGCGCTCGACAAGCGTTTCATCCGCAAGGATGGCTCCACCATCTGGGTCGGCATCACCGTCTCGCTGGAACGCGACAATGCCGGTCATCCCTTGTACTTTCTGCATGTGGTGCGCGACATCAGCGCCCATCGCGAGGCGGAACAGCATCAGTTCTTCCTGATGCGGGAATTGTCGCATCGCTCGAAAAATCTTCTCGCCGTCATTCAAGCGATGGCACGCCAGACGGCGCGCGCCTCCAATAACGACATCGACGTTTTTCTCGATCGCTTCTCCCAGCGCCTGCAAGGCCTGGCGACCTCGCATGATCTGCTCGTGCATCAGAACTGGCGGCACGTTCTGCTGGTCGATCTGGTGCGCCAGCAGCTCGCCCCCTTCGTCGATATCGATAGCGACCGCCTGGAGGTGGGTGGGCCGATGGTGGCGGTGATCCCGGAGGCGGCGCAGGCTTTAGGCTTGGCCTTGCACGAACTGGCGACCAATGCGGCCAAGCACGGCTCGCTGTCGGCGGCCGGCGGCCGGGTGGCCGTGACCTGGGATTTCGTCACGGTCGAGGGGCAGCAGCGGCTGCGGTTCGAATGGGTGGAAATGGGCGGGCCCAAGGTGAGGCCGCCGACCGGCCAGGGTTTCGGTCACGTCGTCATCACGCGCATGGCCGGGCGTTCGCTCGATGGGCAAGTGGAGACCGATTTCGCTCCGGGTGGTTTGCGCTGGGCGATCTCCATTCCGATGTCCAATCTGGTGCTGTCCTGACTTGACTATTTGGACCTGGGAACGATCGGCGGGGCGCCGCGTTGAATCGGTAAGAACGCCCACCCTATTTGATCAACCGTCAGGTTCGCCCATGCTCATTCGCGCTGGTTTCGATATTGCGATCGGCTGCGCGCAGCCGACACCACTGGTCCTGCTTCTCAACATCCATCCGTTCCGCGCCAAGGATGTGCGGACGTCGACAGGATTGCGCGTCACCTCAGGCGTCGTCACCGCCGAACATATCGATATGTTCGGCAACCGGGTGCATCGTGTGATGGCGCAGCCTGGCACCGTACGCCTGACGAGCGATGCCCTGGTGCGCGACACCGGACTGCCCGATTTCGCCAATCGGTCGGCGCGCGAAACGCCGGTCGCCGATTTGCCCGCCGACGTTCTCGTCTATCTGCTCGGCAGTCGCTATTGCGAGACGGATCAATTGAATGCCGCGGCCTGGGAACTTTTCGGCAATGCGCCGACGGGTTATGCGCGGGTCCAGGCGATCTGCGATTTCGTCCATAACCATATTCGGTTCGACTATGCCTGCGCGCGCGCGACACGCACCGCCCTGGAGGCGTTCAACGAACGGCAGGGCGTGTGTCGGGATTTCGCCCATCTCGCCATTGCCTTTTGCCGCAGCATGAACATTCCGGCCCGCTATTGCACCGGCTATCTCGGCGACATCGGCGTGCCCCAGGATCCAGCACCGATGGATTTCAGCGCCTGGTTCGAAGTGTGGCTCGAGGGTCGCTGGTATGTCTTCGACGCACGACACAACGAACCCCGGATCGGCCGTATCGTCATGGCGCGCGGGCGGGATGCCGCCGACGTGGCGATGATCAGCAGTTTCGGGCCGCACGACCTGGTCCATTTCCAGGTCTGGACGGACGAGGTCGCCGAGACGGAGGCCGTTCCCCGGCTGTCTGTGCGCCGCCCGGTGCCGGTGCAGATCCCCGCGCCTGTCGCAGGCCCCACAGCGATGGCTGGATAATTCCACGAATCCAAGTGTTTACCGCAGCCGACAGGTTTCGACCTGTCGGCTTGCTTGACTCTGGCGCGAAACGGAGTCGTTTATACGGAACAAAACAGGAACATGAAGATGGCCCGCGAAAGCCTTCAGGCGCTGCGGCGTGACCTAGCCGCTTTGGAACGGACGGGTGCGCCGCAGGCCGCCGCGATCTTTTCTCTCGGTTTGCCCGACGTCGATACGGTGCTCGGCGGCGGTCTGGCGCGGGGCGCCCTGCACGAGGTCTATGCGGACAGCTTGCGCGACGTGGTGTCCGCCGCGGGGTTCGCGGCGGCTCTGGCGATCCGGGCGGCAGCGGAGCGCCCGCTGGTCTGGGTGCGCCAGGATTTTGCCGAGACCGAGGCCGGCAGTCTGAGCCCGGCCGGTCTGGCCGAACTCGGCCTCGATCCGTCACGGATCATCCTGGTGCGGGCGCGCGATGCCTTGGGCGTGCTGCGTGCCAGCGCCGAGGCTTTGGCCTGCACGGCGCTCGGTGCTGTCCTGATCGAGCCCTGGGGCGAATCCGGCGTGATCGATCTCGTCGCCACCCGCCGTCTGTCCCTGGCCGCCGCCACCGCCGCCGTGCCGGCGCTGATGTTGCGTCCGGCAGCGACCCCGCTGCCCAGCGCCGCGACGACGCGGTGGTCCGTGCGTGCCTTGCCGTCGCGCGCTTTGGCGGCCGATGCGCCGGGCCTGCCGGCTTTTCAGTTGAGTTTGTTGCGACACCGCGCCGGCCTCGCCGGCCGGGACTGGCGTGTGGAGTGGAACCGTGACGCAGGATGTTTCTCGATCAGACAGCGTCAAATCAGAGATAGCCAGACGCTATCTCGCCCTCTGGGCGCCCTTTCTGTCGACCGACCGGCTGCGGACGCGGACGCATGGCGCAAAAGCGCCTGAGATCCCACAAGCGCCTCTCGCTGTCATCGACAAGCAGAAGGGCGCTCTGCGTCTTGTCGCGGTCGATCAGCGCGCCTTCGCGCTGGGGTTGGCGCCGGGCCTGATGCTGGCCGATGCGCGTGCCCGCGTGCCGGACCTGCGCGTCACGCCGCTCGATGTGGCGGCCGATGCGGCCTGTCTCGAACGGCTGGCCGATTTCTGCGATCGCTGGACGCCACTGGTGGCGCTCGATGCGCCGCATGGCTTGATGCTGGATATTTCCGGCTGCGCCCATCTCTTCGGCGGCGAAGCGGAACTCGTGAAGGACATTCGCCGCCGCTTCCATCGCAGCGGTCTCGACCTGCGTTTCGCCATCGCCGCCACGCCCGATGCGGCGCGCGCGCTGGCGCGTTTCGGGCGTGGCGGCATCATCGCGGCGGGTGCCGAGGCTGAGAGCGTCGGCGCTTTGCCCGTCGTCGCTCTTGGTGTCGATCCGCAGGTCGTGCATGGCCTATCGCGTGCCGGCTTGAAAACCATCGCCGCTTTGGCCGAGCGTCCGTCGACGCCGCTGGCAGCGCGCTTCGGCGATGATCTGATCGCCAGGCTCAACCGTGTGCTCGGGCGCGACGACATGCGCATCACGCCGCGTCGCATGCCGCCCGCCTGCATGGCCGAGCGGCCCTTCGCCGATCCCATCGCCCGCACCGAGGATATCGAAGCGACCTTGGAGCGCCTGATGCAGCGCATCGCCGATCTCCTGCAAGAGCGGGGCGAAGGCGGGCGCCGGTTCGAAGCCAGCTTCTTTCGCGCCGACGGCGCGGTGCGGATGATCGCGGTCGAAACCGGCCATCCCTCACGCGATCCCAAAACCATCCTGCGGCTTTATCGCGAACGCCTCGATGCTCTGGCCGATCCGCTCGATCCAGGCTTCGGTTTCGATCTCATCCGCATCGCCGTGCCGGTGGCCGATCCGCTCGACGCGGCGCAGGTCAGCCTCGACGGCAAGGTCAATGCCGACAGCGAAGTGGCCGATCTGGTCGACAAGCTTGTCGCGCGTCTGGGCCGCGCGCGCGTGCAGCGTTTCATGCCGCGCGATACGCACGATCCACGGCGCCGTTCCTTCACCGTGCCTGCGGCCGAGGTGCCGGCCACACGCTGGGATCGGCCGGAGCCGGACGAACCGCCACTGCGGCCCTTGCATGTATTCACGCCGCCGCAGCCGGTTCTGGTGACGGCGCAAGTGCCCGATGGGCCGCCGGCGCGCTTCGTCTGGCGCCGCGCCGCCCATGAGGTCGTGCTGGCGGAAGGGCCGGAGCGGATCGCGCCGGAATGGTGGCGACGCGAACAGGCGATGCCGACGCGCGATTACTATCGGGTGGAGGATCGAGACGGCCGCCGCTTCTGGATTTTCCGCGAAGGCCTCTACGAGCGCGAAACCAGCGAACCGCAATGGTATCTGCACGGGCTGTTCCCATGACGCGCTATGCGGACTTCGCCACGGCGAGCAATTTCTCCTTCCTGCGCGGTGCCTCCCATGCGCGCGATCTGGTGGCGCAGGCCCTGGGCCTGGGCCATGCCGGCATCGGCATCGCCGACCGCAATACGGTGGCGGGCGTGGTGCGCGCCTATGCGGCGCTCAATCAATTGCGCGGCGCCGGCGCCATCGCCGCGACGCCCGAACGGGAGGGCTCCGGGCCCGGCGAATATGTGTTGATCGAACATCCCGCGCCCATCGTTCTCAAGACGGAAGAGATTCAAAAGCTGGCGAAAGCGTTCAAGCTCGTGGTCGGCGCGCGCCTCGCCTTCATGGACGGCACGCCGGATATTCTCGTCTATCCCGAAGACCGCGCCGGTTGGGGCCGTCTCTGCCGCCTGCTGACGCAAGGCAATCGGCGCGCCAAGAAAGGCGAATGTCATCTGACATTAGATGATCTCCTCGTCGAGACGTCGCATCTGCTTCTCGTGGTGATGCCGGAGCGTCGGCTTGATGGCCTCGCGGAGGTGTTGGCACGTTTGGATGAAGCCGCCCCTGGCGCGGTCTGGCTCGGCGCCACCATGCATCGGCGCGGCGACGATCGACGCCGGCTGAGCCGGCTGATGGATATTGCACGTCAGACACGTCTGCCGCTGCTCGCCACCAATGACGTTCTCTATCATGCGCCGGAACAGCGCGATCTGCAGGATGTGATGACCTGCATCCGCGAAGGCGAGACCCTGGAAAGCATCGGTCGCCGGCTCGACGTCAACGCCGAGCGTCATCTGAAAGAGCCCAAGGAAATGGCGCGCCTGTTCAAGGACGCGCCGGAGGCGATCGAGGAGACGGGAAATTTCCTCGATCGGATTTCGTTCTCGCTCGATCAGCTACGATACGAATATCCCGACGAGCCGATCCCGCCGGGATGGTCGCCGCAGGATTGGCTGGAAGAATTGGTGCGCAAGCACGGCATGATCCGCTATCCGGATGGCGTGCCGCAGAAGGTGCAGGACCAGGTAGATGAAGAACTTGCCCTGATCCGGGAGCTTAATTACGCACGTTACTTTCTCACCATCCACGATATCGTCCGCTTTGCGAATGATAGAGGCATTCTCTGCCAGGGTCGTGGCTCGGCCGCCAATTCAGCGGTTTGTTTTATTCTTGGCATCACCGCTGTTGATCCGAACGAGCACAAGCTGCTGTTCGCCCGCTTCCTTTCGAAAGAACGGAGCGAGCCACCGGATATCGATGTCGATTTCGAACATGAGCGGCGCGAGGAAGTCATCCAATATGTCTATGGGAAATACGGTCGCGATCGCGCTGGCATTGCCGCGACAGTAATCAGCTATCGCTCACGTAGCGCCATTCGCGACGTCGGCAAAGCCTTGGGGTTGACAGAGGATGTGACGGCGAAACTGTCTTCCACCGTCTGGGGCAGCTGGGGCGGGCCGATCCGGGATAGCCAGATCAAGGAAGCAGGCCTTGATCCGTCAAATCCGCTGATCCGTCGTGCCGTCGATCTCGCCATTCGCCTGCTGACCTTCCCTCGTCATCTGTCGCAGCACGTCGGCGGCTTCGTCATGGCGCGCGGTCGCCTCGATGAAATGGTGCCGATCGGCAATGCGGCGATGGATGACCGTACTTTCATTGAATGGGATAAGGACGATATCGACGAGCTCAACCTGATGAAGGTCGATGTCCTGGCGCTTGGCATGCTCACCTGCATTCGTAAAGCGTTCGGCCTGATGCGCGAGCATTACGGCTATGACACGACGCTCGCCGATGTACCGCAAAAGCAGGGCGATGTTTACGACATGCTGTGCCGGGGCGAGTCTCTCGGTGTGTTCCAGGTCGAAAGTCGCGCGCAGATGAACATGTTGCCGCGCCTGAAGCCGCGCATATTCTACGATTTGGTCATTCAAGTCGCGATTGTGCGCCCTGGCCCGATCCAGGGCGATATGGTTCATCCTTATCTGCGGCGGCGAAACAAGATCGAGCCCGTTATTTTTCCGTCGCCCAAACATCCCTATGATCCGAACGAACTTCACAACGTTCTCGGTCGCACCGAGGGGGTTCCATTATTTCAGGAACAGGCCATGGATCTCGCCATGGTTGCTGCCGAATTCACGCCGGATGAGGCCAATGGCTTGCGCAAAGCCATGGCCACTTTCCGTCATAACGGCACCATTCATAAATTCGAGACCCTGCTCGTCGGCCGCATGATCAAGCGTGGCTACGATCCCGATTTCGCCCAACGCTGTTTCAATCAGATCAAGGGCTTTGGCGAATATGGCTTTCCTGAAAGCCATGCCGCGTCTTTCGCCAAACTCGTCTATGTCTCGTCCTTCATCAAATGCCGTTATCCGGCGGCTTTCGCCTGCGCGCTCCTCAATGCGCAGCCCATGGGTTTCTATGCGCCCGCGCAGATCATCGGCGATGCCCGCAAGAACAAGGTCGAAGTGCGCGAAGTCGATGTCAATCACAGCGCCTGGGACAACACGCTGGAAGGCTCCGGCACTCCGGCTCTGCGCATCGGCTTTCGCCAGATCAGCGGCATGAGTGAGGAGCAGGCCCAGCGCATCACCTATAATCGTCAAAAGCCCTTCACCTCGATCGAGGAATTCGCTGTACGCACGGCTTTGCCGAACAGTGTTTTGCGCTGTCTCGCTGATGCCGATGCGTTCCGCTCCATGGGGCTGGATCGGCGCGCGGCACTTTGGGCTGTGCGGCGTCTGCCCGATGATGTGCCGCTGCCTCTATTCCTCGCCGCCGATGCACGTGAGCTGGGCCGAGATGCAGAGGCGCATCTGCCGCAGATGCGTTTGGGCGAGCATATCGCCGCCGACTATCAGACGATTCACCTGTCCTTGAAGGGGCATCCGATGCAGATCCTGCGCGACACTTTCGAGCGCGAACGGGCGGTTCGCTGTGGCGATCTCACGCACTGCAAGGATGGGGCCTGGGTGCGGGTTGCTGGCGTGGTGTTGGTGCGCCAGCGTCCCGGCAAGGGCAATGCGATCTTCATCACCTTGGAAGACGAGACCGGCATCGCCAATCTCGTGCTCTGGGCGCGCACCTTCGAGCGCTTCCGCAAGGAGACGATGGGCTCACGTCTGCTCTTGGCGGAAGGGCGCGTGCAGAAAAGCGTGGAAGGCGTGATCCATCTGATGACCGAACGACTGATCGATCGCACGGCGGAATTGAACCGCCTGTCGGAGGATCACGAGACCAAGCCGGTCCTGTCTCCGGCCGACGAATTCGTCCATCCGCAACCGCCCCGCCGGCCGCATCATCCGCGCAACGTGCGCATCATCCCGAAGTCACGGGATTTTCATTAGTCAGCCCGCACGCCTTGGTGTCATCCCGGACGCACCGCAGGTGCGATCCGGGAACCAGGGGCGGGTGGTAGAGAGTGTGATTTATGTCGGCCAAGCCTTGAAGCCTTTGCTCTGGATACCGGATCGCACTCACGCGCGTCCGGTATGACACAGAGGTTTCGGCCCAATATAAAACTCAGCCCAGCGCGATCATCCGTTCGACCGGGCGGCGGGCGCGTTCGGCGATTTCCGGATCGATCAGCACTTCCTCGCGCATATAGACGAGGCTGTCGAGAATCTTCGGCAGGGTGATGCGCTTCATATGCGGGCAGAGATTGCACGGCTTGACGAATTCCGTGCCCTTGGTCTCCGCTTCCACATTGGAGGCCATCGAGCATTCGGTGACGAGAAGCACGCGTTTCGGCTTCTTGGTCTTGACGAAGTCGATCATCGCCGCGGTCGAGCCGGCGAAGTCGGACACGGCCACCACTTCCGGCGGGCATTCCGGATGGGCGATGATCTGGATCGACGGATCGTCCTCGCGATAGCGCAGCAGTTCCTCGGCGGTGAAGCGCTCATGCACTTCGCAGGCGCCATGCCAGGCGATGATCTGCACTTTGGTCTGTGCCTGGACGTTCTGCGCCAGATAGCGATCGGGCAGGAACAGCACGCGGTCGGTGCCCAGGCTCTCGACCACTTTCAGCGCGTTCGAGGAGGTGCAGCAGATGTCGACTTCCGCCTTCACATCGGCCGACGTGTTGACATAGGCGACAACGGGCACGCCGGGATAGCGCTGGCGCAGCAGGCGCACGTCGGCACCGGTGATCGATTCCGCCAGCGAACAGCCAGCCTTCGAATCCGGGATCAGAATGGTCTTCGACGGATTAAGAAGCTTCGAGGTCTCGGCCATGAAATGCACGCCGCCCTGCACGATGATCTCGGCATCGGTCTTGGTGGCGAGACGGGCGAGCTGCAGCGAGTCGCCAACCACGTCGGCAACGCAGTTGTAGATTTCCGGCGTCTGATAATTATGCGCCAGGATGACGGCGTTGCGCTCTTTCTTGAGGTCGTTGATCGCCTTCACATAGGGCGCGTGGAAAGGCCATTCGACCGGCGGAATGATGCCTTTCACCTTCTCGTAGAGATGCGCGGTCTCGCGCTCGACTTCCGGCGTCCAGGCGAGATTGGGCATCGGCAGCACGCCGAAACGCGCCGCGGCATCCGAGAGCGCCGGCACGGGGCGAACCAGGGTGTGGCTTTCGTTGGCGTTGAACATGAGCGTCCCCTTTTACTCCTTATGAGCATATCCAAGGTCGCAAAAACCCGGCCTGCGCCGGTGACCCCTTATGCTCCATTCGAGCATAAATATAGTCGGTCTGCGTCCATCCGTAAAGGGCTGCGGCTTGCATAGATGGCTCCTGGTTTGCGGGCGGCTCACCGGCCCAACAGGATGCAGGCCAACGCCGGTTTGGCGCGTGGGGTTCCTAGCGCGACGAACAACTCTCGAAATAGCCAGTAATATTGTTGATGATCAAAAGGTTGAGTTGATGGCGAGAGTTGCCGCTCATCCCTTCTTCGCTGCCCGCAGCAGCATGCCGAAAAGGTCGCGCGGCTCGTCCGGGTCGGCCAAAAGGTCAAGCTCCTGATAAAGCCCGGTTGCCGGCAATTGGTCGCGCACATAACGCAGAGCCGAGAAATCCTCGACCGCAAAGCCAACGGAATCGAACAAGGTCACCTGCTGGGGGCTGGTGCGGCCCGGCGCCGCCCCGGTCATCACCTGCCAGAGCTCTGTGACGGGATAATCGGGGGGCAGTTGCTGAATCTCGCCTTCGATCCGGGTCTGCGGCGCGAATTCGACGAAAATGTCGGCGCGCAGCAGGATGTCCTTGTGCAGTTCGGTCTTGCCAGGGCAATCGCCGCCGACGCCGTTGATGTGCACGCCGGGGCCGACCATGTTGTCGGTGAGAATGGTCGCGAAATTCTTATCCGCCGTAACGGTGGTGATGATATCAGCGCCCTCCACCGCGTCCTGGCCCGAGCGGCAAAGGGTGATGTCGAACCCCATGCCGGCGAGATTGCGCGCGCAGCGCTGCGAGGCCGACGCATCGATATCGTAAAGACGCAGCCGATCGATCCCGGCGAGCGCCTTGAATCCAATCGCCTGAAATTCCGACTGCGCGCCATTGCCGATGATCGCCATGGTGCGCGCGCCCTTCGGCGCCAGAAATTTAGCGGCCAGCGCCGAGGTGGCGGCGGTGCGCAGCGCCGTCAGTATGGTCATTTCGGTGAGCAGCATCGGATAGCCCGAGCCGACATCGGCCAAAGCGCCGAAGGCGGTCACGGTCTGCAAACCGGCCTTGGCATTCTTGGGATGGCCGTTGACATATTTGAAGCCATAGAGCTGTCCGTCGCTCGTCGGCATCAGTTCGATCACGCCGTCGCGGCTGTGCGATGCGGCGCGCGGCGTCTTGTCGAACACGTCCCAGCGGAGGAAATCATCCTCGATATAGCCGGCCAATTCGGTGACGAACCGTTCGACGCCGATCGTCAGGACCAGTTTCATCATATGGTCGACGCTGACGAAGGGAACGATGTTCAGATTGGCCGCGGCCACCGTTAAAAACTCCGGGTTGGGCGATCCATGACGCGCCGGCCCATCAGGCTGGCCGTCAGGTCCACCATCAAGGTCGCGGTGCGGCCGCGCTCGTCGAGAAAGGGATTGAGCTCGACCAGATCGAGGCTGGTGACGAGCCCGCTGTCGGACAGCATTTCCATCACCAGATGCGCCTCGCGAAAGGTCGCGCCGCCGGGCACGGTCGTGCCGACGGCGGGCGCGATGCCCGGATCGAGGAAATCGACATCGAGGCTCACATGCAGCCGGCCGTTGGCCGCCTCGACGCGCGCCAGAAACGTGCGCAGCAGCGGCCCGATGCCGTGTTCGTCAATGGCGCGCATGTCGTAGACGGTGATGCCAGCCGTGCCGATCGCCTGGCGTTCCGCCGGATCGACGCTGCGCAGGCCGAGCGTGCAGACATGTTTCGGATCGATCAGCGCCGGCAGATCGGGATAATAGCCGGCAAAGCCCGGCTGTCCGCTGGCATAGGCGAGCGGCACGCCATGCAGATTGCCGCTCTGCGTGCTGTCCAGCGTATGGAAATCCGGATGCGCGTCGAGCCACAACACGAATAGCGGCTGCTGTAATTCGGCGGCGCGTCGCGCGGCGGCGGGCAGCGTGCCGGCGGACAGGGAATGATCGCCGCCGAGCACGATCGGCATGGCATGGGCGCTCGCCTGATAAGTCGCGGCCATGATCGCTTCCGTCCAGGCGACGATCTCGGGCAGCGCCTTGATCGCCGCATTTTTGTGCGAGAGCGAGCGCAGCGGCTTCGGCTGTACCGTGCCGAGGTCTTCTACCTCATGGCCGAGCTCGATCAAGGTCGGGATCAGCCCGGCGGTACGCAGCGCGCTTGGCCCCATGTCGCAGCCCATGCGACCCGCTCCCGCTTGCATCGGCACGCCAAGTATCCTGCACCGCATGTTCAAACCCTCTGAGGCGAAGCGATGGGCCATCATCCCTCGCCAGGCGCCGCGAGGCAATTTCCGAATGAGTGGCCCACCCGGCCAAGTGGGCAAGAACACGATCAGAGTCGGCGGTCGATTTTGTGACACTAATCTTCTAGCATCTGCCGCAACGAGGCCGGATCAATCGGCGAAAACAGGGAGGTGGCGATGGCTTTTGTTCATGTGTTGCAAGCCGTGCGGCGTTTGACGATCGGGCTCCTGGCATCGGCAGCGTTTGGCACAGGCGCCTTTGCTCAATCGGCCGCCAATTACCCCGATCACAACATCACATTCATCTGTGCTTTTCCGGCCGGCAGCGGTTCCGACACTTTGGTCCGCTATTTCGCCGAAAAGCTGCGGCTCGCCACGGGGCGGACGATCCTCGTCGAGAATCGCTTCGGCGCCAGCGGCAACATCGCCACCGAATATACGGCGCGCGCCAAGCCCGACGGCTATACGCTCTATGTGCACGCGGCCAGCGCGCTCGCAGCCAATATGTATTTGTTTAAAAAGCCGCCCGTCGATGTGAGCAAGGCCATCCAGGTCATCGCCACACTCAACCGCCAGGCCTTCATGGTGGCGGTCGATGCCACCAAGCCCTGGAAGACCGTCAATGATCTCACGGCGTTTCTGAAAACGAAGGGCGACAAGGCAACCTATGCGACCTCGGCCTCTACCGGCACGGTGATGGGCGAAATTTACAAGAGCAAGACCGGTCTCGAAGCCTTGGAAGTCGTCTACCGTGTCGGCGCTGATTCCCTGAACGATCAGCTTTCGGGCAAGATCGATTACGGCATGTTCGATCCCGTCTATACGATGACGCAGGTGCGTGCCGGCCGTCTGCGCGCGCTGGCCGTGAGCACCGGCACCCGGCTCGAAGCCAATCCGGATCTGCCCACGATGAGCGAAGTGGGTATTCCCATGGATCTGACGGGCTGGTTCGCCGTTATGGGGCCAACGGGCATTCCACGTCCCATCGTTGACAAGTTGAACGGTTGGTTCAAAGACATTCTCACAACGCAGGAAACCAAGGATTTTCTGAACAAGTTTGGCGGCGATCCGTTCATCAACACGCCGGATCAGGCGCAGGCCTTGTTTCTGAAAGATATCCGCGATTGGGAGGACTATGTGAAAATCGCGAAGATCGAACCGCAATAACAATAATCGATCCTTCCCTTCGTCTCGCCATTCAGGACATCGATGACCCGTTCGTTTGACTACATTGTTATCGGCTCCGGTTCCGCCGGCGCCGTGATCGCCAGCCGTTTGAGCGAAGATCCCGCGGTTTCCGTACTGCTTCTCGAAGCCGGTGGCCGCGACCGGCATCCGTTTCAGCTCATGCCATTGGCCTTCATCAAAGTGGCGAAGAGCCGCTTCGGCACCTGGCGGTTCGAGACCGAGCCAGAGCCGGGCCTGGATGGCAGAAAACTTGAAATCAAACGCGGCCGCACGCTCGGCGGCTCGTCGTCGATCAATGCGATGATCGCCATTCGCGGCAACCGCACCGACTATGATCTTTGGCGGCAGCAAGGTCTGGACGGGTGGAGCTACGATGACGTCCTGCCTTATTTCCGCAAGCTCGAAAATTCCTGGCGCGGCGCCAGCGATTTTCATGGGACAGGCGGCCCCATCCAGGTGAGCCCGACCATCTATCCCGAAATGCTTTTCGAGGCGCATAAGGCCGCAGCCATCGCGGCGGGCTATGGCTTCAACGACGATCCCAATGGCGTGGCTCAGGAAGGCCTCGCGCGCATGGAGCAGACCACGGGGTCAGGCGTGCGCTCGTCCAGCGCCAGGGCCTATCTCCATTCCGTTCTGTCGCGCGGCAATCTCACCGTCGAGACGGGTGCTCTGACCACGCGCGTGCTGATCGAGAAAGGCCGTGCTGTCGGCGTCGAATATGCGCAAGATGGCCGTCTGGTTCGGGCGCGCGCCGAACGGGAGGTCATCGTCTGCGGCGGTTCCTACAATTCGCCGCAGATTCTCATGCTGTCGGGCATCGGGCCGGCTGACCATTTGAAATCGGTCGGCATCACACCGCTGCATGATCTGCCGGGCGTCGGCCAGAATCTCGGCGAACATCCCAATATCCTCAACATCTACAAGGCGCGCGGCAAAGTCGGCTTCACCCGCTTCCTGCGTCTTGATCGCGCGGCGGCGCAGGTGATGCGCTGGTATGCCGATCATGGTGGGCCTTTCGCCACCAACGGCGCGGCGGCCAATCTTTTCCTGCGCACGCGCGACGGTCTTGATCGTCCCGACGTGCAATGCATCGCCATGACATTGAGCAATTCCGCGGAACTGTGGTTTCCCGGTGCGACAGCTGCGCCAAATTATTGTTTCTCCATTCGCGTCGGCGCGCTGCATCCACTGTCACGTGGCTGGGTGAAATTGCGCTCGGCCAATCCGGCCGATCATCCCCGTATTCTCTTCAACATGTTCGCCGAAAAATCCGATCTCGACACGATGGTGCGCGGCGTGCGCGCCTGCCGCGAGCTTTACGCGCAGAAACCTCTGGCCGATATGATCGAATGCGAACTGGCGCCAGGCGATGCCAAACAGAGCGATGACGACATTGCCGCTTTCATCCGCGCCAATGCCGGCCATCGCTCGCATCCGGTCGGCACGTGCAGGATGGGGATCGACGATATGGCGGTCGTCGATGCGCAATTGCGCGTGCGCGGCATCGAAGGCCTGCGGGTGGCGGATGCTTCCATCATGCCGGAATTGCCGAGCGGCAACACCAATCTGCCGACCATCATGATCGGCGAGAAGACGGCGGACATGATCAAGACGGCTGCCTGAATAATTAGTTTAGCTTAAGCCATTGTTATATGACGATTCCGCAATAAGCGTGCAGCACGCGTCGTCCGTGCGCTGGCGCGTCGTGCCTGTCGTTTCCGTGGACACGGCCCTTTGGCGCCGTGCAATGCCGCATTTCGAGTTTGTACGCTTGCGCCGCGATGATAAAGATGGGCGAAGCGGCGCGACGCAAGCCATGCCGTTCGAGGCGTGGGGCCGACCAGCGTCGGCCTCTTTTTTGCGGTTTTCATCCGGGGAGACTGCGACCGGATGAACGCATCTAGCAGCAGCGGTGCCGCAGAAAGTCTATTCGATGTCGATTCGGTTCGATGAAATTGGCGAAAGACTGAAGGCCTATCGTCTTGGCCGTGGCCTGTCCGCCGAGGAAGTCGCTGAAAGCCTCGATATTTCGCGTGCCGCCGTCTATCGCATCGAGAGCGGTGGCGTCGTCAAGATCGAGACGCTCGAACGTCTGGCGGCGATTCTCAAAACCAGCGTGGCGTCGCTGCTCGGCGCGACGGTCGAATATTATTCAAGCCCGCTCGCCTATTTCGAGCGCATGCGGCAGATCGAGGAACAGGCCGATCAGGTGGTGGCGCATTTCCCGCCGCTCTCTTATCTGCTGACCTCGGAGGCCTATCCCAGCCATCTGAAACAGACGCTGGTCGAATCCCTGCCGCCTTATGTCGAAGATCATCGCAAGGCCGAGGCGGAGATCGAAGCCGTCATCGAAATCCTGAACGAACGCAAACAGGCGCGAAAGCGCCGTGGCCTCAGCGTCGTCAATTTCGTCAACGTGCTCGAGATCGAGCGCTGGTTGAAGCTCGGTGTGGTCGGCCGTTTCAATATTTCCGAAACGGAGTTGACCCGGCGCCGGCTGGCCGCGCGCACCGAGATCGAACATCTGATCGCGCTCATCGAAAGTCAGCCGATGGGCGTACAGATTGGCGTGATCGAGGAAAACCTGCCCAACACGACGTTTCAATTGTTCCGGACGAAGGAAAAGACGTCGCTGGGGCTCAGCCCGTTCCGCCTGGGCGGCGATCTGCCCAATATTCGCGGCGGCATCGCCATGCTCACCTCCGATGCGGAGCCGGTGCGCCTCTATGAAGAGCTGGCCAACGATCTGTGGCGCCGGGCCTTGAAAGGCGGCGATGCCAGCGCGCTGCTGCGCACTGTCCTCAACCGCTCGGCGATCGCCAAGCCAGTGCCGAAAAAGTCATCCTCAAAGGTGGCCTGAGATCGGCTCACGGAGTAGGGCGCAGGCGACGAGGTCGAGCGCTTCCTCGGCGCTCGCATAGCTGACCGCACCGGCGACACTGGGCGCATTGTTCAAGACGAACACCGGCCGCTCGAACTGCAGCGCGAACGCGATTTCCGACAAAGTGCCGTAGCCGCCACCGACAGCCACAGCGCAACAGGCCGCGCGCGCGATCAGGGCGTTGCGGGCCACGCCGATGCCGGTTGCGAGCGGAACCGTGACATAGGGATTGGCCATGTCGGCTTCGGTATCGGGCAACAGGCCGATGGAAAGCCCGCCCGCGGCGGCGACGCCGCGGCACACGTCTTCCATGATACCGGCACGGCCGCCGCACAGAACCGTGAGCCCAACCTCGGCGAGCAGTTTGCCGAGATCTTCCGCCAGCGCTGATTGTTCAGGAGTCGGCTTGCGCGTGCCGAGAACCGCGACGGGTGGACGGATCGGCTGGCCGCTTTCCCGTTGCACCCATCGTATCGCCTCGCGCGGCGATACGATGGCGCCGTTCACTGTGCCCGCATGCGCGCTCCAGTTGCGCGATTGCGAGTCGAAAACCTTGGCTTCGTCGTTGACCAAGAGTTGCAGATCGCGGTCGAGCCGAAGGGCCATGGTCTAGAAACTCGTGCCGCTTAAAACTCGGAGATACCGCCATGCGCGGCGGACCATTGCGCCGGTGCGTTGAGGAAGCTTTCGACTTCGGCGAGGACCTTCGGTTCGAAATGGCCGCTATCCTTGGCGACTTTGAGAACGTCCCACCACGTCGTCAAATAGTGGAGATTGACGTTGAGTTCTTCCATCAGCTCGCGGCTTTTCGGGAAGATGTCGTAGTAGAACAGCACGAAGCAATGGTCGACCTTGGCGCCGGCTTCCCGCAGCGCCTGGCAGAAGTTCACCTTGCTGCGGCCATCGGTGGCGAGATCTTCGACCAGCAGCGTGCGGGCGCCTTCCACGACTTCGCCTTCGATCTGCGCGTTGCGGCCAAAGCCCTTGGCCTTCTTGCGCACATACTGCATGGGCAGCAGCAGGCGGTCGGAAATCCAGGCCGCGAAGGGAATGCCGGCCGTTTCGCCGCCGGCGATATTGTCGATGGATTCATAGCCGATGTCGCGCACGATCGTGGAGGCGGCGAAATCCATCAGCGCCGAGCGCAGGCGCGGATAGGAAATGATCTTCCGGCAGTCGATATAGACGGGGCTAGCCCAGCCGGACGTAAAAAAAAACGGCTTTTCCTGATAGAAATGAACCGCTTTGATTTCGAGCAACATTTTTGCGGCTTCATGCGCGATGACGGATTTATCGATCGGCGCAAACAGATTCGACATCAGCGAACACTCCAGGCTGAAGGCCGCCGGTTGGGGGACCGACGCATTGAGAGGTACATTCAGAGGATCTCCCCTGCTTCTTGCGCCCTATCCGGGGCGCGTCAATAGGCGACTCTGGAAGCAAACAACATAAAATCGCTCAAAAATTGAGCAATAGTGTCATTTTTTAGACAGCAGTATCTTTTTTGATATTTGCCCTTGTCAGTGAGATGGGGCTGTGAAATCATCGATCCTTCGTTTTTGTCAGCCGCCGGGCTTAAATCGGCTTATTCAAAAGGGCGACTAAACATCGGGCCGCCGGCCCGAGCGACGAAGCAGTTCTGGACCTGGCCGGCTTGCCGAGCTTTCAGCTCGTCCCGCCGGCGGGCTTGGCAAACGGGGGAATAGGCTGTGAGTGAAAATCAAGCTGCAACGGCGGAGTCTTTCTCCGCACCATCCGAGGTCGACAGCAAGGCGCGCAAGGCGCTGTGGGGCGCGGCCATCGGCTACGCCATGGACGGCTTCGACCTGCTGATCTTGGGCTTCATGCTCAGAGCCATCTCCGCCGATCTGCAATTGAGCCAGGCCCAGGCGGCTTCGCTGGTCACGGCCACCTTGGTCGGCGCGGTGGTCGGCGGTTTGGTCTTCGGCATGCTGTCCGATCGCATCGGCCGCGTCCGCGTTCTCACCTGGACCATCGTTCTGTTCGCCGTCTTCACCGGCCTTTGCGCTCTGGCGCAGGGTTACTGGGATCTCCTGATCTACCGCACGATCGCCGGCCTCGGTCTGGGTGGCGAGTTCGGCATCGGCATGGCGCTTGTCGCCGAAGCCTGGCCGGCCTCCAAGCGCGCCCGCGCTTCTTCCTATGTCGGCCTCGGCTGGCAGTTGGGCGTGCTCGCGGCGGCTTTGGTGAGCCCGTTGCTACTGCCCCATATCGGCTGGCGCGGCATGTTCGCTGTCGGCATCTTCCCGGCGCTGGTGGCCTATTTCATCCGCTACTCGCTGCACGAACCGGAAATCTTCGTCGCCAAGGTCAAGGAAAAGTCCCAGTCGGCTAAGCAGTCGGCGCTCGGGCTCCTGGTCAAGGATTGGGAAACGACCAAGCTCAGCATCGGCATGGTCATTCTCTGTTCGGTACAGAACTTCGGATACTACGGCGTGATGATCTGGCTGCCGAACTATCTCGCCTCGCGCTTCGGCTTCGCTCTCACGCAATCTGCGATGTGGACCGCGGTCACGATCGCCGGCATGGCGCTCGGCATCTTCGCCTTCGGCCATATCGCCGATCGCATCGGCCGCCGCCCGGCTTTCTTCGCTTATATGCTGGGTGCCGCGATCATGGTCGTCGTCTATTCGCGGCTGACCGATCCGACGCAGCTCTTGATCGTCGGCGCCATCATGGGCTTCTTCGTCAACGGCATGCTCGGCGGTTACGGCGCCTTGATCAGCGAGCTTTTCCCGACGGCGGCGCGCGCCACGGCGCAGAACGTCCTGTTCAACATCGGGCGCGGTGTCGGTGGCTTCGGGCCGGTCGTCATCGGTGCGATTGCAGGGCTCTACAACTTCGAGACGGCCATCGCCCTGCTCGCGGTTCTCTATGTCATCGACATTCTGGCCATGTGGTTCCTGATCCCGGAACGGCGTGGCGCGGAATTGGAATGAAGTGGCGTCATGAACCACATGCATCCTCATCACTTCGGTTCACAGACTGAGGCATCCCCGCACCATCCCGTGGTGGCGGAACTGACGGATGTCCTCAAGAACGAGCCGGTGAATGAGGAGTATTACCACCTCGTCGTCCGCTGCAGCCCAGAAGCTGCAGCGGCGCAGGCTGGGCAGTTCTTCCAGCTCCTGTGTCCGCATTCCGGCGAGGCGCAGCCGTTCCTGCGCCGTCCCATGAGTGTTTACGGGATGAATCCGCAAACGCGGGAGCTGGAATTCCTCTACAAGGTCACGGGCGCGGGCACACGCGGTCTGGCCACCTTGCGGCCCGGCGATCAGCTCGATGTTTTCGGTCCGCTGGGCACGGGCTTTACCTTCGATCCATCGTGGCGCTCGATCGTCGCCGTCGGACGCGGCGCCGGCCTCGCCACTTTGGCGCCCTTGGCGAGATCGGCCAAGGAACGCGGCATTCACGTCACCGCTATTCTGAGCGCGCGGCGGCCGGATCTCCTGGTCTCGGTCGACCTCTTCCGCAGTTTTGGCGCCGACGTCGTCACCGTCACCGATTCCCGCCAGACCAGCGGTCCCGCCAATGTCGAGCGTATTCTGCGCTCGCTGATCGCCGAGAACCGCTGCGACGCCTTCTTCACATGCGGCTCCAGCCGGCTGATGCGCGTGCAGCAGCGTCTCGCCCATGAATTCGATCTGCCGGGCCAGGTGGCGATGGAACAGCAAATGGCTTGCGGCATTGGCCTTTGTTATTGCTGCGTGCGCGATTTCAACGTCGACGGCGAAATCGTCAGCCGCCGCGTCTGCTGGGACGGCCCCGTCTTCGATCTCAAGGAGGCGTTGCCGTGAACGCCGTCGAGAGCAAGGTCGATCTCTCCGTCAAGATCGGCGGCCTGACCCTGCGCAATCCTATTATGCCGGCCTCGGGCACCTTCGCCGAAGGTTTGGAGAAGGTGCTGGATTTCGATCGGCTCGGCGCCTGCGTCACCAAGACGATCACCCGCGAATTGCGCACCGGCAATCCGCTGCCGCGCGTCGTCGAGCGCCCCGGCAGCCTCATCAACGCGATCGGCATTCCCTCCAAGGGCGTCGCTTATTTCCTTGAGAAGACCATGCCGCATTATGCCGGCTACAGCACGCCGCTGGTCGTCTCCATTTCGGCGCCGACGGCCGAGGGTTTTGCCAGCCTCGCTGCCGAACTGACCATCCCCGGCATCACTGCCATCGAAGCCAATATCTCCTGTCCGAATATCGAGGAGGACGGCAAGGCCTTCGCCATGCGCGCCGAGTCGACCGAAAAGGTCACGCGCGAGCTGCGCAAGGCAACCAACCTGCCGCTGTGGGTCAAGCTCACCCCCAACACCGGCGAAATGCCGGACGTGGCGCGCGCGGCGGAAGCCTCAGGTGCCGATGCGGTGGTGGTCGCCAATACGATCTTGTCCATGGCGATCGATCTGAAGACCTTTCGCCCCTGCCTCGGCAATGTGATGGGTGGCCTGTCGGGTCCGGCGGTGAAGCCGATCATCCTGCGGCAGGTGTTTCAATGCGCCAAGGCCGTCGACATTCCGGTGATCGGCTGCGGCGGCATTTCCAATTGCGATGATGCGGTTGAATATCTGATCGCCGGCGCCAGCGCCGTGCAGGTGGGAACGGCGACCTTCCTGCAACCCAAGACGATGACGACGATCATCGATGATCTCGAACGTTTCTGCGCCCATCGCGATATCGGCCGCGTCAGCGATCTCATTGGCGGTGTCGTGATCGAGGAAGCTGACGAACCCGACCTCGCTTGGCTGGATCCGATCTCGTGACCGCGCAGATTGCCCCCTCGGCCTATGTGGAAGACACGGCCGATCGCGATTTCGCCGCCGCCATTTTTGACGCGCTGCGGGCGCTGACCAGCGATGGCGAGGGCATCACGCGGCTCGCTTACAGCGAGCTGGAATCTGCGGCGCTCGATCTCGTCGAGGCGGAAGCGCGCCAATTGGGTTTCGCCACCGAGCGCGATGCTGGCGCCAATCTGATCATCACGCTTGAAGGGGGCGATCCGAGCCTGCCGTTCCTCGCCTGCGGTTCCCATCTCGATTCGGTGCCGCAGGGCGGCAATTTCGATGGCGCCGCCGGCGTCATCGCGGGTCTCACGGTTCTGGCGCATTTCAAGCGCGAGGGGTTTCGGCCGCAGCGCACGATCAAGATCTATGCGCTGCGCGGCGAGGAAAGCGCCCGGTTTGGGCGCGCCTATATGGGCTCGAGCGCGCTGTTTGGAAAACTCTCCGCCGCCGATCTCGCCTCCGTCGATGCCAATGGTGAAACCCTGGCGCAAGCCATGGCCTCGGTCGGCATCGCCATGGCGCCGATCGAAAAGGGCGAACGGCTGCTCGATCCCGCTCAGGTCTTTGCCTGGCTGGAGCTGCATATCGAACAGGGGCCAGTGCTGGTCGCCCGCAAGCTGCCGGTTGGCATCGTCACTGGCATTCGCGGCAATATCCGCCACGCCAAGGTCGAATGCCTGGGCGAGGCCGGCCATTCCGGCGCGGTGCCGCGCTGGCTGCGGCGCGACGCTCTGTTTGCGGTCGCCGAACTGATCACCCATCTGGATCGTCACTGGCGCACCATGCTGGAGCGCGGCCGCGATCTGGTCATCACCTGTGGCGTCATCGGCACCGATCCCAAGACCCATGCCCTCGCCCGTATTCCGGAGAAGGTGCAGTTTTCTTTCGAGGTTCGCAGCCAGAGCCAGGAGACGCTGGAGGCGTTCTACGACCTGTTCCTGTCGGAATGCGCCTTGATCAGCGAGGAGCGCGACGTCGAATTCAAGCTCGATCGGCGCATCGATTCCGCCCCCGCCGTCCTCGACCAGGGCTGGATCAAGCGGCTCGAAAAGGCGGCCGGCGACCTGGAGCTGCCATGTGAAGATATTCCCAGCGGCGCTGGGCATGATGCCGCCGTCTTTGCTAATGTCGGAATCCCCGCCGCCATGCTGTTCGTGCGTAACGAGCATGGTTCGCACAATCCGAAGGAAGCGATGACGATCGATGACTTTATTGCCGGTGTCAGCGTTCTCCGCACAGCGATCAAGGACGCGCTAGAATGAGCATTTCCGAGCTCTTTCCCGATCCGCCGGCCAGCACCGTGCCGTCGATCACCATCAAAAGACCGGACGACTGGCATATCCATCTGCGTGACGGCGACGTGTTGAAGGCCGTCATCCCGTTCACGACGTCGCAATTCGCCCGTGGCATCATCATGCCCAATCTGGTGCCGCCGGTGACGACGGTGGAAAGCGCGCAGGCCTATCGCGAGCGCATTCTCAAGGCCCGACCGGAGGGCAGCGATTTCACGCCGCTGATGACCTGCTATCTCACCGAGGCGACCACGGCCGATGAGATCGAGCGCGGGTTCAAGGAGAACGTCTGGGCGGCCGCCAAACTCTACCCGGCCGGTGCGACGACGAATTCGCACGCGGGTGTGCGCGACATTCAGGTGCTGGCGCCGGTGTTCGAGCGCATGGAAAAGATCGGCATGCCGGTCTTGATCCACGGCGAAGTCACCGATTGGAGCGTCGATATTTTCGATCGTGAAGCGGTCTTCATGGAACAGAAGCTGCTGCCGCTGCTCAAGCGCCATCAGGGTCTCAAAGTCGTGGTCGAACATGTCACCACCGCCGAGACGGTGGAGATCGTGCGCGCCCACGCGGGCCGGGTCGCCGGCACGATCACGCCGCATCATCTGATCTTGAACCGCTCGTCGCTGTTCAACGGCGGCCTGCAGCCGCATTTCTATTGCCTGCCCGTCGCCAAACACGAGCGCCATCGTCTTGCCTTGCGCCAGGCGGCAACCTCGGGCGACGGCAATTTCTTTATCGGCACGGATTCGGCGCCGCATCTGCGCAGCGCCAAACAGGCCGAATGCTGCGCCGCCGGCATTTTCTGCGGTGCCACCGCGTTGCAGACTTATGTCCAGGTCTTTGACGAGGAAGGCGCACTGCCGCATTTCGAAGCCTTTGCCTCGCTCAACGGTCCGCGCTTCTACGGTCTGCCGGTCAATACCGGCACGATCACCTTGGAGCGGCGGCCGGATCGCCAGATGGCGGCCATAGAGGTGGCCGGCGAAGACATCGTCATGTTCCGGGGTGGTGAGCAATTGCCTTGGTCGTTGGGCGAGACGCGCAGATGACGTCAATCGCGGCCAAGGAGCGGGGACAAAAGATCGCCGAGATCATGTTCAAGGCTGGCGCCATTCACGTCAGCCGACAACAGCCCTATATCTTGGCCGCCGGCTGGGCGAGCCCGGTCTATGTCGACATCCGTCTGTTGATCGGCGAGCCGGAGTTGCGCCAGCAAGCCGTCGCCCTGGCCACCGACTGGATGAAGGAAGCTTTGCAGACCAGCGCCTTCGATGCGCTGGTCGGCGCCGAGACGGCGGGCATTCCTTTCGCCGCCTGGATTGCCGAACGCACCGGCCTTAAATTTCGCTACATTCGCAAACGCCCGCTCGGCATCGGCCGCAATGCTCAGGTGGAGGGCGGTGCGATTGATGGGCTCAACGCTCTCCTGGTCGACGATCTCACCACCGATGGGCGCAGCAAATTGAATTTCGTGCGTGGCCTGCGCGCTGCCGGTGCCCATGTCGAACATATTCTGACGATCTTTTATCACGATGCCTTTCCCGATGCCGGCGTCCGGCTGGGGCAGGCGGGATTGACCCTTCACGCCTTGGCCACCTGGTCCGACGTTTTGGCGGCGCAGGATGATGGACAGCTCTCGACGCAGGATCGCCAGGAGATCGAGCGCTTTCTCAGCGATCCGGTGGCGTGGTCGGCCCGCCACGGTGGCCGATCGGCTTGACTGACAGCACAACGGATGAAGGAGCGATGGCTATCAAGGCCGCATTCACTATTCGATTCATTGATGAATGGAGAAGCACATGCGTGAACTTCTGGAATGGCTGAAATCGCAGAAAGGTGGCGTGTCCACCTATTGGGAATTTCAACTGCGCGCGTTGAAGCTGCGCGCCACGGAGCCTGAACAGGCCGCCTGCCTCAGCCTGCTCGCCGATATCGCCGGCCGCTTCGCCGACAAATATTACGAAGAACCATTGCCGGTCGATGCGGCGGCGGGCGCGTTGGATCGCCTGGGCAAGCTGCTCGGCAAGGCAGTCGAGAATATCGAGGCCGATGCCGCGACGCGCCTGCGCGTGCTCAACGAAATCAGCGTTTCCGAACTCGAACCGGGCTGACGGCAGCCCAGATCCTTCGTTCTCTTCGGCAGTCTTGACGCGTTATCTTAAAAAGGAGATTATGTCTCATAATTGAGACATAATCGGGCGATGCCCGCTCCACGCGTCAAGGGAATGCTGCCGATGCAAACGCGAACGCCGATCTTTTGCGCTTTGTGTCGGTCACGATGCGGCTCCACGGCCGTGGTGGAAGACGGTCGCCTCATCGCGCAGGAGCCCAATCCCGATCATCCGACAGGCAAGGCGCTTTGCATCAAGGGCCGCGCCGCGCCGGAGATCGTTCACAACGCGCAGCGCCTGCTGCGCCCGCTCATCCGCACATCGCCAAAGACGCAAGCGCCGCAATGGCGCGAGGCAAGCTGGGACGAAGCGCTCGATCTGATCGCGCGCCGCATCGGCGCAACGCGCGATCGTCATGGCGCCGAGGCAGTGGCCTTCGGCGTCACCTCGCCTTCGGGATCGCCGGTGTCCGACGGCATCAAATGGATCGAACGTCTGGTCCATGCCTTCGGCAGTCCGAATCTCTTGCGAGGTACAGAGATCTGCAACTGGCACAAGGATTTCTCGCACGCCTATACGTTCGGCCACGGCATAGCGACGCCGGAATTCTCCAACAGCCGTGCCATCGTTCTGTGGGGCCATAATCCAGGTGCCACCTGGCTCGATCATGCGACCAGCGTCGCCGAAGCCAATGCGCGCGGTGCCGCTCTCGTCGTCATCGATCCCCGCCAGGCGGGCTTTGCAGGGCGCGCGCGCGAATGGCTGCAGGTCAAACCCGGCTCCGACGGCGCTCTGGCCCTCGGCCTTGCCGGCGCGATGATCGAAAACGGTTGGTTTGACGATCGCTTCGTGCGTGACTGGACCAACGGGCCGCTGTTGGTGCGTGACGATACGAAACGTTTCCTGCGCGCCGGCGACATTGGACTTGCGCCAGAGGCATATCTTGTCGCTTGGGATAGCAAGAACCATGCTCCGCTTCTGTTCGATCCGACAAGCGGCGTTTACAAAGCGCCGCAGCATGAGCGCGCTTTACGCGCCGACGTAAGCTTGGAGATCGCGGGCCAGACCGTGCGCTGCCAAACGGCTTTTTCGCTTTATGCGGACGTCTGTGCGCAATTGGGCCCGGAAGAACTCGAAAGCGAAACCGGCATCCCACATGAGCAGATCGTGCGCACGGCCCGGCTGATCTACGAGAATCTTCCGGTCAGCTACTATTGTTGGTCCGGCATCAGCCAGCACGCCAATGCCACGCAGACCGATCGCGCCATCGCCATGCTCTTCGCCTTGACCGGCAGCGTCGATGCGCCCGGCGGCAATGTGCAGCTCACCCATCATGCCATCTTCGATGTCTCGGGTTCTGAACTGATGAGCGCCGAGCAGCGGCGCAAATGCATTGAATTCGACCGCCGTCCGCTCGGCCCCGCGTCGCGCGGCTGGATCGGCTCGGACTCGCTTTATCGCGCCATCCTCGAAGAAGATCCTTATCCGATCAAGGCCGTCCTCTGCTTCGGCGCCAATGTCATTCTATCCCATGCCGATCCGTTGCGCGCGCGGCAAGCCCTGCAAAAGCTCGATTTCTTCGTCCACGCCGATGTGGTGATGACGCCGACGGCGGCTTTCGCCGATGTCGTTTTGCCAGTGAATACGCCTTGGGAGCGCGAAGCCTTGCGCACCGGCTTCGAAGTCAACCAAGCAGCGGAAGAATTGATCCAGCTCCGCCACAAGGTCGTCGCATCAGCCGGTGAAAGCCGCTCGGATGCCTGGATCGTGTTCGAACTGGCGAAACGTCTTGGCCTCGCCGATCGGTTCTGGGGCGGCGATCTCGAAGCGGGCCTTGCCGCGATCGTCGCGCCGCTCGGCCTCAACCTCGATGATCTCAGGGCATCGCCCGGCGGTCTGCGCCAGCCGCTGACCATGCGCTACAGGAAATATGCGGAAGGCGGTGCGACGCCCAAAGGCTTCAAGACGCCGACGCGCAAGGTCGAACTCTATTCCGAAACCTTCCTCGATCACGGTTACGCGCCGCTGCCTGTCTACACACCACAGCCGCAGCTCAAACGTCAGCCGTGTTATCCGCTGGTGCTGACCTCGGCGAAACTGGCGCAGTATTGTCACAGCCAACACCGGCATGTGCCTTCATTGCGTCGTCGCATGCGCGAACCGCTGATCGAAATGCATCCGTCGACGGCCAGCGCCCGTGGCATTGCCGATGGCGATCTCGTCCGCGTCAAAACCCGCGCTGGCGAAATCCAGATGCGCGCCAAGCTCGAAACCCGCCTGAAGCCGGATGTCGTCGTTGGCCAATATGGCTGGTGGCAATCCAACAGCGAGTTGAACATTGCCGGCTATTCGCCCTTCGACGGCGACGGGTCCAACTACAACCTGCTGATCGACGAGCACGATCTTGATGCCATCGCCGGCTCGGCGCCGCATCGTGCTTTCCGGTGCGAGATCGAGTTGATGGCTTGAGCCTGTTAAAGCTCGGCCTTTACCAATGTTCATGAAATGTTCTTGCGCTTCCCCAGGTTGCCCGCTACCTTGAGGTGAGTGAACTGCGGGGGCCGGGATGGTGGTGCGCGTCGCGACGGTGGCATTTGAAGGCGTCGAGGCCCGGCCCATCGACGTGCAGGTGCAATTGTCCGGTGGCTCCACGGGTTTTGTGCTCGTCGGCCTCGCCGACAAGGCGGTGGCGGAATCGCGCGAGCGGGTGCGCGCTGCGCTCAATGCCTCGGGGCTGGCTTTGCCGGCCAAGAAGATCACCATCAATCTGGCGCCCGCCGACATGCCGAAAGAGGGCAGCCACTACGATCTGCCGATCGCGCTCGCGGTCATGGCCGCCATCGGCGCCATCCCGTCCGATGCTTTGTCTGGCTATACGGTATTGGGCGAGCTGGCACTCGATGGCGCAATCAGTCCGGTCGCCGGTGTCCTGCCCGCCGCCGTCGCCGCCAATGCGCGCGGACATGGCCTGATCTGCCCGTTCGAAACCGGGCCCGAGGCGGCCTGGGCCTCGGCCGATCTCGACATCCTGGCGCCACGTTCGCTCATCCAGCTCGCCAATCATTTTCGCGGCACCCAGGTGATGGCGCGCCCGCATCCGGCGGTGCGCGCCAAGGGGCCGCCGCTGCCCGATCTCAGGGACATCAAGGGCCAGGAGAGCGCCAAGCGGGCGCTCGAAATCGCCGCCGCCGGCGGCCACAACCTCTTGATGAACGGGCCACCGGGCTCGGGCAAATCCATGCTGGCGGCACGGCTACCGTCGATTCTGCCACCGCTCGGGCCCGCCGAACTCTTGGAAGTGTCGATGGTGCATTCGCTCGCCGGCATTTTGGCGGGCGGTGAGCTGACCGACCGGCGGCCGTTTCGCGCGCCGCATCATTCCGCTTCCATGGCGGCTTTGGTCGGCGGCGGCGTCAATGCGCGGCCGGGCGAAGCCTCGCTCGCCCATCACGGCGTGCTGTTTCTCGACGAACTACCGGAATTTCCCGCCGCCGCGCTCGATGGCCTGCGCCAGCCGCTGGAGACCGGCGCGATCGCGCTCGCCCGCGCCAATCATCGCGTCGTTTATCCGGCGCGATTCCAACTGGTCGCGGCGATGAATCCCTGTCGCTGCGGCCACGCCACCGACCCAGGTTACGCCTGCCGGCGCATGCCCAACGAGCGCTGCATGGCGGCCTATCAAGCGCGTATATCCGGCCCCTTGCTCGATCGTTTCGATCTGGCGATCGAAGTGCCGGCCGTGAGCGCCGCCGATCTCATCCTGCCGCCGCCGACGGAAGGCTCCGCCGAAGTCGCGGCCCGTGTCGCGACGGCCCGCACCATTCAGGTCGAACGTTACGCGGCGCTCGGACTGCCGCATGTCACGACCAATGCGGCCGCACCGGCCAATATCGTCGAACAGGTGGCGCAGCTCGGTGGATCAGGCACGGCGCTGCTGCGCGACGCCACCGAACGCCTGCGGCTGACAGCGCGCGGCTTCCACCGCGTGCTGAAACTGGCGCGCACTCTGGCCGATCTCGACGGCCGCGACACGGTCTCGCGCCTGCATCTTGCCGAAGCGCTCAGCCATCGCGGTCAGTCGTCGATGCAGACGCAGGCGGCTTAACTGAACTGCAACACCGCGCGGCCTTCGCCACCCGTGCCTTGCTTCAACGCGTTCAAGGCTTCGGTAGCGCGCTCATAAGGCATGGCGATGGTGGCAACGGGCGGCAGTTTGCCGGTCTGCGCCAAAGCGACCAGGTCTTTCAAATCCTGCAGCGTGCCCACATAGGAGCCTTCGATACGCAGCAGTTTGGTGGTGATCGCCAGCGGCGCCAGCGTGGTCGAACCGCCGAACAGGCCGACGATGACGATCTGGCCGCCGCGCCGCGCCGTATCCACCGCCAAGGCAAAAGTTTCGCCCGAGCCGACGAAATCGATGGTTGCGTGCGGGCCGCCGCCGGTCTGCGCCTGAATCTGGCTAACGATATCGGCTTTCGTGCTGTTCAACACCGCATCGGCGCCGGCCGCCTTCGCCAGATCGAGCCTGGCATCGCTGACATCGACGGCGAGAATGCGCGCCGGCGAAATCGCCTTGGCGATGCGGATCGCGCCGATGCCGAGCCCGCCGCAGCCGATGATGCAAAGCCAGTCGCTTTCCTTGCGCGTGCCGATTTTCTTCAAGGCGCTATAAGCGGTAATGCCCGAACAGGCATAGGTGCAGGCGACATCGCGCGACAGGCCATCGTAAGGCACCAGGTATTTCGCGTCGGGCACCAGCACGTGGTCGGCATAGCCGCCATCGCAGCGCAGCCCCAGAGACCTGGCCTGAAGGCACATCAATTCATCGCCACTGGCGCAGGCGGCGCAGGTGCCGCAACCGATCCACGGATAGACGATATAGCTCTGGCCGACGGCAACGCCGGAGGCTTCCGGTCCCAAGGCTGCAACAGTCGCGACGATTTCGTGGCCTAGCGTGAACGGCAGTTTCATGCCGCGATCGGCCATGCGCATTTTGCCTTTGCTGCCGAGATCGAAATAGCCCTCCCAAACATGCACGTCGCTATGACAGACGCCACACGCCTGCGTTTTCATCAGCACCTCGCGCCCCTGGGGCGCCGGCGTTTCGGCATCGAGCAATTGCAGCGGCTCACCCCATTGCGTGATGGCGAGTTTTTTCATCCAAGTCCTCCTCGGCTCCCGGCCAATAATCGGCGAGCCAGCTGATCGTGTTCGTCATGGTAAGCGGCTGGCTTCACTCGTCAATTCAGGTCGATCGAAAATCGCATGTGGGCAGCGATGGGACGTTGCGGAGGCCGCTCATCTGGAGCATTGTAGGACGTGGCGAGCGCGCGTTAAGCAATCCCTTGGATCACGGGTGATTTCCGCGGCGATGCCACTATGAGTGTGAGACAGAGTTGCGTAGTGGGGAAATGTCATGAGAGCCAAGGCGCTGGCCTTCGCCGTCTCGCTTACGGTGGGTTTTGCTTTTGTTTGTGCCGATGTCGCGCAGGCGAAAGGACGACGTAAATCCGCGCCACCTCAATATTCCTATCAGACGTCCCAGTCTCGTCTCCCGGGCCTGCACTTTTGGGGCGAGCCCTATTCATGGCAGACGCCGGGCGCGCGCGTGCGCGAACCCGCCGAGGTCTATCGGTCGCAACGCTATCGCGAAGCGGTGAGCATCTATCGCCCAAGCGAACCGTCAGGCGAAAGCGCACGGCCCGCCACGCGCATCAATCGCGTGCGCATGAACGAGCTGCCGCAAGAGCCGGAAGTGCGCGAAATCAGACGGCCGTCCGGCGTGGCGGAGCCGAAGGCCACCCGCGTCATCCCGCTGTTCAACGTGCCGCAGGATCAGCAAGGCGACTGACCGCTGTTCAGCGCTTCCTTTGTCGCGCGCCGTTCTTGCGCGTGCCGCCGCGTGCCAACTTGGCGGATTCCTGTCGCACGAGATCCAAGAAGCGCTGCACCGCCGCCGTCGGATGACGGTCGATCCACAAGAGCCCGAGCGGTCCCAGCCTCGCATGGGGGATCGTCAACGGCAGGACTGCCAGCGACTTGGTTTCCGTGTGGTAGAGGGCGAGCTGTAGCGACACCAGACTGATCATGTCCGTTTCCTGCAGCAGCCGCTCCGTCGCCAGGAAGGATGACGATTCGATTGTTGTCGGCGGCAGCGCCAGTCCCATGGCGCCCAATTCGGTCTCCAAAAGCTGCCGCATCGGCGTGTCGGGCAGGGGCACGATCCAGGGATAGGTCAGCACCTCGCGCCAGGTTGGAGTTTTCGTCGGATTTTTCCTGGCGTGCAGCGGATGTTTCACGCGGGCGATGATGCAGACCGGCTCGTCGTAAAGCGCCTGCGTGAAAATCTCGGCTGTAAGCGCCTTGCCGTGCAGCCGGCCGAGAATGCAATCGAGCTCGCGTCGTTCCAGTCGCGGCAGCAGATTGTCGAGCGTATCTTCGAACAGGGAGATGCGAACGTCGGGCGCGATCTGGCGATAGGCGGTGATCACCTTGGGGATGAGCGTCGCCGCCGCCGAGCGCAAAAGCCCGACGCGAACCCGTCCAGACTGGCCGGCCTGAAATGTCTTCAGCTCGTCGCCCATCCGCGTCGTGTCGCCCAGCACGCGGTGCGCATAGTGCAGCACGATCTCGCCGTAGGTCGTGGGTGTGAGGCGACGGCCGCGTTCGAACAGCGGTGCGCCGATGTCCTCTTCCAATTCGCGCAGCCATTTGGACAGGGCCGGCTGCGTGATGTTGAGTTGCGCCGCCGTCGCGCTCTGGCTGCCTGTCTCCACCAATGTGAGAAAGACCTCCAGATGACGGATCTTGAGCCGTCGCATCCAGGACGGTTCGCTGGCAGCGAGCTGGCGCACTTCGGCGACATCCTTTGAAAACATCGGACTATCCGCCAAAGTCTACAGCGCCTTCCTCGGCAAGCAAGCCGGCCGTGCCACGAGATCAATCGCTGGGTTTAAAGCCCGATGCTTTGATGGGGCCTGCCCAGAATTTGAAATCCCGCTCCTGAATGGCCGCGAGTTCCGTACTGCCGCGCCCTGTCGGTGTCAGGCCGAGGCGGCGCATCAGGTCCTGTCCCTCCGGCTTCTTGACCGTGTCGATGACGATTTCGCGGACCTTGTCGACGAGCGCTTGCGGCGTCTTGGCCGGCGCATACATGCTGTACCAGCCTTCGGCGGTGATGTCGTAGCCCTGTTCCTTATAGGTAGGCACATCTGGCGTGGTGGTGGTGCGCTTCTGGCCCGTGGTTGCCAGAATGCGCAGCTTGCCGCTCTTGTGCAGTTCGGTGGCATCGGAGGCGGATGTCGAGGCCAAGGCAATCTGCCCGGCAATGAGATCGCCCAATGCTGGCGCTGGGCCGCGGAACGGCACGTGGCGCAATTCGACCTTGGCGGCTTGTGCGAAGAGGATGGCGGAAAAATGCGGAATTGATCCCGCCGCCGGCGAGCCGAACGCCGCTTTGTCGGGATTCGCCCGCAGCCATTTCACCAATTCTTCGAGATTGCGCGCACCGGTCATCGGCCCCGTCGAAAGCGCAAAATCGAAGACACAGGCTTGCGCGATGGGCGTCAGATCGGTGAGGGGATTATAGGGCAGATTGCTGTAGACGGTCGGATGTAGAACGATTGCCGCGAAAGGCGTGAAGAGAAAGGTGCGCCCATCGGCCGGCGCATCGACCACGGCCCGCACGCCGATGCGGCCATCGGCCCCGACGCGGTTCTCGACGATGACCGGTTCGTTCAGAACGGCCCGCATATGTTCGGCGATAAACCGCGCCACGGTATCGGCGCCGCCGCCGGCAGCGTAAGGGTAAATGACCTTGATGACGTTCGATTGAGCGATGGTTGGCTTCGCCAACACACTGGCCGTCGCCGCCGCACCGGCTGCGATCATTGTTCTTCTTGTTAACGCCATCCCTTCTCCCTCCGTGCCGGTTTGGATTTTGCGTCGATGGCGCACAGTCATCGCCGAAGATGATTGGTCCAGCAGAAGAGGATGATAACGCCGCCTCGTATATCTCCTAGGAACTAAAGATTAAACATCGATCATATTTAAGTTATAGCCGGCGCCTCTCCGAATGTGTGGCGCGGGCTTTTGGGCATGATGGCTTGAGCATTGCTGCCTGTTGCGTGAGCCATTGCCTAAGAAGCGACCATCCACCGTTGGCGTCGTTGCAATCTTTCATCGTCGCGCGTGTCGGCCACTTGACAGCGCTATCGACTCTTGCTCAGTTACATCAACATTAAGATAATCAATATAAAGATTAAACTGATGGCGCGACGGCTTATCGGGAGCGAGCCGGCTTGCGTCTTGAGCGGAGCATCACAGACAGACAACAAAGCGCCGGAGCAAAATCATGAGGGGCAAGATCATGAAGGGATTGATTTCGGTACTATCAGCAGCGATCGTCCTCGGCCTGATGTCATCCGCCCCGGCGCGCAGCCAGGATCTTTTGCGCGTCGGCGAGGGGCCGTTCATCACCGGTGGCGGATTTTTGGTCGCCAATGAAAAGGGCTATTTCAACAAGCTTGGCCTGCGCATCGAAACCAAAATGTTCATCGATGGCCAGCAGGCGGTGCCGGCGCTGATCTCCGGTGAACTCGATATCACGTTCATGACCGCCAATGCGAGCCTGTTCAACAGCGTCGCGCGCGGCGCGCCTTTGGTGGCGATTCTCGACCGCGGCAACAACAAGGTTGGTCGCGGCTATTCGGTGATCAACGTCAGCAAGGAAATGGCTGACAGCGGTATCAAGACATTGGCTGATCTCAGCAAGCTCAAGGGCAAGCGGATCGGCGTCAGCGGCACCGGCAGCATCAATCAATATGCCTTCTCGCTGGCATTGCAGAAGGCCGGCCTCGATCCGCGCAAGGACGTGCGCTGGGTCACCAATATCCCGCAGCCAGACCTTATGAAAATGCTCGGACAAAATCAGATCGACGGCACCGATCTCGCCTATCAATTCGGTTTCCTTGCCGCCAAGAGCGGCTGGGGTCCGATCATCGCGACCGACGATCAGATCGACCCGGACGGCACGATCGCGGTTTTCGCCACCCGGCGAAATCTCATCAAGGATAAGCATGACGTTCTGATACGTTTCGCCATGGCCTATCTGCAGGGCGCCAAGGAGTTCAACGCAGCGGCCGCGAACCCCGACCAGCATCCAGACATCGTCAATCTTCTCGTCAAGACGACGATGTTGAAGCCCGAAACCTTGAAGGAGATCGCGCCAAACTGGTCCTACGTCAATGAAGACGGGGTGCCCAACATCGCCTCCATCATGAAGATGCAGGACTATTGGGCCGACTATTTCGACTATGTCGAACGGAAAGTCACGGCCGAGCAATTGTTCGACGTCAGCATCGCCAAGCAAGCCAAGGCACGGCTCGAAGCGGAAGCGCCGTTCGGGAAATAGCGGCGAGACCGTCGCGCTACAGGTGGCCGGCCTCGCGGTAGAACCGGGCGGCGGCGGGATGCAGGGGGATTGGCGTGCGCGCCATGTCTTTTGGTACCAGCGGATAGCTCACCGGGCTGCGATCCTGCGGCAGGTGGCGATACTGCTGTTCCAGCATCTGCCGCGTTTCGCACAGGCACCAGGTGAGGAGATAAGCGACATCGTCGGGCAGATCGTTGCGCACGAGCACGACGAAATCGGAAAAATCCAGCGTCGGCAGATCGCTCGATAGGGTTTCCCAAAAGCCCGCCGGCAGGCTGTTGCGGCGCAGGCCATAAGTCTGTTCGAGATGGGTCAGCGCCTGATCTTCCGCAGGCAAGGCGATCGCCCCGCGCTTGCGGATCATCTCGGCCCACCACGGTGCTAGCACCGCCTCCTGCAAAACCGCATCGACGGCGCCATCGCGCATCCGGAATAGCGATTGCTCCGGCCGCACCGTATTGACGTAGCTGCCACCCCAGGACGTGAGCGTTTCCTCGGAGATGCCATGCGCTTCCATATAGCGGCGCGCGGTGAAGCCGATGAAATTGGTGCCGTCGTCGATCGACGTGGCGATGCGCAGCGGCGGCTTCTTGGCGCGCAATTCGGCGAAGGTCGACACGTCGAAATCCGGCGCGATGGCCAGGACGAAACGATCGTTCTGCGGCAGGGTCGCCAGGGCGCGCAGATCCGGCAGGGCACGATCGCGGAACATGTCCTTGCCCGTCAAAGCCGCGGGCACCAGCCCCACCGGCGTGCAGATGCACATCTGCGCATCGCCATCCTGGACGGCTTGCATGGCCTCCAGGCCACCGTCCCGCAGGCTCCAGATCGCGACGCGGCTGCGGTTGCCCGTGCGGTCGCAGAATTCCTGCGCCAGCCAGGAGCAGATGCGGTGGAAATTGGCCTGGCCCCAGTCGCCGATGAAGTTCAATGTTAGAGAGCGGGTGATGTGTGGCGATGGGATGTGCGATGAAGCGGTCATGATGGTCCTCCCTGTGATGATATGAATGGCTTGGTGGCCCAATATTTGCCGGCACTGACCCGTTCTGTTATGCCGCGCATAAGCTTCGTGAGCCGCGCAACGGCTTTCTTCTCGCCAGAATCGAGAGGTCCGTGAGTAAATTTAAAAAGGTGCAGCACACGCCCGAAGGCGCTGTTATCACCGATCTGATCATCACCATCTTTCGTGCCAACGGTGCGCTTCTGCGCGTCGGCGACGCGTTGATGAAGGATCTGGGCGTCACGTCGACGCGCTGGCAGGTTCTGGGCGCCATTGGCGACACGCCGAAAACCGTCGCGCAGATCGCGCGCGAATTCGGTCTGTCGCGCCAGGGCGTGCTCTGGGTCGTCCAGGCGATGGTGAAGGAAGATATTCTCGAACTGATCGAAAACCCCAATCATCGCCGCGCCCAGCTCGTGCAATTGACGGCTGCGGGCCGCAAGCTTTTCGACGAGATCAATCGCCGCCAGGCGATCTGGTCGAACGGTGTGGCCGAGGGCATGAGCGCGGCGGAATTGAAAAAGGTTCTCTCCGCCATCAAGCGGCTGCACGACAAGGTGCTCGCCAGCACTAAATGATCAGGCGACATCGCCAACCAGCTCAAGCCATGTGTCCGTCCAGGCGGCGGCCAGATCTTCGGGGTAATCCGGGCCTCGCGCATCATGTTCCAGGCGCTCACCAATCCGCACCGCGCCAAGGCTGCTCAATAGCGCGTCGAATTTCTTGCCACCGAAACAGAATGTGTTCGGATAGACGGAATCGCCGAGCGCGATGACGCCATAGCGCAGAGCGCTGAGATCGGGGCGCTCACTATCCAAGGCGGCATAAAGGTCCTTGCCGTTATCAGGCACGTCGCCGGTCCCATAGGTCGAGGAACAGACGATCCAGCGACCGCCTTTGCCGAGCGCCACGGCCGGCTCCTTGAGTTTCTCCATGCGCAGGATGCGGGCGTTGAGGCCGGCCTCCTCGATACGTTCGGCTACGGTTTCGGCAACCATCTCGGCCGTGCCGCTCATGGTGGCGACGAGAATGGTGATGGTTTCGCTCATGATGCTGCTCCCGCCCTCAAGAATGCGCGCAATGGCTTGCTGTCGTCGGCCAAAGCTTCCGGATCGTCGATCGGCTGGGCCTGGCGCAGCAGGCGGCGGATCACCGGCATGTCCTTGCCGCGATTGATCGTGATGCCGCCGACCAGTGCGCCGCACGCGAATTGGAAGATCGAAACACCCGTGCTGTCGCCGCCGCGCTGCACGGTCATATCGACCTGCGCCGGTGCGCCGGCGGCCTGCAGATTCAAATCGCCCTGATCCGACCACAGCCAGGGGATTTCGGCATAAGCCACGCGTTCGCCCATGATGGTGCGGGCGACGGCTTCCGGTTGCAGATTGGCATTCTGCCAGGATTCAAGCCGCAGATGACGTTGCAGCAGCGGATTGAAATGGCGGGTCACGTCGCCGGCTGCGAGGATCGAACGATCCGACGTCTCGCCGAACTCGTTGGTGAGAATGCCGTCGTCAACAGCAAGCCCTGCGGCCTCGGCCAAAGCCGTATCCGGTATTACGCCGATGCCGGCGACGATCGTCTCGGCCTTGATCGCCTCGCCGGTGGAGAGAACGAGCCGCGTGCCATCGACATATGCGATGCGGGTATCGAGCCGGATGTCGATGCCGGCGCGACGGTGATGGTCCAACACTTTCTCGCTGGCGATGGTCGATCCAAGGCGCGGCAGCAGGACGGGAGCCGCTTCCAGCACGCTCACCTGGCATCCAAGCGCCTGCGCGCCGGCCGCCACTTCCAATCCGATGAAGCCGCCGCCAACGATGACGATGGACGAGCCTGGTTGCAGACGAGGGCGCAACGCTCGCGCATCGTCGAGGGTTCGCAGATAGAACACGCGCCGCGAATCGAGTCCCGCCAGGGAGAGCCGTCGCGGTTTGCATCCGGTCGCCAGCACCAATCTGTCGTAGGGATGCTGCGTGCCGTCATCGAGAAGGACGTCGCGTTGCTGACGATCGATCGCGCAGGCCTGTCGTGCGGTGATCAGCGCGATGCGCTGTTCCGTGCAGAACGCCGCATCGATAACGGATGGAGGCATGGCGGCAGCATCGAGCAGACAGGCTTTGGAGAGATCGGGACGCTCATAGGGCGAATGATTTTCCGCGCCGATCAACGTCAATGCGCCGTCGTAACCGATGGCCCGAAGAGACTTGGCTGTACGAGCGCCAGCTTGGCCGCCTCCCACGATAACGACGGCTCGAACGTTCTGATCCATGCTGCGGCCACGCAAAACAAGATTGACAGAATTCAGTCAAACTGACAGAATTTAGTCATCATGGCAAGGGAGGTTGCTCATGTCGACAGCAGCGGATGTCCGCTTAGATCCTGCGGCTAAGGTACCAATGAAGGTGAATGCCTTTGAGGCGGCCCGCCAGGGCAATACGCAATTGCTGCCGCTCTTTCCCTATCAAGGTGCCGGCGACATCGTGCCGTGTGTCGCCGCCTTGGCGAGCGACGGAAAGGGCATGCACATCGGCTATTTCGTTCACACCAACGCTGTCGATGAAGTGGGCGTGTCCTTCGGGTCCACGGGGCGCATACGCTCGGGCGATGTGTTCGTCGGGCATAAGAGCCATGGCGTCGGCGGCGATTCTGATCAGGCCTTTTTCGCCGTCTTGGTCATTACGCAGCGCCAATTTGAAAGCGGCGACCAGCCGGAAGGTGTGACCTTTCAATGCGAGAAATGCGCCACCGAACTGTTCCGCTACGATTTCGACGGCGGTCTCTCCGATGAGGAAAGCCGTGGCGATCTGCTGCCGCTGCCGAGCCTCAAGGGTTCGAACGATGCGGCGATGATGCTCAACACCGATGAAGCCAAGCGCACCTGCAAGTCCTGCGGTCACGTCACGCAGCCGTTTCCGCTGCATATTTGGGGATGGGGACATTACATGCGACGCACGGGGATCACCTCCAATGCGCGTCGCGCTCTGGTGGAGGCCGCTCAGTCATGAATCAGGTCGTCTCTCAACGCGTCACCACGCGCCGCAAGAACAGCTTCAATCTCTTTCGTGAAGCTTCAAAGCTCGCCTCCTTCGACGAGTTTCCCATGTTGCGGCCTGAGGTGGATCCGCAATTGACGTTGAGCAGCAATTCCGTCGATCAGCCGTTTTTCCTTATCTGCGAAAAAGACAGCGTGATCGCGCAGGCCAGCGGCAGAGCGCAGGTCGTCTTTCACGAAGGTCCCGTTCGCTACTTCGATCTTGTGCCGGGCGACTTCGTTTATATCCCCGGTGGTACGGCGCATCGCATTCTGACGAAAGAGCCTGGCAATCAGTTGCGCTACAAAGCGCGTGAGCCGGGATCGGAAACCGTCGTCTGGTATTGCGACAGTTGCAGCCACGAAATGGATCGCCACAGTTGGAATGCCGGCGAGCAATCGCCGCAAGCTGGCTATGCTGCCGCGTGCGAGCGCCACAACGGCGAGACGGTGCGGCGCACCTGTTCGCACTGCGGCCACACCCATGCCGCCGTCGATCTCGGCGCCTTTCGCTGGCCGGCGGTCGCGGCAGCCTTGGCGCAAAGCGAAGACGAATAAATTTCGCTTTGCGAACCATCATGCGGGATCTGCCATGAGCATTGGGCAGCGTCCCGCTTTCCCTTGATTTGAATGTCGAATTGCCTCTTCCCCATTGCCAAACGGCGCGGAAATCAGTGAAACTGATATTCTAATCCGGTTCGGATATGAGGGGAGGGGCACGATGAGGACTATGGTTTCGGCTTTGGCGCTGCTGGTGGCGGCCAGCGCGGCGCAGGCGCAGATCGCCGGCGACAAGGTGCGGATCGGCGTGATGACCGACCTCTCCGGCGTTTACGAATCCGGCGCCGGTCATGGCTCCGTCGAAGCGGTGCGCATGGCGGTCGAGGAATTCGGCGGCAAGATCAACGGCAAGCCGATCGAAGTTCTGGCCGGCGACCATCAGAACAAGCCCGATGTCGGCGTTTCCATCGCCAATCGCTGGTATGACGTCGATAAGGTCGATGTGATCACCGAACTGGTGAATTCGGCGGTTGCCTTCGCCGTCCTCGATGTGACCAAGCAGAAGAACAAACTGGTGATGCTGGCCGGCGCCGGTTCAGCCGATTTCACCGGCAAGGCCTGCGCGCCAGACAACAGTGTCCATTGGGTCTATGACACCTATCAGCTCAGCGCCTCGATCGCTGCCGCCGTGCCGCAGCTCGGCAAGAAATGGTATTTCATCAGCGCCGACTACGCCTTCGGCGCGGCGCTGGAGGCGGGGCTTCGCCCCTCGCTGACCAAGGCCGGCGTCGAGATCGTTGGCGCCGTCAAACATCCGCTCAGCAATCACGACTTCTCCTCTTTCGTGCTGCAAGCGCAGAATTCCGGCGCCGATGTCATCGCTCTTAACAATGGCGGCGACGACACGATCAATGGCCTGAAGGCGATCCGCGAATTCGGCCTGAAGGCGAAGGTCGTCGGTTTCGGCCTCGATAGCCCGCTGGCGGTGAAGGCCATGGGGCTCGAAGTGGGACAGGGCGCCTATAACGTGTCCGCCTGGGTCAACCGCGAGGACGACGAAACCAAGGCCTGGATCGCCAAATTCATCGAACGGCGGAAAGTCTTCCCCGGCTCCTTCCAGGTTGGCGTCTATTCGGCGGTCAAACATTACCTGAAGGCGGTTCAGGCGGCCGACAGCACCGACAATAAGAAAGTAGTCGCCAAAATGCGCGAGCTGCCCGTCCGCGACATATTCACCAATGATGGTTACCTGCGCCCTGATGGCCGCATGGTCCACAGCGTCGCCCTCACGCAGATCAAATCTCCTGCGGAATCAAAAGGAGAATGGGATCTGGTGAAAACCGTCGGCCCGCTGAAGGGCGATGACGTGTTTCGCCCCCTCGACCAGGGCGGTTGCCCGGCCCTGAAGTAACGATTAAGTCGAAGTCCGAGCAACGGTTTTTCAACCTAGGCGATCCAGCTTGGCGTCGGGCCAGTTAAGGTCCAGGCCATGCTGGCGTTGGGGGCTCGGTTTGGTTGTGTCTGGGTTTGTGATCAGCGTCATCGGCCTTTGCGCCGCCCTCCTGGGGGCGGCGGTCGGCTGGGCCGTCCATCGGGCCGCCGGCCGGCGCCATCCGCCGGAGCGGTCGCTCGACGAAGCCCGGTTCGAAAAGCTCCAGGACGAATTGTGGACCTTGAAGGAAGCGGCCGCCGCCCGGCACCGGGCCGAGGCCGCCAATGAGGCCAAGTCGCGCTTCCTCGCCACCGTCAGCCACGAAATCCGCACGCCGTTGAACGGCATTCTCGGCATGGCCGACCTGTTGCGCCACGGCCCATTGGTGGCCGAACAGCGCGCCTATGTGGAGGCGATCCACACCTCGGGCACGGCGCTCGCCAATCTGATCGAGGAAATTCTCGATTTCTCCCGCATTGAAGCCGGCCGGTTGGAATTGGCCACGGAACCCTTCGACGTGGTGACCCTCGTCGAGGGCGTCGCCGAACTGCTGGCGCCGCGCGCCCAGGATAAGGGTGTCGGTATCGCTGCCATGATCGAGCCCGGCGTACCGCGCCGCTTGATTGGCGATGCGGCGCGTCTGCGTCAGGTGCTTATCAATCTCGCCGGCAATGCGGTGAAGTTCACCGAGACCGGCGGCGTCGGCATTCGCGTTACCAGGAAGTCCGGCAGCCGCGTGATCTTCGCCGTGGCGGATACGGGGCCTGGCATATCGTCCGATCAGCAGGAGACGATTTTCGAGGACTTCGAACAGGGCGATGGTTCGGCGACGCGCCGCCATGGCGGCTCGGGTCTCGGTCTCGCCATTTCACGGCGCATCATCGATCACATGCAGGGCGATCTGCGGCTCGAAAGCACGGATAGCAGCGGCTCCATCTTCACCTTCGAGGTCGATCTGCCACCGGCATCCGATCAGGACAGGATCGAAGCGCCGCCCCTGTGGGGACGTCGCGTGCTTGTCGTCGGTCGCGCGCCGTTTGAGACGAGCTATCTTGGCGAACGGCTCGTGGCGGCGGGCGCGGAAACCCTGCGCGCCGAGACGATCGAAGAGCTTCGCGCGGTGCTCGCGCAAAAGCCTGCACCCGATGTGGCGATCGTCGATTGTGCCTTGGGTGAAGACGTCTTGCGCCAAAGTATCGAGGCGACACGTGCCGCGGGCGTGGCCCGCAGCCTCATCCTGTTCTCGCCGTTCGAGCGGCGCACGACGGCGCAGAACACGCTGGCCGGTTTCGACGGCTGGCTGGTCAAGCCCGTTCGCACCACATCGCTGATCGCGCGTCTGCGCGGTGAGATGGCGGGCAGTACATCGGCGAACACGATTGAAGCGAGCGCCAAGCCGCAAATCGAGCTGCACGTGCTGTTGGTCGAGGACAACGAAATCAACGCGCTTGTGGCGCGCAAACATCTGGAGCGCATTGGCGCCAAGACCACTCACGCGGTCGATGGCATCGAAGCCGTCGATATCGTCAGCCGCACCTTGCGCGGCGATCGTTCTCGCTTCGATATCATCCTGATGGACATTCGCATGCCCGGCCTCGATGGCATCGATGCATCGCGCTGGATCCGGCGGCTTGAGAACGAGGCGGGCGTCACGCCGACGCGTATTGTCGCACTCACCGCCAATGCCTTCGAGGAAGATCGTCGCGCCGCGCTGGAGGCGGGAATCGATGATTTCCTGACTAAACCGATCGATCCAGATCAGTTGGCATCGGCCATTTTGCCCAAGCGTCAGGTAGCCCGCGCCTGAAGGATTCTCGGGTTGTAACAAGAACGACGGAAAATCGTCATAATTTCTTCCGATCTGGATGGCTTCTGGTTACATGGGGCGAATCATGGGATCGGGGATTTCACAATGAAACCGACAAGTGAACGTGCGGGCGTGCAGCGTTTCGCCGGTCTTGTCAGTGCGTTCGTTCCGCAGCGCCGCATCGTCCGCGATCTGCACGGCCTGCCGGAGTCGCTGGCACGGGTCGGCTCGCTGGAACTGAAATTCGCGGTGACTCGCAAGGAAATCCGCAAGGCGCAACGTCTGCGCTACCGGGTGTTCTTTGAACAAGGCTCGGCTCAAGCTGATCGGACGACGCAATTACGCCGCCGCGATATCTGCCCCTTCGATATTGTCTGCGATCATCTCATCGTCGTCGATCACGCGGCGAAATCGCACTACGGCCGTATCAAGCCGAAGGTCGTTGGCACCTATCGGCTGTTGCGGCAAAATCCGCGCAAGAGCGACGGCGGCTTTTACAGCGCCCAAGAGTTTGATATCGCGCCGCTGCTGATCCGCCATGTCGAAAAACGCTTTCTCGAACTTGGCCGTTCCTGCGTGCTGCCGGAATATCGCGCCCGCCGCACGTTGGAACTGCTGTGGCGTGGCATCTGGATGTACGTCAGCCATCACAATATCGATGTGATGATCGGCTGCGCTTCGTTCGAGACGGTCGATCCGGCGAAGATTGCCGCGCCGCTGTCGCTCCTGCATTACAAAGCCGGCGTGCCGGCGGAGTGGGCCGTACGCGCGCTTGACGATCGCCGCGTCGACATGGCGCTACTGGCTGATGGCGCGGTGTCGCCGCGTCGTGCGCTCGCCGTTCTGCCGACCTTGATCAAGGGCTATCTGCGGCTTGGCGCGATGATCGGCGATGGCGCCGTGATCGATCATCAGTTCGGCACCACGGACGTGCTGATCGTTCTGCCGGTCGCCAATATCGATGAGCGTTATATCGATCACTTCGGCGGCGGCCATCCGCCGGCCAATGAGATCGCGGCTTAAAGCGGGATTTGCCGCTGTTTGAGAACGCGCGGCGCTGCCGGCGGCGCGCGCCACATTTGCACTCGATAATGATCGTCGCCCTCAAGCCCGTCTTCTGAAAGCGTATTCAAATCGCCATAGGAGAGGCGCACCCGATAGTCGCCGGGTTCGATCTCGATGCGGGGCGCATCAGGCAGATAGTCGGTACAACCGCTGGCAACGAGCCGGCCTGACGTGACGGCCAGATGGCATTCGGCCACGTGATCCCACGTTTCGAAGTCGGTCGCAGGCTCGTTGTCGAGAACTTCGATGGTCAGCGGCACGGTCATGTTGCGCACGGTGCCGATCATCACGAAGCCTTCGCCGATCGCGAACAGGCGATGCAGCACTTCGTCATTCCAGTCGAACGACAGACGATCGATATCGGCGCGTTCGTCTTCCAGATAGAGCTGGAAATAGTCGGCGAACAGATCGAACTGATAGCGGCGAACCGGCATCGCGCTCTCCGAAACGTTCAGCCGAAGCGGTTGCGATCATGCGGCGCGGCAAAGTCGATGTCGGGCCCAATCGGCACGATGCCGGTCGGATTCACCTGCAATTGGCTGCCGTAATAATGCTTCTTGCAATGATCGAGCCGGAAGGTCGAGGCGATGGCCGGTCGCTGGATCAGGTCGCGCGTAAAGCCCCAGATGTTGGGATAGTCGACGATGCGGCGCTTGTTGCATTTGAAATGCGAATAATAGATCGCATCGAAGCGCAGCAGTGTCGTCAGCAGGCGGATGTCGGCTTCCGTCATCGCGCTGCCGCAGAGATAGCGCTGCCGGCTCAAACGCGCCTCGATGAAATCGAGGGTTTCGAACAGCGGCACCACCGCTTCTTCGTAAGCCTGCTGCGTGGTGGCGAAACCGGCGCGATAGACGCCGTTGTTCAGCGTCGTATAGATGCGCTCGTTGACCGCATCGATCTCGGCACGCAGGGCCTGCGGATAATAATCGCCGGGCGTGGCCCCGATGCCGTCGAAAGCGCTGCCGAGCATCCGGATAATTTCGGCGGATTCATTGTTGACGATGGTCCCGGTCTTAAGATCCCAGAGCACCGGAATGGTCACGCGGCCGGTATAGGTTGGATCGGCGCGGTTATAGACCTGATAGAGAAAATCCGCATGGGCCACGGGGTCTGCCACCACGCCGTCGCCGTTCGCGAAGGTCCAGCCGTTCTCCAGCATCAGCCAATGCACCACGGAAACCGAGATGGCGTCTTCCAGGCCCTTCAGCGCCCGCATGATAAGTGTGCGTTGCGCCCACGGGCAGGCATAGCCGACATAGAGATGATAGCGGCCTCGCTCGGCTTTATATCCCGGTTGACCGTCGACGGAACGGCCATCGGCAGTGATCCAATTGCGGAAGGAACTGTCGCGACGCACGAAGCGTCCCTTGTTGGCTGCCGCGATGAGCGGCTGGTCTTCCCACTTGCCGTCGATCAGCATGCCCATCGCATTCTCCTATCGGCCTTCGCCGGCTTCCCATAAAGCCTGTAACCCTTCCCGATAGGTGGGGTGGATCGGTTCGAATCCAAGTTCGAACCGCGCCGCTTCGATGGAAACGCGTTTGCATTCGGCATAGAAACTGCGCGCCATTTCGGAAAGTTCAGCGGTTTCAAAGTCGATCACCGGCGGCGGTTCGACCTTCATCAGGTTTGCCGCATGGGTGACGACATCCTGCGCCGGCGTCGGATGGCCGTCGGCGATGTTGAGCAGCAGGTCTTCGCCGCTTCTGTCGCGCGCCACGCATTTGGCGATGGCTTGCGCGATGTCGTCGACATGAATGCGATTGAAGACCTGATCTTTCTTGACTAGGCGCTTGGCCTTGCCGTCGCGCAATTGCACCAATGCATTGCGGCCCGGGCCATAGATGCCGGCGAGGCGTAGGATATAGAGGCTGCGCTTGCCTTCGCGCGCCACGGCACGCCACAGATTCTCCGCCGCAAGCCGCATCAGGCTGCGCGCATTCGTCGTCAGCGGCGCCGTGGCTTCATCGACCCACTCGCCTTGGCGATCGCCATAGACGCCGACGGTGGAGAGATAGATGATTTTACGCAGACGCTTTGAGCGCGTCAGCGGCAACGCGAATTTCGCCAGCACCGGATCGCCAGCCTCGCCAGGGGGAACGGAGACGAGGACAATGTCAGCCTCACCGAGGGCTTCGACAATGCCATCGTCCGCGCCTTCGTCCGAGAACAGATAGGTCTTGATGCCCGAGGCCGTCAGTTCAGCCTTTCTCTTCTCGGTGGTGACGGTGCCGGCAATGCTGTCGTAATCAGGCGCGTGCTTGCGAATGTAATGAACTGATGAATAACCGAGGCCGAATACGAAAAGATTCATCGCAATCGAGATGCTCCGTGCAATATCCTTATGGTCCGCCAGACGTATTAAATTCGCCAGACCTGGGCGGCCATTTCAAGTGAGAAAGCCCGCTGCGGCCTAGCTCATGTACGACTTGTAACATTCGCGGCCCATTCCGCAAGCACGTCAGGATCCGACTCCTGTGCACGATGGTGCTGACGAAGCTCGTCGAAGTGTTGCGCGGGCAAGAGTTGCTGCAGCGCCCACACGGCCATGGCGCGCACCACCGGTGCGGCATCATCAAGTCCGGCGCGGGCCGTCGGGATGAGGCGCGCGTCGCCGGAATTGCCGATGGCGATCATCACGTTGCGCACGAAACGGTCGCGGCCGATGCGCTTGATGGGGCTACCAGAGAACTTGCTCCGGAAGGCGGCGTCGTTGAGCGCGGCGAGCTCCGCGAGTGGCGGCGCCAGCAGATCGTCGCGGGCTTGCAACTTGGCTTCGCGCGAAGCCTCGGCGAATTTGTTCCACGGGCACGCGGCCAGGCAATCGTCGCAGCCATATATGCGATTGCCCATGGCGGTGCGGAATTGCCGTTCGATATGCCCTTTGTATTCGATGGTCAGATAGGAGATGCAGCGCCGCGCATCGAGACGATAGGGCGCGGGAAAAGCCTTGGTCGGACAGGCATCGAGACAGGCGCGGCATGAGCCGCAGTGATCGTGCTCGGGCGGATCGATGGGCAATGGCAGTGTGGTGAAGATCGTGCCGAGGAACAGCCACGAGCCATGATCGCGCGACACCAGGTTGGTGTGCTTGCCCTGCCAGCCGATGCCGGCGGCGGCTGCCAACGGCTTCTCCATCACCGGCGCCGTATCGACGAAGACTTTGACGTCCATCTCCGCGTCGGCGCGGCTGACGAGAAACTGCGCCAGCATTTTCAGCCGGCCCTTGATCAGCTCGTGATAGTCGCGGTTGCGGGCATAGACCGAGATGGTCGCTTGCGACGTCTGATCGAGCGAGGCGAGCGGATCCGTGTCGGGTCCGTAGTTGACGGCGAGCACGATGACGCTGCGCACCTCGCTCCACAGCACACGCGGATCGCTGCGCCGATCGGCCGTTTCTTCCATCCAGTCCATGTCGCCATGGGCGCCCTCGCCGAGCCATTGCTTGAGGCGGGCGGGAGCTTGCGGAATGGCGTCAGGCGCGGCGATGCGGCATTGATCGAAGCCGAGTTCGGCGGCGCGCTGGCGCAGGGCGTCGATGAAGGATGCGCTTAGAAATCGAGGTTGGCGTAAGCCGGTCCCGGCGTCATGCCCGGCACCCGGTCGTTCAGCAGCGCGCGGAACGACGGTCGCGATTTGATCCTCGCGTACCATTCCTTCGCCGTGTCGTCTTCGGTCCATGGCACGTCGCCCAGATAATCCGCACATGACAGATGCGCCGCCGCCGCCAGATCGGCATAGGTCATCATGTCGCCGGCCAGCCATTTCCGTTTGGCCGTCAGCCAGCCGATATAAGCCATATGATAGCGGATGTTAGCCCGTCCGGCGCGCACCGCGTCCATATCGGGGGCGCCGCCGCCGGCTTCGGCGGTCATATAACGCTTGTAGACCTTCTCGGTGACCAGGAAATTCGACACTTCGGCGAAGAATTTGCCGTTGAACCAGTCCATCAGCCGGCGCACCTCGATCCGCCCGGCCGGATCCTGGGGCAGCAGCCGGTGCCCGCCGAGATGGGCGCCATAGGCCTCGTCGAGATATTCGGCGATGTTGCCAGCACCCGGTATGGCCAGTTGCGACGGTTCCACCAGAACCGGCGTCTCGCCTGCCGGATTGATCATCAGGAATTCATTCCGCCGTTCGAAAGCTCGTTCTTCGATCAACTCGGGCTCTAAGCCATATTCGGCGAGAGCGATGCGGATAAAGCGCGAATGAGGACAAAGCGGATGATGAAACAGAACGGGCATGAGCAACAATGATTTGGGGGACCGCGACGCGAACACGGGTGAGATCTATGCAGGAGGAGACAGGCGCAAGGCCAGACTTTATTTAAAATGCATAGGCCCTAGGTTAAGTTCCGGTTAACCGTCATGGCTTTGGTATAATGGTGGCTTCAACTATAGAGGCTTGAGCTGCGGTGCGCGCGATTCGCGGACTGAGCGTATCTGCGGCCGTAGACCCTTCGATTCCGCGCCGAGGCCTTTCCGGATGTCCACGATTGAAGCCATCAAGGCGCTGATCCTTGGTGTGGTCGAAGGATTCACCGAATTTCTGCCGGTTTCGTCCACCGGTCATCTCCTGCTCCTCGGCCATTTCCTCGGTTTCGAGTCGAAGGGCAAGACGTTCGAGGTTCTGGTGCAGCTCGGCGCCATCCTCGCCATTCTCATCGTCTATTTCAAAAAACTGTGGTCGATCCTGCTGGCGCTGCCCAGCGATCCCAGAGCCCGCTCCTTCGTCGTCGGCATTCTGATCGCCTTTCTGCCGGCCGCTATTATCGGTGCGCTGCTGCATACCTTCATCAAGGACGTGCTGTTCAATCCGATGATCGTCTGCACCACGCTCATTGCCGGCGGCCTCGTTTTGCTGGCGGTCGAGGACATGCCGCTGAAAAGCAAATTCACCGACGTGATGGATTTCCCGCCGCTGATGTGCCTGAAGATCGGTCTGTTCCAATGCCTGGCCATGGTGCCGGGCGTGTCGCGTTCGGGCGCCACCATCGTCGGCTCGATGTTGATGGGCGCCGAGAAGCGCGCGGCTGCGGAATTTTCCTTCTTCCTTGCCATGCCGACCATGGCGGGCGCTTTCGCCTATGATCTGTTCAAGAACTACAAGATTCTCGAGTTCAACGACGTCGCGTTGATCGTCATCGGCTTCGTCGCCGCTTTCATTTCAGCGCTTGTCGTCGTGCGCGGCTTTCTGAATTATGTCTCGCGCCACGGCTTCAAGCTCTTCGCCTGGTGGCGCATCATCGTCGGCATCCTCGGCTGGATCGGCCTTTACTTCGTGCCGGTGCGCTAGACCTCACCGTCATTGCGAGGAGCATAGCGACAAGCAATCCAGGGCGCGTGGTAGGACGTCAAAAAATGCCTGTGAAACAGGCATTTTACGTCTATGGCTCTACGCTTTGACTCCTGGATTGCTTCGCTTGCGCTCGCAATGACGGCAGGACGGTCGCGCATTAAATCCGCTTATCGCCCGACGTACACAGGTCGGCGACGACGCACTTCTCGCACTCCGGCCGGATCGCCTTGCAGATGTAGCGCCCGTGCAGGATCAGCCAGTGATGGGCGTGGCGGCGAAACTCTTTCGGCACGACTTTTTCAAGCCCCAATTCCACTTCGAGCGGCGTCTTGCCGGGCGCGAGGCGCAGCCGGTTGGAGAGGCGAAAGAGATGCGTATCGACGGCAATGGTCTCTTCGCCCCAGGCGATGTTCAGCACCACATTGGCAGTCTTGCGGCCGACGCCGGGCAAGGTCTCCAGCGCTTCGCGCGTGCGTGGCACCTCGCCGCCATATTGGTCGATCAATTGCTGTGAGAGCGCGATGACGTTCTTGGCCTTGTTGCGATAGAGGCCGATCGTCTTGATGTAGTCGCGCACTTTCTCCTCGCCCAAGGCCAGCATCTTCTGCGGCGTGTCGGCGACGGCGAAGAGGCCGCGCGTGGCGCGGTTGACGCCGACGTCGGTCGCCTGCGCCGACAGAACGACGGCTACCAGCAGGGTATAGACATTGACATAGTCCAGCTCGCCTTTCGGCTCCGGATTGGCCTCGCGAAGCCGTTCAAAAATTTTGTGAATGATCGCCGCGCTGACCGGTTTTTTGCCGGGTTTTGCGGGTCTTTTACCAAGAACCGCCGGCACAGCCGCCGGAGCTTTCGGGGAGCGTCGTTTCGGCGCTGCGGGGGTGGATTTTTTCGCGGGCATGATGGGTTTATATTAGAGAGGAATTGGAGGCCGCGAGCGCCGTGACCGCGATCCATCCCAGCGACACACAGATTTTCGCACGCCGCACCGTGCCGCACCGCTCGCTCGACCGGCGCGGCTTTCATCGCTTGCTGATGGTTTTCGCAGGCTTCTCGTTTTGCGTCACCCTGCCGTTCGTCATCATGGGCGCCTGGCCGGTGGCGGGCTTCATGGGCGTCGACGTCCTGATCTTCTATTTCGCCTTCCGGGCCAATTTCCGCGCCGCCAACGCCTATGAGGATGTCACCGTCACGCCGGTGCTGCTGCATATCGAGCGCGTCAGCCATCGCGGCAAACGGCTCGAATGGCGGCTCAACCCGCTCTGGGTGCGGCTCGAGCGACAGGAAGACGAGGATTTCGGCCTGGAACATATCGCGCTGGTGACGCGCGGCCGGCGCATCGAAGTCGCCGCCTGGCTCGGGCCGGAAGCGCGCGAGCAATATGCCAATGAACTGGCGCGGGCTCTGGCGGAGGCCAAACGCGGTCCGCGCTATAACTGAATATCCTTAAACCGTCGCGGTTTTCGGGTGGCGGCAGGGGCCGGAGGGGGCCATGTTACGGCCAGACACAAGGACCAGAACCATGACCCTGCAACACGATCTTCCGATGGGCGCCCGCCCGATCGACCTGCGTGCCCCCGGCACCGTGCAGATCGCGCCCGACGCCAATGATTACAACCGCATCCGCGCCGCCATCGAATATCTGACCCTGAACTGGAAGGATCAGCCTTCGGTCGAGGATATCGCCGCGCATCTTGGCATGTCGGCGTCGCATTTCGCTCATCTGTTCAAGCGCTGGGCTGGCCTGACGCCCATGGCCTTCCTGCAGGCGCTGACCATCGATCACGCCCGCCGTCTGCTGCGCGATCAGGCTTCGGTGCTCGATACGGCCTATGAAGTGGGTCTCTCCGGCCCCGGCCGCCTGCATGATCTCTTCGTCACCCACGAGGCGATGTCGCCGGGCGAATATAAATCCCGCGGCGAAGGCTTGGTGCTGACCTTTGGGTTCCACACTTCGCCCTTCGGCGAAGCCCTGGCGGTATTCACGCCGCGCGGCCTCGCGGGCCTCGGTTGGGTCGACCAGAAGGCCGCGCCCGGCACGGCCGGCACCAGTGGCAAGCCGGCCGGCGGCCGCGAAGGCGCGCTCGCCGACATGCAGCGCCGCTGGCCCAACGCCACCTATGTTCGCGACGATGCGGCGGCTGCCGATTATGTGCGCCGCGCCTTCGATCCGACGGAATGGCGCGCTGACCGGCCGCTGCGCGTGGTCCTGATCGGCTCCGATTTCGAGGTGCGGGTGTGGGAAACCCTGCTGCGCATCCCGCTCGGCAAGGCGACCACCTATTCCTCGATCGCCCGCCACATCGACAAGCCGAAAGCAGCGCGGGCGGTTGGGGCGGCTGTCGGCCGCAATCCGATCTCCTTCGTTGTGCCCTGCCATCGCGTGCTTGGCTCGACCGGCGAGCTCACCGGCTATCACTGGGGCCTCGCCCGCAAGCGGGCAATCATCGGCTGGGAAGCCGGACAGGTTGGTTCGATCGTTTAAATAACATAGTATTGGAGTGGAAATATTCTATTCCGATATCTGGATGTTTTGTTTGACATAACGAACGTATCGTCTCATAAAACATCCACGCGCCGATTTGAGCTCGCAGCTTGCGGGCGCGGAAAAAATGCAGCTAAAGCGCCGGCCGGTCTCACGGGACGCGTCCGCGCAAACCGTGAGGACCGTCATGACTCAATTCTCGACCAAATTTTCCCGTCGTCTCATTTTATCGGCCACGGTCCTTCTGGCTTTGGCCGCACCCGCTTTCGCGCAGGTCAAAGAGATCCGCGTCGATTGGGCGACCTACAGCCCGCTCTCCCTGGTGCTGAAGGAAAAGAAACTGCTGGAGAAGGAATTCGCTGGTGATGGTATCGCCATCCGCTGGGTCTTCTCCGCCGGCTCCAACAAGGCGCTCGAATTCCTCAACGCCGGCTCGCTCGATTTCGGCTCCACGGCCGGCGCTGCCGCGCTGATCGGCAAGATCAACGGCAATCCCATCAAATCGATTGGCGTCTATTCGCGCCCCGAATGGACGGCGCTGGTGACGCGGCCCGACACCGGCATCACCAAGATCGCCGATCTCAAGGGCAAATCGGTTGCCGTGACCCGTGGCACCGATCCGCACATCTTCCTGGTACGTGCGCTCGATAGCGCCGGCCTCACCGAGAAAGACGTGCGTCTCGTTCTGTTGCAGCATCCCGATGGCAAGACTGCGCTGATCCGTAAGGATGTTGATGCTTGGGCCGGGCTCGATCCGATCATGGCGCAGGCGGAAGTCGAGGACGGCGCGCAACTGTTCTATCGCAACGCCGCCGCCAACACCTGGGGCGTGCTCAATACGCGCGAGGATTTCGCCAAGCAGAACCCCGGCATCGTTCGCCGCGTCAATCAGGTTTATGAAGAAGCACGCCAGTGGGCCTTGCAGAACAAGGCCGAACTGACCAAGCTGCTGGTCACTGAGACCAAATTGCCGGAAGCGGTCATCGCCAAACAGCTTGAGCGGACCGATCTCAGCAATGCGGCGATCGATGGTAAAGTCGCCGAGACGATCCAGGAAGCGGGCCTCGCCTTGCAGAAGGCGGGCGTCATCAAGGCCGATGTCGACGTGAAGGCCGCCGTAGCGTCTCTCGTCGACACCAGTTTTGCGCCGAAAGGCCAGTAGCGCCCAAACACTTGGCCAAACACTTGGGAGGAGTGGTGCGGTGAGTGAAGCGGGAACGCTTGAGAAGATCGCGCCGGCCGATCGTCAGCGCGCATTCGTGCCCAGCCCGCGCTGGCTGTTCGGTCTCGTCCTCCCGGTCGGCGCGGCGGTTCTCTACGAAATCACGGCGCGCTTCGGCCTTTTCGAAGCGCGTCTGCTGCCGCCGCCGAGCCGCGTCTTCGCGGCCTTGTGGGAATTGGCGGTCAGCGGCGAACTTCTCACCCATGTCACCGCCACCTTGCTGCGCGTTGCCTTCGGCTTCGGCCTCGGCGCCATCGCCGGCACGTTGCTGGGCGCGCTGACGGGCTCATCATCGGCCGCGCGCCGCTTTCTCGATCCGACGTTGCAGGCGCTGCGCGCCATTCCCTCGCTCGCCTGGGTGCCGCTGTTCATTCTGTGGCTCGGCATTTTCGAGAGTTCCAAGATCGCGCTGATTGCGCTTGGCGTGTTCTTTCCGGTCTATCTTGGCGTCATGGGCGCCATCGCCAATGTCGATCGCAAGATCGTCGAAGTCGGTCGTGCTTTCCGTCTGTCGCGCTGGCAATTGGCGCGGCGCATTCTGCTGCCGGCTATTCTGCCTGATTACATTGTGGCGCTGCGCTCCGGCCTCGGCCTTGGATTCATGTTTGTCGTCGCCGCCGAAATCATGGGCGCTTCGGAAGGCCTGGGCTATTTGCTGGTCGATGGCCAGCAACTCGGCAAGCCGGCGCAGATCCTGGCCGCCATTCTCTGCTTCGCCGTGCTTGGCAAAGTGCTCGACTGGCTTCTGGTGCTGGGCACGAAGCCGCTGCTGACCTGGCAGGATTCTTTCGCGCGGACGGTGTGATGCTGACCCTCGATCGCCTCTCCAAGATTTACGCCAATGGCACGCAAGCGCTGTCGGATGTCACGATGGGCGTGGCGCCCGGCGAGATCGTCGCTCTGGTCGGCGGCTCCGGTTGCGGCAAGACCACTCTGCTGCGCCTCGCCAGCGGCCTCGAACAGGCGAGCGGCGGCCGCGTCGCCGTCGATGGCGATATTATCGCCGCGCCGCATCCCGATGTCGGCATCGTCTTTCAGGAACCGCGCCTGCTGCCCTGGCTCACCGTGGCGCAGAACATCGCCTTCGGCATCGAACATCTGCCCAAGGCCGAACGCGATGCGCGTGTTGATGAAGCGCTGCTGCGTGTCGGTCTCGCGGGCTATGGCCCGCGCTGGCCGCGCGAACTCTCCGGCGGCCAGGCGCAGCGCGTCGCCATCGTCCGCGCCCTGGTGGCACGCCCGAAAGTGCTCTTGATGGACGAACCGTTCTCGGCGCTCGACGCGTTGACCCGCGCCTCTCTGCAAGATCATCTGCTCGCCCTGTGGGAAGCGCATCGGCCGACCCTGCTGCTCGTCACCCACGATGTCGAAGAAGCGGCGGCATTGGCCGATCGTGCCATCGTCATGCAGCCACGCCCGGGCCGGGTGTTCAAGGATATTCCGATCGATCTGCCGCGCCCGCGCGATCGCCTGTCCCATGATTTCGCCGAAGCCAAGCGCGCCATTCTGGCGGCGCTTGACGGTTCGCTCGGCAATCCCCATTCATCGCCGACGCGTATATCAGCGCCGTCTGGCGCATCCTGGTAGTTTTGAGGAGTTGACCAATGGATTCTGCTTCGCTGCGCGCTATGCAGGCGCCCTACAAGGATAAGTATAAGGATAGCCCCGATACGGCTCTGATCACCTTGAAGGCGCAGGGCTCGATCGATGAATCGAAGATCGCCTGCAAGGTCGAAACCGGTCGCGCGCTGGCGGTCGCTGGTCTGCACCCGGCGACCGGCGGCTCGGGTGCTGAACTGTGTTCCGGCGACATGCTGCTGGAAGCCCTCGTCGCCTGTGCCGGCGTCACGCTGAAGGCGGTCGCCACCGCTTTGGAAATTCCGTTGAAGGCTGGTGTCGTGAAGGCCGAGGGCGATCTCGATTTTCGCGGTACGCTCGGCGTCGCCAAGGATGCGCCGGTCGGCTTCCGTGAAATCCGGCTGTCGTTCGATCTCGACACCGACGCACCGCAGGACAAGATCGACTCGCTGATCAAGCTTACCGAGCGCTACTGCGTCATCTTCCAGACCCTGAACAAGCCGCCGAAACTGACCCTCAACGTCGCTCGTAGCTAGATACAAGGGTCACAGAGCCGCCACGATCCTAGCCCTCTGTCGAACGACGCGGTAGTCGTCGATGGAGGGGATCATGATCGATCCTGGCACCGTTCTGGGTTTGCTTTGGTTGGCTTGGATCGTGTCGTGGTTCATCGCAGCACGATGGGCCAGCCCTCCGACGCAGATCGCGAGCGGTAATCTCGTGTTATTCTACCGTGTGAGCTTAGTCGTCGGCATGCTTTTGATTGCCGTGCCAGGCCAACAGGGCTGGACGCAAAGGCTTTGGCATCTCAATTATCGTCAGGGCTGGGCCATCGATCTTCTCGCGTTGGCGGGCTTTGCCTTCTGTTGGTGGGCGCGTGTCCACCTCGGCCGTTTGTGGTCCGGCAACGTGACGATCAAGCCGGAGCATCGCATCGTCGACAGCGGCCCCTACGGCTGGGTGCGCCATCCGATCTATACGGGCCTGCTCGTCGCCATTCTCGCCTCGGTGGCGATCAGCGGTACGTTGCGCGGCGTCATCGGCGGCTTGATCATGCTGGCGGGCATAATCGCGAAGGCCAGGCTTGAAGAGCAAACCCTGCGCGAGGCATTGGGACGCGATGCCTATGATGCTTACGCGGAACGGGTGCCGATGCTGATCCCTTTCCTTCGCTGATGCCTCGCGCTAGCGTTACGGAAACAGAGCGAGGGATCATGTCATCCATCACGGACCATTGGCCGGAACTCCCTTATGCCGCCTGGAAGAGCAGTTGCGAAACCTTGCACCTGTGGAGCCAGATCGTCGGTAAAATCCGTCTGGCGCATACGCCCTGGCAAAACCATTCCTGGCATGTGCCGCTTTATGTGACGGCGCGCGGCCTGACCACCTCGCTCATTCCCGCCCCGCGTGAATTTCAGATCGATTTCGATTTCATCGATCACCTGTTGTGGATTCGCACCAGCGACGGACACAGTCGTCAGATCATGCTGGCGCCGAAATCGGTGGCGGAATTTTATGAGGAAGTGGAGGTCGCGTTCTCCGAGCTCGGGCTGGCGATGGATATCCAGACCATGCCGTGCGAACTGGCCGACTGCATTCCCTTCGATCAGGATCGCATTCACGCCGCCTACGATCTTGATTATGCCCATCGCTTCTGGCGTATTCTGCTGTCGACGCAAGACGTGCTCGCCCGCTTTCGCACGGGCTTCATCGGCAAGGTCAGCCCCGTGCATTTCTTCTGGGGCAGTTTCGATCTGGCGGTGACGCGTTTTTCCGGCCGAACGGCGCCCCAGCATCCAGGCGGCGTGCCCTTTCTGTCGGACGCCGTCACGCGCGAAGCCTATTCGCACGAGGTGTCGAGCGCGGGCTTTTGGCCTGGCGGCGGACCGATCGATTATCCGGCCTTCTATTCCTATGCCTATCCGTCGCCCGCCGGTTTCGGCGAGGCCGTTGTCGAACCGCGCGAAGCGTTCTTCTCGAAGGAGCTGGGCGAGTTCATTCTGCCCTATGAAGCCGTGCGCACCGCCCGCGATCCGCAGGCGATGTTCATGGCGTTCTTGTGCAGCACCTATGATGCGGCAGCCGATCTCGGCAAATGGGATCGTGCAGCCTTGGAATGCAGCTTTGGTCAGCCCGGACGACCGCGCGTCGTATAGCGCTTATAGCGTTTCACAGCTCGACTTAGTCGAGCGCCATGACGACGCGCCCAAATAAGAGGATCTAAGCAAATCGCGTTTCTATTGAAACGTGATTTACTCTAGAACTCCGCATGCGCCCGCATCGAGAACACGGAGGCCGGTCCGCGCGCGGTGTTATAGGCGGGGTTGGAGATGAACTGGTAGTCGAACGTCACGGTCGCCCACTTGTTCACCTTCACCGAATAGAACGTCTCGAAAATTTTCTCGGTGCCATAGTTGAGGCGACCGTCGCCAATCAGCAGGCCATAACCGCCGGCGGCGAGAAAGTTCTGATGCGCCTTCGATAGGCCGTTGATCGCACCGCCGATGCCGATCCGATCGTCCGGCCGTCCCCATGAGGTTCCCTTGATCGAGAAGCCGGCGGAGACGCTGCGATCGATGTCGGTGAACGACAGGATTTCCGACCGCCCGTCGTTCCAGCTTCCACGCGCGAAGAAGCCGACACTATCGGTGATTTCCTGTTCGAGATTGGCATAGACGCCGTATTTGTCGCGATTGCGTCGCGTATTCGCCGCCACGTCGTTGATGTCGAAAGCCGGATTAAGAGCCGCGATGCCGACGACTTGATTGTAGTCGGCGGTGCGGCCGCGCGTCAGGAAGGCACCAAGACGCAGTTTGCCCGGCCTGTCGAAGAGAGTGTAGCGCCCTTCGAATTCGATGGCGCCGCCAGCCCCGCCCTTGAATACGAGGTCGTCGCTGTTGGGCTGCTGCGGCACTTGGAAGAAACCGGCGCGCACGGCCCAGTCCTTGCGGTTCAATTCAACGACGGCACCACGGGTGAGGCCCGGCAAATCGGCGGGGAAATCGTAAGCCGCCGATGACCACATCGACCAGTTCATGAAATCGGCGCGCGGGTCCTTGGCGTAGCTGTTGCCGTCGAAGAAATCGCCGACGGCGAAACGGCCAACAATCACCGTGATACGGTCGATATCGCGTTTGCCGGGCAACTGCAGGGGGCCGTCCTCGACCTCTTCCTGTTCGCCGCCAAGGCCGAAGGTTTGCCGCAGGTAATAGCGCTGCGGGCGAATCTTCGCGTAGACAGCACCACCTTTCTGCGCCTCGCCATTGGGGAAGCCGGCGATGCCGAGGGTGGAATTCAAGCCGAAACCCTGCGCCAGTTCCGGATTGAAATAGAACTCGCCACCGTTCCACAGACGCACGCCGAGAAAGGCGCTTGCGGTCCAGGTTTCGCGGCCAAGACCGACGGCGGGAAGGCTGTTCTGGCCGGCGTAAGCCGAGCGGATGCGCGGATAGGCCTGCATGATGAACGTGGTCTGGCCGTGCACGTTCCAATCCGGCGAAGCTGCAACCGGCGGCGTATTGGTGTCGCCGAACTGATAGTTGAGACCGAATTTCACCGCTTGAACCTGCGGCCGCACGGTCGGAAAGGCGACACCGCCGATGCGATAGGCCCGATTGCCGAGATCCGTATAGCTATATTCGAGCCGGGCGCTCCACGGGCCGTTGAGCGCCATCTCGATGCCGGCGCCAGCCGTCCAGCCGAGATGCCAGAGGTGATTATCGGAGATCACATTGCCGTCGGGAACGGTGACGATGTCCAGCTTGGAACGCCCATAGGCAAGACCGCCAGTCACATAGGGCAGGAATGGACCGAAGGCATAGCCGAGGCGGCCGCGCAGCGTGCCCATTACATCAAGGGTGGTGTGATAGGGCGTCGGCTTGACGCGTGTCTGGTCGGCCGGGCTGGGGAAGGTCAGGTCCGCTTCCGCGCCGATCACCCAATTGTTGGGAAGCTGCATATTGTAGCCGGCCTGCACGCCGCCAACCAGGCCGGTGACCGTCGGTGGTCCGATGACCGCCTGGTTCGGAACGGCATTGACGTTCTTGCCGAGGCTGCCGCCGCCATAGCCGAAATGGCCGCCGATGTAGAAACCGTTCCAGCGCGTCGGCGCGGGCGGCGGCTTGGGCCTCGATGCATCGAGATCCGCTGCTTGCCCCCTGGACAGCGGCGCGATCGCCAGCAGCACGGAAATACCAAGGCCCAAACGACGCCGAACGCTGTCCGCTGGAACTTGGGAGACGGTGGTGAGTTTGCGATGCATGCTGAAACCTTAGGCACGTTGTACCGTGCTACACAGAATGTAGCCTAGGATACATTTCCCCATTACACGGGCGTTATCGAAACCGCAAGAGACCGCGATGCGGATCAAAACGGCGACGTCAGGGTCGATAACAGCGCGGGGTGGCGCGAGACAGTGTCTTTAAGGGTGGCGCCCCTATACGAGAGTATAGGGTGGTTCAGGGCGCTGTTTCGTCCGTGCGCAGCGCGAACAGCGCGATGAGGATCAGCAGGCTGAGCGCCGTTGAAACCAGCAGCGCCCACAGCCCCCACCATTCGATCATGAAGCCGAAAGCAAGCGGTGCGAACGCCTGAACCAGGCGCGCGGGAATGCTCAAAAGCCCTTGTCGAAAGCCGTAGCGATAGGATCCGAAAATCGCCAGCGGCAACGTGCCTTTCGCCGTCGTCAGAATGCCGTTGCCGAAACCATGCAGCACGGCGCAGGGAATGGCGGCGATGGGTCCCAAGGTCAAAAGCGCGATGGCGGCAAGGGGATGACCGAGCGCGGCGATGCGCGCCGAGAACATCGGATGCAGATGGCGCGTCAAGCCATATTCCATCAGTCGCGCCAACACCTGCGCCGGGCCAACAAGCGCCGAGGCGAAGATCGCCGCCGTCGCCGAAACACCGGCGATCTGCAGAAGGTTCGGCAGATGCGAGGCCATCGCCGTAGTGATGAACCAGACTGCGGTGAAGACGAAAGCCAACAGCGCCATGCGCCGCTCGGTCAATCGCGGTTCGTTCTTCTGCGCATCGCGATCGACGGCTTCTTCTGGCGTGTCATCAGGACGCGCGCTGCGCACGCCGCGCGGCGCGAACAGCAGATGCAAGCCCAAGCCAAGCGTCATATGCAGCGCCGCCCAGACGAGGCAGGCGAAGCGCCATCCATATTCGGCTTCCATCCAGGCGGTGGCCGGCCAGCTCACCGTGCTGGCCAGGCCGCCGAGCACGCTCACCATAACGATCGGTCCGCGCGCCGCCTGGCCGTAAACACCGGCGAGCGCGGCGAAAATGGTTTCGTAGAGACCTATGGTGATGCCGACGCCGAGAAGGCTCCAGGCGAGAAACAGCATGATCACGCCGTCGCTCGTGGCGAGCAGCAGCAGGCCGGCGGCAAAGACCACGTTGGAAAAACACAGAATGCCGAAGCCGCCATGGCGGTCGACCCAGCGGCCGGCGGCGGGGCTCAGCACGGCTGAGACGAACAAGGCGACGGAAAAGGCGCCAAAGAACCACGTCAGCGGCAGGTTCAGATCGCGCGACACAGGCGCGGCGATGATCGCTGGCAGGTAATAGCTTGAACCCCAGGCAAGCATCTGTGTGCCGCCGAGGATGATCGAGGAAACGGTGCGCCTGCGCAGATCTGCCGGCGATGTTTCCTCGTTCACGTCTCTATCCTTGCGCCGCCAATAGGGCGGATGCGGAGTTTATCTGAGGACCGGTGGCGGCAGGTCTTCGCCGGGCGTCGGCACCGCCGTCCGCTTCGGCCGAGGCCGCGTTGGGGCGCGCTTCTCGGTGGAATCGTCATCGCGCTCGAAGGTTGCCGGATTGAGCTTGGCGCGCAGCGCCACCGCCCAGGCTTCGGTGACGCGCGAGGCGCAGAAGCCATGCACGTCTTCGCGCTCATAATCGGCGCAGCGCTCGGCGCGGCGCGAGGAAAAGCCGGCCTGTTCGGCGGCGACGGTCTTCACCATCGCCTTGTCATGGCCTTGCGCGGCGAGCAGGGCGCGGAAATTGCTGCGCGCATTGCTCTCGGCCTTGCTGCGGACCTTTTCGATCTCGCGCGCTTCGTTGGGCCCGAGCGAATTGCCGGGTGGGCCCCAGACGCCGGCGACATAGCCGCGGCAATCGGCTTGCTTGAATTCGCAGACGCCGCCGAGCGGCGAACTGGTGGTGGCGTCGCCGACATTCACCTGAATGGCACCGTCCATCACGTCGAAGGTGAAGGGGCAGCTCTCGATCGACACGTCATACCGCCGCAGACCGTCGTGGCGGCCCGAACGTTGCGCCGTGAAGGGGCCACCCGCCACTTCGATCTGGCAGGCTTCGCCGCGCCTCGACAATTGCTCGCCGGCGATCACCAGGGTTTTCAGGGACAGCACGCCGTCCTTGCGTTCGAACACCATCTGGCCCTGGCGACCGTTGAGGCGCAGCGACCGATTGACGATCGTGTCTTCCGAGGGGGAACGGACGGCGACCGGCGTCGAGTTGCGTGGGCCGTCGCCACCGCTGCGCGGCGCGCCCGACGAGGCGGCGCCCGATCCGCCCACCGGCGTGGGCGCGCCGGCCGCGCCCGGCAATTGCAATTGTGCCGCGGCCGGAAGCGTTCCGGTGGACAAAAGAGCGAGAGCAAGGGCGAAACGGCGCATGCAGGGTCCAAAGCCGGCCAAGCGCCAGCGAAATCCTAAACTAGGGCCATGACGTTAAGGCATTCTGATTTTTGATGCGAGTCGGCGCAGGAAAGCCCGATCGCGCCTCCGTAGAAACGCGGTCAGGCCGAAATTTCTAATTTTGATGCGTCGGACCCGACTATTTGACCTTGGCGGGCAGAATTTGGCCGGATGCTTCGCCAAAGCCGATGCGATAGCCCTCGCCCTGGGCGTAGCCGCGCAGGGTCACGGTATCGCCGTCCTCCAGGAAGGTGCGGGTGCCGCCTTCGACCAGTTCGATCGGCTCCTTGCCGCCCCAGGACAGTTCCAGCATCGAACCGTAGCTGCCCTTGTCCGGACCGCTGATCGTGCCGGAGCCGATCAGGTCGCCGACCGACATCGCGCAGCCTGACGACGAGTGATGCGCCAGCTGCTGCGCGCTCGACCAATACATATATTTGAAGTTCGACACGCTGATGATCGTGCCGCGCATCGCATTGGCCGGCTTCAATTCCACCTCGAGGCGGATGTCGTAATTGTGCGGCTTGTCCTGGCGCAGATAGGGCAGGGGCTCCGGATCCTGTTTCGGACCATTTACCGCGAAAGGTTCCAGCGCCTCCTTCGTCACCACCCAGGCGCCGAGCGTCGAGGCGAAGGCCTTGGCTTGGAAAGGACCAAGCGGCACATATTCCCACTGCTGGATGTCGCGCGCGCTCCAGTCGTTGAACAGCGCGAAGCCGAAGATCGAATATTGCGCCTCGTCCACATCCATGATGTGGCCCATTTCCGTGGCACGGCCGACGATGGCCCCCATTTCCAACTCGATATCGAGGCGTTTGCTGGGTCCGAAGGTCGGCATGCTCTCGCCTGCCGCCTTGAGCTGGCCTTGCGGGCGGATCACCGGCGTGCCGCTGACGACGACCGTGCTGGCGCGGCCGTTGTAACCGATGGGAATGTGCAGCCAGTTTTCCTGCAGCGCATTGTCCTTGCCACGAAACATCGTGCCGACATTGGTGGCGTGCTCGCGCGACGAATAGAAATCGGTATAGCCCGGCACATCCACCGGCCGATGCAGCTTCACGTTCTTCAGCGGAATGAGCGCGCGTTTCGCCAGCGCTTCATTGTCGCGCAAGGTCGGCGAGTCATGGCGCAGTAGTTCGCTGATCTTGCGCCGCACCGTGCCGATGCCATAGGCGCCGTTCGCCATCAGCGCATTGATGGAACCGGTGCGGAACACCGGCTTGGCGGAGACGCGCGGCAACAGGCCGGCGTCTTCCATCATGCCGAGGTCGAGCACGTGATCGCCGATCGCCACCGCCACCCGCAGCCGCCGGTCGTCTTGGGTGGAAATCACGCCATAAGGCAGGTTCTGAATCGGAAAATCGCTGTCCGCCGCGACTTCGACAAAAGAACGCAGGGACGGATCATTGGGATGCATGAACGCTCTTCCTTGGATGTTTCAGCCGATTTTGGCGTCGGGATGGATAGGTTGATCCGCTTCTAGCAAAGCTGCGTCATGCGCGACAGTGTGCCGGACACGCTGGTGTCACGCGATTGTTGCTGGCGCGACAGGTAGCCTGACGTTACCATCTAATCATGATGTTGCATCTGAAAACAAAGACTTGGCTGATCGGAACAGTCTTGTTTGCCGTGTTGGGGTCCGCCACGGCACGTGCCGACGGCGCTTCGCCCTGGGTGACGGGTCCCAATTCCCGCGCCCGGCTGGTTTCGGCCGGCCCGCTGGTCGAGGGCGCCTATCGGGCCGGTGTCGAAATCAAGCTCGAAGGCCAGGCTTTGACCTATTGGCGCATGCCGGGCGAAGCCGGCGTGCCGCCGACCTTCGATTTTTCCAAATCGGTCAATCTCGCTGCCGCCGATGTTGCCTATCCGGCCCCCTACCGCCTGGAGGAGGCCGGGCAGGAAGCCTTCGGCTATCGTCACGACGTGGTCTTTCCCATTCGCGTCAAACCGCTCGATCCAACCCGGCCCGTGCAGCTCGATCTGCATTTGAACTATGCGGCTTGCGAAAAAATCTGCATTCCGGCGGAAGCCGATCTGCGCATCACGCTCACCCCCAGTGCGCCGGCTTCGACGCATGCGCAAAAGATCGCCAGCTATGCGGCGCAGGTTCCCAAGCAACTCAACGACGGCGAACCGCCCGTCGCGACACTCGCGCCGATCGAGGGACAGAAACGCAAATGGTCCGTCCGTTTCGAGCCATTGCTGGGCACCGAGAGCGATCTGTTCGTCGAGGGGCCGGACGGCTGGTTTTTCGACACCAAGCGTAAGGATCAGAACTTTGAGATGATTCTCGCGCAAAAGCCGAAAAACGCGGCGCTGCCGGTGCGCGTCGTGCTGACCTATCGCGACGGCACACGCGCATTTGAGCGCGCGATCCAGCTCGACGCCATCGCCTCCAACCCCTAGAGCAAAATCGCGTTTCGAATGAACGCGGTTTTGCCGAGAATCGTTGTTTTGACGCGTCTTTGTGGCGTTTGATGTTTCCATCAAACTACAAAACGCTATAGAAGGTGGCCTGGCCCTGGCCTTAAACCCTCAGTCCCGGCTGATAAACCCGAATAGGGAGAGTGTAATGATTAAAGTAGGCGACCATCTGCCGAACGCGACGTTCACGGTCATGACCGCGGAAGGGCCCAAGCCCAAAACCACCGACGACATTTTCAAGGGCAAGAAGGTTGTTCTCTTTGCCGTGCCGGGCGCCTTCACGCCGACCTGCAGCAACAACCACCTGCCGGGCTTCCGCGATAAGGCCGATGCCATCAAGGGCAAGGGCGTCGATTCCATCGCCGTCGTCTCCGTCAACGACGCTTTCGTGATGGGCGCTTGGGCCGAGCAATCGGGCGCCAAGGGCAAGATCGAATTTCTCGCTGACGGCAGCGGCAAATTCGCCAAGGATATCGGTCTCGAGCTCGATCTCACCGAGCGTGGCCTGGGCGTGCGTTCGCGCCGCTATTCCATGCTGGTCGATGACGGTGTCGTGCGCACGCTGAACATCGAAGAAGGTGCTGGCGCGGAGGCTTCCGGCGCCGACAACATGCTCAAGCAGCTCTGATCGGTCTTCGATTTATAAGCTCTGGCTTTAGATCTATGATCCGGGCGTGGCTTGACTCCAGGCCCGGATCACGGACGGTTAACGTGATGGCAAGCGCCTTGCTTGCGGGAGCAATCAAAAAAATCACGGGAAATCGTTCATGATGCGTATGTTGTCGACGGCTGCGGCCGCATGCATGCTGGGTTCGGCGGTTATGGCGCAGGAAGCGCCGAGCGCTTGGCCGCAACAGCCGGTGAAAGTCGTTGTCGCCGCCGCCGCGGGCGGCCCGATCGACGTGTTCGGCCGCGTCATGGCCGAGCGGATGGGTCAGCTTCTCGGTCAGCAGGTCTATGTCGAGAACGTGCCCGGTGCCGGTGGCATGGTCGGTGGCCAGTCCGTCGCGCGCGCGAAGCCTGATGGCTATAGCGCGATCCTGGGCACGATCGCCACGCACACCCATTCGCAAAATCTCTACAAGGCGCCGCTCTACAATTCCGCCACCGATTTCGCGCCGGTTGGCCTCATCGCCGAAATTCCGCTGGTGCTGATCACGCGCAAGGATCTGCCGGCCGATTCGCTGAAGGATTTTGCCGCCTATGCCAAGGCCAATGCCGCCAAGATGAACTACGGTTCGGCGGGCACCGGCTCGGCCACGCATCTCGGCTGCGCGCTGCTCAACAACGCCATCGGCGTCAACATCCAGCACGTGCCTTATCGCGGCACCGCGCCGGCCATGCAGGATCTGATCGCCGGCCGCATCGATTATCTCTGCGAGATCGTCGTCACCGCCAAGCCGCAAATCGATGCCGGCACGGTGAAGGCCATCGCCACTTTGTCGGGCGCGCGCTCGTCGGTTCTGCCGAATCTGCCGACCGCCAAGGAAAGCGGCTTCCCCAATACGGAGGCCGACACCTGGGCCGGCCTGTTCTTCCCGAAGGGCACGTCGCCAATCATCGTCGAGAAGATGAACGCGGCGATGATCAAGGCCATGGAGACGCCGGACGTGAAGGCGAAGCTCGAAACGCTGGGCGCCACCATCGTCGTGCCGGAGCGGCGCACGCCCGCCTATCTCGCCCAGTTCGTTAAGGATGACATCGTCAAATGGGCGGTGCCGGTGAAGGCCAGCGGCATTCAGCCGGAATAAGGCTGCGAGTCCCGCCGGCAGGGACCTGGCAAAGAGCCTGGCGGGAACGTTCTGATCTGGCGGGCGAATTTTCGGCTCTGTAAATTCGCTCGCCAGGCTGTTAAATAAAGGCCGCCCTTGAGGGGCGTGCCGGCCGTTGCCGGCCTGGAGATGCCGGTCATGCGTTGGGAAGATTTTCGCCAGTCCGACAATATCGATGACCGTCGTGGCGACGGCGGTGGAGGCGGCGGTTTCGGCCTGCCGATTCCCGGCGGTGGCGGCGGTCTCGGCATCGGCACCATCATCATCCTCGGCCTGATCGGCTGGGCCGTCGGCATTGACCCGCGCATCCTCATCGGCGGCGCTGAAATGTTCAGCCGCACCACCGGCGGCGGCTACAGCCAACCGCAGCAGCAGAGCCAGCGCCAGTCCGCTCCGCCGACCGATCAGATGGGCCGGTTCGTCTCCGCCGTCGTGGCGATGAACGAGGACGTGTGGAAGGAAGTTCTGCCGCAGCAGAAGGGCATTCAGTTCAAGCCGGCGTCCCTTGTGATCTTCGATGGTCAGACGCGCTCGGCCTGCGGTGCCGCGCAATCGGCGATGGGTCCGTTCTATTGCCCGATCGATCAGAAAATGTATCTCGACACGTCGTTCTTCAACGACATGAAGCGCAAGCTCGGTGGCGGCGGCGATTTCGCTTATGCCTACGTCATCTCGCATGAGATGGGTCATCACATCGAGAACCTGCTCGGCATCCTGCCGCGCGTGCAACAGGCGCAGCAGCGCGCCTCGAGCCAAGCGGAAGCCAATGGTCTGTCGGTCCGCGTCGAGCTGATGGCCGACTGCCTGGCTGGCGTGTGGGCCCATCACGCCAATCAGAAGTGGAAGATTCTCGAAGACGGCGACATTCAGAAGGCGATCAATACGGCGACCGCCATCGGTGACGATCGTCTGCAACAGGCCGGCCGCGGCCGCGTCGTGCCCGACAGCTTCACCCATGGCTCGTCGGAACAGCGCGTGCGCTGGCTGCAGAACGGCCTGCAAAGCGGCTCGGTCGATTCCTGCAACACCTTCGCGCGCTGAGAACCATGCCGGGCCTCGATGATAAAAGGCCTTTCGTGGCGCTGAAGATCGCGGTTTTGACCGTGTCCGACACCCGCGTTCTGGCCGACGACAAATCGGGCGACACATTGGCCGCCCGCATCGCTCAGGCCGGACATGAACTGGCCGATCGCGTGATCGTTCCCGATGACGTTGAAAAGATCCGCGCTCGCGTGCGTACCTGGATCGCCGACCCGGCTGTCGATGTGGTGATCACCACCGGTGGCACCGGCTTCACCGGCCGCGACGTGACGCCGGAAGCGCTTGAGCCGCTGTTTGAGAAACGGATGGATGGTTTCTCGACCGTCTTCCATCGCATTTCCTACGACAAAATAGGCACATCGACGGTGCAGTCGCGCGCCACGGCGGGTGTTGCCGGCGCAACCTTCATCTTTGTCCTGCCCGGCTCACCCGGCGCCTGCAAGGATGCCTGGGACGGCATTCTCGTGCACCAGCTCGACTACCGCTACATGCCATGCAACTTCGTCGAGATCATGCCGCGCCTCGACGAGCATCTGCGCCGGGGCAAGAGTTAAAACTCTAAACGCGATGATTTTAGCGCCGACGCGCCACCCGCGCCGTGCGTGCGGCCGCTTCGGCCCGACAGATCGCGGCGAGCGATTGATACATCGTGCCCTGCATCTTGCCGTAGCGCGCGTTGCAACGTGCCTGCGCCGCGCGATAGGCGCGGTAGCGCTGTTTGCTGATGCGGCGGCTGAACCGAGCCTCGCATTTATTGACGACCTTCTGCGCCAATTGCACGTCGGCGCTCGAACCGAAGGCGCAGGCCTTCAGGAGGCGCACGGAAGCGCCGCAGGTGGGTGCCGCCAGCAAGGTCTTTTCGATAGCGTCGGCGCCTTGCGTCGGACAATCGATCGGCGCACTCGCAGGCGTCGCCATAGGCTTCGCGGCGGAAGGCGGCGTTTTGGGAGAACTTTGTGCCAGGGCGCTGCCGGCGCCGGTCAGTAATGCGGCGCAAAGGGTGGCAGTGAAGATCAACTTCGACGACATGGATCCCCTCATTCTCAGTCGACACGCCTTGCCCTGGTGCGCATGGTCCGTTTCGGTCCCACGTGCCGCGCCCAGGCGCTGAAACTCGCGACGCTGGCCCTCGAACCGGCGGCTTGCATCAACCTGTTCCTTTCTGCCACGATTCCAGCGAGTGGCGCCAGAAAGGGCAGGGTGCGGTGCAGGGCCGTCGCCGGCCGCTCCAGCAGGCGGGTGGGGCGCAAGGATGCTTCCCAGGCGAGGTCCGAGAGTTCGTCATAAAAGCCGCTTTCCGGCGCGAAGCCCGCCCGCAGGGCGAGCACGCGCGGTTCGCGGGCTATTTTCAACGCGCCTTGCACGGCGTCCAGCCACTTCTCGGTCACGATAAATTCACAGCCGGCATGGTCGGCGATGCGTGCCAGATCCTTGACGTCCTGCTCGGATTGGCCCGTGGCGGCCATCACGACGTCGCGGACGATGCCCGAAATGGCCCCTGGCACCAGGGCCGCCAAAGTCCGGGCGACGGCTTCGGGCGAGGCCGAACCGTGAACAGCCGGATCGCATGTCGTAACGATGACAGAAAACATACGGTCCTTAGGTGTCAGATTGCAGTGCAATAATCCGGTTCCTCAACATGATTGTCCACAGGCTCGTTGACGCGAATCTAAATGTTCTCTATTTGTTCTTTCGGGGACGTCGAATTGCGGAGCCTGTGTATGTTGAGCGTCGAGACCGCAGCGCGGACCGCTGCGACCGTCCCCCCGTCCCAGAGTGCCAAACCGGCTCAGAAACAGAGCCTTGGCAATAATGCGCGCCATGGCGAAAAGCCGGCCCCGCCGACCGAAACCGTCGAGAGCGCGGTCGCTGAAGACCGTCGGCGCGGTCGCGGCGCGTTGACCAATGCCAGCGGCCGCTACGAGCCGCATGCGCGCGTCGCCGAGGATGACGGTTGGGACAGCCTCGGTTCGCTCGAGGCCTTCCAGACCCAGGTTTCCTACGAAAAGCCGCGCACCGTCATCACCCGCAACGATTCCCCGGATCTGTCCTTCGACCGGTCGATCAATCCCTATCGCGGCTGCGAGCATGGCTGCGTCTATTGTTTCGCCCGGCCGACCCACGCCTATATGGGCCTGTCGCCGGGGCTTGATTTCGAGACGCGTCTCTTCGTTAAGGATGGCGTGGCGCAGGCGCTGGAGCGCGAATTGTCGGCTCCTAATTATCAGCCGAAAACCATCGCCATCGGCACCAATACCGATCCCTATCAGCCGATCGAACGGCAGCATCGCAACATGCGCGCCATTCTCGAAGTGCTGTCGCGTGCCAATCATCCCGTCGGCATCGTCACCAAATCGGCTTTGGTGACGCGCGACATCGATATCCTCGCGCCGATGGCCGAGAAAGGCTTGGCGAAGGTTGCTATTTCGGTCACCTCGCTCGATGGCAAGCTGTCGCGTCTCATGGAACCGCGCGCCGCGCAGCCGCAGAAGCGGCTCGATGCGTTAAGGGAGTTGAGTGCCGCCGGCATTCCCACCGCCGCTCTGGTCGCACCGATCATCCCGGCCATCAACGATCATGAGATCGAAGCCATTCTCGATCGCGTGCAGGCCGCCGGCGCGCGCAGCGCCGGCTATGTCATGCTGCGTCTGCCGCTCGAAGTGGAGAATATTTTCGGCGAATGGTTGCTCACCCATTTCCCGGCGAAATATCGTCACGTCATGTCGCTGGTGCGCGGCATGCGCGGCGGCAAGGCTTACGATTCGAGTTTCGGCCAACGCATGAAAGGCACGGGCGCCTATGCCTGGCTCACGGGTCGCCGCTTCGAAGTCGCTTCCGCCAAACTCGGCCTCAATGTGTCGCGCGCCAAATTGCGCTGCGATCTGTTCAAGCCGCCGCTGCGCGGGCCGGAACAGTTGATGCTGTTGTGATGCCCGCCTCTCGACCCGCATTCGGCGTTTTATAGCCGCAATCGCTGAGCAGAAAAGCGCTGCGCACGGGAGCAGGGTTCGAACATGCTCTCATGCGAGTGTGCGGTGATTGCAAGCGATTGGAGAGATTGAATGGCGGCCTTGATAACGAGACGTTGCTTTGCCCAGACCCTGCCCATGGCCGCAACGGCGCTGACGTTTTCGATACCGGCCTTCGCTCAGTCAAATGCTTCATCGAACACCCCTTCAAATGTCTCTTGGGCCGCTCAGCTGACGACTCAGTTCAGACACATCGAACGTGACAGCAAAGGCCGTCTCGGCATTTTCGTGCTCGATACGCAAAGGGATCGATATGTCGGCTATCGGCAAGGCGAGCGCTTTCCCATGTGCAGCACGTTCAAGCTGGTTCTGGCGGCCGCCGTATTGAAACGCGCCGATCAAGGCAAGGAAAAGCTTGATCGGCCCATTCCCGTCAAAGCAAGCGATATCGTTCCCAATTCGCCGGGCACCGAAAAGAAGGTCGGCGACAGTATGACACTGGCGGAACTCTGCGCGGCGACGACCACCTTATCAGACAATGCGGCCGCCAATCTGATCCTGGCGACGCTCGGCGGCCCGAAAGGCATGACGGCTTTCGCGCGTTCGATCGGCGACACCGCGTTCCGTCTCGATCGCATCGAACCGATGATGAGCAATGCGACGCCGCGCGATCTGCGCGACACCACCACACCGCAAGCCATGGCCGAGACCGTTCAGAAACTCGTTCTCGGCGATGTTCTGTCGGAAGCCTCGCGCGCGCAGCTTACCGCCTGGCTCGTTGGCAATAAGACGGGCGATACGCGGCTGCGCGCCGGCGTGCCGGGCGATTGGCGTGTTGGCGACAAGACCGGTGCGGGTGGGCACGGCACGACCAATGACGTCGGCCTGTTCTGGGCGCCGCAGCGCAAGCCCATCATCGTCAGTGTCTATCTCACCGGCAGCAGAGCAACGTCGGACGAGCGCAACGCCGCGATCGCCGCCGTCGCGCGTGCCGTAACCATCGACGCGCGGGTATAGATTTCAGACCCTGATCCAACCGGCGCGCGCCGCGAGATAGGCGAGGATCAGCACCACGACCGTGAGGCCGATCCAGGTGAGCGGCGGCAGGCTGCCGCCGGCAAAGCGCCCGTTGCGCGCTTTGCTCAAACCTTGGTGCGAATAGCTTTGGCCGGTGGCGCCGGTGCCCACTTCCGGTCCGCGCCCGTCGAGCGTCGCCTGCGCCAGGTGGCGATAGGTGGCGAGCCGGCGCGGCGTCGATTCGCCGATGATATAGGCGGTAAGTTCCGCCTCATCGGGTTCGCGGTTCTTGAGCCTGGCGAACGACACGAGCCAGTCGTGCTTGTTCTGCTTATAGATGGAATAGGCGACGAGACCGACGATATCGGCATCCCCGCTGACCAGGCTGGCGAACACATTGTTGCGCTCGGCGTCGCTGTCGGCGGCGGCTGCCGCCGAGGCTTTCGCCAGGTCGAAACTGGCGCTACCAGGCAGTTTCGAGCCCTCCTTGTCCACAGTCATAGACGTGTCGCTCATGGTCTGCTCCCGAGCCCTGTTGTATCCCTTAAGGGATTTTTAATGAAACCGGCCCGCCAGCACAATCGCCGTGGTCGGGCCGAAGCGCAGAACGCCCCTTATGGTTGACCGGTCCCTGGCCCTCGCAGACGTGATTGACGTGGAATCGGCCGAACAAACCCTGCCGGAAGCCCCGCATTTTAATCATGAACGGGCTTTGTTGCGGCGCGGGCTGCGCTTCATCGCCGGGGTCGACGAGGTCGGCCGTGGGCCGCTCTGCGGCCCGGTGGTCGCCGCCGCCGTGATCCTCGACCCAAACCTGCTGCCCGAAGGCGTCACCGATTCCAAACAGCTCGATGCCGATGAGCGCCTGACGGCATTCGATCAGGTGATGCAGCGGGCGCTGGCGGTGGGCATCGGCATGGCCTCGGCGGCTGAGATCGACACGATCAATATTCGCCAGGCGACCCATACCGCCATGCGCCGCGCGCTGGCCGCTTTGTCTCTCGCGCCGGCTTTCGCTCTGATCGATGGCAATGATTGCCCCAAGAACCTGCGTTGCGAAGCATCGACCTTGATCAAGGGCGATGCCATCTCGCTGTCGATCGCCGCCGCATCCGTCATCGCCAAGGTGACACGCGATCGGCTGATGCACCGCATGGGCGAGTGGCATCCGCAATATGGTTTTGCCGATCACGTCGGCTATCCGACCAAGCGACATCGCGAAGCGCTCGCCGCGCACGGACCCTGCGCTTTCCATCGCTTCAGCTTCGGCTCGTTGAAGGGATAAAGGCGCCTTCGCGCGCAAATCCCGTAACCCGCTGTTAAGATTGCTGTGGCAGCCGCGCGGATTTCCTTAATAAATCAACGCGTTTTTTAAGAAAAACGTGCGGAAAAAAGACACCATGTTTTGACGCTCCTAAACGCGGCTTTTACTCGCTGTCGGCCATAGTCACCCCGTCAGTAAGAGTAACCGGTGTCAGTGTTCACATGAGTATCGCGCGCGCCGGATTGGCCGGCTCGAAACTTCGGATTCAGGTCTCGCGTACCGGAGTTTCGACCCGGCGACCGGCGGCGTCTGCGGCATTAGTTCAGCCGCAGCCGCTGCCTCTCAACCAGATCCTCGTTGGCGATTGCATCGCCGAGATCAACCGGCTGCCAGCCGAGAGTGTCGATCTCGTCTTCGCCGATCCGCCCTACAATCTTCAGCTCGAAGGCGCGCTGTCGCGTCCCGATCAGAGCGTCGTCGATGCGGTCGATGACGATTGGGACAAGTTCGCCAGCTTTGCCGACTACGATCGCTTCACGCGCGAATGGCTCGATGCGGTGCGCCGCGTCATGAAGCCCGATGCGACGATCTTCGTCATCGGCTCCTACCACAACATTTTCCGCGTCGGCACGATCCTGCAGGACAAGGGTTTTTGGATTCTCAACGACATCGTCTGGCGCAAAGCCAATCCGATGCCGAATTTCCGCGGCCGCCGTTTCACCAATGCTCATGAAACGATGATCTGGGCGTCGCGCGATGCGCAGGCCAAGTCCTACACCTTCAACTATGAAGCGTTGAAGGCCGGCAATGAGGATCTACAGGTCCGCTCCGACTGGTTCTTCCCGATCTGCACCGGCGCCGAGCGTCTGAAGGACGAAAGCGGTCGCAAGACCCATCCAACCCAAAAGCCCGAAGCGCTGTTGGCGCGCATCATCATGGCGACATCGAAGCCGGGTGACGTGGTGCTCGATCCCTTCTTCGGCTCCGGCACCACCGGCGCGGTGGCACGCCGGCTCGGCCGCTCCTTCATCGGCACCGAGCGTGATCCCGTCTATGCCAAGGCGGCGCGCGCCCGCATCGCCGCCGTCGAACCGCTGGCCGCCGACGTCATTGCCGCACCGCCAGCCAAACGCGCCGAACCGCGCGTCGCTTTCGCCAGCGTCGTCGAAGCCGGTCTCATCAACGCCGGTGAAACGCTCACCGACGATCGCCGACGTTTCAAGGCGGTGGTGCGCGCCGACGGTTCGCTGCTCATGTCGGGCATCGTCGCCTCGATTCACAAGGCTGGCGCTCTGGCGCAAGGCCTGCCGGCCTGCAACGGCTGGGTGTTCTGGAACGTCGAGCGCAACGGCAAGCTCACGTCGATCGACGAAATGCGCGGCACCATCCGCGCGCAGATGAAAGACGCGGCTGAATAATCAATCAGCCCGCGTATTTCTCCGCCGCGCGCCGCATCACAGCCTGCGCATCCGCCCAAAGCTCTTCGACGATGCGCGCGGCCGGTCCCGGTCGCGCCAGTTTGATGGCTTGTCCGGCCCATAGCGAAAGCACATCCGGTGAGCCGGCCTTGGTGGCCGCCGCGCGCAGTTCTTGCGTCAGCGCATTCTGGATCGGATAAGGCGCGATCTCATCCTCGATCGGACGCATCGTCGCCATGAACTCATTGTCGATGCCGCGCGCATAGCGGCCCGAGATGGCACGTGTCAGTCGCGTCGGATCGTCGGGCGCGGTCTCGATCGCCTTGCGCCAGGGCGCCGACACGGTGACTTCCTCGGAGAGTAGAAAGGCGCTCCCCATCTGCACCGCGACGGCGCCCAGAGCGAGAGCGGCGGCGACGCCGGCCCCATCCATGATGCCGCCGGCGGCGATGACAGGCAGGTTCACCGCCTGGCGGATCGTCGGCACCAAAGCCATCGTGCCGATGGCGGATTCGGGCATCGATTTGAGAAATGTGCCGCGATGTCCCCCCGCTTCAATGCCCTGCGCGCAAATCGCATCGGCGCCGATCTCGGCCCAGTGCCGTGCTTCGGCCACTGTCGTGGCGGTGCCGATGAGATAAGTGCCGCGCCCTTTCAGCGCGCGCGCCTGGTCGCGCGTCAAAGCCCCGAAAGTGAAGGAGGCGGCGGGCGGCGCGGCTTCGACCAACGCGGCGAATTGCGGGGCGAAGGCCTGCGCCCAGGAATTGGGAATGGATTGCGCCGGCAGGCCATAGCGTTCGCGCCACGGCGCCAACCGCGCCATGGCTTCCGCCACCATGGCCGGCGGCGGATCGACGGGATCGAGCACGAAGAGATTGACGGCGAACGGCTGATCCGTCGCGGCGCGAATGGCCTCGACGCCGTTGATGATCTGATCGGGCGCCGAGCCCGCAGCTGCATAAGAGCCCATCGCGCCGGTTTTCGACACGGCGATGGCGATCGCCTCAGTAGTCGCGCCCAGCATCGGAGCTTGAATGATGGGAATGCTGAGTTTGTCGAACATGCCGGTTATCTCTCGCGAAGCCATAGAATTGGCCGGCACTAGACTGCATGCGCGGGCAGGAGGCAATGCGACTTCAATCCAAGAAACACCTCATGAAACGCAGCACGGCTATGCGTCCGGCGTGACGTTCTGCTGCATGCGTTTAAGGAGCCGAATAAGGAACACCGTTTCGTCAGGGCTGAAATCGCGCAAAGCGGTTTTCTGGAGCGCGATGGCATCGGGGATGGAGGCTTCCGCCAGCGCTATTCCCTCCGGCGTCGCCTCGACCACAATGCCGCGTGCGTCTTCCTCGCTCGGCCGGCGCAGGACGAGACGACGTTGTTCGAGATCGGCCAGGGTGCGCGACAAGGTCGGCGGTTCGAGGCCGGTGAGATGCAGCAATTCGCGCACCCGCAGCGCGTGCGACTTGTGCAACGTCGCCAATATGCGCCAACCAGCCAGCGTCACGTCGTAGGACTTCAGCGTCGGCTGGAACAGGGGCAGAATCGCCAAGGTCGCTCGATTCAGGAGATAGGGCACGAACTGGCTGAAATCGAAATCAGCCACCTCAGAATTAAGCCCATTTGGAATTTTATTGCCGAGCTTTTCTGTATCCGCAAGATCGTTGGGCATGGCATTATCTATCTGTATTAGCGAGAATATGTGTCGTTAAGGCTAGCCTGGTCTTTTTATTCGATCTAAGAAGCTTGCTAAATCTAATTCCATATGGAATCATATTTCCAGTTTGGTCGTGGTGCAAGCGGCAACGCGTGGCCTGGGAGGGCTGCATCGCGGCGGTGTGAACCTGTGGGAGGGTGGACTCATGTGGCCGAAGAACTGTTGGTACATTGCCGGTTTCGCGCAAGAGGTCGGCCAGAAATTGCTGGCCCGCAAGCTCCTCAATCAGGCGGTGATTCTGTGGCGCACGGCGCAGAATAAACTGGTCGCCATGGAGGATCGCTGCCCGCATCGCCTGGTGCCGCTGTCGATGGGCGAGCTCGTCGAGGATCAGGTGCAATGCGGCTATCACGGTCTGCGCTTCAACGCGCAAGGCGCCTGCACCCATGTGCCCGGTCAGGATAACTTGCCGAAGGCGGCGCAGGTCAAACTGTTTCCGGTCGTCGAGCGGCATGCGCTGGTGTGGATCTGGCTTGGCGCGGCGGAGCTTGCCGATGAATCTTTGATTCCCGACATGCATTGGCTTGATGCGCCGGGCTGGACGCCGACCACCGGCTATCATCACATGAAAGCCGATTATCGATTGCTTACCGACAATCTGCTCGATCTCTCCCATGAGACCTATGTGCACCGGGAAACCATCGGCAATTCGGCCGTCGCGGATTCGCCCGTCGTCACCAGTGTCGAAGGTGGTCTCATCGTACGCGCCCATCGCGAGATGCCGAACATCGATCCGCCGCCGTTCTTCTCGCTGATGCTCAACCATACCGGCAAGATCAATCGCTGGCAGATCGCGGTCTTCATGCCGCCGGGTATGAATATGACCGATGTCGGCGCGCATCCCGTCGGCACCGATCGCGAGAAGGCGGCGATCTTCCGCGTGCTGCATCTGCTGACGCCGGAGACCGAGCATTCGACCCATTACTTCTGGGCCGTGTGCCGCAACTTCCGTCTTGAGGATGCGCCGCTCGGTGAAGGCTTGAAGAAAGCGATCATTCACACCTTCGATGAAGATCAGCGCATCCTCGAAGTTCAGGATCGTTGCTTGCGCGAAGAAGGCATGCCGTCGATTCCGCAAGCGGCGGTGAAAGTCGACATCGCGCCGGTGCAGGGCCGTCGCTTGCTCAACGATGTCATCAAGCGCGAGCAGGAAAATCCCAGTGCGGTGATTCGGCCCCTCCTGATGGCCGATGATGCGAAGGTGGCGCAGCCGCCGGCGATCGCAGCGGAGTAAGCAAACAAGTTGGATGGATTCGTTTTGCTCGCAATGACGGTTCTCGTCATTGCGAGCAAAGCGACGAAGCAATCCGGCCTGCCCAAGGCAACTCACAACAAGCGCCCTCGTAGAACTACGTGATCGTCAGCCTTCCTTGCATTTTCAGAGTTTCCCGTTTGCAAATTGAGCAACACGAGAACGCGTTTTCCTCAGAGCCGTTCGCCGACGAAGCTGCGTGATTCCATCATCGCGAACGACCGTAGGAAGCTATGCATGCGACGCGCCTTCCAGCTCCCTCACATCGTGCTCAACAACGAATAATAACAGTTGGCTGGCTCTGCACATTGCGCGTGCGAAAGCAGTCGCGTTGATCGAACGCGAGCCGCGTTGTCCGCACTCCACACTTTGAAACAAGTGCGCGCATGTGCCCTTCGCATTTCAGCAATGGCTACGAATTAGGCACTGTGTTCTCATTCCCCTGATTGTCGCCTGGCCGCGCAAGACAATCGAACTGTCCTGTGGGGGGATGAATGAGGGTCCTGGAAGGCTTAGCGCTCGCTTTGAGCGGCGCTACATTACTGACATCCGTCACGAGCCAGGCGGCGGATCTGCCATCACGTAAATCTGCGCCAGCCGATTATGTCCGCGTCTGCGACGCATACGGAACCGGCTATTATTGGATTCCTGGCACCGACACCTGTTTGAAGGTTGGCGGCCGCGTCCGTTACGACATGTCCTACGTGCCGGCGAAGAATGCGGTCGTGCATCGCTCAACGGTCGGCAACGGCCTTGCTGCCGGCACTTTCATGTCCGCCAATGGGGTGGATACGATCGGCGACAATCTGCGCGCCAGCGTCACCATGGACGCGCGCACGCAAACCGCCTGGGGCACTTTGCAGACCGCGATGAGCATTCGCGTGTCCGGCCTCTCGGGCATTATGAATGCGCCGCCCGGTTATCCGAACGGCTTTTTTGCGTCTGGCAACGGTCCCGGCAGCGGCATCGAATTCGCCTATATCCGCTTTGCCGGTTTCACCGCCGGTATCGCCTTCATGAACTCTCTCTTCTTGAGGGATACGCCGCTCTTGTCGTCATCGGCGGGCGACGGTCATCCGCCCTTCGTGCCGCAGCTCACCTATACCGCCACCTTCGGCAGCGGCTTCTCGGCGACCTTTGGTATCGAGGATCGCACGCGGCCGATCTCCATGACGACTGGCACCTTGGGCGCCAATCCGTTCACAGCGACGGCTGCGACAGCCGGGCCGAACGCGACACGCCTGCCGGCGCTGGTTGGCTCGTTCCAGGTCGATCAATCCTGGGGTGCCGCCAAAATCGCCGGCGTTGTCGTGCGCAACTCGGCGACATTCGGCAATCTGCCGCTGGCGGTCGTCGGCAACAACGGCAAGCAGATCAGCGCGACAGGCTGGGCGGTGACCGCCGGCCTGCGCGTCAATTTGCCGATGCTGGCCGCAGGCGATAAATTCGAAATCGCCGCCGGCTATAGCGTCGGTGCGCAGGAATATGTCTGGTCCAGCGGCGCCAATGGCGACTGGTTCGATGTGGCCGCTTTCATGGGCGGCTTTCTGCGGGCCGATCGCAACTTCACCATCTATTGCGTGAATGCGGCGTGCAGCATTGGCGGCGGCGAACAGCTCAAGGTCTTCCACGCGATGGCGGTGTTCACGCACTATTGGACGCCGACCTTGCGCACGCATCTCTACGCGGCCTATTCGCATCTCACGCCGGGGCGCGTCGGTCAGGCGACGGCCTGGCAGGAGGGTGGTTTGTCGAAGGCCTCGATCTGGCAGGGCTGGGCGCAGCTCGTCTGGTCGCCGGTGCAGAACTTCAACATCATTTCCGAAGTCACTTATGCGCGCTTGAATCAAAGCCTGCCGCTGTCGGTTCCGGTTGGTCTTGGAACGTTGGCGGCCATCAGCCCCAACAATTGGGGCGCTCGCATGCGTATCGTGCGCTCCTTTTAGAGGCTTGGCCTCAGTCGCGTTGATCAGCCGCCAGCCATCGCGCAAGAGTCTTGAGAAACAAGAGTCTTGAAAACCGAAGTCTCTAAAAACTACGGCGCCTTCGGGCGCCGTAGTGTCTTTCAATCCATCGATGAAGGCCGATCAGTAGTGATGATGGTGGCGATGGCGCCAGCCACCGCGATAGCCGCCGTAATAGCCACCGTAAGACTGACGATAGTAGGGACGAGAATAGCCGTAGCTCGTGCCGGCATAGACCGGGCCATAGCCATATCCATAGCCGTAGCGCGGTCCGTCCGGCGTACAGCCGGCGAGCGCGGCGCCGCCGACAACGACGGCGAGAGCAACACCGAGCGATTTGATCCGTGACATCGTGACCTCCTTGGTGATCGCACAGCCAAGGTGAACTTTCAGTCATGAATGCTTGATGAATGTTTGGTCATCAAAGCCGCGCCGATCCGACAATGACGACAAGGGTTAACGCGTCCACAAAAACGCCGCTTTCAGACCCGCCGATGCCGTGTCATGCTTTGTTCCTCCGGCTTCTGAGCATTTGAGATGAAACAGTTTTGGCTCGCCGCGGTCATGATGAGCTGTTGCTCCGCGCTCGCATCGGCGCAGGGGCCGGCGCGTGCCGCCGCGGAGCGATCCGCCAAACCCATTGTCATCCAGCCCAACACGATGGCTGTGCGCGCCACGGTGGATTCTTTCATCCTGCCGGTGAAGGGTGGCTGGTTCCGCGAAGTAAAGGGCCAGGTCCATGTCGATCTGGAACGGCCCGAGCGCAGCCGTTTTGTGGTCACCGTCAACACGCGCGCCTTCGATGCCGGCGGCCCGCGCTACAATGCTTTTCTGAGCGGCCCCGCCATCCTCAATGTGGCGCAATATCCTGAGATGACATTCGTATCTCGCGCCATGACCCGTCTCGACGAACGCCGCGTACGTTTCGACGGCAACCTGACTTTGCGCGGCGTCACCCGGCCCCTTTCGGTTGTTGCCACGATCTCGCCCGACGATCGACCCGGGCAGGCCCGATTTACCGCCCGAGGCCGCATCAACCGCCTCGAATTTGGCATTGATAAGGGTTATCCCTTGATCACGGCGATGGTCGATTTCGTGCTGACCACGCAACCTCCCGCTGAATAGGACAGGTGATGGCTTCAAAACTCGAGCAACTCAAGGCGATGACCACCATTGTTGCCGACACCGGCGACATGGAGTCGATTCGCGCCTTTCAGCCGACCGACTGCACCACCAATCCGACTTTGATTCTCAAGGCCGCCCAGATGCCGGCCTATGCCCATCTCGTCGACGAGGCGATCACCTGGGGGGCGCGCTCCGGCCGCAACACCGGCGAGGTGACCGATCGTCTGGCCGTCAGCTTCGGCACGGAACTGTCGAAGATCGTGCCCGGCCGCGTCTCGACGGAGGTCGATGCCGATCTGTCCTTCGATGTCGAGGCCATGGTCGCCAAGGCGCGCGCGCTGATCGCCGATTACGCGGCGCGCGGTGTCGGCAAGGAGCGCATTCTGATCAAGCTCGCCTCCACCTGGGAAGGCATACGCGCCTGCGAGATCCTGCAGCGCGATGGCATCGACTGCAACATGACCTTGCTGTTCTCGCTCACTCAGGCGGCAGCCTGCGCCGATGCCGGCGCCTTTCTGATCTCACCCTTCGTCGGCCGCATTCTCGATTGGCATGTGAAGGCAACGGGCCAGACCTTCACCGCCGAGACCGATCCCGGCGTACTCTCCGTGCGCAACATCTATGCCTATTACAAGGCGCATGGCGTCAAAACGGTGGTGATGGGCGCCTCCTTCCGCAACATCGGCGAGATCGAGGCTTTGGCCGGCTGCGATCGCCTCACCATCTCACCGCAGCTGCTGGAAGAGCTGCGCAAGAGCGAAGGCCCGCTGCCGCGCAAGCTCGATCCGGCGACCGTGAAGAATGCGCCGGCGCGCATGAAGCTCGACGAAAAGAATTTCCGCTTCCAGTTCAACGAAGATGCGATGGCGACCGAGAAGCTCTCGGAAGGCATCCGCCTCTTTGCCAAGGATCTGCGCGCCCTGCGCGAACTGGTCGAGACGCGGCTGAAGGCGGCAGCGTAAAGCAAAAACCCGGCTCTGATGGATCAGGGCCGGGCTTCTTATTTAAAGGCACTGCGGCGCAGGCCTTACGTATTGCGCAGGCCCGTCGAATTGGTGTTGCGTTCCGTGCCCGGCGGCACGTGAATGTCGATGACGCAGACGCCACCCTTCATCATCACGTCGACGCCCTTGCGGATGGCATCCGGCAGATCGGCCAATGTCTTGATCGGGCCGATGCCGGTCGCACCTTGCGCCTCGGCCAATTTGGCGATGTCGACATAGGGCTTGTCCATGGCCAGGCCGATCCAGCGATTGCCGACCGGGCGGTTGCGCCGCTTGGCGACACCTTCCTGATGCAGCTCGTCGTTGAAATAGGACTGGTTGTTGTTGATCAGCACCAGCAGCGGAATCTTGTGCCGCACCGCGGTCCACAGCGCATGGTTGCCCATGACGAAATCGCCGTCGCCGAGCACGGTCACCGTCGGGCGGCCCATGTCCGCATTGGCGAGCGCCACGCCGACCGAGAGCGAGGGACCGGAACCGATGCCGCCGCCGCCGTCCTTGCCCATATAGGCACCCGGATCGCGCCATGGCCACTGATCGCACGGCCATTGCCGCGCCAGTGCTGCGAAGGAGATTTTGTCGGGATCGGGCACGTTCTCGCGCAGGGCCTGCGCCACATCCTGCATGCGGATGCGCGAACCATCGCCCGGCTTGAACGGTTTGCGGATCGCCGCGCGCCAGGGCTCTTTCTTGGTCTTGCCGAGCGTCGCGTTGAGATCGTCCACCACGCTGGCGGGCGAAGCCGAGATGAGGAGATCGGTCGGCGCGGTGCCCTGATAGACCATATGCGCGCCGTTATGCAGATGATGATCCAGGCCCACGCTGATCACCTTGCCCGAGAAGTTGGAGCCCTTCGGCGGGCTGATGCTGCCGTTGAGATCGACCCATTCGAAGGCGATGACCAGATCGGCTTCGGCGATCAGATCGAGAATGTCCTTGCCCGGTTGATTGAACGGCTCGATCACATGCGCCGGATGATCGGTCGGGAACATGGCGCCGTTCTTCAGGTCCGTCATCACGCAGGCGCCGAGCGTTTCGGCGAGCTGCACGCGCGCATCCCATTCGGCTTGCGAGCGCGAGCCGCGCCCGTAGAGCAGCAGCGGCCGCTTCGCCGCCTTCAGCATGGCGGCCGCACGATCGATGTCGGCCTTCTGCGCGCGCGGCGCGGCCGGTGGCTGGAAGCGGCTCATATCAGGCAAAGCCGGCACCTTGTCGAGCGATTGCTCCTGCAGGCCGGCGTCGAGCACGATATAGACCGGAGCGCAGGGCTCGGTGCGGGTGGCGATATTGGCCTTCGCCATCGCATCGACGATGGCCTCAGCCGAAGTCGGTAGATTGTCGAATTTGATGATGTCGCGGACGATGCCGGCCTGATCGGCGGAGGTGTGGATCCAGTCGATCCATGGCCTGCGCTGATGGGCATCGACCGGGCCGGTGGCGCCGACGATCATCATCGGCACGCGATCGCAATAGGCATTGAAAATGCCCATATGCGCGTGCATCAGCCCGACGTTGGAATGAACGATGGCAGCCATCGGTTGGTCGGTCGCCTTGGCATAGCCGTGGGCAATGCCCACCACATGGTCCTCATGCAGGCACAACAGCATGCCGGGGTCGCGATTGCCCAAATGGTTGACGAGGGAATCGTGCAGGCCGCGATAGCTCGCTCCCGGATTGAGGGCGGCATATTTGAAACCGCACAGGCGCAGCATTTGCGCCGCGACGTCCGATCCCCAGGCAACCTTGTCGTCGGGTTGGCCTTCGGGCGTATCGAGATAAGGCATGAATGTTTCCTCCGGCGCACCTGTTGAAATCGGCGCGATTTTGTGGGCTGGGTTCCCCGTAACATCCCGTAAAGGGCGAGAAAAGGTGAGATAAAATGCAGGCGTAGCGCTTGTCCATGCCGGCTACGGCTGCGTATAAGGCCCGCGAACGGATAGATCGAAGACATCAGGAGGAAACATGAAGCTTGCGACATTCGAGGCCAACGGCAAGGTCAGCTATGGCGCCGTGGTGGATGGCGGCATCGTCGACTTGGGCAAGAAACTTTCTTTCGCCGATCTGCGCGCTTTGATCGCCGGCAATGGTTTCGCTCAGGCGAAGGCCGCGATCGCCGGCGCCAAGCCGGATGTGGCATTGAACCAGGTGCGCCTGCTGCCGGTCATTCCCAATCCGGACAAGATCATCTGCGTCGGCCTCAACTACGAAGACCACGTGGTCGAGACCAAGCGCGAGCGCACCGAGGATCCGGCGCTGTTCGTGCGCTTTGCCAACAGTCAGATGGGCCATAACGAACCGATGCTGTTGCCGCCGGAATCGAGCCATCTCGACTATGAAGGCGAAATCGCCGTCATCATCGGCAAGGGCGGCCGTCGCATCGCCGAGAAGGACGCTTACGGCCACGTCGCCGGCTTCTCCTGCTACAACGACGGTTCGATCCGCGATCTGCAATGGGCGACGACGCAATGGACGACGGGCAAGAATTTTCCCTCGACCGGCGCCTTCGGTCCGTGGATGGTGACGACCGACGAAGTGCCGGCCGACAGCGTGCTGACCTTGATCACCCGTCTCAACGGCCAGGAAATGCAGCGCGCCACCACGCAGATGATGATTCACTCGATTCCGCGGTTGATCGCCTTCATCTCGGTCTTCACCGAACTAGCGCCGGGCGATGTTATCGTCAGCGGCACGCCGGGCGGCGTCGGCGGTCGCAAGAAGCCGCCGCTGTTCATGAAGGATGGCGACGTCTGCGAGATCGAGATCGACAAGGTTGGTGTGCTCAGCAATCCGATCAAAGCCGAGAAGGTCTGATCTTTCTAGCCCCAGCGCCAGCTATCGATGCCGGCGCTGGCGGCGTGACGCGCCAGCACCATTTTGTGCACTTCGCTGGCGCCGTCCACCAACCGCGCCTGCCGCGCATAGCGGTAGATCCATTCCAGCACAGTATCCTTGGAATAACCGCGCGCGCCGTTGAGCTGGATCGCCGTGTCGGCGGCCAGATGCAGCGTATCGGCGACGTGCAGTTTGGCGCTCGAAACCTCCGTGCGGGCAAAGTCGCCCTGATCGAGCTTCCAGGCGGCGCGCATCACCAGCAGGCGGCCGATGTCGATGGCATGGGTCACATCGCCGATCTTCATCTGCACGCTTTCGTAATCGGCGAGCCGTTTGCCGAAGGCTTGACGCTCGTTGATGTAAGCGGTGGCGATCTCGACGCAGCGTTTCGACAGGCCGAGCCAGCGCATGCAATGGGTGAGGCGCGCGGGACCTAAACGAATCTGCGTCGCCTTCAATCCGTCGCCGACATTCATCAGCACGTTCTCGTCGTCGATTTCGAGGCCTTCGAAGGCGATCTCGCAATGGCCGCCGTGTTCCTCCGGCCCCATGATCGCGATGCGGCGCAGAATGCGCCAGCCCGGCTGGTCCTTATGAAAAAGGAAAGCCGTGAGGCCCTTGCGGGCATCGTCCGATGTGCGCGCGATCAGGATGAAATGCGTGGCTTCGGCGGCGCCGGTGATGAACCATTTGTGGCCATTGATCACCCATTTATCGCCTTTGCGCTCGGCGCGCGTGCGGATCATCGTCGGGTCCGATCCGCCGCCAGGCGCCGGCTCAGTCATCACGAAGGAGGAGCGCACTTTGCCGTCGACGATCGGCTGCAACCAGCGCGCTTGCTGCGCCGGCGTGCCGACCTTGGCGAGGAGATTCATATTGCCATCGTCGGGCGCGGCGCAGTTCAGCGCCACCGGCCCGAAGATCGAACGGTTCGCCTCTTCATAAAGTGCCGCCCAGCCGACCATCGGCAGGCCCATGCCGCCGAATTGTTTCGGCGTCTGCGGCGCCCACAGGCCGGCGGCTTTCGCCTTGGCGCGGACGTCTTCGAGCCGGTCGAGCCGGATGTTCTCATGCTCGTCGAAATTCTTGGGATCAGCTTCGAGCGGCAGGACATGCTCGGCGACAAAGGCACGGGTGCGAACCCTGATGTCTTCGAGTTCGGACGGCAGTGCGAAATCCATGGCTTTCTCACAAGCTGGAAATGAGATGGCCGCCGTCGGCGACCAGGACCGAGCCGGTCATGAAGGAGGAGGACGGCGATAGCAAGAGCAGGATGGGGCCATCGAGGTCTTCCACCTGGCCGAGCCGGCGCAGGGGAATGCGCAGCAACTGCTGCTTGCCGGCATCGGTCTCGAAATGCGCCGCTGTCATCGGCGTTTCGATATAGCCGGGTGCGATCGCGTTGACGCGAATGCCATAGCGCGCCCATTCCAGCGCCATCTGCTTGGTCAGTTGCACGAGCCCGGCTTTCGACGTGGCATAGGCCGTGACATGGCTGCCCTGGCGCAGGCCGAGGATCGAGGCCATGTTGATAATCGTGCCACCGCTTTTCTGCTCGACCATCTGGCGCGCGACTTCCACGGCCATGTGACGGGCGCCCGAAAGATTGGTGGCGATCACTTGATCCCAATCCTCGGCACTTTCGCCGAGCAACGGCCTTCCAGGCGCGACGCCGGAATTGTTGATCAGGGCGTGGATCGGCCCCGCGGCTTTGACGGCGGCTGCGACGCCGTCTCGGATCGAGGTGGCGCTGGTGACATCGACGGTCACCGCATGGGCTCTGCCGCCCTTGGCGGCGATATCAGCCACCAATTCCTCGAGCTTGTCGCGGCGGCGCGCCGTGACGACCACCTGGGCGCCTCGACTCGCCGTCATCTCAGCGAAATGCGCGCCGATTCCTGACGAGGCCCCGGTGATCAGAATGGTCATGCCGCTGAGATCAGCCGTGATTTTCCCCGCCATGGATGGTTCCTTGTGTTAATGGACCAATATTGGCAGGACGGCCGTGACCTGCGCAAGAGGTAACTTGCACTGAACCATTGGCCGATGGGCGCGGCAACCTGGCTGCTGATTTTTCAGAAAGAGAAGAGAATGCCACGCATCATCGTGTGTCATCCCGGACGCCGAAGGCGATCCGGGAGCCAGGGGCGTGTGACGAATGTTGCCGGTATTGAAAACGACGGAAGATATGGAGGATAGGCTCTACCGCTTGCCCCTGGACCCCGGATCATCTGCTACGCAGTTGTCCGGGGTGACACCAAGAGGTTGCGTTCGACAGGAAAATTACTTCCCCCACAATTCCTTCGACGCGCGCCGCGCGCCCTCGGACAGCGCCTCGAACTTCGCCCACATGATCGACGGATGGACGCGGCGATAGAACGGTCCCTGCGCGAAGCCGCAGTCGGTGCCGGCCATCACGTTTTCGCGGCCGATCAGTTTGGCGATGCGCACCAGCCGCTCGGCGACGAGATCGGGATGCTCGACCACGTTGGTGGCATGGCTGATCACGCCGGTGGCGAGCATCTTGTCCTTCGGGAAGCGGCCATTGCCCCAGACCTTCCATTCATGTTCGTGGCGCGGGTTGGCGCCTTCGATGACGAAACAGTTGGCCTTGATCTTCAGGAAGTCGTCGATGATGTCGGTCAGCGGCACGTCGGTCGTATGTGGACCATTCCAGCTGCCCCAGCACACGTGATAGCGCACCATTTCCTGCGGGATGCCGCGCAGCGAATGGTTGATCAGCTCGACCTGTCGGCCGACCCATTTCTTGTAATCGGCCATGCTGGCCGGCGGCACCATGCGGTCATAGGTGACGGCGAGACGGGCATCGTCGAGCTGTACGACGAGGCCGGCGTCGGTGATCATCTTATATTCGGTGTTCATCGCCTCGGCGATGGCGACGAGAATGTCGTCGTCGCTCTTGTAATATTCATTGGTGCGGTCGGGGATCACCGATGTGGGCGAGGCCACCGGCAGAAAGCCTTCCTCGACGCCATTGGCTTTCAGCGCCGCCTTCATATGGTCGATGTCGTTTTGCACGGCGGCCTGGCCGGTATATTTCAGCGGCCCGACGCAGACCGATTCCATCGTCGTCGCCATGCCTTCCTTGCCGTCCATCTCGTCGTAGAAGGCGGAAAAGCGCGTGCGGTCGGCGCCGGTGCGCCAGGCGTTGACGCCGGGCTTGAACGGCCGGCGCTCGAAACCGCTCATGCGCTCCAGCACATATTGCGACCAGGAAATGCCCTTGCCGAATTCGCCGTCGCTGGGAATATCGATGCCGGCATCTTTCTGCTGCTTGATGACTTGCGTCACTTCCTCGCCAAGCTTCTTTTGATGCGCGGCTTCGTCCACCGGCTTGCCGGCCTGCTTGTCGCGCAGATAGGTGACGACGCTGTCGGGACGGATGAGGCTGCCGACATGGGATGTCAGAATGCGGTCGGTGCTGCGCTTCATGGGTGTTTCCTGAACTGTTGTTTTTTGGACGACGGATTTCTAGCGGTCATCGCCTGTATCAGCAAGACTGCCAAATGCCCACGAAAAACGACAAATCTGGCGCTCTCTGTGGGCAGGTTCCCTCGACGGGGCTGCGAGGCGACTTAAGGACTGGCGGCCACGGTGTTGCGCAAGATGCCAATCTTTTCGACCTCGCTTTCGATCACATCACCGGGTTCGCAATAACGCGTCGCCGGCACGAGGCCGGGGGTGGGCGACCATTTACCGCCGAGTTCCGTGTCGGTCGACCAGGCGGTGCCGGCCGGCGTGCCGGTGATGATCATCATGCCGGGCTTGAGCGTGAAATTGACCGAGAAGAAATGAATGAGCTCGGCGCAGCTCCAGATCATTTCGGCTGTTGTCGAGGATTGCCGCAGCTCGCCATTGATGCGTGTCTGGAGCGCTAAGGCCTGCGGATCGCCGATTTCATCGGCGGTGGTGATGCAGGGGCCAAGCGGCGCGCTGGTTTCGAAGGCCTTGCTGCGTCCCAGTTCATACCAGACGAAGCCGTCCTTCATGCGCACCTGCCGGTCGCGCGCCGTGACATCGTTGACGATCGTATAGCCGAACACGTGGTCGAGCGCCCGCTCCACCGGAATATGTCGGCCGGGCTTACCGATAACCACGGCGAGTTCGGTCTCGCAGTCGATCTTCTTGCTCAGCGCGGCGTCATAGAGGATCGCATCGTCGGGGCCGATGACGCAGTCGCTCGTCTTGATGAAGAATTCCGGTTCCTTGCCGCTGATCGCCGTATTGGCCTTTTCGGCATTGTGCGCGCGATAGTTGCTGCCGCTGCACAGGATGGTGCTGGGCATCATCGGCGCTGTCAGTTTGACGTCGCGCAGCTTCAAATTGGCTTTCGGATCGCTTTGCGAAACGATTTTATCAAGCGCCTGGCGGGCCGGCGCGCCGGCGCGGATGAAACTAACCGTATCGGCGAACCAGGCGCGTTCCTCATCGGCTGCCGCGCGCAGAGGATCGATGATCGATTCGTCCCGCAACACGCCGAAACGCGTCACACCATCGATGACGAAATTGACGATACGCATGAAATCTCCAGCCATAGCGTTTTGTAGTTTGATGGATACATCAAACTTTACAAAGACGCGTCAAATAAAGAATCTATATCTTGCCGATGATGTGAATGAGCTTGTTGGTCGCGACTTCCTCACTGTCGTGGAAAGCCTTGAGATCGGTCCCCTGCAGCATTTTCAGGTCGAGACCTGCGCCATCGGCTGCTTTCTGGAAAGCCGGGTCGGCGTAAATGGCGCGCAATGTGGTTTTCAGCTTCTCCTGCACGTCGGCTGGCGTGGCGGCGGGCGCGTAAAGCGCCGACCAGAGCGTGTATGAGGCATCGACGCCCTGTTCCTTGAAGCTCGTCAGTTTCGGATAGAGCTTCAGCGGTTCGTCGCCGCCGCTGCGCGCGATGGCACGCAATTGGCCACCGTCTACGAATTGCGCCGCTACGCTCGGTGCCGCCAAAGTGAAATCAACATCCTTCGAAAGCAATGCCGTCACCGCCGGGCCGCCACCGCGATAGGGCACATGCAGAAAGTCCACCTTGGCGGCGTGGGCGGCGAGCGCCACGGCGAAATGGATCGACCCGCGCGTGCCGGAGGAGGCGAAGGAAATGGCGTTGGGCCGTTTGTGCGCATCCGCCACCACCTCAGTGAAGCTTTTCCTCGGCGCATCGGGCCGCACCAGCACGACGAAGGGTTCGGCCGTCAGGCGCGCGATCGGCGTGAGCTCCGACAATTCATAAGACGGCTTCTTGCCGTCGAGACGGTCCATCTCCGGCAAAGCGATGGTGGGCGAGAGCGCCAGCAGCAGCGTGTGCCCATCGGGCTTGCTGCGCGCCACCGCCACCGCGCCGACGGCACCGCCGCCACCGGGCCGGTTTTCGATAATCACCGGCTTGCCCAACGCCACCTGCAGCGGCGTCTGGATGGCACGCGCGACAATATCGGCCAGGCCGCCCGGCGCCAGTGGCACGATCATGGTGATCTGCTGCGTCGGATAGTCGCTGGCTGTAGCAAAGCCGCTGAACAGCATCGCGGCGCCGATCAAAGCGGAACGAAGCGGGCGCATATGGTCTCCCCCAAACACTCTAGTCTTCGCTTGGTATCGTCCACCCCGCGCCAAGGCAATCCCACAGCTTGTTGGGAAGCGTTCCATATTGCGGCGCACGCCGAACACTGCGACACTGGCGCCGCATCGCCGGTAGGGTGGCGCAAGATCAAGCCGAGACAATCGGCATCATGGAGGAAACGAAAAATGATCCGGAAGGCTGGGACGGCCGGACTGGCTATGGGTTTGGCGTTGGCTGTTGCGTCGGCTCAAGCCAAAGCACAGGAACAACAGCTGCAAACGATTCGCATCGGCACGGTCAATTCGATCGCCACGGTCAACAATTACACCGCCATCGAAAAGGGCTGGTTCAAGCAATATGGCATCAATGTCGAGATCGAAAATCTCGATACGTCGGCCAATGTGGTGGCGCTGCTGGCGACCAACCGGCTGCAGATGATCGAGGGCGGCATTTCCGCTGCTTATTTCAACGCGCTTGAACAGAAAATGCCGATCACCATTGCCAGCGATCGCATTTCAACGCCGCTCAATCACAAACTGCTGGTGCGCAAGGATCTTGAAGGCAAGGTGACGCGCATCGCCGATCTGAAAGGCAAGATGGTCGCCAGTAACGGCACCGCTTCGGTGACGACCTATGAACTGGCGCGGCTGCTCGAATCCGATGGCGGCACCATCAAAGATATCGACGTCAAAATCCTGGCGTTTCCCCTGCAAGGTGCGGCTTTCAAGAACAAGGCCATCGACGCCACCCTGATCATCCAGCCGTGGGGCACGTCGCTCGTCGAAGACAATTCGGCGTTTCTGCTCGCGGACCCCGACAATCATGTGAAAGTCCGCCCGCTGACCATTGCCGTGACGATGATCAACACAGACTGGGCGAAACAGCATCAGAAGCTGATCAGCGATTTCTTCATCGCCTATATGCGCAGCGTGCGTGACTACTGCATCGCGCTACACGGCGGCGACAATCGCAAGGAAATGGTCGACCGCGTCACGCGCAACGGCCCGCTCAAAGATGTCGCCTTCATCGAGAAATATCCCTGGCCAGCCCGCAATATGAACGGCGAGGTCAACATGGCGAGCCTGCTCGACATGCAGGATTTCTTCTACGAACAGGGCTTTATCAAAGCCAAATTCGCGGAGCAGCAGCTTGTGACGCGACAATATACGGACAATGCCATGAAGGTTCTCGGCCCCGTGCCGCAAGTGAACCCGGCCAGCAAGATCGAAGGCTGCCGATAAGCCGCCGCAACAATTCGAAGCCGAAATTCGAAACCAACGGCTCCGGAGGGACGACAAAAAGGGAGGATAAATCATGAAGGGATATGTCGCTGGTGCTCTCATGCTGGGTGCCGTGATGCTGGTTACGCCTGTGGCGCAGGCGCAAACAAGGACCAAGGTGAATGTCGGCACTGTGCAGTCGTTCGGTGCAGTCGGAACTTACATTGCTCTGGAAAAAGGCTACTTCCGTGACGCTGGTCTCGATGTCGAAATTTCGCTGATGAATTCGTCGGCCAACGTGCTGGCGATCCTGGCGAAAGGCGATCTGCAGTTTGTCGAAGGCGGCACGTCGGCGGGTTTTTTTAACGCGTTGGAGCAGAAGCTGCCGGTCATCATGGTCGCCGATCGCGTCTCCACGCCGATCCATCATCAAATGTTGGTCGGCATACAGAACCAGGGCAAGATCACCAAACTCACCGATCTGAAGGGCAAAGTGGTCGGCAGCAATGGTCCGGGCTCGGTAACGACCTATGAAGTCGGCAAGATGCTGGAAGGCGTCGGCATGACGCTCAACGATATCGACATCAAGATTCTCGGCTTCCCGCAGATGGGCCCGGCTTTGGTCAGCGGTGCGCTCGATGCCGCTCTCGTCATTCCGCCCTTCGCGGCGGCCTATCAGGATCAGAAAATCGCGTATTCCATCGCTAGCGTCGACAAGCTCGTCGAACCCCGGCCTCTTACGATCGCCGTCGCCTTCATGAACACCGAATGGGCGGCGAAAAACAAGGAGGCGGCGCAGCGTTTCTTCGTCGCTTACATGCGCGCCGCGCGCGACTATTGCGTCGCCTATCACGGCGGCCCGAACCGCAAGGAAGTGATCGAAATAGCGCTGCGTAACGGCCTCGATAAAAGCGCCGAAAGCATTGAGCGCAATCCGTGGACGGGCCGGCGCATGGACGGTATCATCAATGTCGCGGGGCTACTTGATCAGCAGGCCTATTACCAAAAGGTCGGTCTGGTGAAGACGGCGGCACCGGCGGAGAAAATCTTCGATCGGCAATATGTCGATTATGCCAACAAGCAGCTCGGCCCGCCGCCGCAGGTCAATCCGGACTCGAAGCTGGAGAATTGCCGCTAGTCGCGCTTAAGGGACGGCAAGCATCGTGTCCCTGACTCCTGGATCCCGGATCGCGCTTGCAGCGCGTCCGGGATGACACGAAGGTTTCGGCATAATTCCCTAATGCCCCGGCGTCTGCTTCCATGCCGGCGGTTCCTGCGCATCGATCAGCACGAAGGCGATGCGGCAATTGGCCTTGCTGTTGTTGACCCAGGCGTGATTGGTCGCCTTCTGGATCAGGATGTCGCCAGCCTTCAGATGCACTTCGGTATCGTCCATCAGCATGTCGATCTCACCCTCCAGCACGATGGCGTAATCGATGCTCTTGGTGCGATGCATGAAGGCGCTCCGGCTGGCCGCGCCGCCGTGGGAATCGGCGCTTAGGCCCATTTCCTTCAGCATGGCGGCATTGTCGACGGCTTTCATCTCTGACACCGGCGGAAAATCGACGATTCGCAGGATGTTGCCGTTCGCCGGCGGCGCCACGCCGACATCGCGCAGCGACATGTCTTCGCCCGACGACAGGTCGGGCTGGGCCCGGTCGGTCACCCAGAGCTGGGTTGAGGTAATGCCGGTTGCCTGCCGTAATTTGACATTGGGGGTGGGGCCGTCTGACGTGACGACGGCCTTGCCGGAACTGTCGTGATCGACGATGACACGCCGGGTTTGCCGGACCATGGGTTCCTCCGCTTGATTTGTTATGCGCTTTCGTTGCAGGAACGGCGACGACATTCAAGACCACATTGCAAGTGTGCAACGAACAGATAAGAAACGGAGGAAACTTTGGCGGCCAAACCTCATGTACTGATCGCGGGTGCGGGCATCGGCGGGCTAACGGCGGCGCTGGCGCTGCTGCGCCGCGGTTTCGATGTCGATGTCTACGAACAGGCGCCGCAACTCCTCGAATTCGGCGCCGGCATCCAGATCGCCGCCAACGGATCGCGCCTTCTGATCCATCTCGGTCTCGAAGACCAGATGCGCCGGCTCGCCAAGGAGGCCGCCGGCAAGGAAGTGCGCATCTGGAACAGCGGCCAGACGTTCAAACTGTTCGATTTGGGCGAGGATTCCGTGCGCCGCTTCGGCGCGCCCTATTGGTTCGTCCACCGCGGCGATCTCAATTCCGTTCTGCGCGATGCGGTTCTGGCGCTGAAACCCGATGCCATCCACACCGGCGCCCGCTGCCTCGGCTTCACCGAAAAGGACGGCCGCGTCACCCTGGAAATCGCGGACGGCCGCAAGGCGGAGGGCGATGTGCTGATCGCCGCCGATGGCGTCCACTCGCTGATGCGCCAGCAGATGTTCGATTCGCCCAAATCGGAATTCATGGGCATCATCGCCTGGCGCGGTCTGATCCCGATGAAGTCTCTGTCGGCGGACCTGCAAAGGCCGGTGGGCACCAATTGGGTTGGCCCGCGCGGCCACGTCATCACCTATCCGGTGCGCTCGGGCGAAATCCTGAATTTCGTCGGTTTCGGTGAGCGCGACGATTGGCGCGGCGAATCCTGGAACGAAAAGGGCAGCAAGGAAGAATGCGCCGCCGATTTCCCCGGCTGGCATCCCTATGTCCATGAAATGATCGCCAAGACCGACCAGCCTTATAAATGGGCACTGATCGGCCGGGCTCCGTTGCAGACTTGGACCAAAGGCCATGTCGCTTTGCTGGGCGATGCCTGCCATCCGACGCTGCCGTTCCTGGCCCAGGGCGCCATCATGGCCATCGAGGACGGCGTGGTGCTCGCCCGCTGCCTCGACACCTACGGCGACATCGGCGCAGCGCTCGCTGCTTATCAGAAAGCCCGCGTCGAACGGGCGACCAAGATCGTCGTCGGCTCGACCGAGGCCGGCAAGCGTTTCCACAACCCCATTCTCGCCGATGCGACGGCGGCGGTGGGATATATGGAGCGCGAGTGGGCACCGGAGAAAGTGCGTCTGCGCTATGACTGGCTGTTCGAATACGATGCCACGGCCGTTGCCATTTGACGGCCATGCGAATTGATTGCAGGGTCCCTGATGCTGTAAAAGCTTGAGCGTTCTGCCGGTCAAAAAACTGCGCCAGAAAACAAAACCGAGGAGGAAACATGTCCGCGAAGTCAAAGCCGCCCTTCCGCGCCGATCAGGTCGGCTCGCTGATCCGCCCCGATAATGTGCGCAAGGCGCGCAAGGAGTTCGAGGCCGGGAAGCTGCCTGAAGCGGAACTGATCAAGCTGCAGCGCGAGGCCATCGGCCCGGTGGTGAAACTGCAGGAAGACCTCGGCTTCCGCGCCGTCACCGACGGCGAATATAACCGTGGCGGCTGGCAGCGCGACTTCCTGCTCGGCTTCGAGAACGTCAAGCTCATTCCCTCGAAAGTGCCGGTGCGCTTTCACAAAGCCGATGGCGTCGCCTTGCAGCAGCCGCCGACCATGCAGATTTCCGGCAAGCTCAAGCGCGTGCGGCCGATCTTCGTCGACGATTTCAAATTCCTGAAAACCAAGGTCGGCCCGAATTCGACGCCCAAGATCACCATCCCATCGCCAACGCTGCTGCACTTCCGTGGCGGACGCGAAGCCATTGATAAGGTCGCCTATCCGACGATCGAGGAGTTTTACGCCGATCTCGCCCGCGTCTATCGCGAGGAAATCGCCGATCTCGCCGCCGCCGGTTGCCGCTATCTGCAGATCGACGAAACCAATCTCGCCTATCTCTGCGATCCCGCATTGCGCGCCCATGCGCAGAGCCTGGGTGAAGATCCCGATCAGCTTCTCAAGACCTACGCCAAGCTGCTCAATGATACGATGTCCGGCAAGCCTGACGACATGGTCATCTGCATCCATCTGTGCCGCGGCAACTACGGCGGCGCCTGGGTGGCGGAAGGCGGCTACGAGCCTGTGGCCGAAGTGCTGTTGAGCGAGATCAACGCCAACGGCTATTTCCTCGAATATGACAGCGATCGTGCCGGCGGGTTCGAGCCGCTGCGCTTCCTGCCCAAGGGCAAGATCGCCGTGCTTGGCCTGATCACCACCAAGGATGGCAAGCTCGAGACCAAGGATACGATCAAGCGCCGCATCGAAGAGGCCGCGAAGATCGTGCCGATCGAACAGCTCGCGCTGTCGCCGCAATGCGGCTTCGCCAGCGGTATCGAAGGCATGGCGATGACCATCGAACAGGAAATCGCCAAGTTGAAACTGGTCAACGAAACCGCGCGCGAAGTTTGGGCTGACGCCTAAGCGTCGTTGAACAGGGAGTTTGGTCATGGCCGAGATGGTCGCCGCTTTCGCCTCGTCGCACAGCGTCATGCTCACCTGCACCTTGCAGGATTGGCAGAAGGGCTTTCGCACGTTTGATCCCAAGGGCACCTATTTTGACCGCAAGGGCAATGTGGTGACCTACGATCAGTTGCTCGCTTTGGCGCCGTCCAATGCGAAGGAACTGGTGACGGACGAGGCCATCGCCAAGCGTTTTGCCCAGGTGCAGGACGCCATGGCGCATATGCGCAAGGAAGTGCAGACGGCCAAACTCGACGTTTTGATCATCTGCGGCGATGATCAAAACGAACTGTTCTCCAAGAACATGCAGCCGGCGATCGGCATCTATCATGCCGATCGCATTCGCAACGGCCGCAAGAAAGAGCTGCCGCAGAGCGATCCGTTCCACTGGTACAAGTTCGCGCAGAACCGCCGGCTGGAAGAGGAAGACGGCGTCTTCTATCCGGTCAACAAACCGCTGGCCGAACATCTCATCAAGGGTCTGTGCGATCGCGGTTTCGATATCGCCTCGCTCGGCGGCATGGCCGATCATCAGTATGAGGGCCACGCCTATTCCTTCATGCATAAGAAATATCTCGACGGCGCCCCCAATGGCCAAGTGCCGATCGTGCCGATCTTCCTGAACACCTATTTTCCGCCGAACCAGCCAACGCCGCGTCGCTGCGTCGAATTGGGCAAGGGCATCGGCGAACTGGTGCGCAGTTTCCCGGACAATCTGCGCGTCGGCTTCATGGCCTCGGGCGGCCTCAGCCATTTCCAGGCCGAGGAAGATCTCGACGATGCGGTGATCGCCGCGATGAAGCGCAAGGATCTGGAATTCCTGAGCAACCTCGACGTCAAGCGCTTGCAGGCTGGCAGTTCCGAGATTCGCAACTGGCTGGTGCTCGCCGGCGCTTGTCCCGATCTCGATCTGACCTGGATATCCTATGCGCCGGGCTATCGCACCGATGCGCTAACCGGCACGGGCCTTGGCTTCGCCACCTGGTATCCGCCAGCCGCGCGCGCCGCCGAATAATCACGACAAGACCACAAAAAGACTTCGCGACTGGGAGAACGGCATGGATTTGGGCATCAAGGGCCGCAAGGCGATCATCTGCGCCTCCTCGCGCGGCCTTGGCAAAGCCTGCGCATTGGCCTTGGCGAAGGAGGGCGTCGATATCGTCATCAACGGCCTCGACACGCGGCGCCTTGAAGTCACCGCTGCTGAAATCCGCGCCGCGACGGGCGTTAACGTCGTGGCAGTCGCGGCCGATATCACCACCGAGGAAGGCCGCGCCAAACTGCTTGCCGCCTGTCCGCAAGCCGATATCCTCATCAACAACAATGCCGGCCCGCAGCCGGGCGAATTCCTCGATTGGGATCACGACCAATGGATCAAGGCGCTTGAGGGCAACATGCTGGCGGCGGTGCTGATGATCCGAGGCGTGCTGCCCGGCATGGTCGAGCGCAAATTCGGCCGCATCGTCAATATTCTCTCGGCCATGACCAAATCGCCACGCGATCCCAGTCTCGGCCTGTCGACGGCGGCGCGCACGGCTTTGATCGGCGCTTCGAAATCTCTCTCCCGTTCGGTGATGGTCAATAACGTTACGCTGAACAATCTGCTGCCCGAGCGCATCGACACCGACCGGCAGAAATTCATGGCGGAACGGATGATGAAGGCGCAGGGCATCACCATGGCGGAGGCTCGCCAGCAGATCGCCGACAGCCTGCCGGCGAAGCGCTTCGGCACGACCGAGGAATTCGGCTCGACCTGCGCTTTCGTCTGCTCCGCGCATGCGGGCTTTATGACGGGCCAGAACATTCAGCTCGATGGCGGCTCTTACGAAGGGCTCGTCTGAAGCGTTCTAGTGCGTGCCGCGTCCTATGAAGAAAACGCATCAGTGCGAAAAGCTGGAGCCCAGGTTTGATTCATTTGCGATCACAACGCCCTAGGTAACTCTTAATATATGAACCGTTCGAACTGCCGGCGTTTTGGCGCACGCCTCTCATCAAGGGCTTGCGCTTCGGGTCCGCCCGTTGCATTCCGCCGTCTCTCCGGTCATTGTGCCGCCCGGATCATCCGGGCCGTCCATAAGGGGGAGGAAATTCACCCGACCCGGCCGGGATGCTGCTTTGTCCACCGCAAGAACCACAAAGGTCACGAGTTATGATCATCGATTGTCACGGTCACTACACGACTGAGCCCGCGCCGCTCCAGCCCTGGCGCGACCGCCAGCTTGCTGGCCTTGTCGATTCAAATCGCCCGCTGCCGGGCCCGGCGCCCGTCATCAGCGACGACCAGATCCGCGAGACGATCGAAAAGGGCCAGCTCAAAAAGCAGCGCGAACGTGGCAGCGACCTGACGATCTTCTCGCCGCGCGCCGCTGGCATGGCCCATCACGTCGGCAATCAGAAGACCTCCGAACAATGGGCGACGGTCTGTAACGACCTGATCTATCGCGTCTCCGAACTGTTCCCGAAGAACTTCATCGGCGTCGCGCAATTGCCGCAGTCGCCGGGTGTCGATCCGCGTAATTGCATTCCGGAGATCGAGCGCGTCGTCAACGAACTCGGCTTTGTCGGCGTCAACCTCAACCCCGATCCGTCGGGCGGTTACTGGAAAGAGCCGCCGCTGACCGACAAGTGGTGGTATCCGGTTTACGAAAAGCTCGTCGAACTCGACGTGCCGGCCATGGTGCACGTGTCGAACTCGTGCAACCCCTGCTTCCACGCCACCGGCGCCCACTACATCAACGGCGACACCACGGCTTTCATGCAGTTCATCCAGGGCAATCTGTTCAAGGATTTCCCGACCTTGAAGTTCATCATTCCGCACGGCGGCGGCGCGGTGCCGTTCCACTGGGGTCGTTATCGCGGCCTGGCGCAGATGCTGAAGAAGCCGCTGCTCAGCGAACATCTCCTCAAGAACGTCTATTTCGACACCTGCGTTTACCACCTGCCGGGCATGCAGCTGCTGTCCAAGGTGATCCCGACCGACAACATTCTGTTCGCCTCGGAAATGATCGGCGCGGTGCAGGGTATCGATCCGGAAACCGGCCACGAATATGACGACACGAAGCGCTACGTCGACCAGCTCGGCCTCAGCGCCGAAGACCTGCACAAGATCTACGAAGGTAATGCGCGCAAGGTCTACAGCCGCCTCGACGGCCAGCTCAAGAAGCGCGGCCTGATCTAAGCGATCCGCGGCGTCCCGGAGGGACGCCGCTTTTTCCTTTTCGCAGTCTGCTGACGGCGGGCTGAAATCTCAAAGCCGGCAGCAGTCCGGCTCTTATCTTCAAGAGGACTTTCATGGCACAGCAACGGCTCAACGGCGTCATCCGCGCGCTCGAATCCGGCAAGCCCGCTTTCACGATGTTTTCTCCGGCGACGGCCGATGCCGCCACCGCGCTGCAGGGCACCAAATATGACGGCGTCGTGTTCGAGACCGAGCACAACGTGTGGGACGGCACCAATGTCCGCCACGCCCTGCAATATCTGCTCAACCGCAATGAGATCGCCACCTCCGGCTCGCTCGCGCCGGCGCTGACGCCGATCGTGCGCATTCCCCCGAACGGCGCGGAAATGAACCAGACCTTCGCCAAGCAGGTGCTGGATCTCGGTGCCTATGGTGTGGTGTGGCCGCATGTCGGCACCGCCGAACAGGCTTACAATGCCGTGTCGGCTTGCCGCTATCCGACCATGAAAAACAATCCGCTGCACGAGCCCTTCGGCCAGCGCGGCGACGGCCCGCACGGCGCCGTGCGTTATTGGGGTCTGTCGCAGCAGGAGTATTACAAGCGCGCCGATGTGTGGCCGCTCAATCCGGACGGCGAAATCTTCGTCATTCTGATGATCGAAGACCTCGAAGGCATCCTGAACCTCGATGAAATCCTCAAGAAGGTGAAGGGCATCGGCGCCGTGCTGATCGGCGAAGGCGATCTGTCGCAGGAACTCGGCTATCCGCGCCAGTATGAGCATCCGGTGGTGCTCGATCACATGCGCAAGATCGTCGAAACGGCGAAGGCCAACAATGTGGTCGTCGGCCATCCGCATGTCGATTCCAAGAATGTCGAGCGCGTGCTCAGCGAAGGCTATCGCTTCCTGATGGCGGCGCCGGAGCGCACATTCAACGCGCTCAACAAGGGCCGTGAACTGGCCGGCCGCTGATAAGCAGAACAAGCAAGAAGAAGAGGTAAGGACATGGCGACTTTCCCAGCGACGGGGCCCGTCACGCTGCGCACCAATCTCGCCGATTCGGCGTTGTCGAAGGCGCTGAAGGCGGGCGAGATCGAAACGCCGCTCGTCAGTTGGGATTTCGCCGGTCCGGCCACCGCCAATCAAGGCTTCAAGCCCATGGTGCGCGAAGGCAAGTTCACCGCCGGTGAGCTGGCCATCGTCACCTACATGCAGGCGCTCGATTACGGCAAGCCGCTGGTGCTGCTGCCGGCCACCATGGTCGGCCGGTTTCAGCATCAGTTCTTCGTCTGCCGCAAAGAGCGCTCGCCGATGGACCCGAAGACCCTTGAGGGCAAGAAGGTCGCGGTGCGCTCCTACACGCAGACGACGGGCGTTTGGGTGCGCGGCATTCTGCAGGATGAATATGGCGTCGATCTCAACAAGCTGAAATGGCTGTGCTGGGACGATCCGCATCTTGCCGAATACACCGATCCGCCGCAGCTCGTGGAGCGCGCGCCGCCGGGCGGCAAAAACCTCAATCAGATGGCGCTCGATGGCGACGTCGATGCGGTGATCCCCGCCGCCGATCTCCTCGCCAATCCGGAGATGCGCACCGTCATCCAGAATCCGGAAGAGACGGCGCGCGCCTGGGGCGAGAAATATGGCTGCGGCCATATCAACCACATGTTCGCCGTGCATCGCGATCTGCCGAAGGAACGGCCCGATGTGGTGAAGCAGATTTTCGCCGCGCTGAAGGAGAGCAAGGCCCGCGCCGGCCTGCCCAAGAGCGGCGAGATCGATCAATTGCCGATGGGCCTGGAAGCCTGCCGCAAGTCGCTCGAACTGGTCACGCGCTATGCCTATGAGCAGAAGATCGTCAAAAAGCACTACAAGGTCGAAGAGCTTTTCGACGACGTGACGATCAAGCTGGCCTGACGGCCTTCGCAGGCTTGAGAGTTTTGGGCGCGCTCCAGGGTGGTCGCGCCCTTTGCTTTTCGCGGGCCTCGCCACGCGTAAGCATCTAAATCTTTAATCTTTCTGGCTTTGAAGGAAACTGAACGGTTTCCATTTTATAATAGCTAATAATTTGCTTTTACACTGCCGCTTTTGGTGGCATGGTTTCGTTAGAACCATTCCAGGGCTCCGGGTGTTCGGCTGAAACGCGCGTGCGCTCTTGGTCTTTGTTGATGCGTCTTTGTGGCGTTTAATGACGTCAAACTGCAAAACGCTTTCGTGCGGAGGGAACGATGCCTGACGAACTCAAATCGTCGCTGGTGGGCGAAGTGCGCGAGCTTCAGGAAATCACCGCGGCCACGGACACCCGCGACTATCTCTTTGCCGCCGCCCGTCAGGCGCAGCGCCAGTATGACGATTACGAACTGATCGTCGACGTCGATGCGCACACGCAGGAAGGCCGCTTCTGGCCGGAAATTCTTGAGTTCATGGAGAACGATGTTCTCAAGCACACGGCGCTCAATCAGTTGGCCGGCGGCATCCGCACGCCGCTGATCAACATGCAGCCGGGCATGAGCTTCCAGTCGCTGTCGGGCCGCGTGCCGCATCAATCGGGTCCGCGTGAAAGTGTTTCCAATCCCGATAAGCCCGGTGCCGCCTTCGTCGAGATCGCCAAGCGCAGCATCGACTTCATGGGCGTCGACTATCAGGTGATCTTCCCGACCTCGATGCTGCATCTGGGCATGAACCCGATGGACGATGTCGAAGTCTATCTCGCCCGCGCCTATTGCCGCTGGATGGTGGAAGTGGTTCTGCCGCAGGAACCGCGCCTGACCAGCCTGATCTATCTGCCCCTGAACAATGTCGATCAATGCGAACGCATGGTCCGCGAATTCGGCAATCATCCGCAGATCGTCGGCTATACGATTTGCGCGGTGCGCCACAAGCCCGTGCACCACAATCAATACATGCGCCTCTATTCGATGATCGAGGAGAGCGGCAAGCCGCTGGTGTTCCATGCCGGCCCGCATTGGGATGATCCCTCGTTCACCCAGCTCAACCGCTTCATCTCCATGCACGCTTTGTCTTTCGTGCATTACAACCTGATCCACATGACCAATTGGATCATCAACGCGCTGCCGGAACGCTTCCCGAAGTTGAAGACCGTGTGGGTTGAAAGCGGCGTCGCCTGGATTCCCTTCCTCATGCAGCGCCTCGATCACGAAGTGCTGCTGCGCCAGAGCGAAGCGCCGGGCCTCAAGCGCATGCCCAGCGAATATATGCAGGATATGTATTATTCGAGCCAGCCGCTCGAACGCTACGATCTCAAACTGCTCGAAGCGACTTTTGATAAGATGAAGGCCAGCACGCAATTGCTGTTCTCGTCCGACTGGCCGCATTGGGACTTCGATCCGCCGAGCTCGATCACCACGCTGCCCTTCCTCGACGATCAGGCCAAGCGCAACATCCTCGGCCTCAACGCGGCGAAGCTGTTCAATCTGCCGATCAAGCGCACGCGTCCGCGCGCTGCCGATGCGATCGCGGCGCGTGCCGCCGATCGCGTTTCTTGATCTCCAAAGCACAAGACATCAGGATCCAAGACCATGTCTGAAGTGAATGTTGGCCCCGCTTCGTCTTTTACCGATCCCGGCCGCAAGGTGTTTGAAGTCGGCGGACAGGAAGTCGGCGTGTTCCTGCTGGGTGGCGAGTTCTACGCTTGGGAGAACCGTTGCCCGCATCTTGATGGCCCTGCCTGCCAGGGTCGCTTGCTGCCGCTGGCGACGGAAGCGGTGAATGCCGATCGCACCAGCCGCGGTCGCGAATTCTCCAAGGAGCACATGAATATCGTATGCCCCTGGCACGGCATGGAGTTCGATATCCGCACCGGCCGCCACCCGACCAATCAGGCGATTCGTCTGCGTAAGGTTCCGGTGCGTGTCGAGCGTGGCGAAATCTATGTGACGCTGCGCGCATAATCCCCATCGCGAATGTCACTTACGACATAAGCGTTTGTTTGCAGTTGCCCCACTTTGTTTCTTTTCACGGTTCCGCTGCCTTATCTGTGGCGGAGCCGCATTCTTGTCACATTACGCTGCCGTATAAGGCGCGCGCCTCGGCGCATCTTTCTTCACTTTTTACATTCTGCGAGGATTCATGTTTTTCAGAAACGCTCTTGTCGCCGCTGCCGTTTCGCTTTCGGCCGTTGCCGCGCATGCGGCTGATCCGGTTGGCATTCCGGCTTGCGACGACTTCCTGACAAAATATGAAGCCTGCGTCATGGGCAAAGTGCCCGACGCGCAAAAGAGCACGTTCCAGGGCCAGATCGATCAGATGCGCAAGACCTGGACCGATATGGCCAAGAATCCGCAAACCAAGCCGTCGATGGAAACGATGTGCAAATCCTCGTCGGAACAGATGAAGGCGGCGGTCAGCGCTTACGGCTGCACCTTCTGATCTGACGATAGACACGACATGTGGGAAAAGCCCGAGCGTGATCGCACGCTCGGGCTTTTTCATTGTCACTGAAAGCTGATCTTCGCCGCGCCGATGACACGGCCCCAGCTCTTGATATCCGCTGTCAAAACTTTGGCGAACGCAGTGGGGCTGTCGCCGATCGGTTCGGCGCCCAGCGCCTGCATCTTGCGGCGCAAATCGTCATCGCGCAGCGCCTTCACCAATTCGCCGTTGAGCTTGTCGATGATTGCGGGCGGCGTGCCGGCTGGCGCCATGATGCCGTACCAGGAGGAGACATCGAAATCCTTCACGCCGCTCTCGGCGATGGTTGGCACATTGGGAAGCCCCGAGAGCCGCTGCGCGGAGGTCACTGCAAGCGCCTTGAGCTGTTTGGCTTCGATGAAGGAACCGGCGGTCGCCATCGCCGTCACCAGGAGCGGGATCTGCCCGCTCACCACATCGTTCACGGCTTGCCCGCCGCCCTTGTAGTTCACATGAGTCATGCGCAGGCCGGTGCGGCTCTTCAGCAATTCGCCGGCGAGATGGCCGGTGCTGCCGAGGCCCGCCGAGGAAAAGAACAGATTGGTTGAAGGTTCCTGGCTCAAGGCGATGAGAGCGGGGATCGTCTCGGCCTTCAAGCTCGGATGGGCAACGAGGATCAGCGGCACCAGGGCGACCCGTGAAATGGGCATGAGGTCGCGTTCCGGATCAAAAGGCAGTTTCGGATAAAGGCCGGGATTGATCGCCACCGTGCCGTCGGCCACCAGCACGATCGTATAGCCGTCGGGGGGCGATTTGGCCGCGGCGTCGGTGCCGACATTGCCGTTCACTCCGGGCCGGTTCTCGATGACCACCTGCTGGCCCAGCGCCAGCCCGAGCTGATGGCCGATCAGCCGTGCCAGCACGTCGGTGGTGCCGCCACCGGCAAAAGGGACGATCAGGCGCAAGGGGCGATTGGGATAGTCGGGGGGCGCTTGGGCCGCAGCCGGTGCCAGCGCGGCAAGGCCAGCCAGGATCGCACACAGATTTAGAACATGCCGAAAGATCGCCATGGTGCCTCCTCCCCAAGTGTTTGGGCAGGTTACGCACACGTGTGCATAATAGCAAGAGGCCGGGTAAGGACGTTGAAGATCTGCCGTGGCGGGGAAGGGCGGACGGGCTATGGCCCGTCCGCTTTGAAATCAGTTGGTCGGCGTCGCCCAGACTGCCTTGCTGTCGGCAGCCAGGGTAATGCTCTCGCCAACGGCGGGATTATGGACCGACGGGACGTCGATGTTGAGCCGTCCGGCCGGCGTCTCGGCGACGATCGAGCGATGGGTGCCACGGAAGATCGACTGCACGATGGGGCCGGTCCAGCTCATCTCGCCTGCGCCGATCGAAGCCTTGTCGGCGATCCGCATGTTCTCCGGCCGCACCATCACGAGGACGTCGGTGCCGACGGCCAGCGCGCTTGAGCAGCCACAGGGGCCAACCCAACCCGGCCCGTCGAGGGTCAGCAGGAAGGAGCCGTCCGCTTGCGGCGCGCAGGCCTGCACTTTCGAGGGCAGGAAGTTGGGTGAACCGAAGAAGCCGGCGACGCCGCGATTGGCCGGCCGCCGATAGATTTCCTCCGGCGAACCGATCTGCAGGATATGGCCCGAATGCATCACGACGATGCGGTCGGAGAGCGCCATCGCCTCGCCCTGGTCGTGGGTGACGTAAAGGCTGGTGATGCCGAGGCGTTTTTGCAGGGCGCGGAATTCGTCGCCCGTCTGCGTGCGCAGGCGCGCATCGAGGTTCGACAACGGTTCGTCGAGCAGTAACACGCGCGGTTCGAAGACGAGCGCACGGGCGATGGCGACGCGCTGTTGCTGGCCTCCGGACAAGGCCGGCGCCGGGCGATCGGCATAGTTCTCCATCTCGACCAGGCGCAGCGCCGTCTTCACCTTCTCGGCGATTTCCTGCGTCGACTTGCGGCGGATGCGCAGCGGATAGGCGACATTGTCGAACACGGTCATGTGCGGCCAGATCGCATAAGACTGGAACACCATGCCAAGCATGCGTCGTTCCGGCGGAATGAAGAAGCTGGCGTTGGCGTCGCTCACCACCTGATTGTCGATGGCGATGCGCCCGCCTGTGTTCTGTTCCAGTCCCGCCACCATGCGCAAGGTCGTGGTTTTGCCGCAGCCCGACGGGCCGAGCAAAGTGACGAACTCGCCGGCGTCGACATTCAGATTGACATTGTCCACGGCCGCGACGGAGCCGAAATGCCGGCTCACGTTCTCCAGCGTAATCGCAGCCATTCGCGTTCTCTCCTTGCCTAGATATCTAATTTCTACGGGTGATGGATCGATAAGACTACAGCGTGCTGATCCGGTTCTTGATGAAGCGCAATTGCGCCCAGCGGAAGACGATGACCAGCAGCATCATGAACAGACCGATGACGCTGACCTGCTCCGCTTGTCCGTTCGACCACAGCCGCAGCAACACCACCGAAAGCACTTCCGAGCCGACGGAATAGAGCAGGATCGAGGCCGACAATTCGCGCATGATGCCGAAGAAGGCCAGCACCCAGCCGACGGCGAAGGACGGCCAGGCCAGCGCGATGAGAATGCGCCACAACGTCTGGAAGAACGAGGCGCCATGGACGCGCGAGCATTCCTCCAGATCATAAGACAATTGCGCATAGGCGCTGGTCATGACGCGCACCGAAACCGGTGTTCCCAGTGCCATATAAGCCAAGAGCAGCGCCCAGATCGTGCCGTAGATCGGGATCGGACCGGGCAACATGGCAAAGGCCCACAGGAAGCCGATGCCTAAAACCATGCCCGGCATCATCCAGGGCAGCCAGGCCAGCGCATCGATGAGCCGGCGGCCGCGCCAGCGCGTGCGGATCGAGACGTAAGCGACGACCGAGCCCAGCACCATCGTCGCCGTCGCGCCGAGCAGGCCGAGCAGCATCGTGTTGCTGAAGGCCCGCCACACTTCCGCATTGCCGAGCACGGCGGAATAATGTTCGAGCGTCAGCATGTCGCGCGAGTAGAAGCCGAAGAAGCGGAAGAACGAGCCGATGGCGAGCTGGCCGATCGGCAGCACGACGGTGACAAAGAAGAACAGGATGCAGAAGCCGAACGTCACCCACTTCCACTTGCCGAGCTTCATCACATTGGGTGCATAGCCCTTGCCGGTGACGGTCGAGAAGGTACGGCCGCGCAGCAGGCGCCATTGCCAGATCACCAGGATGAACATCAGCGCCATGATCGCGAAACTGAGCGCCGTCGCATATTGATAGTCAGGCGTCGCGCGATGGTTGATCGAATTATAGATTTCCGTGGTGATGACGGTGATCTTCGCCGGCGTGCCGAAGAACAGCGGCGACTCGAAACTCTCGATGCCACGGATGAAGCTGAGAATGAAGGAGTTGGTCAGCGCCGGCAGCATCAGCATCAAGGTGATGTTGCGGAATGTGCGCCAGCGCGACGCGCCGCACATGCGGCTCGATTCTTCCAGCGACGGATCCATAGCGCGGAAGATGTCGACGATGAACAGGAACAGGAACGGCGTCGAATACTGGATCATGTGCCAGACGACGCCGCCATAAGAATAGACATTGATGATCGATGTCTGCGAACCGGTCGCCCATTTCCACACCTGGTTGAGCAGGCCGACCTGCGGATTGCCGAGCATGCCCCAGGCCATGGCGGTGAGGATCGGCGGCACGAAGAAGGGCAGGGTGATCAGCACTTCCAGCTTGTCGCGATAGGGCGTGTCGGTGCGCGCCACGATCCAGGCCAGCAGCACGGCCATCAACAGAGCCGGAATGGTTTTCGCCAGGGAGATGCCGACCGTGTTCAGCAACACCACCATGTTCGAAGCGGTGAAGATGGAACGATAGCCGTCGAGATTGAACTCGCCTGCCATGCCCGGCGGCGTCGAATGCAAGCTGCCGTAAAACAGCATGGCGAGCGGATAGACCGCCAGGAACCCAAGGATGAGAACGAGAGTCAGCACCGCCGCATCGCGACCGGTGAAATAGCGCGAGAGCCGGAACGCCAATGAATTCGGCCCGGCAAGCGGTTTGTCTGCAAGCTTCGAGCCTCGCAGCGTTCCCGCTGTGTTATCAGTCATGTCCTACCCTCTCGCGGTTCCCCACGCCGATTTCCAGATGCGCTGTGAAAACGGCTTTTAACTGAGTTCTTGTGCTCGGGCCGCTCTGCTGGAAAGCGGATAAGCGAAAACTACCTTACATGGCAAGGCGATAAAAGCCCGTGGCGCGCAAGCATCAAGTGTTGGGACACATCCCGCGTTGAATGTGACAGGCCGCGCGCATTAGGCGTAGCGCGCTGGATGCGGTATAATTTGCGGCAAATAAGGCACGGCCACCGACCGTAAGTCAGCGATATAATCGTTTCTAATAAACGATATAATCGCCGACAATAACGAGGTGATGATAGGATTGCCGCCAAGAATGAGCCGGCTCGATCCGGCGCAACGGAGAGAAGGATGAAACTGCCGCTGGAGGGTGCCATCGATTGTGATGTGCACCTGAGCGTTCCCAATGTCGCGACGCTCCTGCCTTATATGTCAGACTATTGGAGCGATCAGCTTGTCACGCGTTATATCGATCGTGCCGGCTTCAATCTGACGAGTTATCCGCCGCGCTCGCCGCTCACCGTGCGCGATGACTGGCGCGCGGCGCCGGGCCGCCCGACGGGCTTGGCCGCGCTGCAGGCCGACGTACTTGATCCTGGCCGTTTGTCGGGCGCCATCTGCCATACGATGCATGGTGCCATGGCTTTGTTCAACGAGGATATGGGCGCCGAATTCTGCAAGGCGATCAATGCCTGGGTGGCCAAGGAATGGCTCGATCGCGAACCGCGCCTGCGCGCCTCGATCCTTGTCCATGCACAGAACCCGGCCTTGGCCGTGGAGGAAATCGAGCGCTGCGCGGCTGACAAGCGTTTCGTCGCCGTGCTGCTGCCGGTGATGGGGGACAGCCCGCTCGGCCGCCGGATCTACTGGCCGATCTATGAGGCCTGCGAGCGTCACGGCCTGTCGCTGGCCGTCCATGCCGGTTCGACCTATCGCAATCCGCCCACCGCCGCCGGCTGGCCCTCCTATCAGAGCGAAGACTATATGCTGCAAAGCAGCGCCTTCGAGAATCTGATCGTCGGGTTCCTCGCCGAAGGCGTGTTCCAGAAGTTTCCCGGACTAAAACTCGTCTGTATGGAATCCGGCTTCACCTGGATGCCGACCTTCCTATGGCGGACGTCGAAGACCTGGCGTGGTGTGCGCACCGAAGTGCCTTGGCTTGACAGGGTGCCGGCCGAAATCATCCGCGAGCACGTCCGCCTCACCTTGCAGCCGGTCGATGCGCCGCGCGACCCGAAGATTCTCAATAAGATTTTCGAACAGATCGCCTGCGACGACATGATCGTCTATTCGTCGGACTATCCCCATGGGCATTTCGACGGTGACAATGGCCTGCCGGAAGGGTTGAGCCCCGAGCTGTTGCGTAAGATTGCCATCGACAATCCGCGTGCCGCCTTCCCGCGTCTCGCCACCGTCGATGCCCCGGATACGAAGGAGACCGTGTGATGAACGCTCCGCTACGCGCCCAAAAAGCTTCTCAAACCCTGATGATTGTCGATTGCGACATTCATCCGATCCAACGCTCGGCTAAGGATCTCTATCCCTATCTGTCGAAGGCCTGGCAGGAGCATATCGAGAGCTTCGGCGCGCATGTGCGCCAGGGCATGACCGAGCAGATCATGTGGCCGCGCATGATGGCATCGGGCCAGCGCGCCGACGCCTATCCGCCGCAGGGCGGTCCGCCGGGCTCCGATTATGACCTGATGAAACGCCAGCATCTAGATCCCAATGGCGTCGAATTCGGCATGCTGGTGGCGCTCAGCAAAGGCGGCATGGAAGAGCGCAATCAGCCCTTCGCCCGCGCGCTGTCGTCGGCCGTCAATGATTGGCAACTGCACGATTGGGTCGAGCGCGACGCACGCCTGCGCGCCGGCATCGTCGTCACCGGCGAAGATCCTGAACATGCGGTCGCCGAAATCGAAAAACGCGCCGGCGACCGCCGCTTCGCCCAGGTGATCATTTCGCCGCGCAGCAGCGAGCCGATCGGCCGCCGCCGCTATTGGCCGATTTTCGCCGCCGCCGAACGCGCCGGCCTGCCGATCGGCCTGCATCCGGCCGCCGTGCCCGGCGGCAATCCGTCGTCCGGTGCCGGTTGGCCGACCTATTACATGCAGGAACATCACACCTTCACCACCGGTTCGCAGGCGGCCGCCGTCAGCCTGGTGATGGAAGGCGTGTTCGAACAGTTTCCCAAACTGCGCATCGCCATGATCGAATCCGGCTTCAGCTGGGCGCCGGCACTCGGCTGGCGCATGGACCGCATCTGGGAGCGCATGCGCAAGGAAACGCCACATATCAAGCGGCCGCCGTCCGAATACATGCGCGAACATTTCTGGTTCGCCACCCAGCCGATGGAGGAGCCTGAAAATCCGCAGGACATCATCCAGATGTTCGACTGGATCGGCTGGGATCACATCATGTTCTCGACCGATTATCCGCATTGGGATTTCGACGACCCGCGTCAGGTCATCAAGGTCCGTCTCACCGATGAACAGCGCGAGAAGATTTTCCGCGCCAACGCCAAGGCTTTGTATCAACTGTCATGACCCGTCACGTTGTTGCGAAGGCGCGGGACATCGCGCCAGGTTCCAGTCAGATCGTCGAAGTCGGTGGACGCGAAATCGGCGTCTTCAATGTCGCTGGCGATTATTATGCGCTTGCCAACCGCTGCCCGCATGCGGGCGCCGATCTGTGCAAAGGCTTCATCACCGGCCTCGCTCTATCCGATGGCCCCAATAAATACCGGTTGGAGCGCAAGGGCGAATTCTTGCGCTGTCCGTTTCACGGCTGGGAGTTCGAGATCCGCACGGGACAATCCTGGTGCGATCCGAAGTCGATGCGCGTGCGCCAATTCAAGGTCGATGTGGCGCCGGGCGAGACCCTCGTGAAAGGCCCCTATGTCGCTGAAAGCTTCCCCGTGAAAGTCGAGGAAGAATATATCGTCATCGACATCTAAACTCTGGTTCAGGCCTTCTCCAACACCCGGTCACGCAGCTTGCGGAAACGGTAGCGCGGAATCTGATCGAGGTCGGTGCCGGTGACGCGCACCACCCAGCAGGTTTGCGGATGTTCCGTCGAATGGATGTGACCGGGGCCATAGGCCTTGGTATCGCCGGTGCGCATGTCATATTCGGCGGTCTGTTCGAGAATCCAGGCTTCCTCGCCGTCTGGATTGACGCGGCGGAATTCGCGCATGCGCGTGAGGTCGGTGGCATTGCCATAGATCGCCCAGGATGTGCCGTGCGAATGCGGCGAGCCGCGTTTGCCGCCCTCCTGCACATGGGCGAGGACATAAAAATCGAGTTCGGGATCGTGAAAGAGTTCGCGACGGCCGGGCGGCGTATCGGCGCTGAATGTGCTGGCGACGAAATCCGCTTCAAGCAAGAGGTCACCGAGCTTTTGCGCCACCGCGTCGATCCGTTGCTGAAGCGGCACATCTCCCGCCAGAATGTCGTGGCTGTCCCGGCAGAACTGCTGCAGCGTATAGGCCATGGCGACCTCCCTTTGTGTTTGTCGCCAGTCTAGTCCCGCCCGTTCGGCTTTGAAAGGCTGCCGGCAAGTCCATTGCGTTGGCCCCGCAAATGGTCAAAAATCCGGCAAATAAAACATCAATATAAGGGCCAGGAAATGCTGAAGGAAGACAGCGAGCGGCTGGTGCGCATCGGCCCGGGAACCCCCATGGGCGAAGTCTTTCGGCGCTATTGGCAGCCGGCGCTCCTCTCCGAAGAATTGATCGAGAAAGATGGTGCGCCATTGCGCGTGCGTCTTCTCGGCGAGGACCTGCTGGCGTTTCGCGACAGCGACGGCGTTGTCGGGATCGTCGAGGCGTTTTGCCCGCATCGTCGTGCGCCGCTCTTTTTCGGCCGCAATGAGGAACGCGGCATTCGCTGCGTTTATCACGGCTGGAAATTCGATCGGCAGGGACGCTGTGTCGACATGCCGTCGGAACCGGCAGGCACGCCGCTGCAGGCCCGCGTCAAACTCACCGCCTATCCAACCTGCGAAAAGGGCGGCGTGATCTGGATCTATATGGGACCATTGGCCGAGAAGCCGCCGGAGCCGGATTACGAATGGCTGCGCGCGCCGGCGACCCATCGCTTTGTCTCCAAGACCTTCGAATCCTGTAACTATATGCAGGGCCTGGAAGGCGGTCTCGACACCGCGCATGTCTCGTTCCTGCACCGTGACACGACCGATCATTCGATGGCTTTAGCGGCGGCCGATGGCGCGCCGCGTCTCGATGTCGATGTCACCGACTATGGCTATAACTACGTCTCGACGCGCCATATCGGCGACGGTCAACGCTATATCAGGCTCTATCAATACATCATGCCGGCGCAGCAGATGCGCGGCAATGTGCTCGGCCATACCGGCAAGCGCCCGAAAGTGCCGAAGATCGACGGTCATCTCTGGATGCCCATCGATGACGAACACACCTGGGTGTATAATTTCATGTATTCATACGATGCCTCGACGCCGATCGACGAGGATTATGCGATCGACTATGAGCGCAAGTCCGGTCGTGGTCCGGAACATCTGGTCGACGGTACCTATCAGTTGAAACTGAACACGACGAACGATTTCGCGATCGATCGCGACTTGCAGAAGCGCGGCGTCTTCTCGGGTATTCGCGGCGTCAACACGCAGGATTTCGCCTTGCAGGAAGGCATGGGGCCGATCGTCGATAGGACCCGCGAATTCTTAGGCTCCACGGACAAGGCCATTGTCACCGTGCGTCGACTGCTTCTGGAAGCGACCCGCGTCGTCGAGCGCGGCGAACGCCTGAAGGGCCTCGATCCTGCCACCCACGGCCATATCCGCGCCCATGACGACCTCGTTCCGCAGGACGTTGACTGGAAGAGCCGCTTTGCCCAAGACGCCATGGCCCGCTGGTAGGCCAGCCGCCAGCGTTCGCGCTTTGGCATTGGTCAAATGTGCGCAGATGCGCCAGAACAGCGGCATGGGCCGTCGCGTTTCGGCGCGATGGCTTTGGGAATTCATAACGAAGGAAGAAAAATGGCTCTCGACAGTTACATCGCCCGGTTGCGCGCCCTCGATATTTGCGATCTCTCCGATGCGGTGGATGCGCTGGGCCTGCCGCCGGCGGTGACCGGCCTGTTCCAGGCCAGCGCCGGCAAGCCGATCGCCGGCCGTGCCGTGACGGTCAAACTGGTCGCCGGCAATGCGCCGCCCTCGGCCAAGCCCCGGCATTTGTGCACGACGGCCGTGGAAGCCGCCGGTCCCGATCACATCATCGCCATCGAACAGCGCACCGGCATCGATGCGGCCGCCTGGGGCGGGATTCTCGCACGTGCCGCCCAGGTGCGTGGCATCGCCGGCACGGTCATCGACGGTCCGGCGCGCGATATCGAGGAGTCGAACCGCATCGGCTACACGGTTTATGCCCGCACGCAGACCTGCCGTACGGCCCGTGGCCGCATCTATGAAGCGGAATGCCAGACGCCGATCGCCTTCGGCGATCTCACTTTGCATCCGGGCGACTATATCGCCGTCGATCGTAGCGGCTGCGTCGTCATTCCCGCCGCCAGCATCGAAGACGTGCTGTCGCGCGCCGAGCAGATCCGCGATCGCAGCGACGACATGGCCGCCGCCGTCTATGCCGGTATGCCTGTGTCACAGGTCATGGGCGGCAATTACGAGCACATGCTGGAAGAGCTGAAGAAGAAGTAGCCACAAAAGCCGTTCTCGGTCTTAGGTCTCGACCGCATCCAGCAAGACGCGCGCGGTGCGGTTGAGATGTTCCTCCATCAGCAGGACGCAGCGATCCGCATCGCGTCGCACGGCCGCCTCGGCGATTGCCCGATGTTCGGTATCGAGGTCACGTTCCATCCGGGCCAGAGGGCGCGACAGCCAACGATAGCGCTCATGTTGAGCGTAAAGCGACGCGCGAAGCCGCAGGAGCCAATGACTCTTGCAGGCGGCGACGATCGTTTCATGAAAAGCCCGGTGGGCGACGGCATAGTCGTTGGAGTAGCGCGCCGGATCGTCAGCCGCCGCCACGGGCGTTCGCGACAGGCGGTGTGAGGCGGCAACGACCGTCGTCTCCCAATGTATGTCCCCGTGGGTGATGGAGTTGCGGATGCAGAGGGCTTCGATCTGGCATCTGGTCTGCGTGAGGTCGCGCAAGTCCTCAAGCGCGAGCGGCGCGACGCGAAAACCACGGCGCGGCTCGATCGCGACAAAGCCGTCGGAAACCAGCCGCGACAGCGCCTCTCGGACAGCGCTCGAGCCGGCCGAAGTGCGCTTGCACAAGTCATCGATCTTTAGGCGCTGGCCGGGTGGAAGGCGGCCGGCGGTGAGATCGGCACGGAGCTGCCGATAGACAGTTTCTGTGAGCGACAAGGACGCCATCACGCTTCCTATCATATTATGCACGAAGGTAAGATAATATATTATTATTTGACAGATGCATGGTTTTGGCTGACCTTACTCGTGGGAGCGTCCGCGAACGCTAGCCACAGGGAGGGAGCCATGAGGGGCATGAAGGGAGGCGGCCTGTTCGTCTTGGCCTGGTTGGCGGCTGTTTGGCCGTCCGCGCTGGCGGCTCAGGAATGGCCGGTGCGATATGTGCGAATGATCGTCGCGGCTTCCGCAGGCAGCGCCCCCGATGTCATCTGCCGGTTGATTGGCGATCGTTTAAGTCCGCGCCTGGGTCAGCAGGTGGTGATCGAAAATCAAAACGGTGCCGGCGGCAATCTGGGGGCGACCGTCGCCGCCCGCGCCGCGCCCGATGGCTACACCTTCTTTTGCGGTCAGGCGGCGCCGCTGGCGCTCAACCAGCATCTTTTCAAGACAATGAATTTCGACGTGGCGCGCGATTTCGATCCGGTCACGCTGATAGGCATGAGCCCGATGGTAATCGCCGTCAATGCGAAGCGCGGCATTAAAACGCTGCCAGACTTGATCGCTGTCGCAAAAGCCGAGCCCGGAAAACTCTCCTTTGCCACCTCGGGCACCAAGAACGTCCCCCACCTCACCGCCGAACTGTTGAAATCGCGGGCGGGCATCCGCATGGCGCAAGTGCCCTATAGTGTGACAACGCAAGGGGCGATGGATGCGGTGACGGGCGTGGTCGATTTGATGATCGACGGCATTCCCGCCGTGCAAGCTCATGTTCAATCGGGCAGCTTGATCGCCGTGGCGGTGAGCGTGCCCAAACGTGTCCCCGGGCTCGAACAAGTCCCGGCCATCAGTGAAACTGTGCCTGGGTTCAATGTGTCAGGATGGTTCGGCCTCGTGGCGCCGAAAGGCACTGCGCCGGCGACCATCAAACGCATGAACGACGAGATGAAGGTCGTCCTGAGCGAGCCGACCCTTATCGCCAGATTCAGCGATCTCGGCGTCTATCCGGATGCTGACTTTCAATCGCCGGAGGCGTTTGGAAAATTCTTACAATCGGAAGCGGAACTCTACGGCCGTATCGCGGCAATGGCCGGCTTCGAGAAGGAATAGAGGCAAGGCACGGCGATGAGCGAACGGCAAGACGCAGCAACGTTTGATGTGGTGATTATTGGCGCCGGTCCCTCCGGCTTGGCCGCGGCGATCGAGCTCGGCCGGCGTGGTGTTTCCTGTCTCGTTCTCGAGCGCAATGATCGGGTTGGCTATTCGCCCCGTGCCAAGACCACGCACAGTCGCACCCGCGAGCATCTGCGCCGTTGGGGCATCGCCAAGGATCTGCTGGAGGCCTCGCCGTTCGGCGCGGACTATCCATCGGACGTTGTTTTCGCGACGCGCTTGTCGGGACATGTCATCACCCGTTTCGAAAACGCCTTCGCCTGCGCACCGCAACGGCAGGATATTTATAGCGAACACGCGCAATGGATTCCACAATATAAGCTCGAATCGGTATTGCAGGCCTATCTGGCGACGCTCGAAAGCGTGACGCTGCGTTTCAACTGCCGCTTTGAGACGGCGACGCAGGATGAGCGCGGCGTCCAGGTGGTCTTCACCGACGAGGCGGGACGTTCCGAGACGATCAACGCGCGCTACCTGATCGGCGCCGATGGCGCTGGCAGCGGCCTGCGGCGCCTGATGGGCATCGAGATGCGCGGCGAGCACGATCTCTCCCATAATACCGTCGTCATTTGCCGCGCGCCGGGGCTCATGCAGCAGGTGAAGCTGCCGCGCGCCATCATGTACTGGCTGGTCAATCCCGATGTTCCCGGCAATATGGCGCCGATGGATGTCGATGACATCTGGGCCTTCAGCACCCAGCGCCGCGTCGAGACGGCAGCGGAGGCAAGGGCGCTCATCAATGCTGCTTCAGGCATGGAAGTCGATGCCGAGATCCTGCGGATCGATCATTGGACAGCGCACGCGCTCATCGCTGATCGTTATCGCGACCGGAATTTCTTTCTCGTCGGCGATGCCTGCCATCTACATCCGCCTTATGGCGGATTTGGCATGAATATGGGTATCGGCGACGGCATCGATCTGGGCTGGAAACTGGCGGCGGTTCTGCAGGGTTGGGGCGGGAAGGCGCTGCTGGAGAGCTATGAAATCGAACGTCGGCAAGTTCACCAACTGGTGATCGCCGAAGCGGCGACCAATCAGAAGACGACCTCGAAAAATCTCGTCGTTGCTGGCGTGGAAGACGACGGGCCGACAGGCGAGGCCGTGCGTGCCGAGGTCAACAACCGGATTGTCGAAACCAAGTCGCGCGAGTTTCGTACCCTCGGCGTCGTGCTGGGCGCGCGCTACGCAACCTCGCCGATTGTCGTTGCTGATGGATCGTCGCCGCCGCCGTGGGACCAGGCGGTCTATACGCCCAATGCCGTGCCAGGATCACGCGCGCCCCATCTTTGGCTGGAGCCAGGGACTGCGCGTGGCGTGTCGCTCTTCGATCGCTTCGGTCCCGACTATACCTTGCTGGTTCTAACCTCTGCCGCCGAAGCTGCAGCCGAAAGGTTTCTCGCAAGCGCCGCGCGGCGCGGCGTGCCCATGATCAAACTCTCGCTGCATCGCCGGGAAGCCCAGGCCCTCTATGAGAAGCCCCTGGTTCTCATTCGTCCGGATCAGCATGTGGCTTGGCGCGGCGAGGACTTTCCCGACCATGAGGGCCTGCTGGACAGCATTGCCGGTCGTTGAAACGACAGAGGGCCGCCGAAGGGCGGCCTTCTGAATGATTGCTACACGAGAGTCACGCCGCCTTTTGCAGCCCGATAATCTCCCGCGCTTCGTCCGGCGTCGCCGGCTCATAGCCCATTTCGCGGATGATGCGCACCATGCGCTCCACCAGTTCGAGATTATTGGCGAGCCGGCCGCGTGAATAATACAGATTGTCTTCCAGGCCGACGCGCACGTGGCCGCCGAGCATCATCGACATAACGCCGGCCTGCAATTGCGACGGGCCGATGGCACTGACATTGAACACCGCCTGTTTCGGCATCAGCTCGACCATCTGCGACAGTACTTTCGGCGTATAGGGCATGGCGCCCTGAAAGCCGCGATCGGCGCCCAAAACGAAATTGATGAAATAAGGCGGCTTGTCGAGGCCGGCCTCGATACAGGATGTCACGTCCTGCAAGAGATGGGTCGGGCTGAACACTTCCCATTCCGGCTTGATGCCGCGATCCATCATGCTCTTGGCGAGGAAGCGACAGCGCTCCGGCCCCGTGTGCATGAGGATTTCGCGGCCCTCGAAACTGGCGATGATGGTCGTGGCGTCGAGGGTGCACATTTCTGCGCCCGCCTCCATGCCCTTCAATCGCTCCTCCCAGATAATCTCCGGATAGCCGTTGTCCTCGCGCACCATGTCGCCGTTGATGCCGCCACCCGTCGAATTGTTGATGACGATACTGCATTTCTCCCGGATGCGCCGGTTGATATCCCGGTAGATGTCCGGATTGCAGGTGGCTTGGTCATCAGGGCGTCGCGCGTGAACGGCAACGACGCTCGCGCCCGCATTGTAGCAGCGATAGACATCCTCGGCGATTTCGGCGGGCTGCGTGGGGATATTGGCGTTCTGCTTCTTGCTCGCCATGCCGCCAGTCGGCGCGATCGTCACGATAACCTTGTTCGCCATGCTGCCCTCCGCTCGCAATCCATCAAGGATAACCTGACTATAGCGGGATCAAGGACGCGCACCAGTGCCGCATCGTGGGCGGCTGTTCGGCGAGATTGCTTGCCGTTACATTCGCCATCCTCTCCAGAGGTTTAATCCATGTCCGTTTTGATCCTTGAAGATGGCATTCACATCGTCGCCGACGATGTGCGCCGCACCTGCCCGGCACTCTCCATCCTGGCCGCGCCCAATGCGGCCTCGGCTGTTCCCCTGGCACGCGATGCGGAAATTCTCGTCGCCCTCGCCCATGACGTGAGCGACGAACTCGTCGCTGCCATGCCGCGCCTGCGCTATGTCTGCTCATTGACGGCCGGCGTTGATCATTTGCACAGTCTCAAGGCGTTGCAGCCCGATGTGCGCATCACGTCCGGGCGCGGCATTCACGGTCCGCAGATGTCGGAACTGGCCTTCCTTTACATGATTTCCCTGTCGCGCGATTTTTCGGCCATGCAGGCCAATCAGCGCGCTCATGTCTGGCAGCGCTGGCCGCAAAAACTGCTGCTCGGCAAGACGGCGGTGCTCGTCGGCATTGGCCCAATCGCCGAAGAGATGGCGGCGCGCTGCAAGGCCTTCGGTATGACCGTCATCGGCATCAGCGATGCCCGCGCCAGCGCGCCGGGCTTCGACCGGCTGATGCCGCGCGCGCAATTGCAGGAAGCTGCCCATCTCGCCGATTTTCTGATCGTCCTCGTGCCGTTGAGCGAACGCACCCGCCATATGATCGACGATGGCGTGCTGTCGGCGATGAAGCGCGGCGGTGTCGTCATCAATCTGGCGCGCGGGCCGGTGGTGGATGAGAAAGCTTTGATCAAACGCCTGCAGGACGGAACCCTCGGCGGTGCCGGTCTCGATGTCTTCGAGGAAGAACCGCCGCCGGATCAAAGCCCGCTGTGGGATATGCCGAACGTCATCATCACGCCGCGCATCGGCGGCATGAGCGATGTCTTTTCCAAGCAGATCCTGCCGATCGTCACCCACAACCTCACGTGTTTTGCGGAAGGGCGCGCGGCTGACATGATCAATATCGTCAGATAAGGTCGCCGCATCACAAGAACAGGAGGAAACGATGGCGGAACCGACAGCGCTCATTCTCGGGGTTGGGGCTGGGCTTGGCGCCTCGCTGGTCCGGCGCTTCCGTGCTGGCGGGCTGCGCGTTGCCGCCGCCGCGCGTAATGGCGAGCGTCTGGCGGGCCTCTTTCCTGGCGATGATCACATCTCCTGCCATCAGGTCGATGCCACTGACGGCGCGGCGGTGGCCGCTCTGGTCGACAAGGTCGAGCGCGAGTCAGGGCCGGTCGAAGTCGCCATCGCCAATTCGGCCGCCTGGAAAATCGCTCCCGTCATCGATCTCAGTGCGGAAGAATTCACAGCCATCTGGCAAGCCGGCTGTCTGCCCGCTTTCCATCTGACCAAGGCGGTGGCGAAGGGCATGATCGCGCGCGGGCGCGGTACGATTCTTTTCACCGGCTCGGCGGCGCAGATGCGCGCCGGTGCCGGCTTCGGTGCCATGGCGGTGGCGAAGAGCGGTTTGCGCGCCTTCAGCCAGGCAGCGGCACGCGATCTCGGCCCCAAAGGTCTGCACGTCGCTCATATCGCCATCGACGGTCCCATCGATTCAGCCCGCACCCGTGCGGCGAACGGCGATCACAGTCGGCTGGTCGCACCCGATGGCATCGCTGAGGCCTATTATCAGCTTCACGTTCAGCCGCGTGCGGCGTGGAGTAACGAGATCGACGTGCGCACGTTTGCGGAGTGGCTTTAGGAAACTTCGCCTTTGACGTGACGCGAAACCTTCGTGTCATACCCGACACGCGAAGCGTGATCGGGTATCCAGGGGCAAGTGATAGGGCGTTCAAACGTCGAATGCTTCGCTTGTTTCAAGGCAGCGGCATTCTACCACGCGCTCCTGGATCCCCGCTCGCGGCTTCGCCGCGTCGGGGATGACACCAAGATCGTGCTCGTGTCTAAGCGCCACCCGCCGCGCGTCGTTCGGCGCGCCGCCGTTCGATCTCCGCGATCGTCAGTTTGGTGCCACCGACCGACCATAGGCCGTCGGCCACTTCCTCCACCGTCACATTGACGGTGGGGCGAATGCCTTCGCCGCCGGCGCGCACGAAGGCTTCGACGATGTCGTCCATGAGCTGGTTCTGCTGCTCGCGCGTGAAAACGCCAGCGAGATGGCGCACCATGACCTGCGGCATGCGTGTTTCCTCACCTGTTGTTTTAATTAAGCGGCAGCGGCGGCCAATCCGCCCTGCCGCTCGATGAACTGCGCGATCTGCGGGAGGCCGGTGCCATCACGCATATTGGTGAACACATAGGGGCGTGTTCCCCGCATGCGCTTGGTGTCGCTGTCCATCACCGACAGATCGGCGCCGACGAGCGGCGCCAGATCGATCTTGTTGATCACCAGGAGATCGGAACGGGTGATGCCGGGGCCGCCCTTGCGCGGGATTTTTTCGCCCTGGGCGACATCGATCACATAGATGGTGAGATCGGCCAGTTCCGGGCTGAACGTGGCGGCGAGATTGTCGCCGCCGGATTCGATGAGGATGATGTCGAGTTTCGGAAAGCGCCCGCGCATTTCCGCCACCGCATGCAGATTGATCGAGCAATCCTCGCGAATGGCGGTATGCGGACAGCCGCCGGTCTCCACGCCCATGATCCGCTCCGGCGGCAGCGCACCGGCGACGGTGAGAATGCGGGCATCTTCCTTGGTGTAGATGTCGTTGGTGATGGCGCAGAGGTCATAGCTGTCACGGAAGCGCTTGCAGAGCGCTTCCATCAGCGCCGTCTTGCCGGCACCGACAGGTCCGCCGATGCCGACGCGGAGGGGTCCGTTTGTACTCATGATCGGAAAAGCCTCGAATATTGGGTTTCATGATGTAGGGCCGCGAGATCGGCGCGGAAAGCATGGCCGCCGAGATCGTCCAATGTCGCGTGCTCGATTGTATCGGCGAGCGGACCGATGGCCGTGGAGAGGCGGGCGATGATTTTCTGCCCCTCCGTCTGGCCGATGATGCTGAGGCGCACGGCGGCCGAGACGATGTTGGACAGGAAAGTGGAAAGATAAATGTCGAGCGCCGGACGCAGCGGCAAATCGCGGGCGGTCACGGCGGCGGCGAAACAGATGCTATAGGCAGTGTCGGCACCGATGGCAGCCGCGCAAGCTTCCAATTTCGGGCTCGGCCACGCCGCGCGCGTCGCCGCGAGAAAACCCGCGCCCTGCTGCAGGCTTTCGAGCCGCCGTTCGCTGGCGCCCGCAAGGGCGATGGCGAGTTCGGCGATATCCGCAAGAGCGGCAGGATCTCTTCGTGCGGCCTGCCAGGCCGCGACGAAGAGGATCGCGTCGTTGCGGCCGCTGCCGACGTTCAAAATATCCTGCAGCCACGCATGTAGGCTTTCGCCATCGGTGACATCGCCGCCCTCGACCGCCCATTCCACGCCATGCGAATAGGCGAAGGCCCCCACCGGATAAGCCGGCGAGGCCCAGGCCAAAAGCGCCAGATCCAAACCGGAGGAGCCGATCGCGTCAGTCATGCGCGTGTTTGTGCCCGTGATGGTCGTGATCATGACCGTGCTTGTGATCGTGATCATGGTGATGATGATCGTGTTTATGACCGTGGTCATGGTCATGCGCGTGATCATGCTTGTGGCCATGATCGTGTTTATGATTGTGCCCATGCACGTGATGGCCATGGGCTTCGGCCGCCTCATAGGCGCCGCTGTCGGGTTCGAACGGCGCTTCGATATGGGCGACCTTGGCGCCGAGGCCGCGCACCATGTCTTCCAGCACGTGGTCGCGACGGATACGCAGGCGATTGGCCAGCACTTCCACATTCACATGGCGGTTGCCGAGGTGATAGGCGACGCGCGCCAACTGCCGGGCATCGCCGCAGCGAACCTCCGCCAGTTCTTCCGGCGCGGCGACGATCTCGACTAGCCGCCCGTCTTCGAGCACCAGGGCATCGCCATTGCGCAGGATCACCGCTTCCGGCAGGTCGAGCAGGAATTCGGTGCCGCGCACGCCTTGCATGACCACCCGGCGGCGGTGCCGGCCTTCATAATCGAGGACAATCGTATCGGCCGCCTTGGCCTGCCACGATCCCTTGTTGCTGATGAAATTCGCTTTGATCATGTGAGTCTACAGTCCTGTAACCTGAGCCGGATCGATGACTTCAACTGTCCGGTTGGCGACGAAGTCGGCGGCCGCCGCGCGCCAGGCGAGAAAATGTGGTGTGCGGGTATGGGCGGCGAGGTGATCGCGCGATTCCCAACGTTCGACGAAAACCACTTTGTCCGGATCGCTGACGCTGACGTGCAGGTCGTAGGACAGGCAGCCGTCTTCCTTCAGCGTTTCGGCCAGGCAGGGCTTGGCCGCCGCCACGGCTTGCGCCTGCGTGCCGGGTTTCAGGTGAGCCGTTGAAATCACATAAATCACGTCGCCTCCAAACCGGTTGGTTCTCTCGCCAACCGTCACCTCAATACATGAAATATCGCTGCGCCATGGCGAGTTCTTTCGCCGGTTCGCAAACGAGCACTTCCCCGTCCGCCTTCACGATATAGGTTTCCGGATCGACCTCGACTTTCGGTGTCCCGCCATTGTGGATCATCGACGCCTTGGAGATGCCGGAGCGCGTATTTTCCACCGCCACCATGGGTTTGGCAACGCCGAGCCGGGCAGCCAGATTGTCGGCGATGGCAGCGCCGGAGACGAAAGTTAGCGAATGCGACGCGATGGCGCGACCATAGGCACCGAACATCGGCCGATAATGTACCGGCTGCGGCGTCGGGATCGAGGCATTGGGATCGCCCATCGGCGCGGCGACGATGACACCACCCTTGAGAATACAGTCCGGCTTGACGCCAAAAAAGGCCGGCGACCAGACGACGAGATCGGCGAGCTTGCCTTCCTGCACCGAGCCGATATGGCGCGATACGCCATGGGCGATAGCCGGATTGATCGTATATTTGGCGACATAACGCTTGGCGCGGAAATTATCGTTGTCGCCGGTCTCGTCCTTCATGCGGCCGCGTTGCCGTTTCATCTTGTCGGCGGTCTGCCAGGTGCGGATGATCACTTCGCCGACGCGGCCCATGGCCTGGCTGTCGGATGACATCATCGATAGCGCACCGATGTCATGAAGAATATCCTCGGCGGCGATCGTCTCCTTGCGGATGCGGCTTTCGGCGAAGGCCAGATCCTCGGTGATGGAAGGATCGAGATGGTGGCAGACCATCAGCATGTCGAGATGTTCGTCCAGCGTATTGACGGTGAAGGGCCGGGTCGGATTGGTCGACGACGGCAGCACGTTCGGCAGGCCGCAGACGGTGATGATGTCGGGTGCATGACCGCCGCCGGCACCTTCCGTGTGGAAGGCATGAATGGTGCGGCCCTTGAAGGCGGCGACCGTATCCTCGACGAAACCGGATTCGTTCAGCGTGTCGGAATGGATCATCACCTGCACGTCCATGTCGTCGGCGACCGACAGGCAATTGTCGATGGCCGCCGGCGTCGAGCCCCAGTCCTCGTGCAGCTTCATGGCGCAGGCGCCGGCCCGCACCTGTTCGACAAGGGCGGCCGGCAGCGACGCATTGCCCTTGGCGGCGAAGCCGAGATTCATCGGAAAGGCATCGGCGGCCTCGATCATGCGGGCCATGTGCCAGGGGCCAGGCGTGGCGCTGGTGGCGAGCGTGCCATGCGCCGGGCCGGTGCCGCCGCCGAGCATGGAGGTGACGCCCGACATCAGCGCCTCCTCGATCTGCTGCGGGCAGATGAAATGGATATGCGTGTCGAAGCCGCCGGCGGTGACGATCTTGCCTTCGCCGGCGATCACCTCCGTGCCGGGACCAACGATAATGTCGACGCCGGGCTGGGTATCGGGATTGCCGGCCTTGCCGATCTTGACGATGCGGCCGCCACGCAGACCGATATCGGCTTTGACGATGCCCCAATGATCCAAAATCACCGCATTGGTGATCACGGTGTCCACCGCGCCTTGTGCGCGTGAGAGTTGCGACTGGCCCATGCCGTCGCGGATCACCTTGCCGCCACCGAATTTCACCTCGTCGCCATAGGTGGTGAAGTCCTTCTCCACCTCGATGAACAATTCCGTATCGGCAAGCCGTATGCGGTCGCCGGTGGTGGGGCCGAACATGTCCGCATAGGCGGCGCGCGAAATCTTGTTGCTCATGGCTGCCTCACAACTTTCCCATCACGGCCTGGCGGAAGCCGAAGACCTGGCGGTCTCCGGCCAAGGCGACAAGTTGCACGTCGCGCGTCTGTCCCGGCTCGAAGCGCACGGCAGTGCCGGCGGCGATATCGAGGCGGAAGCCCCGTGCCTTGATACGATCGAAGGACAAAGCCGGATTGGTTTCGAAGAAATGATAATGCGAGCCGACTTGGATCGGCCGGTTGCCCGTGTTGGAAACGGTAATGATGACCGTCTCGCGCCCTTCGTTGAAGATGATGTCGCCTGGCTGGGTGATGATTTCGCCCGGTATCATGGTCGTCTCCAAGTCAACGGATGGGATTGTGAACGGTGACGAGCTTGGTGCCGTCGGGGAAAGTCGCTTCCACCTGCACGTCGTGGATCATCTCGGAGATGCCGGACATCACCTGATCGCGCGTCACCACATGGGCGGCCGCCTCCATCAGATCGGCGACCGAGCGCCCGTCGCGCGCGCCCTCCATCACGAAGTCGGTGATCAAGGCTATGGATTCCGGATGATTGAGCTTCACGCCGCGCTGCAGGCGGCCACGCGCCACCATGGCGGCGAGGGAGATGAGCAACTTATCCTTTTCTCGCGGTGTCAGATTCATTGTTTCACCCAATCATCATTTTAGGTTTGCCAAGCGCGCGGCAGGTCCGCGCCGGGAAAAACGGAGAGGCAGTCGACCAGACACGGCCTGAGATCGTGGCCATGCCTGGCGATCATGCGAACGATCAGCATGCCGTCAAAGGATGACACGGCCGCTTCGCAGCGATCGATAGAGTGCCCGGCCAAGCGTTCGCGCAGTGGCTCGCATAAATCTTCAGCATCCGGCGCCACATGGATCAAGGTCGCCATGGCCCGCAGGTCCGCGCCCGTCGCTTTGCTTGAGAGTGCCTGGGTGGCGTCGCCGTGCAGGCGTAGGCGTTCGGCGAAAATCCGCCGTCCGCCGCGCCGCAAGGTCCAGGCCTCGCGCCAATCGATCTCGCGCACGCTCTCGCCCATGGCGGTACGGCCGAGATAGGTCGCCTCGCAGAACGTCAGCCGGGCGGTGGCTGCCATCTCCACGTCGATGCGCCGCGCCAGCCGCGCCCGGTCGAAAATAATGGTTTCCTGCGGCAGCCAGAAGAGCTGCGCATCTTCGTCGAGCCGCAGAGACACGTCGATTCGGGCTATATCGGCGGCACTGCGATAAATCTTTTCGGCCGCCACGGTCGAAAGCGCCGTGCGCGTGCCGGCGCCCGCCATCACCTCGACCTGATAATGATCGCCGCCGGTGACGCCACCTGCCACATTGACGAGAATGCCATCGAGCCGGTTCAGCCGTTCGCGTGGGAAGCGTATGCGGAATGCACCTTCTTCTCTTACGCGTTCGCGTCTGGTCGTGCCGTTCCGGTTCTGGACGGAGAGGTCGATGCGCCCTCGGGCGCGAACGCCAGCAAGAGGATCGATGACCCGCGGATCGACCGCTTGTTCCGCTTCAGATCGCAATCCGTCTGCGGACATCATCTCCCTCGAGCTCGGCAGCGCCGCCGGCCATGACCACTTCACCACGCTCCATGACGACAAAACGGTCGGCCAGTTCACGGGCGAAATCGAAATATTGCTCGACAAGCAGGATGGCCATCTTTCCGCTCCGGCGCAAATAGTCAATCGCGCGGCCGATGTCCTTGATGACGGAGGGCTGGATGCCTTCGGTCGGTTCGTCGAGCACCAAAAGCTTGGGCCGCGTCACCAGCGCCCGGCCAATGGCGAGCTGCTGCTGCTGGCCGCCCGACAGATCGCCGCCGCGCCGGTGCATCATCTGGCCGAGCACCGGGAAGAGGTCGAAGATTTCGTCGGGAATGAATTTTTCGCCGCGCGCCACGCCGGCGAAGCCGGTTTCAAGATTCTCCTTCACGCTGAGCAGCGGAAAGATTTCGCGGCCCTGCGGCACATAGCCGATGCCGCGCCGCGAACGGTCGTAGGGCGCCAGGCGCGAAATGTCGGCGCCATCGAGCGTGATGCGCCCGGCGCCGATCGGCTGCTGGCCGGTGATGGCGCGCAACAGCGAGGTCTTGCCGACACCGTTGCGGCCGAGGACGCAGGTGACCTGGCCGGTCTCGGCCGCGACCGTCACCGAACGCAGAACCTTCGCCGCGCCATAAGAAAGATCGATGGAGTCGACCGTCAGCATTCCATTGTTTCCTAGCGCCCGAGATAGACTTCGATCACGCGATCGTCGCCCGCCACCTTGTCGATGGAGCCTTCCGAGAGGACGGAGCCTTCATGCAGGCAGGTGACCTTGCAATTGAGCGCCCGCACGAAAGCCATGTCGTGTTCGACGACAATGACCGAGTGATCTTTGTTGATTTCGGTGAGCAGTTCGGCGGTCAGCTCCGTTTCATGGTCGGTCATGCCGGCCACCGGCTCGTCGACCAGAAGAATGGCGGGATCTTGCGCCAGCAGCATGCCGATTTCGAGCCATTGCTTCTGACCATGCGAGATGACGCCGGCCATGCGGTCGCGATGATCGATCAATCCGGTCGTGGTCAGAATGGCGTCGATCTCGTCCTGATGCACCCGGTTGCGCCAGCCAAAGAGTGAAGCGGTGGCGGTGCGCGGGCCTTTCAAGGCGAGAAGAATATTGTCGGCCACCGTATGGCTTTCGAACACGGTCGGCTTCTGGAATTTGCGGCCGATGCCGAGTTCGGCGATGGCGGTTTCGTCCAGTTTGGTCAGGTCGTATTTGCCACGATCGAAAAGCACTTCGCCTTCGTCCGGACGCGTCTTGCCGGTGACGATATCCATCATTGTCGTCTTGCCGGCGCCGTTGGGGCCGATGATCGCGCGCATTTCGCCAGGCTCGATATAAAGCGACAGGCCACGAATGGCTCTATAGCCGTCGAAGCTGACGCTGACGCCGTCGAGATAGAGCAGGGCCTGGGTTTCGCGGGCTTTTTCGCTGGTCATCGCTTTACTCCGCCAGCCGGGGAATGCTGGCTTCTCGCACGGGCCGTCTCCGCCATTTGCCCGCCAGGTCGTTGAGCGTGCCGACAATCCCCTTGGGCAGCGCCAAGGTGACGCCGATGAAGATGGCGCCGAGCAGAAACAGCCAATAGGGGGCGAGGAAGCCGGTGGTGAAGACCGACTTCATGAAATTGACGAGCACGGCTCCAACAGCCGCACCCACCAAGGTGCCGCGTCCACCGACCGCCACCCAGATCACCGCTTCGATGGAATTGGCCGGCGAAAATTCCGACGGATTGATGATGCCGACCTGCGGCACGTAAAGCGCGCCGGCAAGCCCCGCCATGGCGGCGGAGACGGTGAAGACCAGCAGTTTGAAGTGCTCGACGCGATAGCCCAGAAATCTCGTGCGGCTCTCGGCATCGCGAATGGCGACGAGCACCTTGCCGAAGGAGGTCGTGACCATCCAACGGCCGATCAGATAGACCAGGATCAAGGTCAGGGCCGTTAGGAAAAACAACGTGGCGCGCGTGCCCTGCGCCTGCACGTTGAAGCCCAAAATATCCTTGAAGTCGGTCAGGCCGTTGTTGCCGCCAAAACCCATGTCGTTACGGAAAAAGGCTAACAGCAGCGCGTAGGTCATCGCCTGGGTGATGATCGACAGATAGACGCCGGTGACGCGCGAGCGGAAGGCGAGCCAGCCGAAGATGAAAGCGAGCAGCCCCGGCACGAACAGGATCATGAAGAAGGCGAAGGGAAATTTATCGAAACCGTACCAGAACCACGGCAGCTCCTTCCAATTCAGGAACACCATGAAGTCGGGCAGGAGCGGATTGGCATAGACGCCGCGCGAGCCAATCTGGCGCATCAGATACATGCCCATGGCATAGCCGCCGAGCGCGAAAAAGGCGCCGTGGCCGAGCGAGAGAATGCCGCAATAGCCCCACACCAGATCGAGCGAAACGGCGAGGATGGCGTAGCAGAGATATTTGCCGACCAGCGCCATCACATAGGTTGGCACATGCAGGAAGGAGGATTCCGGAATGAACAGGTTCGACAGTGGCACGAAAATGGCGACCACCGCCATCACGCCCAGAAAAATCAAACCCATTCCGTCGAAGCGAGAGACGATGACTTTGGTGATCATGCTTCGACGGCCCTTCCCTTGAGCGCGAACAGACCGCGCGGGCGTTTCTGGATGAACAGGATCAGCAGGACGAGGATGAGAATCTTCGCCAGCACCGCGCCGGCGAAGGGTTCGAGAAACTTATTGGCGACGCCGAGCGCCATAGCCGAAACCAAAGTGCCCCACAGATTGCCGACGCCGCCGAACACCACGACCATGAAACTGTCGATGATATAGCTCTGGCCGAGATTGGGTGAGACATTGTCGATCTGCGACAGCGCCACGCCGGCAATGCCGGCAAGGCCGGAGCCGAGGCCAAAGGTCAGCGCGTCGATCATCGGCGTGCGGATGCCCATGGCGCCGGCCATGCGGCGGTTCTGAGTGACTGCGCGCATATAAAGGCCGAGCGACGTCCATTTCAGCGCCGCCAGCAAGGCGAAGAAGACGCACAGCGTGAAGACGATGATCCACATGCGGCCCCAGGTGATGGAGAGCCCCATAAAATCGAAGGCGCCGGACATGTAAGAAGGTGCGCCGACTTCGCGATTGTTTGGTCCGAAGATCGATCGCACCGCCTGTTGCAGGATCAGGCTGACGCCCCAGGTGGCTAGCAAGGTTTCCAGTGGACGGCCGTAAAGGAAGCGGATGATACCGCGCTCGATGGCGATGCCGACCAAGCCCGCGACGACGAAGGCCAGTGGCAAAGCGATGGGCAGCGACCAGTCGAACAGATGCGGTGCGCGCGTGCGGATCAGGTCCTGCACCACGAAGGTCGTGTAGGCGCCGATCATCACCATTTCGCCATGCGCCATGTTGATGACGCCCATCACGCCGAAAGTGATGGCGAGACCGATGGCGGCGAGCAGCAGCACCGAGCCGAGCGACAGGCCATACCAGATGTTCTGCACATAGCTCAGCATCTTCAGGCGGTTTTCGATCGAGGCGACGGCCTCATTGGCCATCTGCCGCAGATCGGGCGCCGCTTTGTCTGACAACGAGCGCAAGGTGGCGATGGCGCCGATGTCACCGCGCGCCTTGAGCAGGGTGATGGAATCGATGATGTCGGCGCGCGGCGTATCGGGCTGGCCGAGCAGAATGGCGGCGCGCGCTTCGGCGAACAGCCGCTGCACACCCGCGTTCTGTTCGCTTTTCAAAGCGCTCTCCAGGGCCGGCAAAGCGCTGGCATCGCGCGATTTGAACAGCGCGTCGGCGGCGGCGCGCCGTTTTGCCGGATCCGATGACAGCAGGGTCAGCGTGCCAAGAGCATTTTCGATGGCGCGGCGCAGGCGATTGTTGACGCGCACCGTCTGCAGGCCCGTGGGCGCGGCGACGCTTGTGCCGGTTGCCGCATCGGTCACGGTGCCGGTGCCGCCGATGTAGATCTTCTTGTTCGTCGGATCGAAGAACAGGCGCGCCGAGCCGAGCGCTTCCAGGATCGCCTGGGCATTGGGGGCGCCCGAAGCCGCCACTTCATCGATGGCCGTCGCCGTCTCGCTGAACTCGTCGGCCGCCAGGCGGCCAAATGTTGCCGGGCTGATCTCGGCGCTCAGCGCGGGTGCCAATGGCACGGCTAGGAAAATCATGGACAGGAATGCGGCCAGGAGCCGAGCGTTTCGCAGCATGGACCGGCCTCTTCGCCGCTTGAACTGTATGAACTTGAAATCGAGGGGTCCGGCGGCCGCCTGAGGAGGAGGGAAAGCGGCCGCCGGAAGGTGCGTCAGCTGATTAGCTGCCGCACTTATTGGTCTTGACGTTGAAGTTGCCGCACTTCTTGGTCACCCAATCAGCTTCGAGATCCTTCGAACCGTCAAGAAAGTCAGACCAGGCGTCGCCCGGCACCAGATCCTTGGTCTGCCACACCACGTCGAACTGACCATCCTTGCGGATTTCGCCGATCATCACCGGCTTGGTGATGTGGTGGTTGGGCAGCATCTTCGAAATACCGCCGGTCAGATTCGGCGCTTCAGTGCCCGGCAGCGCGTCGATCACCTTGTCAGGATCGGTGGTGCCGGCCTTTTCGACCGCCTTCACCCACATCTGGAAGCCGATGACATGCGCTTCCATCGGATCGTTGGTGACGCGCTTCGGATTCTTGGTGAAGGCCTGCCACTTCTTGATGAACTCTTCGTTGGCCGGGCTCTTGACCGACTCGAAATAGTTCCAGGCGGCGAGATGGCCGACGAGGTTGGACGTGTCGACGCCGACCAGTTCTTCTTCACCCACCGAGAAGGCGACGACGGGAATATCGGTCGCCTTGATGCCCTGGTTGGCGAGTTCCTTATAGAACGGTACGTTGGCGTCGCCGTTGATGGTCGAAACCACCGCCGTCTTCTTGCCGGCCGAACCGAACTTCTTGATGTCGGAAACGATCGTCTGCCAGTCGGAATGACCGAACGGCGTATAGTTGATCATGATGTCGGCGTCGGCGACGCCCTTCGATTTCAGATAGGCTTCGAGAATCTTGTTGGTCGTGCGCGGATAGACGTAGTCGGTGCCCGCCAGCACCCAGCGCTTCACTTCGCCGCCGTCCTTGCTCATCAGATAATCGACAGCGGGAATGGCCTGCTGGTTCGGCGCGGCGCCGGTGTAGAACACGTTGCGCTCGCTCTCTTCACCCTCGTACTGCACCGGATAGAAGAGAATGCTGTTGAGCTCTTTGAATACGGGCAGAACCGACTTGCGGCTCACCGAGGTCCAGCAGCCAAACACGGCGGCGACCTTCTGTTGCGTGATCAGTTCGCGCGCCTTTTCGGCGAAGAGCGGCCAGTTCGAGGCGGGATCGACGACGACGGCTTCGAGTTTCTTGCCGAGGACGCCGCCTTTCTTGTTCTGCTCTTCGATCAGCATCAGCATGACGTCCTTCAGGGTCGTCTCGCTGATCGCCATCGTGCCAGACAAGGAGTGGAGGACGCCGACCTTGATGGTTTCTTGGGCCAACGCGGGTAAGGACGCCGACAACATCATCGCGCTGCCGACGATGCCGGCCAGCATGCCGCGGCGGCCGATCGTGAATGAACTCATGAAGCTCCCCTGTACTGGCTGGATTGCCGGCAGGGGATTCGCAAGCTTTGTGCCAAGCCTTTTTAACTGGTCTAGAATATTGAAATATAAAGAAAATATGGAAGTTCGCCGCTTAATACGGCCGATTGTGACGGCCTGAATCGCCGCCTAACTTTTGTGCGTTGCACGGGAATCGTGAGCTGAAAATTGAGGCAGTTTGACCGTGATGCTGCAATCATCGGCAGCAGATTGCCGAGCGTCGGCGCAGCTTGCCAATGAAACGCGCGCCACGTGAGGTGGCGCGCGCAAATTGTCGTCAATCGATGGATTGAAGGGTTAACCGTTCGCTTTCGCCTCGCGGCGGCGAGCGTGCAGGATGAATTCCGTATAGCCGTTGGGCTGCGCCGTGCCCTTGAAGACGAGGTCGCAGGCGGCTTTGAAGGCGACGCCGTCATAGCTGGGCGCCATCGGCTTATAGAGCGGGTCGCCGGCATTCTGCCGATCGACCACGGTCGCCATGCGCTTCATCGTCTCCATCACCTGGGCTTCCTTGACGATGCCGTGCTGCAGCCAATTGGCGATATGCTGGCTGGAGATGCGCAGCGTCGCGCGATCTTCCATCAGGCCGACATCGTGAATGTCGGGCACTTTCGAACAGCCCACACCCTGGTCGATCCAGCGCACCACATAGCCGAGAATGCCCTGCGCATTGTTGTCGATTTCCTGCTGCACGGCTTCCGGCGAGAAGTTCGACTGCGACACCGGCACGGTGAGGATGTCATCCAGCTTGGCGGGTGCGCGCTTGGCCAGTTCTTCCTGCTTGGCTGCCACATTCACCTGCAGATAGTGCAGGGCATGCAGGGTTGCAGCGGTCGGTGAGGGCACCCAGGCCGTATTGGCGCCGGCATTGGGGTGGCCGATCTTCTGCACCAGCATGTCGGCCATCCGGTCGGGCATGGCCCACATGCCCTTGCCGATCTGCGCCTTGCCGCGCAGCCCTTGCGCCAGGCCGACGTCAACATTGTTATCCTCATAGGCCTTGATCCAGGCCATGTTGCGCATTTCGTTCTTGCGCACCATCGGCCCGGCATACATGGAGGTGTGGATTTCGTCGCCGGTGCGGTCCAGGAAGCCCGTGTTGATGAACACCACGCGTTCCGAGGCGGCTTGAATGCAGGCGGCGAGATTGATCGTCGTGCGCCGCTCTTCGTCCATGATGCCGATCTTCACCGTATTGCGAGGCAAACCGAGCATGTCTTCGACGCGCGAGAAAATCTCGCTGGTGAAGGCCACTTCCTCTGGCCCGTGCATTTTCGGTTTGACGATATAGATCGAGCCGGCGCGGCTGTTGCGCAAATCGCCCTTGCCGATGATGTCGTGCTTGGCGATCAGCACGCTGACGGCGGCATCGAGCAGGCCTTCGGGAATTTCGTTGCCGCTGCCGTCGAGCACCGCATCGGTATACATGTGATGGCCGACATTGCGGATCAGCATCAGGCTGCGGCCGTGCAGGGTGAGCGTGCCGCCGGCTGGCTTGGTGAACGTGCGATCCTTGTGCAGGGCACGGGTGATGGTCTGGCCGCCCTTTTCGAGATCGGCGGTCAGAGTGCCCTTCATCAGGCCGAGCCAGTTGCTATAGATTTCGGTCTTGTCCTGCGCATCGACGGCGGAAACCGAATCCTCCATGTCCATGATGGTGGAAATGGCTGCTTCCATCACGATGTCGGCGACGCCGGCCGCGTCACTCTTGCCGATCACATGATTGCGGTCGATGACGACTTCCAGGTGCAGGCCGTTCTTGGCCAGAAGGATCGACGTCGGGGCATCGGCCGATCCGGCATAGCCGACGAATTGCGCGGGATTGGCGAGCGCGGTCGCACTGCCGTTGTCGATGACGATGGCCAGTTGTCCGTCGACCACCTTATAGCCCGTGACTTCCCTGTGAGAGCCGATGGCCAGTGGCGCCGCCTGATCGAGAATCTCGCGGCCCTTGGCGATGACCCTGGCGCCACGCACGGGATTGTAACCTTTGCCGGCCTCCGCGCCGCCGTCCGAGGGAATGGCGTCGGTGCCATAGAGCGCGTCATAGAGCGAACCCCAGCGCGCATTGGCGGCGTTCAAGGCATAGCGGGCATTGGAGACGGGCACGACGAGCTGCGGCCCGGCGATACGAGCGATTTCGTCGTCGACCTTGGAGGTCGCGACAGGCTTCGCCGCCGGGGGCGGCAGCAGATAGCCGATCTCCTTGAGGAAGGCGACATAGGCGGCCTGGTCATGCGGCTTGCCGGTGCGCGCCTTGTGCCATTGGTCGATCTTGGCCTGCAGGTCGTCACGATGGGCGAGCAGAGCCTTGTTGCGCGGCGCGAGGTCGGAAACGAGCCCGGCCAGTCCCTTCCAGAAGGCATCAAGCTCTACCCCTGTGCCAGCGATCGCCTCCTTGGCGATGAAATCCGCCAAAACCGTATCGACCTTCAAGCCGGCAATATCACTACGCGCCATATCTTCTTGCTCCTACCCAGGGATCGGAACCCCGCCCCCATTCTTGCCCATATTATGGAAAGCGGCGCATCTGTCGATGGGCCGCAAGTCTTTCAAAATGTCTTTCAAAATGTCTTCGCAAGATGCTGTTTCAGGGTGCCTTCCACAATACAACCGCGAGGCGGTACAAGCCGATGACGACGGGCTATGTTGGCCGCCCCTGAATTGGACGACAGCCCCCAAGGAAATCTCGAGGATAAACCCGAGAACAACCCCAAGGAAAAATCATGGCAAAACGGCAAAGCATTTATTCCGACAGTTTCGCGCATCAAAATCCCATTCCCGCCGCCTGCCGGATGGGCAATCTGGTGATGACCGGTATCATCACCGGCATCGATCACGCGAAACCCCCGGGCTCGATGGAAGAGCAATGCGAACTGATGTTCGCGCGTATCCCCGAGGTGATGAAGGCGGCCGGCGGCAATACGGGCAACATCGTCAAGCTCAGCATCGGCATCCATGACGTGTCGCAGCGCTCGGCGCTCAACAAGCTATGGACGCAGATGTTCCCCGATCCGGCCAACAGGCCGGTGCGCCAGACCACCCAAGTGGTGATGGACGGCGGCAAGCTCGTGCAATGCGACATCGTCGCCTGGATGGACTGATCGGGACCAGCGTATCGGCAAACAAAAACCCCGGCGCTGGCGCCGGGGTTTCTTTTTTGAGTCTGGGTGCCTGCTTATTCCTGGAACGCGTCCTCGCGCGTCTTGCGGAACGACGGCAGCACGATGATTGCGATCAACGCCGCCGACATCAACAGCAGCACCAGCGAGATCGGACGCTCGACGAAAATGCTCGGGCTGCCGAAGGACAGCACCATCGAGCGGCGCAGGTTTTCTTCCATCAGCGGGCCCAGCACGAAGCCGAGCAGGAAGGGCGCGCATTCGCAGCCGAGCTTGTTGAACGTGTAGCCGAGCAGAGCGATGCCGGCCATCATGATCACCAGGAACGTACTGGAACTGACGGCATAGGCGCCGACGCAGCACAGGATCAGGATGCAGGGGAACAGTAGCCGATAAGGCACTTTCAGCAGCGCCACCCACAAGCCGATCAGCGGCAGGTTGATGATCACCAGCATCAGATTGCCGACCCACATCGAGGCGATCATGCCCCAGAACAAGGTTGGCCGTTCCGTCAGCAGGGCGGTGCCGGGCGCGATGCCCTGGATCATCATCGCGCCGACCATCACGGCCATCACCGGCGTCGAGGGGATGCCCAACGTCAGCAGCGGGATGAACGACGTCTGTGCGCCGGCATTGTTGGCCGATTCCGGACCGGCGACGCCTTCCACCGCGCCCTTGCCGAACATGGCGCGCGATTTCGAGATCTTCTTCTCCAGCGTATAGCTGGCGAAGGAGGCGAGCACCGCGCCACCGCCCGGCAGAATGCCCAAGAACGAGCCGATAAGCGTGCCGCGCAGCGCCGCCGGCACCGCCAGCTTGGCTTCCTCGCGGGTCGGCCATAGGCTTTCGATCTTCTGGGTCTGACTGCGGTCTTCCGCCCGTTTCTCCAGATTGCCCATCATTTCGGCGAAACCGAACAGACCCATGGCGAGCGGCACGAAGTCGATGCCGTCGTAGAGTTCCGATACGCCGAAGGTGAAGCGCGTGACGCCAGCCTGCGTATCCGTGCCGACCAGGCCGAACAGCAGGCCGAGGATGACCATGGCTACCGCCTTGATAACCGAGCCGTGCGCCAGAACCACAGCGGCGACGAGGCCAAACAGCATCAGCGAGAAATATTCCGGCGAGCGGAATTTCTCGGCGAAGCCCGCCAGCACCGGCGCGAAGGCGGCGATGACGATCGTGCCGACGCAGCCGGCGAAGAACGAGCCCAGCGCCGCGATGGTCAGGGCCGCGCCGGCGCGGCCGCGCCGCGCCATCTGATAGCCGTCGATACAGGTGATGACTGATGATGTCTCACCGGGCAGGTTCACAAGGATGGCCGTGGTTGAACCACCATATTGCGCGCCGTAATAGATGCCGGCGAGCATGATGAGCGAGGACAGCGGATCGAGGCCGAAAGTGATCGGCAGCAGCATGGCGATCGTCGCGATCGGGCCGATGCCCGGCAACACGCCGATCAAAGTGCCGAGCAGACAGCCGATCAGGCAAAACAACAGATTGGCGGGCGTGATGGCCGCGCCGAAACCTGTGGCAAGGTTGGCGAACATATCCATGTTCAGAAGCTCCAGGTCCACGCCGGCATGGCTTGGCCGAGCAATTTGATGAACAGCAGAACGGAGAAGACGGAGGCGCCAATTCCGAGCGCCACGGCTTCTTTCCAACGGATTTCCGTGCTCGCCAGGGAGGCGACGAGGGTGACGATGAAAATCGTCGGCGCCAGACCGACCCGTTCGATCAAGAGACCGAACAGCACGATGGCGAGCAGGATGAAGAACTGCGGCCGCAGCTGTCCGCGTGCGATGGCCGTACCGTCAACCGCCAAGCCGCGCACCACGATAATGGCGCCGAGCCCGACGACGATCCACGCCAGCACGGTCGGCAGAAAGCCAGGTCCCATACGGGTCACCGTGCCAAACGCATAGCTCTGGCCGAGATACAGCGCCAAGGCGCCGAAACAGATGAAAAGGACGCCTGCCCAGAAATCCTGGGGGCTTTTCACGCGCAACATCATTTCTCTCCCGAGACGTGTCCCACCATTTTATGTGGTCTCCGTACGCCGGAGCCACCTTTTGCGCCAGATCAAATTTTGATCCGGCGTGCGATGCAATTGTTATTCAGCGAGTCTGATTGAGGATATCGTACTCCAGTTTAGCTGGCGGCGCGTTTCTTGCCGTTCTGGTTGAAATCCTCTGTCTCGCTGGCATTGCCTGCCTGCGCTGCAATATCGGCGACCTCCGTCATCATCAACGGTTCGGTATGGCCGCCGAGTGTGGGACGCAGCGTGCGCAGCATGGTGGCGAGCGTCTTGCGGAAATCCTCCTGGGCGGTGGGCGCCATCCACTCCAGCACGTCGGATTCCACCTGGGCAGCGATCACCGTGCATTGCTGCAGGATGTCGCGTCCCACCGGCGACAAGCGCATTTTCAAAATGCGGCGATTGTCCTCGCTCACCGAACGCTCGATCAGTCCACGTCGCAACATATTGGCGACAATCTGGTTCATCGTCTGGGGCGTCACGAAGAAGCGCCGCGCCAGTTCGGCGGATGACAGACCGGAATAACGGTCAAGCAGGCCGAGGATGGTGAATTGCAGGCCGGTGATGTTGAGGCCACGAAATTCGTTCTCAAGCCTCAGACGCAGCGCCTGGCCGGCTTGATGCAGCAGATAAATCGTGCTGGGAATTTGCTCTTGCACGGGTTGGCTGGCTCCTTGACGCCGTCTGTGGCCCCGACATAAGGGGCCCTTATATAAAATATTAGACTGTCGTTCAAGATGACGGTGCTGGAGCCAAAAAGCCAGCACTAACCGCAATAAGGGCCGCCCTGCGGCTCGAAGGGAGGAAACAGATGAGGCGTGTTCTCGCCGTTATGGCCGGTCTGCTGTCGCTTTGCGCGTCCGCCGTGGCGCAAACCCCGTCGGATGCGGAATGGGCCAAGGTGATCGCGGCCGCCAAGAAGGAAGGCAGCGTCGTCGTCTATTCCGGCTACGTATCGCCCAATACCCATAAGGCGATCGGCGATGCGTTTGAGAAAGCCTATGGCATCAAGGTCGAATATTTCATGGCGCGCGGCGGCGAACTGCGCGAGCGCCTGCGCATCGAGCAATCGACAGGTCGCTTTCTCGCCGATGTGTCGCATAACGCCCTGAGTCAGACCTGGGGGGCGAACCGGGTCGAGAATTCGCTGGTGCCTCATGGCGGCCTGCCCGATGCCAAGCGTTTGAAGCCGGAATTCGCGGCCCGCGCCGACGATACGGTGATCCCGATTTTCACCATCAACTACGGCTTCCTCATCAACGCCAATATGGTAAAGCCGGAAGACCAGCCGAAAGGTTGGCGCGATCTGCTCGATCCGAAATGGAAGGGCAAGATCTTGAGCGACGATCCGCGTGCGTCCGGCGGCGGCCGCGTCATGTTTCACATGACCTACGACAAATGGGGTGCCGAATTCCACGAAAAGCTTGCGGCGCAGGAGCTTGTCTTCGTACGTGATTATAACGAAGCGACCCGGCGCGTCGCCCGCGGAGAATATCCGATCTATATTCCCTTGATCCTCGGCGATTACGCCAAGATCAAACCGCTGCCGGTACGTTACGTGATCCCTGAGGAAGGCGTCACCTACGGCTCCTATGGCGTGGCGATCTTCCGCAATGCGCCGCACCCCAATGCGGCGCGCTTGCTCGCCAATTTCTATTTCTCCGACACGGCGCAGGCGGTCTACGCCCGCGACGGCCACGGCATCGTCATCTCCGACATGAAGGAGAAGCTCGATCCGGAGCTGGAGAAACTCTCGCAAGCCAAGCCGCTCGTGCCCGAGGATTTCTCGCGCATTCAAGAGATGTTCGATCGCGCCAAAGCGATCTACAAATAGCAGCTCACATCAGATGCTGGCCGGCAGCACGTCGGCCAGCACTTCATCGGTCGTGCGCACGTCGCCGAAGCTCTGATAGAACGAGGTGAGGCCGACCATATGGTCTTCCGGGTAGCGCGCGCCGTTGGCGTCCGCCACCATGATCACCTTGTAGTCGAGCATCATCGCGTCGCGCGCCGCGCTCTCGCAGCACATATTGGTCGCCGTCCCGGTGACGATCAGGCTGTCGATGCCGCGCGCCTGCAAGGTGGCGTGCAGATCGGACGCGCCTTCGACGAACGGGCTGAAGCGGTTCTTATACGTGACCGTGTCGCCCGGCTTGATGTCGAGATTCTTGTGGAATTCGTGGCCGGGATGGCCGGGCGACAACTGGTCGCGGTGGTTGGCGCCTTTCTCGGCGGTGAAAAAATAATCGTGATAAACCGGCCAATGGCTGGTGCCTTTTTCGCCCGCCGTCATGCCCACCCAGAAAACCTGGCCGCCCACCGCACGCAGGCGCTGCGCCAGCCGATTGATGTTGGGAATGATGCCCACGACGGAAGCGATTTCGCCGACGTAGAAATTCTGCATGTCGATAACGAGCAGCGCCGTCTTACGGGGATCGAAGCGATCGTAAACGGTCAGCTTGCCGCGCTTGGCCATCACCCGGTCGATCACATATTGCGGAAATCCATAGGGGGTGCCCGGGGTGGTACTCATGCGCGTGCTCCAGAGATTGTACCGAAAGACGACTCATTCAGGCTTTTCATTATTTCGACGCTTGATACAATAGCAGGAACCCTGAAATAGCAGGGCAATGGGGCCGGCATCAAAGTCCGGCGGGAACAGAGAGGGGAGGAAAATGCAGGAGATCTCAAGGCGTAAGGTGTTGGTCGGCGCGGGGAGCGCAGCCTTGGCCGTTTCGAGCGGCTTGACCGGCGCGGCGGCGCAACAATACCCGTCGCAGAATATCACGGTGGTCTGTGCTTTTCCGCCGGGCAGCGGTGCCGATGTGCTGGTGCGCTATTTCGCCGAGGAGCTGCGCAAGAAATCCGGCCGCACGACGATCGTTGAAAACCGGGTGGGCGCCGCCGGCAATATCGCCGCCGAATATACGGTCCGCGCCAAGCCGGACGGCTATACGATGTTCATTCATGCCGGCAGTTCCACCGCCGCCAACTACCACCTGTTCAAAAAGCCGCCGATCAATCCGGCCAAGGAGCTGCAGGTGGCGGCGACGCTCAACCAGCAGCCGTTCATGGTCGTGGTTTCGGTCAACAGCCCTCATAAGACCTTCAAGGAACTCACCGCCGCCATGCTGCAGAAGGGCGACAAGGCGAGCTATGCCCAGTCCAACACCACCGGCAAGGTGATGGGCGAACTCTACAAGACGGCGACCGGCATCAAGGCGCTGGAAATTCCCTACCGCACCACCGCCGACAGCCTCAACGATTTCGCCAGCGGCGCCGTCGACTACGGCATGATGGATCCGCAATCCTCCATGGCCAACACCTCTGCCGGCCGTTGGCGCATGCTGGCGGTTTCGACTGAGAAGCGCATGCAGGCCGTGCCCGATCTGCCGACCATGACCGAGGAAGGCGTGCCCGGCGTCGAACTCTTTGGCTGGTTTGCTGTGATGCTGCCGGCCGCGACCCCGAAGCCGATCATCGACCAGATCAACGCCTGGTTTAAGGACATCGTCGCGACGCCGGAAACCAAGAAATTCCTCAACACCAATGGCGGCGATCCCTGGATCACCACGCCCGAACAAGGCCAGGCGCAATTGGTGAAGGATCAACAAGCTTGGGAAGGCTATGTGAAAGCCGCGAAGATCGAGCCGCAATAGCCAGTTGATTCACGTTTTCGACCGCCCGATTGAGCCGGCGCGCTCGAAAAAACCTATGGGATCAATCGATTGATCGCCGGCGTTCAACGCCAGGGGACGAGAGGGGAAAAATGCAAGATATATCAAGGCGCAATATGCTGATTGGCGCGGGGAGTGCCGCATTGGCCGCATCTGGTGGCGCCACCGGGGCGGCGGCGCAACAATTTCCGGCGCAGAATTTTCTGGTGGTCTGTGCGTTTCCGCCCGGCAGCGGCGCCGACATACCCGTGCGTTATTTCGCCGAGGAACTGCGTAAGAAATCCGGCCGCACGACGATCGTTGAAAACCGGGTCGGCGCCGCCGGCAATATCGCCGCCGAATACGTGGTTCGGGCCAAGCCGGACGGTTATACGATGCTGATCCACGCCGGCAGCTCCACCGCCGCCAACTTCCATCTGTTCAAGAAGCCGCCGATCAATCCGGCTAAGGAACTGCAGGTGGTGACGACGCTCAATCAGCAGCCGTTCATGGTCGTGGTCTCGGTCAACAGCCCGTATAAAACCTTTAAAGAACTCACCGCCGCCATGCTGAAAAAGGGCGAAAAGGCGAGCTATGCCCAATCCAACACCACCGGCAAGGTGATGGGCGAACTCTATAAGGTGGCGACTGGCATCAAGGCGCTGGAAATTCCCTATCGCACCACGGCCGACAGCCTCAATGATTTCGCCAGCGGTGCCGTCGATTATGGCATGATGGATCCCATATCCTCGATGGCCAACACGGCCGCCGGCCGCTGGCGCATGCTGGCCGTCTCGACCGAGAGGCGCATGAACGCCGTGCCCGATCTGCCGACCATGACCGAGGAAGGCGTACCTGGTGTTGAATTGTTTGGTTGGTTCGCCGTCATGGTGCCGGCGGCGACACCGCGCCCGGTGGTCGATCAGCTCAACACCTGGTTCCGCGAAATCGTCGCGACGCCCGAGACCAAGGAATTTCTTACCAAGTTTGGTGGCGATCCCTGGAGCAGCACGCCCGAACAAGGCCAGGCACAACTGTTGAAAGACCAGCAGGATTGGGAACGCTACGTGAAAGCGGCGAAGATCGAGCCGCAATAATTCGACGGTTGTGATCCGTCTGGTTTGATGACATCGAAGCGCGGAAGGCTGCGGCTTCGGTGTCATCCCTGATGTCGGCGCAGCAGCGTGACTTCGGGGACAGAGGGATGACGGATCGGCGGATGGGCAAAGCCACGGCAGTGGGCGCAGCCGCGATTGCTTTTTGGTCAGGGCTGGCGCTTCTCGCCGTGGGCGCCAAGGGAATACCGCCGTTTGAATTGCTGGCGCTGAGTTTCGGCGTGGCCTTCCTGGCGGGGCTTGTCGTGTTGGCCATCAGAGGCCGCAGCGCGTTGGCCCTCTTGCGACAACCGGTTGAAGCCTGGATCACCGCTTTTCTCGCCATCTTTTTTTATCATGCGCTCTATTTCTTTGCTCTGGCCACCATCCCTCCCGTGCAGGCCAGTCTCATCAACTATCTCTGGCCTCTGTTGATCGTTCTGCTCGCGGCGCTGGCCCCCGGCGGCGAGCGTCTTCACATGCGACATGTCGTTGGCGCGATCCTGGGGCTTGGCGGCGCCACGCTCATCCTTGCCGACCAAACGACGGAGCCGCAACTCGTTGGTGGCATCGCCGGCTATCTCGCGGCGGCCGGCTGCGCGGTCATCTGGTCGGTCTATTCCGTATTCAATCATCGCTTCGCGCATGTCCCGAGCGAAATGCTGATTGGCGTGTGCGGCGGCGTCGCGCTCGCCGGCGGCATCGTTCATGCGATGTTCGAGAGCACGGTCTGGCCGACGCCCCAGCAGTCGCTTTCGATCCTGCTGCTGGGAATTGGCCCGACGGGCCTGGCCTTCCTGGCGTGGGACCATGCCACCAAGCACGGCAACCTGCCGCTGCTCGGCGCCCTGTCTTATTTCGCGCCGCTCCTCTCGACCCTGCTTCTCATTGTGGCCGGCTATGCGCCGGCCACTCTTCTGGTAGGTCTCTCCGCTCTTTTGATCGTCGGCGGCGCTCTCCTCGCCAGCGCGCGTCGGAGCACAACGGTCAGACCAGAGGCGACATCGAACTGATCCTGAACGGTTTGACGCGCCGCCGCAGATCGCTGCGCGGCGGAGCGCGGAAATATCGAAGCGCGACCCTTGATCTCAACCGGCGAGGCGAATATCTCCAGCGCCCTTGCGGTGCGCTGGACACGGGTCCGTTTCCTGCTGCCATATCCTGACATTATCGTGGCTGAAACCGTCAGCGTTGGTGTGTCCGGTTTGAAGTGAAGGAAAGCGGGAGCCCGGAGTGGAGAATATCGTTTCGATCACGGGCCTGGAGAAGACCTATAAGTCCGGCTTCCAGGCCCTTAAATCCGTCGATCTGCAAATCCGTCGTGGCGAGATTTTTGCGCTGCTGGGCCCCAATGGCGCCGGCAAGACGACCCTGATCGGCATCGTCTGCGGCCTCGTGCAGCCCACCGCCGGGTCCGTCACGGTGGCCGGCCATGACGTGACCCGGGATTTCCGCGCTTCGCGCACCCTGGTCGGCCTCGTGCCGCAGGAGCTGTCGACCGACATGTTCGAGACCGTGTGGAACACGGTGTCGTTCAGCCGTGGCCTCTTCGGCAAGAAGGCCAATCCCGCTTATGTGGAGCAGGTGCTGCGCGATCTGTCCCTGTGGGACAAGAAGGACAGCAAGATCGGCGCGCTGTCGGGCGGCATGAAGCGCCGCGTGCTGATCGCCAAGGCTTTGTCGCACGAACCGCAGATTCTCTTCCTCGACGAGCCGACCGCCGGCGTCGATGTCGAACTGCGCCGCGACATGTGGGAAATGGTGCGCCGTCTGCGTGAATCCGGCGTCACCATCATCCTCACCACCCATTACATCGAAGAAGCCGAGGAGATGGCCGATCGGATCGGCGTCATCAACAAGGGCGAGATCATTCTGGTGGAAGAGAAGACCAGCCTTCTCGCCAAGCTCGGTAAATCGCAATTGACCGTCCAGCTCAAGACGCCGCTGGAGGCCTTGCCCGCCGGCCTGTCCGATCTGCCGCTGGAGCTTTCGAGCGACGGCACGACGCTGATTTTCGCCGTGCCGAACGGCGAACAGGCCAGTGAAAACGTCGACGTGGCGGAACTGTTCCGCCGCCTCGCGGCCCTCGGATTGGAGTTCGGCTCCATCGAGACACGCCGCAGCACGCTTGAGGATATTTTCATCGATCTGGTGAGGGCCCGCTGATGAACGTCCATGCGATCCGGGCGATCTATACGTTCGAACTGTCGCGCACCTGGCGCACTTTGTTCCAGAGCATCGCCTCGCCAGTTCTCTCCACCTCGCTCTATTTCATCGTTTTCGGTTCGGCGATCGGCTCGCGCATGCAGACGGTCGATGGCGTCAGCTATGGCGCCTATATCGTGCCGGGCCTGATCATGCTGACCTTGCTGAGCGAGAGCATTTCCAACGCCTCCTTCGGCATCTACCTGCCGAAGTTCACCGGCACCATCTACGAAGTGCTGTCGGCACCTGTCTCCGTGGCCGAAATCGTCATCGGCTACGTCGGCGCCGCGGCGACGAAATCGATGATCATCGGTCTGATCACACTGGCAACGGCGCGGCTGTTCGTGCCCTTCGAGATCGTCCATCCGGTCCTGGCGCTTGGCTTTCTCGTTCTGATCGCCGTGACCTTCAGCCTATTCGGTTTCGTGCTCGGCCTTTGGGCTGACAGTTTCGAGAAACTGCAGATCGTGCCGCTGATGATCGTAACACCGCTGACTTTCCTCGGCGGCACATTCTATTCGATCGACATGCTGCCGCCGCTATGGCGCACCGTTACTTTGTTCAATCCGGTGGTCTATCTGGTCAACGGCTTCCGCTGGACTTTCTATGGCGTCGCCGACGTGAACTTCGGCATCAGCGCCGGCATGACCTTCCTGTTCATGCTGGCGTGCCTGGGCATCGTCTGGTGGGTGTTCCGCACCGGCTATCGTCTGCGGCCGTAAGGCGCGCCTTCGGGATTTGGCAGTCGGAGACAAGAAAACTGGCAGGCTCGATCAAGATCGGTGGAAAGCTCTCGCCCTAACTTTCGGGCAGCATTCCACCGGATCACGCACATGACAGCCGCTGCTCAACTGAACGCCTTTCTTGACACCCTGCGCCAATCTCTTGGTCCCGACATCCTGTCTTCCGGTCGGCAGGAACGCGAAGAATACGGGCACCACACGCTGCCGGGCGCCGACCACGTTCCGTCCGCCATTCTGTTTCCGGCCACCACCGCAGAAGTTGAAGCCATCGTGCGGCACGCCAATGCGTTTCGCGTACCGCTCTTTCCGATCAGCATGGGGCGCAATCTAGGGCTTGGCTCCCGTGCGCCGATGCGCTCGGGCCAGGTCGTGGTCGATCTCGGTCGTCGCATGAATCGCGTGGTCGAGATCAATGAAGAGCTCGGCTACTGCGTGGTCGAGCCTGGCGTCACGTTCAATGCTCTCTATGAGGCGCTGCAAAGCCGCGGCTCGGCATTGATGATGTCGCCGACCGCCGGGCCGCCGGATGGCAGTCTGCTCGGCAACGCGCTCGACAAGGGCGGCGGCAGCGGGCCGGCGGGCGATCACTTCGGCAATGTCTGCGGCATGGAGGTGGTGCTCGGCAATGGTGACACGATCCGTACCGGTGATGGCGGGCTCGATATGTCTTCCCATCCCAACTGGCATGTCACGAAATACAGTTTCGGCCCGGCGCTGGACGGGCTCTTCACCCAGTCCAACTATGGCATCGTCACCCGCGTCGGCATCTGGTTGAACCAGCGCCCGAGTGCCATTCGTCCGTTCTTCTTCACCTTCCCGGATGACGACGATCTGCAGGAGATCATCGAATTGATCCGCGCTATGAAGAAGAAAACCTTGGTGCCGACGCTCATTCGCGCCACCAACGATCTTTATTTGTTGTCGTCGCAGGAGCGCCATCCGCGTTCCGGCGCGCCGACGGTGGCGCCGTTATCCTTGGCCGAACGCCGTGATCTGCAACGGCGTTATGGCGTCGGCTCGTGGACAGTTTCCGGCGCGCTCTACGGCGGCAGCGACGAGGCGCTGAAGCCTGGCATCGACATGCTGCGTGCCCATTTCGAAGCCTCCGGCAAAGCGCGCTACATACCATTCGAGGATGCGCAGGCCATGCCGCACCTCCATGCGGCAATCAATTCGAACTCCGGTCGGCCGGCCGATGGCGAATTGGGCATGCTCAAGTGGCGGCCGGGCGGCGGCGCAATCTGGCTTACCCCCGGCGCGCCGATGGACGGACTGATGGTCAACGCCTTCCAGGCGCAATGTCGTAAGATCGCGCTCGACAACGGGCTCGACTACATGGCCTCGTTTGTTTGTGGCCCCCGCTTTGCGCGCAGCGTCCATGCCATCATCTATGATCGCGACAAGGCCGAAGAGGCCGCGCGCGCTGACCGGTGCTATCGCGCCATGTGCGAAGCGTTTCGGGAACGCGGCATTTTCGTGGGCCGGGCGCCGACGCAGTATCAAGCTTTCCATCAGGGCCAGCGCACGCCGCAGGTTGTGAATGCCTGCGCCGCCATCAAACAGGCCCTGGATCCGAATGGAATTATTGCACCAGGGCGTTACGGTATCGAATAATAGGCTTGGGAGGGCTCTCCATGATGATGATCCGCCGTTTCGTCTTCAGTGCTTTGTTATCCGCCTTGATGTGCGCGTCGCCCGTTCTGGCTCAGGAGGCATATCCATCGCGGCCGGTTACTTTCATGGTCGGCTTCGCCGCCGGTGGGGGAAATGATGTCCTCGCGCGCATTCTGGCCGAGCATTTGCAGCAAGCCTTGGGTCAGACTTTCATTGTCGAGAACCGGCCCGGAGCCAGCGGCATGGTCGCGATCAGCGCCGTCAGACGCGCCACGCCGGACGGATACACTTTGTTGGTCGGGTCAAGCAGCGCGATGACCGTCAATCCGCTCTTGTTGAAGTCGGCCAACTACAATCCGGTCGAGGATTTCGTTCCGGTCGCGATGATCGGTCATTTTCCGTTGATCGTCGCTGTCAATCCGTCGGTGCCGGCCAAGACATTGCAGGATTTCATCCGCCTGGCCAAAGCCGAACCGGGTAAGATCAATTACAGTTCGGCGGCCAGTTCGTTCCAGATCGCAACGGAAATGTTCGCGCAGCGCGCTGGGATCAAACTGCAGAACGTGCCCTACCGTGGTAGCGCGCCGGCGGTCATGGCGGTTGTCGCCAACGACGTGTCGCTTACCCTTGGTGACATTTCCACCGTTCTGCCGCAGATTCAGGGCGGAACGTTGAGGGGCCTGGCGGTGACCACGCTGCAGCGCATTCCGAGCCTGCCCGATATTCCAACTGTGGACGAAGCCGGTCTGCCCGATTTTGAGGTCGTTCCGTGGTCCGCTCTTTTCGCGCCGGCGGGCACGCCCGCAGCGGTTGTCGGCAAGCTCGAACGGGAAACCGCACGGATACTCGCCCTGCCGGAAGTGCAAGCGAAAGTGCGTCTATTGGGCATCGAGCCGTCCACCACCTCGGCTGCGCAGGTACCCGAACGGATACGCACGGAGCTTGAGTTGTTTCGCAAGGTGGCTGAAACCGCCGGGATCAAGCCCGAATAGGTTTCGAGCGGAGCCTGGCACGGGTGAGGCTCGGCGCCTCGCCGAACTTGGCGCGATAGGCGCGCGAGAAATGGGCGGAATCGCTCAAGCCGCTGTCGAGCGCGATGGCGGTGAGGGATTGGCCCGCGTCCTTTTCCATTTGTGCGCGTGCATGATTGAGCCGCAAGTCGAGCAGGAACTGGGAAAAGCTCTGCCGCTCTTGCGCGAACAGCCGATAGAGCGAGCGCACCGAAATCCCGAACGACCGCGCAAGCATCGCCGGGTTGAGGCTTTCGTCGGAAAGCCTGGCGCGCATTTCCATCTGAATATCGGCCAGGGTCAGCCGGTTTGTCGAGGCTAGCGGCGCGCGTTGATCGGGCACCGTCCGTAGCAGATGCGACAGCGCCTGCATCATCAAAGTGCAGTCCTGGTCCGACCAGTCGCAGGTCAGATCGGTCAGCCGCAAGAGCGCCTCACGCGCCACCTGCGCGGCACCCGCCTCGCACCGGATGATGTGCGGCGCGTCGTTCCGCGTGCCCGCGCCCAAGTCAAGGAAGGTGCGCGGCACCAGGATCAAGCGGCGTTCGATGAGATCGGGAAATTGAAGATTGAACGGCTTGTTGCTGTCGACCACGGCGATCTGGCCCGGTACGAGCCGCAGTCGGGTGTCGCCTTGTTCGATGAAAGAGACGCCGCGCAACTGCAGTCCGATCATGAGATGGCCGTCGCCGCCGCGGGCTTGCGTCGTCGTTCGATTGATCTGATGCGGCTGCGAGCGGAACGAGACGAAGCGGGCCTTGTCGATCGAACGGCTCGCCAGGAACCCGTCGAAGCACGCCTTGGTGGCCGGCTTCATCGATGCGTCGATCACGCCGCGAACGACGACATCGGACCAGTAGTCGATCTTACTGCCGCTGGCTCTTGCCGTGTCCCAGGATTGCCAATGCGTTCGGCCGTTCATGGCACGAGGCTAGCATGGTGTTTTTCAAACGCCAATCAGGCCGTTTGGCTCTGATTGGCGCTCGCGATGGCCAAGAATTTTCAGTTCTGCGGGATCTTGGCGAGCTTGACGTAGTCGCCCCATTCCTTGATCGCGGCCTGGAACATGGCGTCGGCCTGTTCCGGCGTGCGCAGCATCGGGTCGGCACCTGACAGAGCGAGGAATTTCTTCGTGTCGTCTGTGGTGAGAATGTCGCGAAACATCGCGTTGATTTTTTCCAAAATCGGCTTGGGCGTTTCTTTCTGCACCATCACGCCCCACCAGATGTTGAGATCCATCGGGATGCCGGTTTCCTTCATGGTCGGAACGTCGGGCAGCGATGACAGGCGGTCGGACGAGCTGACGGCAAGAACGCGCATGCGTCCTTCGCGCACCTGCGCCAAAGCGAAGATCGGATCGTGGAAGGCGAAGTCGAGCTTGCCGTCCTGCATTTCGTTGAGCGAATCGGGCGCGTTGCGATAGGAGACCTCGACCGCTTCGATGCCGGTCGCTTGCTTGTAGAGCGCGCCCATGATCGTGCCGGGATTGGCCGCCGTTGCGTAGGTGGCTTTGGTCCCCTTTTTCTTCATCGCCTCGGTCAATTCCTGCATGGTCTTGTAGGGGCTTTTGGCGTCGACCAAGGCCATGAAGGCGAGATTGCTGGTGGTGGCGGCGACCGTCAGTGTTTTGCCGACATCGACAGGCGGTTCCTTGAACAGATGCATGGTGGCGGCAACGGTGGTGCCGGCGAAAGGATAGAGCGTATAGCCGTCCGGCTTCGAGCGGGCGACATAGGTGGTGGCGATATTGCTGTTGGCGCCGACCTTGTTTTCGACGACGACATTCTTGCCGGTCTTCACACGGATCTTCTCGGCGAAATAGCGCGCGAAAATGTCGGCACCGCTGCCCGGCGGAAAACCGCAGACGACGAGAAAGTTCTGGCTCGGATAGTCCTGGGCGAAAACACCGGGTGCGATAGCGACGGTGCCGGCCGCGGCCGCGGCGCCTTGCAGAAACTGTTTGCGGGTGATCGTCATATTCCCCTCCCTTATGTCGGCTTTGAAGCGCGCGAAAATAGGCGATCGCGCGCGCTTTGCAAAGTGTTTGAAAACAGAAGCTTCGCGGTGGGCGTCAGCCCGTCTCCGGTCAGGCGCGGGCGAATTCGCCGCGGCCGAACAGGCGGTCCTTGTCGCGCGCCTGCGCTGATTCGCGCACCGACTGGATTTTGCCGATCTTGGCCAGAGCCCGCTGCACCGCGTCACGCTTCTCGATGGTGGCGAACCAGCGGGCGAGATGCGGCACTTTCTCGCCTGCGCCGGGCGTCGCCATGTAAAGGCGCATCCAGGGCCAGGTGGAGATGTCGACGATGGAATAGTCGGCCCCGCCGAGATAGGCGCTGCTGCTCAGGCGCTCGTCGATGAGGGTCAGGATGCGCAGCATTTCGGTTCTGTAGCGCGACAGCGAATAGTCGTGATCCTGCTCTTGCGGTGCGAAGCGCTGGAAGTGAATGAAATTGCCGAAGGCCGGGCCGACACCGGTGAGCTGGATCATCAGCCATTGCAGCGCTTCGGTGCGGGCGCGCTTGTCGCTGGGCAGCAGCTTGCCGGTCTTCTCGGCGAGATAGAGCAGAATGGCGCCGGATTCGAAAATGGTGATCGGCGTGCCGTCCGGTCCGTCGTGATCGACGATCACCGGGATTTTCCCGTTCGGATTGAGCTTCATGAACTCGGCGGCGAATTGATCGCCTTTCCAGACGTCGACGAAATGCTCCTTGTAGGGCAGCCCAAGTTCTTCAAGGGCAATGTAAATCTTTTGAACGTTGGGGCTGGTCAGCGCATAGAGATCGATCATGGTCCGCTCCGAAGCCAAGGGGTGGGGCGGGGACTATAAGCCCAACACCGGAGCGGAGAAAACGCCTTTTGCTCACCAGTCGACGTTGGTGCCGATGTTCAAACGCGCGGCGTTTTGCAGCGCCAGTTCGGCGGCCGCCAAATCTTCCACCGCCAGGCCAAGCGATTTGAAACAAGTGATTTGATTTTGTGACGTGCGCCCCGGATGGCGCGCCGTCAGCACGTCGCCCAATTCGGCGCGAATGTGATCGGGGCCGATAAAGCCTTCCTGCACCGCGAAAATATATTCGCCGGATTCATTGATCGCCGATTCCCGGCGATCGACGAAAAGCTCCACCGCCTTCATCGTCGGCCCGTCGAGTTCGCGCGCCACCGCCAGGCTCGATCCGACCGCATTGATGTGACAGCCGGGCTTCAGCCAGTCCAGTTTCAGGATCGGCTCATAGGAGCCGGTCACCGTGCAGACGATGTCGGCATCGGCAAGACCTTCCTGAATGGTCGGCGCGAAGCTGCAATGTTTCTCCTCCGCCAGTTGCGCGGCGCGTCCTGGTGAGCGGTTGGCGATGACGATCTCGGCGCTCTCAGGCACGACGACGCGCATGGCGTCCACATGAGCGGCGGCCTGCACGCCAGCGCCGATGATCGCCACCTTACGCACGTCGCGCGGCATGAGCGCGGCGGTGGCGACGGCGGTGACGGCGGCGGTACGGATCGCGGTGATGGACGAGGCATCGACAATGCCGAGCGGGCGTCCGTCATAGCCGTCGTGCAGGATCACCATGCCCTGGTGCGGATCGAGGCCGCGCGCACCATTGGCGGGCGTCACGCAAATCTCTTTCACCGACCACAGGCGCCGGTCGTCGGCGAGCCGCAGCGCTGGCATGAAGCCCATGCGATTGGGCTCGCCTTCCGGCCGGGCCTTCAGGCGTAGCGGCAGATAATAGGCGCCATTGGCGAGATCGATCAGCGCCTGTTTCATCGCCACGACGCAATCGGCCATAGGCAGCGTGCGAACGACATCGTGATGGGTCAGAATGCGCATCCGTTCGCCTTCTCAATTGCAGTTGAAACGTCCGGCGCCATCGCCATGGCAGGGGCAACCTGCCTCAAGCCGGATGGTGTAGCGCGACGGCGGCGTCTGTTCGCTGCGGCCGCTGACAACCGGCTTGCCGTCGATGAAAGCATAGGAAATGCCGGGCAGGTCGCCATGGGCTATGGCATCGGCCAATGTCGTGCCGGCCGACCCCTCCACCGGGCCGCAGATCAGGAAGTCGGCCGGGGCGCCTTCGCGCAGGAAGCCGACATCGAGCCCGTGCGCCAGGGCGGTATTGCCGCTCGCGACAGCGATCGCTTCGCCCGGCGTCAGGTCACAGACCGAGGATAGATAGCAAATGTTACGCAGCATGCCGCGTGGCACCACGCCCGTGCCTCCCGGTGTGTCGGTGCCCAAAGTCATGCGATGCAACTGACCGCGTTCGCGCAGGCGGCGTGCCGCCAGCAGAGTCGAGCGGTAATTGCCGGACGTGCAGATTTCGAGGGCGAATGTCGTTTCGTCGATCACCCGTTCGAGATCGGCGTCGCTCATCGGGATCGGACCGCCCGACACATGTGCGGCAATATCGGGCTGCAGCCAGGAGAGGATCTCGAAACCACAGATCTGACTCAGGCCCGAGCGCGAGACGCCGCCGGTGTGCACCTTGGTGCGGATGCCGCGTTCGCGGCACAGGCGCACATAGCGCTTGGCTTCCTCCGGATTGGTGCCGAGCGGATAGAACAGGAATTTCGCCAGAATGGCGCCGACCTTTGCCAGCCGATCGAAATGCGTTTCATTCATGCCCGGCACCAGCAGCACCGTGCCGGCATGCAGTTTCACATTGCTCCAGCGCACGCGACCGGTGGTCTGGCGTGTTACCTCGGCTAGTGCGGTCACGAGTTCCGGCGTCAGATTGTTATAGTCGAGGCCCGGCGCATGCAGCTCGCCGGCCGAAACCATGGTCGTCGAGCCGCCGTGCAGATAATTGCCGACCCAGCCGATCGCATCCTGTGTCGGCGTCCATTCGCCCAGCACCGGATGGACATGACCGTCGACGAGGCCGGGCAGAACGGCGCTGCCCTTGGCGTCGATCACCGCGTCGACCTTGGTATCGGCCGCCACGTTCAATGCGGCGATGCGGCCGTTCTCGACCAGCAGCGAGCGCACGTCGGCGGTGGGAGCGGCGATGTCGCCGGTGAAAAATTCGCCGATGTTTTCGACCAGCAGGCGCGTCAAATCATTTTTCCTTTTTCACCACGGCACCGCCGGCATTCTTCCAGGCGGTGAAACCACCTTCGAGATGGCTGACGTTGGTCATACCCATATCGGTCAAGGTTTTCGCTGCCAAGGCCGAGCGCCAGGCACTGGCGCAATAGAGAACCAATGTCTTTTTGCCGTCGCCCAGCGCCGGCTTGTAATAGGGGCTCTCGGGATCGACCCAGAATTCCAGCATGCCGCGCGGTGCGCTCATCGCGCCCTCGATCATGCCGTCGCGCTCCAGCTCGCGCGGGTCGCGGATATCGACGAACTGCACGTCATCCTTGCCGCGCAGCACTTTGGCTTCCTCCACCGGCACGGTTTTGACCACCGCATTGGCTTCGGCCAGCAGTTGTTTGTAACCCTTCGTCAGCACGGCGTTTCCTCCCGAATATTTCAGCGATTGGCGTTACGTGACGGCACAGCGTCCGGCTTGTCCGCATATTTGCTCGCTGTGCGGCTGCGGCGCGCTGGCGGTGCGACGGGTTCGTCGGCGGGGCCGGTGCGGCTGACGCCGCGATTGCCGTGCAGCAGTTTGCTGATCAGCGCCTTTAATTTTTTCTGTTCGGCCGGTGTCAGCGGCGCCAGAAGATCGCTCTCCGATTGCCAGACGCTGGGGCGCATGGAATCGAGCAGGTTGCGGCCGCGCGGCGTCAGGCGCACGGTGTAGCGGCGTTTGTCGACAGTGTCGCGCGCGCGTTTCAGCATGCCGCGCTGTTCGAGCTTGTCGACGACGACGCCGAGTGTCGATTTGTCGAGGGCGATCTGCACCGCCAGCGCCGCCTGATCGAGATCGGGATGATCGCGCACGGCGATCAGCACCGCATATTGCACCGAGGTGACGCCGAATGAGCCATTGCAGCGCGTGAAATGCGCCACGGCGGTTTGTTGCAGACGCCGCGCCAGATGGCCGGCGCGATCATGCAGGCCGGTGACGGAATCATAAGCTTCGTTTTTGTCAGCCATTTTGGTTAGCCACGTTTGGGCCTAAACGGCATGACTTCCTTGGCGAACAGGTTCATCGAGGCGATGGCCTTGTCATAGGGCAGCATATTGAAGCCGATCTGCAACGAGGCATGCTCGAACGGGCCGAACTCGTCGAAAAGCCCGGCCACCGTCTCGCGCAACTCCTGCGGCGAGCCGATCCAGGCGGATTTGCCCTCGATCTGATTTTCCATGTTGGTCGCCTTCAACTTGTTCATGATGTTGGCATAACCAGGATAATCATCAGAACTCGTGCCGGAAAGCCAGTCCGACGCGGCATCGACAAGAGAGTGGAAATAACCCTCGATAAAAGGTTTGGCCGTGGCGCGGGCCTGATCGCCATCCGGCTCGCAATACATGTGGAAGGCGAGCATGACCTCGCCGTCGCCCGGGTGGCCGGCGGCGCGCCAGGCATCGCGGTAGATCTTGGTCAGTTCGCGCATGCGCCCGCCGGCGATCGGGATCGCCATGATCGAAAAGCCGTTCTGGCCGGCATATTCGAAGCTTTCCGGCGTGTTGAGCGCCGCAACGTAGAATTTCGGCCGTGGTGTCTGGGTCGGGCGCGGCAGCGAGGTGGTGTTTTCGATGGTGAGGAATTCGCCCTTGTCGTTGACCACGTCTTCGCGCAGCAGAAGATCGATCTGGCGGATGCCTTCGCGGAAGCGGCGCACGGATTCGTTGGGCGAAATGCCGAAGCGGCGGAATTCATGCGGCAGGAAGGCGCGGGCGAAGCCGATATCGACGCGGCCGTTCGACAAGGCATCGGCCATGGCGATTTCGCCGGCCATCTTCAGCGGATTGCTGAACACCGGCAGGAGTGCGCCGGTGATGAGGCGCATCTTGCGTGTTCTTTGAGCAAGCGATGCCAGGAAAAGCAGCGGATTGGGGCTGTAGCCGCCGTAGTAATGGAAATAGTGCTCAACCATCCGGCCATGGGTGAAGCCCAGGCTTTCGGCCTGTTCGGCAATGTTCAAGCATTCCTCGAAATAGCGGGCTGCTGACTTTTCCTCGGGCTTCACGTCCGGAAAGAATTGAACGCCGTATTCCATCGCCATCCTCCGCCAAACAAGTGCGTATACTCACGATCAGTATACGCATAATTTTTGTTGCGCAAGATTTGTTCCTTGGTCTAGCATCGCGCAAGCCCTTAAAGGCCGGCCCTCACAGGCTGGGACAGGGCAGGGAGATCCGTGCATGCGCCTTTGTCGATTTGAACCGAACCGGTTTGGCGTTATCGAAGGAGAGACGGTTGCCGATGTGACCGAACTCGTCCTCGGCAGTTTGCCGCCGCTGGTTTATCCCGTAACCGCAGGCGATCCGGTGATCGCGGCTCTGCCCAGCCTTCTGCCGAAACTGCGCGAGGCCGCCGCCAAGGCGCCGCGCAAACCTCTCGCCGAAGTCCGTTTGCTCAGCCCGGTCGGCATGCCCGGCAAGATCATCGGCGCGCCGGCCAACTATATGAAACATGTCGCCGAAGTCGCCGCCGACAAGCAGATCAACCAGGGCGTCGTCGGCAAGACGATCGACGATCTCGGTCTGTTTCTGAAAGCTGGCACATCGGTTGTCGGCCCCGCCGAAGGCATTGCGATCCATTTTCCCGACCGCCGCACCGATCACGAAGGCGAGCTTGTCGCCATCATCGGCAAAGGTGGCAAGAACATTGCTTACGAAAACGCGCTGGACCACGTGTTCGGCTATACCTTGGGTCTCGACATGACCCTGCGTGGCGCTGAGGATCGCAGCCTGCGCAAGTCGGTCGATAGTTATGCGGTGATGGGCCCTTGGATGGTCACCGCGGATGAAATTGCAGATCCCAATGACGTAAGGCTCTGGCTCGACGTTAACGGGGAAAAGCGCCAGGATTCGTCGACCAGCTACATGATTTTCAACACGCAGAAGCTGATCGCTTACGCCTCGCGCTTCTATACCCTGCAACCTGGCGATCTCATCATGACCGGCACGCCCGAAGGCGTGGCGCCGGTGGTGCCGGGCGATACGATTGCGCTCACCGTGCCGGAGATCGGCACGCTCAGCATCGCGGTGCGCGCCTGATGAGCGGCGCGGCGGCCGCCGGTTTGAACGGATGGGAGGACGGGCTGCGCGCCCGCCATCTCATCCCGTTGTGGCAAGTGATGCGTGGCATGCTGCCGAGCGAACCAACGCCGCCGGCGGTGGCGCACCATTGGCGCGCTGCCGATTTCAATCCCGATCTCGAGCGCGCCGCCCGCGAAATTTCGGCCGAGCTCGCCGAGCGTCGCGTGTTGCTGTTCGAAAACCCGTCCTATCCGGGCGAGTCCCGCATCACCGCCACCTTGCACGCCGGCATTCAATACCTCTTGCCCGGTGAAACGGCGGCGCCGCATCGTCATGCTCAGTCGGCCTTGCGCTTCATTCTGGAGGGCGCGGGCGCCTATACGGAAGTCGGCGGCGAACGCTTCACCATGGCAGCGGGCGATCTGATTCTGACGCCGGCTTTTGCCTGGCATGGCCATGGCAATCCCGGCAATGCCGCCGTCGCCTGGCTCGACGGTCTCGATCTGCCGATCGTGCGCCTCATGGGCACGACCTTTGCCGAAATGAAGCCGCCGGTCGGTGGCGTCCCGAAAACGCCTGAAGGCGCGGCCATGGCCCGTTTCGGCAGCGGCATGCTTCCGGCCGAGCCGCAGGCGATTAGCGTCGCCTCGCCGCGCATTCACTACCCTTACGTGCAGGCGCGTGGCGCGCTGGCCCAATTGGCCAAGGGCATGCCGGCCGATCCGGTGCACGGCTATCGCCTGGCCTATGCGCATCCGCAGACCGGCGGCCCGATCATGCCGACCATGGCCGCCTATCTGCAGCTTCTGCCCCAGGGCTTCGCCGGCGGTTTCTATCGCACCACCGAGGCCCTGGTGTTCAGCGTCGCCGAGGGCGAGGGCCGCACCACGGTCATCGGCCTCGATGGTGCGGAAAAAACATTCACATGGTCGCGACACGACCACTTTGTCATTCCAGGCTGGTTGCGGTTCCGCCACGAGGCAAACCGTGAAGCTGTTGTGTTCAGTTTCAGCGACAAGCCCTTGCAGCATACAATGGGGCTTTGGCGAGAAGTTCGGGAGCATTGATGTCGTCTGCCATATCGTTATCACGCATCGAAAAGTGGTTCGGCGCCGGCACGGAAGCCGTGCATGCTTTGGCGCCGACGGATCTAGCGGTGGCGGAAGGTGAGTTCGTCGTGCTGCTGGGCCCGTCGGGCTGCGGCAAGACCACATTACTGCGCATGATCGGCGGTCTGCTGGAACCGACCCGTGGCGCGCTGAAGGTGGAAGACAAGGAATTGTGGAGCCATGGCGTGCGCCAGGGCCAGGCCCTCTCCGAACTCGGCATGGTCTTTCAGGACGCCAATCTGTTTCCGTGGCTGTCGATCGAGGACAATATCGCGCTGCCGCTGGAGTTGAAGGGCGTCGGCACGGCCGAGCGCCGCGCCAAGGCGCGGGAGCTGACCAAGCTCGTCGGCATCTCAGGCTTCGAGAAGCGCTGGCCGCGTGAATTGTCTGGTGGCATGCGCCAACGCGCCGCCATTGCCCGAGCGCTGTCTTATAATCCCAAGATCCTTTTGATGGACGAGCCGTTCGGCGCGCTCGACTCTTTCACCCGCGAGGAGATGAACCGGCTCGTCGAGGAAATCTGGCTCGACACCAAGACCACCATCGTCTTCATCACCCACAGCATCGAGGAAGCGATCTTCCTCTCCGACCGTGTCGTGGTGCTGACCACGCGGCCAGGCCGCGTCGCCAAGATCTATGACGTCCCCTTCCCGCGGCCGCGCTCGCTAGAGATCATGGCGACGAAGGAAGTCTTCGACCTCACCAACGAGATCAAGATGGACATTGTCGGCGAGCGCGTCCGGCCAATCGCGCCGGAGCGGCCGTCGGC